>Ga0213876_10000025_pt1 | contig 236747 bp, 220 predicted proteins | sample BarmaccomBMRX_R9_FD_160113 | JGI IMG/M metagenome (GOLD analysis project Ga0213876, IMG submission 160113) | Root-associated microbial communities from Barbacenia macrantha in rupestrian grasslands, the National Park of Serra do Cipo, Brazil - RX_R9 | ecosystem: Host-associated > Plants >... | reverse complement strand
AAGACGAGGAAAAGAATTTCTGGCACACTGTCTTTAAAGGCACGATGAGGTCTCTTCTGATTTGTTAGCGCAACCAGTAGATCACACTTCATCGTGCCTTTCACTTTTTCTGGGGATTCCTCAGCCCACAGGGAGAGGGCGAAAACCATCGCCCGCACGCCCCAGCCTGGATAAGCGCCAGCGCCATCCGGGAAGCCATTAAAAGGCCTCGCACAGAACTACCGTGACCAGTACGACTCTTCCAGACTGTCTTCACGCTCCGGCAGCCCGCGGGACAAACGCGGCGCATGCTGGTTCAATACCTGATAGCTCACACGGTTGGCATATTTACAGACCTGCGCCAGCGACGAGTAAGTCAGCCAGGTAAACTGGTGCTTGCTGGAATTTGGCACATTGATACGGTGGTAATTGTTGGCGGTGATATCATGCAACAATGCCGCCAGCGCGCCATCTCCCGCCCCGTTGGTATTCATGATTTTTTCCGGGCCACCCATGTACGGGGCAATATGTGAATAAATGCGCAGCGGCTGCTGGCAATCTTTATGGCGCATCGCGCGGCTAAATTCGTACTGATTAAACTCAGCAATCGCCCCTGGCAATAAAGGATGCTGCGTCTTGCGTTTCGCTTCATCTTCGGTAAAGCCAGCCATATACAGCCCCACAGGACCTGCGGTGCAAAGCACCAGATCGACCCAATCCAGCGCCTTATCCGAGGCCAGCAGCGGATCGCTTTCTCCGGTCAACGCCTGCGCCTCTTCTTCATTCATCGCCAGAATGGAGACATGCTCTTTCAGGAAGTTCTGCCACCACTGCGGGTTATCAGCAATCACATATTTCGTGCCGAGCGTCAGCACCACCGGCACATTATGCTTTTTGGCGTAAGCCACGGCCTGCATGGTAGCTTCCGGCATCGGTTCACCCGGATTACACCGCACCAGGTAAGAGGTCAGTACCAGGGCGGAGGCACCGGCGATCACCGATTCAGGAATACTTTCCGGACGCAATTGGTTCATATGACCGGGGCTAATAGCGAACGTACGCTCGCCCGACTCGCTGATCAGGGTAAAACAGCGGCCTATTGCACCGTCTACGCCTTGCAGATAGTTCAGGTCGGTGCGGCTTGAGGTATTGCACAGGTAACGATAGGCGTAGCTGCCAATCTCAATATTGCTGCACATCACACCCAGTAAGACCGAGCGGTCATCCGCCAGTACCGAGTAGTTGTGCATCGTATTGCCAATGGTGCCGCCCGCAAACTGATGGGTAATCAGGTTTTCGCGCACTAATTCCTGATATAACGCCTCGGCCACATCGTCTGCAATGACCAGCGAGTGACCCGCGCTCAGACCGTAACGGGCGATAAACGCGTCATCCACTTTCGCTTCGATATCCACCAGCGTCTGGTCAATACCCACCACCCAGGAGGCACTGACTTCATTCTCTGGCTGAATTTGCTGCAATAACGGATCGCGGGCGTTAACGGGAAAATAGTGTTTGGATTTACGTTTACCGGGAAATTTCATGGTCATCGTTACGGGTGAGGATTGGGCGAAGAATGGTAGCACATTCCCCGCGCCTGGCGATCGGCATTACACCGCATACATGTTCAATATCGGCTACGCAGATCCCGGTTCAGGTCACCTTGCCCCTTACAATGAAGGATTATTTACCGGAGGACACAATGGATAAAGGGAACAAAATACGCGTCCTTGAGCGTATCTCTGCTGAAATGCAGCAAGTATTACACTTTCAACAGGAAAACCCGCAGCCCGAACCAGACGGCAATGATTATCCCACCCAGCGCCGGGCCTATAATGAAGAACGGCGCTACTGGAACGCCGGAGGGCCAGAGATACCGACTAAAGATGTTGACGTACCCACGCGCTATGGCATCGTTCGTACGCGCATTTACGCTTCGCCAAAACCAGAGAGTCAGGCGACGCTCTTTTATCTTCACGGTGGGGGTTTTGTGCTGGGAAACCTCGACACGCACGATCGTATCATGAGACTGCTGGCGCACTATACACAGTGTACGGTGGTCGGGATCGATTACACGCTTTCACCTGAGGCGCGCTTTCCACAAGCCATAGAGGAAGCCGTAGCGGTATGCCAGTTTTATGCGCAACACGCTCACACCTTTAACCTGAATATGCAGCGTTTCGGTCTCGCAGGAGACTCTGCTGGCGCCATGCTGGCGATGGCAACCGCATTATGGATACGTGATCACAACATTGACTGCGGGCAAATGACAGCGCTGCTGCTCTATTACGGCCTCTATGGTTTACAGGACTCACGTAGCCGCCGGCTCTATGGCGGTACCTGGGATGGTTTAACCCGGAAAGATTTGCAAAGTTACGATCAGGCTTATCTGCGCGATGAACAGGATCGCGAATCACCTTACTACTGCATGTTTAACAACGACCTGACGCAGGCTGTCCCTCCCTGTTTTATCGCCAGTGCCGAATATGATCCCTTAATAGATGACAGCAAAACCCTCTACGCGATCATTCGGGAACATAACGCGCATTGCCGTTATCAAATGTATCCGGGAACGCTGCACGCTTTTCTGCATTACTCACGAATGATGGAGACCGCAGATCGTGCGCTACGCGATGGCGCACGATTTTTCTGCGAAAACAACCGTTAGCGATATTTCTCCGTGAGACTGACCATCATCTCGATATGATCCGGGGAATCATTAAGCGCAGGAATATATTCATATTTCTCGCCGCCCGCTTCGAGGAAAAACTCGCGGTTCTGCACGGCGATCTCTTCGAGTGTCTCAAGGCAATCGGCGGCAAAACCCGGGCTCATAACCTGAATATGTTTTACGCCCTTCTCACCGAGCATTTTCATGGTCTCATCGGTGTAGGGCGTTAGCCAGGGCTCGCGACCAAAGCGCGACTGGAAGGTCATCATCACTTTTTCTGGCGGCAGTTCCAGGGCTGAAACCAGCTCACGTGTGGTATCCCGGCAGCGCTGCGGGTAATCATCACCTTGATCCGCATAGCGTTGCGGAATGCCGTGATAAGAGAGCAGCAGCAAGTCGGGTTCGCCATGGCGAGCAAATGAGGCACGCACGCTATTTGCCAGCGCGTTGATATAAGCGGGATCATCTGCATAGTCGCGAATAAACGAGATGCCGGGAATATGGCGTTTTGGGGCAAGGATACGCGCCAGTTCGTCCCATACCGCCGCCACCGTTGAACAGGAGTATTGCGGATAGAGTGGCAGCACGACGATATGTTCAACGCCTTGTGACTGGAGTTCCTCCACCGCACTCGCCAGCGACGGCGAACCGTAACTCATTCCCAGCGCAACGGGGACATCCGGAAGACGCGCGGCCAGCGCGGCTTGCTGCCTGCGGCTGTAGACCATCAGCGGCGAGCCCTCTTCCATCCACACGGATTGATAGAGCTTTGCGACGCGCGGAGAGCGAATAGGCAGAATGACGCCACGCAGCAAAGGCCACCATAGTAAACGGGACGTATCGACGACGCGCTGGTCGCTTAAGAATTGCCGCAAATAGCGCTTAACGGCCTCGGGAGTGGGTGCTTCGGGGGTACCAAGATTGGCCAGCAGAATACCTGCTTTCGTCTGACTCATTCGCGCCTCTTAACCATTGAACTGGCTAATGATTGTAACTGAAAAGCGCGTAAACGAAACCAATCACAGCGATTGGAAGATTATCCCCGGCGAACACCGGGGATAGAGGCGATTAGCCGAGGATTTTTTCCAGCTCTGCGCGCACGTCAGCCACGGCTTTGGTGCCGTCAACTTTCGCGTATTTGGTGTTACCTGCCTGCGCTTCTTTGGAGTAGTAACCGATCAACGGCGCAGTCATCTGATGGTATTCCACCAGACGCTTACGGACAGTCTCTTCCTGGTCATCTTTACGGGTGGTCAGCTCTTCGCCGGTCACGTCGTCTTTGCCTTCCACTTTCGGCGGATTGAATTTAACGTGGTAAACACGGCCAGAAGCGGCGTGTACGCGACGACCTACGATACGGTCAACGATCAGCTCGTCCGGTACGTCAAATTCCAGGACGTAATCGACTTTGATACCGGCTTCTTTCATTGCATCAGCCTGCGGGATGGTGCGTGGGAAGCCATCGAGCAGGAAACCATTGCGGCAGTCTTCCTGTGCAATACGCTCTTTCACCAGGGCGATAACCAGTTCGTCAGTCACCAGTTTACCGGCATCCATGATGTCTTTTGCTTGCTTGCCCAGTTCGCTGCCAGATTTCACAGCGGCGCGGAGCATATCGCCCGTGGAGATTTGCGGAATACCGTATTTCTCCATAATGAACTGTGCCTGAGTTCCTTTACCCGCGCCTGGAGCGCCAAGCAGAATAATACGCATTGCGGAAATCCCCTCAAATGTCGATTCAATTTTTCAAAAAAGCGCTAAACGATACCACCAGAATGAGTATGGCTCAAGGAAGGCTACGGGGCTGAAACGGTTAGTGGGAAAGAATGTTTAAAAAATGCGGCAATCCTCCCCACAACAGTACTCTTCCGGGGGAACGAAGGAGAAAAAAGTGCGCGGTGCCATATCCTCTCCCCTGCGGGGAGAGGATAATGGTGAATTTACGACATTAACAAGGTATTCAAACGCTTAATAAAGAGGTTGGGATCTTCCAGCGTGCCGCGTTCCGCGAACAGCGCCTGATCCAACAGCAGTTCGACCCATTCGCCAAACTTCGTCTCGTCCTGAGTATCGGCGGTGCGTTTCACCAGCGGATGATCCGGGTTCAGTTCAAAGATGTACTTCACATCCGGCACGCTCTGGCCCGCAGCAGCAAACAGTTTCGCCATCTGCGTGCTCATTTCGTCGTTATCGGTGGTGACAATCGCCGGGGTATCGGTCAGACGATGCGTCAGTCGTACCTCTTTCACGCGTTCGCCCAGCAGGGTTTTAACGCGCTCAACAAACGGCTCCAGCGCTTTTTCTGCTTCTTTGGTGGTTTCGTCCACTTCATCGGCCAGTTTATCCAGCGACTCGTCAGCTTTAGAAACCGACTGGAACGGCTTACCGCTGAACTCGGTCAGATAGCTCATCATCCACTCGTCGATACGATCGGAGAGCAGCAGAACTTCGATACCTTTCTTACGCAGCAGTTCCAGATGCGGGCTGCTCTTCGCCGCCGCGTAGCTGTCGGCAGTGATAAAGTAGATTTTCTCCTGCCCTTCTTTCATGCGCGAGAGGTAATCGTCCAGCGATACGGTCTGCTCGGAAGAGTCCGTGTGGGTAGAAGCAAAACGCAGCAGTTTGGCGATAGCTTCCTGGTTGGCATTGTCTTCTGCCGGGCCTTCTTTCAGCGCCAGGCCGAACTGTTTCCAGAAGCTCTGGTATTTTTCCGCGTCATCTTTCGCCAGCTTATCGAGCATCTGTAGGGCGCGTTTGGTCAGCGCATTACGCAGATTACGGGTAACGGTGCTGTCCTGCAAAATTTCGCGGGAAACGTTCAGCGGCAGATCGTTGGAATCTATCAGACCACGTACGAAGCGCAGGTAGTTCGGCATAAACTGTTCGGCGTCGTCCATGATAAAGACGCGCTGTACGTACAGTTTCAGGCCATGCTTATGGTCGCGGTTCCACATATCCCATGGCGCCTGCGAAGGGATAAACAGCAGGCTGGTGTACTCTTGCTTGCCTTCCACGCGGTTATGGCTCCAGGCCAGCGGGTCGGTAAAGTCATGAGCGATATGTTTGTAGAATTCTTTATATTCGTCGTCGCTGATTTCCGACTTGCTGCGGGTCCACAGCGCCTGTGCTTTGTTGATTTTTTCCCAGGAGACCACGGTTTCGCCGTCGACCTCTTCCTGCTTCTCAATTTCCACCGGCAGCGCAATATGATCGGAATATTTGCTGATGATCGAGCGCACGCGCCAGTCATTCAGGAAGTCATCTTCGCCTTCGCGCAGATGCAGCGTGATTTCGGTACCACGCTCCGGTTTATTGATATCGGCAACGGTATATTCACCTTCGCCAGCAGATTCCCAGAACACGCCATTGTCAGCGCTTTCGCCCGCTGCACGGGTGCGTACAGTGACTTTATCGGCAACGATGAACGCAGAGTAGAAGCCCACCCCGAACTGACCAATCAACTGGCTGTCTTTCGCCTGATCGGAGCCCATCGATTCCAGAAATGCTTTGGTGCCAGACTTGGCAATTGTGCCGAGGTTCTCAATGACCTCGTCGCGGCTCATCCCGATACCGTTATCGGCAATGGTCAATGTGCGATTGTCTTTATTAAACGAGACGCGCACACGCAGTTCGCCATCGCCTTCGTACAGATCCGGTTTGGACAACGCGCGAAAACGCAGTTTATCCGCCGCATCCGAGGCGTTGGAGATAAGCTCACGCAGGAAGATTTCTTTATTGGAATACAGGGAATGGATCATCAGGTGCAGAAGCTGTTTTACTTCTGACTGGAAACCGCGGGTTTCTTGTCCTTTCATGTAAGTCGACCTCAACAATGCCATTAAAAAGTAATAGCCGTCATTCTTCGCGCCGCGAATGTACAGGCTATTGAAATGATGAGGGTGAGATGGGGATTGAGAAGGATTTTTTCAAGCGGAGGCCACGTGTCGCAGCCTCCGTTTGGTCAGAATTTAATCTTGTGGCGACCCGCAAGCGAATGGGACAGCGTGGTGCCGTCAACCATTTCCAGCTCACCGCCAACGGGAACACCGTGAGCAATACGACTGGCTTCCACTCCATATTGCGCGCAAAGCTCAGCAATATAGTTGGCGGTTGCCTCACCTTCTACCGTCGGGTTGGTGGCGAGAATCACCTCTTGCATCGATTCCGCCTGCAGACGCTGCTCCAGTCGATCGAGGCCAATATCGTCCGGCCCGATACCATCGAGCGGCGACAGGTGGCCCATCAACACGAAATAGCGTCCGGAAAACTGGCCGGTCTGCTCAATGGCGTAGATATCCGCCGGACTCTCCACCACACAGATTTGACCATTTTCCTGACGGCGCGGATTGCTGCAAATATTGCAGATCTCCTGCTCGGTAAAGGTGCGGCAATCGGCGCAATGGCCGATTTCCGACATGGCGCGGGTCAATGCCTGCGCCAGGCGCATTCCACCGCTGCGGTCACGTTGCAATAGCGTAAACGCCATGCGCTGCGCCGATTTCGGGCCAACGCCCGGCAGGCAGCGCAACGCTTCCATAAGCTGCGTTAACAGCGGACTGGTCTGCATCAGAACGGCATCTTGAAGCCCGGCGGCAGTTGCATACCGGAGGAAACAGAAGCCATTTTCTCTTTCTGGGTTTCTTCAATGCGGCGCGCAGCGTCGTTGAACGCCGCAGCCACCAGATCTTCCAGCATGTCTTTATCGTCTTCCAGCAGGCTCGGATCGATCTCTACGCGGCGGCAGTTATGCGCACCGTTAATAGTCACTTTTACCAGGCCAGCACCAGACTCACCGGTCACTTCCAGCTTTGCGATTTCTTCCTGCATCTGCTGCATTTTTTCTTGCATCTGCTGGGCCTGTTTCATCAGGTTACCCAGACCGCCTTTTCCACCAAACATAGGCTCTTCTCTCAGTAAGTCATAGTTAAGGTTGACAGCAAGCCAGCTTACCATCAAATGGGACGAATACTCTCTTCATCCAGATCCGCATCGAAGAAGCGTTGCAGTGTCTGAATGTTGTTATCCGTGATAATCGCCTCGCGCGCCTGCGCAAGTTTCTCTTCATATATGGCCTGACGCCATTCCAGTGGCGTGCGCACCGCCGGATTATCATCTTCAATGATAGTCAATTCAACCGTGTTGCCATGTAATGCCGAAAGCGCGTCCGCCAGCGTTTTTTGCGCAGACGGCGAATTCAGGTGCCGCTGAGCAGAACGTAAATGCAGGCAAATTCGGCTCTCATCCTGTTCTTTCCAGGCGTTTAGCGCCACCTGTTCAACCAGTTTTGGCAGGGTGAGTCGGCTGATTTCCGCCGCCCAGGCATCACGCTCAAGCGACTCTTCGGCCAGTTTCTTCGACAACTCCGGCGTTTTTTCGTGCTCAAGCGCTTTTTTTAGCGCCTTCGGCGTGGCTACCGTCTCTTTCACCTCTTCGGTGACGGTTGTCGCTTTCCAGCGGTAGGCCTCTTTTTTTACCGCAGCCTCTTCATGCGCAGAAGGCGCCGGGCGCGACTGCACGCGCTCGGTGACTGACGCCAGTCTCTCCAGCGCGCTATTGTTCACCGGCCGCGCGCGGGCTGCGGCTGCCGGTTCACTCTTTTTTGTTTTGTCCGCTCCCTGAGCGCGCTGCAATTGGCGACGGGCCGCCAGCACCTGGCTGGTGGCATCGGGCAGAGCGACATCATGTTGCGGCTGCTGTTGCGGCTGCGATGGCACCGCCTGCAGCGGAACCTGCGCCGAATTCAACACCGCAGCAGGCGCGGCTGGCGCAAAAGAAGCCTGGGGCGCATCCGGCACCGTTAATGGCTCACGCGGATGAAACGCCAGCGCACGCAGCAGGGTCATCTCCATACCCATGCGTCTGTCCGGCGCATACGGCAACTCTTTGCGGCCAATGAGCAGCGTCTGATAATAGAGCTGCACATCGCCCGGTGGCACTATGCGCGCCAGTTCCCGCATACGTTGTTCTATGGGTGCCATATCGCTGCCGAGCGCCGCAGGGCTGAGCTGAATCATGGCGATGCGGTGCATCAGCGTTTGCATCTCCACCAGCAGGGCTTCCCATTCGACGCCACGGGAGGCAGCCTCATTTACCAGCGCCATCGCCCGTTCGCCGTCGGCAGCCACAAGCGCTTCAATCAGCGCCAGTGCCTGGTCGTCATTGAGCGTCCCGAGCATCGTGCTGACAACTTGCGCAGTCAGTTGCCCATCACCGCTGGCAATTGCCTGATCGGTAAGGCTCAGCGCATCACGCAGGCTGCCGTCTGCGGCGCGGGCCAGCAACTGGAGCGCACGCAGTTCGTGGGGAATACTTTCGGCATCAAGAATGTGTTCAAGCTGCTGACGGATTTGATCAACGTCCAGCGCTTTAAGATGAAACTGCAGACAACGCGACAGAATCGTCACCGGCAATTTTTGCGGATCGGTCGTCGCCAGCAAGAATTTGACGTGCTCAGGCGGCTCTTCAAGCGTCTTCAACAGCGCGTTAAAGCTGTGGCGCGAGAGCATGTGCACTTCGTCAATAAGGTAGACCTTGAAACGGCCGCGCGCGGGGGCGTACTGCACGTTATCCAGCAGGTCACGGGTATCTTCGACCTTGGTGCGGGATGCCGCATCAATTTCGATTAAGTCAACAAAGCGCCCCTGTTCGATTTCCCGACAACTGTCGCACACGCCGCAGGGTGTCGCCGTGACACCTGTTTCGCAATTCAGCCCTTTTGCCAGCAGTCGGGCAATAGAGGTTTTACCGACGCCACGCGTACCGGAAAACAGGTAGGCATGATGGATGCGTCCTGAGGATAAGCCGTTCGCCAGTGCGGTCAGCACATGCTCCTGGCCGACGACGTCAGCAAAAGTTTGGGGTCGCCATTTACGGGCTAAGACCTGATAACTCATTGGCAGGCTCTGAAACGCTGGAGGTGGATTAATAGGGGGGAATGCTATCACAACCTCACCTAATCAGCGAGGCTGACTCTTAGTGACGGACAGCGCACTGTAACCGGAACGTACACGGAGTACGTGAGGATTACGAGCACTGCCCGGCGCTAAAATGACAAATAAAGCAGTCTGATAATTAATGCCCCGGGAATGGCACCAGACTAAAGCAGGTCAGCCCCTGTTTTTCCAGACGTTGTTCACCGCCCAGATCGAACAGGTTAATGATGAATGCTGCATCGGTCACTTCGCCACCCAAACGGCGGATCAGTTTTACGGTTGCTTCGATGGTGCCGCCGGTCGCCAGCAGATCGTCAACCACAAGGACTTTATCGCCAGCCTGGATCGCATCGATGTGGATCTCCAGCTGATCGGTACCGTATTCCAGTTCGTAGCTTTCCGCGATCGTTTCACGCGGCAGTTTACGCGGTTTACGTACCGGTATAAAGCCAACACCCAGGCCTAACGCAACCGGTGCGCCGAACAGGAAGCCACGCGCTTCTGTACCTACTACTTTCGTGATCCCGGCGTCTTTGTAGCGTTCAACCAGCAGTTCAATGCTGAGAGCGTACGCTTTCGGGTCTTCCAGCAAACTGGTGACATCACGGAACAGGATGCCCGGCTTCGGATAATCCTGAATGCTTTTGATGCTGTTTTTGAGAAATTCAAGCTGCTGCGCAGTCGCTGTCATGGATTTTTGCCTGATAGAAACGGTGTTACTCACGGCGCACACTGAGGTTTCGCATGTAACCTGCGGTTAACATTTAACCAGTCGCGCCAGTGCTCGAAAACGCTCGAATTTACTGGCAGAACGCGACAATTGCAACTTACATTGGTGAGCTTTATGGTTTTTGTTGCTTTGCGTCAATCACGGGCAGTCGCCACATAAAAATCAGCAGGCAAGACAAAATGACCAGCAGCAGCAATCGCACCCACATAATCTTCACCAGCCACAGCGAAATGGCGAAAGTGACCAGTATCACGGCGATGGCCCGGGGTTTAGCGCCAGGCGGCATCGCTTTATAGGTTTGCCAGTGACGCAAATAGCCGCCAAACCAGGAGCGGTACAATAACCACTGATGAAAACGGGGCGACGAGCGCGCAAAGCACCAGGCGGCCAGCAGAATAAACGGCGTGGTCGGCAGCAATGGCAAAACGACGCCGAGAGTACCCAGCACTACCGCCAGCCAGCCAATGATGATTAAAATAGTCCGTTGCATAGTGCGAATCATTATCATTGATGAGCGGCTAATGTAGCATAGTCGGCGTCATTTACAGGGGAGATAATCGTGAGAAGCGCGTTGCTTTTACAGGCTCTGGAACAAAAGCTGGACGAGCTGGCGCGGCAAATCGCTCCTCAGGCTAAGCACGCCACGGTGAGCCCACGTTTTGACCGCCATCTGTTTCGCACACGTAGCACCACAATGGATGCCTGCCTGCAAGAAGCCCGGCACAGTCTGAGCGCGCTTCGCCATGCCGTCGATGCACAGCAAATCGAGCAGGTGGCGTGGCTTGCAGAGCACCTTGGGGCACAGATTGCCGCCCTGAGCCGCGAATCGGCCTCATGGTCGCTGCGTGAGTGGGATAATTCCGCGCCCGGCATTCAAAAATGGCAGCGTAAGCGACTGCAACATCAGGAATTCGAACAACGTCTGATGGCGATGAAACGTGAGCGGGAAACGCGTCTGGCAAAGGTCGAAACTTTCGCCGAACAGCAGCAATTACATAAAGAAATCACCGCATTTGAAGGCAGGCTGCGCCGCTGTCGCGAGGCGCTGGATAATATTGAGCGGGTGCTGGCGCGCCTGACACGTTAACCCGAGGAGAGAGTATGTCGCTGGAAGATGCACCGGATGAGGTCAAGCTGGCGGTCGATCTGATTATGCTGCTGGAAGAGCATGCTATTGCGCCGAAAACCGTGCTCAAAGCGCTGGAAATTGTGCAGCGGGATTTTGAACGGAAAGTGAGGGAGCGTGAGGGTTAAGCCTGGTGCGGCCTGACGCCCTCACCCCGGCTATCTCCCACGAGGAGCGGGAGAAAACCGTAGCCCGGATCGGGCAGTCACGCCGCCATCCGGGAATAATCCCCGGTGGCGCCAGCGCTTACCGGGGCTACGACAAGAGAGATATCTGAATCAACTCTGCGCAGGCGTCGGATCGTCGCCTTTCAGCTCGCGCTTCACTTCCGTATGCTCGTCGCCGCTGGCATTGCGTAAATGCACTTCCAACTGGTTAAAGGCAATATTGATGTTATTTTCACGACACAGCCTGTCAATCGTACGGTTTAGCTCATCCACCGTATAGCTACGATCGCGCAGTTCACGTACATACAGACGCAGTTCATGATCCAGCGTACTCGCGCCAAAGGTGGTAAAGAACACCGACGGCTCCGGATCGTGCATCACCTTCGGATGCTCCATCGCCGCTTTTAACAATACCTCTTTCACCTTATCCAGATCGGAGCCGTACGCCACGCCCAGACGGATAACCACGCGGGTAATGGTGTCTGACAGCGACCAGTTGATCAGACGTTCGGTCACAAACGCCTTGTTGGGAATAATGACCTCTTTGCGGTCAAAATCGGTGATCGTGGTGGCACGAATACGGATTTTGCTTACCGACCCGGAGAAGGTGCCGATGGTGACGGTATCGCCAATACGCACCGGACGCTCGAACAGGATAATCAGGCCGGAGACAAAGTTACCGAAAATCTCTTGTAAACCAAAACCCAGACCAACCGAGAGAGCTGCCGCCAGCCATTGCAATTTGTCCCATGAGACACCCAACGATCCAAACACCGTCATCGCGCCAACGGCAATGATGACATAGTTCAGAATGGTGGTAATGGCGTAGGACGCCCCCTGGCGCATGTTCAAGCGCGAAAGGACGATAACTTCCAACAAACCCGGTAAGTTACGAATTAGCGCCCAGGCCACCACCGTGGCAATTAAGGCAAACAGCATGCTCCCCATGGTCACGCTTTTTACGGCGGCGACCCCTGCTTCCGTGCCGTTGTAATGCCACAGGACAACGCTATCCAGGTAAGCGAAAACGGTGATCAAATCCGACCAAATCGCCCAGAACACGACACCAAAGAGGGCGATCATCAGCAACATAGTGATACGTAATGTCTGCTGGTTGATCTGCTCCAGAGCTATGCCCGGTTCTTCCTGCGGCTCAGCGCCTTCGGCCCCTTCTTTTATCAGGTTCTGGCGGCGGGCCAGCGCACGACGGTAAGCAATACGGCGCGCGGCAACGCTCAGGCCACGCAACACAGTCTGGTAAAGCAGGTTCCAGAGGATGACCAGATAGACAGTTTCAATCCAGCGTCCGGCCAGGCGCAGCGTTGTATAGAAATACCCGGTTGCCGTCAGCACCATCAATGCTATCGGAACAATCGCCAGAACGGTGATGGTGATAAGACGAATGCTATGAGACTCTTTATCCCGCCAACTTTCCCGGAACATCGGCCATACCAGCCCGGTGATGACCAGCAAGTTAAGCAGAATCACCGTTTGTCCAAGCACATCATCCATCAAGTGCAGTGGCGAAAGCTCAGAGACCACGGACCAAAAATGGAGTGGCAGCAGCGCAAGGCTGATGCGCACAATCTGCCGACGCCAGTGGCTGGTCAGTTGTTCCGGCATGTTGAAGTGGTTGACCGCCACGCCGTCTTTTTCCAGCACCTTCCAGCACAGGCCAAATACCAGCCAGAATACGGTCAGTTTTTTACTGAATGCCCATAGCAGTTCACTGATATTGAGCTGCATCGTCAGTAAAATGAGACCGATAGCCAGAATGATCAGGCAGACAGGCAGCGCGCGAATGAGGTCGATAAGAATCGCTTTCGGCGTATGTAACTGACTGTCATTGCGTAACTGGCCAACCTGGGTCGCAAGACGCGCCTGATAGCTGCGCAACCAGCCAAGACGCCAGCGAATTAAGCCAGCAATCAGTAACAGCGGTAGGCCTGTTAGGAAAGCAATGGCCACCGCAGGCCAGGCTTTTTCCCAGTTACCGGTGATTTTCATTTTGCTTATCTGGTCTTTCAACGCCTGTGGGAAAGATTTAACCCAGTCCCCGTCCATCGGCTTGTTACTGTTTACCCAGAAAATTTGCTGCGTCAGGATCTCCTGAAGGCTTTTCGACACGCTCATCAGTTGCTGCTGATTAACCTGCAGGTTAATCGCCATCATTAACTGATTACCAAGCTGCTTATTCAATTGATCGAGCAGTTCACGACGCATGTCCACGACTTGTAATAGCGCGTCATGCACTTCGTCGTTAACCTCACTCGAATGCCCCTCTTCCAGTTTTGCCACGAACGCATCGCTCTGGAAAAGGGCATCACGCTGTTGGTTGACTTCAAACTGCTCCAGACGCAGGTCCGCAATGCGGTTGGTCATATCTTCAAGCTCATCAGCGGAAGGGAGCGTTTGTTGTTGCTGATAAAGGATACGCGACAGCAGCAAGCTGCCTTTAAGTACTGAAATCTGCTCTTTCACGTTGCGCTCAGATTGCAGCGCGCGGTCAAGCCAGTTTTTTACTTTGATGTTTTGCTGCACCAGCGAGTTACCGTTTTCTGTCGCGGTAATAAGCTTCTGGCTAAGCTGGTGGTTAACGTCCAGTTCCTGCTTCACTAACGGCATTGCCTGGATACGCGCGGTTTCATCCGGCGTTACGGCTTCCTGGGCGGTTTTTTCTGTCAGTGTCAGCCGCTTGTTATTGACGGCTTCCTGCAACAGTTGCAGTTGATGTTCAAGGCGATTGCTGTTCGCAGTAGTGTAATCACGCTGTTTCTGCAGAGTGTCCTGCAACGTAGTATTACCTTCGAGACTCTTACGCAACTGTTCGATTTGCGCATTCAGCAATGCCTGTTGAGCAAGTAAAAGTGTCTGCTGCGTCGGACGCAGAGCCCCCTCACCTGCCGCCGTGCCATTAAGACGATTGCGGATTTGCTGTAACTGCTGCGAAGCGGTGTACATGGAACTCTGCACACGTTCCGGCTGCGTCTGCAATGAGACTAACTGGCTGTTATAATTCGATAAATCGTTCTGAGCCGTTTGTAAGTCGTCCAGTAACTGTGCCACGCGCGACTCAAGCTGGCGCAGAGAAAGCGTTGCCAGCGTTTTGCGCGTTTCATCGTCGTTATCTTTATCACTGAGCGCATTGAGGGCATCAGTCGCCTGACGCAGTTTGTCCGGCGCCTGGGTGATTTTCTGTTTTAAGAGAACAGTTTCCTGCTTAACCCGTTCTATTTTGTCCAGAACATCCAGGGTTTCCGTTAAATCCTGAATAACCAGTTTATCCGTAGCGGTGGGATCTTTTTGCTTATTCAGAGCGTCGAGCTGACTCTGGACATCGGAGCGAGCAGGTAAGTCGTTGTTTGTCGGGGCCGCGAAGGCACTGCCTGTAATAAAGGCAAGGACAAAAAACAGCGCGGCAGCCAAAACCGGGAGCGCACTTTTTGAGCGTGTGGATTGCAGCATCATTTGCGTGATTAATCTGTGAACAGGAAAGATGGCCGAAGCTAGCCACGCGCGAAGAATATCACGCCGTGAAGTTACAACCTAGTAACGTAATGTTAGCAGTCGCTTTTTCCGCTCATTCTGACTCAGGCTGAAAGGCCTGACGCTTTATTATGCAGCGTTGGACAAAACTGGCACATCTCCAGTAATATCGCGACATAGTCTCGGGCTTCTTTCTTTAAATCAAAAGATTGGGGCGAGAAAAGCCAATTCTCCATCACACCGGAAATATAGGCACGCATCAGTACTGCCGTCCGGCGGGTGAGTAAGCTCTCAGGAAGCAATTTGGCTTTAATGCACTCATTAAGTGTATGCTCGATGCGGTCATAACTCTCCAGGCACAAATTACGCTGCGCCTCTTGCAAGACCGTCATTTCGCCAACAAACTCACATTTGTGAAAAATGATTTCCATCATGAGTCGGCGACGCTCTTCGACTACGGTTGCTTCAAGGATATAGACCAAAATTTCCCTTAAAACTGACAGTGGATCGTCAGGGAATTTTGCCCGATACTCAGTTTCGAGATCGCTGATGCTGGATTCTGACAGCGCCCAGATTTCACTGAATAAATCCGACTTATTTTTGAAGTGCCAGTAAATCGCACCACGGGTCACCCCCGCTGCCTGTGCAATATCTGCCAGTGAGGTCGCTGATACGCCCTGCCGGGAGAACAAACGCAAGGCCACATCAAGGATGTGCTGGCGTGTCTCTTGTGCCTGCTGTTTGGTTTTTCGTGCCATATGTTGGTGAATTGACAGGAGTCAGATTTACATACATTTATGAATGTTTGTACCATAGCATGACGATAATATAAACGCAGCAATGGGTTTGGGACATTTGATCCATTGATCAATTTGAAATCGGACACTCGAGGTTTACATATGAACAAAAACAGAGGGTTAACGCCTCTGGCGGTCGTTCTGATGCTTTCAGGCAGCTTAGCGCTTACAGGATGTGATGAAAAACCCGCTCAGCAGGGTGCTGCGGGTCAGGCGCCAGAAGTCGGCGTCGTCACGCTAAAAACAGAACCTCTGCAGATCACAACCGAACTTCCAGGTAGAACCAGCGCGTTTCGCGTTGCGGAAGTCCGTCCTCAGGTCAGTGGCATTATTTTAAAACGCAACTTCACAGAAGGTAGTGATGTAGAAGCGGGTGTCTCGCTTTATCAGATTGATCCGGCCACTTATCAGGCTTCTTATGAAAGCGCGAAAGGCGATCTGGCAAAAGCGCAGGCTGCGGCAAATATCGCACGCATGACCGCTGCCCGTTATCAGAAATTGTTGGGTACCAAGTACATCAGCCAACAAGATTATGATACGGCTCAGGCTGACGCACAGCAGGCCGATGCGGCTGTCGTTGCGGCAAAAGCCGCGGTTGAAACCGCGCGTATCAACCTTGCTTACACCAAAGTCACCTCTCCGATCAGCGGCCGTATTGGTAAATCGTCCGTGACCGAAGGTGCGCTGGTGCAGACCGGGCAGACAACCGCGCTGGCAACCGTTCAGCAGCTCGACCCGATCTACGTTGATGTTACACAGTCCAGCAATGATTACCTGCGGCTGAAACAGGAACTGGCGAACGGCACGCTGAAACAGGAAAACGGTAAAGCGAAAGTCGAGCTGGTGACCAACGACGGCACGAAATACCCGCAGAGCGGTACACTGGAGTTTTCTGACGTCACTGTTGATCAAACCACCGGTTCTATCACCCTGCGCGCAATTTTCCCGAACCCGGATATGACGCTGCTGCCAGGTCTGTTCGTACGGGCGAAACTTGAAGAAGGGACCAATCCTAATGCACTGCTGGTTCCACAACAGGGTGTAACCCGTACCCCGCGTGGTGATGCCACCGCGATGGTCGTGGGTGAAGGCGATAAAGTCGAAATCCGTAAACTCACCGCGACTCAGGCCATTGGCGATAAATGGCTGGTGACAGATGGCCTGAAAGCAGGCGATCGCGTGATTGTGACAGGCCTTCAAAAAGTAAGACCCGGTGCGCAGGTAAAAGCACAGGAAGTGACCGCTGAGAATAAAGAGCAAGCCCAGGCCGGCGCGCAGTCACAGCAGTCTAAGTCTTAACTTAAACAGGAGCCGTTAAGACATGCCAAATTTCTTTATTGATCGCCCCATATTTGCCTGGGTGATCGCCATAATCATCATGCTTGCGGGGGGACTGGCGATCCTGAAGCTGCCTGTCGCGCAATATCCAACGATTGCGCCACCGGCAATTCAGATCAGTGCGTCCTACCCAGGTGCTGATGCAAAAACGGTGCAGGATACCGTTACGCAGGTTATCGAACAGAACATGAACGGTATCGATGGCCTGCTGTATATGTCCTCCACCAGTGACTCCTCTGGTACGGTACAGATCACCATCACTTTTGACTCTGGTACCGACGCGGATATCGCCCAGGTACAGGTGCAGAACAAACTGCAACTGGCAATGCCATTACTGCCGCAGGAAGTTCAGCAGCAGGGTGTGAGCGTTGAGAAGTCGTCCAGTAGCTTCCTGATGGTTCTTGGTATGATCAGTACCGATGGTTCCATGACGCAGGAAGATATTGCCGACTACGTGGGCGCCACCGTGAAAGACCCGGTCAGCCGTACCAAAGGTGTGGGTGACGTACAGTTGTTCGGTGCGCAATATGCAATGCGTATCTGGATGGACCCGAACAAACTGAATAACTTCCAGTTGACTCCTGTTGATGTCATTACGGCTATTAAAGCGCAGAACGCCCAGGTCGCAGCAGGTCAGTTAGGTGGGACGCCGCCGGTGAAAGGCCAGCAGTTGAACGCCTCTATCATCGCGCAAACACGTCTGACCTCTACGGAAGAGTTCGGTAAGATCCTGCTGAAAGTTAATCAGGATGGTTCGCAGGTTCGTCTGCGTGACGTGGCAAGAATTGAGCTGGGCGGCGAAAACTACGACGTTATCGCCCGCTACAACGGTCAACCCGCATCCGGTCTTGGTATTAAGCTTGCAACCGGCGCGAACGCGCTGGATACCGCAAACGCGGTGCGCGCCACTATCGCCAAACTGGAACCGTTCTTCCCGCACGGGCTGAAAGTGGTTTATCCGTACGATACCACCCCATTCGTTAAGATCTCGATTAACGAAGTGGTGAAAACGCTGGTTGAAGCGATCGTGCTGGTATTCCTGGTTATGTACCTGTTCTTGCAGAACTTCCGCGCAACGCTGATTCCAACCATCGCGGTGCCAGTCGTCCTGTTAGGTACCTTCGCCATACTGTCAGCATTTGGTTACTCGATAAACACTCTCACCATGTTTGGTATGGTGCTGGCGATAGGCTTGCTGGTGGATGACGCCATCGTCGTCGTAGAGAACGTTGAGCGTGTCATGTCCGAAGAGGGCTTGCCGCCAAAAGAAGCCACGCGTAAGTCCATGGGCCAGATTCAGGGCGCACTGGTCGGTATCGCGATGGTTCTGTCGGCGGTATTTATCCCGATGGCCTTCTTCGGTGGTTCAACCGGCGCGATTTATCGTCAGTTCTCTATCACCATTGTTTCAGCAATGGCGCTCTCTGTGCTGGTAGCGTTAATCCTGACGCCAGCACTCTGTGCGACCATGCTTAAACCGATTGCCAAAGGCGATCACGGTGAAGGCAAGAAAGGTTTCTTTGGCTGGTTTAACCGCGTATTTGATAAGAGCACGCACCACTACACCGACAGCGTAGGTAACATTCTGCGCAGTACGGGGCGTTACCTGCTGCTCTACGTTCTTATCGTGGTTGGCATGGCCATCCTGTTCGTTCGTCTGCCAAGTTCGTTCCTGCCAGATGAAGACCAGGGTGTGTTCCTGACCATGGCGCAGCTTCCGGCGGGTGCGACGCAAGAGCGTACGCAGAAAGTGCTGGATGAAGTGTCGAAATACTACCTGGAAAACGAAAAAGATAACGTGAACTCTGTGTTTACCGTTAACGGCTTCGGCTTCTCCGGGCGTGGTCAGAACACCGGTCTGGCGTTCGTGTCGCTGAAAGGCTGGGATGAACGTCCGGGTGAGAAGAACAAAGTACCGGCGATTGCAGGTCGTGCAAGTGCGCACTTCTCGCAAATTAAAGATGCGATGGTCTTCGCCTTTAACCTGCCAGCGATCGTTGAACTGGGTACGGCGACCGGCTTTGACTTCCAGCTGATTGACCAGGCGAACCTGGGGCATGACAAGCTGATGCAGGCGCGTAACCAGTTGTTCGGTGAGATTGCACAGCATCCGGATCTGCTGGTGGGTGTGCGTCCGAACGGCCTGGAAGATACGCCGCAGTTCAAAATCAATATCGACCAGGAAAAAGCACAGGCGTTGGGTGTCTCATTAAGTGACATCAATACCACGCTTGGCGCGGCATGGGGCGGTAGCTACGTCAACGACTTCATCGACCGTGGTCGTGTGAAGAAAGTGTACGTTATGTCTGACGCGAAATACCGTATGCTGCCGAGCGATATCGGTAACTGGTATGTCCGTGGGACAAGCGGCTCGATGGTGCCTTTCTCTGCCTTTGCGACGTCGCACTGGGAGTACGGCTCTCCGCGTCTGGAACGCTATAACGGTTTGCCATCCATGGAAATCCTCGGCCAGGCTGCACCGGGTAAAAGTACCGGTGAAGCAATGGCGATGATGGAACAACTGGCCGGTAAACTGCCGACGGGTATTGGCTACGACTGGACGGGTATGTCCTATCAGGAACGCTTGTCAGGTAACCAGGCGCCTGCGCTGTACGCCATTTCCTTGATCGTGGTGTTCTTGTGTCTGGCAGCCCTGTACGAGAGTTGGTCAATTCCCTTCTCCGTTATGCTGGTGGTCCCGCTCGGGGTTGTTGGTGCGCTGCTGGCCGCGACCTTACGCGGTCTGACTAACGACGTTTACTTCCAGGTGGGCCTGCTGACAACCATTGGCTTGTCGGCGAAGAACGCGATACTTATCGTCGAATTCGCCAAAGACCTGATGGATAAAGAGGGCAAAGGGCTAATTGAAGCGACCCTGGAAGCGGTACGTATGCGTCTGCGTCCAATCCTGATGACGTCGCTGGCGTTTATCCTTGGGGTTCTGCCACTGGTTATCAGTACGGGTGCAGGCTCCGGTGCGCAAAACGCCGTAGGTACCGGTGTAATGGGCGGTATGATTACCGCAACGGTACTGGCGATATTCTTCGTTCCTGTGTTCTTTGTGGTGGTGCGCCGCCGCTTTAGTCGCAGAAGTGACGACGTTGAGCACAGCCATAAGGTTGAGCAACACTGATAGTCATGAATGAAAAGGCCGCGAAAGCGGCCTTTTTCATATTCACTTTTCTGATCATTAAAAGTACGTATTGTCTCTTTGTTTATTTTGTGCAGTCGTAATAGCGCACAGAATTAATACTCCATTAGGAGAGCGTCTTATATGCTTAGGTAAAATTCTTAATTATCTGGTACAATCAGTTTAAGTAAGAATATTCCTGGTAATTAGTGATTCTGGAATATTAAAATAACCTTAAATATCCAACACCATTCACTAACCTAATGAAGAGTAAGGGAAGTTTTGATTTCGCTGTCGAAAATTCTCACATAAAACATGATAATAAACTGCGCGATCTCTCCATTTTCGGAGAGCAAAACGCGATAATTGTAATTTTTCGTAATAGCGCAATGAAATCTTTTTAAGACTGGCTTATAGTTAAATCAATGAGGAAAAGCAGCATATGCTGCTGGTCAGATCAGACGTTTCCACCCCGGAGCAGTGTTCAGTGAGTAAAAAAAGCGACTCAGAAGGGGATGTGTTATGGACGAATACTCGCCAAAAAGGCATGATATCGCGCAGCTTAAATTTCTCTGCGAAACGTTGTACCATGATTGTCTCCTGAATCTTGAAGAAAGCCATCATGGATGGGTTAACGATCCTACTTCGGCAATCAATTTGCAGTTAAATGAGTTGATTGAACATATAGCAACCTTCGCACTTAATTATAAAATTAAGTATAATGAAGATAATAAACTGATTGAGCAGATAGACGAATACCTTGATGATACGTTTATGTTGTTCAGTAGCTACGGTATCAACACACAAGACTTGCAGAAATGGCGTAAATCGGGAAACCGATTGTTCCACTGTTTCGTCAATGTGAGCAAGGCTAACCCTGTTAGTCACTCCTGTTAAATATTTCAACCAGTAAAGGTAAAATCATGTCTGATAAGCCATTAACCAAAATTGATTATTTGATGCGATTACGACGTTGTCAGACAATTGACACGCTCGAACGCGTTATTGAAAAAAATAAATACGAACTGCCTGACCATGAACTGACGGTGTTTTATTCAGCAGCCGATCATCGTCTGGCTGAGCTAACCATGAATAAACTGTATGACAAAATCCCTCCTTCTGTGTGGAAATTTGTACGCTAAGTCTTCCCGAGTTTATTTACGGTTTTAATTTTTTTATCCAGCGGCATTAGCAGGCGCACGTTATCTTCATGAGCGAAGAAAAACTTAAAATGATTTCCGGCTTACCGTATCGACCTGCGGACGATACGCTGCGAGCTGACCGCATGCATGCCAGAGAGCTGCTTCATCGTTATAACCATTCGGCCCCTGACGAAAAAGCAGAACGCAATGCAATTCTTGCTGCATTACTCGGCCAAAGTTCAGGTGCTTATATCGAACCAAACTTTCGCTGTGATTATGGCTACAATATTTTCCTGGGTAAGGAATTTTACGCCAATTTCGATTGTGTCATGTTGGATGTCTGCCCCATCCATATTGGCGACAATTGCATGTTAGCGCCAGGTGTACATATCTATACGGCAACACATCCGCTGGAAGCCAACGCGCGCAATAGCGGTCTCGAATACGGCAAACCGGTTCGCATTGGCAATAACGTTTGGATTGGTGGACGTGCGGTAATCAATCCAGGCGTGACCATTGGCGATAATGCGGTTATCGCCTCCGGTGCGGTGGTCGTAAAAGACGTTCCGCCGAATGTGGTGGTCGGTGGCAACCCCGCCCGAGTTATCAAAGCCATTCCGGGTGAAGCAATTTAACTGTTATCTTTTTTTGTCGATAAACTGTTACTTTTTTCACACAAAATGGCAACTTAAAATACGCTCTAATCGGTATATCCCCAAAGACGAAGGCGTGAGATGACAGAGATCCAGCGGCTGCTCAGCGAAACAATCGACGACATTAACCAGCGCGAAAAGCGAGACAATCGTCCGCGCTTTAGCATCAGCTTTATTCGCAAACATCCGGGCCTGTTTGTCGGCATGTATATAGCCTGGCTCGCCACGCTTGCCGTTATGTTGCAATCAGAAACACTGGTGGACTCCGTGTGGCTGCTGGTGGTGCTCTTCGTCTTATTGAATGGCTTCTTTTTCTTCGATGTTTATCCACGCTATCACTACGAAGATATCGATGTGCTCGATTTTCGCGTCTGTTATAACGGCGAATGGTACAACACGCGTTATGTGCCGCAAGAGCTTATCAGCGCCATCCTTACCTCGCCTGAGGTCGATACTGCGCGTAAAACACAGCTCCAGCAGATGTTATCCCGCAAGGGGGAACTCTCTTTCTACGATGTCTTTACCCTTACCCGCCCTGAGACTGCGTAATCAGCCGCGCCAGCGTACGAACACCGCCGGGAAACAGGCTGGCTGAGGTATTACCGTAGCCGAGAACCAGCCCACTTGATGCCGGTGATGGCTGTAAATAAAAACGGCTTAATGCATGAGGCGCAAGGCCAAACCCGCGCGCTTCACGCATAACATTCAGGTCATTGATTCCCGGTACTGAAAGCGTCAAATGCAGCCCGCCCTCGCCTCCCAACACCCGATGTTCCAGGTCAAGACCGTTCTGTAATGCCTCACGCAATTGTGCCTGTCGTTTACGGTACAATCGGCGCATCGCCGCCAGATGGCGCGCGTAGTGACCATCCTCAATAAAATGCGCCAGAGCCAGTTGCTCGCTACGATGCCCACCGCGCAACAGACTATTGATAACCGGTGCCGCCGCGTTCGCCAACGCAGGCGGCATCACCATAAAACCAATACGTAACGACGGAAACAGTGTCTTGCTGAATGTTCCCAGGTAGACCACAGGTGGATTGGGGATCATTCCCAGCATGGCAGGTACCGGATCGCCGTGATAGCGAAACTCACTGTCATAGTCATCTTCGATGATCCAACTTCCACCGCGCGTGGCCGCCTCCAGCAACTGCAAACGACGGGCAGCACTCATCACATAGCCCAGCGGATATTGATGTGAAGGCGAGGTATAGATAATGCGCGGCGGCATTATCGTCTCCGCCAGCGTCATTCCTTCTTCATCCACCGGGATCCCTTTCACTTGCAACCCGGCTGCCAGAAAAGCGCTTTTCGCGCCGTTATAGCCCGGCTCTTCTACCCAAGCACTGTTTCCCGGATCGCAGAGAAGATGAATGCATAACATCAGCGCATCCTGGGCGCCTTCGGTAATCACAATCTGCTCGACTTCACAATGAATGCCTCTGGCCAGCGCGAGATGTCGGGCGATAGCCGCGCGCAATCGCCGTTCTCCACCAGACTCGCCATAACCCAGCAGTGCACTGCCCTCGTCACGCCAGATGCGCTCATTCAGCCTTCGCCAGATTGCCATGGGGAAATAGTTCACCGCCGGTAGACCGGGGGTGAAGGCATGTGCGGGGGAATTTCGCGTCACCCCCTGCGGCAGGGTCTGGACCCGTTGGGCGAGGGATACCGCAGAAATGTTACGTACGGTGGGCGCACTGGCCAACATTAATACCCGTGTTCCCTGCCGTTCACGCTGAACGAAGCCCTCAATAGCGAGTTGTTCGAGTGCGGCGTTTACCGTATTTCGGGAAACGGCGAGTGTTTTTGCCAGCACGCGTGAGCCCGGTAGCAACGAATGCGCTTTTAACGTTCCACTACGGATAGCATCCCGCAGTGCCATATATAACGCCCGCTGCCGCGTTAATCCGGCACGTTCAGCCAGCGCCGGGCGCAGCAGTGCCTGTAAAGCGTCATCGGGAATATTCATCGCGTCGCTCCTTAGTGGCCCCATGAAAATATAGCTTGATGGCACTTCTTATGGGACCAGTGAAATTCTACGCTAAGTGAATCGCAAAGAGGAGCCACTATGAGCCAACTGAATCAATACGGACAACCCGTGGGCGATGCCCTTCCCGACTGGCAGCCCCGCCCTTTTCCTGAACGCGTGACGCTTGAAGGCCAGTATTGCCGCCTGGAGCCGCTGAGGGTCGAACACGCACCGGCACTGTTTGCCGCCCATCGTCTGGCCGGGGATGACCGAAGCTGGACCTGGCTGCTGCGTGAACCGGAAACCGATCCCGACGCCTTTACCGCATGGGTAACAAGCGTCTGTGAATTAAAGGACCCTGTTTATTTCACGGTTATCGATAACCGCACTCAGTCGCCTGTCGGTACACTTTCCCTCATGCGTATTGACGCCGCCAATGGCGTCATTGAGGTGGGCAGCGTGCATTTCTCTCCTCTGCTTATGCGCACCCGCGCCTCTACGGAAGCGCAGTGGCTACTGATGCGATATGCCCTGGAGACGCTGGGGTATCGCCGCTACGAATGGAAATGTAATAGCCTGAACGAACCGTCCCGTCGTGCCGCACTTCGGTTGGGCTTTCAGTATGAAGGGCGATTTCGTCAGGCGCTGGTTCAGAAAGGACACAATCGGGATACCGACTGGTTTTCTATTATTGATAGCGAATGGCCACGCCTGGATAAGGCGTTTCGACAGTGGCTTGCCGCCGGAAATTTCACTGCCGACGGCAAACAGTTGCAATCCCTTGAGAGCCTGCGCGATTAACGCTTTTTCTTTCTTCCCTGCACAGCTTTAAAACGCGGATTGGATTTGCAAATCACATACAAACGCCCCTTGCGCTTGACTATCTGGCAGTCAGGGTGGCGTTGTTTCGCACTGCGTAACGAGTTCAGTACCTGCATACGTTAGCCTCTTTTCGCGCCGATAAAACGCCCATAGCGCTGCTGGAAACGCGCCGCGCTTCCCTCATTGCCCACCACTTTCTGTTTACCGGTGTAATACGGATGGGAAACAGAAGAGACGTCAATGGTGATGTAAGGGTATGTCACCCCTTCCAGTTCAATCTCGCGATCGGTTTTGATCGTCGAACCGACTTTAAAATATTCGTTCGCGCTGGTGTCATGAAACACCACCGTACGGTAGTGCGGATGGATATCAGGTTTCATTTTGATCTCACATGTATTGTTATAACATAACAAAAGTCTAGCGAAATTCTTTTCCCTAAGCAACTCCTGAGCTAAATGCATTTTTCGCAAAAGCAACGAACCCTGCACGGTCATAAATTAGAAAAGAATGTTATTGGTTGATTTTTTTGCCTTAAGGCAAGCTGAGCCTAAATCACTTGTGAGGAAAGCATCATGATGCGCTGCTGTTGTGCCCAACCCCGGACTCTAAAAATGATCACCTGCGAACGACTATTCGGAGAACACAATGAACGCGACAACATTACCCATCCTCGATCTGGCCCGCTACTTCAACCCCTCTGAACGTGATGCCTTTCTCGATCAACTGCGCACCAGCGCACGAGACATCGGCTTTTTTTATCTTATTAATCATGGTGTGAATGACGAGCTGCAGCGCGCCGTTCAACACGAAGCCCGCCGCTTTTTTGCCCTCAGCGATGAGCAAAAACAACAGGTGGCGATGATTCACTCCCCCCATTTTCGCGGCTACAACCGCGCGGCATCGGAAATCACCCGTGGTAAACCGGACTGGCGAGAACAGTTCGATATCGGCGCAGAACGCCCGGAACTGCTGTTGAGCGACAGCGACCCGCGCTGGCGGCGCTTGCAGGGGCCGAACCTGTGGCCAGCGGAGCAACCAGAGTTGAAGACCACGCTGCTCGACTGGCAAAAGTCGATGACCGAGATGGCCATCGTGTTACTGCGTGCCTTTGCCGAAGCGCTGCGCCTGCCTGCTAATGCCTTCGACGCACTGTATGGCGACAAACCCAATGAACATATCAAGCTGATTCGCTATCCCGGTCAGGATAACACCCAGGGCAATCAGGGTGTCGGCGCACACAAAGACTCTGGGTTTCTGAGTTTCCTGCTCCAGGACGAGCAAAAAGGATTGCAGGTCGAAGTCTCCCCCGATCACTGGATCGACGCCGTACCGCTGCCGGGTAGTTTTGTTGTCAATATTGGTGAGCTGCTGGAGCTGGCGACCAATGGCTATTTACGCGCCACGGTACACCGTGTGGTATCGCCGCCCGCCGGGCAAGACCGCCTGTCGATTGCCTTTTTCCTTGGCGCACAGTTGGACGCCGTGGTTCCCGTTTACGCCCTGCCGGAAGCGCTGGCGCGTGAGGCGCAAGGGCCGGAAAGCGATCCACAAAACCCACTTTTACGCGATGTCGGCTGGAACTACCTGAAAGGGCGTTTACGTTCGCACCCGGATGTCGCCGAACGTTATTACCGCGATGTACTGCGTGAGCGCAGTGAACAATTGATCGTATAAACCATAACAACACAGGAAAAACATCATGAAATATGCCGCTTTTAAACTGGCAGGGGTAGCGTTGTCTCTTTCTCTGGCATGGGGTACTGCACAGGCAGAAGCACTGCGTATCGCAGCGGACCCGGTTCCACACGCGGAGATCCTGAACTATGTCAAAAAACTGGATCCGAAACTGGATATCAAAATCGTTGAGCTGACCAGTGGCGCAAATGCCAATGAATTGCTGGCGAGTGGTGATGTGGATGCCAACTATTTCCAGCATGTGCCTTACCTGAAAAGCCAGGAAAAAGCGCTGGGTAAAACCTTTGCCGTCGCCGCCACGGTACATATCGAACCACTGGGCATCTATTCGCACAAATACAAAGATTTTAAATCGGTACCGGATGGTGCCACCGTCGCGGTCCCGAACAATGTCACTAACCTGAGCCGTGCGCTGTTCCTGCTGCAAAGCCAGGGGTTAATCAAACTGGATGCGAAATTTACCGATCCGGCAAGCACGCTGGCCACACCAAAAGATATCGTTGAGAACCCGAAACACTTAAAGATCCTCGAAGTGGAATCCCCACAGATCCCGCGCTCGCTGGATGACGTCGCCCTGGCGGTGATCAACGGCAACTACGCGCTGGAAGCGGGTTTATCGCCCGCCAAAGATGCGCTGGGACTGGAGAGTGCGGAACATAACCCGTACGCCAATATTCTGGTAACCAACCCGTCGCTGGCAAACGATCCACGCATCAAAGAACTGGCCAAAGATCTCACCTCCCCACAGGTGGCAGAGTTCATTCGTAAAACCTACAACGGCTCGGTGATCCCGGTTGCCCCGCAGTCATGATTGATATTGAAGGGCTGAGTAAAACCTATGCCGGAACAGGCCGACCGGCGCTGAACAACGTGTCGCTGCATGTCCCCAAAGGGGCTATTTACGGCATCCTGGGCCGCAGCGGCGCGGGGAAAAGCACCTTAATCCGCTGCCTGAATCTGCTGGAGCGGCCCACCTCGGGCCGCATCATCATCAACGGCAGCGACATTACACAGTTGGATAAAGCCGGTCTGCGCGAGCATCGGCTGCGCACCGGGATGATTTTCCAGCACTTCAATTTGCTGCACGCACGTACGGTGGCGGATAACGTCGCCGTTCCGCTGGAAATCGCCGGCGTGCCGAAACCGCTGCGCCATGCACGCGTGGAAGAGCTACTGCATCTGGTGGGCCTGAGCGATAAAGCCGATGCTTTTCCTTCGCAACTTTCCGGTGGGCAAAAGCAGCGTGTCGGTATCGCCCGGGCGCTGGCGGCAAGGCCGGATGTGCTGTTGTGCGATGAAGCCACCAGCGCGCTGGATCCGGAAACCACCGCGTCTGTCCTGGCGCTGCTGGCAGACATCAACCAGAAGCTGAATTTGACCATCGTGCTGATCACCCACGAACTGGATGTCGTAAAAACTCTGTGCGATCACGCAGCACTGCTGGAAAACGGCGAAGTACGGGAGAGTGGCAAAATCGCCGATCTGCTGGTTGCGCCCTGGTCCAAACTGCGCCATGCGCTATTGCACGATCCACAGGCTGAGCAGGATTTCCTGGCCCGCCATGGTTTTAACGGGAGGCCTTTATGCGGGGTAGCATGAGTTGGGAAGACCTCTGGCCGCTGCTGCTCAACGGCACGCTGGAGACGTTATACATGGTTGCTTTGGCGTCGCTGTTTACCGTGCTGATCGGCCTGCCGCTGGGCGTTATTCTGTTTCTTTCGCGCCGTGATGGCCTGTTCCCCTTACCACGTGTCAATGCGCTGCTGGGGGCCGTCGTCAATTTCGGTCGTTCGCTGCCATTTATCGTGTTGTTGATAGCGCTTATCCCCTTCACTCGCCTGCTGATCGGTACCACTCTTGGCAGCACCGCCGCGATAGTGCCTATCACCATTGGCGCGTTTCCCTTCTTTGCACGGCTTACGGAAAGCGCGCTGGATGAGGTGGATTACGGACGCATCGAAGCCATTTTGTCGATGGGGGGTAACGTCTGGCATGTGATTGCGAAAGCCCTGTTGCCTGAGGCGCTGCCAACGCTGCTCGCGGGTATTACGCTCACCGTTGTGATGCTGATTGGCTTCTCATCTATGGCGGGCGTTATTGGCGGCGGTGGGTTGGGCGATCTCGCTATTCGTTATGGCTATCAGCGCTTTAACGATCAGGTGATGGTGGGTACCGTGGTGATTTTACTGGCAATGGTACAGGGGGTGCAGATGGCAGGCGATCGCCTGGTGCGCCGGCTGGCGCACCGACGGTAAGTTATTCCACCGCGTCTATGCCGACCAGTACAGTGGTCAACAGGAAGGAGAGCACCAGCGCCATCGCCACCCCGGAGAGCGCAAAGACGAAGTACGGGCCGATATACGCCGGCAGGCTAAAAATGCTCGATAAAATATAGCCATACAACCGCACGCCAAAGAAGGCGATAAACGCAGAGGCCAGGGAACTGGCCACCGTGGCGGCAATAAACGCCTTTTTGTAACGCGTCAGGACACCAAAGAGCGCGGGTTCCGTAATCCCCAACAGCGCGGAGATCGCCGCCGACAGGGTCACCGTTCTCTCCTGACGGTTTTTACTTATCCGCCAGATGGCGAACGTCGAACCGGCAATCGCCATATTCGCCATAAACATCATCGGCATCAGCATGTCATAACCATGCTCACTAAAATTTTGCAGGGCGATGGGCGTCATGGCGTGATGCATACCTGTGAGAATGGCTACCGGGCGAATGGCCCCCACGACCAGCCCGGCAAAACTGGCTGAAATACCGAAAAGTCCCTGAATAAAGAAGGCCAGCGCTTTCCCCAACCAGATCCCAATCGGCCCGATAATCACCAGCGCCGCCAGCGCCCCCAGGAACAAAGTCATCGTAGGCGTGAAAACCGTTTTTAGTACGTCCGGCATTATCCTGTCCACCCAGCGATGGATATAGCTCAGCGCCAGAATAGAGAAAATGACCGGAATGACGCTTGAGGCGTAGTTAAACACTGAAACCGGTAGCGCGTTGAGTAGCCAGAAGGCACTCACCGCCCCTTCCTGATGCGCCGCCAGGGCTTTTGCGGCATCGATTAGAGATGGATACATCAGACAGGCTGCGACTGCCGCTGCCAGATATTCATTGGTCTTGAAAATTTTAGCCGCCGAGACCGCCAGGAAAAACGGCAGGAAATAAAAGACACCGCTGGCGATCAAATCAATCACCACCACGGTGTCGCTTTTCGCCGACACCACTTTCAGGGCTATCAGCCCGGCCAGCAGGCCTTTAATCATCCCCGCACCGGCAATCGCAGGCACGATAGGGCCAAAAACGCCGGATACCGTATCCATAAACATCGAGACCAGGCTTTTACGCCCTTTGATATGCGTCTCGCCTTGCGGGGCTTTCCCCAGCACCGTCAGCATTTGCTCATACCAGCTATTGACCTTCGGCCCGATAACAATCTGGAACTGGTCGCTTTGCAGTTGTGCGCCCAGAACCCCCGGCAATGCCTTGATAGCGCCTTGATCAACTTTATTATCATCAACCAGATCAAAGCGTAAGCGTGTCATGCAGTGCCAGACATTGTTGATATTATCCTGTCCACCGACCAGACGAATAATATTTGTGATGGCTTCTTGCGTCCCCATAAATGCTCCTGCAGGAATATTGTCGTTTTAATATCTGTATCCAAGGGTAGAGAAAGAGAGAAGACTAAACAAACCAATAAAATATGAGGAACATCACAAATTGCCATTACATAGTAATAAAAAAGACATAAAAGTCATAATTGGTATGGTTTTTAATTAAATTTAAAAGGAATAACTGACCAAAAAATTTATAAAAAAAACGGTTTACCTCAGCGCAAAATTAAGGGGATGATAATACTTATTCCGGCCTATCACGTCGTTGTAAAGGAGTTTCCCAGTGACGCCAACCGTAATTAACAATATCGAATGTTTTATCACTCGTCCCGACAGACATAATCTGATTACCGTGCGGGTAATGACCGATAAAGGCATCACAGGCCACGGCTGCGCCACCTTTCAGCAACGTCCGCTAGCGGTCAAAACCATGGTCGATGAGTATCTAAAGCCTCTTCTGATCGGCCGTGACGCCAACCACATAGAAGACCTCTGGCAAATGATGAACGTCAATGCCTACTGGCGAAACGGTCCGGTGATGAATAACGCGATTTCCGGCATCGATATGGCACTATGGGATATCAAAGGCCAGCTAGCCGGTATGCCGCTTTATCAACTGCTTGGCGGGCAATCCCGGGATGCCATCGCCGCTTACAGCCATGCCAGCGGCGAAACACTGGAGGAACTCTTTGCCAGCGTAGACCGCCTGCGCGAACAGGGTTATCGCCATATTCGCTGCCAGTTGGGTTTCTACGGCGGCACGCCAGCGCAGTTACATACGCCGGAAAACCCAACGCCCGGCGCCTGGTTCGATCAGCAAGAATACATGGGCAACACCGTCGCCATGTTCAAGGCGCTGCGGGAAAAATACGGTTTTAGCCTGCACATTCTGCATGATGTGCATGAACGTCTTTTCCCCCAGCAGGCGATACAACTGGCAAAGCAGCTTGAGCCGTATCAGCCCTATTTCATTGAAGATATTTTACCGCCGCAGCAAAGCGCCTGGCTTGAACAGGTACGCCAGCATAGCTGTGTGCCGCTGGCGATGGGGGAACTCTTTAATAATCCGGCCGAGTGGCACGATGTGATAGTGAACCGGCGCATAGATTTTATTCGCTGCCATATTTCGCAAATCGGCGGCATCACCCCGGCGTTAAAACTGGCCGTACTGTGTCAGGCCTTTGGTGTACGCCTCGCCTGGCATGGTCCGGGCGATATGTCCCCCATTGGCGTCGCGGTGAATACGCACCTCAATATTCATCTGCATAACGCGGCCATACAGGAGTACATTCCACGCTCCGTACAAACCGACAACGTCTTCCCCGGCGCTCCGGTGGTGAAAGACGGTTTTGTCTATGCGCCGCAAACGCCGGGTATTGGCGTGACTTTTAATGAAGAGGAAGGTCTGCGTTACCCGGTGGTGTACCGCCCGCATGAATGGACGCAAAGTCGCCTGCCGGATGGCGCAATTCACACGCCGTAAATCAGGTGTCGCCTTTACGAAAGGCAAGGTTTGCCCGGTTATGCGGGATCACATAGGTGCAGGTGTAGTTAATGTCGATAATATCGCTAATTTCATACACCCTGCCGCCTTCCAGAATCCCGCGATTACTGATGTGCATCGCCGGGCTGCCTTTCTTGCACCCCAGCAGCGCCGCCTGTTCACGACTCACATTAACCGCACGGTAGGTCGTCAGCATATGTGAGATTTGATACCCCTTGCCTAAGACATACTGTTGCAGTGAACTCTCAATGATCTGTTGATTCAGATCGGCAAAATCAGCAGCAGGCATACGGGAGATTTCAATTTGTACGGCCTCTTCATCCACGAAGCGCAGTCGACAAAATTGCCAGATAAAGCTGTCATCCGTCAGCCCAAAGATCTGTTGCTCATCGCGATCAGGACGTTTCTTATGCAGGCTAATCAGCCGAAAACGGATCTGATCGAAACGCTTTTCAGTGATGGAGTTGTAGACCAGCGGGTTGTTGCGCGCCTGTTCGTTAATCCAGATCCCGGAACCTTGTACGATCCGCACGACGCCAATACTTGCCAGCTTTTCGACCGCCTGGCGGATGGTAAAACGTGAGACGCCATACTCCTCTGCCAACTGCCTTTCAGGGGGAAGTTTGCGCGGGCCGGATTCGTTATTTTGATAAATTTTACTTAAGAGATCCTGCGTCACAAATTCTTTTTTCTTCATCCCTGCAATTCCTGAAAGAAATCACTCGTTGACGCGTGTTATAACACTTGCTGGTCTTAAATACGCTTGTTTCTCAGTATCAAACAGGGATTTTTGGTCATGACAAACCGACGATTAGTTAGCCTTATAACAGGCGTACTGCTGTTCGCCGTTCTCTTGCCGGTGGCTTTAAGCGTCTGGCTGGCGCATCGCCAGGCTGAAGAGTCGTTTATGAACGAACTCAATACTTTCTCCGCATTGGTAAAAATGCGTGCTGACCGCGTGGTTAGCCAGGGGAAAACGGCCTTGCGTCAACTGGAAACTTACGATGGTATTTCGTGTAGTCAGGATCACCTGCTGGCCATGCGACGTATCTCTTATACGTTCCGTTATGTCCAGGAGGTCATTTACCTCGAAGGAACAATACCGCTTTGTTCTTCACTGGAGAGAAACAGCAGCAGCGCCCCCTTTCCCGCGCCGCAAAGGGTAACTAAAGATGGTTTTCGCGCCTGGCTGACCAACCATAACGATTTGGGCCTGACACGTGCAATGGTCGGCATAGGCACTCGTCGCTATATTGTTATTACCGATCCACTCTCCTTTATTGATGTGCTTTCGTATGGCCCGTGGCCTATCAATACTGCGCTGGTCGGGACGAACAGCGGCCGGGTGATTGCCAGCAACCGCACGCTGGATCCAGAGATGCTAAAGCAGATTGACCTCAATGCCCCCACCCAAAGGCTTATCGGCGGCGAAGCGTGGAACACGTTACAGGTGCCCGAACTGGGGGTGACCATCATCACCTGGGCATCGCTGACGCCGCTTAAGGAGAGCTGGCATCGGTTATTGATCATCTGGGTGCCTGTTGGCCTGCTGCTGAGCCTGGTGCTGGCCTTCTTTTTATTGCGCATGCTGCGTCGCCTGCAATCACCGCAACACCGTATGCAGGACGCCATTCGCGCACGGGAAATTGAGATGTTCTACCAGCCAATTGTGACGCTGGCAGACGGGAAGATTGTCGGTGCGGAAGCGCTGGCCCGCTGGCGACAGTCGGATGGCAGTTACCTGGCGCCGGACACCTTTATTCCGCTGGCGGAGCAAACGGGGCTGATGCCACAACTGACAAAAGTGATTATCGAAAAAGTGTTTGAGGACATGGGGCCCTGGCTACAGAAGAACCCGGATCTGCATGTCTCCATTAACCTTGAGCCCTCCGATCTCTTAACCCTGACGCTTCCGGCACAGTTACAGCAACGGGTTAATGACTGGCAAATTTCGCCGTCACAAATCGCGCTGGAAGTGACCGAACATGGTTTTGCCGATCCCACAACCTGCATGCCCACTATCACAGCATTACGTGCGGCCGGACATGCCATCTATATTGACGATTTTGGTACGGGTTACTCCAGCCTCAGTTATCTGCAAAACCTGGATGTCGACATTATCAAAATCGACAAATCCTTTGTGGATGCGCTGGAATACAAAAACATGACCACCCATATCATCGAAATGGCCAAAGCGCTAAAGCTGGCGATGGTGGCCGAAGGTATCGAGACCGAAGGTCAGCTCAAATGGCTTAGCGAACATGGCGTACAGTACGGTCAGGGCTGGCTATACAGCAAAGCGCTGCCGAAAGACGCGTTTCTGTGCTGGGCAGAAAGCAACCGGAATATCTCCTGAGTTTGTTACCTGTTAAACGGGTTTACTCATGGGGGCCGCGCAATGAAAAGCCATTCTCGCCGCTGCACGATGTGCGCCACTGGCTGAAATACAGTCCGGTGGTGCGCATCCGCAGCGTGAAAAGAGCATCATGATACCGGGCTGGCAGACGACAGGGTCTCAGACGGCCCTTAGCCGACATACCGCAAGCTCTGCATTACGCCAGAGGTTTTTTTAGAGAAGTGTCCTGAGGCTCATTCGTCCAGCAATGGGACAAAGCCGCCATAAATCATACGTTTGCTATCGAAAGGCATTTGGTCTCCCAGCTCACGCATGCGGGGATCGGCCATCATTTTTTGATTGGCGGCATCACGTACCTCTTTAGAGGGATATTCAATCCAGCTAAAAACCACCTCTTCATGATCTTCTGCTTTTACCGCCCGACGAAAGTCGGTGAAATTTCCAGCCGGAACGTCGTCGGCCCAACACTCCACAATCCGCGTTGCGCCAAACGCTTTAAACAGCGGGGCGGCCCTGGCCGCGAGTTGCAAATAAGCGTCTTTCTTATCTGCCGGAACCGCCACCACGAACCCATCGACATACTTCATGAGTGAGCCTCCGAAGTGAACCGCGCAGCGGGACGATTCCCGCTGCGTCTGGCTGACTAAGTTTAGCCCTGAGACCAGCAGAAGGTGTAACGCACGACATTGTCGCTGAGGATAAATTCCGGGGACACACTCGGACTCCAGGAGTCGTCGCCACCGAGCCCCATGTGAAAGGCATCCAGTTGCAGCCAGCATCCGGCCTCTTCGCGCAGTAAATGGCGGTGAGAGGTTTCCCTTAATTGCTGCTGGCTGTAGCGACTCAGGGAAAAGTGGAACTGCCCGTTCAGACGATGCGCACCATAATTCACCTCGCGCGTGTCGCAACGCAGGCCATTTTCGGTCGGGAAAATATAGTCCGTATGCAGTTGCGCGAGCGGTAATGTCCAACGTCCCTGCCGCGCGGCCAGTTTGCGATCCGGGTAGTTTTCATGCGGCCCAAGTCCCCGCCAACTGACCCGCTCTGCAACCTCAGCAAGCTGACACTGCAAGCCGATACGCGCAGGCGGCGGCACATCCAGATTGCGTTGCACCTGAACATCGCCATGCAGAACGCCATCGCCAGCCACTCGCCAGGTTTTTTCACTGATAAACAGCGTCTGCCCGTTGTACTGCCAGGCATGGCGCGTGGCGATGACCACATCGGTGGCATTTTCCAGCGCGTCGCACTGCAACAACACTGGCGTCAGGTCATACATTCCCGCCGCTTTCCAGCGCTCCACCCACGCATTGGGATCGATGCGCGTGGCCTCGCTGACGCCGATATCATTGTCCAGCGGAGCGCGGGTAAAGTTATCAAGTACCGGCGCAAGGAGCGTCGGTTGACCATCACTCCACCACTGCGTCAGGTGGCCGCTCGTCCGGCTGAACTGCCAGCGATGCCCGCCCTGCTCAATCACGAAATGTGCAGCGTCAGTCTGTAACGCGGGCCGCGGTTGTGCGGCTTTTTCTCTTGGTAATGTGAGCGCTGTCGGCAGTTGCCACTGATCCCAGGCGCAGCGGTGCTGTGCGGGTGACCAGCTTGTCGCATCCCGTTGACAGATATCCACATTCAGCCAGACGTGCCCCGGTTGCGCGGCCAAAGGCGGGCAGTTAAGTTCAATACGCTGGGTTCCCTGCGGGGCAATCGCCAGCACCACCTCCCCTTGCGCCAGCACCTCGCCATCACGGGTAACAGACCATCGCAGAACTTCGTTATCCGTCGAACGGAATAAATACTCGCTCGTTACCTCGATTGCCAGCGGTGAGGTACTGACCCGTTGGAACTGGAAAAACTGCTGGGCGCGTTGCGCTTCATAGAGCGCCGGGTGCGGGGTTCTGTCCGGGAAGACCAGCCCGTTCATGCAGAACTGTCGGTCGTTCGGCGTATCGCCGAAATCACCGCCATAGGCCCAGAATGGCTCACCGTTTTCATCGAGTTTGGTCAGCGCCTGGTCAACCCAGTCCCAGACAAACCCGCCCTGCAGCCGGGAATAAGCACGGAAAGCCTGCCAGTATTTGGCAAACCCGCCGAAGCTGTTGCCCATGGCATGCGCATATTCACAAAGGATCAGCGGACGGGTTTCATCCGGCATTCCGACCCATTTTTTTATCGACCATTTCGGCACCACCGGAAACGGTTGATCCTGATCGACGCGGGCATACATCGGGCAGACAATATCTGTTGCCGCAGTATTGGCACCACCGCCTTCGTACTGTACCGGACGCGTTGGATCGGTGGTTTTCACCCAACGATAGAGCGCGTCATGCGACGCGCCATGACCGGACTCATTTCCCAGCGACCAGATAATGATCGACGGGTGGTTACGATCACGCTGCACCATGCGGGTAACACGCTCGCTCATCGCCGGTAGCCATTGCGGATCATCCGCCAGACGGCTCATCGGTACCATGCCGTGCGTTTCAATGTTTGCTTCATCCACCACATAGAGCCCGTATTGATCGCACAGGCGATACCACAGCGGGTGGTTGGGGTAATGTGAACAGCGTACGGCATTGAAATTGTGCTGCTTCATCAGTTCGATATCACGGCGCATCGTGGCTTCATCGATCGCCTGACCGTTTTCCGGATGGTGTTCATGGCGGTTGACGCCACGGATCAGCAGCGGCTGACCGTTCAGTTTTAGCAACCCTTCGCTGATCTCAACATGGCGGAAGCCCACATCGCACGCTTCCAATTCCAGCAGATGGTTTTCACCGTCATACAGCGCCATCGTCAAACGATACAACTCAGGTGTTTCCGCGCTCCACAGTAATGGCCGCTCAACAGGCATCGTCACGCTTACGCGCTCGGCCCAGGCTCCGCGCTCATCCACCACTGCGCTACCCGGTCTCTGGCTGGCCTCAGCGATTTTCTCATCCCTTCGCCACAAGGCGACGACCACCTGGCAGCCAGCAAACTCTCCGGCGAGCGTTATCTCCGTTTGCAATTGCGCGTGGGTAAATTCCGCATTCAGTTGGGTGGTGTAGTGATAATTGGCAATACGGGTATGGGGTTTATGTTGCAGGGAGACATCACGGAAAATGCCGCTCATGCGCCACATATCCTGGTCTTCAAGGTAACTGCCATCGCACCAGCGCAGTACCATAACCGCCAGACGGTTTTCCCCGGCCACCAGCACGTTGCTCAGATCAAATTCCGCAGGCAGGCGGCTATCCTGGGAATAGCCGACCCACTGGCCGTTACACCAGAGATAAAACGCGGAGTTGACCCCATCAAAAACAATATGCGTTTGCCCGTTCGCCAGCCACTGTTCTTCGAGATCAAATGTGAGCGAGTAACAACCGGTCGGATTTTCCTGCGGTACAAACGGTGGATTCACCGCGATGGGATAGGTCACGTTGGTGTAAATGGGGGTATCAAAGCCCTGCATCTGCCAGTTCGATGGCACCGGCATCCGCACCGCATCGGTGAGATCGGCCGTGATCCAGCTTTCCGGTACGGATTCGGGTGATGAAAAAAAGTTAAACTGCCAGTCGCCGTTAAGTGAACGACGGGTTGATGGCACCTCATCACGAAGCGCTTCGCCCACCTCCCGCCAGCTTGACATTGGCGCGTGCGCCGGTAAACGGTGCCAGTGCGTGATGACCGGGTTTTCCCAGTCCCGGCGAGAGAATAACGAACTTAACGCGGAAACAGACATATCAACCTCATTTTGCGAAGCGCTCACAATTGTATGCACAATGCACCGAATCAGCGCTGACGTAAAGGGTTTACGAGCAGCAAAGCGAAAAGGATCACAAAAGCATTAACGGCGATCGAGCTGTGCAGCGAGTTGTGCCAGCTCATTCAGTCGTCTGGCCAGCGTTTCGCCACTGACGTTAATCGATGTTACCGGTGAGGTCGAGGCGCGCTCCATCAGCGTCACCGGCAGCCGCGTCTGGCCAATTCCAGTATCGTCACCGGAGAGGCGTGCAAGGAGCCATTCCACGCTACGCTCGCCCGCGAGTTTGAACGCCTGGCGGATGGTCGTGAGCGGCGGTGAGTACCAGGCGCTGTCGGCCGTATCATCATAACCGACCACAGAAATCTGGCCCGGTACGGTTAAGCCCCGCTCCGCGCAGACACGTATCACACCAAGGGCCATCTGATCGTTGGCGACCAGGATAGCCTGCGGCGGCGTATCTGCCGCCAGAAGCAGATGCCCTTTTTCATAGCCGGATGCCGCGCTCCAGTCGCCGTATTCACAGCCACAGGGCGATAATCCCGACTCCGCCAGTGCCGCCAACCATCCTGACATTCTTGCCCTTGCAGAGACCGATGACTGCGGCCCCCCCAGCAACGCAATGCGCTGATGCCCCTGTTCCAGCAAGTGTGCAGCGCCAAGCCGTGCCCCCTGATCGGCATCAAAAATCAGGCTGTTGACGGCCGCTGTTTCACTGACATCAAGAAAGAGGACCGGCACCGTGCCTGCCAGTGCCGATAAGGCCTCTGCCTGTTCATCATCCAGCGGGACGTTAACCAGCAACCCATCGACCCGTTGGGCCAGTAGATCCTGCAACGCAGCAGTACATCCCCGGGCGTCCTGCACTTCCGGCATGGAAATGATCACATTCACGCCGGATTGTGTGGCGCGGGATTTCACCGCCGAGGCAATTTGAGAGGGAGCATGCAGGGCCAGGTCGGAAGTCAGTAGCCCCAGCGTTTTGGTCCGTTTCCCCGCCAGTTGCTGCGCCCCGCGATTGGGGATGTAGTGCAGTTCCGCCATCGCCGCCAGCACTTTCTCCCGCGTCCGGGCAGACACATGTTCGCCCTGATTGATAACGCGCGAAACGGTTTGGTAAGAGACCCCGGCAAGGCGGGCGACATCATAGAGCGTAATGGTTTTCATGGCACTCATCTGGCGACGGATTTCGCGTCAGTGTACCCGATTACGTCAGCAACTGTTATGCAGGTGTAAGAAATGCCAGCAAAGCTATACGCGTGAGGCAAACAAAGCGGGGGAAAAGAAATGTCGACGAGCCAGACTGGCCCGCCGTAAACATCGTCCGTGATGATGATGAGATGGTTACAACGTAATTATATTTTGTATCATCATCACAAAACTGAGTGCAATTTAAATGACAGTTTCATGACAATAAAATTACTGCTGACGTGGAATAGGAAACCCTTTTATAGAAATAACGAAACTATCGCCTTCTTTTTTTATTTTTGCGCCAGCATCACACCAGTCGGTAGCGATGCGAAAAAACTCATCGCTACCAATATTCCAGTTCAGACGGACATGTTTTACAAAACCTGATCGTAACAGGTCACAGGCCTCGCAATAATTGCTGGCCGTTGAGAGCAGTTGTTGGTTCATTTTTTCTTCTTCAGAAGTTTACGTAATGCCTTGATCTCTTTTGGATTTAATGGAGCAGTACTTTCTTCTTCAAGGTGTTGGTTATCGATATCCTCTTCCGATACTCCGCCCTGTTCAACTGACTGAAACGCCAACAGCAGCAGTTTTTCAGTCGCCGTACTGAGGTTCTCATTATTTTCTTCTGCGTAATGGCGGAGCTTTTCTTTTAACGTCTGATCAATTTTGACGTTCAATACCGCACTGGTCATGATTATCCCTTCCCGTGTGAAGTTAGCAAAGTATTAATACACGAAGTTAACATACTGATCCAGAGTTATATTAAAAGCTTATGACAAATTAAAAATATCCACAAATATTTTAACCTTGTTTTATGACATTTAAGTGAAAGTAATATTTCAAATATATGACAATACATTATTAATGGTTGGCAATGGATAACGGCAGTCGCTAAAAGGGGTGACGGTGGCGTGCTTTTTACGAGGTAGCGTTGGTGTAACGAGTCAGTAAATTGCTTTACTTGCCCTTCGCCAGCACTAGCATAATGCGAATAAGAAGAACCTTAACCGCTAATTATCACTTAGCAAAAAGAGATACACGATGTGGATCTTTACCCTAATAAAACGGCGTTGGTTTCCTCCGCAGGCAACATCATGGAAATTCAAAAATTGCGCAGCACCGTTACCGGAGGCAACCGCTGAGTTAGCGTTGTAAATCTCGCCACGCCTCGCGGGTGATTTCCCAAAGTTCGGAATCCAGTTCACCCGCCACATAGTGTGCTTTTTCGCGACGGACCAGACGCATACCGCTACGCTGCGAAAAGTTAACTGACCGTGTGTTCACGGCAGCTTTTGGCGCACGTAGCACCTCTTTATCTAATTCCTCAAACCAGTAGCGCGTCACCGCATCACTGGCTTCTGACATCAGGCCCTGCCCCTGCCACTCTGGCGCCAGCCAGAATCCACGATTGTTATCGGGCAGGTCCATCAGACATATAACGCCAATAAGTTGCATTGGCTCGGCTTTACGCCGAATCGTCCAGTACCAGCCCTTTCCCGCTTCTGCCGCTGGCAAAGCGACATGATTAACATACTGGGCAGCGCCATCGTCCGGATAAGGCCAGGGGATCGTGCCAATCAGATAACGCACAATCTCCCAACGAGGGAAGACACGTTGAATTTGTTCCGCATCGGCAGAAACGAGCGGCTGAAGGAGTAATCGTTCGGTGGCGAGTTGCGGTGTGGTCACAGGCATCCTTTCTGCATAAACGGCGGTAAATTGACCATAAAACAGAAAGCGCGCAGAGGGCAAGATAAAAGAAGGTACCAGAAATGGGTGGGGGCCCTGCCAGCTACATCCCGGCACACACGTCCTTTGCCTTGGCTGCTTCCTTCCGGACCTGACCTGGTAAACAAAGTAGCGTTGCGGGAGAACCAACAGAGCCCCCATTGAGAGCGTTGTTAACCAACGCGCTGGCGCATTATCCATGTCCCATGCAGCAATTGCAAGCCGCACCCTGACGGATGCCGATTTCTTGCGCAATATCCCCTTCACAGTCACGACCAGGCTGTTTATGCTGACCTTTCGTCAGTCAGGAAGGCAGTATGGATAATCACGATTCTTTTCCACAGCGGGTATGGCAAATCGTCGCCTCGATTCCAGAGGGATATGTCACAACCTATGGTGATGTCGCCAGGCTGGCGGGGTCGCCACGTGCAGCCAGACAGGTCGGTGGCGTGCTAAAGCGTTTACCGGAGGGCAGTACTTTACCCTGGCATCGGGTGGTGAATCGCCACGGCTCGATTTCATTAAGCGGACCGGATTTACAACGTCAGCGGCAGGCATTAATGGAAGAAGGTGTAGCGGTATCCGGCAGTGGACAGATTGATATGCAACGCTATCGCTGGATTTACTGAAACCTCCTCTCCCGCAGGAGAGGAGGTACGCACATTACATCTGTGTCGGTGCAGGCGTTGCCGTAGAAGGGCTTACCTGTGTTGGGGATGTTGAAGGCACGGTAGTTGTTGCGCCACCGCCTGACTGCAACGGAATAGCGGTCTGCTGGACCGGAACCAGTGTCAGGTCAGCTTTCGTACCGCCCTGGTTAATGATCGGTTTAACCTTGTCGGTTACGAAGACCATTTTGTCGTCAATGGTAATAGCCGCACTCAGAAGCAGACGCGCGTTAGGCTGGATGTCTGCCGGGTTAAACGGCAAGACAAAGCTAAACGGTGCCTGTTTACCTTCGGTACGTACCGCTTTTTGGGCAATCACTTTAGACGGCGCATCGGCCATGGAGGCGTCAGAGACAGTGACCGTCAGGACCGCATTCGGCGGTAACGCCACTTTCTGGCGGATCCATACCGTACCAGAAACGTTAGGTTGGGTTATCGCCGCCGAGCTTGCCGCAGGAGCCTGCGGGTTTGGTGCAGGCGTTGGAATGTCTGCGGCTTTCTTTGCGCAGGCAGTCAGCGCTACAGCGACTGCTAAACCACTTAACATGTGCACGAGTTTCATGAGTTCTCCTTATCTTCTATGCACCAGCAAGAATGTTTTCTGCCAGAATGTGTGGTTGGACCATCGTAACGTGTTCAAGTGTGGCACATGTCACTGATCTTTGCCTGCAAACCCCCATCTATTCAGATTATTGCACCCATCGGACCACTTTTATTTCCAGGTTATACTGATCAAGGAATCCGCTGCGTCGGTTTTATTTTTATTGAGGACACCTATGAGTCAGGCGCTTACAAATCTGCTGTCATTATTGAATCTGGAAAAAATAGAGGAAGGTCTGTTTCGAGGGCAGAGCGAAGACTTAGGTCTGCGCCAGGTGTTCGGTGGTCAGGTGGTTGGGCAAGCGCTGTACGCGGCGAAAGAAACCGTACCGGCAGACAGGCTGGTGCACTCGTTTCACAGCTATTTTCTGCGTCCGGGCGATAGCCAGAAACCCATTATTTATGACGTCGAAGTGTTACGTGACGGTAATAGTTTTAGCGCTCGTCGCGTGGCGGCCATTCAAAACGGGAAACCGATTTTTTATATGACGGCGTCATTCCAGGCACCGGAACCGGGCTATGAGCATCAAAAGGCGATGCCTTATGCGCCAGCACCGGAGTCGTTGAAATCTGAAACGGAAATTGCCCGCGAGCTGTCTGCGTTTTTACCGCCGCTGGTAAAAGAGAAATTTCTCGGCGACAAACCGATTGAAATCCGCCCCGTGGAATTCCACAACCCGCTAAAAGGACACGTCGCCGAGCCAACCCGCCAGGTCTGGATGCGCGCCAATGGCACGTTGCCGCAGGATTTACGCGTCCAGCAATATCTGCTCGGCTATGCGTCTGACTTTCACTTCCTGCTGGTTGCGCTCCAGCCACACGGCGTAGGTTTTCTCGAAAAAGGCATGCAGGTAGCAACCATCGACCACTCCATGTGGTTCCATCGCCCTTTCGATTTGAACGACTGGCTGCTTTACAGTGTGGAAAGTACCTCGGCATCGAGCGCACGCGGTTTTGTCCGCGGAGAGTTTTACAACCGGGATGGAGTCCTGGTCGCCTCCACCGTGCAGGAAGGGGTGATGCGTAACCGCGATGCGGCGGTCTGACCGCAGTACAATAACAAAAGCCTCCCGATGGGAGGCTTATGTTGCTCAGGAGATAACTCAGTTCGATCAGGCGTTGTAGGCGTTTTCGCCGTGGCTGTTGACGTCCAGCCCTTCGCGTTCCTGATCTTCCGGGACACGCAGACCCACTGTCATATCAGCCAGTTTGTAACCGATGAAGGCGACGACGCCAGACCATACGATAGTGATGGCGATACTTTCCAGTTGTACCAGAACCTGATGGCCCATGGTCACGCCTTCGGCATAACCCACGCCGCCCAGTGAAGTGGCTGCGAAGATACCTGTCATGATACAACCTACGATACCGCACACGCCGTGAACACCGAAGACATCACACGGGTCGTCAACACGCAGCCAGCGTTTCAGAGCAGTAACGCCCCACAGACCCGCCAGACCTGCAACGATGCCCACGATCAGCGCGCCACCCACGCCAACGTAACCACACGCCGGAGTGATACCCACGAGGCCAGCAATCGCACCAGAACAGGCACCCAACAGAGACGGTTTGCCGCGCAGCGCCCACTCACCGAAGACCCAGGAGAGGATTGCACCCGCTGTTGCCACGACGGTGTTAACAAAAGCCAGACCCGCAATTTCGTTCGCCGCGCTTGCAGAACCCGCGTTGAAGCCGAACCAGCCAAAGTAGAGGATTGCCGTACCGGTAAACACCATCGGCAGGTTGTGCGGTTTAAACGCTTCTTTACCGAAACCGACGCGTTTGCCAATCAGGTAAGCACCCACCAGGCCTGCAACGGCTGCGTTGATGTGAACGACTGTACCGCCCGCAAAATCCATAGCGCCATGGGTTGCCAGCAGACCGCCGCCCCAGACCATGTGTGCGATCGGCACGTAGGACAGCGTCAGCCATACCACGACGAAAATCAGTACTGCGGAGAAACGAATACGTTCTGCCAGCGCACCGACAATCAGGCCGACGGTGATACAGGCAAACGAGCCCTGGAACGCAACATGAATGTACTGATAGATGGTGCCCATCAGCGCTTTCAGCTCAATATTTTTCAGCATCACCCAGTCGAAGCTGCCGAAGAAGCTGCCGCCAGTGCCAAAGGCCAGAGAGTAGCCGTAAACCACCCACAGCACGCATACCAGTGCGAACGTAACCGCAACCTGCGTCAGCATAGAAAGGACGTTTTTACCGCGGATTAAACCACCATAGAACAGGGCGATGCCCGGAATTGACATAAACAGCACCAGCGCGGTGCAAATCATCATAAAGGCATTGTCGGCTTTATCGACGACAACCGGATCGGCTGCCATAGCCAGACACGGCAGTAATGCCAGCGAGGCCAGACCCGCTTTTAATAGTGCTTTCTTCATTTTACCCATCCCCTCACTGTGTGCCAGGTATTACAGTGCCGCTTCGTCGGCTTCGCCGGTACGAATACGAATGACGCGTTGCAGCTCGGCAACGAAAATTTTGCCGTCGCCAATTTTTCCGGTGTAGGCCGCTTTGCTAATGACATCAATCACTTCATCGAGCTGATCGTCAGCAATCGCCACATCAATCTTCACTTTTGGCAGGAAGTTAACGCTGTACTCCGCACCACGGTACAACTCAGCGTGTCCTTTCTGACGTCCGAAACCTTTCACTTCGGTCACGGTTAACCCTTGAATACCAATTGAAGACAGCGCTTCACGAACGTCTTCCAGTTTGAATGGCTTAATTACCACGGTAACCAGCTTCATAGATCCCCCTCCAGTCGAAAATCGATAATGGCCGCAGCTAATACGCATGAGATATTGCAAGCGGTGTGCCAAAAATGAAAAACGGGAAAATTTCAGGCTGTTAAGCCGCCTCAGAAGGATGTCATAGCGCAGCGATGAAAATGGGAATGGTTCAGATTGTTCCTGGAAAAGAAAAACGCACCACGACAGTGCGCGGTGCGTTACTTTTTTGCACCAACAGCGAATCCTGTTAGTAGCATGCTTAATTTTGGTGCATCAGGCGATTAGCGATTCTTCTCGAACACTGGCGGCAAGCTCCTCCCCTGCCAGTTGCAGTTGATACATCTGCCAGTAGCGCCCTTTTGCCTCAAGCAGTTGCTGATGCGTGCCACGTTCAACGGCCTGGCCGCGATTGAGGACAAGAATGGTTTCCGCCTCGACAATCGTCGACAGCCGGTGTGCAATCACGACCAGTGTCGTGTGCTGCCGGACCGCCACCAGCGCCTGCTGAATGGCCTTTTCGGTGCCTGAATCGATATTCGCCGTTGCTTCGTCCAGAATCAGGATTTGTGGCGTCTCAACCAGTACACGCGCCAGCGCCAGCAGTTGCTTCTGCCCAACGGAGAGATTATTCCCCTGCTCGCCAAGGCGGGTATAAATCCCCTCCGGCATTTCGCGCGCCAGCCCGGCCAATTGCACCACCTCCAGCGCATGCCAGACCTGCTCCTCAGAAATATCGCGTCCCAGCGTGACGTTGGCAAAGAAGGTATCCGCCATCACCACCGGGTCTTGTTGCACCATCGCCACACCTTTACGCAATGTGCTGTGGCTCAGCGCAGAGAGTGGTCGACCATCCAGGCGGATTTCTCCTTTGGTAAGCGGGTAGTAGCCCATGAGCAGGCTTGCCAATGTACTTTTACCGCTACCAGTATGCCCCACCAGAGCCACAAAGCTGCGGGCTGGCACATTCAGGCTAATGTCCTGCAGCACCAGACGGTCATCACGATAGGCAAACGAGACATCATTGATATCAATAGATCCGCTTTTTAGCGGCTCATCGTCGTAGCCATAGGTCTGGCGTGGACAGTCCATCAGCTCAAAGACACGCTCCCCGGCCACTACCGCCTGCTGGAGCATCGACTGCTGGGTCGTCAGCTCAATCAGGGGCTCATTAAGGCGGCCAAGATAGCTGATAAAGGCATACAGCACCCCAACCTCCATCGTGCCAGCCGGGCTAAAGCCAAACAGCATTAACAGGCCACACAGCACCAGCGCGGAAAAGAGGCTCAGTAAAGGACGCAGCAGGAAGCCATCGAGACGTAACGTCTGCATTCGCGCCAGGTAATGGGAGCGGCTTGCCGATCCCATGCGCTCACCAAAACGCGCCTGCTGGCGAAACTGCTGGATCACGCTCATCCCATTGATGACTTCGTTGAAGCCATCGTTGATATCCGCCAGGTAGGCCCGCATACGGCGCACAATTGGCGTGCTGTAACGCTGATAAATCAACATCACGATGATAACCGCCGGGAAGATGCAGATAGCGACAAGCGCCATGCGCCAGTCGAGGCTGAACATCGCCACCAGCATCGCGCCAATCAGCGCGGCACTGCGCAATACTGTCGCCACCACCGTCACATAGAGATCGCGGATCACTTCGGTATCGTTGGTCACGCGCGAAATGATCTGCCCGACCGGCTGGGTATCGAACGCGCTCAGCGGCTGTCGCAGAGCAGCATCCATCACATCGGTACGCAACCGCTGTACCACGCCGACTGCGGCCTGGTTAAACAGTAGCGCCTGGGCATAATGCAGCCCGGCCGCCAGCACCTGCAGGCCGACATAGACAACGACCATCCCCGCCACCAGCCCAACGGGCAGGTAACTTTTCGCCACCATATTATCGATAAAATAGCTGATCAACGCCGGGCCGGACACTTCCGCCGCCGCCGCAACCCACAGCATCACGACGGCTTTGGTCAGCGGTTTGCGCCAGGGAGAACCATAGACCAGCAAACGTTTCAGGGTAGGCCACTGTTGCACTAACTTACGCATCAACCGCCTCCTCTGGCGTGTCATCCAGCGCCGCTTCCAGTTGTTGATAGCGATACATATCGCGATACCAGCCGGGCTGGCGCGCAAGCTGTTCATGTTGCCCGCGCTGCCCGATATGTCCGTGCTGCATCACTAAAATCTCACTGGCTTCCGTCAGCGCCGACAGGCGGTGGGCGCTGATAATTACCGTACGCCCTTCTCCCCACTGACGCAGGTTATGGAGAATTTGGTGCTCGGTGCGGCCATCTACGGCAGAGAGCGCATCGTCCAACAGCAGAATCTCTGCGTTCAGCAACAGCGCGCGGGCAATTGAGATACGCTGCTTTTGCCCGCCGGAGAGCATCACGCCGCGCTCGCCGACTTCGGTATCGTAGCCCTGCGGCAGTCGCAGGATATCCTCATGCACGCTGGCAAGCCGCGCCACATGTTCAATCTCGTCCTGCGTCGCCCCCGGTTTACCCAGCGCGATATTATTGGCGACAGTGTCGGAGAACAGGAACGGCGTCTGATTCACCACCGCCAGGCGGCTACGCCAGTCATCCAGTTTTAGTTGCGTCAGCGGCACCCCATGAAAACGAATATCCCCCTGCTCAACATCGAAATGGCGCTGAATCAGAGAGAGCAAGGTGGATTTACCCGCCCCCGTTGGCCCGCAAATCCCTAACATCTGGCTAGGTAACAGGGAGACATTCACATTATTCAAAATCGGATGTGCCGTTTGCGGATACGTAAATTCGCGAATCGTAATCTGCAGGCTACCGCGCCCTTCCGGAACCGGTTCGGTACCGTCGGTCACCACCGGCGCTTCCGCCAGCATGTCGCGAATACGGCTATAGGCGGCGCTGCCGCGCTCGACGATGTTAAACATCCAGGCCAGCGCCAGCATCGGCCAAATCATTAAGCCAAGATACATGGTGAAGCTGGTGAGTTGCCCCAGGGTGAGCGAACCCTGAATCACCATCCAGCTCCCGCCGCCAATCGCCAGCAGGTTTGCCATGCCGATAGCAATATAAATGGTCGGATCAAAACGGGCATCGACGCGGGCGACACGCATGTTTTTCGCCCCGGTATCGGCGGCCTCCCCGGCAAACAGCGCCGATTGCCTGTCTTCCAGACCAAACGCTTTGATCATGCGAATGCTGGTCATGCTCTCCTGAGTACGATCATTCAGCGAGGAGAACGCTGCCTGCGCCAGCTTGAAGCGCTGATGCAACTGGTCGCCATAACGTTTAATAAAAATGGCCATAATCGGCATTGGCAACAGCGACAGCAGCGTCAGTTGCCAGCTAATCTGCGTGGACATCACCACCAGCACCACACAGCCCATCACCAGTGAATCCACCAGCGTGAGCACGCCTTCCCCGGCGGCGAACACCACCCGGTCAACGTCATTCGTAGCGCGCGCCATTAAGTCGCCGGTACGGTGGCGCAGATAAAATTCCGGATGCTGGCGGCTGAGCTGGCGGTAAAAATCTTCGCGTAGCTCGACGGCGAGCTGATAGGACGCGCCAAACAGCCAGACGCGCCAGACATAGCGCAGCAGGTAGATGACGATAGCAATCAGCACCAGTGTGCCTACCCACATCATGATCTGCGATGCGGTAAAGTGGTGGCGGGTAACGCCATCGACAATGATCCCCACCACCTTAGGCGGGACGAGTTGTAGAATCGCAATAATGATAAGCAGGCCTACAGCACCGAGATAGCGTCGCCACTCCCGGCGAAAGTACCAGCTTAACTGAGCAAATAATCGCACGCGGTTACATCCTGAACGTGAGTTTTCCGGCTACCGCCGGGAGGGTTATTCAATGGGCAAAGCCGTGGTGTATTTTATCTGTTCCATCGCAAAACTGGATGTCACATCGGACAAGCCAGGTACACTATTGACCAGTTTTTTGTAGAAGTCGTCATAACGTTTCATGTCCGCAACCTGAACGCGTAACAGGTAATCATACTCCCCCGCCATGCGCCAGAATCCAAGCACTTCCGGCATTTCCGAGACCACGGCGGTGAAGCGACAGTACCAGTCGCTGCTGTGATGCTGGGTTTTGATCAACACAAATGCGGTCAGGCTCAGGCCAAGTTTCTCCGCATCCAGCACGGCCACACGTCCGAGCAGGATCCCCTCCTCCTCAAGCCGCTTTAGTCGTTTCCAGCATGGCGTGCTGGTCAGATTAACGGCATCCGCCAGCGCCTGCAAAGAGAGCGTGCAGTCCTGCTGGAGCAAAGAAAGCAACTTACGATCTATTTTATCTAGCATTACGCCTTCCAGGAGAAAGTTTTTCTCTTAACAGTCTATTTCAAAGTTTAAATGGCAACAATTTTTCCTGCGTTTTCCGCTAATCTGGGCACAAAATGATAAATGGAAACGATGTATGAACAGTGACTGGGTTAAGCACGCCATTAACGAAATCAATGCCGATTATCAGCGCTCTGCGGACACGCACCTGATCCGTCTCGCGCTGCCTGCTTTCCCCGGCATCAGGCTCTATCTGAAAGATGAAAGTACGCATCCTACCGGAAGCCTCAAACATCGTCTGGCGCGTTCACTCTTTCTCTATGGCCTCTGTAATGGCTGGATTAAAGAAGGCACCACCATCATTGAAGCGTCATCCGGTTCAACGGCGGTATCAGAAGCGTATTTTGCCCGTCTGCTGGGATTACCGTTTATTGCCGTTATGCCTTATTGCACGGCAAAACGAAAAGTCGAGCAGATTGAATTTTACGGTGGTCGCTGTCACTTCGTGGAGAGCGCCTGCGAGATTTACGCGGCCTCAGAAACCCTGGCGCGTGAACTGAACGGTCATTATATGGATCAGTTTACCTATGCCGAGCGTGCCACCGACTGGCGCGGTAATAACAACATTGCGGATAGCATTTTTCGCCAGATGAAAAACGAGCCGCATCCGGTGCCGGACTATATCGTCATGAGCGCAGGCACGGGCGGCACATCGGCCACTATTGGGCGTTACATTCGCTGTCAGGGCTACAGCACCGAACTGATGGTCGTGGATCCGGAAAACTCGGTGTTTCTCGATTTCTGGCAAACCCGAGACGCCAGGCTGCGTTCCTCGGTGGGTAGCAAAATTGAAGGCATTGGCCGACCACGCGTCGAACCGTCATTTATTCCTGATGTGGTGGACGAGATGTTGCGAGTGCCGGATGCCGCCAGTGTGGCAACGGCGCAATGGCTGGAAACACAATTAGGGCGTCGGGTTGGCGCATCGACCGGCACCAATATGTGGGGAGCCTTACAACTGGCGGCGCGTATGCGCGACGAGGGGCGGAGTGGCTCTATCGTGACCCTGTTGTGCGACAGCGGCGAACGTTACCTGGATACCTACTATAACCCGCAGTGGGTCGAAGCCAATATCGGCGATATTCGCCCGTGGCGGGAAGAAATTAACTCGCTGATAAAATAAAAAAGCCAGGCATTCACACCTGGCCGCTGGAAAAGATCTCATCATTCGGGGGAATAAGGAAGATTAGGTGTATCCAGCCAATGCGTTAAGAAGTGCGACACGGCCTGATCGCGGCAGTGTCCGATAACCGGTAAGTGTGGAAGCGCGGCGCGCAACTGTGGCATGGCATTTCCCATGATCATGCCGCGCCCTACGCTTGCCAGCATCTCTCTGTCATTCATGGCGTCGCCGAACGCCATACAATCCTGCATCGGCACGCCTAACAGCGAGCTGAGCATGGTCAATGCCGAACCTTTGTTGCAGCCGAGCGGTAATACCTCCAGACAGTAAGAGGCGGAAAAGCATAAATTAGCGCGTCCGCCTAACACTTCATTCATCTGGATCCGCAGACGGCACAGGTCGTCATGTTCACCCACAAAACAAATTTTGGTCACATCATGGGCAGGCAGTCGCTTGAGATCCACCAACTGGTAAGTGAATCCACTGTAGATATGCTCGTCCAACGCCTCCGGGACAGGTTTATCCGTCATCCAGCCGTCATCGTTAAACGCATGGATGCTGGCCTGCGTATCCCATTTACTGTGCAGTACGAGTTCAGCCACTTCGGGATCAAGGTCCTGGCGATGTAAAAGCTCCCCATCCAGAGAGTGGACGCGCGTACCGTTACCGGTTATCAAAAAAGCGTCCAGCGCGAGGATGTCGATGAGCTTGCGCATCTCCAGCGCATGCCTGCCGGTCGCAAAAGTGAGGGTAATGTCGCGTTCACGCAGACGGCGCAGCGTTGCTACAGTTTGCTCACCAAGGCGGTGATCGGGCATCAACAAAGTACCGTCCATATCAAAAGCAGCCAGCCGGGCCATATTTCATCTCCAGATGTGATCACCGTGTATTGCGCAGAAGTATTGCCTGATATATACGGAAGTAATAGTGAGCAGATAGAGAGAATTGTTCCGGGTTTATGCGACTCCTTAACAGACTCAATCAATACCAGCGCCTCTGGCAGGTCTCATCAGGAGAAGCGCAACAGGCCAGCGTGGCAGAACTTGCCGCACGCTGTTTTTGCAGCGAACGCCATATGCGTACGCTGTTACGCCAGATGCAGGACGCCGGCTGGCTGAACTGGGATTCCCGTTCCGGGCGGGGTAAACGTGCGGCCTTACAGTTTTTGCGGACGCCGGAATCCCTGCGCCAGGAGATGATGGAGCAGGCGCTGAATGAGGGCCAGCAGCAAAACGCGCTGGCGCTGGCGCAACTCGCGCCGGAAGATTTGCGCATTTTACTGAATCCGTTCCTTGGCGGGCTCTGGCAAAACGATACCCCGACGTTACGCATTCCTTACTACCGCCCCCTGGAGCCGCTACGGCAGGGTTTTTTACCCGGTCGGGCGGAACAGCATCTTGCCGGGCAAATCTTCTCTGGCCTGACGCGTTTCGTTGACGATAGCTTTTTACCGCAGGGGGATTTAGCGCACCACTGGGATATTAGCGAGGACAAGCTGAACTGGCGGTTTCATATCCGCACGACGTTGCACTGGCATAACGGCGATGTCGTGAATGTTCGCCAGTTACAAACACGTTTCATGCTACTCCTTGAACTGCCCGCCTTGCGGAAGTTGTTCGCCAGCGTCAAAAGCGTAGAGGCTACCCATTCCCACTGTCTGACATTTAAGTTGCACCACCCGGATTTCTGGCTGGCGCACCGGCTTGCCAGCTATGCCACCACGCTGGCGCATCCGCAAATGCCACTTATCGGTACCGGGCCGTTCCGTCTTGCCTCATTCAGTAAGGAACTGGTCAGACTGGAAAGTCATGAGCAGTACCACCTCACCCATCCATTATTGAAAGCGGTGGAGTTCTGGATTACACCGCAGCTTTTTGAGCAGAATCTCGGGACCAGTTGTCGCCACCCGGTGCAGATTGCGATTGGCGAGCCCGATGAGCTCGTGCATTTGCAGCAAGTGAGTAACAGTGTCAGCCTTGGGTTTTGTTATCTGACACAGCGTATTGGCGCGAATCTCACCCCGGCACAGTCACGACGCCTTGTGCAAATCATCCATCAGACGTCGCTGCTGGAGACACTGCCGCTGGATGAAAACCTCATTACCCCCAGTAAAGAACTGCTACCTGGTTGGACGATTCCGCAGTGGCCATCGGAAGAGAGTGTTGAGTTACCGCCCACGTTAACCTTGCTTTACCATCTTCCGGTGGAATTACACACTATGGCGCAACAGTTCAAACGTTATCTGGCGGAACTGGGTTGCGATGTTACGCTGATTTTTCATGATGCGAAAACCTGGGATGGGTGCAGTGCGCTGGCGCAGGCAGACTTACTGATGGGCGACAGGCTGATTGGCGAAGCCCCTGAATATGCGCTGGAACAGTGGCTGCGCTGCGACCCGGTCTGGCCCAATGTACTCAGCCGTGCGCAATTCTCCCATTTGCAGGCTACGCTCGATGCCGTGCAAAGCGTGTCGGACGAAACTGCGCGTAGCGAGGCGTTGCAGGCGGTATTCAGCCACCTGATGGATGAGGCCATACTGACACCGCTGTTTAATTATCAGTATCGGATTAGCGCGCCGCCAGGCGTAGAAGGCATTCGCCTGAACACCCGTGGCTGGTTTGATTTTACCCAGGCCTGGCTACCGGCACCGGCGCGGTGAAGAAGCTGGTCGGGGCAATCCGCACGCGCTACCATATCGCCTTTATGAATGAATACCGGGAATAATTATGAAACGTGCCGTAGTCGTGTTTAGTGGCGGGCAGGATTCCACAACCTGTCTGGTTCAGGCGTTGCAACAATACGATGAAGTGCATTGTGTCACCTTCGATTATGGTCAGCGTCATCGTGCGGAAATCGATGTGGCGCGTGAACTGGCATTACAGTTAGGTGCACGTGCGCACAAAGTGCTGGATGTAACGTTACTGAATGAACTGGCAGTTAGCAGCCTGACGCGCGACAGCATCCCGGTACCGGATTATCAGCCTGATGCCAGTGGTATCCCGAATACGTTCGTACCCGGGCGCAATATTCTGTTTTTGACCCTGACGGCCATTTACGCATATCAGGTGCAGGCCGAAGCGGTGATCACCGGCGTTTGCGAAACCGATTTTTCCGGTTATCCGGACTGCCGCGATGAGTTTGTCAAAGCCCTGAACCATGCGGTTAATCTGGGCATGGCGAAAGACATTCGCTTTGAAACGCCATTGATGTGGATAGACAAAGCCGAAACCTGGGCGCTGGCAGATTACTGGGGCAAGCTGGAACTGGTGCGCAATGAGACGTTGACCTGCTATAACGGCATCAAAGGCGATGGCTGCGGACAGTGCGCCGCCTGTAACCTGCGGGCGAATGGCCTGAGCCATTACCTGGCCGATAAGGCCGGGGTGATGGCTGCCATGAAAAAGAAAACCGGGTTGAAGTAACGCACCTTTCTGGGTTCCCGGGTGCGCTGCGGTATGAACCGGGAACATGGCTTCCCCGGGCTACAATTTGTATCCACTGCGATAATCGCGTAGCCCGGATGCGGCGCAAGCGCCTTATCCGGGAGATTTTTGCGACTGTCACGCCTCTTCGCGGATCATCTCTTCCAGCCTTTCACGTAACTCCCCTTCCAGCGCCAGCGCCTTTTGCGTTTTAAGATCGATACACACAAAGGTCACTAACGCATCCGCCACCACTTCACCTCCCGGTTCCAGCGTCACGACCTGGCTGAGCACGCCGCTTCGTCCGTTAATCTGTTTAACGTGGCTGGTCACCGTCAGGCGGTCGCCCAGCACGGCAGGACGACGGTAATTGATATTGATGTTGACGACCACGAACGCGATGTTATTCGTCGTCATCCATTTAAAGTTTTCATTGTTTTCCAGCCCATCCCAACGCGCTTCTTCCAGGAATTCCAGATAGCGGGCATTGTTCACATGCTGATAGACATCGAGGTGATAACCACGAACTTTGATCTGAGTCTGCATAGCGCTTTAACCTTTACTTTGTTATAGGAACAGAGGTCATAACTGGTATGACCTCTTTAGTCTGGCAAAATTTCGCCACTACGCAAGCATCATCTTTTATAGGGTCAGATTTCCGAGGTTGCGTTCAACAAGCGCGCTCCCCATACCAGGCACCTGCTTGAGATCGTCCAGGGTCTTAAAGGGACCGTACTCTTGCCGGTAGCTCACAATCGCCTGTGCTTTTTTCATGCCCACCCCATTCATCACCCGCGCCAGATCCTCGGCACTGGCGGTATTAATGCTAACCCTTGTACCATCATCATCAGTGCTTTTTGCCGTGTCGGGGGTTTTAGCATTCGGCGTCGCGCCATTATCGGCTTTGGTTTGTACCGCTGGCGCTTTCGCACCACCGCCATTGGGGGCTGCCAGCGTACTATGGCTGATGCCAGCACAGGCAAAAGAAAGGGTCAGTAAAAGTACTTTGATTCCATGTTTCATGCTGTTTCTCCTTGGTGTTTAACAACGAGGCTACGATAAACAACCGGGAAAAACGGTACAAATGGCGAAGCGCAAATGTGGAAAAGGCCGCGAAAGCGGCCTTTTGAATTGCAAAGCGTTGCAATATTTGTGGGAAGCGTCTCGTTATTCCTGCTGTTCCATAATCGCACCAAGTTTGATTTTGGCCTCTTTACGCAGGTTGGTCATCAGCGCCTCGAAAGCGATCTGTGCATTGTTCTGGGTAATTCCCTGAACCATCGCTTTCTTCTGGTCGTCCGGCATGGTGCCAGCTTTCACTTCATCTAACGCCAGAATCGCGACATTGCCCTGGGCATCGTTCGCTACGCCATAACCCGGTTTGTCTTTCTCCGGCAGCGGCAGGCTAAATGCCGCCTGGCTAATCGGATCCTGACCGGTACGAGTCAAGGTTTTCGCTGCGCCAAAACTTAACCCTGCGGCTTTCAGCGCATCGTCGCCTTTACCCGCTTTCAGTTCAGCGATCAGCTTGTCAGCATCCAGTTTGGCCTGCTGCTCCGCTTTGTTGTGCTTAACGATATCACTAACCTGAGCTTTAACGTCTTCCAGTGGCTTAATCGCTTCTGCTTTATGCTCACTCACACGCAGCACGAAGGCGCGGTCGCCATCGACAGTAATAATGTCAGAGTTACTGCCCGGCGCACCGTTCACACCCACCAGACCACCGTCAAAAATAGCATTGGCAACCGGCTTAAAATTAAGTTCTTGCGGCAGGCTGTCACGGCTAAACCAGCCAGTTTCAACGGCTTTTGTCCCGGCGACTTGCTCAGCACCCGCCAGAGATTCATTATCGTTGCTTGCGGCTTCGCTCACTTTCTGTTGCAGGGCATACCAGGCATCCAGTGCCTTATCCTGTTTCACTTTCGCGGCGATCTCGTCATGAACGTCGCTCAGCGGTTTAGCTTTTGCAGGCTGAATGTCATCAAGACGAACAACCAGGAAGCCAACGGAAGATTTGATCACGCCTGACAGTTGGCCTTTGTCTTTCAGGCCCGAATTTTTCAGTTCGTCAGGTGTGGTGGCAGGCTCCAGCCACCCCATATCACCGCCGTTACGGGCAGAGATAATGTCAGTGGATTTTTCTTTCGCCAGTGCGGCAAAATCTGCCCCTTTGCTCAGCGCGTCCAGCACGGCTTTCGCGTCATCTTCTGTTTTGGTCTGAATAACGCTATAGCGATTACGCTGCGGCTGCGTGAACTGATCCATGTGCTGATCATAGTAAGACTGAATATCCGCGTCGCTGACGTTCTGCTGCATGTTGGCCGCATCCAGCTTGATATAGCTGACACGGAACTGCTCCGGGGAGACAAAGCGGGCTTTATTCTGCTCATAGAAACCGGCGATCTCCTGATCGCTTACGGTCTGTTTTGCCGCCAGCGCATTCACGTCGATCAGCGCCTGACGCACAACGCGCTGCTGGGAAACCAGCGCCGCCAGTTCATCCGTCTCACCTTTCAGCATGAAGTCAGTACCCGCAATCGCGTTGATCAGTTGCTGAGAGGTCAGTTGATTGCGCAGCGCCTGTGCATACTGATCTGCATTCATACCCATCTGGTTGACGATGCCGTTGAAACGGTCGTTATCGAATTTACCGTTGGTCTGGAAAGCCTGGGTGGAGAAAATCGCTTTCTTAACCTGCTCATCGCTGATGCCCAGATGCAGGTTATGCGCGTACTGGTCCAGCAGTGCTTCGTCGATGAGGCGGTTCAGCACCTGCTGACGCATGGATTTGATATAGTTTTCATTCGCGGCCAGTTCTGAGAACTGGTCACCCAGTTGCTGCTGCATACGATTACGTTCACTGGCAACCGCATTTTCGAATTGTGCGCGACCAATCTCCTGGTCATTTACCTTTGCGGCATAATTATTGTTACCGCCAATAAGGTAGCTACTGACGCCGGTCAAAATGAACGACACGATAATGACGCCGAAAATGATCTTGAGCACGATGCTGTTTGCTGCCGTGCGTAAATTGTCCATCATGGTGTAACAACACTCCGCTGTAGGTGACTGTAGACCTCTCGCAGTCACTCAGTTTCCCGACGCTGCGTATAGGGTCGTATTTTGACAAGAAAAGGGGGCAATTGTCAGCCCACAACTCGCAGAAACTCAGATAAGAGTGACTGAATAAATAAAAAAGGCACATCTCTCGATGCGCCCTTGTACTTTTCACCTCCCACAGGGAAGCAATCAGTTAACCGCGTCTTTCAGTGCCTTGCCAGCGCGGAAGCCCGGAACCTTAGCTGCGGCGATAGTGATTTCTTTGCCGGTCTGAGGGTTGCGACCTGTACGCGCAGCACGCTCTTTAACAGCAAAAGTACCAAAACCTACCAGCGCTACATCGTCCCCTTCTTTCAGAGATTCAGTAACAGAAGCAATTAAAGCATCTAACGCACGTCCAGCAGCCGCTTTAGAGATGTCAGCCCCCGCGGCAATCTTGTCTATCAGTTGAGATTTATTCACTCTTCTCTTCCTCTCTTTATAATTTATATCGCGCCTGAGTCCTTCACAGCGCGACCGCGCAGCAGTTATATCAGGCCTGTCATGCCCTTACAACACCAGTTGATGATGACACACCCAACCAGCAATCTAAATTAGCTATACAAAAAAAGGCTGGCAAGTCCGAAATGCCTTACCAGCCTTGTTTTTATCAACGCTCTTTGCGCGCGGTCACTATTTTGCGGTCGCGACCTGCATACCAAACGGTTCGTTTTGCAATGCCAGGGCCAGAACCTCGTCAATGCGCTTAACCGGATGGATGTCCAGGTCGGCAATGACGTTTTCCGGAATTTCCTCAAGATCGCGTTTGTTCTCGTAAGGAATTAGCACGGTTTTGATCCCGCCACGGTGTGCCGCCAGCAGTTTTTCTTTCAGGCCGCCAATCGGCAGAACCTGGCCACGCAGGGTAATTTCACCCGTCATCGCCACATCAGCACGTACCGGGTTGCCCGTCAGGCAAGAAACCAGCGCGGTACACATCGCGATACCGGCGCTCGGGCCGTCTTTCGGCGTAGCCCCTTCCGGTACGTGAACGTGAATATCGCGTTTTTCGTAGAAATCCCCGTTAATACCGAGTTTTTCCGCCCGTGCACGCACCACGGTCAGCGCAGCCTGGATAGATTCCTGCATAACTTCACCGAGCGAACCGGTATAAGTCAGCTTGCCTTTGCCCGGTACGCACGCGGTTTCGATGGTCAGCAGGTCGCCGCCGACTTCGGTCCACGCCAGCCCGGTTACCTGACCCACACGGTTTTCGTCATCCGCGCGGCCATAGTCAAAGCGCTGAACGCCCAGGTAATCGTGCAGGTTGTCCCCGTTAATCTCGATGTGTTTCAGTGTCGGATCCATCAGCAACTGTTTCACCGCTTTACGGCACAATTTCGAGATTTCACGCTCAAGGCTACGCACGCCTGCTTCACGGGTGTAATAACGGATGATGCCGACAATGGCGCTGTCATCCACGGTCAGTTCCGTCGGTTTGAGCGCATTACGTTCGATCTGTTTCGTCAGCAGATGCTGTTTAGCAATATTCAGCTTCTCATCTTCCGTGTAACCGGAAAGACGGATGACTTCCATACGATCGAGCAGCGGTGCCGGAATGTTCATGGAGTTAGACGTCGCGACAAACATGACATCGCTGAGATCGTAATCCACTTCCAGATAGTGATCGCTAAATGCAACGTTCTGTTCCGGATCAAGCACTTCCAGCAGGGCAGAAGCCGGATCGCCACGCATGTCCGAAGACATTTTGTCGATCTCATCAAGCAGGAACAGCGGGTTTTTCACGCCCACTTTGGCCATCTTCTGGATCAGTTTGCCTGGCATGGAGCCAATATAGGTACGACGGTGACCGCGAATTTCCGCTTCGTCACGCACGCCGCCCAGCGCCATACGGATGTACTTACGTCCTGTCGCTTTGGCGATGGACTGACCCAGAGAGGTTTTACCCACCCCCGGCGGTCCAACCAGACACAGGATTGGGCCTTTGAGTTTGTTCATACGGCTCTGCACCGCGAGATACTCAAGGATGCGGTCTTTGACACGCTCAAGGCCATAGTGGTCGGTATCGAGCACTTCCTGCGCCTGACGCAGGTCTTTTTTCACTTTGCTGCGCGCATACCACGGAACCTGAATCATCCACTCGATATAACCGCGGACCACAGTGGCTTCCGCAGACATCGGGGACATCATTTTCAGTTTCTGCAGTTCGGCTTCGGCCTTTTCTTTTGCCTCTTTTGGCATTTTGGCCGCGTCGATTTTGCGTTTCAGCGCTTCGTTTTCATCCGGCGCGTCATCCATCTCGCCGAGTTCTTTCTGAATGGCCTTCATCTGCTCGTTCAGGTAGTACTCGCGCTGAGATTTCTCCATCTGTTTTTTGACGCGATTACGGATACGCTTCTCGACCTGCAGCAGGTCGATTTCCGATTCCATCATCGCCATCAGATATTCCAGACGTTCATTAACGTCGGACATCTCCAGAACGGACTGTTTGTCGGCCAGTTTCAATGGCATATGCGCGGCAATGGTATCGGCCAGACGCGCTGGATCGTCAATGCTGTTCAGCGAAGTCAGCACTTCCGGTGGGATTTTTTTGTTGAGCTTGATATAGCCTTCAAACTGGCTGATGGCAGTACGTACCAGCACTTCCTGCTCGCGCTCATCAATGGCCGGGGAATCGAGATATTCCGCTTTAGCCGTGAAATGTTCGCCATTATCCGACAGCGTGGTAATGCGCGCGCGCTGCAGACCTTCCACAAGCACTTTGACAGTGCCGTCAGGCAGTTTCAGCATCTGCAGAATAGAGGCCACGGTCCCGACGGTGAAAAGATCGTTTACACCCGGCTCATCCGTTGAGGCTTCTTTCTGTGCAACCAACATGATTTTTTTATCATGGTCCATGGCCGCTTCAAGACAACGGATAGATTTTTCCCGCCCTACAAACAGGGGTATGACCATGTGCGGATAAACCACCACATCGCGCAACGGCAATACGGGGATTTCAATGCGTTCAGAACGCTCAGGATTCATAGAGCTCTCTCTTAGTTTAATGTCCGCCAGGTAATCCGGTGACGTGACTGTGCAACACGCACCATTAACATGTAAAGCAGTATATGGGGATGTTTCCCACACATTCAACGGCGAGAATCAGGAAAAATAAAAGGGGAGATAAAATCCCCCCTTTTTCATTAACTGTATGTATGGATTGGTTAATTATTCACCAGATGCCTGTTGCGCTTCGTGCTTACCGTAGATCAACAGCGGCTTGCTTTGCCCGGCAATCACGGACTCATCAATAACCACTTTGTCGACCTCTTCCAGAGACGGCAGATCATACATGGTGTCCAGTAACGCCGCTTCGACGATGGAACGCAGACCACGCGCACCCGTTTTACGCACCATCGCTTTCTTCGCGATAGCGGTCAAGGCTTCGTCACGGAACTCCAGATCCACACCTTCAAGATTGAACAGCGCCTGATACTGTTTGGTCAGGGCATTTTTCGGCTCTTTCAGGATCTGAATCAGCGCTTCTTCGCTCAGCTCGTTGAGGGTTGCCACCACTGGCAGACGACCAATAAATTCCGGGATCAGACCAAATTTGATCAGATCTTCCGGCTCAACCTGGGCCAGCAGTTCGCCTTCATTCGCTTTTTCGGATTTCGCTTTTACCGTCGCGCCAAAGCCGATACCAGAACCGGTTTCAACACGATGGGAAATCACTTTATCCAGACCGGCGAATGCGCCACCACAAATGAACAGGATCTTGGAGGTATCAACCTGTAAGAATTCCTGTTGCGGGTGTTTACGACCACCCTGCGGCGGCACGGCTGCCACGGTACCTTCGATCAGTTTCAGCAACGCCTGCTGTACGCCTTCACCGGATACGTCACGGGTGATAGACGGATTATCAGACTTACGCGAGATCTTATCGATCTCATCGATGTAGACGATGCCGCGCTGCGCTTTTTGTACGTCGTAATCGCACTTCTGCAACAGTTTCTGGATGATGTTTTCAACGTCTTCACCCACATAACCCGCTTCGGTCAGTGTGGTGGCATCCGCCATGGTAAACGGAACATCCAGCAGGCGCGCCAGTGTTTCAGCCAGCAGCGTTTTACCGGAACCGGTTGGCCCGATCAGCAGAATGTTACTTTTGCCCAGCTCAACACCATTGCTGGTGTCGCCGTTGCGCAGACGTTTGTAGTGGTTGTATACCGCGACGGCCAACACTTTTTTCGCCTGTTCCTGACCGATAACATAATCGTCCAGGTGATGGCGAATCACGTGCGGGGTCGGCAGTGCACTGCGCTCGCGATGCGGCGCAACTTCTTTAATCTCTTCGCGAATAATGTCGTTACACAGATCAACACATTCGTCGCAGATATACACGGACGGCCCGGCAATGAGCTTGCGCACTTCATGCTGGCTTTTGCCGCAAAAAGAGCAGTACAACAGTTTGCCCGAACCATCTTTGCGTTTATCTGTCATGAGTCAAAACCTCTTTTCTGTTCTTTGTGCCGCACATGACGACGCAAATGCCATTCCAGGCGCAAAACGCTTGCCAGCGTAGTGCCGCTCGATATTCATTATAGCGGCACTACTCCGGCCTGAGCATTAATTACGATGGGTCAAAATTGAATCAACCAGACCGTATTCGACGGCTTCGTTCGCAGAGAGGAAACGGTCACGTTCTGTATCTCGTTCAATTTGCTCTAAAGATTGACCCGTATGGTGCGCCATGAGTTCGTTCATACGCCCTTTCACTTTCAGGATTTCACGGGCGTGGATCTCAATATCCGTCGCCTGCCCCTGGTAACCACCCAGCGGCTGGTGAATCATCACGCGTGAGTTTGGCAGGCAGAAACGCTTGCCTTTTGCTCCCGCCGTCAGCAGGAATGCGCCCATGGACGCTGCCTGCCCCATACAAATGGTGCTGACGTCAGGCTTAATAAATTGCATGGTGTCGTAAATTGACATTCCGGCGGTGATAACGCCACCCGGAGAGTTAATATACAGGTAAATATCTTTTTCCGGATTCTCCGCTTCCAGGAACAACATCTGCGCCACGATCAGGTTTGCCATGTGGTCTTCAACCTGACCCGTCATGAAAATGACACGTTCCTTAAGAAGACGGGAGTAGATATCAAAAGAGCGCTCACCGCGTGAGGTCTGTTCAATAACCATTGGCACCAGGGCCATATGGGGTGCAAAGGTATCTCGTTCGCCGCTGTATGACATGTCCGTCTCCTGGATCTAAAAATAAATAACCTGCTGTACTGATTGTACTTGAGTGAGCCAGGTCTGACTACGACCCCTCACGGACGGATTATCAGCCAGAGTGTTCACAGTCGATAGTCCCTTAATGGGGATGACCACACCTTATTTCAAGCATAACAACCTTTTGCTGTTACGCTAACACTGAAACGCCCTTTTAGCACACTTCTGATAACATCAATGCGATAAAAAAAGCCCGTCACCAGAAGGTGACGGGCTTATTGTTTACTCTTTATACCGGATGAGTAAATTAAGCCTGCTGGTTCATCAGTTCCTGGAAGCTGGTTGCTTTCTCAGTCACTTTTGCTTTTGCCAGTACAGCTTCAACAGCCTGTTCTTCCAGAGCGACGTTACGCATGTTATCGGTCAGCTCTTTGTTTTTGCTGTAGAATTCGATAACTTCGGTCGGATCTTCGTAAGCAGAAGCCATCTCTTCGATCAGACCTTTCACGCGTTCTTCGTCAGCTTTCAGCTCGTTGGTGCGAATCACTTCGCCCAGCAGCAGACCAACGATCACGCGGCGTTTAGCCTGCTCTTCAAACAGCTCACGCGGCAGTTCCAGCGCTTGTTTCTCGTTACCACCGAAGCGCTGAGCAGCCTGACGACGCAGAACGTCGATTTCGCTGTCGATCAGGGCAGACGGGATTTCGATCTCGTTCGCTTTTACCAGACCTTCGATTGCCTGAGACTTGATGCGGTTACGCACTGCGCCTTTCAGCTCACGGTCCATGTTCTTACGTACTTCTGCACGCAGACCAGCAACAGAACCATCTTCAACGCCGAAACGTTTGATGAAATCTTCGGTCAGTTCCGGCAGTTCACGTTCTTCAACTTTTTTCAGGTTGATAACGAATTTCGCTGCTTTACCTTTCAGGTTTTCAGCGTGGTAGTCTTCCGGGAAGGTCACGTCGATGGTGAACTCATCACCCGCTTTGTGGCCTTTAATGCCGTCTTCAAAGCCTGGGATCATACGACCCTGGCCCATCGCCAGCACGAAATCAGTGGCTTTGCCGCCTTCGAATTCTTCACCGTCTACAGAGCCAGTGAAATCAACAGTCACACGGTCTTCCGCGTCAACAGCACCATCTTTATCTTTCCAGGTTGCTTGTTGTTTACGCAGGGTGTCCAGCATAGTGTCGACGTCAGCGTCGGTCACTTCTACAACCGGTTTTTCAACTTCGATAGTTTCCAGGCCTTTCAGCTCAACTTCCGGATAAACTTCGAATTCTACGGAGTAGGTAAAGTCTTCGCCCAGTTTGTATTCGCCCGGAACATAGTTCGGTGCGCCAGCCGGGTTGATTTTTTCCTGAATGATCGCGTCAATAAAGTTGCGGCTCATCAGTTCGCCCAGTACGTCCTGACGTACGGAGGCGCCATAACGCTGAGCAACGACATTCATCGGTACTTTGCCTTTACGGAAGCCGTCAATACGTACTTTCTTCGCTACGTTAACCAGCTCGCTCTTCACAGCGGTCTCGATGCTGTCAGCAGCGATAGTAATCGTTACACGGCGCCCAAGGCCCTGAGTGGTTTCAACTGAAACTTGCATCTTGTTACCTCAAAAAATCACAGTGCTCGGTCAACTCTACTCTGGAAGCTGTCATAGGGCTTCGCAGAACCGGGATGCTCTCTCAAATCAGATATACATTCCCTGTCACCAGAATCATCCCGAAGACGTTCATATATAAAGACGCGGCATTATAGCGGCATCACTTTAGTGAGTCGAGAACGGGAACGCCGCATTGTTGCGCCATTTTTCACAATTCCGAGGTAATTTTGACCTAAAAATTGCGCTTCTCGCTCAAAACTCAGACAAAACAAAACGGCCCGTAGGCCGTTTTTACTTAAACTGTACGCAACATACTGGAAAAGCTCAGGCAGTTGCAAATGCGTTTTACGCGATGCTGCCTGCTCCCCTGCATGGCGGCGAGGCAAAAATGGTGTCCTGCAGACCTTCCCACTCCTTAATCGTGTAGGTATGCAGAGCCAGTGCATGAACGGTGGACGAGAGTTCCGCCGCAAGGGTGCCGTAGATCATACGGTGACGGTTGAGGAAACGCTCCCCGGAAAAGCGGTCACTGACCAGCACCACTTTGAAATGGCTTTCGGAACCGGCCGGTACATTGTGACGATAGCTTTCATCAACAACTTCGAGGAACACGGGTTCAAACGCTGCCCTTAATTTATCTTCTATCTGCTCACGTATCATCATGAAAGGACTCCTCCGACAACGCTGAGATGCGACCCATCCCTTTAAATGTTAGCCGCTTTTATCCTGTCCATAACAAGAAAACAACAAAAATTTAGCTTTCGTCCTATTTTCTCAGTCAAAGGTATGAACTCTACTGAAAAGGTCAAAAATGACGTCATGTCCGACAGAGCAAATCGATCGTGCGGTTAAAAAAAGCACAAGGCGATGAATTTACATGCATTGAGGACTTCCCCTTGTTGACGGCGATGTTATGATGGCAAGAATTTTCCCTATCTAAGCTTAAGATCCACTGAGAGCCTGAACATGTTAAAAAAACTTCTCTTCCCATTGGTCGCTTTATTTATGCTGGCCGGGTGCGCCACCCCGCCAACCACTCTTGAAGTGTCACCGAAGATTACGCTGCCACAGCAGGATCCTAGCCTGATGGGCGTTACAGTGAGCATCACTGGCGCAGACCAGCGTCCTGACCAGGCACTGGCAAAAGTCACTCGCGATAACCAACTAGTTACCCTAACGGCATCTCGCGACCTGCGCTTCTTGCTACAAGAAGTGCTGGAAAAACAAATGACTGCGCGCGGTTATATGATCGGCCCAAGCGGTGCGGCTAACCTGCAAATCATTGTTAACCAGCTGTATGCCGATGTTTCTCAGGGCAACCTGCGTTACAGCATTGCCACGAAAGCGGATATTGCAATCATCGCAACCGCAGCTAACGGCAATAAAATGACGAAAAACTACCGCGCCAGCTATAACGTTGAAGGCGCACTCCAGGCGACTAACGACAAGATCACGAATGCCGTTAACAGCGTGTTGACCGACACCATCGCGGATATGTCTCAGGACACCACAATTCATCAGTTCATCAAGCAGAACACGCGTTAAGTTCCGCACGCTGGCCCGGTTCGCCGGGCCAGTACTCAACCATGTCCAGTCATTACCTTCGTATATTTCAGCAACCCAAATCAGCCATTCTGCTGATGTTGGGCTTCGCCTCAGGTTTACCACTGGCGCTGACATCCGGTACGCTCCAGGCGTGGATGACAGTAGCTAACGTCGATCTGAAAACCATCGGTTTCTTCTCGCTTGTCGGCCAGGCCTATGTTTTTAAATTTCTCTGGTCGCCGATGATGGACCGCTACACCCCCCCCTTCCTTGGCCGACGCCGCGGTTGGCTACTCCTGACACAACTGGGTTTACTTGTCGCGGTCGCTGCGATGGGCTTTCTCGAGCCAGGCAGTCATTTGCGCTGGATGGCGGGTCTGGCCGTCGTTATCGCTTTTTGTTCTGCATCGCAGGACATTGTTTTCGATGCGTGGAAAACGGATGTGCTACCGGCAGAGGAGCGCGGAACCGGGGCGGCAATCAGCGTTCTGGGTTATCGCTTAGGCATGTTAGTGTCTGGCGGCCTGGCGCTGTGGCTGGCGGACCGCTGGCTCGGCTGGCAAGGCATGTACTGGCTGATGGCCGGACTGTTGATCCCGTGTATTATCGCAACGTTGCTGGCCCCTGAACCGACAGACGCTATCCCGGCACCGCGTTCACTGGAGCAAGCCGTTGTCGAACCGCTGCGTGATTTCTTCGGTCGCAATAATGCCTGGCTTATCTTGCTATTGATTGTCCTTTATAAGCTTGGTGACGCGTTCGCGATGAGCCTGACCACCACCTTTCTGATTCGCGGCGTCGGGTTTGATGCCGGTGAAGTGGGCGTGGTCAACAAAACCCTTGGGCTTATCGCCACTATTATTGGCGCACTCTGGGGTGGTGTATTAATGCAACGCTTGTCGCTGTTTCGCGCGTTGCTGATTTTCGGTCTGCTGCAAGGCATTTCGAATGCGGGATACTGGCTGCTTGCCGTGACGCCGAAAGATATGATCAGCATGGCGTCAGCGGTTTTTCTGGAAAACCTCTGCGGCGGTATGGGCACGTCTGCCTTCGTTGCGCTGCTGATGACACTGTGCAATAAGTCCTTTTCTGCCACCCAGTTTGCCCTGCTTTCCGCGTTATCAGCTGTTGGTCGGGTTTACGTTGGGCCGCTGGCAGGCTGGTTTGTTGAAGCCCATGGCTGGTCAATGTTTTACCTGTTCTCTATCGCGGCTGCCCTGCCAGGTCTGTTGATGCTGCTGCTCTGTAAAGAGACGCTTGAATTCACGCAGCGCACAGAACGTTTTATGCCGCGCACTGAGTTTGCCAAAGCCTACCGCCTGGCATTACGCCTGCTTTCTACTGGCTGTCTGTTACTGGGTTTCTGGCTGGTCATCCTGATAGTGAACGCCAGCGGATGGGTCCATATCGACATTGGCAGTACGTTGCTGGAATTCGGCGCATTACTGGCGCTGGTGGGTATTGTCTATGGCGGATTATTAGATTTTCTGGCGCTACGTAAAACACGTGTTGTCTGAAAGCGCCAGCATCGCTGGCGCTCGCGCAGTGATTAATTGAAAAAATAGAGCCACTTAATCACGTAACTGTATAACGGTGGCAGGATGATGAGTCCGACAACATTGACCATTGGCGGCAACTGCTTGAGAAACAGGATAGGCAGCATGATCAGTTTCACGACGCCATTAAAGGGTATTGCGTACCACTGATGTAAATTACTGCGCACCAGCCACCAGACAGGGTAAGCAATCACCGCAGTAAACATACAGACACGCGCAACGCCCGCACTCGCTGGCGGATAGTGATACAGTAGCGCGTAGATGTGGAACAACGGGACCGCCATAATGACCCATGAAAGTAGCCAGAAGAAAATATGGCTTATGCGTGCGAGAAGCGCCTTACGTTCGTAGCACGCCAGCAACACAGGCGCCCCCCATAAGTACAGGATCACAATCCCCACCATAGTTACCGCCTGCCAGACCAAATGTTCATCAGCCCGCACCTGGATATAAAGGGCAAATCCCCAGAACCAGATAGCGATCAGCGCCCCCCAGGAGACGGCTGGCGTGGGAGTCGAAAGAAGCCGGAGCAGCGCCGGGTTAACCCGTTCCAGCAACTGTGGATAAGCGTTTTTGATCTCAGCCACCTGATTCAACAACCCCTGAACAAAATCCGGAATGAGTCGCGCCCACCAGGGTAAATGCGCTATTTTGCCGCTGAGGATGCGCCAGGCCAGACGGCTCTGTCGATCCAGGCTAGCCTGTCGGCGTAGATAGTCCCAATGATGGTCCGCAGCAGTCGCCTCAATTTGCGTTTCCAGGGCGTGAACGACCCAATAAGGCAGTTGCGAATCGCGATACCCACCCAGATCCCATCCCATAATGTCCGACACATTGTTCACCAGACTCCGGGAAATGCCCTCTCGTTGACTCAACGCCTGCGCCAGCTCAAGGCTGAACACCCGTCGGGCTTCCAGAGCGTCAGGCAGGCGATGATCAAGATAGAATCGCAGCGCATTGAGCGCGTCACTTTCATCAGCAAGTAACTGTACGGAAAAGCGCTCGGCATCCTCCTCAAGGGTTTCTCGCAGCCAGTCTGGCTGCGGTGGGACCGCTGGCTGCACGGCCTCTTGTGATTCAGCTTGCGGTAATTCAGACAACGCCCGGTCCAGATTGATGACCGCTTTCGCATTGTCATCGTCCAGCCAGATTATCTCGCCTTTTGCGAATGCTTTCGCCGCATCGAACGCTTCACGCAGTAGCTGGTAGCCTTGCGGATCCTGATCGGGACGATGCAACTTAAGCTCTCGCGCGTATGCCCGGCGAATGACTGATTCATCGGTTGTTGGTTCGATGCCCAGTGTTTCCCACATTGTCGACATCACTTACATCCCATCATCAAATTGGTTGAGCACCTGACGCAATTCATCCCGCGCGGCGGCAATCATACGTACATCCTGGCGATCAAGTGACTGCTCAAACAGGCTGGTATAGTGATCGATAATTTGTCGCCGCTCCCCAAGATGCTGTTCGTAACAACGAGAAGCCTCTGCCAGTAAATGACGATTTTCTGGCACATCACGGGGGTGCATTTTCAGGCCATCAAGCAGACGAAGACGTTCACGTATCTCCTCTTCGCTGAGCTGGCCGGGTACTTTTTCAATGACCAGGGTTGAAGCGGTCTCTTCACCCTGAACTTTACATTCCACCTCAAGAATGCCATCCAGCGTATAGGTAAAGCGGATGTCAGCGCTCACGTCACCGGCTTTACGACGCGGGACGTTAATCTTCATTTTGTCCAGCAACAGATTGTCGCTGACCCGACGGGCTTCCCCCTGGTAAACTTCTATCTCCAGATACTGTTGATTATCAAACAGCGTGCTCACGGTTTTCATCACGCTCACCGGTACAAAGGCGTTGCGTTCAATAATCGGCAGGAAATGGCCGGTATCGATTTTGTCGCCATTTCTGCGTGAAACCTCGATCCCCAGGGAATAAGGCATGACATCGGTCAGGACAATATCATCCAGCGCGCATGCCAGGGCAATCAGTCCGGCCTGAACACCGGCACCAAGGGCCACCACTTCATCGGGGTTTAATTCGCTACGCGGGAAGCGCCCGAACATGCGGGTCGCCATCTGACGAACAATCGGCATTCGGGTTGCGCCCCCCACCAGAATGACATGGTCGAGGTGTTCGGGGTCGAAATGCGCATCCTGCAAAGCCTGTACAACCGGTTTTTTTAGCCGCGTGAGAAGTGAGGCGGCACAGCCAGCAAAGGTCTCAGCCGTTAATGTCCAACAGTACTCTTCACCGTTATAGCTCAGCGTCGCGCTGGTTTCATCCTGCTGACTCAGGGCGCATTTGAACGCTTCGGCAATCCGGGTTAACTCCGCCGCACACTCCGTACTCAGGTGGGCTAAAGCAGGATAACGCTCCTGCATCCATTGACGAATAGCCTGGGTAAAATCATCGCCGCCAAGCCAGGCATCGCCGCTACTGGCGCGAACTTCAATCACACCTTCAAACATATCGACGATGGAGACATCGAAGGTGCCGCCGCCGAGATCGAAAATCAGGAATTTTTGCTCGCGATTATCCGCAAGCCCGTATGCCAAAGATGCCGCAGTGGGTTCATTCAGCAAGCGCTCAACCTCAAGCCCGGCCAGTCTTCCGGCCGCTTTGACCGCTTTACGCTGAACGTCATTAAAATAAGCCGGTACGGTGATGACGGCGCGAGAAATAGTGCCACCCAACGCAACTTCCGCGTCAGTCTTCAGTTTACGTAGTACCAACGCCGACAGCTCTTCTGCCCGGAACCGGCGAGCCCCCAGACTCCACGTCTTATCTGTTCCCATGTAGCGTTTGAAACTGGCAATGGTCAGGTGGGGATGACTGACCAGTCGTGCCTTCGCCGCTTCACCCACCAGTAGATTACCGTCGTCGTCCACTCCAACCACTGAAGGGGTCAATCTTTCGCCCCGCGCGCCCGTGAGCAACTGTGGGTTCTCACCATCAAACCACGCGACTGCACTGTTAGATGTTCCCAGATCTATCCCAATAATTGGCGAGTCGTTTCCTGTTATGGCCATTTCCATCCCTTAGTCACTGATAAAAAAGCAAAAACGAATCGCAATATAATAATCAGCAAGTTATGCGGATTCGCTTTAGATATTACCTTTCAGTTATTATTTCGTTCAATAAACAAGCAAGCTAAAAATATTCAACGTACGAATATTTATCGAAAGGGGAAGAAAATTTCTTTAATTATTTTGTGCGGTATTAATTAAGGGTTACTCTTGAACGATTCAGCACGGTTATTAATTATATGTTTCCAGTAATGTTCAATAAATGCTGAAATATTGTTAAGCAATTGTTTATGGTTTTGATTGGTTATACCAATTTACCCGCCCCCTTATTGTATTCCTGGGATTTCGTTATAACCTTAATGGCAGGCTGTGCGAACACCCGATTTTACAGGTTGTTGCATTTCGTGTGACATAATCGGCAGAACCCAGTAACACCATACTGACACTACGCCATTCATGTTTACAGTAATGTAACCTTCCCGTAAAATGCCCGCACACTTTAAACGCCACCAGATCCCCGTGGAATTGAGGTCGGTAAATGAGACTCAGGAAATACAATAAAAGTTTGGGATGGTTGTCATTATTTGCAGGCACGATTTTACTCAGTGGCTGTGATTCTGCACTACTTGACCCCAAAGGACAGATTGGACTGGAGCAACGTTCGCTGATACTGACGGCATTTGGCCTGATGTTGATTGTCGTTATTCCCGCCATCTTGATGGCCGTTGGTTTCGCCTGGAAGTACCGTGCGAGCAATAAAGATGCGAAGTATAGCCCTAACTGGTCACACTCCAACAAAGTTGAAGCTGTGGTCTGGACGGTGCCGATTCTGATCATCCTGTTCCTTGCTGTACTCACCTGGAAAACTACCCACTCGCTCGAACCGAGCAAACCGCTGGCGCATGACGAAGCACCTGTTACCATTGAAGTTGTCGCCATGGACTGGAAATGGTTCTTCATCTACCCGGAACAAGGCATTGCTACCGTGAATGAAATCGCCTTCCCGGCGAACACTCCGGTGGAATTCAAGGTGACCTCCAACTCCGTGATGAACTCGTTCTTTATCCCGCGTCTGGGCAGCCAGATCTACGCGATGGCGGGTATGCAGACCAAACTGCATCTTATCGCCAATGAAGCCGGTACCTACGACGGTATCTCCGCCAGCTATAGCGGACCAGGCTTCTCCGGTATGAAGTTCAAAGCTATCGCCACGCCGGACCGCGCAGCGTTCGACCAATGGGTCGCTAAAGTGAAACAATCTCAGAACACCATGGCTGACATGGATGCTTACGAGAAAGTTGCCGCACCAAGCGAATACAATAAGGTTGAATACTTCTCCAGCGTGAAACCCGATTTGTTTAAAGACGTTATCAACAAATTTATGGGCCACGGCAAGAGCATGGACATGACCCAGCCAGAAGGTGAGCACGCCTCGCATGAAGGTATGGAAGGCATGGACATGAGCCACGCGGAAGCCTCTCACTAAAGGGGTCGAGGAAGAATACGATGTTCGGAAAACTTACACTGGATGCAGTGCCGTACCATGAACCCATTATCATGGTCACGATTGCTGCGATTATCGTCGGGGGACTGGCGGTAGTCGGTCTGCTCACTTACTTCAAAAAGTGGGCATGGCTGTGGAATGAATGGTTTACCTCTGTAGACCACAAACGTCTTGGCATTATGTATGTTGCGGTTGCAGTCGTTATGCTGCTGCGTGGCTTTGCAGACGCCGTGATGATGCGTAGTCAGCAGGCGCTGGCTTCTGCCGGGGAAGCAGGTTTCCTGCCACCTCACCACTACGATCAGATTTTCACCGCTCACGGTGTGATCATGATCTTCTTCGTGGCGATGCCATTCGTTATCGGTCTGATGAACCTCGTGGTTCCGCTACAGATCGGCGCGCGTGACGTGGCGTTCCCGTTCCTGAACAACCTGAGCTTCTGGTTCACGGTTGTCGGTGTGATTCTGGTTAACATCTCTCTGGGCGTCGGTGAGTTCGCGCAGACTGGTTGGCTGGCTTATCCGCCGCTGTCGGGAATTGAATACAGCCCTGGTGTCGGGGTCGATTACTGGATCTGGGCGCTCCAGCTCTCTGGTATCGGTACGACGCTGACCGGTATCAACTTCTTCGTAACGATTCTGAAGATGCGTGCGCCGGGCATGGGTATGTTCAAGATGCCAGTCTTTACCTGGGCATCTCTGTGCGCCAACGTCCTGATTATCGTCTCGTTCCCCATTCTGACCGTGACCATCGCGCTGTTGACCCTCGACCGTTATATCGGTACCCATTTCTTTACCAACGATATGGGCGGCAACATGATGATGTACATCAACCTGATTTGGGCCTGGGGCCATCCGGAAGTGTACATCCTGGTTCTGCCGGTGTTCGGGGTGTTCTCCGAAATCGCAGCGACCTTCTCGCGTAAACGTCTGTTTGGTTACACTTCGCTGGTATGGGCGACCATCTGTATTACCATCCTGTCGTTTATCGTCTGGCTGCACCACTTCTTTACGATGGGTGCAGGCGCGAACGTAAACGCCTTCTTTGGTATTACGACGATGATCATCGCTATCCCGACCGGGGTGAAGATCTTCAACTGGCTGTTCACAATGTACCAGGGTCGCATCGTGTTCCACTCTGCGATGCTGTGGACCATCGGCTTTATCGTCACCTTCTCGGTGGGCGGTATGACCGGCGTTCTGCTGGCGGTGCCGGGTGCGGACTTCGTCCTGCACAACAGTCTGTTCCTGATTGCCCACTTCCATAACGTGATTATCGGCGGTGTGGTGTTCGGTTGCTTCGCAGGCCTGACCTACTGGTGGCCGAAGGCATTTGGTTTCACGCTGAATGAAACCTGGGGCAAACGCGCATTCTGGTTCTGGATCATCGGCTTCTTCGTGGCATTTATGCCGCTGTACGTGCTGGGCTTTATGGGTATGACCCGTCGCCTGAGCCAGCAGATTGATCCGCAGTTCCACTCTATGCTGGTGATTGCAGCCTGCGGTGCGGCACTGATTGCTATCGGTATCCTCTGCCTGCTGATTCAGATTTACGTGTCTATTCGCGACCGCGACCAGAACCGTGACCTGACCGGTGACCCATGGGGTGGCCGTACGCTGGAATGGGCGACCTCTTCTCCGCCGCCGTTCTATAACTTCGCTGTGGTTCCTGAGATTCACGAACGTGATTCCTTCTGGGAAATGAAAGAAAAAGGCGAAGCGTACAAGCAACCGGCGCATTATGAAGAAATTCATATGCCGAAAAACAGCGGTGCGGGCGTTGTGATTGCCGCCTTCGCAACGGTGTTTGGTTTCGCGATGATCTGGCACATCTGGTGGATGGCGATTGTTGGCTTCGCCGGCATGATCATTACCTGGATTGTGAAAAGCTTCGACGAGGACGTGGATTACTACGTACCGGTTGCAGAAATCGAAAAACTGGAAAAACAGCATTTCGATGAGATTTCTAAGGCAGGGCTGAAAAATGGCAACTGATACTTTAACGCATGCGAATGCCCACGCGCACGAACATGGGCACCACGATGCAGGCCCGACTAAGGTATTTGGGTTCTGGATCTACCTGATGAGCGACTGCATTTTGTTCTCATGCCTGTTTGCTACCTATGCCGTTCTGGTGAACGGCACGGCGGGTGGCCCGACTGGCAAGGACATCTTCGAGCTGCCGTTCGTCCTGGTAGAAACCGCACTGCTGTTATTCAGCTCCATCACCTACGGCATGGCGGCGATCGCCATGTACAAAAACAACAAAAGCCAGGTTATTTCCTGGCTGGCACTGACCTTCTTGTTCGGTGCCGGGTTCGTAGGCATGGAGATTTATGAATTCCATCACCTGATCGCAGAAGGTATGGGTCCGGACCGCAGTGGCTTCCTCTCCGCGTTCTTCGCGCTGGTCGGCACCCACGGTCTGCACGTGACCTCGGGTCTGGTATGGATGGCAGTGCTGATGTTCCAGGTTTCGCGTCGCGGCCTGACCAGCACTAACCGTACCCGTATCATGTGCCTGAGCCTGTTCTGGCACTTCCTGGACGTGGTGTGGATCTGTGTGTTCTCTGTAGTCTATCTGATGGGGGCGATGTAATGAGTCATTCAACGGAACATGGCGCTTCCCACGGTAGCGTAAAAACCTACATGACAGGTTTTATCCTGTCGGTCATCCTGACGGTTATTCCGTTCTGGATGGTGATGAGCGGCACAGCATCTCATGCTGCGATTCTGGGCACCGTACTGGTTACCGCGGTTGTGCAGATTCTGGTGCATCTGGTTTGCTTCCTGCACATGAACACGAAGTCCGATGAAGGCTGGAATATGACAGCTTTCGTCTTTACCGTGATTATCATCGCAATCCTGGTAGTCGGCTCCATCTGGATCATGTGGAACCTCAACTACAACATGATGGTTCACTAAGAGCGGCGAGTATGTTGAAGCAATACCTGCAAGTAACGAAACCTGGCATTATTTTTGGCAACCTGATCTCGGTGATCGGTGGGTTCCTGCTGGCCTCTAAAGGCCATATTGATTACCCGCTGTTCGTCTACACGCTGGTTGGCGTGTCGCTGGTTGTCGCCTCCGGTTGTGTATTTAACAACTACATTGACCGTGACATCGATAAGAAGATGGAGCGGACGAAAAACCGCGTGCTGGTCCGGGGCCTGATTTCGCCGAAAGTCTCGCTGGTTTACGCTGCCTTGTTGGGTATTGCTGGCTTCATGCTGCTGTGGTTTGGCGCGAATCCTCTGGCCTGCTGGCTGGGGGTGATGGGCTTTGTGGTGTATGTGGGCGTCTATAGCCTGTATATGAAACGCCACTCGGTCTACGGCACGCTGATCGGCTCGCTTTCCGGCGCAGCGCCTCCAGTGATTGGCTACTGCGCCGTCACCGGCGGGTTTGACAGCGGTGCGGCTATTTTGCTGGCGATTTTCAGCCTCTGGCAGATGCCTCATTCGTACGCCATCGCCATTTTCCGCTTTAAAGATTACCAGGCGGCAAACATCCCGGTACTGCCGGTGGTGAAAGGCATTTCGGTCGCCAAGAACCATATCACGCTCTATATCATCGCTTTTGCGGTCGCAACACTGATGCTCTCCCTTGGCGGTTACGCCGGGTACAAATATCTGGTGGTTGCCGCGGCCGTAAGCGTATGGTGGCTGGGTATGGCGCTGCGTGGCTACAAAGTGGAAGATGACAAAGTCTGGGCGCGTAAGCTGTTCGGCTTTTCCATCATCGCGATTACCGCGTTAAGCGTGATGATGTCAGTGGATTTTATGGTCCCTGACTCTCACAATCTGCTCGCTGCTGTCTGGTAACGGATAACACCTTTTAAAAGCCGGGGATAACCCGGCTTTTTTATATCTGTCGGTTGGCTACAGCGTTCCACCTCCCCATAGCCCCCTCCCCTCGTCTTTTTACCGCGATACGGCCTTTATAATTATTCCGTGGCACGTTTCCAGAGGCGGTCCGCTTCGGCTGGGTAGTTAATGGGTGCTGGCAGCGAAATAAATACCGTTCACAGCCTCGTAATATCTATTAAACAATCACCTATTTACCGCGCCTGGCGCCCCGCCTAAACTATGGCCTGTTTTTCGATTGAGGTGGTAATGAACGATTATAAAATGACGCCAGGCGAGTTGCGCGCAACCTGGGGTTTAGGGACTGTTTTTTCCCTGCGCATGCTTGGCATGTTTATGGTCCTGCCCGTTCTGACCACATATGGCATGGCATTACAGGGTGCCAGCGAGGCGCTAATTGGTCTGGCGATTGGCATTTACGGCCTGGCACAGGCGGTGTTTCAAATTCCCTTTGGTCTGCTTTCAGACCGCGTTGGTCGCAAACCGCTTATCGTCGGTGGCCTCGCCATCTTTGTGATCGGCAGCATTATTGCGGCCCTCTCAGATTCCATCTGGGGCATTATTCTTGGGCGCGCGCTCCAGGGCTCCGGCGCCATTGCCGCCGCGGTGATGGCCCTGCTCTCTGATTTAACCCGTGAACAAAATCGCACCAAAGCCATGGCGTTTATTGGCGTCAGCTTCGGCGTGACCTTTGCTATCGCGATGGTGCTTGGCCCGATCATCACCCACACACTGGGTCTGCACGCCCTCTTCTGGCTGATTGCCGTGCTGGCGACCCTGGGTATCGCGTTAACATTGTGGGTGGTGCCAAACAGCCACAACCACGTGCTTAACCGGGACTCCGGGATGGTAAAAGGCTGCTTTAGTCAGGTCATCGCCAGTCCAAAACTGCTGAAACTGAACTTCGGCATCATGTGTCTGCATATCCTGCTAATGTCCACCTTCGTCGCCCTGCCGGGCATGCTCGAAGCCGCCGGATTTGCCGCCCGCGATCACTGGAAAATCTACCTCGTTACGATGCTGGTGTCGTTTGTTTCCGTGGTGCCTTTTATTATTTATGCAGAAGTGAAGCGCCGCATGAAGCGCGTGTTTGTATTTTGCGTCGTGCTGCTGCTTATTGCGGAGATCGTGCTCTGGGGGGCAGGTCCCCATTTCTGGGAACTGGTGCTGGGGGTTCAGATTTTCTTCCTCGCCTTTAACCTGATGGAAGCCCTGCTACCGTCGCTTATTAGCAAAGAAGCCCCTGCCGGATACAAAGGCACGGCGATGGGGATTTACTCCACCAGCCAGTTCCTTGGGGTGGCGATTGGCGGCGCGCTCGGTGGCTGGGTCGACGGCCTGTTCGACTCACAGACGGTCTTTCTGGCTGGCGCGCTGTTGTCCATGGTCTGGCTGCTGGTCGCCGGAAGTATGCAGGAACCGCCCTATGTCAGTAGCCTGCGTATTGCGATACCGGAGGGTGTCACGCCGGATGCCTCGCTGCAGGCGCGGCTGCTGGCAACTAGCGGGGTGAGTGAAGTGCTGGTCGTCGCTGAGGAACGCAGCGCCTACGTCAAAATAGACAGCAAAGTCACCAACCGTTTCGAGGTTGAGCAAGCCATCAAAGGGGTATAAAAAAAGCGGGGAAATCCCGCTTTTTTTATTAATCGCGGAAGTTTTTGAACTGGAAAGGCTGTCCCAGATTACCGCCACGTACCAGCGCCATCGCGGACTGCAGATCGTCACGCGCTTTCCCGGTAACGCGAATTTCTTCGCCCTGAATTTGCGTCTGCACTTTCAGTTTACTGTCTTTAATCAGCTTAACGATTTTTTTGGCAACGGCGCTCTCAATGCCCTGCTTGAGTTTGGTTTCAACGAACCAGGTTTTGCCGCTGTGGACAAACTCTTCAGGAACATCAATTGATGTGCCTTCAATGCCGCGTTTTAACAGCTTCGCACGCAGGATATCCAGCAATTGATTGACCTGAAAATCGGACTCACTGAGAACTTTGATCGTCTTATTCTGTTCATTCAGTTCAAAAGTGGCTTCAACGTTACGAAAATCGAAGCGTGTTTCGACTTCACGGGTCGCATTTTCAACGGCGTTGCGGACTTCCTGAAGATCAACCTCAGAAACAATATCGAAAGATGGCATCTTTTCTTCTCCCTCAGTGTTTATTGCGATGCATAATACCCGCAACGAAGCATAACTCAACTTGTAATAGCTGAATGCAGTGCTGACGGCGCTATACTGTAAGCAGTGACACCTGGCGCAGTTGCAGGTGAGGAGGAACAATGAAAATTACCGTACTCGGATGCGGTGCTTTAGGGCAATTGTGGTTAACTGCTCTGTGCAAGCATGGACACGAAGTACAGGGTTGGTTGCGCGTACCGCAACCCTTTTGCAGTGTGAACCTGGTTGATGAAGACGGCTCCATTTTTAACGAATCCCTGACCGCGAACGATCCCGAATTTCTGGCGAGCAGCGACTTATTGCTGGTCACGCTTAAAGCCTGGCAGGTTTCTGACGCGGTAAGAGGTTTAGCGGCGATGTTGCCAGCCACCACACCCATTTTGCTGATTCATAACGGCATGGGCACGGTAGAAGAGCTGAAATCACTGTCGCAGCCCTTATTGATTGGCACCACGACGCACGCGGCGCGCCGCGACGGCAATGTCATTGTGCATGTTGCCAGCGGCACGACGCATATTGGCCCGGCGAGGCAGCAGGACGGCGACTTTAGCTATCTGGCTGATAGCCTGCAGGAGGTGCTTCCGGACGTGGCCTGGCACAACAACATTCGCCCGGCCCTTTGGCGCAAACTGGCGGTTAATTGCGTGGTGAATCCGCTGAGCGCACTGGAAAATTGCCGAAACGGCGATTTACGTAACTTTCCCGATGAAATCAAGAAAATCACCCACGAGGTCGCTGCCGTTATCGAACGTGAAGGCCACCATATCTCGGCTGATGAGTTACTCAGCTATGTCTACCAGGTGATTGATAACACGGCGGATAATATTTCCTCAATGCTGCAGGACATTCGCGCCATGCGTCATACCGAGTGCGATTACATCACAGGCTACCTGCTCAAACGCGCCCGTGCCCACGGTATTGCGGTGCCGGAAAACGCCCGCCTGTACGACTTAGTGAAACGTAAGGAGAGTGAGTATGAGCGCATCAGCTCTGGTATGTCTCGCCCCTGGTAGTGAAGAGACCGAAGCGGTCACCACTATCGACCTGCTTGTTCGTGGCGGCATCAGCGTGACCACCGCCAGCGTTGCCAGTGACGGTAATCTTGCGATCACCTGCTCGCGTGGGGTCAAGCTGCTGGCAGATGCGCCGCTGGTCTCTGTGGCAGACGGTGATTACGACATTATCGTCTTACCGGGCGGAATTAAGGGGGCAGAATGTTTCCGTGACAGCCCACTGCTGGTAGAGACCGTACGGCAATTCCATGCCTCCGGACGTATCGTCGCGGCCATATGCGCAGCGGCAGCTACCGTATTGGTGCCCCACAACCTGTTCCCACTAGGCAATATGACCGGCTTCCCGGCGCTGAAAGAGAAAATACCGGCGGAGCAGTGGCAGGACAAACGCGTTGTCTGGGATCCACGCGTAAAACTGCTCACCAGCCAGGGGCCAGGTACGAGCATTGATTTTGGCTTAAAGATTATTGATCTGCTGGTCGGGCGGGAAAAGGCCTATGAAGTGGCATCGCAGTTGGTGATGGCGGCGGGGATTTATAATTATTACGAAGCCTGAACAGGCGGCGGGAGTAGTTTCCGCCGCTAAACGGATTACAGATGTTGTTTAATAAACGCGATTACCTTTTCTTGTGGGTAATCCGGTAAATGAATGGGGATCCATAAAAACCCTGCAGGCCCCATGACGATATAATCAAGCGTACCATCACTCATTACTGATGTGACTTTACTCCACGCCATAAAGGCGTGAGAAGCGTGATTATCAGCATGCGTCCACTGTATCCCTTCATTTGTCAGCTCAAGTGAGTAGCCATAACGGTTGGCATCATTGACTTCATAATATCTGCGTGACCATTGCCTGTAACGCCGGGTCATCGTTATCTTTACGGTCAATACACCCGCGATATAGCACAGCACCAATAGCGACAGGGCCGCACCATCGCGAAAATAAAAGAGATAAGCATCTGTTGTATCGTCTGCAACCCAGCCCATAAAACGGAAATGAAAATTGCCGTTAAACAGTGAAACCGCAAGGGTTATCACCAGCCACATAAAGAATGCCGCAATGATAAACAAGGGCAATCTGCCAAAGCGGCGACGAGTTTCAGGTAATGTCGCACGGCAAAAACCTAAGCCCCGTAAATAATGTTCAAAAGATAAAGACTGCGCGGGTACGTTAATTGAAAAGCGCACGTCATCCTGACGTGCGGATACAGAGTCATAATCCATTATGGGTAAACATCCTTGTTTTACTGAATTTAAGGTCGGTACACCTTCACATTCTCAAAGCCCTGCTCACGCAGATAGAGCGCCTGCAGGCGGCTCATCACCCCACGTTCACACCACAGTAACCAGGTTTTGCTCTGATCGAGGTCGCCGAATTTGGTGCTCAGCTTATAGAACGGCAGCGACACCACGTCGATACCTTCCACCGCCAGCGGTTTATCGTCCTGCTCGTCAATAGAACGGATATCGAGAATCACATCGTTCGGGCCAAATCCGCTGACCGTTTCGACCTCAACAACCGTTTCGCTGGTCTGCGCGGCGATATCGCGAATATCGATATTAGAGGCTTCCGCAACCACACGATCCAGGATCCCGAAATCGAAATGTGCTTCTTCCGCTTCGATTTTGGCCTTCACGGCTTTCACCGTCGGGCTTTTCGAAATAACACCGCAATATTCCGGCATCGTACGGGCGAAATCTTCGGTACCGATTTCACGCGCCAGATCGATGATGTGCTCTTTATCGTAAGAGATCAGCGGACGGAGGATCAGGGTATCGGAGACATTATCAATCAGGCGCAGGTTGGTCAGCGTCTGGCTGGAGACCTGACCGAGCGCTTCACCCGTTACCAAAGCCTGCACGCCATAGCGCTCGGCAACTTTGGATGCCGCACGCACCATCATGCGTTTGAGCACTACGCCCATCTGGCCGTCATCGACTTTTTCGAGGATCTCGCCAACCACTGGTTCAAAATTGATCGCCACAAAACGTACCCGGTGGGAACTGCCAAAGCGGTTCCACAGGTAATGTGCAACCTGACGCACGCCAATCTCATGCGCCGCGCCGCCCAGGTTAAAGAAGCAATAATGTACGCGACAGCCACGACGCATCAGCATGTAGCTGGAGACGCCAGAATCGAAACCGCCGGAAATCAGCGACAGTACATCTTCCTGCGTACCAATCGGGAAACCACCGATGCCTTCATAACGGCCTTTTACCAGCAGCAGGCGATCATCTTCGATCTCCAGATTCACGGTGACATCCGGGTGCGTCAGCTTCACGCGGGCGGACTCTACGTGCTGATTCAAACCACCGCCGACGTAGCGTTCCACTTCAATAGAACTAAACTCGTGCTTGCCGCGACGTTTTACACGCACGCAGAATGTTTTGCCTTCGATCTGGTCGCGGTATTGCACCAGCGCTTTTTCGAAAATATCGTGCAAAGAGGTGAACGGGACATCTTCCACCTCCAGAATATGGTGAATACCCGGGATACGGGTCAGCGCGTCACGAATCACCAGACGTTGGTTTTCATCTTTGGCGCGCACTTCGATATTATCCCAGTGACGAACAACGGCGAGGGTCTCATCATACTGCTTAAGAACGTTACGAATGTTCCCGGTGAGAATTTTAATAAAGCGCAAACGCACAGATTGGCTTTTGATGGTGATTTCCGGGAACAATTTAATGATAAACTTCATGGCGGCAATGGTTCGTTGGTAAGCCCGACGGGGCTAGAAATGGAAAATAGTACAGCAGCCCTTATACACAAAATCATTCAAAATGCTTCGCGGCGGCAACTGAGTGAACCCAGGAGCTTACTCACGTAAGTGACTGGGGTGAACAAAGGCAGCCAACAAAGAAGCAGTTTGAAGGATGAAGTGTATACCGCGACTGCCATCCAGGCGCGGAAGTATACCACCATCGCGAAGCTCCTGCGCATTTTGCATGATCATTGCGCGTTATTTGCTAAGCCTCACGACTTCGCTACCATATCGTAGTCGGTATCAATAAGAGTCAGACATTCACTATGCCAAAGAAAAACGACGCACCCGCCACATTTGAAACGGCGTTGAGCGAGCTGGAACAGATTGTTACCCGTCTTGAAAGCGGCGATCTTCCGCTGGAAGAGGCCCTTAATGAATTCGAACGCGGCGTACAGCTTGCCCGTCAGGGGCAAGTGAAACTCCAGCAGGCGGAACAGCGCGTACAGATTTTGCTGTCCGACAATGAAGAGGCACCTCTCACGCCGTTCACACCGGATAACGAGTAAATGGACTTTAGCCAACAATTACAGGCCTGTGTCGAACATGCCAATGATGCCCTGCGGCGGTTTATTGCCCCTCTTCCCTTTCAGAACACTCCTCTGGTTGAGGCCATGCAGTATGGCGCATTATTAGGCGGTAAGCGCCTGCGTCCGTTTCTGGTCTATGCGACCGGCGGCATGTTCGGCGTCAGCCGGGAAACCCTGGATGCCCCTGCTGCAGCGGTTGAGTGTATTCACGCCTATTCGCTGATTCACGATGACTTGCCTGCCATGGACGACGATGATTTACGTCGTGGCCTGCCCACCTGCCACATCAAATTCGGCGAAGCCAATGCGATACTGGCCGGAGACGCGCTGCAAACGCTGGCGTTTACTATCCTCAGTGATGCGCCCATGCCAGAAGTGGCAACGCAGGACCGCCTTGCCATGGTACGCGAACTGGCGATTGCCAGCGGCGCTGCCGGCATGTGCGGAGGCCAGGCTCTGGATCTCGCCGCAGAAGGTCAGCAGGTCGATTTAGCCGCGCTGGAGCGCATTCATCGCCATAAAACGGGCGCATTGATTCGCGCGGCGGTAAGAATGGGGGCACTCAGTGCGGGCAATTCAGGTCATCAATGGCTGCCGGTGCTGGATAAGTATGCCGAAAGCATCGGTCTGGCCTTCCAGGTTCAGGATGACATCCTGGATGTTGTCGGCGATACTGCGACACTTGGTAAACGCCAGGGTGCCGATCAGCAGCTCGGTAAAAGCACCTATCCTGCGTTACTGGGCCTTGAGCAAGCCCGGATTAAAGCCCGCGATCTGATTGCCGACGCTCGCCAGTCTCTGGATCTCCTGGCGGCGCAATCACTGGATACAACGGCACTGGAAGCACTGGCGAATTACATAATCCAGCGTGATAAATAAACAATACGCTCCGAATCGTCCGGGTTGCCGAAAGGCAAAAACATCGCCCAATGGATGACGAGCAACACGATGAGTCTCTGATGAGTTTTGATATAGCCAAATACCCGACCCTGGCACTTGTCGATTCCACTGCGGAATTGCGTTCGCTGCCAAAAGAGAGCCTGCCGAAGCTGTGCGATGAACTGCGTCGCTACCTGCTCGACAGCGTGAGCCGCTCCAGCGGACACTTCGCCTCCGGGCTTGGCACGGTTGAACTGACCGTGGCACTGCATTATGTCTATAACACGCCATTTGATCAGTTAATCTGGGACGTTGGCCACCAGGCTTATCCGCACAAAATTCTTACAGGCCGACGTGATCGCATCGGTACTATCCGGCAGAAAAACGGCCTGCACCCTTTCCCGTGGCGCGGTGAGAGCGAATACGATGTGTTAAGCGTCGGTCATTCCTCCACATCCATTAGCGCGGGCATTGGTGTTGCCGTTGCCGCCGCGAAAGAGGGCAAACAGCGCCGCACCGTCTGCGTGATTGGCGATGGCGCGATTACCGCCGGGATGGCATTCGAAGCCATGAACCATGCGGGCGATATCCGCCCGGATATGCTGGTTGTGCTGAACGACAATGAGATGTCGATTTCTGAAAATGTCGGCGCGCTGAATAACCATCTGGCGCAGTTACTCTCCGGTAAGCTCTATTCCACGCTGCGCGAAGGCGGCAAAAAAGTGCTTTCCGGCGTGCCGCCAATCAAAGAGCTCATCAAGCGTACCGAAGAACACATCAAAGGCATGGTAGTGCCCGGCACCCTGTTTGAAGAGTTGGGCTTTAACTACATTGGCCCGGTTGACGGCCACGATGTTCTGGGGCTTATCAATACGCTTAAGAATATGCGCGGTCTGAAAGGCCCGCAGTTCCTGCATATCATGACCAAGAAAGGCCGTGGCTATGAGCCCGCCGAGAAAGACCCGATCACTTTCCATGCGGTACCGAAATTTGACCCGACCAGCGGTACCCTGCCGAAAAGCAGTGGCGGTATGCCGAGCTATTCGAAGATTTTCGGTGACTGGCTGTGCGAAATGGCGGCAAAAGACAGCAAATTGATGGCGATTACCCCCGCGATGCGTGAAGGTTCAGGCATGGTGGAGTTTTCCCGCAAATTCCCGGATCGCTATTTCGATGTTGCGATCGCTGAACAGCACGCGGTGACCTTTGCCGCCGGGCTGGCGATTGGCGGTTATAAGCCAGTGGTCGCCATCTATTCCACTTTCCTGCAGCGCGCCTATGATCAGGTTATCCACGACGTCGCTATCCAGAAACTGCCGGTGCTGTTCGCCATTGATCGCGCAGGGATCGTCGGTGCTGATGGTCAGACTCACCAGGGGGCGTTTGATATTTCCTATCTGCGCTGTATCCCGGACATGATTATCATGACGCCAAGCGACGAGAACGAATGCCGCCAGATGCTGTTTACCGGATATCACCACAACGCAGGCCCGAGCGCCGTGCGTTACCCGCGTGGTAACGCGGTTGGTGTGACGCTTGAACCGCTGGAAAAACTGCCGTTAGGTAAAGGCGTTGTGAAGCGTGAAGGTGAGAAAATCGCCATCCTTAACTTCGGCACCTTATTGCCGGAAGCCGCAAAAGCCGCGGAAGCACTCAACGCCACACTGGTCGATATGCGTTTCGTTAAACCACTTGATAACGCGCTGATTCTGGAGATGGCGGCACGGCATGAGGCGTTGGTTACGCTGGAAGAAAACGCCATCATTGGTGGCGCGGGCAGCGGCGTGAACGAGCTATTGATGTCGCAGCGTAAGCCGATTCCTGTCCTGAACCTCGGCCTGCCGGACTTCTTCATTCCGCAGGGAACCCAGGATGAAGCGCGTGCCGAACTGGGGCTGGATGCTGCGGGTATTCAAGCACGTATCACAGGCTGGCTCGCATAACCTCCCCTGTCGCTCCTGCTATGCTTAACGGTAATGTTTGTAATCCTACTCTAAATAGTTTGGGTTGCAGGAAGGCGGCAAGTCAGTAAGTCCCCGGGAGCATAGACACCTATGTGACTGGGGCGCGCTGACGCAGGCAACGCACCTGTCACTCGAAATATGACGAGTATAAGCAGGAGTGGACCCATGCAATACAACACGTTAGGAAAAACAGATCTTAAAGTTTCCCGCCTTTGCCTTGGCTGCATGACCTTTGGCGAGCCAGATCGTGGCAACCACGCCTGGACGCTGCCGGAAGAGAGCAGTCGTCTGATTATCCAGCACGCCCTGAATGGCGGAATTAACTTCTTCGATACCGCAAACAGCTATTCCGATGGCAGCAGTGAAGAGATCGTGGGCCGTGCGCTACGTGACTTCGCCCGCCGTGAAGACGTAGTGGTGGCCACCAAGGTCTATCATGCGTCCGGCACGCTCAAAGAAGGCCTCTCACGTGCGCAAATTCTGCGCTCCATTGATGACAGCCTGCAACGCCTGGGGATGGACTATGTCGATTTACTGCAAATCCACCGCTGGGACTACAACACGCCGATTGAAGAGACGCTGGAAGCGCTCAATGATGTCGTGAAAGCCGGGAAAGCGCGTTACATCGGCGCGTCTTCCATGCACGCTCACCAGTTCGCACAGGCGCTGGAATTGCAAAAACAGCACGGCTGGGTGCCCTTTGTCACCATGCAGGATCACTACAACCTCATCTACCGTGAAGAAGAGCGTGAAATGCTGCCGCTCTGCTATAAAGAGGGGGTGGCGGTGATCCCGTGGAGTCCGCTGGCGCGCGGTCGCCTGACTCGTCCCTGGGGTGAAACCACCGCGCGAATCGTATCAGACGAAGTGGGGAAAAAACTCTATAACGAAAGCGATGAGAACGACGCGCAGATTGCTGAGCGTCTTGGCTCCATTGCCGAAGAAACGGGCGCTACGCGCGCGCAGGTCGCGCTGGCATGGCTGCTGAGCAAACCCGGTATTGCCGCCCCGATTATCGGCGCATCGCGCGAAGAGCAACTCGAAGAGCTATTACAGGCGGTAGATTTAACGCTAAAACCAGAGCAGATCGCCGAAATGGAAACACCGTACAAACAGCATCCGGTGGTCGGGTTTAAGTGATTCGTCAGTGATTTTTTGAACGGTCTGAAATGTCCCGGATGCAGCGTTAAACGCCTTATCCGGGCAACCTCTGATAAAAGCGACGGTTAGAGAATACCAATCGGCCAATAGTGGCCGACCACATACAAAATGCCTGCAGAGATAATCCCGGCCACGATATCATCAACCATGATCCCCATGCCCCCATGCACATTCCGATCAAACCAGCGAATCGGCCACGGTTTCCACATGTCGAAAATACGGAAGATCACAAAACCGGCGGCTACCCACTGCCAGTCATTCGTCGGGAGTGCCATCAGGGTGATCCACATCCCGATAAATTCATCCCAGACGATGCTGCCATGATCGTGCACGCCCATATCTTTCGCCGTACGATGGCAGAGATAAACGCCCACGCTAATCCCCAGCATCACCAGCAACGAATAGAGCTGCCACGGGAGAAAGGTCATCAGATACCAGAACGGGATAGAGGCCAAAGAGCCCATTGTGCCCGGCACGACAGGGCTTAATCCGCTGCCAAAACCCGTAGCCAGTAAATGCCACGGGTTGCTCATTTTCAAACGGCTTTTGGCAATGTCTTTAAAGCGCGGCAAAATGGTCATATCCTTTCCAGTCAAGCGTCACAGTTTTACCTTCACGGGTAAAATTCAGGCCTTCCACATCCGCGCTCATCTGCCCAATACAGGTCACAGGCACACCCAGATGGCCCACGGCTACCTCCAGCGCGCCCCGGTTAATTTCCGGTACGGTAAAGCACAACTCGTAATCTTCGCCGCCTGACAACGCCCAGCGCAGAGCCTGTTCCGCATCCACATGACGCAACATCGCCTGCGAATAAGGTAACGCGTTGAGATCGACCCGCGCACCGCAACCGCTGGCCTTGAGAATATGTCCAAGATCCGAGATCAGCCCATCGGAGAGATCGATAGCCGAGCTTGCCAGATTGCGCATCGCCTGCCCGTGCAAAACGCGCGGTACAGGGCGTAGGTGGCGCTGCAACAGATATTTGGCATCTTGTGCGTCGGCGACCTGCAACTGCTTTTGCAAAATAGCCAGCCCGGCTGCGCTATCGCCCGGTGTGCCGGTGACATAAATCCAGTCACCAGGCCTGGCGCCGCTACGTTTTAAAGCGCGCCCGGCGGGAACATAGCCATGAATACCCAACGTCATCGACAACGGACCACGGGTTGTGTCACCGCCAATGAGTTGCATATCGTAGTAATTGAGTTGCTCGAACAGGCTATCGCTAAACGCTTTAAGCCAGTCTTCATCGACACTCGGCAGGGTCAGCGCCAGCGTTAGCCATGCCGGATCAGCCCCCATGGCCGCCAGATCGCTAATGTTCACCGCCAGCGCTTTATATGCCAGGTCAGCCGGTTCGATATCAGGAAGAAAATGGATGCCTGACACCAGCGTGTCAGTGCTGATTGCCAGCGTCTGCTTTTCGGGTACGTTGAGCAGTGCACAGTCGTCGCCAATGCCGGTATCGACGTCACGGCGCGAGCTTGTTACACGGTCAAAATAACGGGCAATCAGGGAAAATTCGCCGCATGCCATACGTTATGCCTCAGCAAAGAAAAGAAAAAGCCGGATCGGGCGTGTCAAACAACGCCCGGCTCCGGCTTACGGATCATTTTTTGTGGGGACGGATCGCGGGGGCTGCTTTGTCGAGCACGCCATTTACAAATTTGTGGCTGTCTTCTGCGCCGAAGGTTTTCGCCAGTTCGATAGCTTCGTTAATCGCAACTTTGTACGGGACATCATCACGTTTAGACAATTCGAACAGAGCAATGCGCAGCACCGCTTTTTCAACCTGGCCCAGCTCTTCGAGCAGACGGGACAGGTACGGCTTCATCAGGCCGTCGAGATACGCGCTGTTAGTCGCCACCCCGGTCAACAGTTCACGAAAGTACAGAACGTCCACATCTTTTACGTCCTGTTCCGCCAGGAACTGGTATTCAACATCAGCGATGTCGTTTTGGGACAACTGCCAGGAGTAGAGCGCCTGGACGGCACACTCACGGGCGCGGCGACGAGCAGCAGGTTTCACGGAATTCCCCTTACAAAATTCAGGCCTTGATGGCTTTCAATACGTTAATCATTTCAAGCGCGGTCAGTGCAGCTTCTGCACCTTTGTTACCGGCTTTGGTGCCAGCGCGTTCGATGGCTTGTTCAATACTTTCAGTGGTCAGAACACCGAAGGCTACCGGGATCCCACTGTCCTGAGCGACATGCGCCAGGCCATTGCTTGCACCGCCAGCCACATATTCAAAGTGCGCGGTGCCGCCACGGATAACGGTACCCAGCGCAATCACCGCGTCATATTTACCGGTTTTCGCCAGCGCGTCAGCCGCCAGTGGCAGTTCATACGCGCCTGGCACCCAAACAACGGTAATGTTGTCATCTTTTACCTGACCAATGCGTTTCAGGGCGTCAATCGCACCTTCCAGCAGGCTGTCATTGATAAAGTTGTTGAAACGCGCAATGGTGATGGCGACGCGAGCGTCCGGGGTAGCAACGTTAGCTTCAATAATGTTCATACTCTTCCTTCACAGGTTCAGTTCAGACCCCGCAGGGGGGCGGATTTTATCATAATATTTCACGCGCTGCCTCCCTTTTACAGCAGAGGCTACGCGTGGGTAAGATGCAGGCAGACGTCTGGCCCAACCTGACGTATCTCATTGAATTTAAAAGAGGGTGCATCGGCCAGCGCTTCCAGACCTGGCAGCACGCACAGCCCCCGTGCATCCGCGCCCAACAGTTTCGGCGCAAGATAGACAATCAGTTCATCGACCAGTCCCGCCTGCAGCAACGCGCCCGCAAGGTTAGCCCCCGCTTCTACCCAAATGCTGTTGATCTGCTGTTTGCCCAGCATCATCATCAGCGTGACCAGGTCTGCATGACCACGGTGTTCCGGCACGAGGATCTCACGTACTGATTCAGGCCAGGCACGGCTATCATGGCGTGTCCGCGCAAACCAGGTCTCTCCCGGCTGCTGAACGATGGCATGCTCAGGTGTCACGTGATGCTGGCTGTCCACGACAATACGCACCGGCTGGCGCAGGTTTTCCTGCGGATAAAGTTGCTGTACGTCCGGGCTCAGCTCGTCCCAGCGAACGGTCAGTTTGGGGTCATCCGTCAGTACCGTCGCGCTACTGGTTAAAATCGCGTGGCTCTGGGCGCGTAAACGCTGTACGTCGCGTCGCGCCTGCGGCGACGTGATCCACTGGCTCTCGCCGCTGGCCATCGCGGTACGGCCATCAAGGGATGCGCCAAGTTTAAGCTGGATCCAGGGGAAACCGGTACGCATGCGTTTTAAAAAACCTTTATTCAGCGCTTCGGCTTCTGACATCATCAGACCATGACTGACCTCGATACCCTCCTGCTGCAGGCGGTACAACCCCCGCCCCGCAACCTGCGGATTCGGGTCCTGCATGGCCGCCACAACGCGAGCGACACCAGCGGCAATGAGTGCTTCACAGCACGGCGGTGTACGCCCATGATGGCTGCACGGCTCAAGCGTCACATACGCGGTAGCACCCCGTGCGCGCTCACCCGCCATACGCAATGCATGTACCTCAGCGTGCGGTTCACCCGCACGATAGTGGAAGCCTTCGCCGACGATTTCGCCGTTATTCACAATCACACAGCCGACATTCGGGTTCGGATGAGTGGTGAAACGCCCGCGTTGCGCAAGCTTAAGCGCGCGCGCCATGTACATTTCGTCGTGCATGATCAGTCCTGTAAACGGGCGATCTCTTCGCCGAACTCTTTGATATCCTCGAAACTGCGATATACCGACGCAAAACGGATATAGGCAACTTTATCGAGCTTTTTCAATTGTTCCATGACCAGATTGCCGATCATTTTGCTGGGAATTTCTCGCTCGCCGGTAGCACGTAATTGTGACTTGATGTGATTTAACGCCATCTCAACGTCATCAGAGCTCACCGGGCGTTTTTCCAGCGCTTTTAACATGCCGCTGCGTAGCTTATCTTCGTTGAACGGTTCGCGAACTTCATTGCTTTTTACAACGCGCGGCATGACAAGCTCAGCCACTTCGAACGTGGTGAAACGTTCATTACATACCAGACACTGGCGGCGGCGGCGAACAGAGGAACCTTCACCGACAAGGCGAGAATCAATTACTTTGGTATCCACGGCGAAACAGAATGGGCAATGCATACGACGTCCTGGCGAGTGAGTTAACTGAAATCTATTTTACCCTGAACTGGCATGACAACAAAGACGAGCCGATTTTGAGACAATGGATCGATGGCAACGCAGCCGTTGCGATCTACCATAAAGAACATCCTCATCTTCAAGGAAACAGACAGAATGACAAGACGTTACCTAAGATCCCTGTTACTGGGAAGCGTTTTCGCCCTTAGCGCCTGTGCACAGCAAAGCGAGGTCCGCCAATTGCATCAGGATGTCAGCACCCTGAACAATGAAATGGCCAAATTGAACAAAGAGACGGTGAAAATCACCCAGCAAAACGCGCTGAATGCTAAATCCAGCAATGGTGTCTACCTGCTACCCGGTTCCAACACCCCTGCCCGGCTGAACAGCCAGATCGGTATGCTACGTATGACGTTGAAAGACATCACGCCAAATGCGAACGGCACGCGGGCCACGCTGCGAATTCAGGGGGAGTCTAACGATCCACTCCCGGCATTCAGCGGCACCGTAGAGTGGGGACAAATTCAGGGCACCACGCAGAACTTCCAGGAAGTTAACGTGCAAAACCAGCTCATTAGTGCTCCGGCCAGTACGCTCGCGCCAAGTGATGTTGACGTCGCGCTACAACTCAATGGCATCACGCCGGATCAGTTAGGTTTCGTTCGCATCCACGATATTCAGCCCGCCACTCCACAATAATTTTCCCCGGCGACGCCGTCGCTCTTATTCACACTTTGTTACGTCTGAACACCCACCGGATGAGAATCTGGTGGGTGTCATTTATTGGCAACAATGATGATCATCAGTACAATCCCCGCTGCTTAATACGCGCAAACGTGAACGCAATCGATTACGTGTGTTTCATTAATGTGAAACAACACATATTTTTGTGAGCAAGGATACTTATAATAAGCCCGCAGAAACATGAAATATTTAGAAACGCAATGCGTGCATTCTTTCATTCCCGTAAGGGATCTCTTATCAGTGGCATAATTATGAAGAAAACATTACTCGCAGCCGGCGCTGCACTGGCTTTTTCGACCTCTTTCTCCGTGAATGCAGCGGATAACAGCAAACCGGAATACGTGTCTGACTGGTGGCATCAGAGCGTTAACGTGGTAGGCAGCTATCACACCCGCTTCGGACCGCAGATTCGTAACGATACCTATCTGGAATATGAAGCATTTGCAAAAAAAGACTGGTTCGATTTTTACGGCTATGCCGATGCCCCCGTCTTCTTCGGTGGTAACACTGACGCAAAAGGTATCTGGAACCACGGCTCTCCGTTGTTCATGGAAATCGAACCGCGCTTCTCAATTGATAAGCTGACTGGTACCGACCTGAGCTTTGGCCCGTTCAAAGAGTGGTACTTCGCGAACAACTACATCTACGACATGGGTCGCAACGCATCCGGCCGCCAGAGCACCTGGTATATGGGTCTGGGTACTGACATCGATACCGGTCTGCCGATGAGCCTGTCTCTGAACGTGTATGCGAAATACCAGTGGCAGAACTACGGTGCAGAAAACCAGAACGACTGGGACGGCTACCGTTTCAAAGTGAAATACTTTGTGCCGATCACCTCCCTGTGGGGCGGCAACCTGAGCTATATCGGTTTCACCAACTTTGACTGGGGTTCAGATCTGGGCGATAAGAGCGCGTATGCTGAAAACGGCATCAAGCAGCGCACCAACAACTCCATCGCGTCCAGCCACATCCTGTCTCTGAGCTACGATCACTGGCACTACTCTGCTGTTGCGCGTTACTGGCACAATGGTGGTCAGTGGAATAATGATGCCGACCTGGTCTGGATGAAAGAGAACGTACGCTCTACGGGTTGGGGTGGATACCTGGTTGTGGGTTACAACTTCTAAGCGCTTTTGGGCTTAAAATCAGGCACCGAGCGCGATTTGCGTCGGTGCCTTTTTTATTTTTAAACAGTAAACGGGCTCAGCCAGTAACCGATCGCGAGCAAAAGCGCCACGCACAGGCAGCGCCGGGGAAAGGTAGCGAACATTACCAAATCTCCTGAATGTAAGATGGGTGCTGCTGTTCCTGACGCAATTTTTCAAGCCGCCTGCGCAGGCGCAGCCAGTCGCTGACCCGAGATGAGCATAAGCGTGTCAGTTGAATAGCCAGGTCACTTCCGCCAAGCAGTGCGCCACAGAGGATGCAGAGGACGGAAAACATACTTTTCAGCGCCCCGCAAACTGCGTGCCAGCGCCATACGTCGCCCGCGCTCAATGCAAAGCCCGCGCTAAAAAGCATCATCAGCGCCATCATGCATGGGGCAAAGATAAACAACATACCCCGATAAAATGCCGCCATGCTTTGGTCACTGCGATACCAGTTGCCGTTGGCGATGTAGCAGCCGCCATCGGTAAAGTTATAGACGCCAATCGCTTTATTTAAATGGTGGTTGAAAATGGTCAGAACATGATCGCCCTGACTGATAAAAGGCGCGTGGGTCCGGTAGAAAAAAGGCAAAATTTTATCTATCTGGCTGCGCAACGCCGGATCTCCCATCCGCCATGACAGCGATAACCCGCGCCCCTGACATACATATACCAGCGCCGCACCGGAACTGTCGGCAACATACGATTTCCACTCCCCGCTTCTGACAGCCGAGACTGTCTGTTTTATTTCACTCAACGTTGGGCCAAAGTCAGAGAAGCCTTCCGGCATCGAATCGGGATACGGCGGGTTTAACAGCGCCTGACCAATATCTTCGCAAAAGGAGGTATCACCCCGCTTTGCCTGCTCAAGCTTTGCCAGAAGGTCTCGAACCCGTGGGGAAAAGCGCAAACAGACCGCATGAAGGTCCTCCAGTCCCCAGGTTAGCAACATCATCGTGACGGCCAGAAACAGCAGCGGCATAAGAAAAGCAAATCCCCAGCTAAACATCATTGAGCCAGAGATAAAAAAAGCCGGAATTCCTGTTAGCAGGCGACTAAGCGGAAGAAATAACGCGGGACGTGCGTGAGCGATCTCAAGCGTCGTCGTGCCATCAGTTATCCAGTCAATCCAGTAACTACCATCTTTTAAACGGTGGGTTCCAAGGTAGATTCGACTGTCTGGCTGAAGCTGGTCAAAGCCTGCATCATCGTTGAAAAAGCGCTTATCGGTATAAAAAGTGTGATGGCGGGTAATGAGGCGCAGATAGCCGCTTTCGGGATCGTTACCCACGGCAAAACCGCGAAAGCGTAATGTAAAATAGTGAGGTTTACTCATAGCAGACATCCTTGTTCGTCAGAAAACCATCCGTGGTTTTCACTTTTGTTTTACTTTTTCTTGTTGAGCATCGCTTTCAGGTCGGCGAACGGATTATAGGTCGCCTCACCAATATCCTTTTGCGCATCCTCCCCTGCAACAACCGTCGAACCATACTGGTCCGCTTCGGTATATTTCGAATGCTCATGATCGTGGCAGAACAGGCAAAGCAATTCCCAGTTACTGCCGTCTTCGGGGTTATTGGTATGATCGTGATCGATATGGTGAACGGTGAGTTCACGCAGGTTCGAATAAACAAACTCCCGCGAACAGCGCCCGCACACCCATGGAAACAGTTTTAATGCTTTTTCACGGTAGCCGCTTTCCAGCCGCGTATAGTTTTTAGGGATAATCGCCATATGTGTCAGTACCTGGATAAATATCGGATTAGCGTCAGTTTCGCGCGCGGCAGTATTTTTATCAATATTCCCGCTTCTGGACGGAGAAAGTCCTCGTCGACGTAACGCAGCCGCATCAGCCATAAAAAAACCGCAGTTTGCGGCTGCGGTTTTTTTAAGCGGAGAGCCAGATTACGGCAGAATTGACGGCTGATCCGCCCCTTCTTTTTCCACTTTCTGCTGAATCAGATGCTCGCGTTTCATGCCCAATTTCAGCGCCAGCGCAGAGGCCACGTAAATCGAGGACGCCGTACCGATGCTGACACCAATAAGCATGGTCAGGGAGAAGCCCGCCAGAATCGGACCACCAAACAGATACAGCATCAGGATCACGACTAAGGTTGTCCCGGAGGTGATCAACGTACGATGCAGCGTCTGGGTCAGCGACACGTTAAAGATTTCGTAAGGCGTTCCGCGACGAATTTTACGGAAGTTTTCACGAATACGGTCCGAAACCACGATACTGTCGTTGAGCGAGTAACCGATAACGGACATCAGCGATGCCACGATAGTCAGGTCAACCTCGATATGGAACAACGACAGCACCCCCATGGTAATCACCACGTCGTGCGCCAGCGCGATAACGACCCCTGCAGCCAGACGCCACTCAAAGCGGAATCCGACGTAAACAAGGATACAAATCAGCGCCACCATCAGCGCCATTGCACCGGTTTGTGCAAGGTCTGCACCCACGCTCGGGCCAACAAACTCAATACGTTTGACCGTTGCATTCTGGCTGCTGGTTTCGTTAATGACTTTAACGACTTTGCTGCCCAGCTCCTGACCACCGGTTTCCCCGTGTACAGGAGGCATACGTACCATGATGTCGCGGCTACTGCCGAAGTTTTGCAGTAGCGGCTCTTCAAAGCCCGACTTCTGCAGTGCTTCACGCATCTGGTCCATATCCACTGGTTTTTCCAGCGTGATTTCGATAACCGTACCGCCGGTAAAATCCAGACCCCAGTTAAACCCGCGCACGCCAATGATAGCGATAGAGATGATTAACAGCAGACCTGAGATGCCGAACGCCCAGTAATCCCAGCGCATAAAGTCCCAGACTTTACGGCCGTAGTTCAATTGTTCAACAGTGTATTCCTGTGCCACAACGCACTCCTCAGATAGACAGCTTTTTAACGCGCTTGCCGCCGTACAGCAGGTTCACGATGGCACGGGTGCCGACAATGGCAGTAAACATCGACGTTGCCACACCGATACCGGTTGTAATGGCAAAGCCTTTGATGGCGCCCGTACCCACTGCGTACAGGATAAGGACTTTAATCAGCGTGGTGACGTTCGCATCAAAGATGGAACTGAACGCGCCTTTATAACCTTCATCAATGGCTTGCTGCACCGAACGACCGTTGCTCAACTCTTCTTTGATACGTTCGTTTATCAGTACGTTAGCATCGACCGCAACCGCAAGGGTTAACACGATACCCGCAATACCCGGCATGGTGAGCGTCGCCCCTGGCAGCAGGGACATAATGCCGACAATCAGTACCAGGTTGGCAATCAGTGCGCTCGTCGCAATCAGACCAAACTTCTTATAGAAGAAGATCATGAAGATGATGGAGACCACCAGACCTGCCAGACAGGCTTCCAGCCCCTGAGTGATGTTCTGCATCCCCAGTGTTGGACCAATAGTACGTTCTTCAACAATCTGAATCGGCGCAATCAGCGCACCGGCACGCAGCAGCAGAGAGAGCTGACGCGCTTCGGTCGGGTTGTTGATACCGGTGATACGGAAGCTGTTACCCAGACGAGACTGGATATTGGCGATGTTAATCACCTCTTCCTCTTTCACCAGAATAGCGCGGCCATTCGCGTCTTTCTTACCGCTGTCTTTGTACTCCACGAACAGGGTCGCCATCGGTTTGCCGATGTTATCCTTAGTGAAGTTAGACATGATGTTACCGCCAGCGCTATCCAGGGAAATGTTCACCTGTGGCTGGTTGTACTCATCCTGGCTGGACGTGGAGTCCGTGATATGGTCACCGGTCAGAATCACCCGTTTGTACAACACGACCGGGTTGCCTTCACGGGTCTGCTTCACTTCGGAATCGCCCGGAACGCGGCCCGCGGCGGCGGCGGCCTGATCAACATTGCTGTTGACCAGACGGAATTCCAGCGTCGCAGTTGCACCCAGAATCTCTTTTGCACGCGCCGTATCCTGAATACCCGGCAGCTCAACCACAATACGGTCTGAACCCTGACGCTGTACCAGCGGCTCAGCAACGCCGAGTTGGTTCACACGGTTACGCAGGATATTAATGTTTTGCTGCACCGCATATTCGCGGGCTTCGCTCAGACGCGCGTCGGACATCACCGCACGCAGCGCATTGTCGCCCTGGCTGGTGATAACAAGATCACGGTGACGTTGGGTCAGATAAGTCACCGCCTGGTCACGTGCGCTGGCATCGCGAAAGAGAATGCTCAGGCCATAGTTATCTTCCTTACGCACAGTGGTGTAAGGAATGCCCTTATCGCGCAGATCGCTACGCAGGCTGTCGATATTCTGTTCCTGGAGTTTGCCAAGCGCGGTGTCCATGTCCACTTCCATCAGGAAGTGCACGCCGCCACGCAGGTCGAGACCCAGTTTCATGGGTTCGGCATTCACTGCGCTCAGCCAGCGCGGGGTGGCCGGAGCAAGGTTAAGCGCCACGACAAACTGGTCACCCAGCTCAGACACCAGCGCTTCACGCGCGCGTAACTGAACGTCAGTGCTGTCAAAGCGAGCGAGAATAGCGCCGTTTTCCAGTGCCACAGACTTCGCGTCGATTTTTTCTTCTTGTAGAGTTTTCTGGACCTGGATCAGCGTTTGCTCACTGGCGGCGACACCGCGCGCACCAGTGATCTGAACAGCCGGATCCTCACCATACAGGTTGGGAAGTGCGTAGAGCAGGCCGACGGCAATGACGACGACCAGCATAATGTACTTCCACAAAGGATAACGGTTTAACACGGCAGTTCCCTTTGGGAAAACAAGAAATTACAGCGCCTTCATGGTGCCTTTCGGCAGAACGGCAGCTACGAAGTCACGTTTGATAACCACTTCGGTGGTATCGTTCAGCGCGATAGCAATGTAGCCAGTTTCCGCTACTTTGGTTACGCGACCAACCAGACCACCGTTGGTCAGCACTTCATCACCTTTCGCGATGGAGTTCATCAGATTTTTATGTTCTTTGGTGCGTTTCTGCTGTGGGCGAAGGATCATGAAGTAAAAAATCAGACCAAACACCGCCAACATCAGGATCAGAGACATCGGGCTCTGGCTGCCACCTGCCGCGCCGCCTGTTGCTGCTACCGCATCAGAAATAAAAAAGCTCATTCAAATTCCCTCATTATTAAAATTAAGCAACATTCAAAGGCGGAACATCTCGCCCCTGACGTTGGTAAAAATCGGTCACGAAGCTCTCTAATTTACCCTCTTCAATAGCCTTACGTAAACCCGCCATCAAGCGCTGGTAGTAACGCAGGTTATGAATGGTATTGAGTCGCGCGCCCAATATTTCGTTGCAACGATCGAGATGATGCAAGTAAGCGAGGGAATAATTGCGACAGGTGTAGCAATCACACTCAGGGTCGAGTGAACCCGTATCGCTCTTATATTTCGCGTTACGGATTTTCACCACGCCGTTGGTCACAAACAGATGACCATTGCGGGCATTGCGTGTTGGCATAACACAGTCAAACATATCGATGCCGCGACGAACGCCTTCTACCAAATCTTCTGGTTTACCCACGCCCATCAGATAACGTGGTTTATCCGCCGGTATTTGCGGGCAAACATGTTCCAGAATACGGTGCATGTCCGCTTTTGGTTCACCCACAGCGAGACCGCCGACAGCGTAGCCATCAAAGCCAATCTCTACCAGACCTTTCACAGAGATATCGCGTAAATCTTCGTAAACGCTCCCCTGAATGATGCCAAACAGCGCATTCGGGTTTTCCAGCGAGTCGAAACGGTCACGGCTACGTTTTGCCCAGCGCAGCGACATCTCCATTGAGCGTTTGGCATAGTCCCAGTCTGCCGGGTACGGCGTACATTCATCGAAAATCATGACGATATCGGAGCCGAGATCGTACTGAATTTCCATGGATTTTTCAGGATCGAGGAAGATCGGATCGCCGTTAATTGGGTTACGGAAGTGCACGCCTTTCTCGGTGATCTTACGAATGTCACCCAGGCTAAAGACCTGGAAGCCGCCGGAATCTGTCAGGATCGGCCCTTTCCACTGCATAAAGTCATGCAGGTCGCCGTGCAATTTCATGATTTCCTGACCGGGACGCAACCACAGGTGGAAGGTATTGCCGAGGATAATCTGCGCGCCAGTGGCTTCCACTTCTTCCGGCGTCATCCCCTTAACGGTGCCGTAGGTGCCGACAGGCATAAATGCAGGCGTTTCCACTACGCCACGATCAAACACCAGACGGCCGCGGCGTGCGCGACCATCGGTGGTATCCAGTTCAAATTTCACTTCATTTCTCCTGCATCAGAGAGACAGTCTGATGGTTAAAAATTCACCCCGGCATCACGCCAGGGTGCTAATAGTGCCCCGGCTGGCGCTATCGCTTAGCCGGGCTACGACGGTCAGGGGAGATCACTCACCCGGACGTTCATTAATTGCCTGCGGATTGTACGTGATAAACATCGCATCACCGTAACTAAAAAAGCGATATTTGTGCGCAACTGCTTCCTGGTAGGCGTGCATGGTGTGCTTATAACCAGCGAAAGCTGAAACGAGCATAATCAGGGTCGATTCCGGCAGGTGGAAATTGGTCACCAGCGCATCGATAACCTGATACTGATAGCCCGGAAAAATAAAGATTTGCGTATCGCCAAAGAAGGGCTCGATCAATGCATTTTTCGCCGCCTGCGCCGCGCTCTCCAGCGAACGCACGGAGGTGGTCCCCACGGCGATAACACGACTGCCACGCGCTTTGGCCGCCAGCACCGCATCGACAACCTCCTGCGGCACTTCGGCGTACTCAGAGTGCATAATATGGTCTTCAATGCTGTCCACACGCACCGGCTGGAAGGTTCCCGCCCCGACGTGCAGCGTGACGAATGCCATCTCAATACCCTTCTCGCGCAAACGCGCCAGCAGCGGTTCATCAAAATGCAGACCGGCGGTGGGCGCCGCAACCGCGCCCGGCTTCTGGCTATAGACCGTCTGGTAAAGCTCACGGTCGGCGTCTTCGTCAGGACGGTCAATATAAGGCGGCAACGGCATATGGCCAATGGCGTTAAGAATATCAAGCACCGGACGTTCGTCGTTAAATTCCACTTCGAACAGCGCATCATGACGGGCCACCATGGTGGCATGGATGCTCTCGTCATCGCCCAGCAACAGTTCCGCACCCGGTTTCGGTGCTTTAGAGGCACGGATATGCGCCAGAACGCGCTTATCGTCGAGCATACGCTCAACCAGCACTTCAATCTTACCGCCGCTGGCTTTGCGCCCGAACAGGCGCGCCGGGATCACACGGGTATTATTGAAGACCAACAAATCGCCAGGATTCAGTTTGTCGAGTAAATCCGTGAACGTACCGTGCGCAAGCGCGCCTGTCGGCCCGTCCAGCGACAGCAAGCGGCAACTACTGCGCTCAGGCTGCGGATAATGGGCAATCAGGGATTCAGGTAATTCAAAGGAAAAATCGGCAACGCGCATGACACTAACTCGAGACGTAAATAAGAGGCGGGTAGTCTAGTGCCGGGGCGTTCTCCCTGCAACCTTTACCCCTCCGGAGAGTTCATATACTCTAAATAATTCGCATTACAAATGGCGGCAGCACAGGAAATTCCCAATCATCGCTGGTGAATGACACACGCCGCTACGATATGCGACCTGAACAAAAACGAGTATAACGATGAATTTTCTCGCACACCTGCACCTGGCTCACCTCGCCAATAGTTCGCTTTCCGGTAATTTGCTGGCGGATTTTGTTCGCGGCAACCCGGATGAACTCTACGCACCCGACGTGGTTTCCGGCATCCATATGCATCGCCGTATCGACGTACTGACCGACAACCTGCCGGAAGTCAAAGAAGCGCGCGGCTGGTTTCGTCCTGAAACACGCCGTGTCGCGCCAATCACGCTTGATGTGATGTGGGATCATTTCGTCTCGCGCCACTGGGAGCAGATCTCGCCGTCAATGCCGCTTAGCGAATTTGTCGGCTATGCGCATGCACAAGTCAGTGTGATCCTGCCGGAGGCCCCGCCACGCTTCGTCAATTTAAATGACTATTTATGGTCGGAGCGCTGGCTGGAGCGCTACCGGGAGATGGATTTTATCCAGCGGGTGCTAAACGGCATGGCCAGCCGCCGACCGCGACTCGATGCTCTGCGTGACTCGTGGCAGGACCTGGATAACCACTACGAGGCGCTGGAAGAGAAGTTCTGGCAGTTCTACCCACGCATGATGGCGCAGGCAGAAGCCAGAACGCTGTAATTACGCCTTCTCTTTCACCTCGCGCCATATGCGCAGCGCCATCCATGCCAGCGCCAGTACGCCCAGTACCAGCGCGGCCCAGACCAGGCCGGTAAGCCACTGGCTACGCTGCTCAATCGGTGAGGTGGCGCTCAGACGCGCTTCGCCGCCCAGTTTTACCTCGTCGCCGACCCACGCCTCTGGCAGGCTTTCCGGCGCATGATTCTGGCGTAAAGCCGCAGGAATCAACGCATCGAGATCCGTTGCCACGCTTTGCGCCGCTTTATTCCCCCACGCCAGAATGTACGGGCCGCTCCCCTGAGCATTAAAGATAAGCGTCTGGCCCGGTCGTAACCCTGTCAATTGCGGCAAGACTTTCGGCAGGTGAGCGTTGACCGTTGTCACCTGAATCTCCTGCACGTTACCCACCGTGACGGGGATTGGCTCTGATATCTGGTTATTTAAATTCCACAGCACTGTTTTCGCAAGCGGTCGCCACGCCTCATCGGCGCCGGAGCGCCAGGCGATCTCTACCGGCAGTGTACCCTCCTCTTCCAGACTCAAGGAAATGGAGGTCATAGGCTGCGGGCTGGCCCAATGGTAAAGCGCCTTATCCTGCGAGAGCGCTCGCCCGGCGGCGGGCAGGGCCACGTTCGTTATCTCCGTCGATTGCGGGTTTTCTATCACCACTGCGCGAGTAAGCGTGACAGGCAACTGCGGCTTATCAAACACCAGCAGTAAATAGCGCGGGGTATTGATAGCCATCGAAAGACTAATGGTGATGGTATTCAGCGTCAGGCGATCGCTGCCGCTCGCAACGTCCATCAGCGGCGCATCCGCCTGCATTAAATCCCACTCTTTCATATCGCTGCTGTAGTAGAGCGATGCTTTCCCCTGCCAGTTCACCGCCGGTTTATCCCAGCTAAGCTGAAGCTGTGTGACGTTCTGTCTTTGCACGTTATCCGGCAGCGCCAGCAGATAGCTCTCGCCCATCGTGTTAATGCGTTCCCCTTCGAGCTTGATTTCATAACCCTCCGGGGAACGCAGCCAGACCCGTTCCCCGGAATCTGACAGCTTTTCAACAGGTGAAGCAGCAAGAGGGAAAAGGCGTAAAGCCTGCTCCTTCGGCGCGGGCTGCGCCTCCTGCTGCACCTGGAGCGTAAAGGGCACACGCTCACCCTGATGGTTAAACACCCGGACATCGCGCAGATCGGGCCAGACGCTTTGCTGGTAGACATCGTCGGGTAACGCAACCCGATACCAGGGCGATGAGGCCGTTGTCGTAAGCGACCTGCCCCAGGCATAATCCTGCGGCGACTCCGGGGCGGTTTCCTGGGCAAGCCCCGGTAACGCCGCGCACCATAACGCGCCGGTAAAAATCGCTATCTTCCATTTCATGATTTTTCTTCCTCGCTGAACGCCTTCGCCCCTTTAGGCGGTAAGGGAGAGAAATACCCCACGATTAACACCAGCACCGCCACGCCAATAAAGGCGATAGCCCGCGCCAGGCCGCCACCGCCCGCGCTGTCTACCAGCATTAATTTCACGATGACAACCCCCAGCAACGTCGCGCCGCCGAGCCACTGGTGCCGGGACCCACGCCGGGTAGCCAGCAGCATCACCACCAGCGCACCCAGCATCCAGAACAACGCGAAACTGGTCTGTATCAGACGCGAATTCCACAGGCTTTCGCTATCCCAGTCCACACCGCCATAGTGCGCCAGCAGGCGCAGCAATAGCCCGTTAATCCACCAGAAAGCCAGCGCCAGCAGCGCAGGTGCAACCAATGGCGTAACGGTCGCAGGCAGGCGCGGCCGCGCATAACGACACCAGAACCACACGCCGAGCAGCGCGAAGGCTGCCCCCTCTTCCAGCGGGTTAACCAGCGGCAGATAAAGGGAGTGAATAACGCGCCCGTCATGCATATTGCCTGCCACCAGCAGAACAACTAACAGCGGGATAAGCGGCAGCGGCCCCAATTGACCATAGAGTGCAGGCCAGACGCGTAGCGGCCAAATGTTGCGACGAATACCGCCGTGAAGCAGCAGAATAACAATGCCGCCAGCCGCCATCGGCAAGCCGATACGCCAGGCGTCCATTCCCCAGGGCAGTGCATCAACAAACCAGAAAAGCTCGGTTCCCGCCGCCAGTAAAATCATCCACAGCAGCGAAATATGAAGCCCTTGCGACAACCGGGCCGGAACTCTGCGCTCCCGCGATAACAGTAAGTACGCCGAGGGCAGCGCCACGCACCAGGCGAGGTTTTGCCAGCCCGCCCCCAACAGTTGCCGCTCGATAGTCAACTGCCAGAGCAAAACCACCAGCATCACGGGCCAAAGCAGCCATACAGCATAGTGTAACGCCCGCCAGTGAAGCCGCCGTGCCATATAGCGCCAGCCCCAAACCGACAGCGCCAGCAGTCCGAGTACCGCCGCCGGAATGCCTTTATTGAGTATCCAGTCAGACGCGCCCCAGAGCGCCACCAGCCAGAAGGCGATACCGCCCGCCAACAGCACCAGGCTGCCTGGTGCCGGCAGGCGACGCCACAATCTGGCGGCAACCAGCCAGGTCGCGCTCAATACCGCAAAAATCACCATCACCGAGAGCGCCGTTGTGCCGTCGGTCATCGCCCATAGCGCGCTGCCGAGCGCCAGTACCAACAAACCCGTACCGCTATAGCTCATGCGACGCTGCCCTTGCATCACGCCAAGCCACAGTACGCCCAACCCTTCCAGCGCCCAGGCCATCGCAGTCCAGCGGGCTGAAAGCGCCAGCGGAATAGCAAGCGTGGTGAATGCGCCGCCGAGTGCCAGCGCCGCCAGAACAAGCGGTTTTCCCGCCGCAGGAAAGCGTTTTACGGCGCCCCAGGCCAGCAGCATATAAAACGCGCCGTAACCCAGCGCACTGAGTGCCGGGCCATATGTCAGGTGCTGTGTGATGGCATATTGCATGCCAAACCCTATCAGCGGCGGGGCAAAGAGCAGCACGCCATCGATAATGCGCTTGCCTTTCTTTTGCGCACGCAGTGACAGCGCCACACTCAATACGCCGAAGATCAACAGATTAGCAATCAGGAAGAGCTGGCAGCTCAGATAGTACTGAGGCCGGTAGTCGGCGATACCCCACACTCCCCCCACCCCGAAGGTGAAGAACATCCCCAACAGGTTGAGTTCGCGCCAGTGCCGCCAGACGCTGATCGCCAGGATGCCGACAGACAATAGTAAATAGAAAGAGAATAACGTGACATGACTGCCGCCGCCCGAAGACAGCAGCAGCGGCGCGGCGTAACCACCCAGACTCGCCAGCATGGCCAGACTCAACGCGCGCTGTAGCACCGCCAGTCCGACACTGGCCGCGCAAATTAGCAATAACAGTGCAAACGCCAGCGACATGGGGAGCATTTGCCACAGTCGAAACGCGCCAAAGACCGTTAAATAGAGCGCGCCTGTTGCACCACCTTGTAGAATTAAGGCAAAAACAGGCTGCTTGTGCCGCAAGCGCCAGCCGAGGAATAACAGCGCCATCGCACCCAGCGCGGCAACGGCCAGACGCAGCTCCAACGGAAAGAGCGAGCGTTCAACGCTATAACGAAAGAGAAAGGCCAGCCCAAGAAACAGCAGGATGATACCCAGCTTTGCCAGCGGGTTTCCTTGCATAAACCAGCGCAACAGCGAGGTGACCATACCGCCAGCCTGGCTGCCAGACGCGGGCTCCTCGCGTTCCGGCAGGGGAACGGAACCTCTGGCCGACACGGTTGCCGCCGTCGTCCCTCGCGCCCAGACATTCACCGGAGTCGGTTCGATCGGAACCGGTTCGGGTTCAGGCATTGGCTGCGGTTCCGGGACTGAAACCTCAGGTACGACAACATCAGGTACGATAACCTCAGGCGAGTCAACAGGAGAAGCAGCCTCCTGCGCTGCAGGCGCATGTCCCGGCGCATAACCACTCATCTGCTGTTCAAGCAGAGCCACGCGCTGGCGCAGGCGCGACAGCTCATCTCTGGCCGCATTACTACGCCGGTAAGCCAGAATCGACATTACCGGGATAACCACCAGCAATAAAAACAACACAGTACAGGCTATCAGTACCAGTCCATCCATGATTTCACCTTCATTCCGGAGCGTGCATATACTTTGGCACAAAGTATCGGAATTGCGCTATTCCCGCTGCGCTTTCTGGTAGGTGTTAGTTCCCCTGCCACACTGAGGCAGAGATTGCCGGTAACGACAGTACCCCATCCTGTAATGTGCCCTTGCCCTCTTTACCGTGCCAGACTTTGACATCCAGTAACGGCGATTCCGGCAGGACAACTTCGCAGGGCTCGCCACGGTTAATCGCCACCAGCACCCTTTCTTGCTGATACAGACGCAAAAAGATCACCACGTTCCCTTCGGCGTAGATAACCTGACAGCCGCCGTAACAGAGCGCCTGGCTACGTTTGCGCAGACGGGCCAGCCGCTGATAGAGCGCCAGCAGTTCCGTGTCCTGTTTCGCTTTGTCCCATGGGAAGGGTTTGCGGCAGAAGGGATCGTTGGCACCGTCCAGCCCAACCTCATCACCATAGTAAATGCAGGGCACGCCGGGCCAGGTAAACAGCCAAACCACCGCCAACGGCAACCGGGCCACATCTTTCCCCAACACCGTTTTAAAACGCGGCGTGTCGTGGCTATCCAGTTGGTTGAACATACGTAACTGTTGCTGATGCGAAAGCCCGGCGCGGTAGTTATCCATCCATACCATGCAGGTTTGCGCATCAATACGCTGGGGATCCATCGAAATATCGGTATTCGCCAGAAACGCCCATACCGGAAAGGTAAAACCACGGTAGTTCATGGCGGCGTCTTCCACGTCCGCCTGTAGCCACTGGCGCGCATCGCCAAAATGCTCGCCGACGATGTAGGCCTCAGGCAGCGTCTCTTTGGCGGCTTTGGTTATCCCGGCGACATGTTGCAGGTTATTGCGCGCACCGCCCCCCTCACCCAGCATGTGCACCACATCCAGCCGCCAGCCATCCATATTCCAGGGCGCTTTCAGCCAGTGACGTACCACGCTGTCTTCGCCCTGGTACATCTCGTTCACCAGAGTTTGCGCCTGGTAGTCCAGCTTTGGCAGGCTGGAATAGCCCAGCCAGTCACGCGCGCGGCCATCCTCATCAAAACTGTACCATTCACGCCATTCGGAAGCGGGGTTATGACAGGCGCCGGTGGTGCCGCGGTTGTGTCGGTCAAACCATGCATGTGAATCACCGCTGTGGTTAAAGACCCCGTCCAGTACCAGACGGATCCCCAGACGATGGGTACTCCGACGCAGGCGAAGCAGTGCCTGATCGCCGCCGAAACGTGCGTCCACATGACGATAATCTTCCGTATCGTATTTATGCACGCTGGGGGCGACAAAGACCGGGTTCAGATAAAGCGCAGTTACGCCCAGTTCATGCAGATAGAGCAGCTTTTCACTGATACCGTCCAGCGTGCCGCCGTAGAAAGTCGAGCCGCCGGCCTCGCCGCTCAACGGTTCATCCCAGTCGCGCAGTACGATCTCCTGGCCTGCGGCGTGGTGATAGTAAACGTTGTCCTGCTGATCTTGATGCTGTTCCCCCCTGGCAAAACGATCGGGGAAGATCTGATAGAACACCTGTTCCGCTACCCACTGCGGCCCACTGTCAGGGGAATCGACGGCGAATTGCTCCAGCCGTGCAGGGGGAAACGGGCTAAACCCCTGAGGGGTAAACCAGAGCTGGCGGTCGTCCCACAGCAGCTTAAAGCTGTAACGACGCCGCGGCTGCCCACTTTGCAGTGAGATTGCTGCGCGCCAGGCCGTCACGCCAGGTTTTGGCGCCAGGCGGACCCGCCGCATCGGTATCGAGGTCTCTTCATTATCTATCTCGGCCCGTAACGTGACGCGTGACGGAGGCTTACTTCCGGTTAGCCAGAGTGTCATCACCAGTTGGTCTTTGTTCTGTTTTACAAACGGCGCGACAGGCAGATGCCAGGCTTGCAACATCGACTTTCCCCTATGTCAAAAATGACCTCACTCTTGCACAAATCTCGTCACGACAGCTCATCTTTTCTGCATTTTTATGGGGTTGAGAACCAGGGCGCAGAAAACTCCCTGCGCATGTTTTTCGCAAAGCCAAATATGTGCCGGCTTTTGCGCCGGTTACAGGCGTGAGCTTTTTCACGCCGGATGTCGTCGATGATGATGGCGCTCTCGCTGGCTTTTGTTATCAACCTGCTGCGCGATCTTTCGCATTACGGCAATGGTCCGGGTGTATTTCGGGCATCAAGCTTCTGGCCGCATGCAAAAGCGCTTTACCTTATCTGAAAAATTGAGAGGGATGTAAACGGACGTAGTGCATTCCGTTTACCATCATCAGCGAATCAGGGTGATTTTGCTGCTTCTTTTTTAAAATTTGATAAAGGATGATCAATGAAGTTAACTATTTTCACGTTTACCTTGCTGGCGACTATAAGCGGTTCCGTCTTCGCTGAGGATAATATTCAATTCGTTTCGCAAATTGACAGCATAAAAATGACCGGCGGTGCATTAGACAGAAAAGGTGGTCTTATAAGTGCTGCAAGAATTTATCTCAGTAGCGATTCGCCCTGTCATAAAGATACGATCTATGTGACTGCCGATTCATTAAAACTGTCGCAGGATGATTATAAAAAGCGACTTAACGTAATCTGGCAGAAAGCGGACAATGAGTACTATTTCCGCTTTACTGCATCATCTTGTGATAGCGAAGGCTCACAGATGGCCAGTAATATTGAAGTCTGTAATAAAGATATATGTGATAGCAAATTCGTGGTTGACGACACGATACTGTGGGTTGGCGGCGATCTCTCACAGTTCTATCTCGTCAACCGTAATGAAGCCGTCGATGACGCTAATTTCTTTATCCGGCTTCCCTTGACCGAAGGTAAAAGTAAAAATACCTGGAAAGTCACCGGCTGGTACCTTGGCGACAATCTTGATACCTCTGGCGAAGGAAAAATAAAAGCCTTTGAAGGCTATACGGATACGGCTGATTTCAGCTCACAGAAATTTATCGGCCCCTTTACCGCCTGGCATCGTTCAGGCCAAAAATCGGCACAGTTTACCTATGACGATAATGGCTATCGACAGGGGGAAATGAACTCCTGGCATGAAAACGGCAAACCCTCTCAGAAATTTACCTATAAAAACGGCGCGCCGGATGGAAAATTCCTCGAATGGAATGAGAACGGCACGCTAGCAAGTGAAAGCACTTTTAAAGACGGCCATCATACTGACGGCCCGTGCAAACATTATGGCAGCAATGGAGAGCTGCTGCGGGAACACAGCTACCGCAACGGCGAATATGATGGAAAATACATTGATTACTTTGCTGACGGTAAAATAAAGCTCGAAAACTTCTATAAAGACGGCAAATTAGTCGGCGATAGCAAAGAGTTCTACGACAATGGTCAACTTCGGATCCTGAAACAATATGACCAACAGGGCAATAAAGAGGGTCTCCAGGAAGTCTATCGTGAAAATGGTACCCTAATATCCAAAGGAATCTACAAACAGGATAAGAATATCTCTGATGAGAGGTGGTATCAAAACGGCAAAAAAGCATCCCTCAAACAGTACGATGAGAATGGCAAAAAAAATGGTAAGCACCAGAAATGGGCTGAAAACGGCCAGCTTATCAGCGAGGAAGAATATAACCATGGCAAGCTCTCACTGGATAAAAAGTGGACAGAAACTGGCGCCCCGGTAAGCGAAGTTATTTATAAAAAAGGAAGCAACCAGAATGTCAAAAAGCACTGGAGTAAAAAAACCGGCAAATTAATCTCCCAGGCGCACTACGACGATTATCAACAATCAGGTCCATCTAAAAAATGGGACGAAACCACCGGTAAACTGATCCTCGAAACGAGCTATAAAGAGGGCTTCGAGCATGGTCTGCGTAAAGAATATGATCCACAGACCGGTGAGTTGATACTGGAAAAATGGAGTGAAGGTTTATCCGACGTTAATAAATTTGTTAACAACCAACCGTCCATTAAGAAATATAAAAGCGGCAAGCTGATCGCTGCTGGCTGCAATATAACAACGCTTCTTGAAAATCCCGATGGTGTGAAGGCGCAGGCTAAAAAGGGTGACATCAAAGCACAGGTTCAGCTTGGTCAGTATTATGACGGCTGTTCTGAATTTAAACAGGCTGAAACCTGGATGCTAAAGGCCGCGAAGCAGAAAAACGGCGAGGCGCTGGACTGGCTCGCTCAGATCTACCTGAAGGGCCAAAAGGATGTCATTGCACAAGATATCCCGAGATATCTGCAGTACAACGAGCAGGCGGCAGAAGCAGGCATTGCTCAGGCGCAGTATCGGGCGGGGATAGATTTCCTGCCGCCTGAGGTTTGCCAAAAAGTGATGTCCAGTTGCGATGCAAAATACCGCTATCCAACCGCCGACATAAAAAAAGCGCTGTACTGGCTAAATAAATCGGCAGAACAGCAAGGAGATAGCGGCGCGTTAGAAATACTTGCGTCGCTATACGGCTATGGTTTTGGCGTTTCGCAGGACGGCAACAAAGCGTTGGCCTATTACGGCGAGCTCGAGAAAAAATACCCTGAATCAGAGTATATTCAGAAACAAATCACAAAGCTTAAAGCCCATTTAGCCTCATCCGGGCAATAAGCAGTACGTTATGACGCCCGGGTAACGCTTACCCGGGCGTTTTTTTATTTATTGAGAACGGGCTTTGCCTTAAACATCCAGCCAATCAGTAACAGAACAATCCACGCGAAACCCACATACAGCGAAATGCGCGTGTCCGGGTGCCAGCCAATCAGAGCGATAATAAAGACCAGAAAAACCAGGCCAGCCACGGTGGTGGCAACGCCGCCCGGCACTTTGAATTTCAGGGCATTCACTTCCTGCGGCGACAAACGGCGACGGAAGGCAATTTGCGACAGCAGGATCATGATCCATACCCACACGGTGGCGAATGTCGCCAGCGAAGCAATCACCAGGAAGACGTTTTCCGGCATGATGTAATTGAGGTAAACCGCAAACAGCAGCGCGATGGTCATCACCATTACCGTGACCCACGGAATGCCGCGACGGGACGTTTTGGCAAACACTTTGGGCGCACTGCCCTGCTCCGCCATACCGTGCAGCATACGCCCCACGCCAAACACATCGGAGTTAATCGCCGACAATGAGGCTGTCAGTACGACGAAGTTAAGAATGCTGGCCGCAAAAGTGATCCCCATATGCTGGAAGGTCAGCACGAAGGGGCTACCGTCGGTCCCCACCTGGTTCCACGGGTAGATAGACATGATGACAAACAGCGTGCCCACGTAGAACACCAGAATACGCATCGGTACGGAGTTAATCGCACGCGGAATAGATTTCTCAGGGTCTTCCGCTTCCCCGGCGGTGATGCCGATGATTTCAATACCGCCGTAGGCGAACATCACCATTTGCAGCGACATCACCATCCCCAACCAGCCGTTACTAAAGAAACCGCCGTTGGTCCACAGGTTACTGATACCGGTAGGCTGGCCGCCGTTGCCAATCCCCCAAATGATGATGCCAAAACCAGCGACGATCATGATGATGATGGTAGCGACTTTGAAGAAAGAAAACCAAAACTCCAGCTCACCAAAGACTTTCACGCTCATCAGGTTGATGGCACAGATGATCAGCACCACGCTGAGCACCCAGATCCAGTGCGGTACGGCGGGAAACCAGACACCCATGTAAATGCCAAAGGCCGTCACATCGGCAATCGCCACAATCAGGATTTCGAAACAATAGGTCCAGCCGGTGATATAACCGGCCAACGGCCCGAGGTTTTCCTGCGCGTAGCGGGAAAATGAACTGGCGGACGGGTTGTGTACTGACATCTCGCCCAGCGCGCGCATGATGATATACGCCGCCACACCACCGATGATATAGGCCAGTAATACGCTTGGCCCGGCCATTTTGATGGCATCGGCGGAACCGTAAAACAGCCCGGTGCCAATCGCCGACCCCAGGGCCATAAAGCGAATGTGCCGGGTACTAAGACCTCGCTTTAGTTTGTTCGTACTTTCCATGGTTTCCTGTTCCAGGATCTAAAAAAAACAAAAAACCACGGGACTTTACGACCCGTGGTTAGTAAACCTTATTGCGCAATTAATGAGCGCTGGATGTCACCTGACGCCCGGCGGCACGATCCCAGCACACAGCCAGAACCACCATCACCACTGTTGGCATCAACCAGGCCAGCCCCTGCTCTGCCAGCGGCAGACGCTGAGTCCAGGCCGGAAGCATATCGCTAAAGGCAGATGCTTTAATACCGTCCAGTACGCCAAACGCCAGACTGATGAACATCGCCGGTGCAATTACGCGGGTCGAATTATGCCACCAGGAGCGCGTAAAGCTTAATACCACAAGTGCGATACACGGCGGATAAATCATTGTCAGCACCGGAATAGAGATTTGAATCAGATGACTCAGCCCCAGATTCGACACCGCCATGGAGAAGATCCCCAGGATAAACACCAGCGCACGATAAGAGAGCGGCAGATATTGCGAGAAGAACTCCGCGCAGGCGCAGGTCAGCCCCACCGCCGTAACCAGGCAGGCGATAAAAATCAGCGCAGCCAACAGGAGGCTGCCAGCGCCACCAAAGGTATGGGCAACATATGCATGCAAAATCGCAGCACCATTGGCAGACTGATCCACCAGCGTCGAGCTATCAGAACCCAGACGGAACAGCGCCAGATAGAGCAGCGTCAGACCGACACCGGCCATCAGGCCAGCCCAGACGGTATAGCGGGTCAGCAAGCGGGCTTCTGTTACGCCACGTGAACGTGCCGCATTAACGATAACGATGCCGAACACCATCGCGCCCAGCGTATCCATGGTGAGATAGCCATTCACAAAACCGTTCGAGAACGCCGCATGCTGGTAGGCATCCATCGCATGGCTAATCGGACCGGCTGGCCAGATGATAGCGGCAACAGAGAGAACGATCAGCGCGATAATTTTCAGCGGCGCGAGAAAATTCCCGACGGTATCCAGCAATTTGCCCGGATAGAGCGACACCAGAATGACCAGCGCAAAGTAGATAATGCTGTAAATCAGCAGCGGCAATGAGCCTTCACCGGTCAGCGGCGCAATCCCCACCTCAAACGATACCGTCGCGGTACGCGGCGTGGCAAACAGCGGCCCCACGGCCAGATAGCAGACGGTGGCCAGCAGTACGCCGGCGACTTTACCAATCGGCGTGCTGAGGCTATCCACCCCTCCGCCCACTTTCGCCAGCGCGACGACCGTCAGCACCGGCAGGCCCACAGCGGTAATCAGAAAGCCAATTGAGGCAGTCCAGACGTGCTCGCCCGCCTGCAAACCAACCATCGGAGGGAAGATGATATTTCCGGCGCCGACGAACAACGCGAAAGTCATAAAGCCCAGAGCAACAATGTCTCGTGGTTTTAAATGATGGGTCATAAACGTTTACTGCCTGTGGATGTGATGTTGTAAGTGTTGAAATTTTCGCCTTATTTCAGCGGAACATTACGGCGGAAATAACCTTTAAACGTAGCGGGAAACACTTCCCGCGCTGCGTGACGGAGAATAGTTTTTCGATTTACCACGCAAATACAGTCGGTCTGACGACATACGGGGCGCAATTTAAACGCTTATAACGTTTAAAGGCAATAAGGGATCGCAAAACCAGATGGTTATACCAACTCTACGATAAATGCCAGATGAAGATACTGTATATAAGAAAAACGGATGGCTAATCATGCGAACAAAAAATAGTCAGAGACATAATCTGTTTGAAGATTCGGGAAAAACGAAGTGTGAAAAGCGGGTCTATGACAGAAGTGGAAAGAAAAACTGACACCTCAGGTGTCAGCTTGCGTTCTTCACGACGAGACGTGCGGGCAATGTAAAGCTGAAACGGGTGCCTTTACCCGGCGTACTGTCGATTTCGAGCTTACTTTCGTGATGGTTAAGCGCGTGTTTTACGATAGCCAGCCCCAGACCGCTACCACCGGTTTGCCGGGAGCGGGCTTTATCAACGCGGTAAAAGCGCTCTGTCAGGCGAGGAATATGTTCAGGCCCAATCCCCGGCCCATTATCTTCAACGATAAACTGTGCGCCAGAGGTCGCACGCTGCCAGCGCACGGTAATGTGTGTTCCCGCTGGCGTATGGTTCACGGCGTTATAGACCAGATTGGAAATCGCGCTGCGTAGCTGATCCTCATTCCCCAGCACTTTCAGGTCGTTGTCGACCACGAATTCAAGCTCATGCTTCTTTTGGCTTAACGTCTGCGCCTCGCGCTCCACAACACGCAGCATCATCGGCACATCAATAATTTCATTCGGCGGTAACGTCGGCGCCGCTTCTATTTTGGATAATGTCAGTAACTGTTTGACCAGACCTTCCATTCGCGATGTCTGTTCACGCATGGTGTGCAGCGCCTTGTCACGCGGCGGCCCTTCCAGCGTCTGCTCTTGCATCATTTCCAGATAGCCCTGCAATACCGTCAGCGGTGTGCGTAGCTCATGGCTGACGTTGGCAAAAAAGTTACGCCGGGCCCCTTCAAGCTGATGCATTTGCGTGACGTCACGCGCCACCATCAATAACTGCTGCTCGCTGTAGGGCATCACGCGGATCTCCAGATGGCGACCATTGTTAAGCACCAGATTCAGCGGGCGGGTGAAATCTTTCGTTTTAAGATAGCGGGTAAATTCCGGATAACGCAGCAGGTTGAGGATGTTTTGTCCGTTATCGTCCGGCCAGCGTAGATTCAGCAATTGCTGTGCCAGGCCATTACACCAAAACATCGTCCCCTCTTCGGTGATCATCACTAACGCATCAGGTAACGACTCCGCGCCGCTACGAAAGCGTTTGATCAGATTACCCAACTCGCGACGACGTTTTTTATTACGCATCTGCATCTGGTGCAGACCATAAAGCAGGGGTTCCCAGCTTCCCGTGCCCGGCGGCGGCGTCATACTTTTATCGACCCACAACCACCAGGAAAGACGCATTAAATTCCAGAAATGCCAGGCCAGTAACCCGGTGACTGCCACCAGTAAAAACCAGGGCAGATAACCAAAGAAAGCGCCGAGCAGTGCAGCGGGTAGACAACAAAGGATGAGTTCGAGTACCAGCCTTTTCCATGACAGCCGTTCCAGCACGCGTCACACTCCTTTCAGATTTTAGAAACGGGTCGAGAAACGATAACCCGTGCCGCGAACGGTTTGAACCATACGATCGTGGCCGCTGTGTTCCAGCGCTTTACGCAACCGGCGAATATGAACATCCACCGTGCGGTCTTCAACATACACATTCGTTCCCCAGACATGGTTCAGCAGCTGTTCGCGGCTATACACACGCTCAGGATGCGTCATAAAGAAATGCAGTAGCTTAAACTCCGTCGGCCCCATGTCCAGAGGATTTTCACCGGTCATCACACGGTGAGAGCTCGGATCAAGGCTCAGGCCCTGCATTTCAATGACTTCTTCTACCGCCATCGGCGAGATACGACGCATGACAGCTTTAATACGTGCCACCAGTTCCTTCGGCGAAAACGGCTTAGTAATGTAATCGTCCGCGCCCGTCTCAAGTCCGCGCACGCGGTCTTCTTCTTCACCACGAGCGGTCAACATCATCACCGGGATATCACGGGTCATCGCTTCACGCTTGAGATGTTTAATGAACTGAATACCTGAGCCACCTGGTAGCATCCAGTCGAGCAAAATCAGATCGGGCCAGGGTTCATTAAGTTGGTTCACCGCGCTGTCATAATCTTCCGCTTCGACAGGTTGAAAGCCGTTTTGTTCGAGCACGAAACACACCATCTCACGGATTGGCGCTTCGTCTTCTACGACCAGAATGCGTCTTGCCATAATTTGCCCTGTTTAAATTAAGTCATCAGCTAAGTGCGGCGCCATTATGCGTCACTTTTGTGACAGATTTATGAAACAAATGACCAACAGGTGACCCAAGCCTTTGTTTTATGACAGTGGGAAATTCTTTCACTGGCGGCTCGTGTGCCCCTGAATGTTATAATCGCGTTTACGCTTTTTTGCCACGGAACCGCTATGCGCATCCTTCATACTTCGGACTGGCACCTGGGTCAGAACTTCTACAGTAAAAGCCGCGCCGCCGAACACGACGCGTTCCTCACCTGGCTGCTGGCCTCCGCTGAGGAGCACCTGGTCGACGCCATTATTGTCGCGGGCGACATCTTTGATACCGGCTCCCCACCCAGCTATGCGCGCGAGCTGTACAACCGTTTTGTGGTGAAATTACAGCAGACGGGTTGTCATCTGGTTGTGCTGGCAGGTAATCATGATTCAGTAGCCACCCTTAATGAATCGAAAGATATTCTTGCGTGGCTGAAGACAACCGTTGTTGCCAGCGCAGGCAGCGCGCCTTTTTATTTACCGTTGCGTGACGGTTCGCCCGGCGCGGTTTTCTGCCCGGTGCCTTTTTTGCGTCCACGCGACATCGTGACCAGCCAGGCGGGACTCTCCGGGCAAGAAAAACAGCTACATTTGCTGCAAGCCATCACCGATTACTACCAGCAACAGTATCAGGCCGCCTGCGAATTACGCGGCGACAGCGTGCTGCCGATAATCGCCAGCGGACATCTGACCACCGTCGGTGCCAGTAAGAGTGACGCCGTACGTGACATCTATATCGGTACGCTGGATGCCTTCCCCGCGCAAAACTTCCCGCCTGCGGATTACATCGCGCTTGGGCATATTCACCGCCCGCAAAAGCCGGGTGGGCAAGAGCATATCCGCTACTGCGGCTCGCCTATCGCTCTGAGCTTTGACGAAACCGGTAACAGCAAATATGTCAATCTGGTGACATTTTCAGCAGGAAAACTGGCGGATGTGACAGCGCTGGAAGTCCCTGTTACACAGCAACTGGCGGTCATCAAGGGCGATCTTGAGTCGATTCGTCAGCAACTTGAGCAGTGGCGTGGCGGCCCAACCGACGCTCCCGTGTGGCTGGATATTGAGATCGCAACCGAGGATTATCTGAGCGACATGCAGCGAAAAATTCAGGCACTCACCGCCGATCTGCCGGTCGAGGTGTTATTGGTTCGCCGCAGCCGCGAACAGCGGGAGCGCATCCTCGCAGGTGAGCGCCGCGAAACCTTAAGCGAGTTAAAAGTGGAAGAAGTTTTCGCGCGTCGCCTGGCGCAGGAGGAGCTCGATGACATCCAGATTGCCCGCCTGCAGTCGCTCTTTTCCGAAACGCTCCACTCGCTCAATCAGGAGCATGACGCATGAAAATCCTCAGCCTACGCCTGAAAAACCTTAACTCATTAAAAGGCGAATGGAAGATTGATTTCACCGCCGAGCCGTTTGCCAGTAACGGCCTGTTTGCCATCACCGGGCCAACCGGCGCCGGGAAAACGACCCTGCTGGATGCCATCTGCCTGGCGCTCTATCACGAGACACCGCGTCTGAATACCGTTTCACAGTCGCAGAATGATCTGATGACCCGTGACACCGCCGACTGCCTGGCAGAGGTCGAATTTGAAGTTAAAGAGGTCGCTTATCGTGCATTCTGGAGCCAGAGCCGTGCGCGTAATCAGCCGGACGGTAATTTGCAGGTTCCGCGTGTAGAACTGGCCCGCTGTGCAGACGGCAAGATCCTCGCCGACAAAGTAAAAGATAAACTGGAGCTAACCGCCGCCTTAACCGGGCTCGATTATGGCCGTTTCACTCGCTCCATGTTGCTCTCCCAGGGGCAATTCGCCGCGTTTCTTAACGCTAAACCGAAAGAGCGCGCAGAACTGCTCGAAGAACTGACCGGCACCGAAATCTACGGGCAGATTTCTGCCGATGTGTTTGAAAAACATAAAGTCGCCAAAATCGAGCTGGAGAAACTGCAGGCGCAGGCCGAAGGCGTGGTTCTGCTTACCGATGAGCAGCGGGAATCCCTGAATGCAAGTGTGCAGGCACTCACTGACGAAGAACAGCGTCTGTTAGACGGGCAGCGTAGTGTGCAGGCACAACTGAACTGGCTTATTCGCAGCGGTGAACTACAAACCGCCTGCGACCAGGCACACAAAGCCCGGCAGCAGGCACAACAGGCACGCACTGCCGCCGAGCCTCAGTTGGCGCGGCTTGCGCGGGTTCAACCGGCCCTGCTGCTGCGGCCTGTCTGGGAACGGTTACTAGAGCAGCGAAAAGCACAGGACAGCAGTCGTCGCCAGAATGAGGAAGTAAATACTCGCTTACAGGCGAGCCTCGCGCTGCGGGCAGAGATCCGCGCCAGCGCCGCACACCAGCATCAGGAATTAATGGCGTCGCAAAAAACGCTGTCACTCTGGCTTGAAGACAACAAACGCTTCCAGCGCTGGCAGACCGAGTTAACCGGCTGGCGGGCGATGCTAAGCCAGCAGGAAGATGACAAAAAGCCGTGGCATGCCCTGCAGGAACGCATTCAGCAAAACGAGCACAAATTACGTAATCTGATGACCGTCTCGCTGGAGATGACTACCGATGAGGTTAACGCAGCGATGACGCTCTGTGCGCAGAATCGCCCGCTGCGTCAACGCTTGACCGCCCTGCATGCACGTTTTGCTCCGTTACAAAAACATCTCGCCCAGCGGCAGCAAAGCCTGACCGAATTGAAAGCTGAGCAGGAAAAACTGACGGCCGAGCTGGCGCGTAAGCGTGAGCTTTATAAAGAAAAAAACCAGTTGCTGACGGATGTTCGCACCATTTGCGAGCTGGAAGACCGCATCCACAGCCTGGAAACCGAACGCGCCCGTCTGCAACCGGGTCATCCCTGCCCGCTTTGTGGTTCGACATCGCACCCTGCGATTGCTGAATATCAGGCCATCGTCCCCGGCGTGAATCATGCCCGCCGCGATGCGCTGGATCTCGAAGTCCGTCAGGTAAAAGAGGATGGCGTGGCACTCAGCGAACGCCTGAAGGGGATAAGCGAGCGCATTGAAAAAGACGACCGCGAAGCGAAATCACTTCGCGAGCAGGAGCAAACACTTACCAACGAGTGGCAGGAATTGTGCCTGACGTTGAATGTCGCCCTGCGGCCGCAGCAAGACATCTCCAGTTGGCTGAGCGCGCAGGATGCCTACGAACATCAGCTCTATCAGTTGAGCCAGCGTTTGACATTACAAAGCCAGATCAACGAGTTGCGCCTGCAGGTTCAGCAATACCAGCAGGCTGCAGAGGCGCGCCGGGTCAGTCTGGCCGCGATGCTGGAACCACTGGGGCTAACACTGCCGCCAGAAGGTGAAGAGTCACAATGGCTGGCAGCACGCACCTCGGAAGCTGAACTCTGGCAGGAAAAACAGAGCGCATTTAGCGCATTGCACGAGCAGATTGCACTACTGACGCCGCTTCTCGACACACTGCCGGAAGAGGCAGTACCGGAGGCGATAAAAACCGTTGCCCTGGACAACTGGCGGCAGGTACATAACGATTGCGTGTCGCTGCACAGTCAGTGGCAAACGCTGCAACAGCAACTGCGGCTTGAGACGGAGCGACTGGCTGAACTGGAGAAACAGTTTGCCGATGCGCTGGCAAACAGTGAGTTTGCCGATCGGGAAAACTTTCTTGCTGCACTGTTGAGCGATGACGAGCGCGCGCGCCTGGAGCAGCTTCGTCAGCGTCTCGACCGTGACGAACAACAGGCACAGGTACTGGTGGCCAACGCTGAACAGGCTCTCGCGGCGCATAGCGCGCAGCCTCCAGCCGCCCTGACTGACGATACAGACGCCGAAAAATCCCGTGAAGCGCTGGAGTTGCTGGCCCGCCAGTTGCGTGAAAACACCACCCGCCAGGGGGAATGCCGACAGCAACTTAAACAAGATGCAGATAATCGCCAGCGCCAGCAGGCGCTGATGCTGGATATTGAACGCGCGGCGCTGCGCTGTGACGACTGGGGGCATCTCAACGCGCTGATTGGCTCAAAAGAAGGGGATAAATTCCGTAAATTCGCCCAGGGGTTAACTCTCGATAACCTGGTGTGGCTGGCCAACAATCAGTTGAACCGCCTGCACGGGCGCTATCTGCTTAAACGCAAAGTCAGCGAAGCGCTGGAGCTGGAGGTCGTCGATACCTGGCAGGCCGATGCGATACGCGATACCCGCACCCTTTCCGGCGGCGAAAGTTTTCTTGTGAGCCTGGCGCTGGCGCTGGCGCTGTCGGACCTGGTGAGCCATAAAACCCGCATCGATTCACTCTTCCTGGATGAGGGTTTCGGCACGCTGGACAGCGAAACACTGGATACGGCACTGGATGCGCTCGACGCACTGAATGCCAGTGGAAAAACCATTGGCGTTATCAGTCACGTTGAGGCGATGAAGGAGCGTATTCCGGTGCAGATTAAAGTCAGGAAAATTAACGGGCTGGGGTACAGCAAGCTGGATAGCGCATTTTCGGTGCCACACACGTAATCTGTGAATACCCGGATGCGGAGTAAGCGCCTTATCCGGGCTAGCGAACGTTTCGTTTTGAGAGTAAAACCAGACCACAATTTCGTCACCCCGGCTGGCACAGCGCCGCCGGGGAATCGTTAATTTATACCTGCGGCCACAGCCAGGCTGCACCACGCACACCACTGGAGTCACCGTGCCGCGCTTTACGGATCGGGGTTTCACACTCACCGCCGAATACCCAGTTTTTCACCAGATTCGGCACGGTTTTATACAACCGTTCGACATTGCTCATCCCGCCGCCAAGCACAATCACATCCGGGTCGAGAATATTCACCACGTGGGCCAGCGACTTCGCCAGACGCAGCTCATAACGGCTTAACGCCAGCTCGGCAAGCGGATCCTGCGCGTCCACCAGGCGAATGATTTCATTGCCTTTAAGCGTGTGTCCACTTAAGCGCTGATAATCGGTGCCAAAGCCCGTACCGGAGATAAAGGTTTCGATGCACCCTTGCTTGCCGCAATAGCACGGCACCTCTTCCCGATAACGCAATTCATCTGCATCCATCCATGGCAGCGGATTATGCCCCCACTCGCCCGCCGTCCCGTTGCCGCCGATATGCGAGCGGCCATTAAACGCCAGACCCGCTCCGCAGCCTGTACCGATAATCACCGCAAACACAGTCTGCGCACCAGCCGCTGCGCCATCCACAGCCTCAGAAACGGCCAGGCAGTTAGCGTCATTCGCCAGACGAACTTCCCGGTTTAAACGTTGGCTTAAATCTTTATCGAACGGCTTACCGTTGAGCCAGGTTGAGTTGGCATTTTTTACCACGCCCGTATAGGGGGAAATAGAGCCGGGGATCCCCATACCGACGGTGCCCGTTTGCCCGGTTTCTTTCTCAGTCAACGCCACCAGAGAGACCAGCAGATCAAGGGTTTGATGGTAATCACGCGGTGTCGGCTGACGATGGCGAAACAGCTCGTCGCCGCTATCGCTGAGCGCAATGATTTCCGTCTTTGTGCCGCCTAAATCGATACCAATACGCACATAATGCTCCTCATAGTTGGACAACGCATTCACATGCAAGCGCGGCGACAATTGGTTATCATGCCCGCTGCAATTAACGACTAGACCGTGGAAAATATCATGCTGTGGTTCAAAAATTTAATGGTATACCGTCTCAGCCGCGATGTAGCGCTGCGGGCGGAAGAGATGGAAAAACAGCTTGCCCCACTATCGTTTACCCCGTGCGGTAGTCAGGATATGGCGAAAACCGGCTGGGTTCCACCGATGGGTTCACACAGTGATGCGCTGACCCACACTGCGAACGGTCAGATTATTATCTGCGCGCGCAAAGAAGAGAAAATCCTGCCTGCACCAGTGATTAAACAGGCGCTGGAAGCCAAAATTTCCCGTCTTGAGGCCGACCAGGGCCGCAAGCTGAAAAAAACCGAAAAAGATTCCCTGAAAGACGAAGTACTGCACTCATTGCTGCCGCGCGCCTTCAGTCGTTTTAGCCAGACCATGATGTGGATTGATACCGTTAATGGTCTCATTATGGTGGACTGCGCCAGCGCGAAAAAAGCGGAAGACACGCTGGCGCTGCTGCGTAAAAGCCTCGGTTCTCTGCCCGTTGTCCCGCTGACGCTGGAGACCCCTATTGAACTGACGCTGACGGAATGGGTACGTTCCGGTACGGTGGCACAAGGTTTCCAGCTTCTCGACGAGGCCGAACTGAAAGCCATCCTGGAAGATGGCGGCGTGATTCGCTGCAAAAAACAGGAACTGGTCAGTGATGAGATCGCCGTGCATATCGAAGCGGGCAAAATGGTAACCAAACTGGCGCTCGACTGGCAGCAACGCGTTCAGTTTGTGGTGTGCGATGATGGCTCGATTAAGCGCCTGAAATTTGGTGATGAGCTACGCGATCAGAACGAAGATATCGACCGCGATGATGTCGCCCAGCGCTTTGATGCCGATTTTATTCTGATGACCGGTGAACTGGCGACGCTGATCCACAGTCTGGTAGAAGGACTCGGCGGCGAAGCTCAGCGCTAAGACAAAAAATCAGACGCTAAAAAGCAGAACGCCCGGTTAAGCCGGGCGTTTTTTTACAGATAACGGCAGAGATAAGAGGTCGGCTCGGCTACCTGCAGATGAAATTCACTTTGGCCGGCAACATTGAACACTTCACCCGCAGAGTAAGTCTTCCACTCAGTTTCACCAGGCAGCAAAACATGAAGCGCACCGCTAATGACCGTCATCTCTTCCGGCTGCGCGGTACCAAAGGTGTATTCACCTTCCACCATCACGCCCACACTGGCGCGGCCAGTACTGCTGCTGGTAAAACCAATGGATTTCACTTTACCGGAAAAGTATTCGTTACTTTGAAGCATGAACTGGCCCTTATAAAGAAAATGTCTGGAAAAACACTATAGAGGCCAGACTTCGCTTCTGTCACGTGAAATTGCAGGGTAACACGGCTTATACCAGCAGTTCCGAGGCGAGTCGCGCCACCAGAACATTAGAAAGTAATACTGGCACATCCAATGATTTTTGAAGTAAATCTCTGTGCCATTGATGAAAACCGAGGCAATCAAGCATTAATACGTCCGCACCCTGCTCAATGAGCTCTTTTCCCGCCGAAACCAGTTGATACTCAGTCGCCTCGTACGGGTGTGCCAGCGTGTAAAATGGCGTCTTTTCCAGCACGCTCCATTTTCGCTGCTGCGGTTCCATCAGTTCAGGGATCGGCACAATCACCCCTACCTGATGACCATCAACAATCGAGGCAACAAGGGGCGGAATAATACGTTGTGGTTCGATCAAAATGGCATTACGCGCATTCAGCCCACGGATATCTGCCGTACTCATCAGCAAAATAACGTCGTAGCCCTGGTTGTCCATCACTTCGATAACGCTTTGCAGATCACGCTCCACTTTCTCGCGCGAGACCATCGCAATACTGCTATCGCACAGACGCGTAGGCAGCGGCGTTTCGCCCGGATCAACTTTGTAATCTGTCAGGACGTCCTGGGGATCCATTTTACCAAGCAGGCTGAAATGGGTTATCTGCTGTTCAGAAATATGCTCGGTCAGCAACGGTAATATCGTTTGAACAGGCACCACTCCCACGGTGAGGATCGCCATCGTTGAACTCATCTTGTTCATCCACCTTGCAACACTGCTTTTTCGTTAATGCTTTGACGCAGCCTAAATGCACAGGCAACTTCCAGGTTCTTAAAGATTCCCAAATACGCCAGTAATATCTGATTATTGTCGGTCCTCATCCATCTTGCCAGGGTGAAAAATGTGATGAGGCGCCGCTTATTTCATGTTTCAGAACTTTTTTAAACTCATCAGTTTTTATCTGGATCCTCATACCGCTTTTTAGCATCCAGCGCTTCTTGCTCAGTAGGATGTTCACTGATTAAAGAGTCAGGTTTAGGATGGTCGGCACGTAATTCGTACCAGGTGACGGTCTGCCCGGCTGTGCCTTTTTCTACAGCAACAACACGGGCTTCACGAGGATAAGGTGGTTTACCAGGCATGACGTTACCTCAGTTACGGTGTCAGGCCTTAAGTATAGACAATCGTTTCGCTAGCTGGCGCGCGCCAGACGCAGAGCAGTCTGAATTTCAGCGATCACCAAATCAAGATCTTGCGCGGCATTCACAACATGATGTGCAGCTTCACGGTAGAGGGCATCACGAACCGCAAGAATTTCGCCCACCTCTTCGCGAACTGGCTTACCGGTCAGGGTCGGACGCTGGCTCTCTTTCGGATACGCTTCCAGCCGATCAACCAGTACCGGGACAGGCGCAGAGAGATAAATCACCACGCCCTGCTCGCGCATAAATTTGCGATTATATTCGCTCAGAATGATACCGCCGCCAGTGGCAACAACACGCGCAGGCGCGGTAACAGCTTCCAGAGCTTCGGTTTCACGCGCCCGAAAACCATGCCAGCCTTCTTTGCTTACGAGCTGGGCAACGGTCATCTGCGCCTGCTCCTGCAACCAGTGGTCTGTATCAACAAACTGACAAAGGTGTAACTGTGATAACGCATGACCAACGGTAGTCTTACCGCAACCACGTGCGCCAACTAAAAAAATGGGTAACGTCATGAACGGGTGTTCCCTCTGATATCGCAAGGTGAAAAAAAAGAAAAATAAGATAACGGTAAATCACCCTGCCGGGCGTTGAGTGATCGTAAACAAATCGTTACGCTTCAAAAAACAACTTGCATCCTTCCTCATTAGAACCCAGAGACGACGCCACATTTGAGTGTAAAGATTTTAATGCAACCTATGTAGCGATAACCTTACTTTAAAAGATTGTCTGTTGACAAGCCCACAGGCTCGTTTAGCGTAACATATTCATATAACCATTGATGATACTACTCGTCAGCCTTGCGGCGCTGGCGCTCGAGCAGCCATTTATCCAGTTGAGCGGCAAATTGCTGGCGGTCACGCTGGGACAGGCTATCCGGACCGCCGGTCTGAATCCCGCTGGCGCGCAGCGTATCCATAAAATCTCGCATCGTCAGACGTTCGCGAATCGTCGCTTCAGTGTAGCGCTCGCCGCGCGGGTTAACGGCTGCCGCGCCTTTGGCTAAGACTTCCGCCGCCAATGGGATGTCTGCCGTGATCACCAGGTCGCCCACCTCACACAGACGCACAATTTCGTTATCTGCGACATCAAACCCCGCGGCAACGCGCACGGAACGGATAAAGCGCGATGGGGGCACACGGATATTTTGGTTCGCCACCAGCGTCACTGGCGTTTGTGTGCGCTCGGCTGCACGAAACAGAATCTCTTTAATCACATTCGGACAGGCGTCCGCATCAACCCAAATCGCCATCATCGCTCCTCACTCTCATTTCGGGCATTGTCGCGTTAAATGCCCCGCTTCGCAAAGCATGACGTTAAGCTTTCGCCCTGTAAGCCTTTCCACGTTAAGCTATACCTCACAACACGTAACAGCAGAGAGACAGACGTAATGGAGAAAAAAATCGGTTTTATCGGCTGCGGTAACATGGGCAAAGCCATTCTCGGCGGTCTGATCGCCAGCGGTCAGGTACAGCCTGGACAGGTCTGGGTCTATACCCCATCGCCAGAAAAAGTCGCCGCACTGCATGACCAGTACGGCATTAACGCCGCGCAGAGCGCGCAGGAAGTCGCCCAGATAGCCGACATTGTCTTTGGCGCCGTAAAACCGAATATTATGGTCAAGGTTCTTAGCGACGTCGCATCCAGCCTGAACAAAGAGTCTCTGGTCGTGTCGATTGCCGCAGGCGTCACCCTCGATCAACTGGCGCGGGCGTTGGGTCACGATCGGAAAATCGTCCGCACCATGCCTAACACACCGTCGCTGGTAAATGCCGGTATGACCTCCATCACGCCGAACGCCCTGGTGACGCCGGAAGATATCGCCGACGTACTTAACATCTTCCGCTGCTTTGGTGCCGCTGAGGTTATTGCCGAACCGATGATTCACCCGGTGGTGGGCGTCAGTGGTTCCGCCCCGGCGTATGTATTTATGTTTATCGAAGCCATGGCCGATGCCGCCGTGCTGGGTGGAATGCCCCGCGCACAGGCTTACAAGTTTGCCGCGCAGGCGGTGATGGGATCGGCGAAAATGGTGCTGGAAACCGGCAAACATCCGGGAGAGTTGAAAGACATGGTCTGCTCCCCTGGCGGTACGACCATTGAAGCGGTCAAGGTACTGGAAGAGAAAGGCTTCCGCGCGGCCGTTATCGACGCCATTCAGGCCTGTATGGCGAAATCCGAACAGATGAGTAAATAAGACCGTGCTTGCGCCGCCGGGGCCACCCGCGGCGGCGCAAGCACTGTGCTACGCCAGCATCTCACTGGCCTGACGCAGAGGCATCGGCTGCTGCATTTTCACCAACAGTTCTGCCGTTGCGGTATTTTCACCGCAGCTCAGTACCGCTTTCAGCATCCCCTCTTCGCCATAAAGCACCGCAAAACGCTTATCCTCAAACGAACCAAGCATTTTTACACTGTCCCATTCCCGCGCATAACCCAGATATTCGAAGCGCGTACCGAAATGGGTGGTCCAGAAAAATGGCACCCGATCAAATGCATGGTGCTCACCCAGCATATTTTTTGCCGCCAGTCGCCCCTGCTGCTGCGCCACGCGCCAGTGTTCAATTCGCCGTCTGCCTTCCGGCGCCGGATAACTGGCGATATCGCCCACCGCCCACACTCCCGGCGCGGCGCATAAGGTTTCATCCACCGTCAGGCTACCGTCTTCTTCATGGTGAAGATCATGGGCCAGATCGGTAAACGGACGAACCCCGGTGGCAAACACCACCACATGTGCAGGCAGCGTAAGGCCATTTTTCAGGCGTACCCCCTGCACATGCCCGTTGCCCTCCAGTGCCGCCGGCTCACCGGTCACAAATTTCACGCCATTCTGCTTATGCATATTGAGAAAGTGTTGGCCCATCTCTTCACCAAACTGCGGAACAAAAGGCAATTCGTGGCGCGACACCACCGTCACGTCAATATCCTGGTTACGTAAGGCTGCCGCCAGCTCCATGGCAATAAAGCTGTTGCCGATGATCACTAATTGATGTTCCTGCTCCACATCGTTGAGCAACTGCTGTGCCTGATGGAGATCTCGCAGAACATGAACGCCTTGCAGGTGGTTACCTTCAATATCAGGACACAGCGGTTGCCCGCCGGTCGCCAACAACAGTTTGTCAAAATGGAGCCTTTGCCCGCTGGCCAGGGTAAGAAAGTGCTCGCGGCTGTTGAGGTCGGTCACCTCTTCTCGCAGGCTTTCAACGCCCGGCTGCTGGTAAAACGCATCATCAAGCACATGCGGCACTTCACTGATTTTCATTTTGCCTGCGGGGACAAATTTGCTCAGTGCCGTACGGTCATAGGGGGCATCGTTCTCTTTATCGATAAGCACTAAACGCCCGCTATAGCCCGCGTCGCGCAGCGTTATGGCGGCGGAACTCCCGGCGGCCCCGGTACCCAAAATAACCGTGGTCTGTTCCTGTTCACCGCGGATCAGCGGCCTGCTGGCAGGAGACATCGGGCGTGGATTGACCAGAACGCGGTTTTGTTCCAGCAGTACCGGATATTGTTTAAGGCTGGTCAGCGCAAGCGGCTCAAGCCACTGTCCATTCTTAATGTCGAATTCAGCTTTGTGCCACGGACAAACCAGGCGCCCTTCGCAGACAGCCCCTTTCTCAAGGGGAGCTCCCGCATGGGGGCATTTGCTCTGAAATGCGCGCACCTGCGTTAAGGTGCGAATGAGGATCATGGCGGTACCCGCCACTTCGACTTTTACCGGCTTGTTTTCCGGTAGTGAATTGATATCTAAGACGTATTGGTAGCTCATAACATTGCTCTCGTGTCAGTGTTGGAGATACGGACGTAACGCCAGACAGCGCACACCACGAGGAAATAAAAAGCACTCAATCTGTAATGATGACCTGTTAAGCCTGGCAGAGAATAGGCCTATAGCAACCAGGCGAGGAGTCAGGCGGCCACTTCGGTGCGATTGCGCCCGGCTTTTTTCGCTTTGTATAACGCCAGGTCGGCAGATTTTAGCCACTCCCGGTAGTGGGTCATTTCATCGGTCAGAGGGGCAACACCGACGCTGATTTGCAGCGCCAGTTGCGGAGCAGAAGGCAGGCGGAAGGCGGTAAGGCGGTCATGGACACGCTCCATGGCTGCAATGGCGTTTTCAGGCGGCGTGCCGCACATGATGACGGCGAATTCATCACCACCGAAACGCCCAATCAGATCGCTACCGCGCAAAGTGAGTTGCAGGTGACGGGTGATGGCAATGATCGCCTCATCCCCCACGTCATGACCCCAGGTATCGTTAATGGTTTTGAAATGATCGACATCGATCAGCAACAGCGTCGCGATCCGTTGATGACGGCGACAATCATCAAATTCATCACGCAACAGGCTCTCCCAATGGCGACGATTGTAAACGCCAGTCATGCCGTCACGAATACTCATCACCTGCAGGCGACGCTTATGCTCCTCAAGCCTCGCGGCGTTACGGAAAGTCACCCAGGAAAAGAGGAGTGGATACAGCAGAAGTACCGGCACCGTCAGGCAGATAATCAATGACGGGCTGTCGGGGGTAATGGCAATACCCGTGAGTTGGAGGGTAACCAGACAGGCAACCGCCATCAGAATAACGCCGGCAAGACACAGCCGCGGCCCACCCGCCCCCATCGTAGTGATAAAAACCACCATTGCCATGGCGATAGAGGGAAGCAGGTTCACACCGATGAGCCCCATCCACATTCCAGCCAGCAGGGCATCTGCCTTCAAATTATGGGTTTCACTGGCGTAGGGATCGCTTGAGCGGGCCGCCAGTTGCCAGGCGAGATGCGGCCAGACGAAAGTCCATAAAACCAATAAAATCCACCAGCCTCCCGCAACCGGCTGTAATACCAGTATCCCAGCGAGCGGCATAAACAAGCCAGCCAGCCCCACCGCCCGTGGCAGCCGTTCCCGCTGCGCGAACTGGAGCCCCATTGAATGGGGATCGTCATCGTGCAGAGCGCTACGTCTCTCCTTGCCACTCTCTGTTGTATAAAAGTTATTATCATTCATCATTATTGGGAACATTCTGAAACATTTTCCCAAATTATAGAGAGGGGTCATGCGGGGAAAGTATGAAATTTCGGGTGAGTCGCATGGCGAGCTCACCCGTTTGGATTAGCCTGTTTTTTTCAGGCAGCCACTCATAAATTTGCTGCGATCTTCGCCTTTAAGCGACTGCTGCGTCGCCTGTGCGTTGCATTCGCGCATTTTTTGCTGTTGAGGACTCAGACTTTTTTGTCCGGGTTCGGTTTTGGTGTTTTTCAGGCAATCGCTCATATACCGCTTGCGGGCATCACCGGAAAGGGTCTGCGCCGTAGCCTGCTGATTGCAGAGGGTCATACGTTGTTGTTGAGGGGTAAGGGTCTTCTCAGCGGCACTCAGTGCAGTAACAAACACCAGGCCGAACAGGAGCGTAACAAGTAATGTTATTTTCATAGCACCATCCTTCTGTAAGCCTTGCCCCTTAAGGATGGTCTGTCATGGAGAAAAAACCACCCGGCAGGAGAGATTTCCCACCGGGCAGCAACTTATTTCAGCCCAAGCGCGTTTTTCATAGTGAAGAACAGGTCGGTCTGATCGGTCAGGCCCACAACGTTAGCCGCGTGTGGGCCATAGGCTGCCAGACGAACCTGCGTACCGGTATGTTCCATCGACTCTTCCTCAGAGTTACCGTAGGTTATCGCCATCACCGCACCGTCTTTGGTGTTCAGCAACTGGCTCAAGCCAGGCGCTTTGGTATCAGGCGGGATAATCTGGCTGGCGTGAGCATGGTCAGCGGTAACGATGACCAGCGTGTTGCCATCTTTTTTGGCGAAGGCCAGCGCTTTTTGCACGGCTTCGTCGAGGTCTACGGTTTCACCAATCTGGCCGCACGGGTTGGCAGCATGATCTTGTTTATCAATCGATGCGCCTTCCACCTGCAGGAAGAAACCTTTCTCGTTTTTGCTCAGCAGGTCGATCGCTTTTTCGGTCATCTGCGCCAGCGTCGGTACGCTATCGGTACGTTTAGCATTTGGCGTACAGGTCACCGCAGGTTTATCGAGATTACCGTGCAATGAGGCTTTCGGGCCTTCCCAACGAACCGGCATGTTGCCATCGGAGAACAGCCCCAGTAGCGGTTTATCCTGATTCGCTTCGGTGATGGCCGCCAGCGTCGAGGCGTCCCCCACTAACTGGTAGCCACGCGCCTGTGCCTGCTCACGCAACGTTTTGCCTTTCCACTCACCGGCGGTTGCCGTTTCACTGAAGGTCTTCGCACCGCCGCCGAGGGTGACATCGGCACGCGCATTCAACAACTGCTCGGTGATGGAGCCTTTGCCGCCTTTTTCCAGCGCATTGCTGGCACATTTTTCACTGGTAACGCTCGGGCCGTAGCATTTACGCGACGTCACATGGGAAACAAGCGCGGCAGGCGTAGCGTCCTGCAATTCAGCGGTAGAGACGTTACCGGTAGCAAGACCCGCGGCCTTTGCCATCTCCAGGATCGTCATATGATCTTTTTCGTGGATATCGACACCCAAGGCGCCGTTATAGGTTTTCACGCCGGTAGACCATGCCGTGGCGGATGCCGCAGAGTCGGTCACGTAATCGGGTTTGCCCGTTTTCTTATCCAGCGCGTAATGCGTGTACTGACCCGTCAGTGGTAACGCATCGATACCTTTAAAATAACCGCCCGCCCCTTCGGCATAATTTCGCGCAGCGGTAATTTCTGAATCGCCCATGCCATCACCGATCAGCAGAATAATATTTTTAGCCGGTTTGTCATTGAGCGAGGAACGTATTGCGTCAGTTTGATCGGCAGTTAAACGGCGGGCGCCGCCTTGCGTCGTAATATCGCCCTGTGCGGCACGATTCTCAAGCACAGTGGTGGCGGAAGTGGTATCCGCATAAATAGCAGGGGTAAACAGCATAGGGAATAAGGCGACGAATAATGCGCTCTGTTTCACTTTATTTTCTCCGTGTATAAATACTTAAAAAGAAATAAAACAGAGCGACTATAGGCACCGCGTATGACAGTGAGATGACAGCGTGACTTATCTCAAAGTCTCAGTTGCGCGGGTGCCTTAAAAGCTTTTTTATATACTGTTGCAGCAACTCCGTGTCATGATCGGAAACGTCCGTTCCCGGATGAACATCGTCCATCGCGCCTTCAATACTCTGAATAAGCGCCTGTTGCTCAGGCAGCGCCATCTGACGCAAAAGTGCAGTGACAACGATCTCCAGCGCTTCCACCTGCGCAACCAGTTCTTTGGATTCCTCTTCCTTTTCCGCGAGTTTTACCAACAGCTCTGCAATGAGATTTTTCATAGCGCTATTTCCTTATGTGATATTCGATGACGTTAGCACTCTGTCCTGTAGTTGCAAAGTGGATGCATCTATTATTTTTCGCTAAATTTGCACTATGTAGAACCGTAAAATAGGAAACCCAGTAACGAAACGTTTCTATGACATAGACGCAAATTTATTCCTGTGTCAAAGCGAGGCGGGAGATAAAAGAATATATTTTTTCTATAAAGAAATTTTATATCCAGACCGGAGCCAGAAGCTTTCGATCTGGATATTCGTTCAACGTTGCGCTTTACGTAATGCCAGCGCCAGTTGCCAGATATTGCATAAGACCACCAACGCTGTGGCGACAAATACCCAACGGAATCCGGCCATCGCCGAGACAGACGCCCCCATCAGCGGCCCGACCACGTTACCCAGATACATAAACGACTGGTTATAGCCAAAAATACGTCCGGTCACCTGGTCGCTGGAATATTTAAGCAGCAGCGTTTGAACGGCAGGCAGCATCGCCCCATCGGCGAAGCCAAGCATAAAACGCAAAATACCCAGTTGCAGTGGTGAGGTAACAAACGACATGGCGAAAAATAGCACCACGGCGCAGACTAACGTTGCCATCAGAATGCGCGCGGTACCAATTCGATCGCCCAGTTTCCCCAGACGCGGCGCCGAGATAAGCGCGGAAACACCCGGTACGGCGGCAATCATCCCGCTCAGGAAAGCGATATTGCTGCTGTCGGGCGTCATAGACTGGATAAACAGCGCCAGGATAGGCCCGATAGAGCCATTGCATAACTGGATAACCAGCGTCGTCAGAAAGAGACTGATCACCAGGCCCGGATAAGGTAGCGAGGAAAAGACGGCCTTACCGCTCAGCCGTTGCGCCTTGCTGACCTTAGGACGCGCCCCCTCTTTGATCAGAAACAGTGTGACCAGAAAACTGACGATCAGCAGCGTTGCGGTGATTAAGAAAACGGTTCGTAAACCAAAATGGTCCGCCAGAAAGCCGCCCATTAACGGCCCGCCAATCACCCCGCTGATTTGCGCCGTCGAGAGTGTGCTTAGCGCCCAACCGCTACGCTCACGGGGAGCCTGAGAGGCGACCAGCGCCATCGCATTGGGAATGTAACCAGACGTGAGCCCCATGACGCCGCGTAAGATGAGCAATTGCCAGACATTTGTCGCAAAGGCCTGCAGTAAAATGGCGATTGCCATCCCCAGAGAGGCGCGCAACAACATTAACTTGCGCCCTTTTCTGTCAGCAAGGCTGCCCCATAGCGGTGAAACTATCGCGGAAACCATAAACGTGACGCTAAAGGTCAACCCGGACCACATCGACAACGCTTCGTGAGAAGAGACCCCCAGTTGGGAGACATATAAGGGCAAGAACGGTAAGATTTGACTGATGGCAAGACCGGTGAAAAAACAGCCGAACCATACGGAAATAAGGTTAATTCTCCAGGATTCCATAAACAGCAATTATTATTCAGTTTTTGGCAAATTAGACACAGGTTAACAAGAACAGTAATAAGAATACGCACCAGAGGTGCGATTAGCTTTTTTTTGGTGTTTTATCTTCTCTATTCTGCCACAGGCCACAGGCCTGAATATCAACCACACTTATCACGGTAGTTTATGCTTTAGCGGCATAGCCCAAATCCACGCATCCCAAGATGAAAATGGTTGGCGTGCGCCGCGTTGTACTCCGGCCCAAGACCATTGCCATAATACCCACAACTCGCGCTTAACATCGCCTGTAGCCAGGGGCGCGTATCATCACGCTTCCAACCTCGCAGTACCGTTATCTGTTGACCGTTTGCCAGATGAAAACCGCTAATATCCAGCGCTTCAGCAGTGGCGTGTTCGCTAAGACGGGCATCGGGTCGATTATAGATATTACGGCAAGCGTAACTTCCCAGATGGTCGATGCGAATGAGCGGACTGCCCATAAATTGCTGCGTTAGTGGCCGGGCCTGTTGTTCAACAAAAAGCGCTGAACTGAGTGCCAGCGGGCAACTGGCAAGAAAACTGCTGCTGAGTTTGACCGGGCCAAAATCGCGCACCCGTACCACATTGTTCAGCGGACAGTCACCCTGGGTATCGGCGACAGATGTTGAGGAAATGAGTTGCTGCTGGTTTGCCTGTTGCAGCAACTCAACGCATTGCCCCGGTTCGAGCCGGCGTAACTTAAACTGGGTAATGCGGCCTGGCGGATCATTAAGTTGTAATGGTGCGAAGGGGTTGTAGTAGGCAGGCAAATAGCGCCAACCCGCCGCCAGTCCGCCGAGCAAAATAAACAAACCGATGAAGCCTTTCCCTTTCACGCATCCCCTCCATTAATCACTGCAAAACAGTATGGCAGAAGTGATATGGTATGTGCTTTCTGATTCATGTGAGTGAAAGTTGAGATGGCAAAACTGCGGGTAGGGGTCGTGTTCGGCGGCAAGTCGGCTGAACATGAAGTGTCGCTGCAATCGGCAAAAAATATCGTCGATGCAATGGATAAATCGCGTTTCGATGTTGTATTGCTGGGGATCGATAAGCAGGGTCAGTGGCATATCAACGACGCGAATAATTATCTGCAAAATGCCAGCGATCCGGCGCGAATTGCACTTAATCCCTCTGAAAGCAGCGTTGCGCTGGTGCCGGGACAACCGTCACAGCAACTGATGAATGCCAGTGATGCCAAACCCTTCCCACAAGTGGATGTGATTTTCCCGATTGTTCATGGTACGCAGGGTGAAGACGGTACGCTACAGGGCCTGCTGCGCATGGCAAACCTGCCGTTTGTCGGCTCAGATGTGCTGGGCTCCGCCGCCTGCATGGACAAAGACGTGACCAAACGTCTGCTCCGTGATGCGGGTCTCGCTATTGCGCCGTTTGTCACCTTAACCCGCAGTACTCGCGATCGTATGACGTTCTCTGAGATACAGGCGAAACTTGGGCTGCCGCTGTTTGTAAAACCAGCCAACCAGGGCTCTTCCGTTGGCGTCAGTAAAGTCACCAACGAAGCGCAGTACCATGCCGCCGTCAGCCTGGCGTTCGAATTTGACCATAAAGTGGTGGTCGAAACCGGCATAACCGGTCGCGAGATCGAATGTGCGGTGCTGGGTAATGACGATCCGCAAGCCAGCACCTGTGGCGAAATCGTGCTTAACAGTGAGTTTTACGCTTACGATACCAAATACATTGACGATAACGGTGCGCAAGTGGTTGTACCGGCGGCAATCGCCCCCGAAGTGAATGATCATATTCGCGCCATCGCCGTACAGGCGTATCAGACTCTGGGCTGTGCTGGTATGGCACGCGTCGACGTATTCCTGACACCGGACAACAAAGTGATTATTAATGAGATCAATACATTGCCTGGTTTCACCAATATCAGCATGTACCCGAAACTGTGGCAGGCGAGCGGTCTCAGCTACACCGATTTGATCACGCGCCTGATTGAACTGGCTTTGGCGCGCCATCAGGCTGATAGCGCGCTGAAAAGTTCGATGAACGGTTAATCCTGCGTTTTTTCTTCCTCATTCGCCGCGTCTTCGTTTTCTTCAGGGCGGCGGCGAATGATAAATCCAGCAAGCCAGAAACTGATAACCCAGGTCACCAGCCCGACGGCATAGTTTTGCCAGCCTTTCGTTTCAAAACCCAGCAAACCCAAAACGCCATTCAGAATAAAGATCAAACCAATCGCAAATGCATAGTAGTGCCAGTCACGGCGTATTTTTGAAGGCAGCTTCATGACAACTCCGGCAATAAAAACGCCATCCTCGCATATTTGTCATGGCACGTCTGTGGCGCATACGGAAATTCTGAAATGTTAATTTGATGGTCTAAATGTTACAGAAATGTGAGCGCGTACAAAATTTACACATCCGGAATCATTCCCGCTGCGAAATTATCACCATTCCGATGTTGACAATTTAATCGAACTGTCAAAATTACACTGTTTCACTGGCTCTGAGCCGACGTAATTAAACGTAGCGGAGGTCTATATGGCTGACTTTACCCTGTCGAAACCCTTTTCGGGTAAAAAAACTCGCGACGCCTCTACGCCCGGTAATATCGCTTATGCCGTGTTTGTGCTGCTCTGCTTCTGGGCAGGCGCGCAACTGCTGAACCTGTTGGTGCATGCGCCCGGGGTCTTTGAACATTTGATGCAAATGCAGGACACCAACCGACCACACGTTGAGATGGGGTTAGGTGTAGGCACCATTTTTGGTCTGGTGCCTTTCCTGATTGGCAGCGCATTTCTGGGCGTGATTGCCCTGGTATTGCGCTGGCGACGCCATCATTAGTTTTTCATCATACATTGCGCCCGACGGTCATCGACACGCTTAGCAAACCAGGCAGTTGTAAGGTTGCGTGTGATCTTCGGGCTTTCCAGTTGGATCCCCGGCAGCATTTCTCGCGGTAACGTCTTCCCGGTCTTCTGTTCTGCCAGACGATAAACGTTCTGGTATAACGCCGTTTTCTCTAAGGCAATACTGTCGCCGGTTTGTAACTGGCGGCGGATATCTCTGTCGCTCATCCCCAGTTTCGCCCCCAGTTTTCTGGCTGCCAGCTCCGTTGCACCTGCATCGTTGCTGCCGTACTGAATCAGATCGCCGTCCAGCGCCAGTTTAACGCCGGTCGCTTTGCTTAGTGCATTCTGGAATGCCGCGTTACGGCTGGCGTAATGTCCGGCATTAAAATCAGCAAAGCGATAAAGGGGGGCCGTGTAATTTGCCGGATAATTGAGCAGATGGTATGTACCAAACCACAGCCCACCGCGACGGGTAAAGACCTCTTGTCGCACCGTGCCTTCCATTTTCCACGGGTAGCCGTCGGTGTGTTTCTCGGCAAACGCAACGCTAATTTGCATAGGTCCGCCGGTATGCACCGGGTTATAAGAACCAAAAAGCGTCTGCCCCATCGGCACGACGCTGATAAAATCATCGAAAATTTCACTCAACTGTTTTTCGGTGCGAACCTTGTCCAGACGCTCGCTATAGCTTTTGCCATTGGGCGATTCAATTTTCAGCGCGGTGTGTACCAGGGCAAGTGGGATATGTAAACGTGCCGCACGGCGGTCAATCTCTTTCCAGGCAATTTTATTCAGCCCCGGCACCTGCGGATCGGCCTGATAGTTAGATTCCTGCTGCGCAACCGCCAGCACCGAACAGATATTTTCCAGCGTCGGTGCAATCGACTGGCTGCTAAAGGTGGTGGCAATATCTTGCGCCCACGCATCCCGGTCTTTCACACTCGCGGGCATTTTTTCTCTGACCACGCTCGCCACATCGCGGGGCTTCTCCGCTTCGGCCTCCTTCGTCTCTTTTTCTTCGCTGGTTGTGTTTTTCGGTGTCGTACAACCGGCGAGAATCATTCCCGCCAGCAGTGTCATTGTGGTCGCGATAAGACGCGGCGCGCAAACAGGCATATCGTTCCTTGCTTAACTGAAAGTGTTGGTCATTTGCGATGCTGGCGGTGCATTCAACTCGCTTTCAAAGCTGCGCAAACGTTTATAGATGGACATCAGTTCCACCAGCGTGGTCCAGGAGGCTATCAGATACTGGAATGAACTGCGCACCTGTTCAAATACGTTTGTGATTTGGCGCATCAGACCAAAAGTAATCGCCCCGGCGGCGATGGTCGGGAAAAGGACAACCAGACCGAACACCACGTCAACCTGCAGATACAAAATACGGGCAATGTTGAAATACATATAGTGGAAATAAAGACGGAAATAGTTACGGCGAACGGCGGAAAAGAGCTCTTTCACTGTATGAGGTTTCGCACGGTTGACGTCATCTTCGCCATACACCAGTTCTTTACGATATGCGGCTTCCACGCGCTGATTTTTGAACTCCAGCCCCGGCAGTTTAATCCCGACAAACGCCAGTAAAAAGGTGCCGGAGAGCGCCCAGGCGATGGAGGCAATCACCAGACCATAAGGCAGATGCCCCACCAGCGGCAGCTCCTGTACGTGTGGCGACAGTGCCACCAGAACCGGTAAAAAAGCAATCAACGTCATGACCGCATTGATAAAGCTAACACCCATGTCTTCAAGCGTAGAAGCAAAACGCATGGTGTCTTCCTGAACACGCTGCGCCGCCCCTTCGATATGGCGCAACTGGTCCCAGTGATCCATATAAAATTCGTTCATTGCCGTACGCCAGCGAAAGACATAGTGGCTCACGAAGAAGTTGTTCAGCACCGCAACGGTTACCGCAATCAGGGCGATCCACAAAAAGACGCCGATTTCGCTATAAAGCTGACCAATACTGACTTTATTCGGCGCACTCAGCGCTTTTTGAATAAGATCGTAAAATGGCGCGTACCACGCGTTAATCGCGACGTTGATTTCAACCAGAAACCAGGTCACAAAAATGATTAAGGCCGTTCCCAGGATTGACCAGCGCTGCCAGCGATGCGGTGCGTAGAAAAACCAGAATAGCGCAAAGAGGCCAACGCATAATGCGTAGTAGGCATAAAACAGCAGGAAGTTCAGGGACCAGAAGCGCGCCGCGCTGATGGGAACATCCTCAGAAGCGCCAACCAGCCGCATTATCCAGGCCTGCCCACCGGCCTGCCAGAAAACGACTGCGATCAGGGCCCAAATAAAGGCCGAAAGAAAGAACAGCTTCGGCTTTGGGAAAAAAGACTTAAACATAATACTCTCCTGCTCACTTCTTATTTTTGTGCATTACTCATACGGCGCACAACACACCTCCGCCACAGGAGCTTCCTGCGGTGGGGGAGCGTTGTGAGAACTGTAGAATCAGACCTGAGCGTAACGCCTTAGTTCGTTTGCCACTCGTGAAGAATTGTTTCGACGGGTTTCACAAAAACGGGGTTATCCGGCACCGTAAGTGTGCGCCAGACTTCATTATAATGGGCGATGAGTGTTTCAGCCGGGGCTGCTGGCCGGTTGGCTGTCGTATGGGCGTCTTCGGCTACGGTAATTGAATACCCACGGCTGGCACCATTTTTCAGCGTGGTATCGAGGCAATAATCTGTCGCACAGCCGCACATGACGAATGCAGAGATATCGTGCTCGCGTAAAACATCCGCCAGCCGGGTACGGTAAAAGCCGTCACAGGCGGTTTTGGTGACATAAAAAGCGTTATCAGGCTGGTAAAGATCGGGCAGTAACTGGAACCCTTCGCTCCCCTCTTCCAGTCCACCATTTTCGATGTGCTGGATGAAAATTACCGTATCCGCCGCCCGTGTGAGCTGATTTATCTGCGCTACACACGCTTCGCGTCGAATACGTGGTGTCGCAAAAACCCCGTTTTGCATATCCACTACCATCACCACTCGCTTACCTGACATTGCTCGCCTCCAGAAATTCGCTGCGGAAAGAAAAAGGGTATCACAACGAAGCGGCTATTTTGTGGTCCGGAAAAAAGTTCATGTTTACCCCTCGTTACGTTATTTCGCGAAATAATGCGCTTTTCGGTGCTTTGAAATATGCCGCCTGGTAGTATAAATACGCATTATCCACTTCTTTCATTTACGGATGCTTTCGTTGAAACGTTGTTTGTTTTTCTCCGCGACGCTCTACGCGTTAACACTGACTTGCGCGCATGCAGCACAACAGTCGCCTGATGCTGAATTTGCGTCTGATATTGTTGATCGTTACGCCAACCATATTTTTTATGGCAGTGGCGCAACAGGGATGGCGATGGTGGCGATTGACGGTAACCAGCGGGTCTTCAGAAGCTTTGGTGAAACGCGTCCTGGTTCGAATGTGCGCCCGCAGCTTGATTCGGTTATTCGCATTGCCTCGCTCTCCAAGCTTATGACCAGCGAAATGCTGGTGAAGCTCCTCGATCAAGGTGTAGTGAAACTCAACGATCCGTTAAGCAAATATGCGCCACCGGGTGCGCGTGTGCCGACTTATCAGGGGGCGCCGATTACGCTGGTTAACCTGGCGACACATACCAGCGCACTGCCGCGTGAACAACCGGGTGGTGCGGCAAAGCGTACCGTATTTACCTGGCCGACCCGCACAGAGCGCTGGAACTGGCTCTCTACGGCGACCTTAAAATCGGCACCGGGAACCCAGGCGGCGTATTCTAACCTGGCATTTGATCTGTTGGCCGACGCTCTGGCGAATGCGGCGGGGAAACCCTACTCTCAGCTTTTCGAAGAGCAAATTACGCGTCCGCTGGGGATGAAAGACACCACGTTTACGCCATCACCTGACCAGTGTCGTCGTCTGATGGTGGCGGAAAAAGGCGCGAGTCCGTGCGATAACACCCTGGCGGCTATTGGTAGCGGTGGTGTTTATTCAACGCCGGGCGATATGATGCGCTGGATGCAGCAATTCCTCTCTTCTGATTTCTACAGCCGTAACAGCCAGGCAGATCGTATGCAGACGCTGATTTATCAGCGCAATCAGCTTACACGTGTTATCGGAATGGATGTGCCGGGTAAAGCCGACGCGTTAGGCCTGGGCTGGGTGTATATGGCACCGAAAGACGGGCATCCGGGAATTATTCAGAAAACGGGTGGTGGTGGCGGTTTCATTACTTATATGGCGATGATCCCGCAAAGTAATGTCGGTGTGTTCGTGGTGATCACGCGTTCGCCATTAACGCGTTTCGTGAATATGAGCGATGGCGTAAACGATCTGGTTAGTGAATTGAGCAACAATAAACCGGTGGTTGCACCTTCGTCCTGATTTGGCCAAGCAGTTGGTCAATACTCATAAGGCAAGCGGTTGATTTTCAACAGCTTGCCTTTATGCATTTCGATATAGTTTCCTTTACGCAGTGCGGACAGTACTTCGGCAATCACAGAGCGAGAAACCCCCGTGCGCCGCTGAATGTACTGAATAACCCCAACGCGCACTCTAAGTTGTTCGTCCCAGTCAGACATAGTTAACAGTGATGCCCGAATTTGATCGTAGGTACTGCTGCCAATAAGCTGACAATCCCGGGTTTCAGCAATGCGGTGCCACCATGTCAGCCACGCAAAAGCTTCACGCCACAGTTGGTTTTTATCTATGAGCGTCATCGCTAAATCAGAAGGTAAGTAATATCCCGAGCATTCGTTTTGCGCGGTGTATATATACTCGGATGGGCGCTGAATAAGACCTGTACTTAGCCCTTTGATAAACGGTGCCCTGGCAATACCTAATAACACATCGTTATATTTTCGACTTATGGCTATTTCACCCTGCAGAAGGACAAGGGTAACGTTATTCGGGTCGATTTTATTGAAAGTCAGAATATCGTCATTGGCTAACTCAAAAGGAATACCATGAGCGGAAAAGCATTCATCTAATAAATATAATTCCGCAAGCGGCTTGCTTAATGAAATCATTCAGGTCCCTTATAAAATAAAATTCCCGCCAATCCGTGGCGGGAATTTGGATACTGATAAAATAGCAGGGAAAATATATTCCCTGCCAGATTTATTACCAGGTGTATTTCACGCCAACTTTTGCGCCCCAATCCTGTTCAACGTCGCCGCCGCCCAGATAGTTCACATCAGTGTATGCGCTGAAGTTTTTGGTGAAGCTGAACTGCGTACCCAGACCAACACGAACCGCAGAACCTTCAACACCGTTGTCGATAGAATCGCCATTCACTTTTGCAGTGTTGTTAGAGTCATCGTAAACGTATGCCAGGTTGAAGTACGGAGTCAGAGCCTGATCGCTGCCATAGGTGAAGGTATAACCTGTGTTCACGCCCAGTTCATAACGCAGGCTATCGTAGTCCTGATCGCCCGCTTTCATGTTGTTGCTCAGGCGGAAGTTATCACCAGACTGGAACAGACCAGAAATAGCGGCATACGGAGTAACATAACCTTTGTCGTTAACTTTCCAGTCGTAACCCAGTTTCAGACCGAAGCCCCATGCATCCGTTGAGGAGTCGCCGTCAACATACTGGCCGTTGGACATGCTGGCAGACAGATCGTTATCGAAACGGCTGTAGCTCAGGTTACCATCCAGGAAGATGTTGTTAGTAAAGCGCGCAGAAGAGTAGATGTACGCGGACTGGCTATCCTGATCCACTTTACCAGAACGATCGCTTACATCACCTTTCGCAAAGCCTGCTGCCGCACCGACGATCCATTTCGCGTTATTACCGTCAACGAAGGTATCAACACCGACCATGATGCCGCTAACGTCCTGATCGTAGTTGATCACGCCGTTGTCGCCATTCAGGTTGCCACCAAAGTAGCTCACCCATGCGCCACCGTTGTCAGCCAGGCCATGACGACCATTGGTCAGACGGGTAGACAGAGTATCCTGTTGCAGATTCCAGATGTTGGTATTTGCAGAAGGAATGCTCAGCGCCATGTTCGCGTAGTCGGTCAGCTCCATCTGGCGCATAACGACGGTATTACCCTTCTGTTCAGCCTGATAGGTATACGCACCGAGATCAGCTTTGTTTGCTGCGCTAAAGGTTGCAGTGGTGTTTTTATCGTTGACGTAGATAAGTTCTTTACCTTTGTAGTCAGCGATACGGCCTGCACCAGTAGAGTTATCGATACGAACTTTGTAGTTACCTTTGGCCGCTACAACGTTGTCATTCTCATCGTAAACGCTGAATTCCTGGTCGGCATTGTTGAGGTTGCCGTTACCATTGACGGTCAGGTGACCATCAGAATTCATAGCAATCACACCATAACCGTACGTTGAATCAGACTTATTCTTCGTATTGGTGTGGGCGTTGACCAGGTCTGCGTCTAACACATAGTCGCTGCTGTTGATGTTAAATACGCCGCCTTTATTCAGGTCCATGGTATTTGTACCAAAAGCCCCTGCTTCATAAGCGCCTGCGCCGATGCTGAATTCACCGCCGTTAGATACGGTGATGGTATTCGCATACAGATAAGTAGTTTCATCGTTCAGGTCGACTTTACTGTAGCTGTCGACTTTCAGATGATCGGTTGCAACCTGACCACCAGAGCTCAGGTTCATAGCTGAATTGTTGGTCAGCGTAATGTTGTCCGCGAGCAGGGTTGAACCTTTAGCCACATCAACATGAGAGCCATTGTTCACGGTCAGGTTGTCGATGTTAGAATCATTGACGGTGTTCCAGTGAGAACCGTTGTTCAGCGCAACATTGAACAGGCCACTCTGGAAGGTTTTGTTATCGACAACATTGCCCCATTTATCTTTGGTTGAGCGTGGGTCAATGCCGTTAACTGCGACATCATACATATCGGCTGGGCCAATAGCTTCGTAGCTAAACAGTGCCGCACCAGTCCATTTGCTGCCGTTATCCAGCGTAATGTTCAGCTCATCAACGTTCAGTCCATCGTCAATCCATCCGCCGTTGGTATCCAGCACACCATCATTGTTTGAATCATGACCATTCGCGTAGAAGTTGGCATTCCAGCTGCTATTGAAAACGACATCGCCCGTCAGCGTTGAATTGCTGAGAGAGACCTTGTTTTTCATCGAATAGTTAGACGCAGAATTATCACTGAAAGACATTGCGGTGTCATCGTTAGGAATGATATTTCCTGCAGAATCAGTGTTATAGGCAATATTTCCAGAATAATCGCTTGGTTCTGGAGATTTCCCGTAGAAGCCTTCGTTTTCCAGCGGGCTATAAGATCCCGAAGTAATCGCAGAATCTTTTACAACGACATTATTGTCCCAGGTATGGGATTCGGCCGTGTAATCAACATTCGAAGTGTCGCCCTGAGAAAGTTCAATACCTGCAACACGGGAATTAGCAGTGATATTGATGTTGCTTTCTACATCCAGAGTGACGGCAACACCTTGCTTAGCGAACGCTGCTGTACGGTAATCTTTCGATGCAGTTTTACCGTCGCCATTCAAATAGCTGTCGGTAAAATAGAAATACTCGTAATCGTCATCAATGGTAGAATTTTCGATATTCAGAGTGAAGATGTCACCATCATGCCACTTATAATCGACGTTAGTACCGTTGTTCCAGGTATAGCCAACACCAGCATCGTCAACATAAGCAATCGGGCGCTTAGAGGTGATCATACCGTGGATAGTTGAGTTTTTAACATCCAGGGTATTATTCGTGCCATTGGCATAATCATGGTTCATGTAATAGGTGGAGAGGACACCGTTTACAACATCATTATTGAACGTCTGATCGTAAGCGCCATCAGCCGCATTATTATAGATGTAACCATGATAAGAAATATAATTGAGTTTATCGGCGACTGTCCAATCATCCCAACTGTATGCGGTATTGGTGTCGTCATGATACCCAAAGGTATCGTACTTCGTCGCATTTGCCTGAGAAGCAATTGCCAACGTGCAGGCTAATGCTAATTGAGATACTACAAGTTTCTTTTTCCACGAGTGCATTTGTCATCCCTCCTCAGGGACATTATCGTTGGTCCATCAATTATTAATGCATCAAATGCAATAAAATTATTTGCGGGGAAATTATGCCGCAGAAAAAGAAAATGGTTCAATTAAAGTTCACGTAAAGTCCGGATTCGGACACATTAAGCAAAAAGATAAAAAATCAGAATATATAAATATTATAAAACACTTTAAAATCAAAAAGATAATACTAATTCAATGAATATTAACTCACCAAAAAACACATTGACAGGAGAAATAAAAATACAATCCTCAATTAAAATAAAAATAACATCATGACAAACTATAAATCACACCAATCAAAATTGAACTGATGAATAATTTAATGCATTTTAATATCTCTACGCATTGCCCTTCATATATTGCCGTTTTAACGCCGATTTTGGTGAAACATACCAGTCACTTTTCGGATACACTGTGCCCTCTGTTCCTAAGACATCAGGCAAATCATGACCGACTTAATCACCCGTCCGCGCCGCCTGCGCAAATCTGCCTCGCTCCGCGCTATGTTCGAAGAGACAACACTCAGCCTGAACGATCTGGTGCTGCCTATCTTCGTTGAAGAAGAGATCGACGACTACAAAGCCATCAGCGCCATGCCTGGCGTGATGCGCATTCCGGAAAAACACCTCGCCCGCGAAATTGAACGCATTGCCAGGGCCGGTATTCGTTCTGTGATGACCTTTGGTATCTCTCATCACACCGATGCGACCGGTAGCGATGCCTGGCAGGAAAACGGCCTGGTAGCGCGCATGTCACGGATTGCCAAAGACGCGGTGCCGGAAATGATTGTGATGTCAGATACCTGCTTCTGTGAATACACCTCACATGGCCATTGCGGCGTACTTTGCGACCACGGTGTCGATAACGACGCCACGCTGATTAATCTCGGGAAACAAGCAGTGGTTGCCGCCGCCGCTGGCGCTGACTTTATTGCCCCCTCCGCCGCAATGGACGGTCAGGTGCAGGCGATTCGCCAGGCGCTGGACGCCGCTGGATTTACCGACACCGCCATCATGTCCTATTCCACCAAATTCGCGTCATCATTCTACGGCCCGTTCCGTGAAGCGGCAGGGACAGCGCTGAAAGGCGATCGTAAAACCTACCAGATGAGCCCGATGAACCGTCGTGAAGCGATTCGCGAATCGCTGCTGGATGAAGCCCAGGGCGCCGACTGCCTGATGGTCAAACCGGCAGGTCCGTACCTTGATATCCTGCGTGATATCCGCGAGCGCACCACGTTGCCGCTGGGCGCATATCAGGTGAGCGGCGAATACGCGATGATCAAATTCGCCGCGCAGGCGGGAGCCATTGACGAAGAGAAAGTCGTACTGGAAAGTCTGGGCGCCATCAAACGCGCCGGTGCCGATTTGATCTTTAGCTACTTCGCACTCGACCTGGCTGAACGTAAGATTTTGTAAGCCCTCAGGCCCGGCGCGGCTGCCGGGCCTGTTCTCCTCGCCTCCCCCGCATTACCATTTATTCATAAAGCTGAAATGCAACTGTCATCCCGTACTTCTACTGTCATCGCAAGACGGCAGGAGGAGCCACCATGTTTAGTCTCGACAATGTACTCGACGACCTCTGGCCACAGGCCAAACCCGCGCCCTGGCAAAAGAATCTGCTCAGACGTTTATTATACGAACAAGAGTTCCAGCAGTTCGCTGCAAACCATCCCCATCTGAAAGGGCTGGATATGGTTGAGCAGGTTCTGGAACATCTACAAATTCGCTGCACCATCCCCGCATACGATCTTGAACAAATCCCCGAACAAGGCCCCCTGGTGATTATCGCCAACCACCCGACAGGCACGCTCGACGGTCTGGCGCTGATGTATGCGGTTTCTCGCGTGCGTCGCGACGTAAAAGTCGTGACCAACCGTATGCTGAGCCATCTGGAACCGCTCAGCTCCCTGTTTATCCCGGTGGATAATATGGGTGGCGGTCGCACCCGCAAGGCCTCGCTGCAGCAGATGGAAACCCAGTTGCAGAACGGCGGCGTGCTGATTTTCTTCCCGGCAGGTGAAGTTTCACGCCTGACCCGCAAAGGGATTCGCGACGGCAAATGGCACCCCGGTTTTATTAAACTGGCCGCCAAATTCCGCACCCCGCTCTTGCCGGTGTGGATCAATGCCCGAAACAGCCCCCTCTTTTATGGCTGCGCCTTGCTTTCCGATACGCTGCCAATGCTGCTCCTTATGCAGCAAATGTTCCGTCGCCGTGGTACCCAACTGCCCATCACCATCGGTCAGCGTATTCCCTGGGATAGCTGGCATTCAACCTCGCTGGCTCCACGCGATCTGGCGGATAAATGCCGTAAACACGTGCGACGTTTAGGTAAAAAAGCGCCCGGCGTCTTTAAAACCGAGTGTGCGATCGCCCGCCCGGAAGACCGGGCCACGCTGCGTCGCGAACTTAACCGGGCGGAGTGTCTGGGACGCACCGCTGACGGCAAAATCATTTACCTCTGGCAGCGCCAGGGGCAAGAAGATGCGCCGTTGCTGCGTGAGTTAGGCCGCCTGCGCGAAATTGCTTTCCGTGCGGTCGGCGAAGGTAGTGGCAAGCGTCGTGACACGGATCGTTATGATGATGACTACCTGCATCTGATCTTATGGGATGAAACCGATCTGGAGATCGTCGGCGCGTACCGCTTTACGCCCACGGCGCGTCAGGTGGAGACGCATGGCCCGGAGGGGCTGTACAGCTATAGCCTGTTCCATTACGACGAACGGATGTCAGAGGTGTTAGAGCACGGCATTGAACTGGGGCGCAGCTTTATTCAGCCGCGTTACTGGGGACGCCGTGGCCTCGACTATCTGTGGTCCGGTATTGGCGCCTATCTGGCACGCTACCCCCAGTATCGCTATCTGTTCGGCCCGGTCTCTATTTCCGGCGGCTTACCGCCCGCAGCACGGGATTTACTGGTTGCCTTCTATCGGTTGTGGTTTCCGGCAAGATGGCCGCTGGCCGAATCTCGCCGCCCCTGGCCTGCGACACTACCGGATGTGCTGGCACAGTTTACGGGCGAAGATTACACCGAAGATTTGACGCGTCTTAAGTCGTTGCTGGGCAACCTGGGCTGCGGTATTCCGCCGCTTTACAAGCAATACTCTGAGCTGTGCGATCCCGGCGGCGTGCAGTTTATCGATTTTGGCTGTGACCCGGATTTCAACAACTGCGTAGACGGTCTGGTGCTCGTCGACCTGACCTATCTGAAAGCGAACCGCTATGAACGCTATATCGCCGCACATCTGAATGACACAGCAGCCTGATCCTCAGAAAGGATTCGCGGATGGCCAGGGATGGCCTCAATGGCAACACCTCTTTCTCTTTCCGGAACAGGTTAAATATTGCAATTTTGTTACACCGCTTACATATCATTGACCAGAGCATTGCCACGCGAAAACCAGACGGCATCATAAAGCTTTAGGCTTATGAGAGTGCGTTATGATTCGTGTGGTTCTGGTGGATGATCATGTGGTGGTGCGTTCAGGATTCGCCCAACTTCTCGGCCTTGAAGACGATCTCAGCATCACCGGGCAATACAGTACCGCCGCTGACGCCTGGCCTGCGCTATTAAAAAGTGATGTGGATGTCGCGGTCCTTGATGTCGCCATGCCGGATGAAAATGGTCTGAGCCTGCTGAAACGCCTGCGGGCGCAGCGCCCTGATTTTCGCGCCATTATTCTAAGCATCTACGATACGCCTGCCTTTGTGCAAAGCGCGCTGGACGCGGGAGCCAGCGGCTATCTGACCAAGCGCTGCGGCCCGGAAGAACTGGTGCGCGCGGTGCGTTCCGTCGGTCTTGGCGGACATTATCTTTGTGCCGATGCGCTAAAGGCGCTGCGCGGCGGGATAGAACCGGTCAAAGTCCTGGCGTCCCTGACACCACGCGAGCGGGAAGTGTTTGATTTACTGGTGAAAGGCGATAGCGTCAAAGAAGTCGCGTTCAAACTCGATCTCAGCCATAAAACGGTGCATGTTCACCGTGCCAATGTGCTCGGTAAACTGAACTGCGCCACCACCATTGAGCTGGTCCATTTTGCGCTTAACCATAATCTGCTGGCGAATCACTGATGTCGCGTTCATTACGCCACGGGATCATCTCGCTGTTTATTGTGCTGGCCTGGGGGCCTGGCTGGCTAATGCTGTGGACACTCAGTTTCTACCTCACCCATAACGGCCAGCAGGCAGTGCTCTTTCTACCGCATGGCGTCTATCTGGCACTGCTGATTCTGCTCTCGCGTCGTTTCTGGCCAGCCTTATTGCTCCCCCAGTTGGCGCTGATTTTGTGGCTGCACAGCGAGCAGCTCCTTAGTGGCTATACGATGCTGGCGGCGCCCATCATCAGCCTGCTTCCGGCGCTGATGACACAACATTTCTGGCACCGCTTTCCGCTCTACTGGCAGCGATTGTCCCTGTTGTTGACTGCCGTTACCGCCAGCGCACTGCTGCATACCCTGCTGCTCGCCCCTTTTTTGCAAAGCACCATGCTGCTGGCGGGCCTGGCCTCGTTCACCGGCGGGGTGCTACTGACACCCTTTGTCTATCTCATTTTTGAATTCTTACGTCAGCAACATCGCCATCATCTGCTTGGCCTTGACACGATCGCGCCACCGTTACGTACCTCGCTTATCATCTGGTGCAGCCTCTTTTTTATTATCGGGATCGGCACGCAGATGGTGCTGTCACCGCAGATTGAACGCCTGTTATTGATCGTGGTGTTTTTACCTAACGTGGTGATGGCGTGGAAATTCGGCTGGCAGGGCGGCGTGCTGTCTGGCCTGCTCGGCAGTATGTTGATCACCATCGCCCGTCAGATTGGGGTGGGGTTTAGCGACCTGCTGGAACTGGAAATCTTCCTTGCGACACAAGCGCTGCTGGGGATTGGCCTGGGTATCGCCATCAGTCGTCAGCAGCATCTGGCACAAAATCTTCACCACTACCGCAAACGGCTGGAGGCGGAATTACAGGCTCGCCGGGTGTTGACCGAGAAACTTATCCATACGGAAGAGGACACCCGCAAAAGTCTCGCTCGCGAGCTGCATGACGAAATTGGCCAGAATATTACCGCCATCCAAATTCAGTCACAGTTGGTGAAGCGGGCGGGCGAAACAGATCGGGCGCTGGAGGCCGCGAATCAAATCAACGAACTCGCCAGGCGCATCCACCACTCCACCCGGCAACTGTTGCGCCAGCTTCGCCCACCGGTGCTGGATGAGCTCTCGCTGCAAGAAGCCCTGCACCATCTGGTTAACGAATTTGCCTTTGCCGAGCGCGGTATTACCTGCCATTTCGATTATCAGCTAAGTGCTCCTCCTGCCAGCGAAACCCTGGTTTTCACCCTCTACCGCCTGCTGCAAGAGTTACTCAATAACGTCTGCAAACACGCCTGCGCCAGTGAAGTGCGCATCGCCCTTAGCGAGCAAAACGGCCGTCTGTGTCTCGAAGTGCATGATAACGGCCTCGGTATAGCCGCTGAGAAGATGCCGGGCTTTGGAATCCAGGGAATGCGCGAGCGTGTCCATGCCCTGGGGGGTGAGCTGACACTTGAGTCGCGTCAGGGCACGCACGTAACTGTTAACCTGCCCACAATTTTGCAACAAAACCCGCTCTGACCAGGAAAAAGTCTTAGTCACCTGGGGAGTTTCTCTCATCCGCTTTCGTTTGCGCTTACCTATAGTCAGCGCAACTGGAGACCGCTATGCACGCCATCTCATCTGCTGAAATTGAACAACGTTACCGGGCTTTTCGCCCACGGTTACTGCTGTGCATGGTGGTGGGCTATGCGGCGTTTTACCTGACGCGTAAAAGCGTCAATTACGTGCTTCCGGCGCTACAAAGCGATCTGGGGTTAGACAAAGGCGACATCGGGCTGATGGGCTCACTGTTTTACCTCAGCTATGGCCTGTCAAAGTTTGCCGCCGGGCTATGGCACGACAGCCACGGGCAGCGCGCCTTTATGGGCTGCGGGCTGTTTGCCACGGGTTTACTGAACGTGCTGTTCGCTTTTGGTGACTCACTGCCGATGCTGTTAGTGGTCTGGACGCTAAACGGTTTTTTTCAGGGCTGGGGCTGGCCCCCCTGTGCTCGCCTGCTCACCCACTGGTATTCCCGCAATGAACGCGGCTTCTGGTGGGGATGCTGGAACATGTCCATCAATATTGGCGGTGCCGTGATTCCGCTGATATGTGCCTTTGCCGCCCACTGGTGGGGCTGGCAGGCTGCGATGCTGACACCAGGGATAATCAGCATGGCGCTCGGCGTCTGGCTGACAATGCAACTGCGGGGTACACCGCAGGAAGAAGGATTACCGAGCGTGGGCGAATGGCGGCATGACCCGCTGGAGCTCCGTCAGGAACAACAAAGCCCTCCAATGGGCTTATGGCAGATGTTACGTATCACCATGCTGCGTAACCCGATGATCTGGCTGCTGGGCGTGTCGTATGTGCTGGTCTACCTGATCCGCATTGCGCTCAATGACTGGGGCAACATCTGGCTGGCAGAAAGCCACGGCGTCAATTTATTGAGCGCGAATGCCACGGTGATGCTGTTTGAAGTCGGCGGTCTGTTAGGTGCGCTGTTCGCCGGTTGGGGATCGGATTTGCTGTTTAGCGGGCAGAGAGCGCCGATGATTTTGCTCTTCACGCTGGGGCTGATTGTTTCGGTCGCGGCACTGTGGCTGGCGCCGGTACATCACTACGCGTTGCTGGCGATGTGCTTTTTTACCGTGGGATTTTTTGTTTTTGGCCCACAAATGCTCATCGGCCTGGCCGCCGTCGAATGCGGGCATAAGGCCGCGGCAGGATCGATAACCGGTTTTCTCGGCGTCTTTGCCTATGCGGGCGCAGCGCTGGCGGGCTGGCCGCTGTCACAGGTGATTGAACGCTATGGCTGGTCGGGGATGTTCAGCTTGCTCTCCGTCGCCGCCGTATTAATGGGTTTACTTCTGATGCCCTTGTTGATGGCGGGCATCATGACGTCTCGCAGTCCTACAACCTCACAGGAAGGATAAAACAATGAAAGTTACCCTGCTCTCTACCCTGGTGGCGACCGGTTTGGCGCTGGCGGCATTCAGCAGCGCGGCCAAAGCAGAAGGTCGTCTGGTGGTCTACTGCAGCGCGACCAACGAAATGTGTGAAACCGAAACACAGGCCTTCGGCGAGAAATACAATGTGAAAACCTCCTTCATCCGCAACGGCTCAGGCAGCACGCTGGCGAAAGTCGATGCGGAGAAGAAAAACCCGCAGGCGGATGTCTGGTACGGCGGCACGCTGGATCCACAGTCGCAGGCCGGGGAGATGGGACTGTTGCAGCCCTATAAATCAGCCAATCTGGGCCAGATCATGGAGAAATTCCGCGATCCGGCCAAAGTGAAAGGCAATCTCTCTTCCGCCGTTTACGTGGGCATTCTCGGTTTTGGCGTTAACACCCAACGCCTGAAAGAGAAAAATCTGCCCATTCCGAAGTGCTGGAAAGATCTGACGAAGCCGGAATACAAAAGCGAAATTCAAATCGCCGACCCGCAGAGTTCCGGCACCGCCTATACCGCGCTGGCAACCTTCGTTCAACTTTGGGGCGAAGACCAGGCTTTCGATTACTTAAAACAGCTCAATAGCAATATCTCTCAGTACACCAAATCCGGTATCGCCCCGGCACGTAACGCCGCGCGTGGCGAAACCGCCATCGGCATTGGCTTCCTGCATGACTACTCGCTGGAAAAAGAGCAAGGCGCGCCGCTGGAACTGATTTCACCCTGTGAAGGCACCGGCTACGAAATTGGCGGTATCAGCATCCTGAAAGGGGCGCGCAACCTGGATAACGCGAAGCTGTTCGTTGACTGGGCGCTGTCAAAAGAAGCACAGGAGCTGGCATGGAAAAAGGGCAAGTCTTACCAGATCCTGACCAACACCACCGCCGAAACCTCCCCGAACTCGCTCAAGCTCGACGACCTGAAACTTATCAATTACGACATGGATAAATACGGTTCCACGGACGTACGTAAAGCGCTCATTAACAAATGGGTTAGCGACGTGAAGATGGGCCAGTAAACGCGCATTGGCGATCATATTGCCGGGTAGCGGCGTAACGGCTTTACCCGGCCTACAACACCGGAATGCTTATGTCACACACACTCACACTCCATCCCGCCCCCAAGCGGGATGCGATATTCCTTTGGGTTCTGCTTGGCGGGCTGGCCTTTGCGCTGCTGCCAAGCTGGAGCCTGGATTATGGCCTGCTGGAGTCCACGCGCGATGAAATTATCGACGCCTACGGCTGGTCGCACGTTAACGTCAGTTGGTTGTGGTATCTGCTGCCCGCCGTGTTACTGCTTCGCCCACTGAGTGAAGCGAAGCGCGAGCAGCGAGGCCGCCACTACTTTGACGCCGGCTGGGCCTTACTGTGCATGGCGTTTGTGGCTGTCAGCGCCACCGTAGAAGGACGTGGTCTCGGTTATGCGGTGATTGTGCTGTTTGTCGCCCTTGCAGCCATCATGACTCTGGCGCTCACCCGCCTGGAGTGGCTCGGCGGCGACCGTTTTGTTATTGGTTCGCTGATTGTCATCGTGGCGCTGATCGGCGTCTTTATTGTCTGGCCAAGTATTGCCATCTTTATTCCTATGTTCACCACCGCCAGCGGCGAATTTGCCCCGCTGGCATTTATGAATGTGCTCGCCCAGGCGCACATCATTCAGGTGATTTTGAACTCCATCTGGCTCTCTATTGCCGTGGGCGTCGGCTGTACCTTCTTCGGCCTGGTGCTGGCGATTTACACAACCCGCATTGCACAGCGCAGCGCGATTATTGGCCGTATTTTCTCGATTCTGCCGATCGTCACCCCGCCGTTTGTCGTCGGCCTCGGCGTTACCCTGATGATGGGACGTTCCGGCTATATCACCGAATTAATGGTCGACTGGTTCGGGCTCACCAATACCAACTGGCTGTATGGGTTTACCGGTATCTGGCTGGCGCAGGTGCTGGCGTTCACTCCCATGGCCTTTATGATCCTCGACGGGGCGATTAAGACCATTCATCCGTCACTGGAAGAGGCCTCGTACACCCTGCGCGCCAGCCGCTGGCAGACCTTTAACGGGGTGTTTATCCCGCTACTGAAACCGGCGCTGGCTAACGCGTTTCTGATTGTGGTCGTGCAGTCGCTGGCCGATTTTAGTAACCCGCTGGTGCTTGGCGGCAACTTTGACGTGCTGGCAACGCAAATCTACTTCTATATCACCGGTTCACAGCTTGATTATCAGGCTGCCAGTACGCTTGGTGCGTTCCTGCTGCTCTTCTCGCTGCTGGTGTTCTGCGTGCAGTACATGTGGATCGGCAAACGCTCTTACGTCACCGTTTCCGGCAAATCCTATCGCGGCGATGTTCAGCCTCTGCCGGTCACGCTGGTATGGAGCGTAGTGGCGCTACTGGCAGTCTGGGTGGCCTTCAACGCCCTGCTCTATGGCAGCATTTTCTACGGCAGTTTCACGGTGAACTGGGGCGTGGATTACACCCTGACGCTGGATAACTTTATTAAGCTGTTTGGCCAGGGAATGAGCGATGGCGCGTGGCCTTCTCTGCTCGATACCCTGCTTTACGCCGGGATTGCCGCCCCGATTACCGCCATTTTCGGCCTGCTGATTGCCTGGATTGTGGTGCGCCAGCAATTCAAAGGGAAAAAGACCATCGAGTTCACCACCATGCTGTGCTTTGCGGTTCCGGGCACCGTGGCGGGCGTCTCTTATATTCTCGCCTTTAACAGCGCCCCCGTTTACATCACTGGCACCGCCGCCATTGTTATTATTTCGATGGTGATGCGTAACGTGCCGGTGGGTATTCGCGCCGGGATCGCAGGCTTAGGCCAGATTGATAAATCACTGGATGAGGCCTCACTTAGCCTGCGCGCCGGGTCGTTGCGTACCATTACGCAGATTTTGCTGCCTCTGCTGCGCCCGGCGATTTTGTCCGCGCTGATTTACAGCTTTGTCCGCGCCATCACTACCGTCAGCGCCATTGTCTTTTTGGTAACGCCGGATACGCGAGTGGCGACCGCCTACATCCTGAACCGCGTGGAAGATGGCGAATACGGCGTGGCGATTGCCTATGGCTCAATCCTTATTGTGGTGATGCTCGCCATCATCTTCATCTTTGACTGGCTGATCGGTGAGGCGCGTATCTCCCGTTCCAAAGCTAAAAACCAGGCGTAACGGAGCGCAACCATGACACAAAAACATTTCGTTGAACTGCGCAATGTCACCAAGCGATTTGGTAACAACACGGTTATCGACAACATTAATCTTGCCATCCCTCAGGGAGAGATGGTGACGTTACTCGGCCCATCAGGCTGTGGGAAAACCACGGTGCTGCGTCTGGTGGCAGGGCTGGAAAAGCCCTCTGAGGGACACATTTTTATTGATGGTGAGGATGTCACGCATCGCTCCATTCAGCAGCGCGATATCTGCATGGTGTTCCAGTCCTACGCCCTCTTCCCCCATATGTCGCTGGGAGAAAACGTGGGTTACGGTCTCAAGATGCTGGGGGTTTCACGTGCGGAGGTGAAAACGCGGGTGAAAGAAGCGCTGGCGATGGTGGATCTGGAAGGCTTTGAAGACCGCTATGTGGATCAAATTTCCGGTGGGCAGCAACAACGTGTGGCGCTGGCACGCGCGCTGATCCTCAAACCCAAGGTGCTGTTGTTTGATGAGCCGTTGAGTAACCTCGACGCCAACCTGCGTCGCAGCATGCGCGATAAAATTCGCGAGTTGCAAAAGCAGTTCAACATCACGTCGCTGTACGTGACGCACGATCAGAGCGAGGCATTTGCCGTCTCCGATACCGTGCTGGTGATGAACAAGGGTCACATCATGCAGATGGGCTCGCCGCAGAATCTGTATCGCCAGCCTGCGTCACGCTTTATGGCGAGTTTTATGGGGGATGCCAACCTGTTCCCGGCAACGTTCCACCCGCAATTCGTTGATATCTATGGATACCGTTTGCCTGTGCCAGAACATTTCTCGGCCCAGGGAAGCGGCACGGTGGGTGTCCGTCCGGAGGCCATCACGCTGGGTGAACAGGGTGATGACAGCCAGCGTTGCGTGATCGTGCATGTGGCCTATATGGGGCCGCAGTACGAGGTGATTGTGGAATGGCACGGCCAACGCATTTTATTGCAGGTTAACGCCACCCGTCTGCAACCGGATGTTGGTGAGCAGTATTACCTGCAAATCCACCCCTACGGTATGTTCGAACTGGCCGAAACCGCGTGAGTTTATCCCGGATGCGGCTGCGCCTTATCCGGGCCACCATCGTAGCCCCGGTAAGCGTCAGCGCCACCGGGGTTATTCCCGGATGCGGCTGCGCCTTATCCGGGCTACCGCCACCATCGTAGCCCCGGTAAGCGTCAGCGCCACCGGGGTTATTCCCGGATGCGGCTTCGCCTTATCCGGGATACTGCCACCATCGTAGCCCCGGTAAGCGTCAGCGCCACCGGGGTTATTCCCGGATGCGGCTGCGCCTTATCCGGGATACTGCCACCATCGTAGCCCCGGTAAGCATCAGCGCCACCGGGGTTATTCCCGGATGCGGCTTCGCCTTTTCCGGGCTACCGCCACCATCGTAGCCCCGGTAAGCATCAGCGCCACCGGGGTTATTCCCGGATGCGGCTTCGCCTTATCCGGGCTACCGCCACCATCGTAGCCCCGGTAAGCGTCAGCGCCACCGGGGTTATTCCCGGATGCGGCTGCGCCTTATCCGGGCTACCGCCACCATCGTAGCCCCGGTAAGCGTCAGCGCCACCGGGGTTATTCCCGGATGCGGCTGCGCCTTATCCGGGCTACTGCCACCATCGTAGCCCCGGTAAGCGTCAGCGCCACCGGGGTTATTCCCGGATGCGGCTGCGCCTTATCCGGGCTACCGCCACCATCGTAGCCCCGGTAAGCGTCAGCGCCACCGGGGATGTTTTAACGACGTTCGCCTGCCGCAATATCTGTTGTTCCGCCTCCCCAATCTTTCGGGTAGATCCCACGCCTTACATCACGATGAAATGATGAAAATGGCCAATCCCTCACCTGTTCTACCCAACCGTGTTTGACAGGGTTGTTGTAGACATAATCAAGATGGCGGCGGTAATCCGCTTCATTACGAATTGCATGCTCCCAGAAACGAGGCTGCCAGATATTCCGCTGCTGTAATGCACGGGTAAATTGTTTTTTGATATCGCGCCACCGCCCCGAATAATCTGTATCGTCCGCGGGCAATGTCCATACGCAATGAATGTGTTCAGGAAGAACAACCCAGGCATCAATATAAAAGGGCTTTCGCTGCCTTACGGTATTCACCGCCAGGCGCAAAACCTCAATATGAGTCGTGAGAAGAAAACTTCTGCGGTTTTTAAGGTTTACCGTGAAGAACCAGGTACCGCCGTTCACGTAATACCGCCGATAATTAACCAGGGGCCACTCCTTGTGCCAGAACTCCTCGGATATTCAACATAATCCGAAGAGCAGGTACGGAACAGAGAGTTGGCTATATTATGGAAAACGGCTCGCAAATCATCCCGGATGCGGCTTCGCCTTATCCGGGCTACCACCACCATCGTAGATACGGTGAACGCCTTCAACCTTTTTAGCCATGGCTGACTCGTTTTCCCGCATGAAAACCACAGCGACATCTTTGTCCCCCCTGGCGCAGAGCGTGTAGCGAGGGGGTTGAGTCCCCGCTGAAATCGGTGAGACGAAGACCCGATGACAAGGTCAGGCCGCCAGGGATGGGGCGAGTAATACGAGTCAAACCGACCGCAGGCAGCGGGGCGGGAGGCGACATTTCGCCATGAACATACGGGGAACAGAACCCACCTCCCGAGCCACATTTTCCCCCTCACCCCAAAGGAGAGGGCAATTCGTAGCCCCGGTAAGCGTCAGCGCCACCGGGGGAATGCTCCCGGATGCGGCTACGCCACCGGAACACCTTACCTTCCTGACCAGGAGCCTCACTTATGGATGGTTTGCGACCACACGCAGCCGGGCTCGTCTGCTGCTCAGCCGTGGGTTAGTCGTAAAAATGACATATAAAATCGGTCGCCAGGCCATACGCCCCTCCTTAGTTAAATATAATCCTGGATTTGCCTGAAAAATTTTTCTCTCAAACTAAAGTGCGAAACAATTCAGGTCAACTCATTCTCAACGATTAAATTTAACATCAGGTAATTACCTGAAAACATTGTGATACAACCGACAAAACAATGTCATAAGGTAATGAAATCTAAAATGTAAAAACTATGTGAAATAAAAAAGCAAATATCGTCAATAATTAATAATAGTAAAGCGTCGCCGGGATAAAAAAGGTGTAAGAATTGTCGGATTTATTCCCTACCTGCTCCCTATAATATTTTGTTTTTTCCTGAACCATAAAAGATTCAAACTACTATGCCTAATGAAATTTCACTCAAGGCATTATTTTTACGCTTCGCTTTCAGCAAGTTCCTCCTGAGATAAACATCAAAAGCATTTACCCTCCGGCAAATTTCACCATTGCGGGGCAGCATGCACCAGAATTACCCTTCAGGCGCCACATCTGTGCCGCGTTTTTTTCGCGCCATTCTCCATACCATTATTAACGTGTTGAATTTATTTATTTTTTAAGCTTGGCACTGCCTTTGCTACTGACATTGCACTGTGTTTAATGGCGAGGCAGTAAATGATGACCACAGAATCAACCACATTAAAAAGAACACTCGGCAGCTTCCGCTTATGGGGCATAGCCGTCGGCCTGGTCATTTCAGGCGAATATTTTGGCTGGAGTTATGGCTGGTCCCAGGCCGGAACGATGGGATTTTTGATTGTCGCGCTGGCGATTGCCGCCATGTATTGCGCGTTCATATTCAGTTTCACTGAGCTGACAACGGCGATCCCACATGCGGGCGGCCCTTTTGCTTACGCGTATCGGGCTTTCGGCCCCACCGGCGGATTTATTGCCGGTTTCGCCACGCTCATTGAATTTGTGTTTGCGCCACCGGCTATTGCAATGGCCATTGGGGCCTACCTGAACGTGCAATTTCCGTCCCTCGATCCGAAATGGATCGCCTGTGGCGCCTATATCATCTTTATGGCGTTGAATATTCTCGGTGTCGGCATTGCCGCTACGTTTGAATTGATCGTCACCCTGCTGGCAATATTTGAATTGCTGGTCTTTATGGGTGTTGTTGCACCAGGCTTCTCCTGGGACAACTTCACGGCTAACGGCTGGGCAGGGGCAGAAAGCTTTAGCGCCCCGGCATTGTCGGGAATGTTTGCCGCTATCCCCTTTGCTATCTGGTTCTTCCTGGCAATTGAAGGCGCGTCGATGGCCGCCGAAGAAGCCAAAGACCCGCAACGCACCATTCCTCGCGCGCTGGGCGGCGGTATCCTGACGCTGACCGTATTGGCAGTTGGCGTAATGATATTTGCCGGCGGCGTGGGTGACTGGCGCGCCCTGTCAAACATTAATGACCCCTTACCGCAGGCGATGAAAGTCGTGGTGGGCAACAGTAGTGGCTGGCTGCATATGCTGGTCTGGCTGGGGCTGTTTGGCCTGGTGGCCTCTTTCCACGGCATTATCATGGGTTACTCCCGTCAGATCTACTCACTGGCACGTGCGGGCTATCTGCCTGCCAGCCTGGCGAACCTGAACCGTAAAACGCGAACACCGCACCTGGCGATTCTGGCCGGCGGCGTGGTGGGGATCGCGGCCATTTTCTCCGATTCGCTGGTAACCATTAGCGGCATGCCGCTGACCGCCTGCATTGTGACGATGTCAGTATTCGGCGCTATTGTTATGTATATCATCTCAATGGCCGCTCTGTTCAAACTGCGCCGTAGCGAGCCGAACCTGGTGCGTCCGTTTAAAGCGCCCCTGTTCCCGATAGCGCCCGCGTTTGCGCTGGGTATGGCGGTACTCTGTCTGGTCGCGATGGTCTGGTACAACACCCTGCTGGCGCTCATTTTCGCGCTGATGATGCTGGGCGGTTACATGTGGTTCCGTAAAACAGCGTCAGCCCGTGAGCGTGCGGCGATGGATCCGCAACTGCGTGCGCTCTCCTGAGGAGGCGAAATGTATAAAACGACCCTGGCGCACCGGACATACCGGTTCGCCAGTCTTAAAGAAGTCATGGCAAAAGCGTCCCCGGCCCGTTCCGGGGATGTGCTGGCGGGTGTCGCGGCAGATTCAGCGGAAGAGCGCATGGCGGCGAAAATCGCCCTTGCCGATATCCCGCTGCGTGACCTTCTGGACAATCCGCTCATTCCTTACGAAAGCGATGAAGTTACCCGTCTGATCATTGATACCCACAACGCCGATGCCTTTTCCCTGATCCGCCACCTGACCGTCGGCGATTTCCGTGACTGGTTGCTGGCCGATACCACCGATGCCGCCACGCTGACACACATCGCCCCGGCCATCACGCCGGAGATGGCAGCCGCGGTAAGCAAGCTGATGCGTAACCAGGATTTGATTCTGGTGGCCAGCAAATGCAGCGTGATTACCCGTTTTCGCAACACCATCGGCCTGCCCGGCCATTTGAGCGTCCGCCTGCAACCGAATCATCCCACCGATGATTTAAAAGGCATCGCCGCCAGCATGCTCGATGGCCTGCTCTACGGTGCGGGTGATGCGGTGGTGGGTATTAACCCGGCCAGCGACAGCCTGCCAGTCCTCGAACGGCTCAATCATATGATGGATGACATCATCAGCCGTTTTGCCATCCCCACCCAATCCTGCGTGCTGACGCACGTCACCAACACGCTGCAACTGATTGAACGTGGCGCACCGGTGGACCTGGTCTTTCAGTCCGTGGCGGGAACCGAAGCGGCCAACAGCGGCTTTGGCATTAATCTGTCGATGCTTAAAGAGGCGCAGGATGCAGCCCTGAGCCTGCAACGCGGTACGCTCGGCAACAACGTGATGTATTTTGAAACCGGCCAGGGGAGCTGCCTGTCGGCGAATGCGCATCACGGCGTTGACCAGCAAACCTGCGAAGCACGGGCCTATGCCGTGGCGCGCCACTTCAACCCGTTACTGGTCAATACCGTGGTCGGATTTATCGGGCCGGAGTATCTCTATGACGGCAAGCAGATCATTCGTGCCGGTTTAGAAGATCACTTCTGCGGCAAGCTGATGGGGCTGCCTATCGGCTGCGACGTCTGTTACACCAACCACGCCGAAGCAGATCAGGATGATATGGACACGTTGCTGACGCTGCTGTGTAACGCCGGGCTGACGTTCCTGATTGGCGTACCGGGCGCAGATGACATCATGCTCAATTATCAGAGCACGTCGTTCCACGACGCCCTCTATGCCCGCCGTCTGCTGGGGCTGAAACATGCGCCCGAGTTCGCCGCCTGGCTCACCCGTATGCAAATTATCGATACCCACGGACAGTTGCGTTTAACCGGGGCGAACCACCCGCTGCTGACCGCATTACCACAAGGAGTGAGCGCATGAATCCACCCGATGCCTGGACATTACTGCGCGAATTTACCGATGCCCGCATCGCGCTTGGACGCAGCGGCGCCAGTCTGCCCACGCGTGAGGTGCTGAACTTTGGCCTGGCCCATGCTCAGGCCCGCGATGCCATCCACCAGCCGTTCGACAGTGAAAGCCTGGCGACACAGCTACACGAGCTGGGGCTACAAACGCTGAATGCGCACAGCGCGGCGACAGACAGGCACATCTATCTGAATCGACCGGATTTGGGGCGCATGCTCAGCGAAGAGAGCCGCGATGCCTTAAAAGCGAGCCGGACACCCGCCCACGACCTGCTGCTGGTGATTGGCGATGGCCTCTCTTCACATGCGGTGCAACGCCAGTCCGTCGGCCTGATTAAAGCGCTGCTGCCCTATCTGGAGACGCTGGGGATCTCAATGGGTCCGGTGGTGCTGGCGCATCAGTCACGGGTTGCGCTGGGGGATGACATTGGCGAAACGCTCAACAGCAAAGCGGTCGCGATCCTGATTGGTGAACGCCCCGGCCTCTCCTCCCCGGACAGCCTGGGTGTCTATCTGACATGGAACCCCGAGCGCAAACGGCTGGAGTCGGAGCGCAACTGCATTTCGAATATTCGCCCCGAGGGGCTGAACTACGACGCCGCCGCCTTTAAGCTCGCCTGGCTGCTGGAACAGGCGTTCCTGCGCAGGCTTACCGGCGTGAAGTTAAAAGACGAAAGCGATAACCCTGCCCTGCATGGACGCGTGACCCCACGCGTTCGCTAGCCTCCCGCGCGCTTTATCGCCCATGGGTAAAGCGCGACGCGTAACGCAAATTTTGTTCCATACTCTGTTAACCCTGTGTGCATTCTACGTTTGTGGAGACTCCAAGGTGAAAGAGACCGCACCTGATCCCCAGAATCATCCTGTAAGAGAGAACCCGCGCTGGCTGAGATTCGAATCCCGGGTACAGCAATATGGCGCTTATCTGCTTTTTTTGATCGTCATCAGCGCCCTTGCGGGCCTGTTTTCCCATGGATTTTTAAGCGACAGAACGCAGGAAACTGGCGATAAACAACTGCAAGTGCATTACGAGCGATTCGGGCGTTTACAAAGCGATATGGCGCTGGCCATTACCGTCAGCGCGCCAAAGCATGAGCAGCTCGTCATCACGCTGGGCGGCGATTTTATGCAGCAATATGAGATACGCACGCTACAGCCGCAGCCAGACCAGGTCTCCAGTAGAAACGGAATACTGCGTCTGGAATATTCTCACGCGCATCCGGGAGAAGCCTTTGATCTTTGGCTGGGGCTGACCCCACAGCTTCCGGGCAGCGCAACATCGCAAATTGGTGTGGAAGGCGCATCCAGCACCAGCATCTGGCAATTTATTTACCCCTGAGGGCGAGACGATGGAAATGGTATTGCGGGCAATCGCCATCTATCTGGTGTTAATGGTGGTTTTTAAAATCGCCGGACGCCGGGCACTGTTACAAATGACCTCTTTTGATCTTATCTTGCTGTTGATCATCAGCGAGGCCACACAACAGGCGTTACTGGGGAATGATTTTTCCGTCACCGGTGCGGCGCTAACCATCATTACCCTGGTGACGGTGGACATTCTGTTCGGCTACCTCAAAAAATATATCAATAACGCGGAAGACATGATCGACGGTGCCCCGGTCATTCTGGTGGAACATGGCCAGATGTTACGCGGCAAAATGAAAGAGGCTGATATCACCTATGATGACATCATGGTCTCTGCACGTAATAATCAGGGCATTGATAAACTTGACGATATTAAGTACGCCATCCTTGAACGCAATGGCCATATCTCGATTATTGCGAAGTCGCCATAAAACCCGATTTGCACTGCGGCTGTCTGCAATTATGTCGCAGGCAGTACACAGTGCGCTGCCTCCTGTCCGTCCCTTCAATTATCATTATCTTTTAATAAAACCCGCAACAGTGACATTTAAAAATTCCATTTCTTATAATTACGATCAAGATCACACTCACACAAGAACAGAAAAAACAGTGAGTTGCACTCATTAAAAAATAAATGAGAGGCGCATCAACATAATTAACCCGCAGGTTGATTGATTCTTATGCACACGTGTGCATAAATAAATACAGTATGATTGAAAAGCTAAATTCGGGACGGTAAGCATGTATCCTGGCATATTCTTGTCGCCATGATAGAAACCCTTTTGCTGTAAATAATTAACGTCGTTGCGTCACGGCTAATTCAGCCGCAGGGGAACGCTTGCCTGCTGTTTTTTACTCGTCAGAAACAGTTACGTAAATACATCAATTACGGGTGATGAATGGAAACGTGTTTCAAAGATCTGTCGATAGATCAGGATGCAATACGTGATGTATTGCAAACGATGGGCCTCCTCGAAGCAGAAGATGCCCTGCACGTCAGCCCACTCACGGGTGGCGTCTCTTCCAACATTCTAAAAATCAGCACCGGGGAACGGCAGTTTTGCCTGAAACAGGCACTGCCAAAATTGAAAGTCGCCAAAGAATGGCATGCACCGCTTGAACGTGTCTTTGCCGAAATAGACTGGATGCAAACCGTCGCCGGTATTGCGCCGCACTCGGTTCCCCATATCACAGGCATCGACCGTAACGCGCTCTGCTTTGTGATGGATTATCTGCCCGCAGAGCAATTTCATAACTGGAAATCACAACTGTTAAGCGGGGAAATCGATATCGATTTTGCCGCGCAGACAGGCAGCATATTAGGTGAAATTCATCAGAAGACGGCGAAAAGCGAAGCGCTGGCAAAAACCTTCGCCTATGACGACAACTTCTTTTCGCTGCGTCTGGATCCCTATCTGGGGGAAATCGCCCGCGTTCACCCGCACTATGCTGATTTTATTTTGACGGTATTACACAAAACACAATCCACCAGACTGGCACTGGTGCACGGTGATATTAGCCCGAAAAACATCTTACGCGGCCCAGATGGCCCGGTCATTCTCGATGCGGAATGCGCATGGTATGGCGACCCGGCATTCGATTTAGCATTTTGCTTAAATCACTTCCTGCTAAAAACGGTGATTGCCGGATCGCAGGAGACACAGCAAAAACTCATGCTCGCCTTTGATGCAATGTACCAAAGCTATTTTCACCACATCACCTGGGAACCTGCCGGGGAATACGAAGCCCGTGTCGCAACACTGTTGCCCTGTTTAATTCTGGCCCGCGTCGATGGCAAATCACCGGCGGAATATCTCCAGGGTAGCCATGCGAATAACGTGCGTCGCGCAAGTTGCGCATTACTGGAACGTCAATTTACGCAATTGAAAGACATTACATCATTCTGGCGGAAGGAGAACGGGTTATGAGTCGTATTAAAAATGTGGTTGGCCGTCGCGTGTGGGATTCCCGGGGCTGGCCAACAGTTGAGGTTGAAGTGCATCTGGAAAATGGTCTATTTGGTCGCGGCATGGCACCGGCCGGGGCCTCATGCGGGATGCACGAAGCGGTGGAACTGCGCGATGGCGGCAGTGTTCTTTCCGGCAAAGATGTGCAAAAAGCGCTGCATAACATTCAACATGAAATTGCCCCGGCGCTTATCGGCACGGATATCAACGATCAGAAACTTATCGACAGCATTCTGATTGAACTGGACGGCACGGGCACGTTCTCCCGTCTGGGGGGCAACGCCTCGGTCGCCTGCTCCATGGCGGCTATCTATGCGGCGGCTAACAATGCCCACCAGCCGCTGTGGAGGTATCTGGCAGGCGATCGGAAAGTGGCGATGCCGCTGCCGCAAATTCAGATTTTCGGCGGCGGTGCGCACGCCGGGCGGCGTATCGATATTCAGGATTTGATGGTTATCGCCAACGGGGCGAAATCCTTTGAAGAAGCGTTGGTGATGACCGCTGAGGTGTATCACAGCGCGGGGCGCATCATGAAACAGCGCGGCCATTTAAGCGGCGTGGCGGATGAAGGCGGCTGGTGGCCAGAGTTCAGCAGCAATGAACAGGCGCTGGACACGCTGGTAAAAGCGATTGAAAGCGCAGGCTATGTACCGGGCCAGGATGTCTCTATCGCACTGGATATCGCCTCGTCTGAGTTTGGCAAAGAGGGCCGTTACCGCCTGGCGCTGGAAGCCACGGAATATGACTCAGACGGCATGTGTGAATTATTGCTCGGCTGGTTGGATCGGTATCCGATTCTCTCAATTGAAGACCCGCTGGCAGAAGATGATGAACAAGGTCTTATCGCCTTTACGAAAGCCGCAGGTTCTCGGGTGCAAATTGTCGGTGATGATTATTTCGTGACAAATGGCGAGCGCGTAAAAGCAGCGGCGGAAATAGGAGCCTGTAACGCCGTATTATTAAAAGCCAACCAGGCTGGCACCATTACCCAATTACGTCATGCTTTTGCCGAAGCGCAAAAAGCAGGATACGGCTCGATTGTTTCCGCGCGCTCAGGTGAAACCGAAGACAATATTATTGTCCACCTCGCATTAGGTTTGAATGCCGGGCAATTAAAAGTGGGCTCAATGACCCGCTCAGAGCGTACATCAAAATGGAATGAAGCCATTCGGCTGGAAGAGGCCAATGCTCTGGGATTTTTCGGCATCGCCGCATTAGATCATAAATAATTTTTTAATTTTATTCCGATTAGCTGAACAGGCGTGATCTCCGGGCCCTACACATTGACCTGAATTTTCGATGTCTGTTCTGGTTGTATGAGTTTTTCCAAATTGTCGATATATAATTTCAGGAGATTCAAATGACCGATTACAGCGGCGAGGCATTGCCTGCAGCCAAAAAGAAAATGCAGATCAAACCCATTGTTCAGGTGGGTGCCGGAAACGCCCTCGAAATATATGACTTTATGGTCTATGGCTATTATGCGCGTTATATTTCGCAGGCTTATTTTCCGTCTGATAATGAATACGTGTCATTAATGCTCACCCTGATGACATTCGCTTTAGGCTTCTTCGCCCGTCCGTTCGGGGCCATTATTCTGGGGGCTTACACCGATCGTCATGGCCGTCGAAAAGGGTTAATTATGGCCCTGACCCTGATGTCCATCGGTATTTTGTGCGTCGCCATGACGCCGACCTATGCCTCCATTGGTATCGCCGCACCGATCATCGTCATTCTTGGTCGCTTGCTACAAGGTTTCTCAGCCGGTGCGGAACTGGGTGGCGTGGTTGTGTATCTGGCAGAGATATCGCCGCCGAACCGGCGTGCGTTCTATACCTGCTGGCAGGTGGGTTCTCAGCAGTTTGCGGTCATGGCAGCGTCTATTATCGGCCTGGTGCTGCTCTACAACATGTCCACCGAAGATCTGCACGACTGGGGCTGGCGCGTTCCGTTGTTGATTGGCTGCGCGGTTATCCCGCTGATGTTCTGGCTGCGTTCAAACCTGCAAGAGACGGAAGTTTTCGCGAAGAAGAAAACCACACCGACCGTAAAAGAGATTTGCACAAGCCTGGTGACCGGCTGGCGCACCATTGTGGTCTGCATGGGGATGGTGGCGATGGCAACCGTCACCGCGCAAACGGTCACCACCTATGCCCCCACCTTTATCAAAAGCCTGAACCTCGGTGAGAACGTTGGCTTTATCACGCTGTTCTTTGTTGGCCTGTCGATCCTGTTCTGGCTGCCGATCACAGCGATGATCGCTGACCGGGTCAACAGAAAAACTATGCTTATCGTGGTGACGCTGACCGGTGCGCTCACCGCATGGCCGATGCTCTCCTGGCTGGCAGCCGACCCGACGGTGTTTAAATTTGTCGTCTTTGAACTGTGGTTCTCTTTTATGTATGCCTGCTACAGCTCCGTTCAGGTTGCCGCGATGGTCGAACTGGTACCGGCACATGCCCGTACGGCGGGTTACTCTTTTGCTCAGGCGGTTGCCGCCGCCGTACTGGGTGGCCTGACGCCGGCAATTTGTACCTGGCTTAACCACACCTTTAACAGTAATGCGATGGTGGGCGTCTGGCTTGGATTTAACGCCGTATTAAGTTTGCTGGCCGTATTAACCCTCGACCATAAACAAACAGCCATTAATCAGACCAAAGAATTACATTAATTAATTGCTGACCAAACAGCAGTACATCGATTAAGTTGGTGTACTGCTGAAAATAAACTGGAAAAGGTAACGTATGAAAATTGTTATTTTAGATGGTGGCGTACTTAATCCTGGCGATCTGTCGTGGGATGCGCTTTCGCAACTGGGAGAAATATCCGTTTATGACAACTCGGCCCCGGAAGAAGTGGTGGAACGAATTGGCGATGCGGAAATAGCGATTATCAATAAAGTCGTATTAAGCGAAAAAGAATTTAGCCAGTGTCCTAACCTGAAATTTATTGGCGTTACGGCGACCGGTTATAACGTTATTGACCTCGCAGCGGCAAAAGCCCACGGCGTGACGGTCTCCAATGTCCCGACATACGGCACCTCTACCGTCGCACAATTTACAACTGCGCTGATGCTGGAACTCTGTAACCAGGTCGGCCTGCACGACAGCGATGTCCACGCCGGTGGTTGGGGGAAAAAACCGGATTTCTGCTACTGGCTGAAACCGATGCTCGAAGTGGCGGGCAAAAACGTGGGTATTATCGGCTATGGCCGTATTGGTCAGGCGTTCGGCGCCGTGGCGCAGGCGCTGGGTATGAATGTACTGGCTTATGACGAATACCAGAACAAAGCGCTGGAAAACGACCGCGTCCGCTATGTCGACCTCGATACCCTTTACGCCGAAGCCGATGTGATTAGCCTGCACTGCTTACTGACGCCCAAAACACAGGGCATGATCAACGCACAATCCCTGCGCAAAATGAAGAGATCCGCCCTGCTGCTTAACGCCTCGCGCGGCGATCTGGTTAACGAAGCTGACCTTGCCGATGCGCTCAATAACGGCGTGATTGCCGGTGCCGCTGTCGATGTCCTCTCCAAAGAACCGCCGGTGCCTGAAAACCCAATGTTAACGGCGAAGAATTGCATTATTACCCCACACATTGCCTGGGCCTCGGTTGAAGCGCGCGGACGCATTCTGGCGACCACCGTTGATAACGTCAAAGCGTATCTGGCCGGACAACCGCAAAATCTCGTAGGCGACTGATATAACCATATAAATCAAATAGATAATAAGAGAAAGAACAATGGAAAACAACATTATCAAAGCGGCAGACTTGCTGCGCCATGCCTGGGATAACAACGAAGCGGGCGACCCGATTCGCGAGCTGGTCGACAGTGAAAACCTGACGACTGCGTACATGATTCAGGATTACAACGACAAAATCTGGCAGGCGCAGGGCCGCCGTCTGGTCGGGCGTAAACTGGGTTTAACCAATAAAGCCGTGCAGAAGCAGTTTGGTATTTCAGACCCGTGTTACGGCAATATCTACGCCGACATGGTGCTGATCGACGGTGCAGAAATCACTAAACCGGTCGTCAGCGATCTGCGCGTGGAAACCGAGATTGCCGTCGTCCTGAAAAAAGACCTGACACAAACTGAACACACCATCCTCGACATTATCGACGCCGTTGATTACCTCCTTCCGGCGTTTGAAATCTGCGACAGCCGCGTCACCGACTGGAACGTGAAGTCCTGTGATTTTATTGCAGACAATGCCGCCGCATGTCTGGTGGTACTGGGCACCAGGCCGGTCTCCCTCTCTGACTGCGACATCACACGCAGCGAAATGGTCACCAGGCGCGCGGGTGAAGTGGTCTCACAAGGCAAAGCGACCGCCATTCTCGGCCACCCGCTACATGCGCTGAAATGGCTGGCGGATGACCTGGTGCGTATCGGTAAGCCGCTGCGCGCCGGGGAGTTTGTTATCACCGGCGCTATCGGTCCGGCGGTATCCGCCAGGCCGGGGGATGCCTTTGATGCAGAAATCACTGGCGTGGGGCTCATCAGCACCCGCTTTGCCGACTAAGGAAGTCTCGCAGGCTTAAAGGAGCCGTTATGGAACTGCAAAAAAATCATTTCAAGCATGCCATTAAAAACAACAGCGTACAGCTCGGTCTCTGGACTCAACTGGGCAGCTATATCGCCGCTGAGATCCTCTCCGGCTGCGGTTATGACTTTATTGGACTCGATGCGGAACATGGCCCGAGTGAATACATCGAAATTTACTCGCAGTTGCAGGCCTGCGCGGCTGGCGGACCGACTCAGCCCATCGTACGCATCCCCAATCACGATATTTCGCTGATTAAGCGTTATCTGGATGCGGGGGTAAACACCCTGATGGTGCCGCAGGTAGATACCGTCGAACAGGCAAAAGCGCTGGTCTCCGCCGTGCGTTATCCACCTCATGGCGTGCGCGGCTACTGTGGCGCGCCGCGTGCCTCCGGCTTTGGGCGGATAAAAAACTACGCCACCACCTGCGAGGAAGAAATTTGTCTCATCGTGATGCCGGAAACCACCCTCGCGCTGGAAAATATCGAGGCGATGGCGGCCATTGATGGCGTTGACGCCTTCTTTATCGGCCCCGGCGATCTCGCGGCCAGCCTCGGCTATATTGGTCAGCCGATGCACCCGGAAGTCATTAAAGTGATTGAAGAGACCGGCCGACGCATCAAAGCGGCTGGAAAAGCCGTCGGCATTCTCTGTACGGATGAAGCGCAAACCCGCCGTTATATCGAGCTGGGTTTCCAGATGATTGCCATTGGTTCTGACCAGGGACTGTTGACCAAAGGCGCGGAGCAACTGCTGGCGAAATTCAGATAGTTTCCCGAAGTACTTGTATTGGTTTTTCTTTTCCGGATGCGCGCGGCAGCCTCATCCGGTTTTTTCTTTTAGCGACGGGGGCGAATCGCTTTTGTGGAGTCGCCAGTCACCAGTTGCGGGGTAAAGATCTGGCTATCGGTGGAGGCGTAAAAAGCCTCCGGTGCAAGCGTCTGCTCCTGATTCATCAGGCGATCAATGATGGCAACACAGGCGTCAGCAATCTGTTTTTCCGGCAGCGAAATATAGGTCAGTTTCATCTCCAACAGGCTGGCCCAGGAGACATCGCCATAGGCCACCAGCGAAAGGTCGTCCGGGATACGGATATTTTTCTCTTTCGCGGCCAGTAAGATGCTCATGGCATAACGTGGGCTACCGAGCACCAGGGCGGTAGGCGGCGCCTCTGCGGCCATCACGCGCCTGAAAGCGTCACCGCCAAACTCGGCCTGCGGCGGACCGACATGAATAAGCGCCTGGAGCGCCGTCTGTTCTGCCGGGGTGAAACATTGCAGAAAGCCCTGTAAACGTTCATAGCCAGTGCTCAACTCTTCGGAGGAGCCAATATAACCGATACGCTGGTGGCCAAGTTCGCGCAGATGTTTTACCGCCAGCGAAATGCCGTGGCGATCATCTATGGCGATAACCGGCGCCTGCAGGCTGCGATGTTTGCGCAGTAGCTGGACGGCATTCGTACGGGTAATCAGCTCTTGCGTTTCTGAAAGGGGGTTGGCGGTTGGGGCGAAAATAATGCCATCCACACGGGCGGTCATTAAGCGCAACAGCGCGGCATGTTCCATCTCCGGCTTGTCGCTGGTAATGCCCAGCATCATCTGCCAGGAGCGCTCGGCGGCGACATGCGCGATGGCATTGGTGACGGTAATAAAGAAATCGTTCTGAATATCCGGGATCACCAGACCAAATGCGCCAGTACTGGCATTACGCAACGCGCGCGCGGCGCTATTGGGAATATAACCATAATCTCTTGCAGCCTGTAGCACACTGTCTTTGGTGGCCTGGCTAATGGCGGGGTGATCGTTTAAAGCACGTGATACCGTGGTATGAGATAAGCCCAATATTGCAGCCAATTTTTTTATTGTCACTGCGTCACCTTAATGTCGTCCTGGCGCGGATTTCCCGTCATCAATTCAGAAAGCCGGGGATTAAATTATAATCCCTACAGTTTTTCGCTGTGAAAATGCATCAAGAATATTGTGCATAAGCCATAATAACAGATTCTTATATCTGGCACTATCGTTTTACCATACTAACATCTGCCTGAATTAATTAGACATAGTGCAAACTTATAAATATTTTAACTTGCCTTAAGAATCGTTTTCTTATTAAGAAAAAATTAAGGGTTATTATTATTGATAATGAAAAATGATATTTAATCCCCCCGAAACGCCCCCTTCCCTGTGCGCCTCTCCTGCCCGTCGTACCGATCTTTTACAAGAACAAGCGAGACATTCCTCACACTTTTACATGACAGGCTATGCTGTTAGGGAGGACAAATTTCATTCTAAGGAGACGCCAATGACCACCCGGCAACCGCTTTTCCCACGACGCCAGACGCATCCCGTTGCAGACGAGCACGCTGTTTTAAACTGGGCGCAAAACGCCACGCTGGCACAGGAACGCGCGGTTATCACACCAGAAACTGAAGCGCAGTTGCAGCAGGCGATTGCCAGTTGTCAGGGGCGGGTGCGCATCATGGGCAGTCGCATGTCTCCGGGCAGGATGCTCGCGATAACCCAGCCGCAGGATATCCTGATTGATCTCTCCCGTCTGCGGGGCCTGCTGGCGGTGAGCGACGACAGCGTTACCTTTGCCGGAGGTACTCCGCTGCATGAGGTTTATGAAGTGCTGACCGCCATGAACCGTATGCTCCACGCCTCACCGGGGGTGATTGCCTCTCAGACGCTGGCGGGCGCGATCTCGACCGGCACGCACGGTCAGGGTATGCAGCAAAGCTCGCTGGCGGATGAGGCGCTTGCTATCCGGCTTATTGATGCAGCGGGCCAGATTCATACGCTGGATGACCAGCATCCCTGGTTGCGGCGGCACAGTTGGGGCTGGGAACGCTGGGTGCCATCAGCGCCGTTACGCTCCGCACGCGTCCTTACACGCAGTTTACCTGTTTTAAAAGCGCGCACAGTGCCGATACGCTCGAAGAAGATCTGGTGGCCTGGAATCAGCAATGGACATTCAGCAAGGCCTGGTGGTTTGTAGATGAAAACAAAGTCCACGCCTGGAATGCCCGTGAAGCGCATGACGATGAGCGTCAGGCCTGGCGGGATAACCATGGTGACCTGCTGATGCTGGAAGAGACCAGTGATCAGATGAATGTCGCGGTGGAAAACACCCTGCAAAATATGCGCAACGACACCCGTATCGTGGATGAAAACGGTAAGCCGTTTCGTACAGTGACGCGCTTTAAAGATTTCTCCGACGTGATTGGCGATGTCTATCAGGTCTTCTGTCGCGGCATCGCCACGCCGCAGATCAATATAGAGATTGGCGTACCGATGGACCGCGCCCCCGCGCTTATCACGCGGATCCGCGAGTGGCACACCCGTGAACAACCTCATATGCACTACCCGATCATTTTGCGCTGTACCGGGCCATCAGGCGCCTGGCTGAGCCCATCCTGGCAGCAGCCCACCTGTTTCTTCGGTTTTGTGGTCTATTACGCCGAGGATGGTTCACTCTCCGAAGAGGGGCTGGCCTTTTTGCGCGCGGTGGAGACGCTTTTGGCAAGTGAGGGTGGGAAGCCCCACTGGGGGAAATATTTCGATGCCAGCCTGTATGACTGGCCCGCGCTTTACCCACAGTTACCCGCCTTTAAGGAGGTGCGCCAGGCGCTCGATCCGCAGGGTAAATTCCTCAATGACTTTATGGCGGAGCTGTTGTCATGAGTGCCGCATTCGCCTGGGTGACGTTGCTCACCCAGCCCGGCTACGTACCGGGCGTGGAGGCATTGCGCCACTCGCTGCAAAGAAGCGGTTCGCCATGGCCGCTGGTGGTGATGGTGACGCCTGGTATTGAGGGCGCGACACGCAGGTCGTTGAGCGATGCCGGATGTGTAGTCCGGGAGGTGCCGATTCTTGGCCCCGATCCCGCACTGGCGCACCGTTACGCTAATGCCCGTTTTGCCGAGGTGTGGAGCAAACTGGCGGTATGGACACTTGAGGAGTATCAGCGCGTGGCGTTTCTCGACGCCGATATGCTGGTGGTACAGAACATGGATGAAGTGTTCGAGTTACCGCTACAGGCGGGTTTTATTGCCGCCTGCCACGCGTGCCGGTGTAATCCCAACCGTATCGCCAGCTACCCGGAAAGCTGGCAGCCTGAAAACTGCTATTACAGTTGGTGTGAAGATCCGCAGATGACGGCGCATCCACCGGCGACTTTGGATAACTATCTTAATGGCGGTTTTCTGCTGTTGACGCCGGATAAAGATATGTACGACAGGATGGTGACGCAACTGGCCGCCATGGCGGATATCTCCGATTATGTGTTTGCCGAGCAGGATTTTCTCAACGATGTTTTCCGCAATCGCTGGGTGCCGCTGCATTATGGTTATAACGCGTTAAAGACGCTGGCGTTGCAGCACCCGAAGATGTGGGATTTCAGCCGGGTGAAGAATGTGCATTACATCATTGATAAACCCTGGGAGAAGTTCCCCGAGCCGGACGATAAGTGGTACGCGTTGCACCGCCTGTGGTGGGAGTTTTATCCGCATTAGGGGGGGGTTGTGTGGTCTGCTCCCCTCACCAGAGCACATTCAGGAAAAATCCCCGGTGGCGCTGCGCTTACCGGGGCTACAAATCGTAGCCCGGATAAGGCGTTTGCGCCGCATCCGGGAAAACGTTATCCCACCATCTCAAGGTAAATCCGGCGCAACAGCTTCGTTATCTCACCTGGCTTACCGTCGCCGATTTGCTGACCGTCCACGCTCACCACCGGCCAGACAAAGGTGGTGGCGGAACTGATAAACACTTCGCTCGCCTGGCGTGCCTCTTGCGGCGTAAATAACCGCTCTTCAAAGGTGATGCCGTGCTCCTCGCCCAGACGGAACAATGCCTTACGGGTAATGCCGTGCAAAATATTATTGCTCAACGGCCGCGTAACGATGGTTTTATCCGCCGTCACGATATAACAGTTGCAGGCGCTGCCTTCGGTAATAAAGCCATCTTCCACCAAAAACGCATCATCCGCGCCGTTGGCCTCGGCCCATGCTTTTGCCAGACACGGCGCCAGCAACTGCACGGTTTTAATATCCCGCCGCTGCCAGCGAATATCCGGGCAGGTCACCACACGGATGCCCTTACTGGCAGCAGGATGGTCCACAACCGCACGCGCCTGGGTAAACAACACCAGCGTGGTCGGCGTCTGCGCCGACGGAAAGTGAAAATCGCGATCGCCACTATTACCGCGCGTCAGTTGCAAATAGATCCCCCCTTCCGTGAGTCCATTCTCCGCGATCAGGCGCTGATGGATCTCGCGCAGATCGTCTTGCGAAAGCGTCAGAGGTAAGCCCAGCTCACGACAAGATCGCGCGAGCCGCGCAACATGACCGGCAAAGTCCACCAGCTTGCCGTTCACCACCGCCGTGACTTCATACACTGCGTCGGCAAATAAAAAACCACGATCAAAAACGGAAATTTTGGCCTCTTCTTCCGGCACATACTCCCCGTTGAGGTAAACCGTGCGTGACATGTTCATCTCCTTACATCATTACGCCACTAACCCCATAACGCCGGGGTCGGGGGGAAAAGTTCGCTGCCGTCGTAACGCAACCCGTCTTCACGATCTTCGGCCAGCAATAGCGGCCCGTCGAGATCGACCACGCTCGCCTGCTGCGCCACCACCACGGCGGGCGCCATCGATAACGATGTGCTGACCATGCAACCCACCATGATCTGCAGGCCAAGACGCGTGGCCTCTTCCCGCACGCGCAGCGCCTCGGTTAATCCGCCAGTTTTATCCAGCTTGATATTCACCATCTCGTAGCACCCGGCAATAGCGCCAAGCGAGCCAAGATCGTGGCAGGATTCATCGGCGCACAGCGGCACCGGATGCGGCAACTGAGCCAGCACCGCGTCTTTGCCTGCCGGGAGCGGCTGCTCAATAAGCGTAACGCCAAGGCGCGCCAGTTCGGGAGCCTGACGCAGATAGATCGTCTCATCCCAGCCTTCGTTGGCATCCACAATCAGTCTGGCGTGCGGCGCCCCTTCCCGCACGGCGCTGACACGGGCAATGTCCTCATCATCGGCGAGCTTGAGTTTAAGCAGCGGACGCCAGGCGTTTTCCTGCGCCATCTGCTGCATGCGCGCCGGGGTATCAAGGGATAAGGTGTACGCGGTATGCAAACTGTGTGGTGCGGGCAATGCGGCCCGCTGCCAGACACTCTGCCCGGACGCCTTACACTCCAGATCCCAAAACGCGCAGTCCAGCGCATTACGCGCCGCCCCCGCAGGCAATGCGCTTTGTAACTGCATACGTGTCATACCCGCCGCCAGCGACGGGCGCAGACGCTCGATTTGTGCCATGACGCTCTCAACCGATTCGCCATAACGCGCATAAGGCAGACATTCGCCGCGTCCGGTAAATCCCTGCAACTGGAGGGTGGCACTCACCACATCGGCCACGGTTCGACTTCCCCTGGCGATGGTGAACGCATGGCGCAATGGCCAGCGTTCATGGGCGATGGTCAGTTCCATTACAGTGTCGCCAGCGTATCAACAATCGCGCCAACGCCCTGACGGAACGGATCCACAACCGGCAGTCCGTGACGTGCTTCCAGTTCAGCCATCAGCGCCCGCGCATCGGCATCGCTCAGGGCGGAGGTATTCAAAGAGATCCCCACGAAACGGGCATCCGGGTTGGTCAGTTGCGCCATTTTCAGGTTCAGCGCCATACAGTCAGCGATGTCCGGAATCGGATAATCTACGCCGCGCATATGGGTGCGGGTCGGCTCGTGACACAGCACCAGCGCATCCGGCTGCGCGCCATGAATCAGGCCAGTCGTCACGCCAGCGAAAGAGGGATGAAACAGTGACCCCTGCCCTTCAATAATATCCCAGTGATCGGCCTCGTTCGCCGGAGCGAGCGTTTCCACCGCGCCGGAGACAAAATCGGAGACTACCGCGTCAACGCTCACGCCCGCCCCGCTAATCAGAATGCCGGTTTGCCCGGTGGCGCGAAATGTGGCTTTGCCGCCGCGCGCCAGGATCTCTTTTTCAATAGCCAGCGCGGTATACATTTTGCCGCAAGAGCAGTCAGTGCCCACTGGCAGTACGCGTTTACCGCTGCGTTTGCGCCCGCTGGCAACCGGGTATTGCTGCGTCGGATGGCGAACATCAAACAGATTGCGACCCAGCCGGTCGGCCAGCGCTTTTAACTCAGGAACATCGGCCAGCTTATTATGCAGGCCAGCCGCTAAATCCATTCCTTTTTCCAGCGCCGCACTCAGTACTGAAATCCACTCTTTTGAAATAATACCGCCACGGTTAGCCACACCCACCACCAGTGTTTTTGCCCCCGCCTTAACCGCAGCATCAATATCCATATCCGTTAATTGGCAATCGGCATGGCAATTCGCCATACGGTACTGACCCACGCAATATTCCGGGTGCCATTGTTTAATCCCATCGGCAACTTTTGCTGCCAGTTGGTCATGCGCATCACCAAGAAAAAGCAGATAGGGCTTTTGGATATTCATTATTTATCCCCCTCAGGATAAGACTGAAAATAAATTAACGCAGAAATAACATTTCTGAAAAAAATTAAATAAAGGCTGACTGTTTATGCAGAATAACAAGGGTTTTATTATTGTCAACTGTCGCTATTGCAGGCTTTATTTACCATGTCTATTGCAAATAGGCAGTGTTTTATTCTGATAAAAGAAATCCAGAAAACGCTTGTGAAAATATTAATCTTTAAATCCACACCCTCCCATCAACCAGGCAATAAAAATATTTATCATAATGTGATCTCATCACTATTCACGCACCAATAAAGCGCAATGCACTATTTTAGCGATCCAAAACAGTGCTATTACGCACGATAAATCTATAAGAAGAATGGATGAGAAAAATCCAATTAATGGATGTAAGGTGAATCCGTTATTGATGGAAATTGTCGCCAGAAATATCTCTGGAAAATCAAAAGGCCTGGCCCTTAATTAATATTCATTTCTTCCGGCTTTCGTTTCTAACGGAAATATCAGGCTCGCGCTTACGGAAGAAGTCAGTACGACATGCAGCGCATTCCAGACGAAGCGACCGCGTGGTGCCAGGCGCATCAGTATTCAGTGTTACGCGGTATTTGATGCTTCAACATTCACAATTAACTGACGGACGGTGAGGTAACAATGAAGAGTTTTTGTGGGAAAGTCTCTTTAATGGCAGTACTGATTTCCGGCCTGGCTGGGGCGCACAGCGCACTGGCGGCAGAGATTAAAATCGGTGTGGTATTGCCCCTGAGCGGGCCGCTCAGCGGATATGGTCAACCTTCGCAGAAAGGCCTGGAACTGATTCAGAGCATCACCCCGACCCTGAAAAACGGCGACACCGTCAAGCTTATCGTAATTGACGATAAAAGTGACAAAGTTGAAGCCGCGAACGCCATGCAGCGCCTGGTCTCCAGCGACAAAGTCGACGCGGTGATCGGTGAAGTCACCTCCGGTAACACACTGGCGATGGTCAAAATTGCCGACGACAGCAAAACTCCGCTGGTCTCCTCTACCGCAACCAACGACCGCGTCACCCGTAACCACCCGTATGTCAGCCGCGTCTGTTTCTCCGACAGCTTCCAGGGCGTGGTGGGTGCCAACCTGGCCTCACGCGATCTGAATGCAAAAACGGCGGCTATCGTCTTTGACAGCAGCAACGACTACTCCGTTGGCCTGGCCAAAGCCTTCCGCGCCCAGTTCCTGAAAAACGGCGGCACCATTCCTATTGAAGTCCAGGCACCTGCGGGCAGCAAAGACTTTAAAGCGCAGCTTTCCAGCGTGAAAGCCAAAAACGTCGACATGATCTACATGCCTATCTACTACACCGAAGGCGCACTGATTGCCGTGCAGGCAAAACAGTTGGGCTTAAACAAACCGGTTGTTGGCGGCGATGGTCTGGCGGCGGATCCGGTGTTCTTTGATGTGGGCAAAGATGCGGTGAACGGGTACATGACCACCGACTACTACTCACCGAACGCCAAAGAGCAGACTCCGGCAGGCGAAACCTTTATTAAAGGCTGGGAAGAGAAATTCAAATCGCCAACCCATACCTGGGGCGCAATGGCAGCCGATGCCTACAACGTGATCGTCAATGCGATGAACCAGTGTAGCGATCCGCACGATCGCGTCTGCGTTAACGAGAAAATCCGCGCGACCAAAGACTTCCAGGGTGTAACCGGTACATTAACGCTGAAAGACGGCGACGCCATTCGTAGCGCGGTGATTAACGAAGTGAAAGATGGTCAACTGGCATTCAAAACCGTGGTGAATCCGTAAGCAGTAATAAGAGGTTATTAAACGAGATGGATGGCACCATTTTTCTCCAGCAGGTCGTCAATGGCATGAGTCTGGGCGGCATGTACGCCCTGATCGCCATTGGCTATACCATGGTGTATGGGGTCCTGCGCCTGATCAACTTCGCGCATGCGGATGTCATGATGGTCGGCGCATTTGCGACCCTGTTTCTTTTTTCTTCCATTGGGCTGCCCTTCTGGGTAGCCATTTTACTGACCCTCGGGCTTTGCGGCCTGTTGGGAATGTTTATCGACCGGGTGGCTTATCGCCCGCTGCGTCAGGCATCAAAAATCTCCATGCTGATCACCGCCATTGGCGTCAGCTTCTTCCTGGAAAACTTGTTTAACGTCCTCTTCGGCGGCAGCTCGCGTTTCTTTTCTGCTCCGGACTGGTTCAACAACACCCTGACTTTTGGTCACATCATCATCACTAACGTGGCGTGGGTCGTGCCGCTGATCACCGTGCTTCTGCTGCTGGCGATCCTCTGGCTGCTCTACCGCACCCGCTACGGGATGGCGATCCGCGCGGTGGCGTTTGACGTCAATACCGTGCGCCTGATGGGTATTGATGCGAACCGCATTATCTCACTGGTGTTCGCCCTGGGCAGCAGTCTCGCCGCGCTGGGCGGTGTCTTTTACTCCATTAGCTACCCGACTATCGATCCGTTGATGGGCGTACTGATTGGCCTGAAAGCGTTTGCCGCCGCCGTACTCGGTGGGATTGGCAGCGTCACCGGCGCGGTGCTGGGCGGGTTTATTCTTGGCTTCACCGAAGTGGTCGCTGTCGCGCTGTACCCCGAACTGGGGGGTTACAAAGACGCCTTCGCCTTTATGTTTTTGATTCTGGTCTTGTTGTTCCGCCCGGTGGGCATTATGGGTGACGAACGTCTGGAAAGGAGCCGCTTCTAATGTTTAACGCTTCAACCACTCTCGGCGCTCAGGGGCGTAACCTGGTCATTATTGTGCTCGCCATTGCGCTGCTGGCCGGGATGAATCTGGTTTTCAACGATTACATTATTCGGGTAATCAGCACCGTATTTGTCTTTATGATCCTGGCGGTGAGCTACAACCTGATTAACGGCGTCACCGGGCAGTTGTCACTGGAGCCCAATGGATTTGTCGCCGTGGGTGCCTATGTTACCGCGCTGTTTATTCTCTCCAGCGACAGCAAAATCGATATGTTCGAGATGACCGCGCCAAGCCCGTTTATCCTGATGTTACATACCAGTTTCTTACCGGCGCTGTTGATAAGCGGACTATGCGCCGCTTTCCTGGCGGTCTGCCTCGCATTCCCGGTGTTTCGCGTACGCGGCGACTATCTGGCGATTGTGACCCTGGGTTTTGGCTTTATTATCAAGATCCTCGCCATCAATAACCCGCAGATCACCAACGGCGCCATTGGGCTTAATGATATTCCTCAGCAGCCCCATCTGCTGTTCTGGTGCGGGCTGTTCGCCCTGGCGGCATCGGGGATGATCCTGCAACTGGTGTGGTCAAAGTATGGCCGCATGATGAAGGCGATCCGCGATGACGAAGACGCCGCCATCGCCATGGGGGTGAATACCTTTCGTATCAAAACCTGTGCCTTTGCCACCAGCGCCTTTTTCGAAGGCATTGGCGGTGGGTTGCTGGCCTCGCTGCTGACCACCATCGCACCGGGATTGTTCGACTTTATGCTGACCTTCCAGTTGTTGATCATTATCGTGCTCGGCGGCCTGGGCAGCACCACGGGCGCACTGCTCGGCACCATCGTGGTTGTGGGCAGCGGCGAATGGTTGCGCTTCCTCGACCAGCCTCTGTCGTTGTTCGGCCACGACCTGGGCTCTTATCCGGGGCTGCGTATGGTGGTGTTCTCACTGCTGCTGCTGATCATTATGTTATTCGCCCGTGAAGGTCTGTTGGGCAAAAAAGAAGTGTGGCAAGTCCGCTTCGGGAGACGCCGTCATGACGTCAAATAACGCGATTCTCGAAGTGCAGGAGGTCGTCATGCAGTTCGGCGGCCTGCGGGCGATTGATAATGTCAGTTTTCACGTTGATGAAGCCGAAATCTTTGGCCTGATTGGCCCCAACGGCGCCGGGAAAACCACCCTGTTTAACGTCATCACGGCCAACTACAAGCCGACCAGCGGCAACGTGCTGCTGGCGGGCAAATCGGTCAAGGGTTTAAAACCAAACAAGGTGGTGAACGCAGGGATTGCCCGCACCTTCCAGAACATCCGCCTGTTTAACTCAATGACCGTGCTGGAAAACGTGATGGTCGGGCTGGATCACAGCAGCCACTATTCACTGCTGGAAGCCGCGCTGCACATTGGCCGCTATTTCCCTGCCGAACGTGCCGCCCGGGCGAAGGCGATGGCGCTGCTCGACTATATCGGTATCGCCGAATACGCCAACATGCAGGCCACCAATCTGAGCTATGGCAACCAGCGCAAAGTGGAGATTGCCCGCGCGCTGGCGACCGGGCCAAAACTGCTGTTGCTGGATGAGCCCGCCGCCGGGATGAACCCCAAAGAGACAGAAGATCTGGCAAGCCTGATTTTCCGCATGCGTAAGGATTACCAGTTAAGCGTGTTGTTAATTGAGCATGATATGCAGTTCGTGAACGCCCTGTGTGAACGCGTCATGGTGCTGGAATATGGCAAACCGTTATTCAGCGGACTGATGTCCGACGCGATTCAACATCCGGAGGTGATCTCCGCCTACCTGGGGGACGTAAATTATGCTTAGCGCCCGTGAGCTGAAAGTGTTTTATGGCGTTATTCAGGGGCTGAAAGGCATTGATATCGAGATTAACGACCGGGAAATTGTGACGCTGATTGGCAGCAACGGCGCGGGAAAAACCTCGACGCTGAACGGTATCGTCAATATGGTGCGCTCCACCGGAACGGTCAATTTTCTCAATGAGGATATCTCCCGTAGTCAGACGCACCACATTGTCCGCAAGGGGCTGGCGCTGGTACCGGAAGGGCGAAAAATTTTCACCAACCTGACCATCGAAGAGAACCTTCGCATGGGGGCATATAACAATCTGGCGAATTTCACCCGTCTGCGCGACAGGATGTACAGCCTCTTTCCGCGTCTGAAAGAGCGCCGTAAACAGATGGCAGGCACGATGAGCGGCGGTGAGCAGCAGATGCTCGCCATCGCCCGCGCCTTGATGAGCGAGCCAGTGTTATTGATGCTTGATGAGCCGAGTCTGGGCCTTGCGCCAAAAGTGGTGGGTGAGTTATTTGCCACCATTCGCCAGTTGCGTGAGGAGAACATCACCATCTTGTTGGTGGAGCAAAACGCCACGGCGGCCCTGCGGATTGCCGACCGGGCCTATGTGCTGGAAAACGGCAAGATTGTGCTTTCCGGCGAGGCAAAGGATGTGCTCGCAAACCCGGAAGTGAAGAAGATGTATCTGGGAGGATAAACCCGGTTCCCGGATGACGGCGCAACGCCTTGTCCGGGCTACCTCGCCACGATCACGGGTCTACATAACCTTACCTTTCAGCGGTGATTGCTGCGGCCATTGCGCGCAAAAACCCCTCTGTTTTCCGCATGATGAGTCGAAATATTAGTAGTTTTCCCTCCGGGAAATAGAACGTATATTGACGCAAATTCATTCATCTTGTTGTCGATACTATGCCCGTTCAATTTTCATCTTTACCCGTGACCTTAGGCGTCACCGGACACCGCGATGTGCAGGATACAGAGCAGCTTCTCACCCTGCTGGAGAGTGAAATCAGCGCGATTCAGGCGCGCTATCCTCATTCACCGGTCATGGCGCTCTCTTCGCTGGCCGAAGGGGCGGACCGCCTGTTTGCCCGCGTGATCATGGAAAAAAGATTACCGCTGCATGTGGTGTTGCCTTTTGCCAAAGAAGAGTACGAGCGTGACTTCGCCGACACGGTGACGGAATTTCGCGAACTCTACGATTACGCGCAAAAGACTGGCGGTATCTACTGCATCGACACGGTGATCCCCGGTTCTGAATCGATGATTTCCCTGGATCAAAACCCGCAGGGCTCTCTCTACCGCGACCTGCAATATGCCAGAGCGGGTATGTACCTGGCGCAGCGTTGTCATATTCTTTTCGCGCTGTGGGATGGCGAAAAAGCCAGGGGCTTAGGGGGCACCGCGCAGGTGGTTAACTTCCGCCGCGAAGGGCGCATTCAGGAGCACGACCTGGCCGCGCTGAATGCCAGACTGCCCGGCATCAAGCGCTATCTGGGCCAATCCAACCTGCTGGATGTACCGGACACCGGCCTGGTGTGCCATATTCACGTGCGCCGTAAAGCGGGAACCTATGCTAACGGCGCCACCGCCCCTTCTGTCTCCTGGTATCCACCGCTACCGGTCAAAGGACAGCCGCAGACGCCATCGATCCACGGCGAAGAGTCCTGGTATCGCAGCCTTGAGCGCCTCGATACGCTGAATGCGCGTATCACCAAAGAAGATGAGGCGAACGCCAGCCTCGGCGCATCGCATCTCTGTCATGCCGCTTTCGCCCATATCGACAGGCTGGCGAATAAACAGATGAAAGATATGCGTAAGGTGTACAACGTTATCTTTGGGTTGGCGGCCATTATGGCCCTGGTGGGCAACCGTGTGCCGGGTGATGGCGAGCACTGGGTTATCACCTCGCTGAGCCTGTCGCTGCTCCTGCTGGTACTGCTTTCCGTCGCGCTCAGCCGCGTCCACAGTTCTCGCGCCAACCGCAATGCCACCGAACTGCGTGCGCTGGCGGAGGGGCTGCGTGTGCAAAACGTCTGGCGTCAGGCCGGGATTGCGCGCGCCGTTTCTCTACATTATCTGCGCCGCAGCCACGACAATATCGCCTGGGTGCGCCGGGCAATGCTGGCTGCGAGTATTTACCCACAAAGCGAGGCGAGCACGCTGAAAACGGCGATTAACGCAGTGAAAGAGAGCTGGGTGCGCGATCAGAAAAATTACTTCGAAAAGAACGTCCATAAAAAAGAGCGCAAGCATCGCCTCGCAAAACGCATGGCTTTCGGGCTGTTTATCTGCGGTATCGCCATCACGTCTGTGGTGCTGGCCTCCAGCCTGTGGGGGCTTACCGATGAGCACCTGGCGCATACGCTCCATTTCTGGAATATGGTGGGCGAACACCTGGCGGAGTTTTTGATCGCCTGCGCCGCACTCTGCGCCGCTTACGCGAAATTTCTTGGCTATGAAGAGGATATCGCCGACTACGAACGGTCTGCGGTGCTGTTCTCTACTGCGCTGGCGAAAATGGAAGCCCATTCGCCAACGCCGGATACCGAAGACTTGCAGGAAATCTTGTATGCGCTCGGTATCGAAACCCTACAGGAAAATGCACGCTGGGTGGCGCGTACCACCGGACGTGATGTGGAAATTATTGGCGGCTAACACATATTAGGCGAAGGAATGGCACGATGACTCAGGCAACCACGCAGCGCGAAATCCGGGTATTTCTCTCCTCCACGTTTCGGGATATGGACGCCGAACGCCACTATCTGGTGACCCGCGTCTTCCCGGAGATCCGCCAGATTTGCTATCAGCGGATGATCAATTTCAGCGAAATCGATCTGCGCTGGGGAATCACCGAAGAGGCGGCCCACAATGGCCGCACGGTGCAAATCTGTCTTGAAGAGATTGAACGCTGCCGGTCGCTTGGCATTCCTCCTTTCTTTATCGGTTTCCTTGGCGAGCGCTATGGCTGGGTGCCACAGGCTGACGATCTTGCCGCCTACTGGCAGCAATCACCGGACCAGCGCTACGCCGGGCTGATCCGTGACGCACTGAAAGAAAATATCAGCGTCACGGAGCTGGAAATTCGCTTTGCGTTTCTGGCGCCCCCGCCGGATGTCGCCTCCCTCTCTTCTGCCAGCACGCCGCGTGTGCAGATGTTTTTACGCGATCCGGCCTTCACCGCCACCATGGCAAGCGCTAACGCACCGCAGGATGTCTGGTTTGATCGCCTGCCTGATGGCACGCCGGACAGCACGCGCACAGCACAACTGGCTTCCCTGAAACAACGGCTGCGTCAGCATTTTCCGCAGACTATCGCTATCGACGGCTATGACAGCGTGGAACAATTCGGCGAGGCGGTAAGGGCTTACCTGCTCAGCGCCATCGATACGCTGTATCCGGCGGAAAAGATGCCCAATCGCTGGCAACAGCGCACCCATGAACACGCGCAGTTCGCCGCCGTGCGTCGCCGGGCCTATGTGCCGCTTACAGCATTTCGCCAGCAGATAGTCAGCGAGCTTAACCAGGGCTGGATGGCTATTTTCCCGGAGCCCTGGCTGATTACCGCCCCGTCGGGGATGGGTAAAAGCGCCTTTTTAGCCGACTTAGAAAGCACGCTGCGGGAGAAAAACCGGCAGGCGCCGATGCCGTGGGACGACGATTATGTGCCGCTTGAAATTAGCGAACTCCTGAGCCAGGACGATAACTATCGTGTATTCAGCCACTATATTGGCGCGGATGGCGACACGACGCTCGACAACTGGCGTAATCGGCTGTTCTGGTTTTTGGCCGAAGAGGGAGATAACACAGAGCCCGCCTCCAATGACCATCATGCCTGGCAACAGGTGATGGAAAGAGTTCAACGCTTCCGTCAGCGCGAGAATGCGACGCTGGTCCTGATTCTGGATGCCATCAACCAGTTTGATAAACCTGAGCTTGCGATTCACCGCCTGCAACAGCTTGAATGGCCTTCACGCGTGCTGCTGGTCTTGTCCGCCACGCCCGAGGTGCAGTCATTCCTTGAGCAGCAAAAAATCACCTGGAAATGCCACTCGCTCCCGGCGCTGACGCAGGAAGAGCGCGAGGCGCTTTGCCAGGCAAGCCTGAGCCTGGTCAGCAAGTCCTTGTCCGGGGAGCTGACCGGGCAGCTTATCTCTACGCCCGCCTGCGACAATCCGCTGTTTATGCGCCTGGTATTAGAAGAGCTCTGCCTGCATGCCCGACACGAAGCGCTGCCGGAGAGACTGAGCGCGCTGCTGGCCTGTGCCGGGCCCGGCGCGTTGTTTACCTCCGTATTAGCGGCGTCTGACCGTGATTTCTCATCGAAACTGGCGACCCGCGCCGCCTGCGCCATTGCGGCCTCTCGTCGCGGGCTGACCCATGGCGAACTGTCCCGCATTCTGGCGATTTACCCCTCGCTGAAAGTCCCGGATAGCGAGTTAGTGCCGCTGCTGGCACGGCTTGCCCCATATTGCCAGAACAGCGATGGTCGCCTGCGGTTATTGCATAACACGCTCTATCAGGCGCTACAAGACAATGATGAAATGGAAAGCTGCCGGGAAAGTATTCTCCGGGAGATCCAGGACAGCAGCGGCTTTGCGCTGGCGGAACGCACCTGGCAGTGGCTGTCGCTCGGTGAGATCGATCCGGTCATACGCGAACTCTCTGAGGTGATGGCGGTGATCCGTTTGCACGAGGTGGATCCGGCCCTGTTACACACCGTCTGGCAGTTTAGTGGTATTTACGATGGGCGGCGTCTTGACCCCCGGTTTGAACAGACATTTGCGTGGACCGCCCCGGACCCGGCGGTGCTGCAAAACCACCTGCCTGCCGCGCTCTCCATCTTCACCTGGTTACGTCAGAGCCGGGCGGAAAAGGCGGCGACACAGTGGGCAGAGATGATTAAACCTGCCGTAGAGGACGATAAAACGCCGCCGGGGCTGAAAGAGCACTTTTACAATACGCTCACGGTACTGGCGCAAAAAACCGCTAACCCGGCACTGGCAAAAGAGGCCATGGATCAGGTGCTGGAAAATCTGTTTAACCCCGGTGAAGCCGGCATGAAAATGCTGGCCGTAACCATGTCTAACATGGCGCAGCAACTCAATGCGGCGGGTAAGAGTGAACAGGCGCTGGAACTTTACCAAAAGGCAAAAGTCGCGGCCCTGCAACCCCCGCGGGACCCTGCCGTTCTGGCCAACATTATCATGCAAATCGCGCAGATTAAGGCCCAAAGTGGCAACACCGCCGAGACGGAACAGCATCTGCTGGAAGCGGTTGCACTCATTGAACAGATGCCGCCAACACCGCAGCGGCAAATTATGCTGTCATCGTTTTATCAGGAACTTGCCACCGTTTATCTGGTGGAAAAAAACTTTGCCCGTGCCGTCGAGCTCTATGACCGCGCCATTGCCGCGGTAGAAACAATTTACAGCAGCGACGCAACCGAGATACGTAAACTCGAGGAAAGTCGCGATCTGTTTTACCGCCTGGCCGGCGAGCACGGCCAGACAGAGTAAGCCCGCTTAGTGAACGAGCTTATTCCAGGCACTGCGTAGCTTTTCGCCCACGCTACGCTTTGCCTCTGTTTGCGCACTCGCAGGTTCCGCCGGAGATTCATCTGTCATGGATACCGGCTCCGCTGGCGTTCCAGGTTGTGCCGCTGTTGACCATGTTGAGACGTCGACTTTTAGGGATGTCTGCCATGACGGGGTCGCCATACTGACAGGCGTCTGCCCCCATTGTTCCTTGCGCCCCGTTTTGTTCAGCACGCCTCTTGCCACCAGCCATTGAAATAGCGCATTTTTTTCCGGGGATGCTTCAAGCCACTGCGGCTCCACCATGGTAAAGAGCGTGCGGTACAAGGTTTCCGCAGCCGCATACTCGGCCAGAAAATAATGCATTTCTGCTGCCTCGGCCACGGACTGCACCTTAAGCTCAACGTCACCATGGTCATGCTCAACACGAAGCGACATAATTTGCAGCAGCAATGCTTTCGCTTCCTGATATTTCTGCTGTGCTTTGTAAGTACAGGCCAGATTACGCATGACCTTGAGCCTGCCGGCATTCTCCGGTGCGAGCTTACCCTCCTGTACAGAGAGCCATTTCGCCCAGCAGGCGGCCGCCTCATCCAGACGATCCTGGCCCAGGTAGAGCATGCCGAGGTCATCAAGTAACCGTAACATCACCGGGCTTTCAGGCCGACTCAGTTCAGACTGCGTGGCCAGCATCGCTTCATACAGCGGGATCGCCTTTTCATGGCAATCGTCTTCCATATAGAGGTTTGCCAGCGATTGTCGGGCAAATAGCAGCTCCGCCTGATTATCCGGCAGATGCTCAAGCAAAGGGATGGCTTCGCGCAGTTGCGATGCGGCGTCTTCAAGGCGTCCCATGGAACGGTATAACTCCGCCATATAGAACAGCCCGGCAATGAAGTCAGGATGGCCCGGCGATAACGATTTACGCCGGATGTCCATCATCTGCGTAAATAGCGGTTCGGCTTTATCGGCGTCGCCCTGACGATAATAGAGCTCTCCCAAATCGTTCAGACTTGTGGCGATATCGGGATGTTCCGGCGGCAAAACCGCCTTATGCAAGGCCAGTACTTCAAGCAAAACAGGTTCGGCTTCGTCGTAACGCATAAGCTCCATATAGAGCCCGCCAAGGCTGCGCTTTAAGCCGATGAGATGGGGATTGTCGCGGGCCTGCAGACGCGTTCTCACCGCCAGCGATTTACGCAGTAAAGACTCCGCCTGCTCATATTCTTCCAGTTGTTGATAACACTCCCCCAGGCTCTGGGCGAGGTTGGCAAAATCGATACTGTTTTCGTTGTTCACCGCTTGCAGTGCTTCGCGCAACAGCGGCTCTGCTTTTTCCGGCTGGCCCAGTGCGCCATAAATTCCGGCCAGATTATTCAGCACAACGCCAATATCCGGGTGCCCTGCGGGCAACATCTTGCGCATCATTGCCAGCGCATCATGAAGCAGCGGTTCCGCTTTGTCATACTGCCCAAGCAGGCGATAGAAAAGCGCCAGGCTATTGATCGTCCCCATGGTGTTGATCACGTTAACGGGCGTAGCTTTGCGTACCAGAACAGCCGCCAGTTCACTCCAGCGCACACCAATCTGCCAGAATCCGCGTTGCAAAAACCAGGCGCTTACCGCGTTCATTGTGGGTGTAAACACCACCTCAGGGCGCCAGATATTCCAGTTTTCCACCAGCGCATGTAATAACAGCGAAAGTGAGCTTCGCCCGGCGCCAAGTGTGAGCATCGCCTGCGAGGCCAGCTCCGGATAGCTTTGCTGTAACGCGCAAAAGGCGTCGACATGCCCGAGGGTTTCCACCAGTTGCTCATAATTTTCCAGCGCCATCCACTGGTATGTGCGTTCGGCCACCGAAAACGCATCCCGTTGATTAAACCGGGCCACCAGCGCCCGCCGGGACGGGGACATCAACGGCGACAGCGCGGTCAGCGTTTGGGTAAAGATGGTATGGGTGATACGCAACCTGCCGTCTTCGTTCAGGCAAAACGGCGCGATACGCGCCAGCAAGCGCAGCAAGGTCTGGTCGGCCATTTTCAGGCCTGACTGGTGCAGATGCGGTGCCAGCAGGACGGCTAAATCACTGTGTGATACCCCCGCGCGGGAAGCGGCAATCAGCGTCGTCGCATGGCTGGCAAGGGAGTATCCCTCCGTGCGAAAATCCCGGTCAGTTTCATTTAACAGCGCCAGGAACAGTTGCCCCGCATCATCATAAGTGAGCAATGCGCTCACCCGTGCCGCCAGGGAGTCGTGATCCGCATGCAGGCGTAACTCTTCCATCACCAGACGCAAAAACAGCGCGTTACCGCAGGCGGGCGCGGCAACCAGTTGCCCGACTAACGTCTCCGGCAGCTTTTTACTGTACTGGCGCAAAAACAACGTTATGGCCTCGCGGCGATGCGCTTCGGTCAGTTCCGGGAAAGCCAGCGTCTGCCACGTGTCCGGTAGCGGTTCCGTTGAGGTCACCACCAGCAATGTGCCCGGTAAGAAGCGCAGGCCATTGAGGCGGCGCATCCCCGCCTCCTGAGGAGATAACTGGTTAATGGCATCCAGCAGCAGAATGATGGGCTTGCCCATCTGCACCAGGGCGGCGCTCACGAGTTCCGCAAACGCCGCCCAGCGCGCGTCATCTTCAGTGGGAACATCAAGCGTGGCGGGCAGATAAGGCGTAAGCGCCTGTAGCACCCGCTCACGCCAGCTTTCCGGCGTGTTATCGCCGTCCGCGCCAACGAAATGGGCGATCACCAACGCCGTGTTAAAGGTTTCAGAGGCCACCAGGTCGGCCATAAACGCACTTTTCCCCCGCCCGGAATCGCCGACCAGCGCCAGACGGTTCAGGGGATCGCGCGCCTGATCTCCATCCGGGCGCATGGCAGCAAGCGTATCCTGTACCCATGTCTCAACCTGCTGTTTAAAAGCGGGCAACGGCACATAGTTCTCGCGCCGGGAAAGCGCATAGCATTGTTGCGCATGTAACCTGAGCTGCCGTTCATTCGGCACCTCATCAAGGGGGAAGTGGGTATCCAGTTCGGCAGTTAAGAAATCGAGGATCTGCTGACCAAACTCGCTGATCGCCTGGTAGCCATCAACACCGATGCACTCCGCGTGCGTCTCTCTGATTGCCCTTTTCAGGGCCGCAAGCTTGTCGCGGGCAGCGTCTGTGCTTTCATAGAAAGTGGCCGACTCTTTCCCGGCAAGAGAAGCCGTTAAATCCGGATGGCGAAAATAGAGCTGGACCCGCTGCCTGCTGACCCCCTGCGCATCGTCCATAAACCCAAAGCGCATCTCCAGCTCGGTAACGCTGATACCTTCCGCCAGCGCCGCTTCGATACGTCGGGCATAGGGGGTTTCTTCCTGTGCCGCCTGGTGCCAGTAATTTTCCAGCTCGTGACGCTGTGGTACCCAACCGTAACGTTCGCCGATAAAGCCAATAAAGAACGGCGAAATGCCCAGCGCACGGCAGCGGGCGATCTCTTCGAGACAGATTTGCACCGTCTGGCCGTTGTGCGCATCCTCTTCGGTAATCCCCCAGCGCAGGTCAATCTCGCTAAATACCACCTGGCGCTCAAGACACTGCTGTCGAAACAGGGGAAAAACGCGGGTCAGTAATTCATGACGCTCGTTTTCCATATCCCGAAAGGTGGAAGACAAAAACAGGCGAATCTGGCGAGGCTGACTGGCTGACGTTGGCATTAGCGCTGTTCCATGTGGTTGGTCGGTAACATGTTTATCCGTAACGACGAATAAGGTCCTGGGCCTGACGTTTCACCGAATCATCGACCCGTTCTGATGCCAGAATTTTCTCCAGTGTGGAGATGCCCAAACCCCGATTCATATTGGCTACCCGCCACCGCGCATCATCACCCACCGGGCGATTCTGGGTACGCAGAACACCACGCGCATGTAAAAGGGAGCGTATTTTTAAATGCAGAGACAATAAAGCGATAGCGCTTAACGAGGATAAATCCTGTTCTGTACAATCTGACTTATCCATGTATTTATCTGGACCCCAATGTCACCGCTACAAGATGGGCTGTCAGCCTGGCATTTTGCCCTTTCTGACCAGGTTCGTCATCCCCCCAGAACTGGTCGAAACGTGCCTTCCTGAAAACAGGGATTGTTACCCGCCCGCTGTTATCTGACAATGACAAAATATAAAGGCAGCCGCGCAGGGAGAGCCACAGATGAAAAAGTATTCTTACCCGTATTTGTTGACTCTCGCCATTGCCGTTGTGGCGGCGATTTTTGGCTTTTTCGCCTGGCGCAACATGATTTATCGCCCCACTTTCCTGTCCCATGCGGCGTTTCGATATATGGTGATGACCGCGCTTGCGATGACAGTTGTCGTCTGCTTTGCCCTACGAAAACGCTTTGCCGCCAATATCAGCACACGAACGGAATATCTCAAAGCCTGGTGCGGTATGGCCCTGGGGATGGTGTTTGTTTTTTCCGCGCTCTTCACCACGCTCACCTGGCTGCTGCCCGGCGTTGAATCGACCTATACCGCCCCTTATCGCTACAGCTCTGGCGGCTCACGAAACTGCTCCGGGGCCAGCGTCTATGACCGCGATCTTGATGAAGAGATCCGCATCTGCGAGCCCTCCGGCAATTTCTATTCTGGTCGCACCCTGCGGGTAATAAAGCGGACCAACGCGTTGGGCATGGTGGTGATAGACGCCACCACACTTCCCTGAGGCCCTGCCTGCCAGCCTGAGAGCGCATCAGGCATATTTACCGTTAGTGACAAAATGGCAATGGGTAATGAAACATTGCGGGTTTCGCCGGAGCGCGACTGCGCGTAGCATGATGGCCTTCCCTGTGACCCGTGTCGGTGGCAGGGAAGCACGCAGATTCGCCCTATTCTTCGACAACGTTATTCGATGTTACAGCGCAGGGGATGGAAGGATGTCACGTCTTTATCCCTGATAAAATCTCTCTCTGACACGTGGGAAAAACACAATGAAAAGCTGGCTTGTAGCGTTACTTAGCGCGGCACTGCTCTCTCCCCTGGCCGCATCGGCTGACAGCACTTACGTCTTCTTTCGTCACGGCGAGAAACCGGACAACAACAGCGGGCAGCTCACCTGCAAAGGGTTAAACCGGGCGCTGAGTCTCCCCTCGGTACTGCTCAAGCGCTACGGTACCCCGGATGCGCTGTATGCCTCAGCGCCGAAGGAGAAAAAAACCGGCAGCTCGCTGCGCCCGCTGACTACCATCACGCCGCTGGCAATTCAGGTATCCAAACCGGTGGTGCTACGTTTCCATGCTGATGACACCAGCGAACTGGTTTCCGCACTGCTGGCGCAGCAAAACCAGCCGCTGACGTTTATTTCCTGGGAGCATAAAAATCTGGTCACCGCCGCGAAAACGCTGATTACCCAGACGGGTGGCGATGCGTCGCAGGTGCCTTCATGGCCGTCGGCGGACTTTGATTCGATTTATGTGGTTCAGCTTGACGCACAGCAGCATTTTAAATCGTTTACCCGGGATACCGAAGGGCTGAATGGCGTCTCCAGCCAGTGTTCTGCCCCGGCGCAATAATCGGTGTGAAAGGAAATAGCGAGGGGAAGGATAACCTCGTTATTCCTTTTAAAATGCTAATGTTTCTTTTATAGGAACAATAAAGTGCGATAAAAATGCGCGAAAGCAGAAGAGTAGTGCTATTAATAATTCTATTCAAAAACAAGAAGACAATTCGGAACACAACAGCGCATTATCTTTAAATCAGCGGCATGTAAATGGCCCGTCTCCCGTGCCGAATATCAAAACGTTTATAAGCCTGATTTAATTTAGGGCAATGTAAATTTCGTGAGGAAAAATAGCGACCGAAATATACGCCTGGAATATATCGAAAAATAAAGCAAAAACAGAAAATCCCTTTTGCGACTTTAGCGTTGAGTCTTATCTGTATTCATAATGTAACCAGTAAAGACAGGGTGGTTAATTAATGCACAGAGCAATGCATAAATATATCGACACTTTCACTGATACCCTGCGCCTTTTCTTTTTTGGGTTTCTCTTTTTTTTCTGCCGCCCGGTACTGGCAGATGAGCCACACATTGCATTAAGCGAATATTTTATTGAAACCTGGTCGACAAAAGACGGCCTGCCACACAATAGCATCAACGCCATCGCACAGACCCGAGAAGGTTATTTATGGTTCGGTACCTGGGAAGGGTTCGCCCGCTACAACGGCAAAACCTTCCAGGTCTTCGAACGTGGCGGCGAAAGTGCCATGCCCGACTCCGGAACGCTGGCGTTTGTCGCCGGGCCAGACGGCAGCCTGCTGGTTGCAGGCGCGCGCGGCGGTCTCTCATCGTGGAAAGATGGCATCTGGACGCCCTATGCTGCGGCACCGACCATGATTGGTTCCGCCATGCGCGACAGTAAAGGCAATCTGTGGGTAACCATGCCCGGAAAAGGCCTGTTAATGCGCCCCGCCAATGAAACCGGCGCAACGCGGGATGTGCATATTCTCGATAATGTCACCGCCAACAAAAGCGTGGAAGACGCGGACGGCGCTATCTGGGCCGCAACCGACAACGGTCTGTATAAGGTGATCGACAATAAAGCGACCCCGGTGCCGCCAGCCAGCGGTTTGCCGCAAGTCCGCGCCTTTAGTTTGCTGGTAACAGACGATAACACCTTACTGGTGGGTACCGAAGCCGGCGTCTGGAAGCGCGTCGGTGAAGATTTTCAGCCGCTGCACCCAGAACTTACCAACGAAGTGGTCTCCACCATGATGCAGGATAAACGTGGAGATATCTGGTTCGGCACCATTAACCACGGCATATTCCGCCTCAGTCCGGAAGGGCTGGAACACCTGAATATTGATAATGGTATCGTTCATAACCGCGTGCAAAGCATCCTGGAAGATCGGGAACAAAGTATCTGGATTGGTACTAACTCGGGATTGATTCGCCTGCGTCGCGCGCCGTTTATCACCGTGAGCACCCGTCAGGGCCTGAACGGTGACTATGTTCGTACCGTGATGACGCACTCGGACGGCAGTATCCTGGTGGGCACCAGTACCGGGCTAAACCGCATTCGAAATGGGCGCGTCGAACAAATTAACTGGAATCAACATACGCAGCCGTCGGTACTGAGCCTCGGCGAGGCCACGGATGGCAGCGTATGGGTGGGCACCTATACTGATGGCCTGCTGCACTGGAAAAATGGCCAACTAACGCCGATATTACAGCAATCTAATGGTCTGCCCGGTAACGAAGTACGCGCCATCCTCACCGACCGCCAGCAGAACCTGTGGATTGGCACCGCCTCCGGATTGAGCGTCTTACGCGCCAATGGCACGCTCCATACCTACTCGGCAGATGACGGTCTTCCTGCCAGCTTTATTATGGCGCTGCAGGAAGATGAACAGCAGCGCATTTGGGTGGGTACTGGCGTGGGGGTCTCCGTTTTTCATAACGGAAAATTTGAGCACATCGATATTTCCGCCATGGAGAATGCCGAATATGCCTTCGGCTTTTACAGCGAACCTGGCTATATGTGGATGACGACCGACCGGGGCTTGCTCCGCTATCGGAGCAGCGATGGCGCAATCGGTATGGTGGGACGTAAAAACGGTCTGCCCATCGACAAACTGTTCCAGGTGATACCCGACAATATGGGGTATCTGTGGCTTAGCTCGAACCGCGGCATGATTCGGATAAGCAAAGCCGAAGCCGTGGATGTTATTGAGGGGCGTAAGCGGCAGATTGCTGTGACCACGTTCGGTGAAAGTGACGGAATGATCAGCGCGCAGGCCAATGGCGGCTCAATGCCTGCCGCCACGCGCGCCGGTGATGGCGGTATCTGGGTGGCGACCGCCCGCGGTGCGGTGATGGTTCACCCTGAACGATTAGGGGAATTTAGCAAGACACGGTTAGCTGCGGTGGTGGAGTCGGTTGAGAGTAACACCACGCCGCTCGACAATGACTATACCTTCCCTGCCGGAACAACACGCATCCGGATAAACTATTCCGGGCTGGGCTATGTTCTGCCAGAGCGTATTCGTTATCGCACCCGTCTGGAGGGCTTTGACCCGCAGTGGATCGATCGTGAAAACAATACGTCAGCGGAATACACCAACCTGCCGCCGGGGAACTACCGCTTCAACGTTTCCGCCAGTTACCCCAACGGCGAGTGGAATGGCTCGGACACGGTTATCAACCTGCGCATTAACCCGTTTTTCTGGCAGCGGCCGCTCTTTCAGGTGCTGTTAGTGCTGCTGTTTCTGTTGGCGCTGTTTATGGTCTTTCGCTGGCGTCTGAGGCAGGCACGCCGTAACGAAGAGCGTCTGCGCATGCTGATTGCCGCCAAGACGCTGGCCTTACAGGAGCAAGCTGAGGAGTTTGAACGACAGGCCAAAGAGGATCAGTTGACCGGGCTGGCAAACCGTCGGGTCTTTGATAAACAACTGATGCTTGGCTTCGACGATGCCCGTACGCACGATTACCCGCTGACGCTGGCAATCTTCGACATTGATCACTTTAAGCAGATAAATGACCGTTGGTCGCATGTGGTGGGTGATAAGGTGCTGCAAAGTATCGGGGACCTGCTGCGTAATACACAGCAGGACGCCAGGCTGAGCGCCCGTTGGGGCGGTGAAGAGTTCACTCTACTGTTTCCGCATATGCCGATAGCGCAGGCTACGGCGATTTGCGAATCACTGCGGGTTACCTTATCGCAGACGGATTATCGGCATATCGCCGAAGGACTGCAGGTGACGGCGAGCTTCGGCCTGGCGGAGTCGTCCTCTGCCAGTGACAGCAATGCGTTAATTAAGCAGGCCGATCACGCGCTGTATATCGCCAAACAGACTGGCCGCAACAAAGTGGTTTGCTGGTCCGGCGAAGAGGAGAGCGTACCCGGTCATTTTCAGATTTAGGGTTTGATGTTGAATGAGAGACCCGCCGGGAGGCGGGTTTTGTGGCGTATTAACGGTTTAAAACTCAATTTGTCGTCCATACCCCGGCATTTTTCCCGTGTACGCCCAGGATCACTCACAGGTCGCTAACACAGCGTCTTTCTTGCCATAGTGGGCCGAGCATTTTTTTGCATCGGCTGGGACTTTAATTGTTATGGTTTTATCTGTCCCTTTATAACGGCAGACCAGGAATAAAGACGTGTTATGTTCTTTCACATAGTCCTGATAATCTTTTAATGTCCATACCCATGCATCAAGCGTGTCTGGCATTACATCCGCTTTCTCTTCGGGAGGCCCCATAAAAAGACTGACGTAATTCATTATGTATGTCTTATTATTTTCCTTTAACGTCTCAGGGCAGTTTATTTTTTCGGCCTGGGCAATACCTGAAAACAAAAATATGCTGGCGCTCAATAACAATGCGTTACTCCACGACATATTTGTCTCCGTTATTGCCATTCAGAAACCCATGCTGATAGCGGGTTTCTGAACAAAACCGCGAATCCATACCTGTGCTGAGAGGCGTTATTCGCAAGCTGCTATAAGCTTACGGTTCTTATCATAGGCAACGGAGCATTTTTTGGCCGTGGCCGGAACAATCAACTCGACGCTCTGCTTCGTGTTCTTATAGTGGCATATAAAATAGAGCGACGTTTTATGCTCTTTCGCCTCATCCTGATAATCAGGCAGCGTCCATACCGTCTCCCGATCGTTATCCGGCATCAGTTCGACTAAATCTTTAGGCGGCCCCACGAACAAACTGGCATCGTTTAAGGCGTGTGTTTTATCTTGCTGCGTTGGATATTGCGGACAAACCGTTGTTGCCTGAGCCGCGCCAACAGATAAAAACAGCCCCGCACCGAGCAAAAGCGTCTTACTCCACAACATAGTAATTATCTCCATTGTTTTCCGCGCGTGGTGCCTTATGAAAGCGGATGGTGCGTTTGCTGACATAATGTGGTGTGGCCTCACGTTCACCAGAAGGAAGTGTCCGGTGATTCATCCACTGATCCAATACCTGTATGCCCGATGCATCCTGCCCCAGATAAATAGCGACGTGGGAGCGGCCGTCAGTATGGTTGCCATAGCGGCCGTCCGCGTCGAACGTGGCAATCGCCGTACCGGGCGCAATGGTCATATTACCTTTAACTAATTCGCCCCGCTTCCATGCTACCGTGCGCGGCATATTAGCCGCTTTTTGCGTGTACGCCACACACTGACCATTACCTACAGACTGACCGACATACGCTAACGGTGTTTTTGCGATATATGCCATGGAGTTAACACCCGTAGAAGTTGAGTGATGACATTCTGCATCTAATGTAAAGATATGCAAACAGAGGACAAGGACGGATTTTAAATTAAGATAATTCCTGGCTGGCTGGACTATGTATTATATATTTATCAGTCGATTATATTAAAAGCGCGCCGTGATTGTTGGCCGCTGAAAATGAAGATCTGAGCCTGCCCCACCCCTGATAAAAGCTATTTATGGCAGGCTCAGCATCCCATGACGGGATTACAGATTAGATTTTTTATCCGCTTTCGCAGGCGCGTTCTGTTTTGTCGGCGCGCCTAACGTGTGCTTAAACCAGCCGACAACATGGTCAATCACCTGCGGCTGATACCAGTGAATATCGCCATGCTCCGCCCCCTCAACCAGGACATACTCGGCGGTGTCTTTTTTCGCTTTCAACGCCTGATATAACTGCGCGCTTTGCTGAGGAGAAACCAGCGTATCCGCACTGCCGTGCATAATCAAAAACGGCGGTTCATGGCCGGTAATATGGCCCATAGGGCTTGCGGCAAGCGCTTTTTTCGGGTCGCTGTCGATGGTTGCCCCAGCAAAGGTGCGAAATGCCGCGCCGTGGACCAGTAACGCTTCGGTCACCGCCGCTGAGCGATGCACCTGCTGTATCTGTTCCGGGAAACCTTCGCCTATATTGAGCAAATTCGAGATGCCATAAATCGTGGCCACACCCTGAACGTCAGATGACTGCTCGGGGTAATCTCCCTTGTCATACTCTTTTTCGCCGTTGGTCGTTCCCAGCATTTGCGCCAACCATCCCCCGGCGGAATCACCCAACACGGCAATGCGGGCAGGATCGATGTTGTACTCTTTGGCGTGCGCTCTGAGGTAACGTACCGCCGTTTTCCCGTCGACCAATGGCGCGGGGAATTTATCCGGAATCACGCGATATTCCGCGGCGGCAACCACATAACCTGCGTTCGCCAGCGCCATACGCATCGCGATGTATTTATCGTGATTGGCCGTCATAAAACCGCCGCCGGGGAAGTAGACAATGGCCGGTTTCAGGTCATTATTGCGCGGGACCAACAGCGACATCCTGAGCTGCCTGAGCGCCACGCCATCTTTGACCTGCGAGTAAATCACGTTGCTGAATAAATCGGTCTGATCCTGTGACGGCGTGAATTTCATTATCTGTGCGTCCTCGGTTGATCCGGGTAAGGTGTCGACAGCAGCAACCGCCTGTGAAACAGCGGACGACAACAGCATACAGCCCGCCAGAATAAGGGATGTTGATTTCATAATGTCCTTCTTGTGTAGGGGGATTTTTCCCGATCCTGACGCAGGATATCATTCGAATTAACCGATGAATAACGCAAGAAGTCGATGTAATTGATGCAGTAATCCGATGATTCGCGCCAGAAAATCTCTGGCGCGGGTGATGTCATCGGCAAGTGCTTAGCATACTGAACCAAACTCCATACTTTCAGGCTCAATGACGTCCAGGAAAGCGTCACAGAGCGGCTGCCCCTGCCAGGAGGCACAAATAGCCTTCGCACTTGCCTGACTGTCAGCAAAGACGAGATCGACAAAGACCCCATCCCCCAGGCTTACCAGATGCTGGCTTTTCCACCCCGGTTGCAGCGCAAGGTAACTGTCGACCATCTGGCGATAAGCGTTGCGCATTGCATGCTCATCGACACCTGACTTTAACCGGAATCGGCCAATTTCGATGCCATTCCCGGCGCTTAACGATGAGGCCTGTGCTTCTCGTGCGATGAAATGCCCCATGCTGTGCAGTAAACTGACAGAGGCCCTGAAAGCGGCAAACTCGGGCTGGCTGCCAACAGCCTTTGCCGCCGCCTGAGCTTCTTCTGCGCTATGCCAGGTAACGAGGTCCACGCGTTCGGCGGGGTTATCGCTACCGGAAAGTGCCAACCAGCCAATAAACCCAGGAAAATGTTGTAACAGTTGCCGGGCCGTTACTCTTGCGGCATCCGCCTCTTGTGGGTTTTCTACCTTGTAGATGACGAGTTCGTAACAGGGTGTGGTCATGCCGGGCTCCGTAATGATGATGATGTGAGGCCTGCATCGTATGCCCTCCCCCTGACAGTTCTTGTCAGGGTCATGTAATATCTCCCCATGAAAACAATCCGACTCTTCACCTTGCTTGACCATCTGCGTGGTCGCATACATCCGGTCTCCGCCGAGGCGCTGGCCCAGGCGCTGGATGTTTCGGTAAGAACGATCTATCGGGATATGGCAACGTTGCAGGCCATCGGCGCACCTGTGCGCGGCGAGTCCGGGTTGGGCTATGTGCTTGAAAAAGACTATTTTCTCCCCCCGCTGACTTTTGACCCCGATGAACTGGACGCCATCATGCTGGGCATGCGATTGATTGGCGCGCGGGGTGACGAAGAATTGTCAGCGGCCGCGAGCAGAGTGTCCGCGAAGATCAGTGCAGTGATTGATGTCAAAAATACGGACAGCTACAAACAACGCCCTCTTCGTGCCGCCACCCGGCGCAGCGAGGAAAGCGAAAAGGCGGTAAAACACCTGGCGTTTCTCCGTCTTGCCACGCGTCAGCGACTCCAGCTCAATATTCATTATGTTGATTTAAAAGGAAGGGAAAGCCACCGCATTGCCCGCCCGCTTGGCCTCACCATATTTGATACGGTTTGGATACTGACGGTCTGGTGCGAGAACCGCGCAGATTTTCGTAATCTCAGGATCGATAACATTCTGGCGGTCGAGAGTACGGGGGAAAAATTTCGCCATGAACGTGGCAAGTTATTTGAGGACTACCTTAAGACCCTCTAACTGATATGATCAGCAGGAAAATTCTCCCGCCCCAAAAAGACCGGAGGGAATGACTATGTCATGGGGTAAGGAAATAATTTTAGGTTGCACGGTTTTTCTCTTTTCCAGCGCTGTTTTTGCCGAAAAAATCAACTGCCCGCCTGTTTTACAGGACGGCAATAAAACATACCGAATGAATGTCGTTGATGTTTTCGTCGGGCAACCAGAAGAAAGGGCGTCATTATTACCGGATACAGACGAAGAAATGGTATGGATACAGCAAAGATGAGTTTTACGCCTCTTGTGAATAAACCTGCGCATTGCCAGATATCGCCCGCTTCGCGGAACTGGCGATACGCCATAAACCGTCAACAAGAGGTGAACCGTAAATTGTTCACACTCCGCAGTGTTTCATCGCATACAGAACATTTACCACTCAACATTTAATCAGCGTTTAAATAAACGGTAGCCCCATAGCACCAGAGCAGCAATCACAGCAGCCAGACCAGTCTTGATAAGCAACAGCGTGAAGGCGTAATTATTCATCGCCTCTTCGCCATCACCCGTAACAGAAATATGACGCATAAAAATATCGTTAACCCAACGATCAGGGATCAGCAGGAGCGCAGCAATCAGCACAACAATAAACAGGATAATTTTCATCTCACACCACCGAAAGGGGGAAAGGGGATTATGCGCCGCGGGATCATAACACAAGCAAAACGCGTGACTTGCTCGCAGCATTGTATTCGGAAAATGCGCTGATGTGCGTGATAATGGTGGTGCGGATAAGCCAATACGTGGCAAATATATGCAGATTGCAATGAAGTGCTTGATGCTGGCAACGGGTACAAAATCGTGTAGACCTCATTGTGTGAATAAGAGAAATATCTCTTTTGTACCAAAGCCACGTCCTGAAAAATACAGGAGGGTATTAGATGTTGTTGAGTAACACTCCTATGTTTCTCGTTTGTCAGTTTAAAGGGACAAATAAGACGGTTACCTTAAAAATCCCAGCCAACGCAAAAAATGCTCAGTATGGTTAGAAGATAGTGCAGAACATACACATATTGTTTGCCAATAAGTCCATCTGATTGCCAGATACCTTCTGGTTTGACAGCGAAGGTAAGGTCAACACCGGAGGTAACTGGCAGAGCGGGAATAAGGCCGTTATTTTTACCTGCTCACACCAGGTTTAAAGCGTAAGGCTATCGCAATCAACAGGATGACGCCTGCACTCATGATGAGCCACGCGTTTGTCAGTGACGCACCGCTGTCGCGCACGATACCGGCGATTAATGGCATCAGCGCGGCAATCAGGTATCCGCCACCCTGCACTCGTGACAACAGTTTCCCTGCCTCGGCCGGCGTTCGTGCATGATCAAATGTCACGATGAGCGATAGCGGGAACAGCGCGCCGATACCGCAACCAAGCAGCAATGTTGACACAACTGGCGTGGTTCCCGGAGAAAAGACAAGACACATCAACCCTGCCAGCAACATCAACAGCACGATGAGCAGCGGAACACGGCGGTCAGGAAAGCGCGTTATCAGCGCTGAAACGGCAAAGCCCGCCACTACTTCGGTTAACGTAAGCCAGGCCAGCATATAGCCGCTGCTCCGTGCGCTCCAACCCGCCTGGATATAGAGAGGAGGAAGCCACGCCAGTACCAGGGTATAGGCGCCTGTCCCGATGCCAAAAAATAGCAATAACAACCATGTCCTGGATGAAGATAATGTCACCTCTGCGAACACCGTTTTTTCTACCTGGCGGTGTCTGGCCCATGACTGCCAAAATATCAGGGCAAGAAGTGCTAACAAACCGGCTATTGCCAGCGTAGGCTTTAGATCAAGCCGGGTAAACAAAGGCTCGGCCGTGGCGGCAGCCAGCGCCGCACCGGCCATAATTCCGGTGCTGAACAGAGACATAAACGTGCTGGCCGATTGCGCGTATTCTTTTTTTATCAGAGCTGGCATTAACGCCTGGATCATGCCGATACTCGCACCACCTGCTAAAGCTGTACACATAAGCCCCGTGAGTGATGTGCTAAAGCCCCGGAATAAACAGGCGAAAAACAGTATGGAAAGCCCTACTGTAATACCCCGGACTGCACCGGTTCTGGCTAAAAGCCATGGTCCACTCAGCGCAACCAGTCCCATCATGGCGACAGGCAAGGTGGTGAGCAGACTGAATTCCGTGGCGGATAGCCCTGCTTCACGCTGTAAAACCGAAAATAACGGTCCGATGGAAGCCAGGATGGGGCGAAGATTCAACCCGATCAAAAAAGCGATAAATGCGAACATAAAGGGTGAAGATGCTATGCGTTTCAAAACGTAATCCTTTTAGGCATGTGATTGCTCCAGCAAAAAATGCGTAAGCATTTATCTTAACATTAAGATAAATGTGTTCCTTGTGTAAGATGGACCGCACAACTCGATAAATAACCCTATTTAAGGTACGAAAATGCATGACCATATCGACTTCGTTGTCAGCCAGTGGGACAGCGCAATGCCTGAGCTGGACGCCTCTTCAATGAAAGTTTTTGGCCGAATGTTGAGGGTGATGAAGCATTTGGGGAAGATGCGCGCTCAGGCGCTGGAGCCGTTCGGCTTTCGCGACGGGGAATTTGACGTCCTTGCCACTTTGCGCCGAGCCGGCGCGCCTTATTGTCTTTCTCCAACACAGCTCTATAAATCGCTGCTGGTCACGTCCGGGGCGATGACGAATCGCCTTAACCATCTTGAAGAGCAAGGACTGATTGAGCGAATTCATGATCCCGATGACAAACGCAGCACACTGGTCAGCCTGACAGCTTATGGGCGAGAGCGTATCGAAAAAGCGCTTCTCGTCCACACTGAAACGCAAAACGCGATACTGGCTAACCTCTCCCAGGCTAAACGGGAGCAGCTTGAATCATTATTAAGGGAGTTGCTGCTGACATTTCCGGGCTGAGATTGCGGCCCTCGCTCATATCGATAATGGCCGGGTAATTAAAGGCCCGCTCATGGGCACCTCTCTTTAAGCCATCGTCAAATGGCTCTGAGGTGTCTGTTGAATTCGAGGCGATTCACTATTGCCAGATTTTCGACAACAACGGCCAACTCGACAGGGATCTGAGTACTGATAGTTTGCTTAGCGGAAGACCCCATAGGGATTACCTCGTTTAATAACTTCTATTAAGGTTAAAATAGCAATGTCGATAAAAGCATCACTTCTTATTTCGCAGGCAGCGCTCCCGAATAGTGCTTTGCTACGATATCGTTCAGATCCATAGGCTTGAACGTGATTCCAGTTAATAACAGGAAATAAAAAACGGGCTGCAAATTGCAGTATACGTACTTTGAACTGGTTTCAGGAAACATAGGGAGAATTTGAAATGGTGTCGATAATAGGAACACAATAAGAAGTCAACCTATTGATTTATAGTAATAAAAAAACAAAGAAAATTAAAAATGCCCCATCATTAGTCTATGTTATCAACAAGGCTTATCGGATATTTAAAGAGACCTATTGTTGGTTAATGCCTCTCCAATAGCCTCTTCTATAATTTCTGCACTTCTTACAATGAATTTTGCTCGGTCTAATAGTTCATCATAACAAATAATATCTATATTTTTTAAATTTCTCCTATAGAGTTCAAAAGTCTTTCTCTTTATTATTTTCTCTCTTTCAGTTCCGGATATATCACCAAACGTCCCTATGATTAATATACACTCGGGATCATATGTTTTTTCATTTATTATATCTCCTTCTGCAGTGAAGTTATCACGTTGACTTTCAACTTCCCAGTTAGCTTTCTGTGCTAATATTTGACTAACCGCATCTGTTAGGTCATTGGACAACCGCCAAGAATCCGCTCTATTTTGTCTATTAACAAACAAACTAGTCTGAGGTGTTTTCAGTTCAACTATTTTTGTAAATCTAGAATCGGACATTAAAAAATCAGTAATAACATCATTTGAACCATTCAAATCTGTATGAGATATATGAGCCTCTCGTTGCAAAATACTTAAATATTTATATCTAAGTCCATAACCGAATATCCACTCATTATTTTCAAAGAATCGTTGCCACTCTGGCTCAACATGCCCATGAGTATTATCAAACATCCTTTGATATTCGCGGAGAGCGTCTTTTCGCCCAAGAATAGTATTTATATCATCATTTGTAAGACGGTTATTTATTACATGTTGCAACGCCATAATAAGAGAAGTACTTTCGGCATGTTCCAAGAGTTGCATAATCTCCTGCTGATTGCCCTGAACCTCCACAAAGTTACCCGTTGTAGAGGTCCTTTCTCTGATAACACTATATTGCGAAAGATGTTGATACAAGCTTCTTAAGTGATCGATCTCAAGCTGACATGTAAATCTTGGTGCAGCGGTGATTGAACAGTAAGCAAATATATTAACCTTCAAATTGGATACATCTTGCGACTCTCTATCAAGCCCAGAAATATTCAATCGCAAGTCATTTATACCATCAGAACCAATCAAATAAGAATGATCAATGCTCATACCTTATACCTTAGAGATCACATTAGAATATCCAGCCCATGAAGGATTGTAAGCAGCATCAATTTCAAATCGAGGTGATTCATCTAAAACTATAACATTATTCAACTCTGTAAGATCGAACATCCTGAATTCAGGGAAATTTGGTTCAGAATCTGTCACACCAGCGGTCTGAACAATATGTACTTTTGTCGACTCTGTTCCATCCTTTCTTCTCATGATAAATATTGCATGTGTATTGCCTATTCTTTCCCCTCTAACCTTCCCTTCTTTAATATATTCAAATGAAATAGGTTTTCTTTGTTGTATAGCTTGCTGCAGTAGTCTCAAACTCATTTTTAACTCCTTTTAAATAAGTATAAAAAGATAACGCACTATATTTAAAATATATTAAAAAAATAACATAACAACCTAATCGTATTATTATCATCTTGTCAACACTTTTATTGTGGATATATCACAAAATTTGATTCATGACAAAAATCGCATGGAGAAGATAAACACATACAGAAAATGCAAACACCAATAACGCAATGAACGATAATTCCTAACTATTATCAGAAACAGCAAAATACCCCCCTGCTTCACTATGCACATGCATTGATAAGTTAAAAACCGATCAAAGTAGAGCGACGGTAATGAGCCTAATAGCCTGAATAAAATCAATCTGTTTCTGACAAAAACGGCACTACACCGCACCCGCCTGCCACTTTCATATCAGTAAAATTTTTCAGTTTTGTTTTTCTACAAACGGGTAAGCCAGCCCGCGCCAGCTCTATGACACAAACCTCAGACTGAAAAAATTGAAACAGATTTCAGTTTTTTCAGTTTCAGCAATTTCAGTATTTACGCTAATTTTTCCAGATGATTGTTTCGGAAGAGTTTTTTTATTTTATGTCACGATTCAGGGAGAGACAGCACTGAACGCGAAAACAATAAATAGAGTAAATTTAATGAGTTACCACAAAAAGAGACTGGAAAATTTTCTGACCAAATAAGCAGTGCCGGGCACACTTTCGGGTCCCGGCTAGTCAACATTAAGCCTGCTTTTTTGCCTGTAACAGAAATGCCAGTGCTTTCTCGCGATCCTCTTCCGGCATGGCATCAATCAGTTCTTTTACCCTTCCCTGTCCCTCGAGGGCGCTGGGGCTGATGGTAAAGGCCGCCTACATCTGTGAGCTTATAGCTCTTTTCTTGTCCTTTAGCAGCTTCAAACTTGCGGGTATTAAGCATCATTGGGGGCACATTTCCTGGAGCGAACAGTAGATGCCCCCGATCGTGCCTCCAACAGCATGTTGATTTCAATAGATAGGGGTTGACTTCAAACGACTGAAAACAGCGTAACTTCTATGTTTTTAAAGGATTTTATTGAGGTGAATTGACTTGAGAATACGAGGGGATGGTGCGATAATAGGAACAACACATGATACATAAACCCATTGTTTTTAATGAATATTTTTATTATTTATCTTTATAGATACCCCCAAAAGTACCCCCATATGTTTTTCTGTTCCTATAAGCTGGTTGTTATTCACTCAATGCCATTGATGGTTATCGCTCTCCTCCTTCACTCTTATTTTAGGGTACCTCTATCCCGTAATAAGGAATCTACCAAGCCATTAGAATGACCAGCCGTAAAAAGAAATTCTCAGCTACTTTGAGCCGTGTAACTTTGAATGGGCAGGTAATAAAGTAATGCTACTGGTAGAGCGTATGGAAATGGTCGAGGTGTTAACTGGTGGTCAGACGGACACTCCACCTAATACGTTCAATGAGGTTGATCACAGATTGTTCGCGATGCCATCTAGCAAAATTTTATAAGGGCCCCATTAAGTTGAACGCGCTGCCAAACTAACGTAGTCAAAGTATGGTATATAAGCACTTACAGTACATGGCAACGGATAGACTAAAAGTATGCAATGGCTATTAATCCAATAAGTCAAAGTCATCAAGCCATTCAGCTTCTCTAGCTGTACGGGCGATGAATACACCAATAATCGCCTTATTTGGAAGATGTTGCCGAATGGTAGTCTTCATAGCTTTATAGTGGCTTCCAGCAGTTAAAACATCGTCAAAGATAACGATATTATTCCTTAAATCTGCTGCTTCTGCATGGTTGAAGATATAGTTCTGTGCAATCTGGTCAGGAGTAGGCCGATTCGCGCCTGCATGAGATGCTGGCATTGAAACTCGCTGAGTAACTAATTCTCTAAAATCGAAATTTTGATTTGACTGCTGGCAAGTTCTCAACACATCAACAAGTCGTCCGTCATATGCAGGATCAGCAGTACATTTCGAAGGTGGCACTGGCACAAAAGTTAAAACGTCAGTATTTGTTATGGAATTTATAAGCCTAGCAACGCGCCTGATAGCGGCCTCTTTGTACGCCCACTCAGGCCTTCCTCGCTTATCCACTCCTTTCTTAAAATTGTGAATAAGGTTGTTCGTGTCACTAAAGGCGTAACCTTGTCTGGCTGTGTATTCTCCAAAGAAAAAGCAGCGATCATCTTCAACCAAATAATGATGCTGCCCACGCGTCAGTTCGTCGATTATAGTTAGCCGCATAATCTATCCAGATTTCTACGGATATCATCGTAATCCCTAACCCTGATAGCTCCCTGAGCCTCATACTTAGCTGGCCATGAGATAGAAGGGTTCTGGAAGCATGACTCCAGAATGAATAATTTTCTCCCCTGGGCCAATGCCGCCCTTGCTTGGATAAGAGTGCCTGACGTGTCCGAAGCTTCCACGATGATTGTTGCTTCGGTTAGAGCAGACATAGTTACGTTCCGCTCAGGGAAAAATATGCGATTGCTACGAAAATCCTGATCAAGATAGCGTTGAAATGGTACCTGGCTGATAAGTAGGTAGTTTTCTCTTATCGTTTTTTGCAAATCAATATTCTGCTTTGGATAGTTATGCGACAGCGGCGTACCTATGACAGCAATAGTATTACCACCCATTTCCAAAGCGGTTTGATGCGCATGGGTGTCAACACCTTCTGCTAATCCTGAAACAATCGTGAATCCATCATTAACGAGGCACTTAACAAGTTTCTTTGTTCTTCTGGCCCCTTCCACAGATACTTTACGCGAACCAACAACCGCGACAGAGGGAGTATTAACCAAATCCCACCACCCCTGATAGTAAAGAACCTCGATAGGGTGTCGAGCATCGCGCAGCTTTTCCGGATACTCACCAGCACCATGCACTCTAACGCCAAAATCCTCAACGTTGTATTTATTGAGAATGTTTTTCAGTTTCAATTTGAAGGATTCAATCGTGCTGTTTGGCACTAGCTCAGAAGGCAATACGTTGCCATCTGCATGACGAAACTTATCAGCAATCGTTTTGAATGTTGCGCCTTGTTCCGTCCACAAGGCCTCGTAAGCAGCCATCTCCCGAAAAGGAGAAACGGCCTGCTCAAATGAGTTGTGTGATGCGAAATCAAGTAATGACATAGTTTACTCTGGCTTTCCGTTAAAAATCAGTAGTTGTAGACGTACTTCAAACAATCGTTACTTGACGTCCACAACAGACTACTACCGTTAATAATCGCATATAACCACGGGTATTGCCCATCGTAAAATGCCATTTAAAGACTCTGAGTGATGGCTTACTATCCACCGCACAATATATCCGGTGCGTTTGGCTGATAATCAGCAATTTGGTGGAAACCTGTCTGGAAACTTCACGTTTGGAAACCAGCGACTTGCATCGTAGCTTTATCATTCGGCAGCATGGTTACTGCTATATCCCTTTACTGGCGAGACCTGTGATGATTTTTGTTGTACGAATATGTAAAGGCGAATAAAGGTAATTTAGTTAATAACTCTCTATCTGCGCGGCGCTGGCTTGCGCCATCGATATTCGGGCGCTGTCATGCGCTGGTGGTGTCGTTCTTTCGCTGCGAGCGTACTGGCTACCCGTGAACGTATTTCCAGCATGTCAGCCGCGTTCAGTGCATAGCCCTGCTTTGTTGCCATTTCAGCAATGACGGACTCAATAACATCAGGTTTCAGCATGTCAGTATCTCCGGCCACAATGATTTGTCAGTCCATCATCTTGCGGTAGAGCTCGGCGGCTTCGTCCGCGGTCAGGTTGGTGGATTGCGTCTGTACTGGCCCACTGCCTTTCCCGGTGCTCTCTACCTTTAATTTGCTGGTATAGGTGCCACCCATTTCCTTTGCCGCCTGTTCTAGCAGTTGCGCGGTCATACCGTAGTTTTTCATCATCTCTGTGCTGGTGGCCATGCGGTCAAGCACACGCAGACGCCAGGCTTTATTCGCTATCGGAATGCTGGCAGTTTCGCACTGGAAACGTTCGCGGGTTGCGTAGAACAGACCGACCCATTTTCGAGACAGGTCTTTACCGCTGGCCTTCGTTGGGTCGTAAGATTCGACCTGTTGCCGGGTGACTTTTAAGCCAAATTCTTTCTGGACGGCATCCACCACCTGAGAGGGGGTATCAAAGCAGGCAACGGACTGAACAATATATATTTTCACATTCGGCTTTAATGCTGCCATTTCTCACCATCCGTCCAGGACTGTCCAGAATTTTCATCACCAGCGAGTATACAACTCACCTCATATGCGGCGCGTTTTGACCCTTCGCAGTTCCCGCTTTGCCCGCATTAAAGCAGTCAGCGCATTACTCAGTTCAAGCCGTGCGATCCTGTCGGCGTGTAGCCCCATCAGCCCGTGAATCAGCGTCATCTCACGCCATACCTCCGATTCCGGTTCTGGATGAGTCAATAATAACTGTCCATACCGTTCAGCCAGTATGAGGTTACGGGTGCGATTTCGTACCAGTGGAGAAAGCGCGTCTTCTCCCTCGACTGGAAAGAATGCCCGGCGGCTGCGTTCACCATGCTTGACGGCGTTCGTGTTGCCAAAGGGTGCGCCAGCACCTTTGCGCTTTCCACCCCATCCCGATCTTGATTGTTGGCGAGTTTTTTTCATTTAACGCCTCACTGTGCGCAATTTACTGCGCAAAAAACCTTGACAAACCTTAACATCGCAATGGCAGCTATGGCTGCGGTTCTGTTGAGCTAAAGCCAGCATTATTAAGCCCCTCCGCCATTTTGCGAATTCGCAATTCGTTATGTGCAGGTAACTGCGAATTCGCAGTAAACATGCATTCGTTTGCATCGCCGCCGCCAGAATTCGTCAGGCGGTACGCGCCTTTAATGCACGGTTTTGCTGCGTACCAATGACTGAGACAAAACCAACTGTGATGCCAGTGATCCATCATCTCAGTAACCACGGGAAGCGTATACACGTGCCATCCCAGCCCAGTGAGAGAAAATGATTTCATACTTTATAGGGTTGTAGTTAATGCTTCCATCCACTGCGGCGGCACGCCATGCTCTGTCAGAAATAGAGCTGTCTTTAGCTGTTTCACCCCATTTCACTATATCTCTTGCCATACCTCGCACACAGGAAATGCTTAATACTTTCTCACCAATATATGCTCCAACGTCTGAACATGCAGCCATGCTCATATCAAGACTGTTTCTTAAATATTCGATGCCATCAATACCCATAAACCATCGGCCATTAGCATAAGCTACCCTGTTACTTCTCATTGTGAATTTGACTGTGTTCAGGGCATTAATAATAAGCTGCTGCTCCGGCGTAGGGTTGGGCCATAACACGAGACTGATGGGTTTTTCTGAGGCTATAAGCTCTTCCTGATCGCGTTTGGCCCGAGCATCATGTTCTGCCTGATACCGCTGCTGGTTTTCGTTGCGTACTTCTTGATACCGCTGTTCGATTTGTTCCTGTTTCACCCTGAATGACGAAATGGCTTTATAAAAACTACCTTCATCAACATCATTAAGTCCCATGCTCCAGCGGTCTTTCTTGAAATCGTCATAAACAGCGTCGACTAAATTTTTATTGGCTAATTTACTTGCCAATTTTGAGGCGAAGACTATTAGCTCCTCCTCAGTCCTCGACTTGGAATCGAACGACATTATGCCCAGACCGTCCGAACCATACTCATGATACGCAGCATAAAAAACAGGTATAAATTGTGGGTTTTTATTAATGGAATCTATCACGGCTTTTGTGTCACATGTTGGACCATCCCATTTAATTAGGCTTTTACCGCCACTTCGATAAGTCTGACAATCATCATCGCCAAGACGAACCAAAGCAGGCCAGCCGGGCCGTTTCTTATAGTCATCGCTTTTAACAATATGCATTTGTGCCAGTGCTTTTGATGAATCAATTTGTCCATTCGTGCATGCACTGAGAATAAAAGATAGTGCAAAAAAAATAATATGCCTGATGGTTAGAGTTAAATGTTTTTTCATCATCCTAATGCCTTTAGTTAAATTTTAATAATCTGGCGTAATATATCCAATGCTTTATTGACCGTGATTGGCTTCATGTTATTAACCACTTAAAGCATCCAGTTCATTCAGTGTCAAAACCTTTGGGCTATAGCTGTCAATACTGCTCATGATGGCCTGAAAATTACTGGCTGGCATGTGGTTACGGTTCTCCAGTATCTTAGCTAGTGCGATAGTGTCCCACCATTTCAAGGTAATCAACGCCTGAGCACGGGAAAGTGATTTACTCTGTATATGCTCATCACCACCACCAGCGGCACGATACACCTCGATCAAATTATGAACACTTCGCATGTCATACTTACCTGACGTTTTCATCAAGGCATTGACACTTTCTCCGGTGTACTTTGATTGCGCGACGATGCCAGCCAGAGAACAGACCATTGCTCCGCTCACTTGATTTATCAGATCAGACCTCTTTTCAGTAGAAGACAAATGGTAAGGCCTTATATCGTCAGCGGTTCGCGGATAATCCGTTCTCCATACAGCGACAGCATTACATTCATCGACTTCACCGTTAAGATAAGTTCTCGCGATTCTTCCCTTACCTGCTAGGGCAATTTCTACCTGCGAATTGCCAAAAAACCATGCAGCAATGGCATGCCCGGCTTCATGAATGGCAAGATCTCGCGACCAACGATAGTAGCCAATCTCAACAACTGTGTTCTGTGTATCCATGTTGCCTCTCAGAAAGGTGTTTCATCATTAAACGGCTGTGTCTGGTCAAAATCATCATACCCTGTCGCTGTTGGGCGTTGTTCGCGTGCCCGGCGTAGCGCGTCCGTCGCCTGTCCCTGCTGCCCGGCCTTCCCACCGGGGCGTACCGTTCTGGCGCTGATCACGCTGTCTGCCACGACCTGATAACCCTGCTGTGTACCGCCGTCCTGCCCTGTCCACTGATTGAACTGCATATTGCCTGACACGCTCACAAGGTCACCTTTCTGGTGCTTCGCCAGCGCATCGGCCTGTTTCCCAAAGGCAATAACGCCCAGCCATAAGGTTGACTCTCCCGCCTCTGCAGCATTGCAGGGAAGCGATACAGCCAGCCGTGCCATAGCCATGTTGTTACCGTTCGTAGTGGTGCGGGTCTGGGGATCTGCCACCAGCCTCCCGTATGCTGAAATCTGTGCCGTCATCGTTTTGTCTCCTGTCTCGCATCTGATTTTTCTGATAATAAGCAGAAATAGTGTCGGTTCAGTTGGTTCAGTTAGTTCACTGCCCGCTAGGCCGCGCCAGTACTGTGTTTTACTGAACCAACAGGGTCTATTTTGTGTTGGTTCAGCAGACCTCTTTGTTGGTTCACTGCCTGCTAGTGGATAAAGAGCCTTCGTACTATGTTGGTTCAAAAAGAGCACTTGTTGGTTCAGTGTTGGTTCATTTCTGACAATAAAATCCTTATAAAACAATAGACCTTACAAATTGAACCAACTGAACCAACTGAACCAACATACTTTTTACACACATGAAGAATTATTCTTCTGGCTGGCTGTCATCCTCCGGCAGGTAACTGAGCACATAAACGTTGATCTGTCGGCCCTCAATACGGGGTGATTTACGCTGATACCCACGCCCGCTTTTCGGTGGTGTGAGCATGCCTGCGTTTTTCAGCACTTCGGCAAACTGCTTTGCGTTGAACCCTGCGGCTATCTCTTTTTCAAACGTTGCCGGGAAGGTATAGAAAATCATCGGGCTTTCATCATGGCCCCCCCGCTGACGGTATCCGGCAAGATCACGTATTGGCAAATCTGCAGGGCTGTACGGAAACGGCGCAAAACGGCTCAGTCCATGCGCATTAAGAAAGGCCTCAGTCTGTTCAACAATCTGCTGGTGCTCTTTATTACCGGTACCGAACTCACGCAGCCACGCGTTGTAACTGTGCTGTATCGCATCCCGGCAGGTCTGCGCGTCCCATCCGGTGACAACCTCACCCAGCAGTAACGCTGCCTCCAGAATTGCAAATCTTGCGGCCACGCGGTGAACCTGTTCACCGTAGTCAGCAGGAATAAGACTGCGCCAGCGGGCTTCACACTCACGCACGGTATCAATGGCCTGCTGCTGGTGGTCGGCCAGCCATTTAATCCACTTCCGCCCGGCTGCGCCGAAGTTGTGCTGATAAGCGTCTTTCAGTGCGTCGGCGTGCTGTTTGCCGTTCTGGTGGTCGTGGAAACGCACCGCTTTACTCAGCGGGATATTCAGCAGGCGCACCAGTTGCCCGGCTTTGGTCTTGCGTCCGGCGGTGGCAATGAAGGTTTCCAGGTCCATTTCCCCGGTACTGATCGCCACGGTGCGCCAGCGTTTTAAATCCCGGTTTCCGCCTTCTTTCGCGCCCTGGAGTTTGCCCACGCCGTTAAACAGCGCATAGGCAGACTGCGACACACTGACCGGATCCGCCCCTTGTCCGACTTCATCCAGCGGCATCAGCCCGTCATTGTGCGCGGCGGCTTCGTTCGCCAGCCCCAGCGCTGTGCCGTACCACGTCAGGCGCAATAAGTCAGGGTTACCGTACAAGCTGCTGGCAACATTTGCCGTGGTGGTCTTGCCGGCGCTCGACTGCTCATAGAAATGGATACCGAACCCGTCAGCGCCCACCAGCCCGATTAGAGGTGCCGCCAGCGCCGCGCCGATGCCTGTCATCATAGAGTAATTACTTCCCGCCAGGCGGCCCACCCTGTCACGCCAGCTCTGTGCCGTACCTTTGACGACATAACCGGCAGCGGCAGAACTGCGACCACTGAATAAAACCGGATGTGAAGGTGAGCCGATGATTTCTCCATCCGGCATGATGTATGCCCCACACTGCCAGCCCGTAGCATGAACTACGCGCCACAATTCACGCGAGCCGCTACGCTGTAGCCAGTCGGCCAGGATCGCCCGTAAGCTGCTTTTGGTAGTGACATTAACCCCGCCAGCTTTCAGGGTGCGCCAGCCTTCACGCTCCCCGATATCAGCCAGAGGAATAGCCGCTGTTGTCGGTATGCCTGCGCCGAAGGCCAGCCAGCGCAATATCAGGTACTGATCCTTATCGTCCCGCCCGGTGCCGATAACGTCCATCGGTGAGGCCAGCCAGCTTTCATTGTTGATGACCTCTCCACTTTCCTTGTCCACCTTCGGCACAATCCAGTAAACCCCGTCACTACGGCTTTCAATGTGAGGTTTTAACGGGTCTTTCTCAGGCTGGTCTGTTTTCCCGCCCTTGATGGCCTGTAGTTGCGATATCACGCATTCCCCCTGCGGCTTGTACATCGAATTGTTAAACGCAGCCGTAGCGACTTCCAGCCCCTTTTGCTGGTGGTAGTCGTTCCAGTCGGCCTTATAGTCTGTCGGCGGCACGGAAACATAACCATCCACGGCAGAGGCGGCTTTCTCTGCCCGCTCTGTGCCAGTATTGGGCTTGTCGTCCAGCCAATCGTTATCAGCAGCAATGATGATTTGCGCCCGTGAGTGCTGCTGGCGCATCTGTATTGCGACGGGTAGCAGGTTGCCCGCGTCTATGGCACACACGGCCAGCGCGTCAGGGCACATCAGGTGAACGGACAGGGTCGTTGCAAGTCCTTCGGCAATGATCACCTCCTGCGGTTGTTCTGTTGCGTTGATAGTGTGAAATGCGCCGCGCTTGGCTGAATCCACCACAAGCCGCTTTTCCCCGCCCGTGGTGATGGTCTGTGCGGCAGTCACCACCCCGGATTTATCCACCAGCGGGAGCAGGATCGCGCCGTCACTGAGAAGCGGATACGTGAAGCCGTTCAGCCCCTTTGATTTCAGATATTCAGATTCGCCCTGCGTGACGTTCTGGCGCATCGCGGCATAACGACGGGAAAAGGCCAGGCAGCGGTGCTCTGCGTCCTCTGCTGCCTGCTGCTGTCGTTCCTGCTCACGCTGTCGTCGTTCTGCCTCCAGCAGATTGCGGCGCTCCGTGGCTGCGCCCTCATCGGTTTGCGTTGCCCGGTAATCGATACCAAGAACATCAGCTACCATCCGTGCTGCCTCCGTGGTGTCGCAGTGATTCACCTTTTTAATCAGGTCTAAGCCATCGCCAGCGCCACACTGGTTACAGATATGAGCACCACGCCCGTAATCGTCGAATCGGAAACGATCAGTACCGCCACACGCGGGGCAGGAGGTATGCCTGAGCGGTGAATCAGAAACGGTGATACTGAGGCCCGCCAGTACAGAAGGCCATTGTCCGGCAGCGGCGTGGGTCACTTCGCGGATAAGGTCGATATTACGCATCGTTTTTCCCCCTCAGTGCGCCGCTGGCATTTCAGGACAGCCGTTTTCATTGGTGATAAGGGTTACATGCTCATACATTCCTACATCATTGCGGATCATGATGTTTACGCCATCAGGGGTAGCCTCCGCGTGGAATCTCATGATTTAGCCTCCCGATAGTCACGCATCTTCGTCAGTTCACCAGTAAGGCGATTAACTTTGCGTTCTGTTCGAATGGTGGCACATCGCAATTCACTGATTAATGTCTCAAGCCGTGCCCCATAAAGCGGATTGGCAGCCCGCAAAGGCTTATCCAGATAAAGAGTCCACAACTCCAGCAATTCAGTGGCATAACGAACCGCCGCCGCCGCGTCTCCTGCCTGGATTGCTTCGGATTCAATGACAGTGATTTTGTTACTCATGCTGCCACCTCCACGGGCTGACAGGATTTTCTTTGCTGGACACAAATGATTGCTCCAATGTTCCAGCCGTTGCCTTGCGCTTCACGGGTCATCTTCTGGATGGCTTCGCCGGGTGTGCTGCCGTTGCCATACCATGTGACTGGAATAGACGCACCGGCACCATCGAAACAGGTAGCGAAAATGCGGAACTTAATCATGCTGCCACCTCCCGTGCTTTCACCAGCTCTTTAATACCGATATTCAGGAGCGACATAACCGCGCTTACCCGGCAAGCTTCGGAGTGATATTCATCGCCACAGGGTATGGTATCGATCCACATGCTCAGAACTTCCATAGCGGATTCACTGGCAGACAGGGCATTCTCTGTATGTATCAGAACATCAAAAGGAATGGATTTAGACATGGCGCACCTCCGCTACCAGCAGACGGCCAGCGAAAAAGCAGACGTGATCACGCGCCAGAGTAAGGCGGGCTTCGCGCTCAGTTTCAGCAGCAATGTGATGGATTTTGGCGGTAATTGTCGGCATGTCGCGGCGAACGGCAGCGATTAACCAGATAAATTGCGGATTTTGGGTAGGGGTAGTAGCCATGATGGCAGCCTCCATTCGATTTGGGATAACCCCACCACCGAAGACGCCAATCTTGCTGGTGGTGAGCTGCGCAGGGTTGGCGTAACCGGCTCGAATGGTCACCGGCGCTTCCGAAGAAGCCCCCACGCAGCCCACCATAATTTTGTGAGCGGCACGGATTATACCCGCAACGCTGAAAAAGAGGTGTACTGAGTTAACGACACAAAAAAAGACGCTAGGCGCGTCGTATGTCGCCATTCGAATTACCAGGACGCCAATCCCGCCACCAGATTTTGCTGGTGCGCTATAACCATAAACCGGGTTGGCGATAGTCGGCAAGCCCTTTTTTATGGACTCAAAAAAAAACTTACCTTCGCGCACGCAGGAACTAATCTCGGCCCTCTCCTCGTCATCACGACGAGAAAACGAGGAGCTGGCATTAGCTGGCACTGTTATGCCAGCCTCACACGTGCGTACACACGTACCACTTTCGAAACTAACTGGCAGGTGATAAACGTCGCAATTTGTCGCATTCTGAGCGCTTTCTGTTGCGCTCTGAACGTTAACATTTGTACACATCAGACCTGCCAGGGAAAATGCCCTTTTCTGAGCGGCGGCGTTACGCATGATTGGCCCCCAGGTGTTTCGCTAACCAGCGCTGAGAAAGACGCATTAGCTCGGCTTTACGCTGGTCATATCCCATACCCATATCAATCAGCGTAATGTTGGTACTCTCCAGATAGGTGAGATGCTCCAGTTGCCCGGCGTTCATGCTGTCCCGTGGTTCTCCAGCAATGCCATTTGCCTGCGCCCACTGCTTTGCTGTCATGCCACCCAGCATAATGCGGGCGATCATGTTGCTCTCGTTGGAATAGTGACGGGGTAAAGTCTGTTTACCCTGTTCAGCGCGGGCAACTTCCAGAGCGACACACATCGGTTTAAACAGGTTGGCAGCACCGATACGGGCTTTGAGCTGGCGGCGATACTGAGCGGCAATCTCCGGCGCACTGCGGCTTAACGCCTCCTCGCACTGGATGAAGTAACGGCGAACAGCGCGACCCTGTTCGTTGCGCTCAACCATCGCCACTTCCTTCGCCATATCCAGCGATAGCAGGTAATCATGCTCAACCTGCTGGCGAGTTTTTGTGCTCGCCCGTTTTGGCGTGCTCAAATTTTCCACACGGATAAAGTCTATTCCTGCAACAAACCCATACTGTTCAATACGACCCTTGATCCAGTTCGTGAAATCACGGCCAACACCCAGCACTTTATGCAATGCCCTGGCGCTCGCGATATTGGTTTCACGCCCGCCAATTTGACCGGAAATAACGGGGACAATAGCGGCAAAGTCATTATTGCTATGCTCGCTCAGACTGACACTTGGTTGTGGGGCGGCCTCCGAATTGAATCGGCTTTTTTCGATAGTCATGTTTTCGGCTCCGTTATGCGGCGTTAAACGCGTCCGGGTAGAGGTTCAGAATGTCGGTAATATCCTGCTGAGATAACCCGTGATGTTCATTAATGGCGGCGTTATGGTTCACAAGCTGGATCACCTTGAGAACGTCGCCACGGCAGGAAAATCTGTAGCGCAGGTGTGCGCCGATACCATCCGGGTTTTTCTCGTCGATACGCTCCAGTTGAATATCAAGCTGGCGCTCCAGCTCCGAGCAATAATTACGGCCAGACGAAAGGCGGCAGTAGCGGAGAATATCGTTTTCTGTCCATCCCTCCGCGCCGGTACGCAGCATATAGACGCGGGCGCGGTGCTTCTTCGGGGTGCGGCGTGTCGCTTGTGTGTGGAGCGCTGGTGGCGTAACATCGGATCCGCGAATATCTGAGTTAGCCGCCTGCTGTCCGGGGCGGTTTTTCTTTTCCATTACGCCACCTCACCGCGAGATTCAGCAATACGCTGATTAATCCACTCGTCAATTTCACTTTCAATAAAAGCGATAGAGCGCGAACCAATTTTAATTGCGGCAGGAAAACGCTTTTCACTCATAAGGCGGTACAACCACGCCTTACTGTAGCCAGTGCGCTTTTGTACTTCGGCGAATCTAATTAATGACTGAGACATATTGACCTCGTAACGTTCATTGCGGTTTACAAGGTTAATTTAATCAGATTGAATCTATTCAGTGTGGAAATCACAGCAATAAAGATGGAAGGAATAATTCAGCCAATCTGACAGGAAAACAGCATTTTTATCGTAACATTGGAAATGTAGAAAAAGCAGATGCGGGACTTTAGAAATGGTGCCCCGCATTAAGGTTACGTTTAGAAGTAGCTACTCCTCACTATGAGGCAAAGTGATTTCTAAAGCCTCTTTAATCAGGTTAGTCATTTGCTTCTCTGTTACAACCATCCCCTGATACCCCCATGCCGCTAGGTTGTGAGCTACAGCCCTTGCAATGGAGAGCTTATTCAACCGCTCTCCATTACGAAAGGATTTGCTCGATTTTTCAAGGGCAATAGCCATACCAGCAATCATCATAAGTGCTGTATTTTTACCAGGGAACTCTCCCCACTGGTCAAGGTATACCTGATTGGTATTTTCGATTACCTGTGGTTGCTGTAGAGGTAAAGGCCAATTGAACTGATGTTCAGCAACCCATTTTTCGACTTCACTACGAACAAGCACACAATCTCTACGAGCAGGATCCATAGTATCGTAATATGAAATATCTTTTGCACTTAACTTACCATTGTCTATAGCATCCCATATTGACTCTTTATAAGCTTCACGCTCATTATTTTGATCTACTGTTAATCCTAATCGAGGATTTACCCCAATAATTAAGCATGCAGCATCACTTAATAAAATATTATCGCGTGAAAGATAAGGCACCAGCCAGCTATCTAAATTTTTTTTCAACCCAATATTATATTCTAATAAATTATCGTGGAGATTTAGGCCTAAAGTCTTTTCTATCTCCGAACGGTTAAAACCTAAAAAATCAAACGAATTCATAGCATCACCTCAAAATGGAATGTCATCATCAAAGTTAAGGTCTGTGGTGCTTTGTTCCTGCCCTGTCCTCGTCATAGATGGTGTCCACCCTTCGTACGGTGGGTTATCCATATTGGGACTCGCCATGACCCGACTTAACAGCTCATATGCACTGAAAGGTGGGTCACCGAAGGAAGGTCTTCTGGTTATTCCACGAGCATCTTGTATTAGCAGGCTAGGAGCATATTCCTGCTCTTCATCTAGCCTGATAATTATCCAGTTCGCTATCTGATCCCTTGTCATATCGGGATATTGAGACTCGATTCGAATAATCAGTTCTCTAATGCTTATGAATTGCTGCTTTTTAGCTTTTAGCTCTATCGCTGGATTAAGCAAACGCCACCTCACGCCCTCTTATATTGGCGGCTATGCCAGCCCGCAGAGGTGTACGGGTTTTCGGGGATCAGCCTAGACATAGCCTATTCTGTGTTCGTTTATTGAAGTCTACTCGGGTCTACAAGCACTGTCTATCCATACACCTATGCTGATTTTACGAACTTGCCATGAACCACGTTTTCGCCTTTCTCCAGCGCATCCATATAGTCGGCATACCACTGGAGCATTTCCCGGCGGCCATCGAGATACTGAGCGTGGTTATATGTACCGCGAATAGAGTTTTTATCGACGTGGGCGAGCTGCGTTTCAATCCAGGCAGTGTTATAGCCCTGTTCGTGCAGAATGGTGCTCATCGTGTGTCGGAAGCCGTGGCCTGTTACCTTGCCGGTATATCCAATCCGCTTAAACACTTGGTTAATGCTGGCCTCACTCATAGTCTTACGTGGATCGTTACGCCCTGGGAACATAAGTGTATATCTACCAGTGATTGAACGAATGCGCGCAATGATGGATAGCGCCTGCTGGGATAAAGGGACTATATGTGGACGGCGCATCTTCATGCGTTCAGCGGGGATTTCCCATACTGCAACCTGATCATCGATTTCTTGCCAGGATGCCCCGCGCAATTCTCCCGTTCTGAGGCCGGTAATGATGAGCAAACGCGCAGCCAATACCACCAGCTCGCTACCTGAGTAGCGTGATAGCGCTTCAAAAAATACGGGAAGATCTGGCGCATTCAGGAAAGGATAATGGTTGGATTCATGCCCCTGCATGGCACTAGTGAGATCTGGAGCGGGGTTATATTCAGCCCTGCCAGTAACGATTGCATAACGGAAAACCTCGCCGCAACGCTGCCGCACTTTTTTGGCTTTCTCTGTAGCTCCTCTCCCCTCCATTCGACGAAGCACATTCAGCAGTTCAAGCGGCTTAATCTCTGCAATTGGCTTTTTGCCAATGTAGGGGAACACGTCTTTTTTGAATGCTTCCATGATGTCGGAGGCATATCCGGGAGACCACTTCTTTAACTTACTCGAATGCCACTCTGTAGCGATGTCATGAAATGTGTTGTTTACCTGAGCTTCGCGAGTGGCTTTTTCTTCCCGCTTTGCTTCATTAGGATCGATACCCCCAGCGATACCCCTTTTTGCCTCATCACGTTTAGAACGCGCGACGGCCAGGGTAACGTCTGGATACACACCTAAAGCGAGCAGCTTCTCTTTCCCGGCCACCCGATACTTGAGTCTCCAGTATTTTGCACCATTGGGATTAACGAGAAGGTAAAGTCCGCCACCGTCAGCAAGTTTATAGGGTTTATCCTTGGGCTTGGCAGTATCGACCTGGCGGGCGTTAAGCTTCATCTGGGGGTATCTCCATAAGACCGAACAGCATATACCCCCGAATGTACCCCCAATCATGTATAGATTTTGGGATACGCCAGTAGACTGCAAAATACTAAAGAGGGCTTAATAGCTAGAGTATATGGGATTTTAGTAGGCTTGAGTAGACTTTGAGAGATGCTTGAATGGTGCCGATAATAGGAGTTGAACCTACGACCTTCGCATTACGAATGCGCTGCTCTACCAACTGAGCTATATCGGCCCTGAAAGGACGGAATTCACGTCTGTGAACCACGGTGCAAAAGGTTAGATCTAACGAGGTGATGCGTCAATGCCCTTTGGAATCAAACGGCTACTTTTGCATCACCCCGCTGTTATTTACGCACGAATCGTATCGTCACCGAAACCGATCCACTTATAGGTGGTAAGAGCTTCAAGGCCCATCGGTCCACGCGCATGCAATTTTTGCGTGCTCACCGCCACTTCCGCGCCAAGGCCAAACTGACCGCCGTCGGTGAAACGCGTGGAAGCATTCACATAAACAGCAGAAGAGTCGACCTCATTGACGAAACGGTTCGCATTGCTGAGGGTGCGCGTCAGGATAGCATCGGAGTGCTGCGTGCCATGCTCGCGGATATGGGCGATAGCATCGTCCAGATCAGCAACAATTTTCACGTTCAGATCCAGCGACAGAAACTCATTGTCATACTCTTCTGCTTTAACCGGTACAACCGCTGCCGGACCCGATTGCAGCGCCGCCAGCGATTGCGCATCCGCATGCAAGGTAACGCCGCTTTCCGCCATCTGCTTGCTCAACGCAGGCAGGAAAGTGCCCGCAATATCCTGATGAACCAGCAGCGTTTCGACGGTGTTACAGGTACTCGGACGCTGGGTTTTCGCATTCACGATAATGTTCAGCGCCGGGGCAATCTCTGCCGTGTTATCAACAAAAATATGGCAAACGCCGATGCCCCCGGTAATCACCGGAATGGTGGACTGTTCACGACACAGCTTATGCAGGCCAGCGCCACCGCGCGGGATCAGCATGTCGATGTATTTATCCATCTTAAGCATTTCATTGACCAGCGCGCGATCCGGGCTTTCAATCGCCTGTACCGCGCCCGCGGGTAAACCGCACTCTTCCAGCGCCTGCTGAATCACTTTTACCGTTGCCGCATTGGTGCGCCAGGTCTCTTTACCGCCGCGCAGAATCGCCGCGTTGCCGGTTTTCAGGCACAGGGAAGCCACATCCACGGTGACATTCGGACGCGCTTCATAAATCACGCCAATTACGCCGAGCGGCACACGGCGACGCTCAATGCGCAGGCCGCTGTCCAGCAGACCGCCGTCGATCACCTGCCCTACCGGGTCAGCCAGCTTGCACACCTGTCGAACATCGTCAGCAATCGCTTTCAAACGCGCTGTCGTCAACGCAAGACGATCAAGCAGCGCTTCGCTCAGCCCATTACGGCGAGCCTCCAGAACGTCCTGCTCGTTAGCGAGAATAATCTCGTCAGACTGTGCTTCCAGGTAATCGGCGATTTTTTCCAGCACGCGATTTTTTTCACGGCTGGAGAGCAATGCCAGCTTGTACGACGCTGCTTTAGCAGCGATGCCCATCTGTTCCAGCATACATCTGCTCCTTAACGGATAATCATATCGTCGCGATGCACGGCGACCGGGCCATATTCATAGCCGAGAATGGAATCAATTTGCTGCGAATGATGACCGGCAACGCGACGCAGCGCGTCACTGTTATAGCGGGTAACGCCATGTGCAATATCGCGACCTTCGAGGTTACGGATGCGGATCACTTCACCACGGGAAAAGTTGCCTGTCACGCTTTTAATCCCTTTTGGCAGCAAGGAGCTGCCGCGTTCCAGGATAGCGGCTGTCGCGCCTTCATCAACGGTGATTTCACCTGCCGGAGGCGCGCCAAAAATCCAGCGCTTACGGTTTTCCAGCGGTGAAGCCTGCGCATGGAAAAGCGTCCCGACCTGAACCCCTTCCATCACATCGCCGATCACACCCGGCCTGCTGCCTGCGGCAATAATAGTATCGATACCTGCACGACAGGCGACATCCGCCGCCTGCAATTTGGTGCCCATCCCACCAGTACCCAGGCCCGATACGCTGTCACCCGCAATCGCGCGCAACGCGTCATCAATACCGTACACATCCTTGATCAATTCAGCGTCCGGGTTGTTACGCGGGTCAGCAGTAAAGAGACCTTGCTGATCGGTCAGAAGCAGGAGTTTGTCTGCGCCCGCCAGAATAGCGGCCAGCGCCGATAAATTGTCATTGTCGCCGACTTTGATTTCCGCCGTCGCAACGGCGTCATTCTCGTTGATGACCGGCACAATGTTGTTGTCGAGGAGCGCACGCAGGGTGTCACGCGCATTAAGGAAACGCTCACGGTCTTCCATATCGGCGCGGGTTAACAGCATTTGCCCAACGTGGATGCCGTAAATCGAGAACAACTGTTCCCACAGTTGAATCAGGCGGCTTTGCCCGACAGCGGCAAGAAGTTGTTTCGAGGCGATGGTGGCAGGCAATTCCGGGTAACCCAGGTGCTCACGCCCGGCGGCGATAGCGCCAGAAGTCACAATAACAATACGATGCCCTGCTGCATGTAGCTGTGCGCATTGGCGCACGAGTTCAACAATGTGGGCGCGGTTCAGGCGGCGGGATCCGCCCGTTAAAACACTGGTGCCGAGTTTCACTACCAGCGTCTGGCTGTCGCTCATGATTTCTGCCGTTCAACGTAGAAGAAAAAAAGTAAACAGTCTTTGTAACAGGATCAGAGCCAACTTCCAACTGGCAGTTTTAACAACTTAAGAAAATCCTTGAAGGCAATCAGAAAACCTACTTACAAAACTTGACGCTTTTATGACACTACCTGTAAAACCTACTTTGTAAAAAAATAAATAAGAATTGTCATAAAACTTTAATTCGCAGACGTTAAAACCTACGTGAAATTTTCACTTGAGCGGCGACGTTCAGCGATCTAAAGCGCGTTAATTACAATTAATCAGGAAACATAATGAAAAAAACTACTTTGGCATTAATGATGATCGGCCTTGGTGTTGTTTCTGCTTCTTCCAACGCTGCGGAAATCTACAACAAAAATGGTAACAAACTGGATCTGTACGGCAAAATCAAAGCCATGCACTACTTCAGCGATGATACCACTCAGGATGGCGACAAAACTTACGTACGTCTGGGCTTCAAAGGCGAAACGCAGATCAACGATCAACTGACCGGTTTCGGTCGCTGGGAATCTGAATTCGCTGGCAACACCGACGAAAGCAGCTCTACTCAGAAAACGCGTCTGGCGTTCGCTGGCCTGAAAGCAAAAACCTACGGTTCTATCGACTACGGTCGTAACCTGGGTATCCTGTACGATGCAGCGTCTGTAACCGATATGTTCCCGGAATTCGGCGGTGACTCTCTGACCCGTACCGATAACTTCATGACCAAACGTACCACTGGCGTGGCTACCTACCGTAACACCGACTTCTTCGGTGCGGTTGACGGTCTGAACCTGGGCCTGCAGTACCAGGGTAAAAACGAAACCGGCCGTACTGCTTCTAAACAGAATGGCGACGGCTTCGGTACCTCCCTGTCCTACAACTTTGGCGGCAGCCCGGTTACTCTGATTGCTGCGTATGCCAAATCAGACCGTACTGATCTGCAGAACACTCAGGCTCTGGGTAAAGGCGCTAACGCGGAAGCGTGGATTACTGGCGTGAAATACGACGCTAACAACATCTACCTGGCGGCTATGTACAGCATCGCGCAGAACATGACGCCAATCGGCAGCCGTGGTTTTGCTAACAAATCCGAAAACTTCGAAGCCGTTGCTCAGTACCAGTTCGACTTCGGTCTGCGTCCGTCCATTGGTTACGTACAGACCAAAGGTAAAGACCTGGAAAACGGTTGGGGCGATCAGGACCTGGTTAAATATGTTGACGTAGGCGCTACCTACTACTTCAACAAAAACTTCTCTGCAATGGTTGATTACAAAATCAACCAACTGGACAAAGGTGATTTCGCAACTTACGTCGGTTCAAGCTACGTTACCGACGACATCGTTGCTGTTGGCGTGACTTACCAGTTCTAAGTCTTATCGCATAAACGCACTTCACTGAAGTACGGAACATAAAGCACCGAACGATAACCTCGTCGGTGCTTTCTTTTTTCCGCCAGTATATGCAACAAAAAGCAAGAAAGGGGCTATCGAAAAATCGCCGCGAAACAGCGCGCGACAGCGCGCCGTTATGCACATATGCCTGACTCAGAATGCCGTTTCCAGTGAATCGGTGACGCAATAGTCATCATCCACCAGTGGCAAATAGCGCCACTTATCAAACGCGGTACAGGGATGTGAAATGCCACAACCTACCCAGTCGCCGGGCTTTAAGGCATCCTCTTGCGGCAACAACAAATAGGCATGTTGATCGTTTACCTCGCTGATGCGCATGCCAGAAGCGGTGCGAGGAGCACTACCATCCACATTTCGCACCCACAGCGGATTCGGCAAGTCCTGGTCAAAGGGCACATCGCGGCGTCCGAAATCAACAAACGCCAGGCCTGGCTCAGGGCGCGATAATACCCTCCCCCAGATCTCCAGCGCAGGCTCAAAATGATGACGGGCGCCCGGTTGGGCAAACGGCGCAATGCGCGCATATAACCCGTTATCGTGGGCCATATAGGCACCCGAACGAATCAGCGGTGTGATCGGTAGTGATAGCCTCGCCCCGCTAAAACAGGCGCTGACCACATCAAACCAGGCGCCGCCTCCGGCGCTGAGAATAATAGTGTCGCTGCTGAACAGTTGCTCCCCGGCCAACAGCGCAGCCGTCGCGATCAGCATCTGGCAATAATCGCGCACCCTGGCGATACCCGCGGCATCACGCCCCGCACCCAGCGCGCCTTCGTAGCCCGCCACACCCACCAGTTGCAGGACCGGGCTTGCCGCTATCGCGGCGGCAATCTCCAGAGCTTGCGCGGATGAGCGACACCCCGTGCGCCCGCCACTGACCGACATCTCCAGCAGAACCGCAATGCGACTGTCGCCGAGATGCTGTTCCAGCAAACGCACGCCTTCCAGCGAATCAACATAGCAAAGGAAGCCATGGTCAGGATGCTGCTTTTGCCACTCACCTATCCAGCGAATACCGGCAGGGTCGACCAGTTGATTGGCGAGAAAAACATTACGGATACCAAACTGGCGCAATGCGCGAACCTGCGCAGGCGTTGCCGCACTCAATCCCCAGGCACCGCCTTCGGTGACGGCTCGACGCAGGATGGCGGGCGACATTGACGTCTTGCCGTGTGCTGCCAGCATCACCCCCTGTTCGCGACAAAAATCAGCCAACTGACGCAGATTATTCTCCAGCGCCGATTGCTTCATGAGCATCAGTGGAGAAAACACGCTATCGCTGGCCAGTACCGGCGTCCCCACAGGTAACGGCGCATCGCCACGACCTGCAACAGATTTAAAGCGTGGCGCAGGTTGCAGCGCATCCAGCAGACCGTCTGCCACCAACGGAAAATGAATCGACATAACGCCTCCGATCAATGCTCAAGAACACGCGATAAAAACTGCTGGGTGCGCGGATTTTGTGGATTAACGAATATCTGCTCTGGCGATCCTTGTTCAGCAATCACCCCCTGATCCATAAACACCACGCGGTCTGCGGTTTTGCGCGCAAAGCCCATCTCGTGGGTGACCACCACCATGGTCATCCCTTCACGCGCCAGGCTACGCATCACCTCCATGACTTCGCCCACCAGTTCGGGATCGAGCGCGGAGGTGGCTTCATCAAAAAACATAATTTTCGGCTCTACCGCCAGCGCCCTGGCGATCGCCACGCGTTGCTGCTGACCGCCGGAGAGTTGCGCCGGATAATAATGCGCACGCTCAGCCAGCCCGACGCGCGTCAGGGCCGCCATGCCGCGTTTATTGGCCTCAGCCTCAGACAGCTTCTGCGCTTTTATCAGCGCCAGCGTCACGTTGCCGAGCGCGGTTTTGTGGGGAAACAGGTTGAACTGCTGGAACACCATTCCGACATGACCACAAATTTCCCGGCTGCGTTTATGGTCGTGCAGCGGCACATTGTTAACCCAGATTTCGCCCCCATCGGCCGTTTCCAGCCCGCTCATGATGCGTAACACGGTACTTTTGCCGGAACCTGATGCGCCAATCAGCACCAGCACTTCGCCGGGCGAAACATCAAGGCTGATCTCTTTCAGCACCTGGGTGCTACCAAAAGATTTGGTAATACGGCTCAGCGTAATGGCGGAATTGCTCATGAGAACTGGCTCCTGGTTTGATGATGTTGAACCCAACGGGAAAGCGGAAAGCAGACAACGAAGTACAGCACGGCCACCAGCGCATAAATCACTACCGGCTGACCGATACGATCAACGATCGCCTGGCCCTGGTGCATCAGTTCCGACATGCCAATCATGCTGACGATGGAGGTATCCTTAATCAGGGAAAGATACTGCCCCACCAGTGGTGGCAGTACGATGCCGCGCGTCTGTGGCAGGATCACGCTAAGAAAGGTCTGGCGTTTTGACAGCCCGAGGATCCACGACACTTCCCATTGTCCTTTGGGTACCGCTTCGATCCCGGCGCGAAAGACTTCGGCGATATAGGCCCCCTGGTAAATACTCAAACCGAGGATACCGGCGGCAAACAAATTGATTTCATAGCCAAAATAGGCCACGCCAAAGTAGATAAACATCAGGGTGATCAACACCGGCGTGCCGCGGAACAACTCGGTGTAAAGCACGGCAATGTGGCTGGCGACCGGAACACGGCTGGTACGCAATACGGCGGCGAGCAGGCCAAGCAGCGTGCTGCCAATGATGGCCGCGACCGAAAGCAGCAGGGTGATCCACAGCCCCTCCAGTAGCAACGGCAGCGAGGTCATTACCATATCGCTCATAGCGCATTCTCCCGTTTCAGTGGGTTAGTCAGCCATTTTTTTGCCCACCACCGGGCGGACTTTTTTACCGGCGTGACCAGTTGCGGATGAAACAAGCGGCTTCCCACCAGGTTACCGAGCCAGGAAAAGAGATTACTCAGCAGCAGATAGACCAGCGCCACCACGCTGAACGTCTGGATATAAAGCAAAGTGCGGGCGTTTATCACGGTGGCGGTGCCGGTCAATTCCGGCAGCGCAATGGCCGACAATAGCGACGTGCCGAGCAATAACTGGATCAGGTTGTTAATAATGGCCGGCCACACGGCGCGCGCGGCCTGGGGCAACACCACACTCAGAAAGACCTGGCGGCGTGAAATACCTAAAATCCACGCGGCTTCCAGTTGCCCTTTCGGCACCGACTGTATTCCGGCGCGAAAGGTCTCCGACAGGTAAGCACCGACGTTAATGCCCAAAGCCAGCACCCCCGCGGTAAAGGCGCTCATGGTGATACCGAGGGAAGGGAGACCAAAAAAGATGATGAAAATTTGCAGCAACACCGGCGTGTTACGGATAAATTCCACATAGCAGTGGCTCAGCCAGCGTAGCGGCGCTATAGCCGAGGCTTTCGCCAGCGCTGCCAGCAAGCCGAGTGCGACGGCCAGCACAAACGCGAGAAGAGTAACCTGTAACGTCAGCCAGGCGGCGGCCAGGAAGGTCTCGCCGTAACTCCACAGGGTTAGCCATTGATAACTCATGCATGGACTCCTTCCTGCGGTGTAGCAGACCAAAGGGCGCTACACCGCAGGCAATCAGAATTGCGGATTCAGTGGGTAACGCGGCTTATCACCAAACCATTTTTGATAGAGCGTGGCGTTCTCACCGGAAGCGTTGATCTCAAACAGGAATTCATTGAGGTAGTTCAGCCATACCTGGTCGCCCTGCTTCACACCAAAGGCGTTATATTCCAGCGGCACCAGCGCTTCGTTGGTGACGGTCAGGGTCGGATCAAGCTTGGCCTGATAAGCGAGGAAGTTGTTATCCTCAATCATTGCATCAGCCTGCCCCTGCTTCACCGCCAGAATGGCCGCCTGGGAAGAGTCGTATTCCTGAATTTTCACCTCAATGCCCATACTGCGCACTTCGTCTCCGTTGGTTGACCCTTTCACCGTAGCGATGGTCTTACCGGCCATGTCATGCGCCGATTTGATGCCACTCTCTTTACGGACCAACATCGCTTCGCTCGCCACAACATACGGGTGGGTGAAACCGATCTCTTTGGCGCGTTCCAGGTTGCGCGTGAAGTTACAGAACACCACGTCCACTTTGTTGGTTTGCAGGTTAGGGATGCGGTTGGCGCTGGTGGTGTTCACCATTTCCAGTTTCACGCCCATCTCTTTCGCCAGCGCTTTCGCCAAATCGACGTCGTAACCATCCGGTTTGCCGTCTTTATCGTAAAAACCGAAGGGAGCGAAACTCAGGCAATCACCCACGCGTAACGTGCCGCGTTGCAATACGGTCTGCAGCGTCGATTGGGGGGCCGCACCCGCCACTTGCTTCTCTTCCGTGGGGGTACAACCGGCAACGGCCAGCAGGGCCAGCGTTCCGGCGATGATTTTTAACGAAGTTGCATTCATTGTTTTGCTCGCTTATTAAATGGAGACGACATAAAAAGCATCAGTTATTAACGGGCAGCCCTGGTGTGGGCGAATAAATAAAAATCTCAGTGTGTTATCAGATAAATAATATTATTTTCGGTCGGCGCGAAAGCATTTCATATCCACTTCCACTTTGCAGTCGACGACTAAATCCTGCACGCTACAAATACGTGCCGGTGGGTTTCCGGTAAATATCTCGCTGAAAACTTTATTAAAGGAACTGAAATAACGTGCGTCGGTTAATACTGCCGTGACGTGTACCACATCCTCCACCCTGTACCCCGCCTCGCGCATAATGGACAGGCAGTTATCAAACGCCAGGCGGGTCTGCTCAATGATCCCGCCTTCCACCACTTCGCCTTCGCGCATCGGCGTCTGACCTGAGATATACAGCCAGCCATCAGCCTCAACGGCGCGTGCGAACGGCAGTTTTTGCCCGCCCGTACCAGTGCCGCCTTCAATGCCATAACGCTTAATCGTCATGCAATGCTGCTCCTTTTTGTTCTGAGAATCGCCATGAATACCGCGTCATAACTGTCTGGTATATCGGACTGTTATCTGCAATATCGGATAGAGCAAGATTTGCACAGGTTTTTTATTTTTGCAATATATCCCGATCAATTTAATTTTTTGTGGTGCTGTGGCGATCGCAAAATAAAAAATGAATGGGGGGAATGGCAGAATGAAAATGTTACCGGGGTCGTAATTTAAAAAAAATAATTTGTGCGCCATGCGCTAAAATGAGGCCCCAAAATAGAACAAAGAAATATAAACACCGGCAGTAAAATTTTAATTACCGGGGATGGGTTAACGACGACGCTGGGTGTATCATGCTTTTCTTTTTTATTGTCTTTACTGTCTGGCGCGACCGCCCGACTGCATCAGGAGAATTTGCTTATGCCGGACGAGAAGCCATCGCGCGCGCGCGGTGTTGACCGGGTTATCGACATTTTTCACCAGTTGCATATCGCTCGTCAGCCGATGGCGATGCGCGATTTGATCGAGGCCACCGGCGCGCCGCGCTCCAGTGTATATGAACTTGTCAGCCTGCTCAGCGAGGCCGGACTACTGGAAGTGGATGCCGACGGCGCGGTGTTCTTTGGCCGCGAAATGCACTATTACGGTGCAGATTATATGGCACATAACGATCTTATCCGCCGCTCACATCAGTTAATGGTTGAACTGGTCGCCCGTCATGGCGAGACGGTGCAGCTCTGTATGCTGGAGGGGAATAAGTACACCGTCGTGCTGTCGGAAAGTAATGCCCACCCGTTCAAAATCACGTCGGATATCGGCGTGCGGGTACCGATCACCTGGACGGCGACTGGCCGTCTGTTACTCAGTAATTGGTCGGATAGCGCTATTCTCAACCTTATCCCCGAAGAAGATTACCGTCTGGCGAACGGGCAAGTGCTCGATAAACAAGCCTTCCTGGAAGATATTCATCGTGCCGGACAGCAGGGCTATTGTCTGACTGAGGGGTTGTCGGAGAGTTTTACCTGCTGTATGGCGGCGCCGATTCGTTCTCGTAGCGGGCAGGCAGTCGCGGCGATCTGTTTTATGGTGAGTCGCGATACGCCGGAGGAGCGCCGTCAGATGTTGCTCAAAGAGTTGATCGTTTCCGGCCAAAAACTGTCGGATTTCACCTGAGTCCGGCATGTTTTCCCTGCCTCGGCAGGCGGGAACGCAGCCATCAACAACGACATCGCCAGTTGCGTTGAGACGTAAAAAATCCGGAATCAGCGGGCTGAATCCGGATTGTCTCTTGTCGGGGAATCTTTTTACTGCGCTTACACCGTCAGGTTAATCTCGTCAGAGAAATTTTCCGCAGGCTCCAGTTTCAGCTCCAGCGCCGCAAGGACCTCTCGGGCGCGACCATGAAACTCACGAAGCGTATGCTCCAGCCGGTCAGTCACTTCTGAATCTTTTATCTCGGTTGCTTTCCAGTTTCCGTCTTTATCGTACAGCCCAAAATGGTAGCTATAGGTAAAACGGTCTTGCTGCGCTTCCATTTCCATCCACCAGCCCCAAAATTCACGCTTCTCCGGCGCGGGCTTTACATTGACGCATACGGCCAGGCAATCAAAAAAGAAGCGATTATCGGCACACTGTTCTTCCCGAATATACGGGCCTAGCGCGGTAAACCTTTTAATGAGTTTGCTCTTGGGATGTCCACTCGGTAACGTCATTGCGATCTCCTTATGTGATGCAACTGTTTTACCAAATCAATCGAAATTAGCAATCCATTAACGCAATCTATCATTGATCCAGTCGGTAATGTCCCGCAGCGCCTTATCAAAATTGCGATAAACCGGATTAAACGGGATTTCGAGTAATTTACCGTCCGCAGATGACGACGTGATTAAACGCGACTCCTCCTCCGGACTGAACGGATCGTTTTTCCAGAAGCCAGACAGCATCGGCGTCGGGCAGCGCCGCCCCAGTAATCCCTGCGTTTTTAGCGAATAGCGATTCAGCTCGACATACAGTGACTCGTCCGACGCATTGTGCATGCCAAGCCGACTGGCGAGCACGTCCATATACATCTCCGGCACGCGTCCCAGTTGCTGGGGGTTAGTCAGCAGCGCATGCACAACTGGCCCCAGACAGGCCACGGCTTTCAGGCGCGGAGACTCCAGATAACCAAGGCGGACCGCCACGTTGGCACCAAAGCGGAAACCAAACGCTGCCACGCGTGTATGGTCAACCCACGGAATGTTCGGCAGCGCTTTCAGCACGTGTTGATGCAGCAGGCTCGAATCCTGGGTGAGTTTCCATTTTGAGGAGAACCCCACAGAAGGCATATCCAGCGTCAGCATGGCGATGCCTTTCGGCGCAAAATAGCGTTCATACAGGTTGTAGTAATCACTTTGCAGGCCATCCAGCCCGCCGCACATCAGGACGGTGGGAAAAGGCCCCTCCCCTTTGGGCATATGCAAGAAGCCAATTACCGGCGAACCGCCGGGAATCGCAAACTCCATCTCTTTCATGGTGCCCGGCAGACGCTGCGCTGCTTCTTCATAGGCGCGATTCGCCAGCGCCTGCGCCTGCTCTGCCAGCACATCCCCTTTAATATGCGGATAAGCGGCGATGCTATAGAGGTTTGACGCATGCAGCCAGTGCTGGCCGCTGAGGGTGGTATCCTGCTCCTGGCTGGCTTTTTGCTGCCACTGCATAGCCTGAGTGGACCATTCGTAGATCCAGTTACCGCCGCGATAACCGATCACCGTATCGTAAAGTTCAGGGTCGGTATGTTCCGCCGTGCTCATGGCGATCCGCGCCTGTACGTCCAGGATCTCTTTCGGATCAACACCACGCCAGATCCACATCAGTCGGTTGATCATCCGATACCAGTGGGGCGCATTGTTACCGTCAAGGGTGGATTCTACAGGCGACTGTTTGCTATGGGTAAGGCGACGCACCAGCGTTGAGGTTTCCGGGTGCTTGAAGCGGGGTTTGAACAGGGTTTCGCTGAGGTTAGCTTGTGGCATTACGCGCAGCCTCCATGAATACGTCGATGACGGTATTGTAACCTGGTGGATGCGAAAAAAAACAACGCCCGGCGATGCCAGGCGTTGTAAATAATCATAAAGAGAGGATTAACGACCAGAGATAGGCGGAACGAAGACCACGCCCATATCCCACGGCTGTTCAATCCAGGTATCCTGCGGGATGTCAATCACGTAATCGTCAACCAGCGGACGCCCGGCCGGTTTAGCGAAAATAGTGACGAAGTGCGCTTTTGGGTACATTTCGCGGATAGCCACCGCGGTGCCGCCGGTATCGACCAGATCATCAATAACGATGAAACCTTCACCATCACCCTCTGCGCGTTTGATAATTTTCATTTCGCGCTGGTTGTCGTGGTCATAGCTGGAAATGCAAACGGTATCGACATGGCGAATACCCAGTTCACGTGCCAGTAATGCGCCCGGAACCAGACCACCACGGCTAACGGCAATAATGCCTTTCCACTGTTCAGAAGGCATCAGGCGGTTTGCCAGTTTGCGTGCATGAATCTGCAACATGTCCCAGGTGACGACGTATTTTTCGCTCATGTGAAGTGTCCCAGCCTGTGTATATACGGCTTAAAAAGTGTTCTACGGGGAAATAGGTTGCGCGAGATTATAGAGATCTGTCGCGCTAAAAACCAGTGTTACCGGGCCGGGCTGGCGCTTTTTACGCGACGCGTACTAACAGAGAGACAATAAAGTGGTATTCTCAAGTCCATCTCGCAATCCGGCCTTGTGATTGTTCTGTAGTTTAACCCTCGGACCTGCAAAATATGCTGGCAGGCCTTTTAAAGGAGACTCATCGTGTCTGAATTGTCTCAACTATCGCCACAACCGCTGTGGGATATTTTTGCCAAAATCTGTTCTATTCCTCATCCGTCTTACCATGAAGAAGAACTCGCCGCGCACATCATGGGCTGGGCGAAAGAAAAAGGCTTACATGCGGAACGCGATCAGGTTGGCAATATTCTGCTGCGCAAACCGGCAACAGCAGGTATGGAAAACCGCAAACCGGTTGTGCTGCAGGCGCACCTGGATATGGTGCCGCAGAAAAACAACGACACCGTACATGACTTCACCAAAGATCCGATTCAGCCTTACATCGATGGCGAATGGGTAAAAGCGCGCGGCACTACGCTTGGCGCCGATAACGGTATCGGTATGGCATCCGCGCTGGCGGTACTGGCGGATGACCGCGTTGAGCATGGTCCGCTGGAAGTGCTGCTGACCATGACCGAAGAGTCGGGCATGGATGGCGCGTTTGGTTTGCAGGCCGGCTGGTTGCAGGCTGATATTCTGATCAACACTGACTCAGAAGAAGAAGGCGAAATCTACATGGGGTGCGCCGGCGGTATTGATTTCATCACCACCCTGCCGCTCTCCCGCGAAGCGGTACCTGCGGGCTACCAGACGTTCAAACTGACCCTGAAAGGGCTGAAAGGCGGCCACTCCGGCGGCGATATTCATCTGGGTCTTGGTAACGCCAATAAATTGCTGGCGCGCTTCCTGGCAGGCCACGCGGCCGAGCTGGACCTTCGTCTGGCCGATTTCAACGGCGGTACCCTGCGTAACGCTATCCCACGTGAAGCCTTCGCCACGTTTGCCGTTCCGGCCGATAAAGCTGAGCAGTTGAAAACGCTGGCAGCAACTTATCAGGACATCCTGAAAAACGAGCTGGCGATGAAAGAGAAAAACCTGGTGGTATTGTTGGATAGCGTTTCCAGCGACAAACAGGCGCTGACCTCTGCTTCCCGCGATAGCTTCATTCAATTGCTGAACGCCACGCCAAACGGTGTGATCCGTAACTCCGACGTTGCCAAAGGCGTGGTCGAGACCTCCCTGAACGTTGGCGTGGTGACCATGCAGGACGACAGCGTGGAAATCATCTGTCTTATCCGCTCCTTGATCGATAGCGGCAAAGATTATGTGGTGAGCATGCTGGAATCGCTGGGCAAACTGGCTGGTGCAAAAACCGCACCGAAAGGCGGCTACCCTGGCTGGCAGCCGGATGCGAACTCACCGGTGATGCATCTGGTGCGTGAGACCTATCAGCGTCTGTTCAACAAGACGCCGAACATTCAGATCATTCACGCCGGTCTGGAATGTGGTCTGTTCAAAAAACCGTACCCGGATATGGATATGGTTTCTATTGGGCCCACCATCACCGGTCCGCACTCCCCGGATGAGCAGGTACATATCGAAAGCGTGGGCCATTACTGGACGCTGCTGACCGAACTGCTGAAAGCTATTCCGGCGAAATAAGTCGTACTGTCCGCACCTTTTACTGGTGCGGACGCTTTCCCTTTTCTCTTCCCGTTACGCTCTTATTTTCACGCTTATCACAGCCCCAGTACCAACTGACGTTCTAATTGCGGATCGAGCAGCGTCACATGCAAACCCACTAAACGCACGCCGCGCCCGCTGCGCCGCTCATTCCAGGTTTTCCGCGCCGTCGCCAGCAAATCGTCTTTATTTAAGCGTGGCCAGACGTGTTCCTGGGTGGTGAGTTGGAAATCGGCAAACTTGAGTTTGACTCCCTGCCGGGCAATCAACAGATCGGGTTTTATCTTTGCCAGCCGCCGTTCCAGTTCCGGATAAAGGTGTTGGTTGATAATGGCTTCACACTCTTCCCACTCATGAATGTCTTCTATCAGCGTACGCTCCACGCCAACCGATTTGCGCAGCCTGTCGCTACTGATATGTCGCTCATCAATCCCCTGACTGCGCTCCCACAACACGCGGCCAAATTTACCGAAGCGTTTTAGCAACATCGCCAGGTCACTGTTCTGCACATCTTCGCAGGTACGCAGCCCAAGCGTTTCCAGTTTTGCCGCCGACACCTTGCCAACGCCCGGAATTTTACTGAGTGGCAGCGTACGTAAAAACGCCGGTACATCCGCAGGGGCAATGACATATTGCCCGTCAGGTTTATTCAGATCGGAGGCGATTTTCGCCAGGAACTTCACCGGTGCAATCCCGGCCGATGCGGTCAGTTGGGTTTCGCGGAATATGGTCCGGCGAATCTCTTCTGCCATTAACGTTGCCGAACCGTGGCAATGGGGGCTGTCGGTCACATCCAGATACGCTTCATCCAGCGACAGGGGCTCAATCAGGCTTGTATAACGGGAAAAGATTTCGCGGATCTGGTGAGAGGCTTCCCGGTAGGCTTCAAAGCGCCCCGGTAATAAGGTGAGATGCGGGCAGAGCTTTAACGCCATTGCCGTGGGCATGGCGCTGCGCACGCCATATTTACGCGCCGGATAGTTAGCCGTGCTGATAACGCCGCGCTGAACCCGGCTGCCGCCGATAGCGATAGGGATATCCCGCAGAGCCGGGTTATCACGCATCTCCACCGCCGCAAAAAAGCAGTCCATATCGACATGTATGATTTTGCGCATACGCTCACCTTATCAGATACTGGATAAGTATACAGCATTATTACCCAGGATGAGAAGAGAGAGGAAAAAGTGAGTTCGCAGTGAAAAAAACGCCCAATAGCGCTGTTATTTCTGGGGTTTTCGTCAGACAATATTTAACAGGGGGACCGCTGCAAAAAACTAATTTGTAAACTCAGCGATCCGGGCTTGCGAAAAACTACCGTGATGCTACTGTGGGCGCACCCAATCCAGATTAATCTGAATTTATGGGATTCTTTTGCCGTCCTGGCAATGTGGTAACCGTTTTATCAAGGAAACAAGCAGTATGCGCAAAATCGCATTTTTTCTTGCGATGCTTCTGATGCCGTGCGTCTCGTTTGCCAGCTTATTAAGCAGCAATGGTTCAACAGCGCCGATCAGCAAAGAATATAAGCAGCAGTTGATGGGGTCGCCGGTATACATCCAGATCTTCAAAGAAGAGCGTACCCTTGATCTCTACGTCAAAATGGGTGAGCAGTATCAGCTCCTCAATAGTTACAAAATTTGTAACTACTCCGGCGGCCTGGGTCCGAAACAGCGTCAGGGCGATTTCAAAAGCCCGGAAGGGTTCTATTCTATTCAGCGCAGCCAGCTAAAACCGGATAGCCGCTTTTATAAAGCCATCAATATTGGTTTTCCTAACGCTTATGACCGTGCCCACGGTTATGAAGGGAAATACCTGATGATCCACGGCGCGTGCGTGTCGATTGGCTGCTACGCCATGACCGATTCGCAAATCGACGAGATTTTCCAGTTTGTCACCGCCGCGCTGGTGTTTGGTCAGGAAAGCGTGCAACTGAGCATCTACCCGTTCCGTATGACGGACGCGAATATGCAGCGTCACAAATATTCGACCTATGCGAAATTCTGGGAACAGTTAAAACCGGGTTATGACTTCTTCCAGCAGACACAGAAACCGCCTGTGGTCTCTGTTGTTGACGGGAACTACGTGGTCAGCAAACCGCTGAGCCACGAAGTTATTCACCCGCAGTTGGCGTCAAACTATACGCTCCCCGAGACAAAATAATGCCCATTCGCCTGGCATAATCTTTTGCCAGGTTTCATTGCCCGTTAGCGGCTGGGTAGCAATCACGGTAACCACATCGTTAGGTGTGGTTTCCCGCTGAAAATCAATTTCCACATCCTGATCCAGCAGTTTCGCCACGCCAAACGGTGCCCGACGGGTAATGCAGAACAGATTGGTCGAGCAGAACGCCATGACATAACGCCCATCCGACAGCAGCATATTAAAAACACCCTTCCCACGCAGTTCAGTCGCCAGCGTCGCGATGTATTTAAATACCGCTTCCATATTGCCCGGAGTACGCGGATAGCGCGTGGTGAGTTTGTGCAGCAGCCAGCAGAAAGCTTTTTCGCTGTCGGTTTCCCCGACAGGACGAAAGTTGCCGGTCTCCAGCGATTTATACCCGGTTAACTGCCCATTATGGGCGTAGGTCCAGTTGCGTCCCCAGAGTTCACGGGTAAAGGGGTGCGTGTTTTCCAGCGCCACTTCACCACGGTTCGCCTGGCGAATATGGGCCACCACCGAGCAGGACTTTATCGGGTACTCCTGCACCAGACGGGCAATCGGAGAGTTAAAGCTGGGTTGCGGGTCTTTAAACGTACGACAGCCTTTGCCTTCGTAAAAGGTGATACCCCAGCCATCTTTATGCGGCCCGGTTCCCCCACCGCGCTGAACAAGCCCGGTGAAACTAAAGCAAATATCGGTTGGCACATTGGCGCTCATCCCGAGCAGTTCGCACATTCAACACCCCCAAACGCCCAAATATGGAGAAGGCGTAATTGTTGCAGCCAGTTTGAACACGGACAGCGCGTAAGAACCGGAGCGTACACCGGGTACGTGAGGATTCTGAGCACTGCCCTGGTTCAAAATGGCAAATAGAACAGCCTTCTTACGCTTTTACCATCTCTTTTTCGATCAGCATAATCAGGATATGGATCACTTTAATGTGGATTTCCTGAATACGGTCAGCGTAACCAAAGTGCGGTACACGGATTTCAACGTCGGCAGTACCTGCCATTTTGCCGCCATCTTTACCGGTCAGCGTGATGACTTTCATGCCCTGCGCGCGCGCCGCGTCAATCGCTTTAATGACATTACCAGAATTACCGGAAGTAGAAATACCTAACAGCACATCCCCTGCACGGCCAACGGCTTCTACATAGCGAGAGAAAACATGGTCGTAACCAAAGTCATTACTGACGCAGGAGAGATGGCTCACATCAGAAATCGCAATCCCCGGATAACCCGGACGGTTTTCACGATAGCGTCCCGTTAACTCTTCGGCAAAGTGCATCGCATCACAGTGGGAACCACCATTGCCGCAGGACAACACCTTACCGCCGGCTTTGAAGCTGTCAGCCAGCAGAACCGCTGCACGCTGAATGGCGTGAATATTGGCATCGTCTTTTAAAAAGTTTGCCAGCGTTTCCGCTGCTTCGTTCAGTTCGTTACGAATCAGATCCTGGTACATGAGGATATCCTTCAGTATGAAAGCAGTATGAATATAAATTCTCGCGCGCAGTTTACCGGATAGCATGGCAAGCGAGAAGCTAAAGCCATGGTGATCGTCGGGGGTTTTCGTTTTTCGTGCCACATTCCTCCCCAACAATGTGAACCAGGTTGTAATTATTTTGTAAACACATTGCTAAAAGAAATAACATCCACTACAACCATATCATCACAAGTGGTCAGACCTCCTACAAGCAAGGGAGCTTTTCTCTATGATGATTTTGAGTCTTCTCGCAACTGTTGTTCTACTCGGCGTGTTGTTCTATCACCGGGTGAGTCTGCTGCTCAGCAGCGTAATCCTCCTGGCATGGACTGCCGCGCTTGGCGCTTCAGGTCTGTGGTCCATCTGGGTATTGGTGCCGTTGGCCATTATCCTTGTGCCCTTCAACTTTGTGCCGATGCGTAAATCGCTGATCTCTGCGCCGGTCTTTCGCGGCTTTCGTAAAGTGATGCCGCCGATGTCCCGTACGGAAAAAGAAGCCATCGATGCCGGAACAACCTGGTGGGAAGGCGATCTGTTCCGCGGGAATCCTGACTGGAAAAAACTGCACAACTACCCGCAGCCGCGCCTGACCGCCGAAGAACAGGCCTTTATTGATGGCCCGGTGGAAGAAGCCTGCCGTATGGCTAACGACTTTCAGATTACCCATGAAATGGCCGATTTACCGCCAGAACTGTGGGCATATCTGAAAGAACATCGCTTCTTCGCGATGATCATTAAAAAAGAGTACGGCGGCCTGGAATTCTCCGCTTACGCCCAGTCCCGCGTATTACAAAAACTCTCCGGCGTTTCCGGTATCCTGGCGATCACCGTCGGCGTACCTAACTCTTTAGGGCCAGGCGAACTGCTGCAACATTACGGCACCGAAGAGCAGAAAAATCATTACTTACCCCGTCTGGCGCGTGGACAGGAAATTCCGTGCTTCGCACTGACCAGCCCGGAAGCCGGTTCCGATGCGGGCGCCATCCCGGACACAGGCGTCGTCTGCATGGGCGACTGGCAGGGTGAACAGGTGCTCGGTATGCGCCTGACCTGGAACAAACGTTATATCACGCTGGCGCCTATCGCGACCGTACTGGGCCTGGCGTTTAAACTCTCTGACCCGGAAAAACTGCTGGGTGGCGAAGAAGATCTCGGTATTACCTGTGCGCTGATCCCCACCAACACCCCGGGCGTTGAAATTGGTCGTCGTCACTTCCCGCTGAACGTCCCGTTCCAGAACGGTCCGACGCGTGGTCAGGATATCTTCGTACCGATTGATTACATCATCGGCGGTCCGAAAATGGCCGGACAGGGCTGGCGTATGCTGGTGGAATGTCTGTCCGTGGGCCGTGGTATCACGCTGCCATCCAACGCCACGGGCGGCCTGAAATCGGTGGCGCTGGGTATTGGCGCCTATGCCCATATCCGTCGTCAGTTCAAAGTTGCTATCGGTAAGATGGAAGGGATCGAAGAACCTCTGGCACGTATCGCGGGTAACGCCTATGTGATGGATGCCGCTGCCGCGTTGATTACGTACGGCATTATGCTCGGTGAGAAACCGGCGGTGCTCTCC
>Ga0213876_10000024_pt1 | contig 237488 bp, 182 predicted proteins | sample BarmaccomBMRX_R9_FD_160113 | JGI IMG/M metagenome (GOLD analysis project Ga0213876, IMG submission 160113) | Root-associated microbial communities from Barbacenia macrantha in rupestrian grasslands, the National Park of Serra do Cipo, Brazil - RX_R9 | ecosystem: Host-associated > Plants >... | reverse complement strand
CCGCGACGGCGCCGATGCCGGCCGACTCGGCCGACTTCATGCCGGTGAACGCGTTGATGATGCCGAACACCGTGCCGAAGAGGCCCACGAACGGGGCGGTCGAGCCGATGGTGGCGAGGCCCGAGAGGCCGCGCTTGAACTCGGCCGACTTGATGGCGATGGCGCGCTGCAGCGCCCGCTTCGAGGCCTCGACCTCGTCGCCCGAGATGTCGCTCGACCCGTCGTGCGCGCGGAACTCCTGGAGGCCGGCGTTGACGACCATCGCGAGGTGCGACTTCTTGTGCTTGTCGCTGATGTTGATGGCCTCTTCGATGCGGTCGTTCTTGAGGGCCTGCGCGACGCGCGGGGCGAACTCGCGGGACTGCTTCTTGGCGGCCGAGTAGGTCAGGAAGCGCTCGACCATGATCGCGATGGAGTACATCGACATGATCAGCAGGATGATGATGACGGTCAGCGCCACCCACCCGAGATTCTTCACCATCTCGGTGATGGTGAAGGCGCTCTTCAGGTCCTCACCGCCCTTCGCGGCCTCCTGGAAGAGAAAGGCGAAGAAGCCGAGAGCCTTGCTCCCGAGAATGCTCAACAGAATAGTCACGGTAGAAATCCTCCAAAGGTTTTCCGGTTTTGTGATGGCGGGTGCGCTTCCCCGTTCGGAAGGGGCGCGAGCGACCCGCGGGGAGCCGCGCGGACGCGAAACCTCTGCCGCACGCCTCCCCCGCGGGTCGCGCCCCGTCTTACTGAAGCACGAAGTTGTAGGTGATGACGCCCGAGACCTTCACCGGCTGCCCCGAGAGCAGCGTCGGCGAGAAGCGGGCCTGCCGCGCGGCCGCCACCGCGGCCTGCTGCAAGAGCGGGTGGCCCGAGACGGCCGACGCCGAGATGACGCGCCCCTGCTCGTCGACCACAATCGACACCGTCACCGTCCCCGCGGCGCGCGCCGCCTTCGCGATGGGCGGGTAGGCGGGCTGCGGCTTCGAGATGGCCTTGCCGTTCAGCACGCCGCCCGAGACGATGGTCTTCGGCTTGGGCGGGGGCGTCGGGGCCGGCGGAGGAGGCGGAGGAGGCTCGTCGCTCACCTCGACCTTGGGCGCGGCGCCGCCGCCGCCACCGCCGCCGCCGACGGCGCCGACCACACCGACCGGGCCGGTGGGCACGGCGTTAACGTCGCCGACGTCGCGGTTGCCGATCACCACGCTGAGAGACTTGTTGGTGGGGACGACCTTGGCCGTGGGCGGGGCGACCTCGTTGGTCTTGGTGACGGGCGCGATGACGGCCATGTCCTTGACCATCGCGACCTGCGGCTCGGCGGCCTTCGCGGGCTTGGGCTCGTCCTGCGCCTTCGGCGTGTCCTCCTGCGCCATCGGCACGGGGGCCACCAGCGTCAGCAGCTCCAGGCTCGGGTCGGGGATCGAGTCGTTGTAGAGGTAGATGCTCAGGACCGCGACGGCCGTGAGCACCACCCCGTAGAGCACCATCGTGCCCAGGAAAAAGGAGCCCTTCCTCGCGAGGTCGTCTGAGTGCGAGCCGGACTCAACCAGCGTATCGAACATCTCGTCTATCCTCCCTTTCCGGTGCCAGGTGGATCAGGGTTTCTTTAGACTCATTAAATCACGCGCCTCTGCAAAGAGAGTTGTGATTCGAAGACGATTTCTCTCAAAAAGCGCCCGCCTGATTAACCGCTTTTTTTGCCTAAGGGGACGGGAATGGCCGTTCGTTTTCGGCCGCGCGACACGCGGCGGCCTCACCTTCAACGAACGACCAAACAGGGAATGAAACGGTCAGGCCGGCCCCCGGACACGAACGCAACAACCAAACGTCCGCCTCACACTGCCGGCGAGACGGGCGCGTTCTTAAAATATTCGATTGGCCAGCAACGCGCTCAGTCTATGTCGCAATCCGCGGCGAAGTCAAGCGCAAAATTGGTCAACCGACGTTCCCCGCGCCTCTTCACGTTCAGGTGTTTAGACACCGCCGCGCCGCCCGGGTTCGCTTTAGTTCGCGCGGCCCGGAAAAAATTTCAGGCCCCGTAAATCGAGAGGCCGGCCGGGCGCGCGCCAGGACTCTGAAGAGTCCACGTGCCCCCGACCGGCCCCCTTGTTTGTTGACGAAAATCGCTTAAGCTAACTCGTCACCTTAACGCGCCGCGGCGCTGGCCTTGGCGTCGCCGCGCGCCCCCGCGGCCGTGCGCGGGCGCGGCCCACCGCCCCCGCCGCGCGTGCCCGCCGTGGGCAGTTGCGCGCGGCCGGCTGCGAGCCGCTGCTCCCACCAGACCATGATCGGGCTGGCGATGGCGACCGAAGAGTAGGTGCCGAAGATGATGCCGATCAAGAGCGCCACGGAGAAGCCGCGCAAGACCTGCCCGCCGAAGATGACCATCGCCAGCACCGAGAGGAAGACGAGCCCCGACGTGATGATCGTGCGCGAGAGCGTCTGGTTGATCGAGTCGTTCGTCACGTCGTAGAGGGTCGAGCGGCGGTGCATGCGCAGGTTCTCGCGGATGCGGTCGAAGATGACGATGGTGTCGTTGACCGAGAAGCCGACGAGCGTCAGGAGCGCCGCGATGACCGTCAGGTTGACCTCGATCTGGAAGATCGAGAAGAAGCCGAGCGTCACCAACACGTCGTGGAAGACGGCGATGACGGCGGCCGCGCCGTACGTCCACTCGAAGCGGAAGGCGATATAGAGCATGATGCCGACGAGCGCGAGCAGCGTGACGGCCACCGCCTGATTCCTGAGCGCCGCGCCGGCCACCGCGCCGACGGCGTCGGTGCCGATGATCTTGAAGGCGTTCCCCTGGTCGGGGTAGGGCGCGTTCGGGTCGACCTGCACGCCGCCGGTGAGCGTCTTCAGGCCGTCGGCCACCTTGGCGCGGCCGATGTCGACCTGGGTCTTGCCCTGCGCGAGCTCGCCGGTCTCCAACTGCGGCAGGCGGATGAGCACCTCGCCCGGCTTGTCGATGACGGGCTGGATGATCGGCTCGTTGATGCCCTGCGCGGCGACGGCGTCGCGGATGGCCTCGGCCGCGGGGCGCTGCTTGAAGTCGGCGGTGACGACCGTGCCGCCTTTGAAGTCGATGCCGAGGTTGAACGCCTCGGTGCCGCCCGGCGCCAGCTGGCGGACGAGGGCCGAGGCCAGCCCGCCGAGCATGATGACGGTCGAGAGCAGGATGAAGGCCTTGCGGTACTTCAACCAGTCGAGGTTGACGTTGTGCAGTATCTGGAACATGGCAAATCAGTAAATGGTAAATGGTGAATGGTGAATGGTGATAAGCAGTTCTATTTACTATTCACCATTCACCATTCACTGCCCTTAAATGCTGAGCGTCTCGACGCGGCCGTGCTTGGCCTGCTTGTGGTTCATCTCCCACATGAAGATGGTGCGCGAGACGTAGACGGCCGTGAACAGGTTCGCGAGCAGGCCGAGGACGAGCGTGACGGCGAAGCCGCGGATCGGCCCCGTCCCGAAGACGAAGAGGAAGAGCGACGAGACGATGGTCGTCACGTGCGTGTCGATGATCGTGACGAAGGCGCGGTCGAAGCCCACGTCGATGGCCGAGGGCACCGTCTTGCCCGAGAGCAACTCCTCGCGGATGCGCTCGAAGATGAGCACGTTCGAGTCCACGGCCATGCCGATGCCGAGGATGATGCCGGCGATGCCGGGCAGGGTCAGCACCGCGTCGAAGAGGATGAGCGCCGCGAGCGTCAGCACCGTGTTCAGGAGCAGGGCGACGACGGCGTTGACGCCCGACCAGCGGTAGTAGACGAGCATCGTCAGCACGACGAGCGCGAGGCCGACGAGCGAGGCCGTCACGCCCGCGCGGATCGAGTCCGCGCCGAGGCTCGGCCCGACGGTGCGCTCCTGCAGGTAGACGATCTTCGCCGGGAGCGCGCCCGAGCGGAGCGTGAGCGCGAGGTCGCCCGCCGAGTCCTTCGTGAAGTTGCCCGAAATCTGGCCCGTGTCGGTGATCTGCTGCTTGATGTAGGGCGCCGACTTGACGTGGTCGTTCAGGACAACGGCCATGTAGGCCCCGACGTTCGCCGCCGTCCACGAGCCGAACTTCTGCGCGCCCGTGGGCTTCAGCGTGAAGTTGATCTGGTAGGCGTCGTCGCCGCCCGCCGGGTTGCCGGAGACGGCCTCGGCCGTGCGCAGCTCGCCGCCGTCGACGACGGCCGGCGACTCGACGACGACCCAGGAGGAGGGCTGGCCCGGCTGCTTGGGCGCGCCGCCCGCGGCGGTCGGCTCGTTGCGCTCGTCGTAGGGGAGCACGCGGCGGTTCGGGGGGACGGTGCCGCCGAGCGAAGCCTTGGCGGCCTCCTCGGTCGGGTAGGTCGTGATCGGCGAGGGGTTGCTCGCCCCGACGACCTTCATCAACTCCAGCCGGGACTCGCCCACGATCAGCGCCTTGATGCGCTCGGGGTCGTCGATGCCGGGCATCTGGAGGAGAATCTGGTGCGAGTTGGCCGAGCCGTGCGACTGGAGCGTGGGCTCGGTGACGCCGAGGGCGTTGATGCGCGTGTCGATGATCTTGAGCGCGTCCTGCGTGGCGCGCAGCCCGAGGTCGGTCTTGGCGCGGTCGGTCATCTCCCAGGTGATGGTGTTGCCGCTGGCCGAGGACGTCCAGTCGTTGGGGCTGAAGTCGTTGACGCGGCGCGGGAGGTTGTCGCGCATCTCCTGAATCTTGGAGGCGTCATTGACCACGACGACGACGCGGTAGCTGTCGCCGTTGATCTCGGGGCGCGCCTCCTTGATCTCGTAGCCCTGCTCGCGCGCGGCCTGCTGCACGCCGTTGTAGACGTTCTCGGTGACGCGCTTCAGGTAGTCCTGCACCTGCACCTGCATGACGAGTTCCGAGCCGCCGCGGAGGTCGAGCCCGAGGTTGATGTTCTGGCGCAGGATGTTGTTGACGCCGGCCGCCGTGAAGTCCTGCGCCGTCGGCTTGCGCCCCGGCCAGAAGATGACGGTCAGCGCGAGGAGCGTCACGACGATGATGATGATGAAGCGCGTTAGAAGATTCTTTTTCATGGTTAAAGCTGTCAGCTTTCATCTCTCAGCGGTCAGCCAATCCTTTTACGTTAAGGCCAACTTTCATTTCAGAGTCCGTTCTCCGTGAGACGGCTTGGCTGAAAGCTGACCGCCGACCGCTGAAAGCTTCTACTTCTTAACCTCCTCCTCCTCCCCCTGCATGCCGGAGACGGACGCGCGGGAGATTTCGAGGAGCGACTTGTCGGCGCTCATGACGAGCAGGGACCTCTCCTTGACCTGCTTGACGGTGGCGTAGATGCCGCCCGAGGTGATGACCTTGTCGCCCGGCTTCAGCGCCGAGACCATGTCGGAGAGCGCCTTCTGGCGCTTGCGCTGGGGGACGATGATCAGGAAGTAGAAGACGCCGAAGATGAGCAGGAACGGCATCAGCGTCGTCAGTATCGAGCCGCCGCCTGCCTGGAAGATGAGAGCGAGCTGGGTCATCGGAAGTTGAAAGGGTCGGGGCTATCTCAAATTTAGAATCCGCCACACCGCCGCGGCCGGCGCGCGCGCGAGTCCGGCGCGCCCCGTGGCTCCGGCCGAAGCGGATTTTTGCAGGGGATAATGCGACGCCGAACGGCCCGCGAGTCACCCGACGCCGGAGCCGAGTCCCTCAAGAAACTCCCGCCGAAATCGCGTGAATTCGCCAGACCGGATAGCTTGCCTGACACGCCGCATGGTGTCAAGGAAGAACGCAAGGTTGTGGTGCGACAGCAGGACGGCGCCCAGCATCTCGCCCGTTATATATAGGTGACGCAGGTACGCACGCGTGTGCCTTTGGCAGACGGCGCAGCCGCACGCCTCGTCGAGCGGGCGCGCGTCCGTCCCCCAGGCAGCGTTCTTGATGTTGAGCCGGCCGCGCGAGGTGAACGCCTGCCCGTTGCGGCCGTTGCGCGTCGGGATGACGCAGTCGAACATGTCCACGCCGCGCGCGACGCACTCGACCAGGTCTTCGGGCGTGCCGACGCCCATCAGGTAGCGCGGCCGGTCTTGCGGCATCAAGGGCGCGACGTGCTCGACCACCTCGTACATGACCGGCTTCGGCTCGCCGACGCTCAGGCCGCCGATGGCGTAGCCGTCGAAGCCGACCTCGACCGTCCGCTCCAAACTCTCGCGCCTGAGGTCGAGGTGCGTCGCGCCCTGCACGATGCCGAAGAGGGCCTGCCGCGCGTTTGATTCTTCCCTTCCCGCGTCGGCGACCTCGCGCTGCAACTGTTCGAAGCGCCCGCGGGAGCGGCGCGCCCACCGCGCGGTCAGTTCGAGTGAGGCCCGCGCCACTTCGTGCGAGGCCTGCCCCGGCGGGCACTCGTCGAAGGCCATCACGATGTCTGAGCCGAGCGCGGCCTGCACCTCCATCGAGACCTCCGGCGAGAGGAAGCACGGCCGCCCGTCGATGTGCGAGCGGAACTCGACGCCCTCCTCCGAGAGGCGACGCATGTGGCTCAGGCTGAAGACCTGAAACCCGCCCGAGTCCGTCAGCAGCGCGCGCCGCCAACCCGTGAAGCGGTGCAGGCCGCCCAGCTCCCGAATCACTTCCGGCCCCGGCCGCAGCCACAAGTGATACGTGTTGCCGAGGATGATGCGCGCGTCCAAGTCCTCGGCCTCAAGCTCCTCGAACCGCACGCCCTTCACGCTGCCGAGCGTCCCGACCGGCATGAAGACCGGCGTCTCGACCAGACCCCGCCGCGTCCGCAGGACGCCCGCCCGCGCTTCCCCCTCCCGCGCGAGCACCTCCCACCCGAGCGCCTCTCCGGCCCGGCTTCCTGAGATTGCTGTCATAAGAGTTATCCGTCGGTTGATTTTGTTATAAGGCGGGGGCGGATAACAAATGGCCGCGGCGTAGTCTTCGGGACGCCTTTCAGTCGGACGGTTGGGCCAGGCGGTCGTACGCCTCCGCGTCGAACCCGTTGGAGCGGTAGAGCTGCCGACGGCGGCGCTCGACGAGCCGTTCGTAAATCTCCTTCGGGTTGAACTCCTGCTGCGTGGTCGCGAAGTAGAGGTAGGTCAGAACCGGGACGCCGCTGCCAATTAAATAAGTCCAGGGCTCCATCACGTTCCAGCCGAGCCAGTAGATGAAACCGGCCAGCGCGAGCCACGCGACACACCACGCGCAGAAGCAGAGCATCAGGATGCGCTTCCCGTATCTTCGGCTGTTCGCGTCGAGGCTCTCTTTAACCTTACACAGCGCGGCGAACGCCTTATCGTCCGCCGCGGCGCGCGCGGGCTGTGCGGGGGCGGGTCTGCTCGTCGCGGGTTCCTCCATACGTTGGAGCCGGCGCTGCTCGCGCCGTGCGTTCTCCAGCTCGATGCCGTCGAGCAGCCGCCTGACCTCAACGCGCTCGCTCATGCCCTCGGGGATGAAGCTGGACTCGCCCAACTCCTCCAGCGTCAGGAGGTGCTTGTAGTCCACCACCACCGAAGTCCTCTCCGGCAGCGGTACCTTCTCCTCGGCGACGAGGCCGGGGATGGTCTTGTGGATGGAGTCGAAGTTCGAGCGGATGATGGCGAGCAGCGCGCGGCGCGCGTGCTCCTGACCGCCGACGCGGATGAAGACCTTCCGGTCTTCGAGGTCGGCCTTCACCAGCGCGCGGTTCTTGTCGTAGGCCAGGACGACGCCCGTCCGCCAGAGCGTGTTCTGGTGGATGAGCGGGTGCGTGCGCACGATGAAGCGCGAGATAATGCTGCTCGGCAGAACGTTGTAGTGGTACTGGAAGACGAGCGAGCCGTCCCACTCGCCCGTGAAGGGCTCCTCTTTGGAGAGGAGGTCGGGGATGAGGAACCGCTCGTCGCGCGCGCCCTCGAAGTCGAAGCAGAGTTCGAACTTGCGCATCATGTCCATGATGAAAAGGTGCTTGTCCTTCGGATAGCGGCGCGGGTCGAGAATCTGTTCGAGCATCGGGCGATCTAAGACGCCCTTGGTCTGGAACAGCTCGAAGGAGTTGAGGATGCGGTAGACGCCGCCCGTGACCCACTCGGGGTTGAGGACGTTGGTGTCCTCGAAGCGCGGGTCGTCCTGAAAGTTGAGGACGACGCCGAGGTCGTGGAGAAAGCCGATGAGGGTGCGCTGGCTGAGGTCGTCTTCGACCTGCTCGTCGCCGCAGAGCCGTACGTACTCGCTGTAGGGGATGTAGTCCTGCTCCATCTCCTCCAGGCGCGTCTTGACGGTGAACCAAGTCGTCAGCAGTTGGTCGTGGATGTGTTCGAGCCTCCCGACCTCGTCCGTAATCATCGCCTTCAACTCTTGCAGCCCGCGGCCGTCGAGGCAGGAGGTCTCGACGAAGCCACGGATGTTCCTGTACTTCGCCATGAGGCCGCGCCGGTCGAGGTCGAGCGGCTGCTGGTCGATCTTGTTGCCGACGACGACGACGGGCGAGTCGCCGCCGAAGCTCTGGATAATCTTGAGCCAGTATTCGAGCCGGTTCTCGTCCTCGTCCTGCCGCGCGTCTATCACAAGTAGATACAGGCTCCGCTTTGTCAGAAAGAACTGGTGCGTGGCGTGCATAATCTCCTGCCCGCCGAAGTCCCACACGTTGAGCTTGACCTGTTCCCCACCCACCTCCAGATGCCACGGCTCGATATTTATCCCCTCGGTCTTATTCTCATGCTTATCAAACTGCTCCTTGACCAACCCCTTCACCAACGAAGTCTTCCCCACCGCACTCTGCCCCACCACCAACACCTTCGCCTCATTCAAAGCCTTCTTCTGCCCGCCCAGGTGCTGTAGGTAATAATTGATAATTACCTGCGGCTCATCATTTCTGCTGCTTATCTCAGGTGGTATCGGTAGAGGATTACCTTCAAGGTGCAAGCTCTTAAGATTTAGTAAGTATCCCATTGAGGAGGGAAGTTCAACGAGTGAGTTATCGTTGAGGTAAAGTTGTGTCAGGTTCTGTAATCGGCCAATTGATAGCGGCAAGGTGGTTATCTTGCAATCCGACAGTCTCAAAAAGCTAAGGTTGATAAGACGCCCGATACTGTCCGGCAACCCTTCTAGTTGAGGAGTATGGCTGATAGATAAAGTCTGGAGTTTGTAGAGGTCTCCGATTTCCTGTGGAATTGTGGTGAGAGAAGAATTGATTATCTCCAGATACACAAGAGATTTAAGCCCTCCGATTGCGGCTGGTATTCCCTTCACCATATCTACCGCGAGTATTCTCAAATTGCTTAGAGAGGATATCCCTTCGGGTAATTGAGTTGGCAGCTTGTTTGAATAATCAAGCTGCTCAAGCTTTCTCAATTTAAGAATCTGTTCAGGGAAGGTATCGAGTTGACTTCGCCAGAAGGAAAGAAATTTTAAATTCGATAATAAGCCTAACTCGGCGGGCAGCGTACGCAGTTCGTTATCGCTTAAGTCGAGGTATTCCAGACTTGTTAATTGACCGATCTCTGGGGGCAGTGAAGTGAGTTTATTCGAAAACAAATTGAGTTTCTTCAGCCGGGTCAGCTTTCCGATTGATGGTGGCAATGTCATTAAACCCTCATTGCCAAGGCTGAGTTCTTTTGCTCCCGTCTCGGCGGCGTGTTCAATTACTTCCAGGAGTCTTTCGTTTGTCATGGCTGAGGCTCAATCATTTCGGCGTTAGGGGGTGATGGGCGTTAGGCGCTCTTGGGCGAGAGAGAGGACGAAGGTCTCCCAGCGTTTTTGGAAGGCGGGCATGTCGGGTTCGTTGAGTGTCTTTTTTAAGGTGTCGAAGCCGGTGGGGTCTGTGGCGCGGTTGTTATAAAACTCTCGGTAGAAGCGCGTGAGCAGGCCGCGCTCCTGGAGGTAGTAGCAGAGGTAGCGCGACTGCGCGTAGTGCGTGCCCTGTTCGTCGCCGTAGAAGGCGGCGCCGTCGAGGGCTAGGAGTTTCTGGAAGGGCATCAGGCCGCCGCGGCGGATGGCGCGCTGGAGGCCGGGCAGACGCCAGTTGGTGTAGCCGACGATGTGGCCGTCCTGCTCGCCGCTCTGCTCGTAGAGCGAGCCCAAGCCTTCGTTGAGCCACGGCGGGCAGTCCGGGAAGTTGGCCTCGACGAAGGGATGGACGATCTCGTGGACGAGCGTGCCGCCGCCGGTCTCGATGTTCATGACGAGCGACCTGTGGGCCGGCGAGTAGTAGCCGTAGGGTGTCGTCGGCCTCCCGCCGAAGAGGTCGGTCGCGTGCGTGTAGTAGGAGGTCGAGTCCTTAAAGAGCCAGACGTCAAGAATCTCCTTCGGGTCTTTTGCGAAGAAGTCTTTCCTCAACAGCGTGACGGCCCAGCGCACGGTGCCGCGCGCGTGCTCCTCGACCGCCGCCCGCCCGCCGTCGCCGACGACGACGAAGGGCTTTTCGACGACGACCTCAAACTCCCTCGACGGCAGCCTCTTCTTAAGCTCCTCGACGTGGCGCGCGTAGTCCGCGTCCGTGATGCCTGCGGGCGTCGGCGTAGGCGTAGGCGTCCGGCGCGCGGACTGCCCGGCGACGCTCTCGGTCTCGGTGCAGCCCGCGGCGAGCGCGAGCGGAAGGACGAGAGTCGCGAGTAGACACTTCCCTCTCATGCATCGCCCCCGGTCAGCTCATCCAGGCTGATGACGGGCAGGCGGACGTTGAAGCGCGAGCCGCGGCCCTGCTCGCTCTCGGCCTCGATCTGGCCGCCGTGCGCCTCGACCAGCTCCTTGACGAGCGAGAGGCCGATGCCTAAGCCCCCGTGGCGGCGCGTGGCCGTCGCGTCGGCCTGACGGAAGCGCTCCCAGATGTGCGGCATGAAGTCGGCCGGGATGCCCTCGCCCGTGTCCTCGACTTCGATCTCGACCCAGCGCGAACCCGCGCCGTCTTCGTTCGAACTCTCGCGCGGCCGCGTGCGGACGCAGACCTGCCCGCCCCTCGGCGTGAACTTGATGGAGTTCGAGAGCAGGTTCCAGAGAACCTGCCGGACGCGCTGTTCGTCGGCGATGGTCGGCGGCAGCCCCTCCGCAAGCTCGAGCCGCAGTTCGAGCCGCCGCGCCTTGACCGACTGGCGCACGGTGCGCTCGGCGTCGCGCACCAGCTCGTTGAGGTCGAGCAGGTCGCGGTGCAGGCGCAGCACGCCGCGCTGTATGCGCGAGAGGTCGAGCAGGTCGTTGATGAGCTGCGTGAGCGAGGTGGCGGAGACGTTGATGGCGCGGAGGCCGTCGGCGAGGTCGCCCTCGCGCGCCAGTATCTCCTCGCGCTCCGAGAGCATCTCGACCCAGCCGTTGATGGCCGTCAAGGGCGTCCGCAGCTCGTGGCTCAGGGTGGCGAGGAACTGGTCTTTCAAACGGCTGGCCTCGCGCAGCTCGCCGATGAGGCGCGCGTTCTCGAGCGTCGCGCCGACGTGCGTGGCGACGGCGACGAGGAGGTCTACGTCGTCCTCGCTCCACTCGCGGCGCGTGCGCGTCTGGTGGCCGCTGATGGAGCCGACGACGCGGCCCTGGTGCATGACGGGGACGACGACCAAACTCTTCAATCCCGTCCGCCCGATCAGCTCCCTGAGGCCCGAGGCGAGCGGGTGTGCGTTCACGTCCGCGATGACCTGCGGGCGGCGCGAGGTGTGCAGCTCGTAGCGGACGGGCGAGCGCTCGCGCACCTCGCGCCATTCCGTAATCGGCTCGACGCCTGCGGCGCACCACTCCCCGTAAAAGTCGTCGTGCTCGTCGTCGGCGAAGAGGACGGCGACGCAGCGGTCTAAGTCTAAGACTTGGCCGACGCGCTCGATGACTTCGCGAACCTTCTCGTGCGGCTCGGTGCCGTGCTGGAGTGAGAGCAGCAGGCGGTTGACGACGGCCTCGCGTTCGGCCTGCGCCTGGATGGTGGCGAAGAGGCGCGCGTTGACGACCGTCTCGGCCGCCTGCGTCGCGAGTATCTCCAACAATCGCAGCTCGCGTTCCGAAAACCCGCCCGCGCGGTTGGCGACGTAGATGAAGCCGATCAGCTCGCGCTTTATCTTCAGGGGCACGCTCATCACGGAGTGCACGCCCCAGCGCTCCGCGAAGGCGGGGTTGAGGCGCGCGTCCGAGGTCGGCTCGTTCGAGACGAAGGGCTCGCCCGTCTGGAAGAGCGGCGCGTCCAGGTTCCCGCGTTCGAGCTCGAACCGGAACTGCTCGACGAGTCCCTCGGGCGTGTTGCAGCCCGGGGCCTCGGCGCGGACGAGGTTGGTGCGGCGGTCGTAGGTGGCGACGAGGCCGATGTCCGCGCCGACGAGTTTGCAGATGGCGCCGGCGAGCCGTTCGGAGATGACCTCGATGCTGGCGAGCGTCGAGAAGGTGCGCGTGATCTCGTAGAGGCCGCGCAGCTCGCGCTCGCGCTCCCAGCTCTCTTCGAGCAGCTGCGTCTTCTCGATGGAGATGGCGAGCGGGGCGGCGAGCCGTTCGAGCGCGAGGAGCTGAACGCGCCCGTAGGCGTCGGGCTCGCGGCTCGTCAGATTCAAGCTCCCGACCGCGCGCCGCATCGAGAAGAGCGGCACGCAGACGGCCGAGCGGAAGCCCTCGCGCCGGAGGTCGGCGTAGGCGTTGAAGCGCGTCTCCCGGCTCAACTCGGGGATGGAGACGGTGCGCCGCTCGGTCAGGGCGAGCTCGGTGACGGAGCCTTTCAAGGGGCCGCGGGCGCCGACCGTGAGCGAGCCGGCGCGCTCGCCCGTCAGGGCGTAGACGCGCAAGGTCTCGCCGTCCTCTTCACACAGCGCGATGGAGGCGCGGTCGAAGGGGACGAGCGAGCGTATCTGCTCGCTGGCGAGTTCGAAGACCTCCTCGACGTTGCGGCCGGTGTTGACGGCGGCGACGATGCGGTTGACCGTCTCGAGCTGCTCGTTCGCCTCGCCGAGGTACTCGACGAGTGAGCGCAGCCGCTCAAGCTCTCGGGCGTCGCCGTGTTCGCTGTCGTCAGGCATGGGCTGTCAGCCCTTCTTCTTGTGGCGCTCGATGATGCGAAGCGGGGTGGCGAAGAAGTCGAACTCCTCGCGCAGGCGGTTTTGCAGGAAGCGCTCGAACGAGAAGTGGATGCCCGCCCGCCCGCCCGCGGTGAAGACGAGGAAGGTCGGCGGGCGCGTGCTGACCTGTGTCATGTATTGGACGTGCAGGCGCGACTGGCCGCCCTTCACGGGCGCGGGCACCGTCGGCGCGCGTCCCGAAGAGATGACGCGCTCGTAGAAGGCGTTGAGCTGCGAGGTCGGGACGCGCCGGTTGCGCGCCTCGTTGGCGCGCAGGGCGAGCGGGAGCAGACGCTCGACCCTCTGCCCCTTCAAGGCCGAGATGGTGACGACCGGCGCCCATTCGAGGAACTTCATCTTGAAGCGCAGGTCGCGCTCGAACGCGGCGGGCGTGCCCGTCTCCTTGTCGGGGACGGCGTCCCACTTGTTGACGGCGAGGATGATGGAGCAGCCCGCGTCGAGCGCGTAGCCCGCGATGTTCGCGTCCAAAGCCGTCACGCCCTCGACGGCGTCGATGACGACGACCGCCACGTCGGCACGTTCCAGACTCCGGCGCGCCATCACGACCGAGAGCTTCTCGGCCATCTCCTCGGTCTTGCCCTTGCGGCGGATGCCGGCCGTGTCCACGAGGCGGAACGTGTGCCCCTCAGACTCTAAGACCGTATCGACGGCGTCGCGCGTCGTCCCCGCGACGGGCGAGACGATGACGCGCTCCTCGCCGATGAGCCGGTTCAAAAGCGATGACTTCCCGACGTTCGGGCGGCCGATGATGGCGAGCCGCACCTCGCGCGCCCGCTCCCCGTCCTCCTCGTCCGACGCCTCCTGTTCGGGGAGCCTTTCGACGACGGCGTCCAGCAGTTCGGCCACGCCGTCGCTGTTCTCGGCCGAGATGGGCAGAACGTCCTCGAAGCCGAAGCTGTAGAACTCGGCCGCGTGCGCTTCGAGCTTGGCGGCGTCGACCTTGTTGGCGGCGACGAGCACGCGCTTGCCCGTCGAGCGCAGCAGCCGCGCGAGTTCTTCGTCCAAGGGCGTCGCGCCCGCGCGCGCGTCCACGACCCAGACGAGGATGACGGCCTCGGTGATGGCGAACTCGGCCTGCCGGAAAATGTTGGCGGGGATGACCTCCTCGTCGTCGGGCACGATGCCGCCCGTGTCCACGAGCGAGAAGCGGCGGCCCGCCCACTCCGACTCGCCGTAGATGCGGTCGCGCGTGATGCCCGGCTCGTCGCCGACGATGGAGCGGCGCTCGCCGACCAGCCGGTTGAAGAGCGTGGACTTCCCCACGTTCGGCCGCCCCACAATCGCCACCAGAGGCAGCGCCCCGCCCCTTATAACTTCTCTGCTCTGCTCGCTCGACATCTCGACTTCGAAGTTTATCCTGCGCCCCTGTGCGCCGCAAGGAACTTCTCAGGGCAGAAGCCCGACCGTGAGGGAGGGCGTACGGCTTCCATTATCGCTCAAGCAGAGCAAGGCCGACGCCCTCCCTCACGGTCGGGCTTCTGCCTTTACCTTGCGCCGCGGACTGGTTGGAGATAAGCTGCGCCGCGCCGATGCGACTGCTTCGACCATTCAAAAAGATTTTCGGGAAGCCGCCCGAGGCCGCGCCGCACGTCGAACTCGGGCGGCGCGGCGAGCGGCTGGCCGCCGAACACCTGCGCGCGCTCGGCTTCGAGCTGGTGGCGTCGAACTTCAAGCTCAGCGTCGGCCGCAACCGCCGCGGCGCGGTCGTGCAGAACGAGCTCGACCTCGTCGCCTACGACGGCCACGTCCTCTGCTTCGTCGAGGTCAAGACCCGCGCCTCCGACTGGTTCGCCGCGCCCGAGGCCAACGTAGACCTGCGCAAGCAGCGCCAGGTCACGCGCGCCGCACGCGCCTACCGCCGCCTGCTGGGCCTCCGGAACGCGCCCCGCCGCTACGACGTGGTCACGGTCATCCTCCCCCCGACCGAGACGGAACCACCCCGCGTCGAACTGCTCCGCAACTTCTGGACGGAAGAGAAATTCCGCAAGCGGCGATGGGGACAAGATAGTAGGCAGTAGGCAGATGGCAGTAGGCAGTAAGAGCTTTTTGTCTTAACTGCCTACTGCCATCTGCCTACTGCCTACTTATTTATGATATGCTGCGCGCCTCCCCAGCACGACCTTTCACGTCCGTAGTCCGTCAAAACCATGAACAAGAGAAGAATCGTCCTGACCCTCGCGCTCCTCTTCGCCCTGAGCCTCGCGGTCTGGTCTGTGCTCGCGCACGAGGGCGAGCACCACAGCCCCGGGGGCAACGGCCAGCCGAACGACGCGGAACTCACGGCCCAGACCAACGTGCCCTGCGTGAACGGCTTCGCCGGCACCTTCCCCTGCAACAAGGTCGACCTCGCGGCCTTCCTCCCCGTCGCGGACATCGACGGGACGACCGCGGCGGGCGTCACCGCCAACGACATCTGGGGCTGGACTGACCCCCTGACGGACAGAGAGTACGCGCTCCTCGGACTCTCGAACGGCGTGGCCTTCGTGGACGTGACGAACCCGACCTCGCCCGTCTACCTCGGCAACCTCCCGACGCACGCCGACGACCCCAACCTCCGCCTCTGGCGCGGCGTCAAGGTCTACCGCAACCACCTCTTCGTCGTCAGCGAGATCACGAACCACGGGATGCAGGTCTTCGACCTCACGCGGCTCCGCGGCGTCACCTCGCCGCAGACCTTCACCGAGACCGCGCACTACCCGAACGTCAGCCGCACGCACACCATCGCCATCGACGAGGAGACCGGCTACGCGTACCTCGCCGGGAGCCGCCCCACCGCGGGCTTCACGCCCGGCGTCAACACGTGCAGCGACTCGGCGGTCAACCCCTCGACGGGCCTGCTCGTCGGCCGCGGCCTGCACGTCGTGGACATACGCAACCCCGCCGCGCCCAAGTTCGCCGGCTGCGTGGACGACGACGGCTACACGCACGAGACCGAGTGCGTCATCTACCGCGGCCCCGACGCGCAGTACCAGGGCCGCGAGGTCTGCTTCAACGCCAACGAAGACACTTTGACGATTGTCGACGTGACGGACAAGTCTGCGCCGCGCCAGCTCTCGCGCACGACTTACGCGGGCCGCGGCTACACGCACCAGGGCTGGCTGACGGGCGACCACGCGCGCTTCCTCCTGGACGACGAGCTGGACGAGCAGCAGCAGTCGCTCCCGAAGAACCGCACGTTCGTGTGGGACGTGTCCGACCTCGACGCGCCTTTCGTGCGGGGCGTCTCGCAGGGGGCGACACAGTCCATCGACCACAACCTCTACGTGCGCGGACTCTACGCCTTCGAGTCGAACTACCGCAGCGGCGTCCGCGTCGTGGACGTGCGCAACGCCTCCGCGGCGAGCCTGAACGAGGTCGGCTTCTTCGACGTGTACCCGGTGGACGACCAGGCGCTCTTCAACGGCACCTGGAGCAACTACCCGTTCTTCGCGAGCGGCACCGTCATCGCGAGCGGCATCGAGCAGGGCCTCTTCGTCCTGCGCCCGCAGACGGGGCTGCCCGTGCGCATCGACTACGAGCCTTACTTCGTCCGCCAGCACTACCGCGACTTCCTCGGCCGCGACCCCGACGAGGCCGGCCAGGCCTTCTGGACGCAGGAGATCGAGAAGTGCATGGGCGACGCCGTCTGCCGCGAGGTCAAGCGCATCAACGTCTCGGCCGCGTTCTTCTTATCCATCGAGTCTCAGGAGACCGGCTTCCTTGTCTACCGCATGCAGAGGGCTTCGTTCGGCACGCGGCCGACGTTCGCGGCCTTCATGCCGGACGCGCAGCAGGTCGGGCAGAACGTCGTCGTCGGCCGGGCGGGCTGGGAGCAGCAGTTGGCCGCGAACAAGGCCGCGTTCGCCGAAGGATGGGTGCAGCGCCCCGCGTTCGTCGCCGAGTTCCCCGCCGGGATGCCGGCGCAGGACTACGTGGCGAAACTCTTCCAGCGCGCGGGCGTCACGCCGACGGCCGCCGAGACGCAGGCGGCGGTCGCGGCCTACGGCAACGGCAACACGCAGGGCCGCGCGCTCGCGCTGCGCTCGGTCGTCGAAGGCGCGACCGTCACGCAGGCGCACAAGAGTCCCGCCTTCGTGCTGATGGAGTACTTCGGCTACCTCCGCCGCGACCCGGACGAGGAGGGTTACAACTTCTGGCTGGGCAAACTGAACAGCTTCAACGGCGACTACATTCAGGCCGAGATGGTCAAAGCCTTCATCTCGTCCGTCGAGTACCGACAGAGGTTCGGGCAGTAAAGCGAAGTAAGAATTAACCACAGAGACACAGAGGCACGGCTTCTTGAGAGCTGAAGGCGACAAGCTGTGTCTCTGTGTCTCTGTGGTTAATTTCTCTTACCTATCCGTCTCCGCGCCGGGCTTACGGGGCGGGGCGTTCTTCACGTGCTTGTCGAACCAGTTGATCATCTCCCAGAGCACGTGCTCGGTCGTCTCGCGCGAGGTGTAGCCGTGCGCTTCGAGCGGGAGCGTGACGTAGCGGACGGTCGCCCCGTTGCCGCGCAGGGCCTGGTACATGCGCTCCGACTGGATGGGGAACGTGCCCGTGTTGTCGTCCGCCTCGCCGTGGATGAGGAGGATGGGCTCGTTGATCTTGTTCGCCACCATGAAGGGCGAGACCTTGATGTACATCTCGGGCGCCTCCCACAAAGTCCGGCGCTCGCTCTGGAAGCCGAAGGGCGTCAGCGTCCGGTTGTAGGCGCCGCTGCGCGCGATGCCGGCCCGGAAGAGGTCGGAGTGCGCGAGCAGGTTCGCCGTCATGAAAGCGCCGTACGAGTGGCCGCCCACGCCCACGCGTTCGGGGTCGGTCACGCCCATCTCCACCGCCTTATCAATCGCCGCCTTCGCGCTCGCCACGATCTGCTCGACGTAGGTGTTGTTCATCGTCTCGGGGTCGCCGACGATGGGCATCGTCGTGTTGTCGAGCACGGCGTACCCTTGCAATAGGAAGAAGAGGTGCGAGTAGCCGACGATGCTCGTGTAGCGCTGCGTCGAGCCGGTCACCTGCCCCGCCGTGGCCGGGTCGTTGAACTCTAAAGGATAAGCCCACACGACCGTCGGCAGGCGCGTCCCCTCCTTGTAGCCCGGCGGCAGGTAGAGCGTGAACGAGAGGTCGACGCCGTCGGCGCGCTTGTACTTGACGAGCTGCTTCTTGATGTCGCGGAGCTGCGGCGTCGCGTCCGGCACGTTCGTGAGCGCGCGCAGGGTAGAGTCGTTCGCGGCCCCTCCGTCGGGCGCCGCCGGGTCGAGCGTGCGGACGTAGAAGTTGCCCGGCTCGATGGGGCGCTCGCGGCGCGTGACGAACTGGCGCGCGTCGTCCGTGACGAGCGCGACGACCGTCTCGTAAGCCTTCGCGTCGGAGCGGAAGAGGCGCTCGGGCTTGAGCGTCTGGAGGTTGAGGCGGTCGAGGAACGGGCGGTCGCCCTCGGGGCTGGCGCCCGCGCCGGTCAGGTAGATGAAGTCGCCGTGGCGCTCGATGACGCGTTGTCCGTTCGCGAGCACGCGCGTCAGCGGCGCGCCCGGGTGGTTGTAGCGCTCGTTGACGCTGTGGCTCCACACGACGCGCGGGGCCGCGGAAGGGTTCTTCGCGTCGAGCAGTTGCGTGCGCAGCCAGCGCTTGTCGCGGTCGTAGTCGCGCACGAAGGCGAGCTGCCCGCTCTCGTCCCAGTTGACGCCCGCGAAGCGCTGCTCGGTCTTGAACTCTTCGGCGGGCTGGCCGGCGAACGGCGCCTTCAGGGAGAGCAGGCGGTCGCGGAACGGAACCTTCTTGCGCGGGTCGCCGCCGTCGAGCGCCTCGGCCCAGACGAGCGTGGCCGGCTCGGTCGGGTGCCACTGGTACGAGCGCGGCCCCTTCGGCACGCCCTCGATGGGCACGTCGTCGGCGAGCGGCAGGCTCGCGAGCTTGTGCTCGACCTTCGCGTCGCGGCCCCACACCTCGACCTCTTTCGGGAAGTCGTCGGCCGGGTGCAGGTACGAGTAGGGGCGGTGCAGGCGCGCGACGAGCAGGTGCGCGCCGTCGGGCGAAGGCTCGACCTCTTCGAAGAGCGCGGGCTTGCCGACCGCGGTCGCCTTCCCCGACTCCGCGTCCACGAGCGAGAGCTGCGCGGTCGCGTAGTAGTCGAAGAGGTCTTCGTCGTGCGCGTTCTTCAAGAGGTCTTGGTAGGTGCGGACGGGGCCGGGGCGGCCCGAGCTCTCCTGCACGTTCGGCCCCCTCGGCACGGTCTCGGCCGCGGGCGCCGCGCCGCGCCCGGCGGGGACGGTCTGCACGAGCAGAGTCTTGTTGTCCGGCATCCACTGGACGGGCGTGCCGTAGACGGCGCTGACCGAGACGTTCTTCAGCCTCCACACGCGCGCCGACGCGGGGTCGCCCGCCCAGAGTTCGATCCCCGTGGGCGTCGTGTTCATGAAGGCGAAGCGGCGGCCGTCGGCGCTCCAGAGGGGGAAGCCCGCGTGCGCGCCCGAAGGCAGCTCGACCTTGCGCTCGGAGCCGTCGGAGACCTTCTTCAGAGTCAGCCCGACGAAGTAGGGCGCGCGGTGTCGGCCGGTCGTGTTCGGGTTGATGCGCAGGCCCGCGAGCCGGAGCATCGGCTGCGCCAGCTCCGAGATGGGCGGGTAGCGCACGCCCTGCGCGAGCAGCATGTAGTCGCGCGTCGGGCTGAGTAGGCCGGTGGGCGGCACCGGCGCGTTGAGCACGTCGAGGACGGCCTGCGGCGGCTTCTGGTAGGTCGTCTGCGCGTCGAGCGCGGCGGCCGAGGCGAGCACGCAGCAGAGCGCGGCGAAGATGAGCAGAGGGCTTCGACGGTCTTTAAGTTGGAAAGGCATGGCTGAAGAGTCCTTCTCCGGAGAGGTCTTATCCGCACGTTTTGTCCGGGGTTGAATGCCGGAGGGTCTCCGGCGGGTGAGAGTTTCCGTCATCGCCCGGCGCGTGTCAAATCGCACCGGCGCGGGGGTTCGCTTGACAAAGGCGTTCGAATCAGTAGAATTTCACGTGCTCACGCGGGAGTAACTCAGCGGTAGAGTGCGACCTTGCCAAGGTCGAAGTCGCGGGTTCAAATCCCGTCTCCCGCTTCCGTAAAGGATGAAGGCGGAAGGATGAAGGATAAGGACGCTTCCCTTCATCCTTCCGCCTTCATCCTTCATCCCTGCTTTTCGGCGGCGTAGCCAAGTGGTAAGGCAGAGGTCTGCAAAACCTTTATTCGTCGGTTCGATTCCGACCGCCGCCTTCTTTAGAATCAATAAGTTACGGGCAGCCACTTGGCTGCCCGTAGTCGTTTGGTCTGCCAATGGTCTGCCAAATCCTAAGCCGTATTCTTCTGCTTACTGCCTCTGTTGATGTAAAGCATCTTTTCAAGCCGCGCCGTCGCCTGCTGCTGCATGGTTGGTAAGACGTGCGAGTAAGTGTCTAGCGTGAGCACGATTGTTGAGTGTCCAAGCCTCTCGCTTACCACCTTTGGATTCTCTTCTGCCATTAGTAGCAGCGTGGCGCAGGTGTGGCGCAGGTCGTAAAGCCGGATGCGCGGCAGTTCTGCTTTTTCAAGAATAGGACGGAAGTAGCGATAGGTAAGATTTGGGATTGATAGCGGCGTTCCTTCCTCGCTACAAAAGACTAAATCGTGAGCGTGCCATGATGCGCCCATTTGCAGCCGGGCCTCTGCCTGTTGCCGCCTGTGAACGGCCAGCTTGTTTAGTAGCGGTGCAGGTAAGAAGATTGTGCGACGGCTGCGCGCCGTTTTAGGCTCCTCAAAACTCCAACTCTTCTTATGCCGGACTAACGCCCTCTTGATCTGCGCCGCTCCGGTCGCCATATCAACGTCAGACCATTTAAGCGCAAGATATTCCTCCGGTCTCATCCCTGTCATTAAGGCAACCTCAAAGATTAGACCGTGAGGCATCACGTCCGCAGCCTCTATGAAGCTGGCAGCTTCATCCGGCGACAACACGCGCTGCTCTTTGTGCGGTACTTTTGGAAGCTCTACCAAGTCAGAAGGATTGCGCGGGAGAAGGCCCCACTTACAAGCCTGCTTTAGTGCGTTGTGAAGGGCTGAGTGAGTATGTCTGACTACTCTTGCGCTCAGACCTCGCGCCTGCATTTCGCCATAGACTTTTTGAATGTCTAAAGGTTGCAGCTTGTCCAAGCGCCCCCGCCCAAGTGGGCCGCGTATGTATCGTTCAAGCAGGCCAGCGTAACCGTCTGCCGTTCGCCGCGAGACGCGCGGGCGTACTGCCGCCTCAAGCCACTTATTCAAATAGTCATTGACAGTGAGCGCGGTAGGCTCAACAAAAATACCCTTGTCCTTATCGCTCAAAGCGCCGTTAAGGTACTTTTGCGCGTCTTTTATCGTGCCTTTGATTTGCTTGTAGGCGTAGCGGCGTTTACCGTTCGCGTCGCGCCCTAAAAAGACGGTGACGATGAACACGCCCTCTCGCTTTATTTTGATGTTCCCGCTTCTACGTGGCTTCGTTTTCTTTGTGCCTTGCTCTGCCATATGCTTAATGGATACCTCTAAACTGATTTCCCATTTGGCAAGTTATCTTGTCAGATGGTAAGCTAATTTTAGCAATTATATGTCAGTGTGACAAGATAATTATTCACTATGTCAAAGCGGAAATCACAACGCGCAGGCGAGAACGTAAGCGATCTCATCACGATTGCGGAAGCGGCCCGCTTACGCGGCGTGTCGAGGTCTGCTATCAGTGAACTTGTGAGGCGTGGTCGCCTCCGCTCGGTTGAAATGTTCGGCAGGGTGTTGATTTACAGAAGTGAGGTCGAAGGCTTCCAGAAACAAAAGCCCGGCCCTAAAACAGAAGCCGAATGATGCAGGCTATATGTGAGTGCTTATTGAAGAATCCGACTAGGCTCTTGGGATGGTCAAGACTACTTCTTACTGGTTCTAATGCCTGAATGTTTCTTCGGCGCTGGTAGCTTCTCCGGCAGGTCCAACCTATCATCAATCAATACGTCCACATACACATTCGATATTTCTGCATACCTTAGCAGAATCGGCAGGGGTGGTTCTCGCTCCCCACGCTCATAACCGGAAACGGTGCTACGGAAGGACGATTCCGCAAGCCCTAGCTGTCGGAGCATCTCGTTTTGCGAGAGACCGAGTGCGGTGCGTATCTGAAGGAGCTTTTCCGCCAAACGTGAGGGCGTCGGTCGGCGCGTCAGACCCATCAGGATAGACCTCCTGATGGATTCTGCTTTCGGCTATTGCGCCTGTAACGAAATCGTTCTACTATCCGCTTCCGCGTGGGTATCGCCGGGAATCCTCTTTGGGATGCCCACGCGAACAAGCCTTACCTCCGAAGCGGAGCGGCCAGTAGTTTCACAATGGGGAATATAACATGCCTCTCGTTAAATACCTCGACTGGGCACGTCAATCCTTATATCAGACAGCCACCGTCCTCAACATTCATTAGGCAGTAAAGAGTATGAAACGAATTGCGGCCCTTACCGTGCTTCTCGCCTCTATGTCGGTGCATTCAATGACGTGTTTGGCTCAAGACATAAGCGGTATCAAAACAAGTTATGCGAGAGGTAGGCTGATTCGCATATCTAACATGAATGAGTCCTCGAAGAGTGACTACACTTGTCAGATCAAGACTTACGTCGGCGCTATCGCTGCCCTCAAATATGGCGAGGAGGAAACAGAACCTTACGCCATCATTATTCAACTCAAAAATGGCAGGCGACTCTTTATAGGACTAGATGAAAACTTATATCGGGGTTTATCGGAAGCCGACCTTAGCCATGTTGAAGTCACTTTAGTTAAAGGTAAGAGGGTTCGCGTTAAGGCTTATGGATGCGGCGTAAGTGGGCGTGGAGATTTACAGGCGTCCAGTATCGAGTTTTTATGAACTCCCTCATCTCCGAAGTGCAAGTAAGGTTGTAGCTTCACGAAAGAGATACATAATGCCTCTCATATCTTGCCCCGACTGCGGTAAGCAGAACTCGGATAAAGCTTACGCTTGCGTAAACTGCGGACGGCCCTTGCGGGCGCAGCCCGAAGGTTTCGCGCATACTGTTTTGCGTGGCGGGTGCTGGCTACTCATTATTATCGTTATTTTCTTAGTAGTGGCTTTCATATTGTTTAGCTCAGGCGGATTCAGCCAGTTACCAAGTTTGAGTCCTTAGACCCGAATAGAAATTTGTTGCAAACTGCGTTGCAAGGCGCTACTCTCTTGCCCCGTGAGTGTCACCTCGCCGGACTCTCGGCACGCCCGACGCTCTCATTAGGACACACTACGGCCTAGCCGCCGATGACTTGGTTTCCGCGGCATACAAACGTCTCTAAATCGGCGGTGTATTGTTAGAACAGAGACAGCACGCTTTGTAGTAGGTTTAGCGCAATCTCCGTTGCTGTATTCTCCGCGTCGGATGATGGTGCAGCCTCGCCGGTCTGCATCTCACCGTTTGCGGTAGCTGCCTCTGTCGTATCGCTTACTATCGGTGCTGGCTGCGGGTTAGGGCCAGCGACGCCGGTGTGTATTTCACCCGCTAAAGCCGATGTAGCGAGCACCAGCGCAACCACCAGCGCGGCAGCGGCATTTCGGTAGCTTTTCATCTCAAGTTCCTTCCTTTCGGTGCATAAGTGAAACCAGCTCACTCTGGTTCGAGAAAGCGCCTTATCTGGTTGATAAGGCGCGGCTTGAGCCTGCTTGATGATTTTTCCACATCCAACAGAAAGGCGACCCTCACATGAATTTAGCTGAATCGTTGTTGAGGCAGTTAGAAGACTCGACTTTAACTCACGATGAGCGGGCGCGGCTTCGATGCGAGATCGCCGCAGACTTTGAGCATAGAGGCCAATACGCCGCAGCGCGTGACGCTCTCGGCGAACTGTGGCGCGGCGTCGGCCTACGCCCGGCGCTCGAAGGACTGACCGAGCACACGGCGGCAGAGGTGCTTTTACGCGCTGGTGCTTTGTCAGGCTGGCTTGCCAGCGCCGCGCAGGATAAGGAGGCCCAACAAGCAGCTAAAGACCTTATCAGCGAGAGTATCACACGTTTTGAAACTCTAGGAGAGTCGGCTAGAGCTGCCGTAGCTCAAAGCGATTTGGGTTATTGCTACTGGCGTGAAGGCGCGTTCAACGAGGCCCGCATCATTTACGCCGAGGCGCTAAAGAAACTTGCCAACCAAGACGACCCGGAGCTAAGGGCGAAAATTTTAATTCGTCGCGTACTGGTCGAGTCATGTAGTGGCCGCTATAACGAATCGCTCCGCATTCTGTCAGATTCGACAGAGCTATTTGAGGAAAGTGCCAATGATGCCCTAAAGGGGAAATTTCATAACGAGCTAGGCTTAGTTTTAAGAAAGTTAGGAACGGCCGAGCGTCGCCCGGATTACATAGACCGCGCCATCATCGAATATACAGCCGCGTCCCATTTCTTCGAGCAAGCAGGACATACCGCCTACCGCGCAAGTGCTGAGACCAATCTAGGATATTTGCTCTATCTAGTCGGGCGATACAAAGAGGCTCACGATCACCTGAACAACGCCCGTATCCTTTTTATCGCCGTCAGCGATAAAGGCAGAGTTGCACAGGTGGACGATGCCCGCGCTCTGGTCCTACTGGCCGAAGGCCGAGCACGCGAAGCGGAGCGCGCAAGTCGGGAAGCCGTGCGGGTGCTCGCCGAAGGCGGTGAGTCAGGCTTGTATGCCGAAGCACTTACGACACAGGGCCGCGTTCTGGCGAAGCTAGGGAACTTCCCTGAATCGCGCAACACGTTGCGGCAGGCTGCCAATGTCGCCGAAGTGGCCGGGGCTGTCGAGGACGCCGGACGCGCCTTGCTCACGCTGATTGAGGAGCACGGCGAACGCATCACCGAGCGCGAACTGTTAGATGCTTACCGACGCGCGGACAACTTGTTCAAAGACACACAGGACGCCGAGGCAATAGCACGCCTGCGCGCGTGTGCGGGTCGGATTGCGGCTGCTCGCCTCTCTACCCTACCGACCCACCGTCACCGCAGCACCGCCGATTTTTGGGCTGGTTTCAATCTTCCTGAAAAAGTACATGCTTACGAGGCCAGATATATTAGGCGGGCCTTAATAGACGCTAAAGGCAGTATCACACACGCCGCACGCCTGCTCGGTTGGGACTATCATGGGACGCTGCAATCTATGCTCGATGAAGGCGGCAGGCATCACGACCTCTCACACCTACGCACCCCGCTCGAAAAGAGAAAGAAAAGCATCATAGGCAGCCGCCGCCAGTTCCGACGCGGTAAGCGAAAGGTTATAAGAGTTCTCCACGTCGAAGATTATAAGCTCGTCGCCGACGCAGTAAGAGACGCTTTACAAGCGATAGGCTGGAAGGTTGATACATGCACCAACGGCGTTGCAGCGATGAAGATTCTTGACAGTAACGACCCCTATAATATTTTCATCTTCGATTACGACTTACCCGGCCATAATGGAATCGAGTTGACGCGCTATGCCCGCACACTTCCCCACCGACGACGAACGCCGATCATAATATTCTCAGCCAGCGATATTGAGCAGGAGGCTTGGCGCGCGGGTGCGAGCGCAGTTTTACAGAAGCCACATGACATAAACCGACTATCCGAGACAGTCACTCGCCTTCTGTCAAAAAGTAAGGTCTAGCATGTAGGACAGACACAAGTAGCTATTGTGAAAAGCCGAGGAGTTAGGTGTGATCCTCAAGACCATTAAATATTGCCTAACCCTGCTATAAAAGCGGTCGTTATCTTTGCTGGCTTCTATACTAGAGTCTTTTCTCTTGCACTAGCCATTCGCTTGATTGATTGATGGGCCTTTTCATTATTAATTAAAGTGGTAAGTTGTTCTACAAGCCGACTCTTACTAGAAATCCTAGATATTTCGCCCCTTGTCATTCCAAATCTCGTAGCAGCAATTTTTTCCAAGTATTTTCGAGACGAGTCTTGCGATTGAATTACGTTCGCTATTTCATCCAAATTCAATTTTAATAATTGCTCATTAAATTCATCATTATCAATATCGTGTTTCTCAGAAATGCGTCGGCCCTCTAGGATGGTGTCTATTTGATTATCATTCAAAGCTCTCAAATGCTTGAGCAAGCGTTTGTAAACGGTAATCAAAGCCGGGTTTGCTTCGACTTCTTCTATTGACTTTAATTGGTTATCAAGTAGTTTCAGAACCTGTCTGAAGGCTAATCTATCATCGGAAAAATCCTTAACTACTTTTTTCATATTCTGTCCTCAACTTCCTTGCACACTTTTGTCATCATCGCTTTTAAAGCTGGAGTCGCATTGGTAGCCAATGTATTCCAGATCGGCCAGCCGGACTCCATTGTTTCAGCAAAACCTATCAAATGCTTTATCTCTGTTTTTAATACCTCATCTTTCCATCGGCTTCTCAAAAGACTAATTTGGCGAGTGTGGATATTAGTTAAGCCTGAAGCAGCGCCCCCAGCAGGCTTTGCCATAAATGGAACTATACCCGCTAACCGGGTGTCAGGAACATACGACTTAGGTACTTCTGAGGCACTGACCCCTGACGTAGTTTTCAAGTATTTCAGTTTACCGTCAATTTTATTCTCAACTAAATTCTTGAAATGCGTAACACCCCGACTTGACATTTCATCTGGTATCACAGGAATCAGATAGTAATCGCTAGCGGCTAACGCATTTTGACTTACTAATTTAGTTGCAGGTGGGCAATCAAAGATTATAAAATCGTACTTACTCTCCGCGCCGATAAGGTCCAGCCAGCTAGCCAACAAAGTTCTTTTCTCCCATTCCGAAACTGTTGGACCACCAACGGATGTTGCAGCAAGTTCAATCTCAGTATCATCTAATTCAAATTGGGCAGGCACTAAATCGAGGTTCGGATAAAAATTATACTGCGGCTGCCGAGCATGAAGCGGGTTAACAGCAACAATTTCTTTACCCGGCATCGGAACTTTGCGGCTAGTGTATGATTCAAAAATTCTATTACTAGTTTGACCCTGCTTGGCGCACTCTTCCCACAACTTACCACCTAACATGACTATTGATAGACTAGATTGATGGTCTATATCTATTACTAGAACTTTCTTTTCCCTTGCGAAGTAAGCCGCGAGATGAAAAGCTAGGGTCGTTTTACCGACACCTCCCTTGAAGTTGATAACAGAGAGTTTCTTAGCCATTGCTCGGCCTCCTCTACAAGTTGTGTTAATCCAAAGGTGATTTCATATAATAGCACCTAAACTCAACTTTGTTGCACGCTTATAAGCTATCCCGGCTTATATCCTTCCAACGGCTATAGGTCCCCCGCAATAAGGCACAAAAAAAGTCCAGATAGCCAAAACGCATCCTTGCTTAGTTCGGTGTTATAGGACAATAAGACAGAACTTTAGGCGTTGTCCTATTGTCCTATTAGTCGAGTCTCTTCGGCTGCTAAGTTGGTCTTAGCCTTCCGGCCACGCTGATACGATGGCTTCAGCTTTCTTAAGATTATCAGCATCAATCATGCTGCCTTCAGCTTCAATTAAAGCGCGGTAGCGGCGCATCACTTCGAGCAGAAACCGCCTCCACTTTGCTACATCCCGACAGATCGTAGAGCGGTGGACGCCGAGGACACGGGCCAACTGTGCCTGCGTGCCTCGCTTGCGTCCGCCGGTTGGCATGATGGCTTCAACTACTTGTAAGTATCGTTCCCTTGCCTCCGCGCGCCGCTTAGCATTGTAGCGGCGGCGTCCCGCTGCTCTCTTACAGACCGCATCGAAGTCGGTTTGTGCGCTCCAATTCATGCTTTACACCCGCTAACAGTTTGTTGCGCACTTATAGCACAAACCTTACACAAACGGGTTTCCCATCATAGGGTGTTTATGCCGTCATAGGGTACGCACTAAATAGCGTCCTATGTTCCGGCGGGTTACTTTCGATGAACTCTCAGGAGATATGTTTATTAAAGTTTAATCGGACACTTTCGGACACGCTTTAAGGGTTGTCCGAAAGTGTCCGATTAAACTTTGTAGCGACTTATTCAGACCGATAGTAAAGGTCGCGCACGGCCTCCGCCTCGGCTTGCTCGTCGGAGGTACGAATTAACGAATTAGACGAATTAGGCGCTTTACCGTCTAATTCGTCTAATTCGTTTAATTCGTCTCGCTTAATGGCAACCAAGCCAGCTTTACGGCTTCCTTCTGTCCACACCTCAGCAACTAACTCGGCCTTGATAAGCTCATCGCTGAGAGCGTTGAGGTCAGTAGCCGAAAGATTGCCTTTGAATATTTGGGACTGAGCGGTCCTAGATAAGCCAGCGTCCCCGGCCTCGCGTACAGCATCATATAGCTTCTGCGCGCCGACGCTCAGAGTAAGGCCCTCATCAAAAATATAGCGTGCTGAATCTTCGCAGTATTGCCACAAGGCTAGTGCCGCTTCGAGGTGCTGGCGTCTCACCTGACTTGCACTATCCAGCAGCGCATAGAGGCAGGACAGGCGTAGCAGTTGAGCACGCGCACGCGCTACGGCCTTGCCAAATATGCCGGTCTTATCTTCAACCAAGCGCGGATAGGCCGCTCGCCATAGCTCGGCTGCATGTTCGTCACGCTTTATCTCGCGGACGCCCTCGGCGAATTGTTTAGCTTGTTGAAGCTTCATTACAAGCGTATTCACATCACGCTCTGACAGGCTGCCGCCGTCGGGTAGGTCCTTGCTGCGGCGCACACATACGAACAGAAAGCGGTTCGCGTAGCCATTCGCCAGATCGGTGATGCTTAGGCGCTGCATCAACTCGTCGGGTGTGATATGCCCTACGAGCGAAACATGCGCGTCGGTCGCGGACAAGGCATTATTCTTTCTGTTCATCACACGGGCGTTGCCCTCGTCCCATAATTCCCGCAGGGTCGCGCTTAATACGCTCGCGTCGCGGCCCTGCCGGGCGAGCACCGAGGCAAACTCCGTCTCGCGTAGGAATAGGCGCTTATCGGCTTCACCGATAGTCTCGACTAAGCCTTCACCGCTCGACAGCCCGCTCTTATTGCAATCCCGCGCCCAAGCCTCATCTACGCGGTCCAACACGTTCCTTACTTGCTTGAGTGACGACCCCTTAGCTGCACTCGTAGCGCCGACGATCAGCGCATATAGGTTCGTGTAATGATGTGTACTTTCGGCAACATAGTAAGGGCCGCGTCCAATGATGTTGCCAAACGCTACTAACATCTGAACGAGTAAGGCTGCTTTATCTGCCTCGGTGTGTGGGAGAATGGTTGCGACGAACTCACCCGCTAAGCCGTATAGGGCTTTGTCATCGAGTACCGGGAGTGCCTTACGACGACCATAAGAGCTACTAACCCCCGACCTATGCGATTCAGGTGGAGCTGCATTGATGAGGCCATACAAAGCCTCCGGCGTGTTTCCTACGTCGAGGTAATCAGATACATCGCCTTTTGGCGGCATGTCAGGCAATTCTACAATTTGCACACTGGCAGCGATTCCGACTAACGAGCGTGCCACCTGCTTTGCGTGTGCGCGGCCCGCATCATCATTGTCGGGGATGATGACAACGCGACGCCCACGCAATTCTTCCGAATATTCTTTACGCCACTTATTAGCCCCGCCGAGGTTGGTTGTTGTAACGAACCCTAATGCGGAAAGCCGATCTGCGTCTTTCTCACCTTCGACAACAAGGACAGGTTGGTCCAACCGTGCGGCAAGTAACTCCGGCAAGCGGTAAAGAACGCGAGGCACGTTGTTAATGTTATACACGTAACCACCGCTACCATCGGGCCGCCTAATTGCAAAACCCTTTGGCTCACGACGCTCTACTTGGTAAAGCATCGCACCGTCCCTGTCTCGGTAGTCGTATATCTTCACAACCCGACGCATCTTATTATGATTATCTGTGAGGCCGACTAAGGGCGCGATACGCTCATAAGGGCAACCAGCGTGACAATGGAGCAAAACCTTTCCTCCATCTCCTACGCCTATACTGAGGCTGTTATGTCGGTCGTCATGCGCCGGACATTTGGCCGACCACCCGCTGCCACTGTCACGCACGCCGCGCAGCTTTGAAGTCACATCGCGCACGCTTCGCTCGCGCTCTGAATTGTGTTGTTGCGGTTCATTCTTATGGCTATAATCCTGCTCGACGGTTGGAGACCTACAAACTTCAACGGGCTTTTCATCAGAGGAGACCTTGTTAGCGGCAAGGTCTCCTCTTTCCGCTTCAAACATATTGCCACCCTCCGATCATGGCAGCTTTCGTTATGCCGTCGTCGGGGCTTCACTCGCGTTGCTTGCCTTCGAGGTCTGCGCGCCGCCGCTCGCTATCCATTCCCGTAGGGCCTCTTCGTTGAACCGAATTTGTCTAACTCCGAGGCGTGTAACGACACCGGGCGGGAAGAAACCTTTACGCACCAACTCGTAAATTCTCTGTTCCGACACACCCAACTCTTCTGCGGCAAACCCAACCTTTCTTAGCGCCATAGAAAGCACCTCCTACGCACACTTAATCACACAGCAATACTCAGCCATAGGAAAATTAGAGGTATCTAAAATTCCTCTACTGAGTATTACTGTGATTTGTGTTTTAGAGATCGGAATGAATGAGGGTTCTAAGACTGTGGTAGAGGCAATTCTATGTCTTCAGCTAGTCTGATTACCGTCTTTCTGAGCGTGCTATATTCAAGTCCATGTTCATATTCAGGGCCAAGTTCCTCTAGGATGGTTTGAAACGACTTGTTATTAACAACACGCTCGACCAGCCAGCGAAAACGAGCCTGACTGTCATGTTTCTTGGTCTGATACTCTTCGGGTGTAGGCACAAAACCCTTAGACTCGGCGCGGGCCTTCAGATCATCCATATACGCGCGCACCCGACGTTGTAGCTCTACTTCTATGCCTTCTAATGAGTGAAGCTGTGGGTGTAGGTGGATAAGTTCAGCTAATCCAAACCATTTTTCCGGTCGGCCTGTTTGAAAAAGACTTACCATCTTTATAAGCGGCTGAAACTCTAATTGTTCCGGCTCAGGGTTAGAGGCGACCCAAATGTCGAGAGTGTTATAAGCGCCCTCACGACACCAAGCGGTGTCAAGACGATTACGGCGCGACCATTCAAACAAGCTTTGGCGGAAAGCTTCTTGGCAGGCATTGTAAACTATAGGGCCATTTTCAAACTTATTCCACGTAGGGCGATTCCACTGATGTCGAGTCCATCCTCGCGCCCTCTTTTTAGCCCCCTCAAGTTCGTCTATATAGGCGTCCGCGTTGAATCCTAGACCAGCTTTAATGTAGCGGCTGAAAGGCTCATCATGTAAATCATCAAGAACATGCCTTGCATATGTGTTTATCGCCTCAAAGAAGCGATTGCATAGTTCCTCCTTTGATTGTTCGCGGTTTGGCCTTTCAAAAGAGCCATAGCCTATATGCTTCCCCATTGAATATCCTTTTAATAAATGCCTCTTTATAGCCAGCTACTTATCAATTCGACGCATAGGATTGCTAGCCTATCACTCAACCTTGGGTTCACCTTGCCCTTGACTATCAGGAGGAGTTTGTTTTCTCCTATTCATCTTAAATATGCTACCGAGAACTTTTCGGAGCGGCACTCTAGCTCGTAACATTCCTATTCCTATTCCACATGCAACTATAATTAGCGCCCAATCGAAACATAGTAGCACTCCCATATAAAACATCCGACGGGTATCAGGCCAGTGCTGGCGGACGTTTGGGAAAAACGTCCAAGGCATACTTATGCCATAAGTGAAGTAATATACGATTAAACTTGCCATTGAGAAGAAGATCAGTAACCCAGCTCTGGAAAAAGCAGTAATTTGCAATGAAGTCAGGCCAATAGGACTTATGTCGGTAAGTCTATCGTAGTGATGTCCTTCCCAATTCCAATACTTATTGTCATTCTCGCGTGATATTTGAGCTTTTATTTTATTGAAGTAGTCTCCTATATTTCGGACAATTATCTCCTCATTCTGCTGTGCGAAAACGAAAGGTATTGTGATCGCCGGAATTGATAGCAGGACTATCGGGAAGACACTGTTAAATATACCTTCATCACCATTTTTATATACGTTCACTAAGCCGACTATTACTGCGGCCAACAGGATGGCGTAGTAGTGAATAATCCTATTTGCAGAATCAAGCCGAGTCCGCTGCTCCGCTCGTAACGCTATATATTCTTGAATATGAAGATTAATTGTGTGGTCGAGACTAAGGATGTGGTCGTTGGGTTCAGGCTGCTTCGACGTATGTGGGATAGCCGGTGGGTGCTCTACACCCTTCTCTTCACTCATAGGTCATCATACTCCGTTCGTGAGTTAACGTTGGTTAAGTAAAACGCCTGATTGAGTCTGATGCTATCTAGAGAGTCATAGTCGCTATGCCCCGCGCTATATCCGAGCTGCTGTGTGGTCGCGCAATGGTATCGAACGGAGCGCGCGTAGGCTTATAGCGACGCTTCGTGTATTCCTTAATTGTGGCTACAAGGCTATCTTCTTCAACATATCTGCCTAGACCAAGTGTCATAATTAGATCAATATTGTACTCCTCCTGTCCAGGCATCTTATCAATAAACAACATTGGCAGTTTCATTGCGATAGCTTCACTAATGGACAATCCACCACCCTTTCCAATAAACAGATCAGAGGCAGCGAATAAATCGGTAACATCGTCGAGGTATCCATATATTTTTAATCTTTTGTCATCACCATATCGTCTCCTCAACTTGTTAGCAAATCTGGTGTTATAACCTGCGAGAACAATTAATTGAAATGACAATTCAGAATTAAGAAGCTTTTTGAATACGGATATGTGCCGTGTCGCTTTTAACCCATCTCCGCCAAAACTGAATAAAATGGTTGTCCGCTTACATGATAAGCCCAACTTCCGTTTTATTTGATCTTGACTCTTCTTTTCCGCAAATTTGCTATCAATTGGAATACCTGTTTTCTTGAAACGCTCTTTGAATATCTTAAGGCGTTGCTCAGTAGCTTTAAGCTGAAATTGCGGGGGCACAAAAAAGGCGTCAGCATTCAGTGGAATATGTGCCGAGTGAATAATAAAGTCAGTAGATACTATACAAAATTTGTACCCAAACCTATCCTTTAGATATGAACCAATGGCAGCCGCAATAGGATGTGTTGCTACATATACTACCGGATTTATTTCATCTAACTTCTTGATAAACTTCCGTAGTAATCTCCCAAGCAATATCTCCAACACATTGGAGTTTGCCAGCACTTTTCTTCGGGATTGAAGTGCCTCACCACTACTTGAGTTTACGAGCCGTCTATATACGTAGCTGTATAAAGGATGACAATAGCGTGAGGCAAAGCGCCAAACATGATCGGAAATATACTTTAAAGGAACTGGTAAATAGTCGAGAGCATCAGTTATCTCAACATTCAGATCGGTATGCAAATTCAACTCTGAGGCTATATTGAAGGCGGCTTTCATGTGGCCCCACCCCTGAGATGCGCCGACGATTATAACTGTCTTACTCATAAACCTAGACCTTGATTCCCATAGATAGAAGCATTAATGCTCATTAGCTAGAAATACTCTTTATACCTAAATACCCCCAATACACAAGCGTGTTCCTGACAATGGTTCCCGCCATTACTGCTAGAACAAATGAAAGGCGACGTACTTTAAGTACAGAAGCTACATAGATCGGCGTTCTCATAGGCATAGCTGGCACAGACATAAATATGAAAAAGCCCCAAAGCCCATATGATCGTATGAACTGTGCTACCCAATTAGTAAACCTTTCCCAATAGTCTTTGAGATGCAAAAACCCTAGTAGCTTGTTGTAGGGTCTCGATTGCTGAATGAGTGAACCCGAAATGAAAACGAAGTAAGCCCCTGCGCCTTTACCCGCAGCACAAGCTAACAAGACCGTTAATCTAGAGAGGTCAGGATATAAAAACATCGGGGCTTCGGACGGCAAAGGTAGATACACCGCACATGCTGCGGAGTAAATAAATATAGTTGCGATATTAAGCAAAGGTTCCATTAAAGATCACTGTTGCGATGCTAAATGCCCCTCGCTTTGAATACGCGATTTGACGGCTGCACTTTATCCTCGCGCTATGTCGCGTAACGTTTTAAACAGAGAGGAAGGCGATCTAATTCAATTAATAATGGTCTGCCAATGGTCTGCCAAATCTTCAAAACTAGACAAAACTCAGCCATATCATGCATTATAACCGCTGTGGCTAAACCTAACTAGGACAAAGACTAACGAACCTAGCCAAACTCAGCCAAAGACGCTTTTTAATTCTGCAAAACCTTTATTCGTCGGTTCGATTCCGACCGCCGCCTTCAATCTTTTCAATAAGTTAGCCTCATAACCCCTCGCCCCTGAAAACTATGATGTAGTAGGAATTGTAGTAGCCTTTTGTCAAATTCCACTTAAATCAAAGGTAAATTCATACCTTAGATAATCGCAATCAATGGTCAATTACTTCGTTTATACAGAGCTTCAATGCGTCGTCAATAACGCTTGAGGGCTGATTGATGCGGAATATACAGGAGTAGAAAATGCCAGAATTGAATGAAGGTCAAGGTTTCGAGTCCACAAGCAAGTGGCAAGGCATCTTACAGGAGGTGGAGGAAGCACAGAGGGAAGCAGCTTCAAACGGAGAGGTCATTTGGTATAGAGGTCAAGCTGTTGCCGATTGGCTTGTTAGATCAAGTTTGCACCGTCACGTTATAGATATTTTTGAGAGCACTGGTATTCATTTCGCGGAAGGAAATCAAGCATTTCTTCGGGATGAGTACAAGACGATATATCGTAAGTTTAAAGCACATGCCTGGCATTTACTTGATCCGATTGAAAGGAATGATTGGGGCATTATCTTTAAGATGCAGCACTATGGTTTTCCTACTCGGCTTTTGGACTGGACTAAAAGTTTTGCCTGTGCACTCTTTTTTGCTCAATGGGATAGAAAGCGCGAGGATGATGCGGTTATTTACTTACTAAATCCTGAAAGTCTTAATGAGGTTAGTCTCGGCCGTAGAGGCTACATCGCGTTGGATGATAATTCAGGTCTAGGTAATATCGACGTACGTTTATATCATCCACGTTGGGCTGCACCCATCTCCGATTTACCAACAATCGCGGTATTTCCATTTTTAAGCAACCCCAGAATGGTCGCTCAGCGCGCCGCCTTCACATTAAGCGGTGATTCCTTTTTCCCGTTGGATGAGCAATTTGAAGGAAGGTTGAGGGATAAGGGATATATAAGAAGAATCGTCTTGCCCGCAGATACTTTTGATGAGGCAGAGAGGTTTCTCAATTTCGTAGGGGCTGGTTCCTACGAATATTTCCCCGATCTAGAAGGATTGCGAATTGCACACAAAGCAGAAACCAAGAAAGTTCTGCAAACTGCAAAACACTACTTAGCTACTCGGAAACACTCCCAAGAACCATCAGAGAAGGAATAGTTCTGAATTGACTTCCTTAGATTTTCGACGCACGGTAGGCTTCCATTTTCTTCATTGCGTTGAATTGATGTTCTTCGGTCGGATGCGCGTAGCGTAAGACCATCTGGATACGCGAATGTCCTAACATTGCAGCCAGCGTCACAAGGTCAATTCTGGCTTCGGCCGCCCGCGTTGCGAATGTGTGCCTGCAATCGTAAAGCCGAAACGGTTTCAGACCCGCGCGCTTTACCGCGCCTCTATGAGCGTTATTCAGCTTCACAATCGGCTTGCTCGAATCGCTTCCGCCGCGCCCGCCCGAAAACAGGTAATCGCCTTCGGCCTCCGCGATCCGCTTTTCAAGCACCGCACTTGCTCGCGCCGTCAGAGGTATTTTCCGCCGCGCTGCTTTCGTCTTGCCGAATGGGATGGACAGATAGCCTTGCTCAAGGTTGATGGATTCGCGCGTCAGGCGGCAGATTTCCTCCGGCCGCGCGCCCGTCTCTAACATCAACGCCGCCACGTCCTGCAAGGGCTGACTCGCCGCCATTAGATAAAGCCGTTCTTCATCCACCGTAAGCACGCGCATCTGTTCGTTATTCTCGGCGAGGAACTTGACGCGGGAAACGGGATTCGCTTTCGTCAACACGTCGGATTTGATGAAGTAATTGAACAGGATTTTGAGGCAAGCCAATTCGCGGTTGACCGTTGCCGGTTTCAGAGCCTTATTCGTTTTAGCGGCTGTCCCTAGTTTCTTAACCTTCTTTGCTGGCGCGCTCTTCTTCTGTTTGATCCGCCACACCTTGAACTGTTCGATGTGCTCAGGTTTGATTTGGTCAATCGGCGTTTCGTTGAAGTAGCGCAGCAAAGCCTTACTTGAAGTTTCATACCGCGTATGCGTCGCGGGGCGCGCGGCGTGTTCATGCTTTGACCAAGCCAGAAAGTCTTTCATCGCCGCGCTGAATGAAGGCGCGCGTTTCCTCGCCTCAATTCCAACTTCACCTTTGGCGATCTGCGTCCGGTATGCGCGTTCGACTTCCGCCGCATCGCGTTTGTTTTTGCATTTCGTTGTCTTTTGGACGTGGTAATCATCAATCCAAAAGTTCATCCACCATACGCCGCCGCGCTTGTAGAGTGCCATAGCAATTATTTCCCTTTCTTCTTCTTTGCCGATTGAGGCGCTTTTAGTGCTTCCTTCTGCCGCTTCTCTTCGCGCCTTGCGCGGCGCAATTCATACTCGGCTTTCTCTTCTTCGGTTTTGTACCTGTGCCGATGCACGCGAAACGTATTCGCGCAACTCGGAGAGCAACATTGGATTGTGATTCGACCCGCCCAGAAGATACGCTTGCAGACCGGACATTCGCGGATACGCTTTGCCTCTATGTCTCTATCTTCGATTACCTGAAAGAAAAGCGTTTTCACGCCGCGCAGTATTCCTTGAGCGTCAATCTCAAGAAGTACCTTTGAAGTATGTAACGGATTGAGAATCCAGAGATCAGGCTTTTGGTCTTTATCGGGACGCCGCGCAATCTCGCGCAAAATCAGGGAGGCGTCCCAAAGCTGCTCATACCTTTCTATAACTCCGCCCTCTTTGATCATGTCGAAGGAATTTTTGTCTGGCTTGCCACCTTCCCAGAATCCTAGAAGCACATAGTTCTTTAGGTTGTGAGGTAAATCGGAGATAGCTTGATAGATTACGTCCGACAGTGAATCTAATTTACCCTCCGCTTCTGCTTTTTCCCGTAATGCTGTCGGCGTAATAGTTCGCCGGATAGCCAGGTCAGAAGGCAGACCATTAACAAGCTCAATCAGCGCGGCTAATTTCCGAGGTGGTTGTTTGGAAAATTGTAATGCGTGCCTTGCCATGTTCGCTGATTTATGCAGGATTTATTCTGTACTACTCATTACAAACACATGCTACCATCCAGCTACATTGAAAGGCAACAGCTATTTCACGAAAGGATGGGAAGGCATGGAGAGTACAGCAGCAACACCAACGCAACGCATCGCGTGGAGCCTTGCGGAGATAGCCAAACAAACGGGCTTGTCGCTCGGCTTTTTAAGAAATGAGGTCAGAGCGTCACGTTTGCCTGTGCGGAAGTTTGGGCGGCGTGTGTTAGTTCTTGATGAGGATTTGCGTGCTTACCTGGCACGCGGAAGCGAGCGCGAAGGCCAGTGAATGCTCAAGACGTTCTGGCGCAACTTCGCGGCGTGCGGAAAGTCAGATCAGGCTGGACGGCACTCTGCCCGGCGCACGATGACACCCGAAACAGCTTGAGCGTTTCCGAAGGTGATACCGGTAAGACGCTTCTTACATGTCACGCCGGATGCTCATATCAAAACATCGTCACCGCGCTTCCCAATTCGACGGGCGCGAACGGGGCGCGGCGGATCGTCGCGGTCTACGATTACCGGGACGAAAACGGCGCGCTGCTTTACCAAACCGTGCGTTATGAGCCGAAGGATTTTCGGCAAAGACGACCGGACGGCGCGGGCAATCATGTTTGGAATTTGACGGGCGTTCGTCGCGTGCTTTACCGATTGCCGGAACTCTTACAGAGCGATAAGCAAACGACCGTCTTTATAGTTGAAGGTGAAAAGGATACTGATTGCCTCGCTTCCCTCGGATTGACGGCAATAACGAACGTCGGCGGCGCAGGTAAATGGCGCAACGAATACAACGAACCTTTGCGCGGGCGTCTCGTTTGCATCTTACCGGACAATGATGATGCTGGCTGGCGGCACGCCGCGCAGGTAGCGTCCGCGCTTCATGGCACGGCGGCCAGCGTCAAGATTGTTAGGCTGCCGGATTCGCCGCCGAAAGGCGACGTTTCCGATTACTTGAACGCGGGCGGCACGGCGGAACAATTAAGCGCGCTTGTAGCAGACTCGCCAGATTGGATTCCAGGCGCAAGCCGAAACGTAGTGAAGAACAGCCCGCCGCGCTTTCAGCTTACAACCCTTCAAGATTTACTCTCCGAACCAGAAGAACAGATTGCTTATATTTGGGAGCGCACTTTGCCGCGCGGCGGATTCTCTATCTGTGCGGCAAAGCCGAAAGTCGGCAAATCAACTCTAGCGCGGAATCTCGCTGTTGCTGTCTCGCGTGGCTCTGAGTTTTTCGGACGTGCGACCGCACAAGGTAAAGTCATTTACTTATGCCTTGAAGAAAAGCGCGCCGAAGTCGGCGCGCACTTTCGCCGGATTGGGGCATCAAGCAATGACATTTTGATTCATACAGGGCGCACGCCCGACGATGCTTTAGAAGCCTTAAAAGCTGCGATTGAAGAACACTCGCCAGCCCTTGTCATTATTGATCCGCTTTCGCGTTTCGTCCGCGTGTCAGACTATAACTCTTATGCAGAAGTGACACTGAGACTTGAGCCGTTGATTGACCTAGCGCGCGAAAGCGGTTGTCATTTTCTCGCCCTACATCACAACGGAAAAGGCGAGCGCGAAAGCGGCGACGCGGTTTTAGGCTCTACGGGCTTTTTCGGCGCGGTTGATGCGCTTATCACTATGAAGCGGCGCGAGCGCGTGCGGACTCTCGAATCCGTGCAACGCTACGGCGAAGATATTCCTGAAACGGTTGTCCACATGGACGCCGAAACCGGAATTGTTACGGCTGGCGGCGATCTGAATGCACTACAAATAGAAGAACACAAAGCGAAAGTTTTAGAGGCAATCGGCGGCAATACCTTAACCGAAAATGACATTCGAGAGCGCGCGAGCGGGAATCAATCATTGATCGCCAAAGCATTGCGCGCATTATGCGATGGCGGCGACGTGCAACGCATCGGAGGGGGCAAACGCGGCGACCCATACCGCTACGAAAGAAACTCGGTTTCTCGGTTTTCCATATCTACTGAACCCAGAAACCGAGAAAACCAAGAAACGAACGGCGAGCAAAGAACGCTGATCGTAGAGCGGGCCGAACCTTCGGCGAACCTCGACGGGAAAATCTAAAAGGTATAGCGCGAAAAAAAGCAGAAGGGGCGACGAGAGAGCAAGGATCGGGCAACGAAAATAAAGAGCGCAAAGCCTAGCGCGGGGAAATGGCAGAAGAGACGGCACAATGAATTACTATTCCCAGAGTGCGAGAACTTACCTCCAATCTAAATTCGCCCCCAAATCCGGTAGTGGGCCTGTTACATTGGGGATTCAATTTTCACGCATGATGTGGTAGTCGCCGGGCTCAGCAGGCGCTAAATCCTGCGCCGTTTTTCAATCCCCAATGTAACGGGGCCACTACCCCAAATCCCCCGCTGCAAAAATTGTTGCGTTCTACGCCGCGCGGGTTTAATCTCCCGGCTGTGGGCGTCACCTCCGCATTCCGCCGCTCACAGGACACACTAACACTTAGCCGCCGTTTGGCAGCTTGCTCCGGCTGAACTGAAACGGACTTAGAGAAGCGACGGCAGAACCGCGAACAGTTCAACCGCGATCTGCGTCAGGCTGTCCGGCACGTCGTTAGGCATCTCGCCAGCCGTCGCAGGCTCTTGGGCAGCATCGGTCGGCTCTTGAATCACGCTCGCCGATTGTGCCGGGGCCGGTGCTGGCGACCAATTCGGTATTTCGCCTGCGACGGCCGGGACGGTCAGCAACAAGACTAAAAGACAGACTCCGAGAGATTTACGCATCGCTTTCCCTTTCGCGGTAATGGGAGCTAACCACAGTTGCCGCCGTATCTTGGTGAGATACGGCGGCTTTGCTGCGTATGACACGAAAATGTCATAGCAAAGAAAGGCTGGCCTCACACATGACTCTAGCAGACGAGCGCCTTAAGGAACTAGATAACCCCTCGCTAACCGAAGCCGAGCGAATCCTGATACGTTGCCGCGTGGCGGCAGACCTCATTCACAAAGGCCAATATGAGACGGCAAGCGAGGCGCTAGGCGAGTTATGGCTAGGCATAGGGCAGAGGCCGCCGATAAGGAATCAGCCGCCCGCCGTAGATGCCGAAGTCATGTTGAGGTGTGGAATCCTAACGCACTGGCTTGGCAACGCCAGGAACGTAACCGGCGCGCAGGAACAGGCTAAGGATATGCTCTCCGAAGCGGCGCGGATTTTCCGCGCTCAGGGGATGCCCGCGAAGGTGTCTGAAACACAGTATGAACTCTCCACATGCTATTGGTGGCTCGGACAACATGACGAGGCGCGAATAGTCTTACAAGAGGCGTTGAAGCCGTTGACGAACGCCGACACCGAGCTAAAAGGAAAAATCCTGCTCAGGCGTTCAATTGTCGAGTTGTGGGGTAACAGGTGTTATGACGCCTTGAATATTCTGAAAGAAGCCGAGCCTGTTTTCGAGTCAGCTAATGAGGCATTGAAAGGCAAATGGCATGGTCAAAAAGGGCTGATCCTCCGCAGGCTCGCAGCCGCAGAGGGACAACCGGACTACTACGATAGAGCCATCATTGAATACACCGCCGCGATTTACCATTATGAACAGGCGAAGCATGAAAGATATTGCGGCATCAATCTAAATAACCTCGCTTTTCTACTCTACAAGCTAGGACGCTACCGTGACGCGCACGAACACTTAGACCGGGCGCAGTTGATATTTACGAAGTTAAAAGACTCCGGCATTCTGGCTCAAGTGGACGAGACGCGAGCGCGCGTGCTCGTTGCTGAAAAGAAGTATAGGGACGCAGACCGCATCATCGCCGGAGCCATTAAGACCTTTGAACAAGGCAGCGAATCTGCCTTGCTTGCGGACGCGCTCTCTATTCAGGGTGTAGTGTGGGCGCGGCTAGGGGCGCATGAACCGTCAATCAACATTCTGCGGGAAGCAATAAAGGTGGCGCAGCAATCCGGCGCTTCGACTCAGGCCGGGCACGCCGCCCTAACGCTGATTGAGGAACACGGGATGAGTTGGCGGCTACCGCAATCAGACCTAACGGCCATATTCGGCCGCGCCAGCAACCTCCTTAAAGGCTCACAGGACATAGAAGATAAGGAGAGGCTTCTGGTATGCGCTCAAATAGTGATAAAGCGTTTGTCGGGGATGCAGCTACACGATAAGAATTTTAGCTTTTACGGCGCGGTGAATGAGCTAGAGGCAAAGCTGATAGAGCAGGCTTTAGAGTTGGAAGGGGGCAGCATCACACGCGCCGCCGAAAGGCTAGGGTTGAAGCGCCAAGCACTGGCGAGTATGCTTCAGAAGCGGCATAAGAAGTTGTTCGGCAAGCGGACGCCGCCGATCCCGCGCCTCAAAAGCATCATCAAAGACCCTTCTAAAGAATAATTGGGGCCGTGACTCTAAAAGCCCAGCCCCGATCTCACGCCGCGCTACGGGCCGCACGGTCTCGGGCGCGAGGGCGGACATCATATCTGCGGCCCGCTAGAATCAGTAACACTGATTTAGGATGCTATCCAATATTGGGCAAGAGGGGTTAAAGCTTTAAGTAAGTTACCGTCTCCGCCCCACATCCAATATCTTATTTGATTGCCCCTTAAATTTTAGCTGTCGCCTCCGCTGTCTAACCATTTCTCTATTAATTTCTTCAATTCGTCTAAAGCTTCAATACCCGGAACTGCTACTCCAAGACTGCCGAGGACATCATTAATAAAGTCGAGCAGCTTTTTAAGCAGCTTTATAGTTCCGTATTTTCTAAACCGCGTCCAAACGCTATTTAGTCCAAGAAGCTTAGCCGAAAGTTGTCTTCCAGAAAGACCAACTTCTTTGAGTCTAGCTCGCAGTTCGGGTGATGGATCACTTATCTGGCTTTTTAAATCTGGAAGCACATCCTTGAGTTCATGCCATGCATCGGCAAGAGGCTGCCTGTATTCTTCCCTGAAGAGTAGGTCTCCCCACTTTTCAATAATGTCATCAAATAACTTTTCAACTTCATTTAGAAAATCGTTCAGATCATTAATTGATGGGTGGGTAGGGGGTGTCTGTGGCATGACCATTCTCCTTCGATTTATGAGGTTAGACTGCCAGACCTGCTCATTCCGGCTGCCGGTTTTATCACCATGCACAGCTAAATGCAATAGTTAGTTTGAGGAAGAGTGTAATTTCACAGAAAGGTTTTTCTGTGGAATTGTTATCCTGCCAAATTAGCCTTCGAGGTAAATGTAAGGCCGCAACCTTTATCAGCTATACTCCTGCTTTTACGCGAATTTCAGCGCTATAAATCCCGAATAGTAATGTAGTAGAAAATGTAGTAGCTACCTGCATCTATGGAGGATCATGGGCTTGTAACGACCTCGTGTAAAGCCTTATTTTACAAGCCTATGATGCTCCATGATATTCCCTATTACATGCCGAATATGAACTGCAAAACCTTTATTCGTCGGTTCGATTCCGACCGCCGCCTTAACAGAATCTATGAGTTACGGGCAGCCAACCGGCTGCCCGTTCTACGTTGTGTGCCTATAGTGTGCCAAAATTTATTAAAGATACTTCTTCTACTTAGACCCTCTGTCTGATCATTGCACCTCAAACTCAAAGATTTGAAACAGAATAAAGGATAGCCAGTTTGCGATATCTTCATTTAAAAAACTACAAAACTGAGCACTTTCCCGACGGGACAGTTGGCAGATTGGAGGGTAAAGGCGAGGCCGATCTGCGGGTACAACAGAATCACCTGATAAGAGAGATCAATAGATTCCTCACCATCGCTAATGGCCCTGGTTTTCGCCTCTCCTGGTCGAGAAAGCACGGTCATCCTGTGATGGTGCAGGATACGGGGCTCGGGTTCTTCAGGCTGGTCTGGTTGCAAATTGCTCAGTCTTTATGCGGCGGCAAAGGGATTTATGAATGCGATGGGTGTTATCGATATTTCATAGCCGAGCGGAAACCTCCCGAAGGTAGAAACCATTTTTGCCTTGCCTGCGGTGGTAAGAGAAAGCGAGCGGCAAAAAAGCTTTGGGCGAGAAAAAATAGGAGAAAGAATCTATTCCCTGATTCGGGCTGATGGTGCGGGCGGCTTCCTCCGTCGCGTACTCCCCTATTTATTGACGGGCGGCCCTACTTCAATCATAAATTCAGTGGCCTCACCGTTGTTCCACCGTTGTTTATCAACGGTGAGGGTCTCTTTTGTGATTGGAATACATAGAGAGATACCCCCCTCAAAATCTCATCAAAAATGCGAATCGGCAGCAAAAAGTGCAACTAACCAATACAGTCATTTTGAGTTGAGCACCTCTGATAATGGGTATGCAGGGCACTTCGCATTATTGCAAGGAGCCCTTTTCGGGCACGGTCTTACACTCGCCTGCACTCGCTCACATGGATGACTTCAAATAGACAAAAGGGTCGGCCTTCAATCTACAAGTTATACCTCACTTGTCAGTCAATTACTTTGAGAGCACAACAAGGCGTTTTCGCGCTCCTGAATACCGCTCAATAGCGGAAATTTTCATTGACAGTGGGGGCTGCTTGAAGTACTCTCCCGCGCGTCCCCCGGTCGCAGATAGCCCGGTAATTCCTCACTGATTGCTTCAAACACCGTTTAGCTGTTCAGGTAGGCTACCGCCTACACGGCCCTAGCCTCACGTCAATAACAGACAAAAGAACCGCAGACGCGCACTCCCGCGTCCGCGCAGCAGCCTCCGGCACACGGCTGGAGTGTTGTGATTCACTAAGCGCTGTTATGAGTAGCGCCCTGACCGGGAATTATTGGCTCGGGCTGCGCCGCTCACTTAACTCTGCGCAGCTTCTGAATGGAGTACTTCTGTCCTTAGCCTGCGGCCTCCTCCCGACATTACGCGGTGGCCGCTCACCTTTCAACCGCGATTCAGCAACGGAGGACATCCCATGAAACGCTTCACCACCCGCTTCCTGGCATCGTGCGGTTTGATGGTTCTCGCCTCGGCTTCACTCGCGCCTTTCGTGGCGAATGCGCAATGTCCGTTAATCGTCGTGACATGTGAGCCTAGCGGAAAGACATACAGCTGCGCCGGGACTCCCAACGGAACTAATTGCAGTTACGACCGCTACTGCATCACCGGCGGCAAATGCGGCGGTACAGTCGCGCCGGTCGAGGGTCCGGAGCAATAGAAGACCGGCATGGACTTCTGCGGCTGCCCCGGCGATTTCATGTGGCAGCCGCCCTACACGTTTCAGACTTCAAATAACTTGACGCCGGAGGATACCCATGAAAAATCTCAAGGCTCGCTTCCTCGCTCTGTGTGGGTTACTGGTTCTCGTCGCGGCCTCGGTAGCTCCCCTCATGGTTAGCGCACAGACACCACCGACATGTCCGACTCAAACAGTAAATTGCGGCAGTAAGATTCGTCACTGCACCGGGACGGTGAACGGAGACAGATGCGAATATGACCGCTCGTGCCTGAACTGCGGCGGCGGCGACGGCGGCGAGGTAGCGCCGGTCGAAGGGCCAGTTCAGTAAAAGCCCGACTCGGTCCCACGGGTGGAACAACTCAGCAGAAGAACACCTCAACTCCGGGCGGGATTATGCCTCTGAATCTTGCCCGGGGTTGTGCCACAGGCGTGCGAAGCTGGAACTGGGTGATCGAGGGCAGTGCTTTCAATCACTCGGCCATTCACCCACCGGCAGCCTTCGCGCCCGCGGCATAACTCGCAGGGGACTCATCTCCCCACGGCTCCGCAAGGCAACTCAAATTCTGAAGGAGCTTGGCCGCGCTACGGCGCGGCCTCGAAAGTCCTATGAGAATAGCGACGAAAGCACTCACGCTTGGATTGATCCTACTTGCAATCTTCTGCGGCAGCTTCTACTTCTTCTACCGAAGGGCGCAGAAGAAATCGCCGCCGACACAACAGGACTTGATACTCACGGAGGCCGTCCTTGATCGGCCGCTGCCGAAGGCCGATCTCGTCAACATCTCGAACGAGCAGCTCGCCGACGAAGAGCTACGACGGGGGAAGAAGGTGCTCGTCTTCATGATGCCTGACTGCGAGCCCTGCGACCATGAGAACGCATTCCTCAAGACCGTTGCGACTAACCGTCAAGACCTGAAGTTTCTTTACGTCATCCCGTTCGGTAACAAAGACGAAGCCCTCAAGATAGCGCAGGCCAAGTACGGGCTTGCTCCCTTCTACGACAGAGGCTCTAACCTGAGCCGGAGTCTGGATATATACCAGGTGCCGATAAAGGTCTTCCTCGAAGACGGTATCATTAAGAAGGTCTGGTTGGACGCGACAACCTCCGAATCGAAACAGGCCGAGTTCAAAGCCTGGCTGAGCGGTGCATAGCTTGACCATGCTGTGAGCAGCCCCTTACCTTTTCAAAGGGGCGACGACGTTGCGGGGAACCGCGGGCCGACCGCATCAGTAAACCTGGACTGCGGCGAGGAGCGATCATGAACCGATTGTCTTTAATCATCGGCGTGGGCCTACTCCTGTTGACAGGCTCCGTCTCCGCCCAGCCGGCGGGCGCCAGGGCTCAAACCGCCGCCGGGGTCGCCGACGGCACAAGCACTGCCGAAGCGAAGGCGGAGGCCGAACGGATGCGACAGGCCCGCCGGGAGCAAGCGCGCGCTCTGCTGTTCGCGTTGAGCGGCGATGCGCGGGATTTTCGTGACCAAAGATTGCGCGCCTACTCGCTGGCGAGGATTGCAGACGCCCTGTGGGATGTGGAAGCCGAGCAGGGGCGCGCGCTCTTCCGCGAGGCGTGGGACGCCGCACAGAAGGCTGACCGGGAGTCAGCGGGCAATCTTAACCTTAGCGGGGCGGTCTTAAGGCTGACGGCCAAGCGTGACCGCCTCCTCGCCGAAGAGTTTCTTCAGAAACTCAAGGCGGATGAACAAGAGGCTAAAGCCGAGACCGTGAGGAACAGCCCGCCCTCGGGAAGCGGTAGCCTGTGGGAGTTGCCGGGTCCGGCGGAACAAAGATTGAACCTCGCGGAACACCTGCTCACCATCGGCGACATCGAACGTGCCCTCCAGTTCGCCGACCCCGTGCTTGGCAGCGTCACCATCTCGACAATGGATTTCCTTACCCTCCTGCGTGATAAAAACCCTGCCGCCGCTGACAGGCGTTACGCGGCCGTGCTGGCGAACGCGGGCGCCAGCATACAGACGGACGCGAACGCGATCTCGGTACTCTCGTCTTACATCTTTACGCCTCATACTTACGTGATCTTCAACTCTGCCGGCGCGGCCGACTTCTCTTCGATGACCACCACGTTCCCGCCGGCACAGGTCAGTCCGCAACTGCGTCTGGCCTTCTTCCAAACGGCCAGCGCAGTCCTAAACCGGCCGCTGCCTCAACCGGAACAGGGTCAGGACGGCGCGGGAATAGTCGCCAGATACATGGTGCTCAAACGCCTGATGCCGCTCTTCGCGCAGCAGGCGCCGAGGGAGATCGTCGAGGCGATGCGGGGCCAGCTAGAAGCCCTCAACGCGCAGGTGAGCGAGGCCGTGCGCCAGAGTCAGGACGAGGGTCTGCAAAGGGGGGTCACCTCCGCCGAACAACTCCACGGAGAGCAGGAGCAATCTCTGCTAAACCGAGTGGAAAGCGCCAGGACTTCGGACGAGCGCGACGACCTCTACTTCCAACTGGCGTCGCTCGCGCTCGCTAAAGATGATCCGAAGGCCCGCGACTACGCGGACAAAATTAGCGAGGACGGGCTGCGCAAACGGACGCAGGCGTGGGTTGACGCGGGGCTGGCCGTCAACGCCATCCAGAAGAAGAAGGTCGAGCCGGCTCTTGAACTGGTGCGCAAAGGGGAGCTGACACACATCCAACGAGTGTGGATTCTTACTCAGGCGGCGAAGTTGCTGGCGGAAACTGACCGCGTAAGAGCCCTGTCGTTGATCGACGAAGCGACGGCCGAGGTCGGGCGTATTGACGACGCCGACGTGGACCGGCCGCGCGGCCTGCTCGCCATCTCCAACGCACTCGCTATGCTCGATCCCGCGCGGGCGTGGGATGTTGCCCTGGGAGCGATTAAGGCGGCGAACTCCAACGAAAAATTTACGGGCGAAGGGGGCGCGCTGAACATGCGCGCCGGCAGCAAGAGCTTGATTTCAAGAAGGACGGAATTAGTTCCCGATTTTGACGTCGGCGGCATCTTCGGCAAGTTGGCGAGTAGCGATTACTTCCGAGCCGTCCAACTGGCGCGCGGCTTTCAGGGCGAGGCACCTCGCGTCAACGCCACGATCGCTATCGCCCGCGCGGTGCTTAACGAGAAGAGCGCCCCTACGGCCACCGTGCAATCAGGCGCGAGGCGTTGATGAGTTAGAAATTGGACATTACACCGGTAGCGCTGTATCCCGGCTATCAAAGCATCGTCAGTGATCTGCGGATGCAAACGCTGTGAGAGTAACAGGTGGGCATAATCTTGTGTGCCAGATGTGTGCCAACTCAGCCGAACAGGGCAAAATTCAGCCACTCGACCCGACATTGCGTTCGCTATAATTCTACCTGAAACAAACAGATACGAACTCAGTCGAACACAGCAGTAGTGCCCTATTTTCACTGCAAAACCTTTATTCGTCGGTTCGATTCCGACCGCCGCCTTTTTAGAATCAACAAGTTACGGGCAGCCAAATGGCTGCCCGTAACTGTCAGGTCTGCTAATTCAGTAACTTGGTTCAAATTTTATGATTTTGATAATGAGGTGAAGTGTCGCGGAGTAAGCTTCTTTTGAAAGGAAGATAGCAGTTACTAAATAGTCACTTGATACATAATCCAGCTGGAACCTGTGATCTAACAAACTCTTTATGTGGTTCGAATGGGCTATAAATTACGTTCTTACCGCTCATTTCAATTAGAACGGTGCCTCCGCAGCAATTACTCTTATTTTTACCTTTTGAAGGCAGATCAACTAGGTGGCTAAAAGAAGATGTTGGAGTGGAGGTTGCACACCTTATAGACAGTTGAGTACATAATATATGCGCTCTAGGAACTGCCTCCCTAATTCCTTCTACCACCTCTGGCTGTGGAGTATTGTTTACGCCGCGACCAATTGAAAAGAGCACTAACTGCGGATTTACGAGTTCACATAGTCGACGAGAAAATGCCCTAATATCAGTTACACCAAGTCTCCCACCATGATGCGGGAAAACTAGAACATCTGCTTGGATGTCACTTCCCTCCTCAATCAAGTTGGCAAAACCAGTTCCATCTAAATCCCCTGTGAATAATACAAGTGGCTTTGAATTATATATCAGCCTTATTACTGCAGATAGTGAGTTAGATGTTATTGGCCTTCCCTTAGGATCAGACTCACCAACATTGCAAAGGGTCAACTCAGGTACTGGTGCTAGAACTTCAATCTTTACATTCTCAGAATCAATGGTGCCGGAGTGTTCTACTGTTAAGTTGTGAATTCTTACGCCGCTTCGCATACGTGCATCTCTAATTGATGCGATAAGTGCCTGCCAAATGTGTGTACCTTTCTGTGAATCGGCCTTTTCAGAATCATGATTAATGAAAACGTTTTGAATATTCAGCCTAGCGTCGTTGAGGAGTCCTGTTAATCCGCCAAGATGATCAAAATCGCCGTGCGATACTATTATCGAAGCTATGTCGGTGACACTGAAATGTTCAAGAGTATCAAGTACGGTTGGGCCGGGCGCGCAATCAATGATCGTCGCGCCATTACTGTCAAGGAGGACCGCAGAATTACCGTGACCTACATCAACAATGATAAGTTTAGTTGAGGTCATCGTAAGGAGATGATTCAGGTGCTAATTCAAAGCGTTCATCTTCGAAGTATAAATCTTCTGATGATTCTGCCCCTATATTTACATAAGCAAAAAGATTCGTTCCAGGTTGAACCCGTGAGCGTAGATCAGACTGAATTAACGCAGAAGGAAATCTCACACCTTCGTTTGGATTCCAAGAAGGTAGAAAAGCATCAATAACCTCCTCCCCAGACTCATTACTCTTCTTCATTACTATTACAATTGCCCTATGTGGCTTGCGCTCTGCAGTATAATTACCATGCAACTCGGAGGCGCAATAAGAAATACCGCTTTTTATAGCTTCAGGGTTAGATTCATCGTGACTTAATAAAACAGGTATTTTTCTTCGATACTTTCTGATCGAAACATCTTGGTCAACAGTTTTCCACTGTGTGATGAGGATTGCAGGGAATTGAGTATCGTACAAATCAGCAACAACTTCTGCCCCAAGAAACTTTGCAAAGTTTCTATATGGAAGGCGATGGTCACAAAGAGCCGCTTGCGAATTATCCCTAATGATACGCGTCAAATCTTGAACTGACTCAAATGGTTTTTTAGCTTCAATCACAAACGGCTCTAGGCCTAGACCCTTAATATACATTTTCATAAAAAACGCCGTTCGTTGATCATCATCAACTATTGAGACCGTCCTTATTCCTTCTAGTGCATGTGAAGTAGCGCTAACCATACTTAAACCTCACTAATAGGCAACGAGACAATGAACTCTGCGCCTCCCAATTCGCCATGAGCTAACGCCTCAATTCTACCGCCCAAGTCAGACACCGCATCTTTAACAATCGTCAAACCGAATCCCGTTCCATTCGTGGTTGTTCGTCCTGGCAACCAAATTTCATTTAGCTTGAGCTCTGTAATACCGGGACCATTATCCATAATCCTGAGCAACAAAAATCGCCTTGCCTGTTCAGTACGAATAACGATCAACCGATTGTTGTTCGGGGCGGCCGGGCTATTGAAAGCATTTATTGAATTGGTAAGACAGTTTGTAACGATAGCTTCAATGAGTGCCACGCTACCGTGAATAGTTGGATTAAAATTTCCTTTCTCTATCTGGAGTGAAATATGAGCCTCTTCCAGTAAAGGTAAGAAAATGTTTGCCAACTGCTCAAGAACATCATGGATAGGTACCTGCTCAACTCGACGCTTACTTTTTTTCAGCAAGTACATGGGGAGAGCAGTAAAGCTTCTGAGTGATTTGATCGAGTACCTTAGAATACTGATTGGCTCAGTAAGACTTTCTGCATGTTTGAGACCTAAAATATTATCCACATTACTTTCTAGAAAGTCTGTGACTTTTGATATAAGGGTTACTGGCTTTGCTGACTCATGAGCAAAGACTGCTGTAGTTGTGCCGGCTGTTGCCAAGCTTCGGTACAACTGCAAATCTTCGCCAATTGAACTGATTCTACGATCTACTATTTGGTGGTAGTGATGAAATGCTTCTCGAACAATAGGTCTAATTTTATCCGGCACTTTAGCATCAATCACATCTTCAAATACACGTTTAGCCTCTACAACCTCCTTACGTGTCTCTACACGATACTGCTCACGCTTCTTTTCAGCCTCCTTTTCGCGCACATCAGCCACCCACTCTAAAGTATCTCTAGCAAAGCGGCGAAGCTCTGAGAATTCCCTATTCTCAATAAAGCCAACCCGGTCGGTTTTTTGGATAAGATCATGACGTGGATCAGTAACCTCGATTCGCCCAATAACAGTATTAGTTGACGGGCGATTTTCCGGGCTTCTCGCCCTTGACAAGTTCATGTCCAACCAGTCGAATCCAGGATCTCCATAAGGATGTACACGAAGGCCTCTATGATAGAGATGTACTCCTCCAACTAAACTTAACCAGTCTCGTACTTCTGTTATGGACACTTTACGCGCAGAGAATGATTTTGCATCGAGTAAAAAGATCCACAGATCGAATTTCGCTGCTGGTGCTTTATAGACTTGCTTTGATAACTCACTATCTTTAGCCTCTTTCCAGATATCTCCTTTCCAGTCTCGAAGCCGTGCTTCAACTTTACCCTTCTTATCTAGTACAGCCTCTAGTTTGAATTCGGCATCTGGGAAATATGATTCACGTACTTTATTTTCCAAATCCTCGAAGCCGGGAGCTTTCAGGATTGGCCGGAAGCCGGCAGCATCGTTGAATGGATTAGTTAAAAGAATGAGGTTTCTTGCCAGCCTATTAACTTCACGGTGGCCAAATTGAATGTGTAGATTTGTAAGAAGTATTTCCGTCCCTTTGCCCTTAGAAGTTTTTACCGTTTCAATAGTTAATGGAACATCTTCTACTAAGGTGGCTTTCTTATATTTAGTCCAATCAATCAACACTCTATGTTCAGCACCTAATTGACTCTTTGGTCTTGTTACAAGATTAACCTCCGACCCCATTCGAAGAGCCGCAAGCCTTCCCAATCCTTTATCCCCTACTGGCAATCTCCCGAGCTTCGTTCTCCTAGCTCCTTCTTTTGTTGACTGACCGAGGACTAACCACCCATTACGAATACTTGCTAGGTTCATTCCATCACCATCGTCGGTGATCCGTATAGCTCCACCTAAAATGTCAGTGGAAATCAATTCTATGCAACATGTACTGGCGTCAGCATCATAAGCATTCTTTACTAGTTCTAGTATGCCTTGATCTACATTAGGTACAAGTTCCTCCCCTAATCTAACCAAAATGTCTGAAGCAAATTTAATATGGTCTTTTATCATCTTCTTACCAAGGGATCTCTTGGACAGAGGGAACCGTGAGATGTCGGCAACGGATTCGCTCATTCAACCAGCTATTTGTCTGAGCCGACCGTAACTTCTTAATAAGCTCCCTACATGACATTAATGTACCAGACTTTGGCTTCAATACTAATAAGTGATTTTCTACAGCAACCTCTTGCGTACCACTTATTATCGTCCCAACTGCTCTATATGGATCGCTAGGTCGGGAAGTCCTGCGAATGACGACAAATGGCGGCTTAAATACTGTTCCGGCATAACGCCGGCGCGTTATTGATGAATCAATTATAACCTCACCCCATCTTGGGAGATCTTGGGCATGAATATAAGGATGCCACCTACCTTTGTTGGGATCTCTATAAGGAACAACAGGTCCGACACGAACGTCAAATTGATCGCCGACTTTCGCTTTGGGAAGCTTAATTATTGAATCTGATTTCCACCAACTATGATCTGCGTAACCTGGATCAGAACTAACCTTTATATGAAGAATGAAAACATCCACGTCTGTATATGGATCAAACTGGCCGACAACCTTTACTGATAATGTTTTGCTAAACCTACCGATATGCCGACGCCACCGCAGATACTGCGAACCGACCCTCAACACTTCCGGCAATACTGCGATAATTTCTGTTCCCTCCTCAGCACTAAGGATGCACTTATCGAGAAAGACTGCTGCGCTTGTCACTTTGCCTGTACCCCATGTGCAATTGGGCGACACAGTCATACTAGTAAACGGAGGGTTGAGAACGATATATTTTGATTGTGGCAAGGCATCAAGCTTCAATGTGTTGTTGATACGAATACCGGGAAACAAGTTATCAAAGGAAGTAATAGAAACAGGGGGTTGGATGCCTTTCGAGATTGCAACAAGCGCTAAACGGATTTTCGTAGCTTTGATGAATTCAGGATAGATATCATTTCCGACTAAGAGTTTGCCCCAGAAATTAATTGTGGAGTCCCAATCCTCTCTAGTAGGAAGATGTTGCGCACAAGATGTGAGGAGATCGCCAGCTCCACATGCTGGGTCGAAGACAATAGTGCCCTGTCCTAGCTCACCGATTATGTCTTCCACTAAACGGTGAGCTAGATTCTTGCTTGTAAAAAATGCACCGGACTTACGAAGTTGAATTAGTGGAATAAGTTTTCTGAGAGCCTTGTATGGTTGGCCATCTAAGGCAGCTATTATTTTCTCTGAGTGTTGAGGATTGTAGGGACGTTCCGCCGCTTGTAACGCTAGCGTCTCCAGTTGAAGAATATAAGACTCAAAAGCTTTCATATTAGGCAGCAAAGTATGTAAGGTGAAATACTAAACACTCAGATTAGTGGGAAGATTGCCAGATTCCCATAGCTTCTGAGCAATCTTCTATCACAAAACAGTTTGCTTTGAACATAATATTGCTCACCGAAGGAATTGATGTGCTCCTCATAGTGAACCTTTCGTACCTTTCAACTGTTGTTTCTTTGTCCTTCACAAGTTTCTTTGCCATCACATAGAATTATTTTGTTTTAATTCTTGCAGCCTCCACTACTATTAAGAACAGGACTGGCGTAGTTATCAAGCGGTGCCGCTTTCTGTTATTCCGGTTTTCTTGTAAAGCATTTTTTCGAGACGCGCGGTCGCGCTTTGCTGCATTGTCGGCAAGACGTGACTGTACGTGTCTAGTGTAAGTACGATAGTTGAATGTCCGAGCCGCTCGCTAACCACTTTCGGATTTTCATCTGCCATCAATAATAGTGTCGCGCAGGTATGCCGCAGATCATAAAGACGGATTCGCGGCAGTTTTGCTTCAGTAAGAATCGGCCGGAAGTAGCGGTAAGTTATATTCGGAATGGAATGCAGCGTGCCTTGATCACTACAGAAAACCAAATCAAAAGATTGCCATGTTGTAGCGCCGAGCCTAAACCTAGCTTCGGCTTGATTACGCTTATGTGTGGCCAGCTTTTGCAAAAGGGCGCTGGCAGGAAAATCGTGCGGCGGCTTCGCGCTGTCTTAGGTTCTTCGAAGCTACAACACTTCTTATGCCCTACTAGTGCCCGCCTAACCTGTGCTTTTGCATGTTCAAAGTCAATCTCGGGCCATTTCAGTGCAAGGTACTCTTCTGGCCGCATCCCCGTTAGCAACGCGAATTCGAAAATCAACCCATGAGGCATGACATCTGCGACTTCTAAAAAGCTAGCTGCTTCGTCCGGTGAGAAGACGCGCCATCGCGGACCCATCTTAGTTGTCATATAAGCCGAGAGATATTTCCTTACAACGGCAACTGAAGTTCGTCTACAATGCCCGCGTTTGCGGGCTGCTCGCAGGGAACAATCCGCCGGCAAACCGTCCCTTTCAATCTCATGATTTGCGACCGGGCTTTGCCGAACGAGGCAGGGCCTAAAAGTGTCTCTTGTCTCCGGAGCAGAAAAGATGATTTCGACACCGACTCCCGAAAGCACCACCGAGTCTTACCACCTGACACGCCGGCCTTCCGGCAGGCAGAGTCTCGCCGGCGCGGCGCACGTTTCTCGTCACTCGCTTCCCCCTTCCACCCTAGGGTCGGGCCGGAGGGGTTCGCTCGTCACGCGCGCACTTTTTCTCTGTCTCGCCCTGATAGGTGCGGGACTGACCGCACCCTCCGCGGCAGCACAGAAGGTTGAACTAACTATCGATGCCTCAAAGGCCGGCGCGAAGATCGACCGGAACATCTTCGGCCAGTTCGCCGAGCACCTCGGCAAAGGCGTCTACGAGGGCGTCTGGGTCGGGCCGGGCTCCAACATCCCGAACACGCGGGGCATCCGCAACGACGTCGTCGCCGCGCTCAGGGCGATAAAGGTGCCGAACGTCCGCTGGCCGGGCGGCTGCTTCGCCGACGAATACCACTGGCGCAAAGGCGTCGGCCCGCGGCGGCCCGAGACGCTCAACCCCAACTGGGGCGGCGTCATCGAGCCGAACACTTTCGGGACGCACGAGTTCATGGACTTCCTCGAACAAATCGGCTCGGAGGCGTACCTCTCGGTCAACGTCGGCTCAGGCACCCCGCAGGAGGCGGCCGAGTGGCTGGAGTACCTGACCGCCGCGCAGCCGACGGCGCTTCAGAAGGAGCGCGCCGCTAACGGCCGCGTTGCGCCTTACAAGATTGCTTACCTCGGCATCGGCAACGAGAGTTGGGACTGCGGCGGCAACATGACGCCCGACTACTACGCGAGCCAACTCAAGATTTACAGCCGCTTCGTCCGAAACTTCAACCCGGCGCAGCAAGAGAAAGAGAAGATGCTCAGGATCGCCGTCGGCCCGGGCGGCGGTGAGGCGCGCTTCACCGAGTGGACTGAGGCCGTCATGAAGGCTTACCAGAACCGCCAGTGGAGCTGGGACATGGACGGCCTCTCGCTGCACAGCTACACGGTCGTGAACTGGGAGAAGAAGCACTCGTCCGTCGGTTTCGGCGAGGCCGAGTACGCACAAATCCTCAAGAAGACTCTGGAGATGGACGGCCTCATCAGTAAGCATTCGGCCATCATGGACAGGTACGACCCGCAGAAGAGGGTCGCGCTCGTCGTGGACGAGTGGGGCGCGTGGTACGCGCCGCTGCCGGGCAGCAACCCTGGCTTCCTGTACCAGCAGAACTCCTTGCGCGACGCAGTCCTCGCGGCGCTCAACCTCAACATCTTCGCGCGCCACGCCGACCGCGTGCGCATGTCCAACATCGCGCAGATGGTCAACGTCCTTCAGGCGATGATCCTCACGGATAAAGAGAAGATGGTTCTGACGCCGACCTACTACGTCTATAAAATGTACGTGCCCTTCCAGGACGCCGCGTTCGTGCCCGTCACCTTCAACGCCGGCACGTACGCGCATGGCGACATCACTCTGCCGCGCGTGGACGCCATCGCGGCGAAGGACAAGGCCGGGAAGCTTTGGTTGGAGGTCACGAATGTTGACCCCAACCGGCCGGTCGAGATCGAAGTAGACATCGCCGGCGTCGCTGCTAAGTCGGCGGCCGGTGAGACGCTGACAGCGCCGCAGGTCGACAGCGTGAACACCTTCGACGCGCCGAACGCGGTCGTGCCGAAGCCCTTCTCGGTGAAGGCTCAGGGCGGCAAGCTGTCTCTGAAACTGGAGCCCAAGTCCGTGACCGTCATCTCGTTCGAGCAGTGACAGCAAGCCTACGGCGAAGACCCTTACCTGACGGGCCGCCTCGGCATGTTCGACCCGCCCGAGCTTGAGAAGTACGCGCAGATACCCTTTAGTTCGGCCGCCGCCGGGCCTACGAGGCGGACGCGCGTTCGCTCGCGTACAACCGGAATTCACACTTGGGTGGTATAAGGCTCGATTATCCCATCCTCGTCGACGTGGAATTATGACGGAACCCGTCGCCGCCCGGTGAAAGGACTCCCTCGGAATGAGCAAACCCGCTGACGGAGCTGAGAGGCGGACGGCGCAAAGAAGGCGCGGGCAGCGCCGCGCGGCGGACGAGAACTCCGTCGAGATTATGGAAGCGGCGCTCGACGAGCAGCAGCGGTTCATTCGCCGCATCACCGACCTCAGCCCGGTGATGCTCGACGTATTCAACGTCGTCACGGAAAGCCACCCCTACTTCAGCAACGACGTCGTCCGCCTGCTCGGCCATACGGCGGATCAGATCGCAGAGATGGAAGACAAGTTCTCCACAATGTTGCACCCGGAAGACGTACCCCGCCTGAGGGAGAACATAGAACGCCTGAAACGGTTAACGGACGGCGAGATAAACGAGTTCGAGTGCCGTGTGCGACGCGGCGACGAGTGGCGTTGGGTGTCGGCCCGAAGCATGGTCTTCGCGCGCGACGAGCAGGGCGGCGTGCGGCAAGTCGTCAACGCGACCTTCGACGTGACCGAGCGCAAAGAAGCGTCAGAAAAATTGCGCGAGAGCGAGGAGCGCTTCCGCAGCACCTTCGAGCTGGGGCTGGTCGGCATGGCAATCACGTCGCCGACCAAAGGCATCGTTGAGGTCAACGACGAGATTTGTAAAATCTTAGGGTACGAGCGCGACGAGTTGCTGAAACGGACGTGGGCGGAGATGACCCATCCGGATGATCTCGCCGCCGACATCGCTCAGTTCAATCGCGTCACGGCCGGCGAGATTGACGGCTATAAGCTGGGCAAACGTTTTATCCGTAAGGACGGTCGGATCATTGACACGACCATTTCGGTAAAAGCCTTGCGCCGCGCCGACGGTTCGGTTGATTACTTCGTGGCGCTCTTGGAAGACGTTACCGAAAGCAAACGCTTCGAGACGCTGCTCGGCGCGCAAAAACGGGCGTTGGAGATGGTCGTCGGCGGCAGCCCGCTCACCGGAGTGTTGACACACCTGGCGAGTATCGTCGAACGTCAATCCGCCAATTCGTCAGTCGCTTCGCTGATGCTGCTCGACGAGCAAGGGCGATTGCACGACGGCGCGGCGCCGAGTTTGCCGGCGGATTACATTCAAGCGCTCGACGGCATCGAGGCGGATGAGGGCGTCGGCACTTGCTGCCGGGCGGCGGCGACGGGCGAGGTGGTCATCACGCCTGACATCGCCGCCGACCCGCAGTGGCAAGACTTCAAGCATCTCCCCCTGGGTCTCGGTTTGCAATCCGCGTGGAGTATGCCGATTGTCGCGGCGGACGGGTGTGTGCTGGGGACCTTCGGGACTTACTTCCGCGAGAAACGCGAGCCGACCGGGTTCGAGCGGCAGACGGTGGAAATCCTCTGCCGGACCGCTGCGCTCGCCATCCAACGCAAGCGGGCGGAAGAGGACTTACAAAGGGCGCACGACGAACTTGAGCGGCGCGTCGCCGAGCGCACGCGGGAGCTTACAGTCACACTCGCCACGCTCAGGGAAGAAGAGGAGAGGCGCAAAGAGCTGTTGCGCCGCCTCGTCCTCGCGCAAGAGGAGGAGCGCGGGCGTATCGCGCGCGAGATGCACGACCAGTTAGGGCAGCAGTTGACCGCGCTGATTCTGAAGCTGGGGATGCTCAAAGGAGGCTTCGGGGAGCGGGAAGAGCTGCGCGGGCAGTTCGAAGCGTTGGAAGCGGACGCCAAACAGCTCGACCGGGATGTTAATTTTCTCGTCTGGGAACTCCGCCCGCCCGCGCTCGACGACCTCGGCTTGCAGGCGGCGCTCACCAGACACACGCGGACTTGGTCGAAGCATTTCAACGTCGCCGTCAAATTGCACGTGGCCGGGATGGAGAAAGACCGCTTGACGCCGGAGGTCGAGACGGCGCTCTACCGCATCGCCCAGGAGGCCCTCAACAACATCGTCAAGCACGCGCGGGCCACGAACGTGGACATTATCCTCGAACGCCGCGCCGAGGAGGTGTCGCTCATCGTCGAAGACGACGGCGTCGGTTTCGACACGGATGAGGCATCCGGCGCGGCGGGCGGCGGACTGGGGTTGACGGGAATGCGCGAGCGCACCGGGGCCGCCGGCGGCACGGTCGAGATCGAATCGCGTCCGGGGGGCGGCGCGACCGTTTTCGTCCGCATCCCCGCGCCGAAAGTCCCGGACGGAGGCGGGCCGAATGAATAAGCTGCGCGTCCTCCTCGCCGACGATCACAAAGTCGTACGCGAAGGCTTGAAGCTGCTCGTCAACTCGCAGCCCGACATGGAAGTGGTCGGCGAAGCGGATAACGGGCGCGCGGCCGTCGCGCTCGCGCGGGAGCTAAAACCGCAAGTCGTCGTGATGGACGTTTCGATGCCGGAGTTGAACGGGCTGGAGGCGACGGAGAGGCTGATGCGGTCGTACCCGGAAATTAAAGTCCTGACTTTGACGCGCCACGCGGATGACGGCTACCTGCAACAGCTTTTGCGGGCGGGCGCTTCCGCGTATGTGCTGAAACTGAGCGCGGCGGACGAATTGGTTCGCGCGATCCGCGCCGTCGTCGCGGGAAAAATCTACCTCGACCCGGAGATGACGGAACACGTCGTCGAAGCCGCCGTCGGCGGAAGGGCCATTCGCGGCCCTTCCGCCGACAAAGAGTTGAGCAAGCGCGAGGGGGACGTTCTACGCTTCACCGCCCTGGGCTATGCGAACAAAGAGATTGCCGCCCGCCTCTCAATCAGCGTCAGGACGGTGGAGGCGCATAAAGCCAACGCGATGCAGAAGCTGGGTATGAAAAGCCGCATCGACATCGTGCGCTACGCAATCTTGAGGGGATGGCTAAGCGACACTTAAACATATTCAATCGCACCTCCGCCCTCTTATTGTGGAAAACCCTTATCGGTTTCTCGCGCCCCCCCGATTGTTTCCCGCCCGCCGCCTGAGATAATAAGGCCGAATCCAAATCAAACCCCCACCGTGTGATCTCTCTCAAGCGGCAGGCGTGCGCTTGAAAACCCGTTCCGCGTGTGACGGAACACGAACGAGCAAGGAGGTGGGGTAAGGTCTAAGAATAAGGGTGAGTGTCGTCTTTCGACCTCACCCTTCCTTCTTTTTATGCCTCACAACCCGGACTCCAAACCCGCGCGAAGTGCGGCCGCCGGCTCGGTGGCGGTGAAGGGCATTTAATCCAGGGGAAATGAAGATGGCAACAACCAGACGACAGTTAAAAACTGACGCGCAGGACCGGGGGCGGTCGCAGCCTCGGGGAGCAAAGCGGGGCGAAAGGGGCGCGGCCGAGAAGCAGGGCGGCGACGGCGTTCAGTCGGGCGTCAAGCAGAGCGCGCGCACGGCGGGCGGACTGCTCGACATGAACGCCGAGCAACTGGCGCGCGGCCTCGGCTACTTCAGCCTCGGCCTCGGCCTTTCGGAACTCCTCGCGCCCCGCGCGATTGCGAAAATTTCCGGCCTCGAAGAGAAGGACACGGGCACGATTCGCCTGATGGGGTTGCGCGAGATACTTCACGGCCTCGGCATCTTCGCGCAGGGACGCCGCCCGAAGGAAGCCGTGTGGTCGAGGGTGGCGGGCGACGCGCTCGACCTGGCCGCACTGGGCGCGGCCTTCGCCTCGCCGAAGACGGCCAAGGGGCGGCTCGCCTTCGCCACCGCCAACGTGCTCGCGGTGACGGCGCTCGACGTGATCTGCGCCCAGGCCCTGAGCAGCAACGACAGCACCAGTACGGGAGGAACCATCGTGAAGAAGAGCATCATCATCGACAGGACGCCGGAAGAGCTCTACCAGTTCTGGCACAACTTCGAGAACCTGCCGACTTTCATGAAGCACCTCGAATCCGTCAGCGTGACGGGCGACGGCCGCTCGCACTGGGTCGCAAAAGCGCCCGGCAGCAACGTCGAGTGGGACGCCGAGGTCACCGAGGACAGGCCGAACGAGTTGATCGCGTGGCGCTCTCTGGAAGGCGCGGACGTGGACAATTCCGGCTCCGTCAGGTTCGAGCGCGCCCCCGGCAATAACGGCACCATCGTGCACGTGGACATCGAGTACAACCCGCCGGGGGGCGTCATCGGCTCGGTCGTCGCCAAACTCTCCGGCGAAGAGCCGGGGCAGCAGATTTACGACGACCTGCGCAATTTGAAGCAGGTCATGGAGGTCGGCGAGATCGTCCTCTCGGACGGCACGGTCTGGGACAACGGGTACTTGACGCAGCGCCCCGCGCGGCCCGTCTCCGGCGCAGAACTCGCGCAGTCGCAGGGTGCCGACTAAGGCCGGGCGCGCCGGGGCTTACCCGGCCGAGGCGAATAGTTCTTAATTCGAGAAAGGGTAAAAGTAATGAGAGCGAACTGTTGGTACGGCAAGAAGGACGTGCGCGTCGAGCAGGTGCCCGACCCGAAGATTCTGAACCGGCGCGACGCCATCGTGAAGATCACCTCGACGGCCATCTGCGGCTCCGACCTCCACCTCTACAACGGCTTCATGCCGACGATGGAGGAGGGCGACATACTCGGGCACGAGTTCATGGGCGAGATCGTCGAGACGGGGCCCGACGTGAAGAACCGCAAGGTCGGCGACCGCGTGGTGGTCTGCTTCCCCATCTCGTGCGGCAACTGCTTCTTCTGCAAACAGGAGCTGTACACGCTGTGCGAGAACTCGAACCCGAACGCCTGGATGATGGAGAAGATGTTCGGCCACGCGACCGCGGGCTTCTATGGGTATTCACACCTGACGGGCGGCTACGCCGGCGGGCAGGCCGAGTACGCGCGCGTGCCCTTCGCCGACGTGGGCACTTTGAAAGTGCCTGACAGCCTGTCCGACGAGCAGGTGCTCTTCCTCTCGGACATCTTCCCCACGGGCTACATGGGCGCAGACCTGTGCGACATCAAGCCCGGCGACACCATCGCGGTCTGGGGCTGCGGCCCCGTCGGGCAGTTCTCGATTGCGAGCGCGAAACTGCTCGGCGCCGAGCGGGTCATCGGCATCGACCGCTTCCCCGAGCGCCTCCAGATGGCGAAGGAGAAGGCGGGCGCGGACGAGGTCATCAACTACGAGGAGGTTGACACCTACGACGCGCTGATGGAGTTGACCGGCGGGCGGGGGCCGGACGGGTGCATCGACGATGTCGGCATGGAGGCGCACGGCGGGCACGGCATCGTCTACGCCTACGACCGCGCCAAGCAGGCCGTGATGGGCGAATCCGACCGGCCCATCGCGTTCCGCGAGGCGATCATGGCCTGCCGCAACGGCGGGACTGTCTCCGTCATCGGCGTCTACGGCGGCTTCGACGACAAGATTCCGCTTGGCTCGTTGATGAACCGTTCCCTGACGGTCAAGACGGGCCAGTGCCACGTCCAGCGCTACTGGAAGAAGCTCCTCGAACACGTCGAGCGCGGCGACATCGACCCCTCGTTCGTCATCTCGCACCGGCTCTCGCTCGATGAGACGCCCAAGGGTTACGACATCTTCACCAACAAGGAGGACGACTGCATCAAGGTCGTGCTGAAGCCTTAAAGGGCAGGGAATGCTTCGAACGACCCTGAAACCCGGCCCGCAAATTCCTGAAGCTTTCGCCGGGTTTCAGGGTCGTTCCCGAACATCACACGTAAGAGGGCAGAACATGCTTCGCTGGCTGGAACATCTGTTGGGCGCGCTGCTGATGCTGCTCGTGCTGCTGGACGTGTTTCTGACGGTGCTCTACGCGCGCGCGGGCACGGGTCTTGTCAGCCGCCTCCACGCGCGCTTGACCTGGCGCCTCTTCCGCGCCGTGTCTAAGCCCTTCGGGAGAGCCCGCGGAATCGTCCTCTCCCTCGCCGGGCCTGCCATCCTCGTGTCGCTCGTCCTGCTCTGGATGTTTCTCCTGGCGGCCGGCGCGGCCTTCATCATTCACCCGAACCTGGGCGCATCCGTCCGGGCCAGCAGCGGCGAGACTCCGACCGACTTTCTCACGGCGCTGTTCGCCGCCGGCAGCAGCATCTCGCTCGTCGGAGCGAGCAACTTTTCGCCGCAGACGGGCGGCTTTCGCCTGCTCTACATTTTTAACTCTATCGTCGGCACGGCGCTCACTTCGCTGACGCTGACCTACTTGATGCAGGTCTACAACGCGCTCCAGCGGCGCAACAAGCTGGGCCTTCATCTTGAGCTCTCCTCGGCCGAGACGGGCGACGCCGCCGAACTGATCGCCGGCCTCGGGCCGGAGGGTAAGTTTGACGCCGGCTACTCCGACCTTTCGAAGTTAGCAGGCGACGTGGCCCAGGCCAAAGAGTCGCACCACTTCTACCCCGTGCTCTTCTACTTCCGCTTCAACGAACCCTACTACTCGATGTCGCGCTCGATGCTCGTCGCGCTCGACACCGTGACGCTGATTAAGAGCGCGCTGGACGACGACGAGTATGACTGGCTGAAGGAGTCCGCGGCGGTGGCGCAACTGTGGCGGTCGTCCATGCTCCTGCTCAAGACGCTGCGCGATACGTTCCTCTCGGGGAACGCGACGGGCCAACAGGCGGCGCCCGACGCGCAGACTCAGGATGGTTGGCGTCGCCGCTACTCGGCGGCCCTGCGGCGACTCGGGCAGGCCGGCGTGAAAACCCGTGGCGACGAGCAGGCGGGCGCAGACCTTTACGTCTCTCTGCGCGCCGAGTGGGATCATCAGGTGAAGTCGCTGGCCGCCGCGCTGGCTTATCGCTTGGAGGAGATTGACACGGCCGGGAGTCGTCCTCAATCGGCGGACGAGCGGCCGGAGTTCAGCGCGCGACTCCACTCAGTCGGTTAATTGACGTGAGGCGCGACGTAAGAAAAGGAAAGAGAAACCACACACCAAACGATGAGGAGATGGAGAGTGATGAAGCAAAGTCTGAAAGGTCGGCGCATCGCCATCCTTGCCGCCGACGGGTTCGAGAAGGTCGAGCTCACCGTGCCGGAGAAGGCGCTCCGGCTCGCAGGCGCCGAGACCGAAGTGGTGTCGCTGCGCCACGGGCGCATTCGCGGCGTGAATCTGCACGAGCCGGCGAGCAGGGTCAGCGTCTCGAAGACGGTGGAGGAGGCCGACCCGGCCGACTACGACGGACTGCTGATTCCGGGCGGTTTCATCAACCCCGACCTGCTGCGCCAGTCGGCCGAGGCCCGGCAGTTCGTCAGGCAGTTTGCCGCGGCCGACAAGCCCATCGCGACGCTGTGCCACGGGCCGTGGGTTCTCGCCTCGGCCGGGCTTCTGGACGGGAGGGTGCTCACCTCCTGGCCCGGCATTCGCGATGACGTGGTCAACGCGGGCGCGACCTGGCTCGACCAGGACGTCGTCGCCGACGGAAGGCTCGTGACGAGCCGCGGCCCGCAAGACCTTGCCACCTTCGTCCCCGCCATCATCGACCTGTTCTCGGGAAAGGGCGTCCCCGAAACGATACCCCGGAGCGCCGCGTCCTCCCCGCAGCGTAACGAGCCTCCGCGTCTCGTCATCAGCGCCATGAAGTGGCTTCCGAGGCCGTCGATTCGCACCGCGCTCGGCCTCGGTGCCGTGGCGCTGGTCGCCGCCGCCGTTCTTCGACAAGATGATGCCGCACCGGCGCGCCGTCCTTGAGCCGGTTCTAAGTCCGCTTATGTCGAGCTCACGGTGTGTCGGAAGGAGATTTCATGGTCAGCAAAGGATTACTCGTCAGGTTGGAAGCTAAATCAGGTAAGGACACGGAGGTAGAGGAATTTCTTCTCTCAGCTCTGCCAATGGTGCGGGAGGAAGCGGCCACAACCGCGTGGTTCGCCATCCGCTTCGGGCGCTCTGAGTATGGCATCTTCGACGCCTTCCCGGACGATGCCGGCCGCGAGGCGCATCTCTCGGGGCCGGTCGCCAACGCACTGATGGAGCAGGCGGACGCGCTCTTCGCGGAGCCGCCCCGCATTCAGAAGCTCGACGTGCTGGCGGACAAACTTCCAGCTACCATACCCAATGAACCTGACACGAAAGGGTTGCTCCTTGTCTTCGAGGCCAAGGAGGGGCACGTGCAGGAGGTCGAGCAATTCCTGCGCGATGCGCGGCCGCTGGTGGAGGAAGAGCCGGAAACGATTGCCTGGTTCGCCATCCGCACGGACGACGGCAAGTACGGCATCTTCGATGTGTTTCCGGATAACGGAGGACGCCTCGAGCACTTGATCGGGCACGTGCCGAGGGAGTTGGCGAAGAGCGCGCTCTCACTGCTGGGGAGCGTGCCGGATATGGAGATGCTCAATGTGCTCGCGGAAAAGGTCGGCGGCGGAGTCGCCTCGGCGAAGGCATAAACAGCGCCGGCATTTGCTCAGATAGCTGCGTCGAATTGAAGAGGTAGCTTCTGCCGGGGCAGAAGCTACCTGTCAACTACACATCAGCGGGGACTAACTGAACAGTTACCGTAGCTTTAGCCCTCGGGGACTAAGTCGCAGAACCAGAAGGAGTCTCTGAAGACCCGCTCCCCGACGGTGAATCTGACCTCGTCTTTGAATGACGGCCCGGCGAAGACGAAGGAGTGAAACTCGCCTCGCTCGCCGCATGGGTCAACGCCCGGCGGGAGCGACGCCAGGAACTCCTCGTCGATCAGCCTGCCGGCGAAAGAGCCGTCGAGCACTTCGCCGTTGACGCAGGTGACGACCGCCTTAAAGCCGAGCGCGATGAACTTTCTGACGAACTCGCCCGTGTCCCTCATCCACACGGGGTAGAGCCCGCGCATCCCGTGGCGCGCGAGGAACTGCTCGCGGTAGGCCCTCACGTCTTCGAGGAAGAGGTCGCCGAAGACGACCTCCTCGACGCCCCGCCCGCGGTATTCCGAGAAGACCTCGGCGGTCGCGCGCTCGTACTCGTCGTTCGTCGCACCCTTCGAGATCAGAACCTGGCGCAACGGCAGCCCCAGACTCTCGGCCTGACGTTCGAGCAGCACGCGGCGGACGCCGTGCATACTGACGCGGTCGTAGTCCCTCGTGACGGTCGTCAGCAGCGCGGCCGCGCGGTGGCCCCCGGCCTGCTCTAGCTCGTACAGCGCGAGGCAGCTATCTTTGCCGCCGCTCCACGAGACGAGTACCTCTTTCATATGGAGACTCCCGCTCGCCTTTCTACTTCTTGCCGAGGAGGTGGAAGGTAAGGCCGGCCGTGAAGCCGCGCGAGTAGCCCGGCGTGCCGTGGACGCGCGCGACCACAGAGTCTTCGGGGCGCACGCGCGACTCGAAGAAGTTCTGCGTCTCGAAGTAGCGCTTGTCCAGCAGGTTGTCCACCGAGAAGTTGAACTCGACCCACCGGCGTATCCTCCGCTTCATATGGAAGTCCAACACGTCGAGCCCCGCCGCGCGGGTCGAAGGGTCTGCGCCGTCGAGCCTGTAGTTGCTCGTGTGCCGGTAGCCGAGGTAGCCGAAGAAGCCGCGGTAGTCCGAGACCGTCAGGCCGCCGTTCACCACCAGATGCGGCGAACTGTCCACGTAGACCCGCGGCCGCGTGCCGCGGAAGAAGGCGTTCGTCACCTGCGTCAGCCCGCCGTTCAGAGAGACGTGGCGCGTCAACTGCGCCGAAGCATTCGCCTCGTAGCCGGTGACACGGCTCGGCCCTTGAAGTCGAAGGTGCCGTCGTCGGGGATGTAGACCTGCTCGTTGGAGTGGTCGATCAGGAAGTAGTCGGCGCTCGCCGAGAAGCGCATTGGGTTATACGCGACGCTCGCCTGATAGAAATCCGTCTCTGATGGCTTTCGGCTTCTTGCAGGCAGATTTATACCATAGGACTGCTTCGGCCAATTAACTACTAGACCTCTTGCGAAAGTCAGGTAAATGATGCGACAAGTAGCTCACATCCTATGAGCTACGAGCAAATCAAAGATTTACGCCCCGCGGACTTCAAGCGCTACTGCGGAGTGGAACCAGAAACATTTCAGCGAATGGTCGAACTCGTGTCCAAGCGGCTGACTAAGGAGCGGCGTAAAGCCGGCCGCCCGCCGAAGTTGTCAGTCGAAGACCAAGTCTTGCTGACCCTGGAGTATTGGCGCGAGTACCGCACACTCTTCCACCTCGCCACGAGTTGGGGGCTGCACGAGTCGAACGTCTGCCGCATCATCCGCCGCGTGGAAGACATCCTGACCAAGAGCCGGGCCTTCAAGCTGCCGGGCAAGAAAGCGTTACAGCCCGCCGACCACCAGATCGAGTTCGTGGTCGTGGATGTTGCTGAAACACCTATTGAGCGCCCGAAAAAAAGCAAAAGGCTTACTACAGCGGCAAAAAGAAGCGCCACACGCTGAAGAGCCAGGTGGTCATCAACGGCCGGACTCGACAAGTTATCTGCACTCATCACGGGCGCGGCCCCGTGCATGACTTCGCCCTCTATCAGCGGAGCAAGATCGAGCCGCATGAGGGCCTCGAAGTCCTCGCCGACAGCGGCTACCAAGGCTTGCAGAAGCTGCATGAAAAGAGCAGGACGCCGCGGAAGAAGCCCCGTAAGTCGGAGTTGACCGAAGAGCAGAAGCAAAGCAACCGCGAGCTAGCGCGGCGTCGGGTCGTGGTCGAGCACGTCATCCGTTGCTTGAAAATCTTCCGCATCCTCGCGGAGCGTTACCGCAATCGGCGGCAGCGGTTCTCGTTACGGTTCAACTTGGTCGCCGGGCTGTACAACTATGAACTCAGTCTCGGCTAATCACTTTCGCAAGAGGTCTACTGAAGACCATAATGAACATTACAAGACTCGACAAGGGTTCACTACCGTCTCATTTGCGAACCCCTCCCCTGAGCGCCGAAAGAGCAAAGCTCCAGCCTCAATCGGTTGTATGTGAAGTTACAGTGACGCGGATATGAGCAGGAGTTGACGAGCCCTAACGGCGTTTATGATGCATCAATTCCTCGGGCTTGAACTGACGATGTTTTCGAGTGGCGTGAAGCGGGCGATGTGCGGTAGCGGAAGGCGGATACGTATCTAATCTCGTTCGGGTTAGTCGTTCTTCATCCAGCCGCGGAAGATGGCGTAGTCCACGATGGCGACCCGGTCGGCGAGCCCGAGTTTGTGCATCGCGTTGGCCTTGTGCGCCTCGACCGTCTTGACGCTCACCGAGAGGCGCGCGGCGATCTCCTTGTTGCTGTGGCCGCGGGCGATGAGGCGCAGCACCTCCTCCTCGCGCTCGCTCAACTCCTCCTTCGGCTCTACCCCCTCCGCCGCGCGCCTCCCCGACATCAGCTTGCCCGTGACGGCCGGGTCGAGGTAGCACTGCCCCGCGGCGACCGCACGCACAGCCCTTATCAGCTCCGCGGCCGCGCTCTGCTTGAGCACGTAGCCCTTGGCCCCGGCCCGCAGCATCTCGGTCAGGTAGCCGTAGTCGGCGTGGCGTGTCAGCGCCAGCACCTTCACCTCCGGGCAGGACTCCCGGAGCCCGCGCGCCGCCTGGAGGCCGTCCATCCCCGGCATCGAGATGTCCATCAGCACCACGTCGGGCAGCAGGTCGCGGGCGAGCCGCAGCGCCTCGCGCCCGTCGGCGGCCTCGCCGACGACCTCCATGTCGGGCTCGCGTTCGACGACGAGCCGCATCCCCTCGCGCATCGTGCCGTGGTCTTCGGCGATGAGCACCCGCACCTTCGCCGCGCTCATCGTCCGCCGCCTTTTTCGCCGGCCCCGCCGGCCGGCACACGGACGTAGATGGTGGTGCCCGCGCCCGGCGTGCTCTCTATCTCCACCTCGCCGCCGACGAGCGAGGCGCGCTCGCGCATGTTCGTCACGCCCATCCCCTTCTTCGTGCCCGCCGACTCCTCCGCGTCGGGGTCATAACCCCGTCCGTCGTCCTCGACGATGAGTGAGACGCGGCCGTCGTCCCGCTCCAGCAGCACGCTGACGTGCGTGGCCCCGGCGTGCTTGTGGACGTTCTGCAGGGCCTCCTGCAGTATCCGGTAGAGGTTCGTCTCCACCTCCGGCGCGAGGCGCGGCGCCCCGTCGCCGAGGCCCCGGTAGTCCGCCTCGACGCCGAACTGCCGGCTCCACTCCTGGACGAAGGTCTGGAGCGCGGCGTCGAGGCCGAGCTGGTCGAGCGCCGCGGGGCGCAGCTCCCACGCGAGGAAGTCTACGTCGGAGTTGAGCCGCTCGAAGATGGAGCGCGTCCGCTCGACGTGCCCGCGCAGCCGCTCCCGGCCCTCCGACTCCGCCCGAATCAACTCGATGGCCATGTGCAGCGCGGCCAGCTGCTGCCCCAGGGTGTCGTGCAGCTCCCTCGCGCTCCTGCGCCGCTCCTCCTCCTGCACGGTGATGAGCTGGCCGAGGAGCTGCTTGACCCGTGACTCGGCCGCGGCGTGCTCGCCGACCTCCGCCCGGAGCGAGGCGTTCGCCTCCCCCAGCTCCAGCGTGCGCTCGCGCACCCGCTCCTCCAACTCCTCGTTCAGGCGGCGCAGCCTCTCCTCCGATTCGCGCAGGGCTTCTTCGGCGCGGCGGCGCTCGAAAAAGTCGGCAGCCTGACGAGCGAGAATGTCGAGCAGCCGCAGCTCGCGCTCAGCGGGCGTATGAACTTCGCGCCAGTGCGTAGAAATCATTCCGACAACCCGCCCTTCGCGCGTCGTGAGCGGAGTTGACTGGACGGCGGCGATGCCGCTCAGATGTTGGTATTGCAGGTTTTCGGAAGTTATTACCGAGTCGTCGGCATTAACATCAGGCACGATGATGCGTTCGCCGTGTTGGAGAGCCGAGCCGCAAGACGAGCCGGTTTCAACCGAGACTGTTTGCCAGAACTCGGCGGCGTCAGGATGAAAATTTCTCCAGGCCAGCAGCTTCAGCTCGCCGCGCTCCGCGTCGAGCATTTGAATGCTGCCGAAATCCGCGTCCATGATTGCGATTGCCGCGTCGAGTATCTGCGCGTAAAGAGCCCCGCTGTCCCCTTCCTCGATGAGCAGGCTGCTGATTCTTTGCAGTTGTTTGGTGTCTTCAAGCTCGCGCGCGAGTTTCTCGTTGCTCTCGCGCACGGCCTCTTCGGCCTGCCTGCGCTCGGTGATGTCGACGAAGGTGGCGACGACGCCCTCGATGCGGTCGTCGGTCGTCCGATACGGCATCAGCCGCACGAGGAAGAAGCGCCCCTCGCGGGTCGCCGCCTCACGCTCGACCGAGTGCAGCGTCCGCAGCACCTCCCCGGCGTCCCCGGCCAGCCCCGCGTAGTCGAGCCGGTGCGTGAGGTGCGAGAGTGGGCGGCCCATGTCCGTCGGGATGAGGTTGAAGAGTTCCTGCACCTTCGACGTGTAGCGTTTGATGCGCAAGGAGCGGTCGAGGAAGAGCGTGGCGATCTGCGTCGCGTGCATCAGGTTCTGGAGGTCGGAGTTGGCGCGGCCGACCTCCTCGACGTTCTCACGCAGCTCGGCGTTGACGGTCGAAAGCTCCTCGTTGACCGCCTGCAACTCCTCCTTGCCCGTCTCAAGCTCTTCCGAGGCCGAGCGCAGTTCCTCATTCGTCGCCTGCAACTCCTCGTTAGCGGCCCTGAACTCCTCGGCCTGCGTCTCGTACATCTCGACCGTCGCGCGGAGTTGTTCGCGCGTCCGCTGCAAGTCATCCTCCAGTTGCCGCACCACGGGCTCCGGTGTCTCGCCGGCCCCTACGCCGGGCGCCGACGAGACGCCGTCGCCTTCGGGCCGTTGCGGCGGGGCGGACGCCGGCAACTCCTCGAAGACCACCAGCCGGAAGCCCGGGGCCGTGCGCGTGGAGGCGACGGGGCGCACGCTGAGCCTGACCACGCGCCGCCCGCCGTCCATCTGGACGGTCACGTCGCGGGTCGCCCCGTCCGACTGCTCGGCCCGCAGCAGGAGCGAGCGCAGCTCCAGATGGAGGTCGGGGTGCGCCACCTTCAGGAGGTTGCGCGACGGCTCGCCGCCCGCGAAGCGGAGGAAGCGTCCGGCCGTCTCGCTCGAATGGACAATGTCATAGTCGGCGTTGACCATCACGCTCGGCGGCGCGAGCGCCTCCAGCGTCAGGTAGTGCAGCTCGCCGAAGGATGACGGCTCGGCCCCCGCGCCCGGCGCGTTCGTCTGCGGCGCGGGCGCCGCCGGGCGCGCCTCCCAGGGCCCCGGCATCGGCAGAGAGGGCGCGCTGCGGAAGGCCACGTGACCGTCGAGCCGGCGGAAGATGCGGTGCTTCTTGTCCACGGGGACGAAGAGGTTGGGCATCCCCTCGGCCGTCTCGGACGAGCCGAGGAAGAGGTGGCCGCCGGGCCTCAGGGCGAAGTGGAAGATTTCGAAGACGCGCTCCTGCGTCTGCCGGTTGATGTAGATGAGGAGGTTGCGGCAGCTCACGAGGTCGAGCTTCGAGAAGGGCGGGTCGCGCAGGACGTTGTGCGGCGTGAAGAGCACCAGCTCGCGCAGCTCGCGCTTCACACGGTAGTGCTGCCCGTCCCTGACGAAGAAACGCCTGAGCCGCTCGGGCGAGAGGTCGGCCGCTATCGCCTCGGGGTAGACGCCCTCGCGTGCGCGCGCGAGCGCCTCCTCGTCGATGTCCGAGGCGAAGACCTGGACGGCGGGCGGCCGCGGGAGCCGCTCGGCCCTCTCCACCAGAAGTATCGCCATCGAGTACGCCTCCTCGCCCGTGGCGCAACCCGGCACCCAGACGCGCACCTGCTCGTCCGCACCCTTGCCCGCGAACAGCAGCGGCATGACCCCGCTTTCGAGCTGCACGAAGGTCTCGCGGTCGCGGAAGAAGTTGGTGACGCTGATGAGCAGGTCGGAGAGCAGCGCCGGCAGCTCCCCTTGGTGCTCGCGGACGTGTGCGAGATAGGCGGTGAGGTCTTCGGTCTCGGTCACCTGCATCCGGCGCTCTATCCGACGCAGCAGCGTCGAGCGCTTGTAGCCCGAGAAGTCGTGGCGCGTGCGCGCCCGAAGCAATGCGAGCACCTCCCGGAGCGCCGCCTCGGCGTCGGCGGGCGGCGTCTCTTCGGGTTCCGGGAGCTGGATGCGGTCGGCGTTGCGGAGCAGGCTGACGAGCTTCTCCGGCATCGCCGCGACGGGCAGGACGAAGTCTACGGCGCCGGTCTCGACGGCCCCGCGCGGCATCGCCGCGTGCTCGGCCTCCGAAGGCTCCTGCGCGATGACGACGCCCCCGAGTTCCTTGACGCGGCGGACGCCGACCGAGCCGTCCGTGCCCGCGCCCGAGAGCACGACCGCGATGGCGCGCTCCCTGTAGTTGTCGGCCAGCGTGCGCAGGAAGAGGTCTACCGGCGCCGGGCGGCCGCCGACCTCTCCGCGCTCGGCGAGGCGGATGTGCCCGTCGGCCATGTAGAGGTCGCGGTCGGGCGAGACGACGTAGACGCGGTTCGGCTCGACACGCACCGGCTCCCGCACCTGAAGCACCGGCATCTCGGTCTTCGCCTGTAACACCTCGGCCAAACGGCTCTCGTGGTCGGGCGCGAGGTGGAGGATGACGACGTAGGCCATCCCCGTGTCGGCGGGCATGCGCTCGAAGAACTGCCCCAGCGCCTCGACGCCCCCCGCGGAGGCGCCGAGCCCGACGAGCATCAAGTTACTGCCGTTGTTACCAGCCATCGTCTCGCACCGGCCTACCGATAGGTTGACCGCGACCGCGGTCAACAGAGATCACTTGTCTTGGGGGTTTTAGAGAGCCCCCGCCCCGAACCCCTATCGCAATTAAACCTCAAGCTCAAGTAATTCAATCAGTGTAAGCTCGGCTGCACTTACACCCGCCTGCGGCTGCGCTCGCGCTTTACCTCGCGTATTATATCTAAGGAAAAACGATAACTGAGTTTGGCGCGTCAGGGTGACGAATACCCGGCGGCCCGTCTGGCTTGTCGCGTCCCCGACACGTCTAAGCCCGAACCGTGGGAGGATTCGTTGCACCTGGCGACCGTCATCTTCGCGCTCACCTACCTGCTCATCTCGCTGGGCGAGAACAGCCCGCGCAAACTAGACCGGCCGACGGCCGCCATGCTGGGCGCGGTGCTGACGGTCATGTCAGGCTCGCTCACGCGCGGGGAGGCGGCCGCGGCCATCGACCTGAGCACCCTGGCGCTCCTCTTCGGGATGATGGTGCTCCTCGCCGTCATGACGCGGTCGGGGCTGCCGACGTGGCTGGCCGTCAGAGCCCTCCACCGCTGCGACACCCCGCAGGGGCTTTTGGCGCTCGTCGTCTTCAGCTCCGGCGTCAGTTCGGCGCTCGTCCTCAACGACACGGTCTGCCTGCTGGGCACGCCGCTCCTGCTGCACGTCACCGCGCGAGCCCGCCTCCCCGCCACGCCCTACCTGCTGGCGCTGGCGACCGCCGCCAACATCGGGAGCGTGATGACGCTCACCGGCAACCCGCAGAACATGATCATCGGGAACGCCTCCGGCTGGGGCTGGGCGGGATTCGCCGCCCGCATGGTGCCCATCGGCCTGGCCTGCCTCGTCATCGACTGGCTGCTGCTGCGTCTGCTCTTCCGGCGACTACTCTCCTCGGCCGAGATCAGCCGCGAGACCCACGCCGAGCCCTACCCGCCCGTCCACAGGGGGCTCGCCCTCAAGAGCGTGCTGGTCTTCGCCGGGCTGCTCGTCGCCTTTCTGGCGGGGGCGCCGATGGACTTCGCCGCGGTGACGGCCGCCATCGCGCTCCTTGTCTTAGCCAACCGCCCGCCGCGCGAGGCGCTCGAGGCCGTGGACTGGTCGCTGCTCCTCTTCTTCGCGGGACTCTTCGTCGTCGTGGAGGGGTTCGTGAAGGCTGACCGGCACCTGCTCGAAAGGGCCATGTCGGCAATCGGCACACAGGTCGGGACGGCGAGCGTAGCGCAGTTCAGCGCCGCCTCGGTCGTCGGGAGTAATCTCTTCTCGAACGTCCCCTTCGTGCTCATCGCGGGACACTGGGTCGGGCAGATGAGTGAGCCGCGGTTCGTCTGGCTGCTGCTGGCGCTGACGAGCACCTTCGCCGGCAACCTGACGCTGTTCGGTAGCGTGGCCAACGTCATCGTGGCGCAGTACGCGCGGGATGAGTCGCCACTCGGCTTCTGGGACTTCCTGCGCGCCGGGGTGCCCGTCACCCTGGCGACGACTTCCGTCGGCGTGATGTTGCTCTGTGCGCTCAGGCTGCTGGGCCTCGCGTGACGCAATGCGTTCTATCTGCGGTGACATACTGCTCCTGGATGATTCCGGAAGAGTAATGGCCGAACTGGAGGGCGGATTATAGCTCACAGCGATTGCTGCAACAGAGCCTTCACGAGAAGGTGCCCGTGCCCGCGTGCGGCCCCGTGCCGCGGCGGCGGGCATACTCTTAAGCACCAACTTCGCGTCACTTTCGGGTCAACATGCTGATATATGTTTCCGCGAAAATCTTTTCGGGCCGGAGGGGGCGAGGTGATAAGCGACGAACACGGACGGGGCGCGTCAGCTCGGCGCGATGCGCTCGCCCGTCGGCGGCCGGCTCGGCTACGACGAGCACCAGATGAGGATGCTCGACGGCCAGTGAAAGGGAGAGACGATGGACCTTCAGTTACAGGGCAAGAGGGCGCTCGTCACGGGCTCGACCGCCGGCATCGGCTTCGCCATCGCCGCGGAACTGGCGCGCGAGGGCGCGCGCGTGGTGGTCAACGGCCGCACCGGCGAGCGTGTGGACGAGGCGCGGAGGAGAATAGAGGAGCAGCACCCCGGCGCTCAGGTCACGGGCGCGGCGGCCGACCTCTCGACGGCCGAAGGGGCGGAGAGGCTCATCGACGCCTGCCCCGACGCGGACATCCTCGTCAACAACGTGGGCATCTTCGAGCCGCGCCCCTTCGAGCAGATCGCGGACGCCGACTGGCTCCGTTTCTTCGAGACGAACGTCATGAGCGGCGTCCGCCTCAGCCGCCACTACCTCGCCGGCATGAGGGGGCGCGACTGGGGCCGCGTCGTCTTCATCTCCAGCGAGTCCGGCATCAACATCCCGGCCGAGATGATCCACTACGGCGTCACGAAGTCGGCGCAGATCTCGCTCGCGCGCGGGCTGGCCGAGACGACCACGGGGACGGGCGTCACGGTCAACTCGGTGCTGCCCGGCCCGACCCTCTCGGAGGGCGTGGGCACGTTCGTGCGCCAACTGGCCGTGGAGCAGGGCGTGACCGCGAAGGAGATGGAGATGCGGTTCTTCGAGACGGCGCGCCCGTCCTCACTCCTCAAGCGGTTCATCGACCCGGAGGAGGTGGCGCACCTGGTCGCCTACGTGTGCAGCCCGCTGTCGTCGGCGACGAACGGCGCGGCGCTGCGGGCGGAAGGGGGAGTCGTCCGCTCGATGCTGTAGCGGCGCGCGGCTAGTAGCCGATGACGATCTTGCCGAAGTGCGCGCCGCTCTCCATGTAAAAGCGCGCGGCGCGGGTCGACCAGAAGGAAGGGGCGGAGGCTGGCCTCGTTAACGCTGCTCGCGCTGGCGTCCGTCACCTCGGCGGGCGGCGTGAGAGACGGGCGGGCCGGGGGAGCCGCGACGGTTCAGGCGGAAGAGGCCGTCGTGCGGCCCGAAGAGGCGAACTTCCTGACGGGGACTTACCGCGAGGTCGAGAGCCACGACCTCGAACTCGTTTAGGGGCGAACGCTCACGGTCGAACTCACCTGGTCGGGCGGCGAGCGCCTGGTGATGAGCTACGAGGTCTCGGCCGACACTAACACACTCCTCTACAAGCGGGCGGTCGCCGACGGCGCGCTCAACCGCCCGGTCGAAGTCACCTCCGAGTACCGCCGCGTGGCGGCGAAGGCGACGAGGACTTTCGCCGGCTACGCAGCCCCGTAGTTCGTCCGCTAACTTCTTCCAAAGAAGGAAAGGGCTGCCTTGAAGTCGACAGCCCTTTCCTTCTTGTGTCGTCCGTGGGAGCTTGCTTGAGGCTTTAACACAGGAGGCCGGCGGGACGATGCGTAAAACCCCCGCCGACGACGCTCAGAATACGCCCTCGCCCCGCGCGAATCTGTCCCGCACGGGACAGACCACGGCAGAACATGCACCTACACTCCACATACAGGTTACGAACCACGACAGATAGACAGGAGGCACTTCCGATGCGTAGGACTCTCTCGATTCTCTCCCTCTGCGCCCTGCTGGGCGCGGCGGCCGCGTGCGGCGGCGGCGAGAACGCGAACAACTCGAACGCGAACAACTCGAACGTGAACACGAACACGAACGCCGGCGGCACGACCGGGGGCACGACGAACGGCAACATGAACTCCGGCACGACCGGCAACATGAATTCCGGCACGACGGGGAACATGAACGGCAACGCCACGGGCAACATGAATGGCGGCACCGGCGGCAACATGAATGGCAACATGGGCGGCGGCGGCAACACTAACGGCGGCCGCACCGGCAACGCCAACACGGGCGCTGGAAACGCGAACCGCGGCGGCAACGCCAACCGCGGCGGGGGGAACGGCAACGCCAACAGGTAGCCGGCCAGAAGATTCGCCGGAAAAGAGTGGGGCGCGACGCTCGTGATACCGCGTCGCGCCCCTCCACCCCGAGCGCCAGCCTCGCACGCCCTACTCTTTCCCTCCCCTCGCCTCTCTATCGAACCGTGTGAAGACCTCTCTCATGGCGGCGTAGCCGCGGGCGTTCAGGCGGACGCCGTCGTCGCTGAACTCTTTGCGGAGCGCCCCCCGCTCGTCGCTCAACGCGGGCCGGCTGTCCGTAGTAGCCTGCCGATGGTCTACCAAACTCATAGCCTCATTTATGAGCTTTGGATAAATAGTTCGCAGCCTTAACGTGTATGACCAATCAAACATTCTTCTGCGTCCTCAACTCATCCGCTGGCTCGCGTCCACTTCAAGTAGGTGGTGTCACGCTGAGCCCCCATGCACTTTCAATGCATGGGGGCTCAGCGAGCGGAGTGGGGGTTTACGGGAGTTTGAGCTGCTCCCCGTTACAGCGAATCTTCGCGGAGGAGACCCAGGCGGTCTCGCCGCTCCCCACGATGACCAACTGCATCCAGTAGTAGTCCTTCTTAGACTTCACCTTCACATCCCGGTTGACCCGCACCTCCGTGTTGTTCGGGTACTCCTTGATGATGGTCGAAGAATCGCCGTCACAGGACTTTTTGTCACAGTCCGCGCGGACGTTGACGGTGGGCTGCCCCGCGTCGTCGTTGTACAGAACGCAGCTCGCCCTGAGCGGCCGGGCCAGCTCGTCGGCGTTCATCTTCATCGCCGCTTTGAACCAACTCCAGCCCGCGAGCGAGACGCCGCCGAGCACCGCCAACGTCAGCAGGGCGGCCGCGCCGTAGACGAGCTTCCGGCGTGGGCCTGGTGCGGGCGGCTGAGGAGGGGGCGGCGTGGGCGTGGGCACGTCGATCTGTATCCGCCCCACCTGGGCCGCGGCCGCGACGGCGGCCCTCATCTCCGTGGCCGACTGGTACCTGTGCTCGGCCAGCCGCTGCGTGGCCTTGTCGAGCACGTCGCACAGGCGCGGGTTCACGCCCCGCGCGTGCTGGCGCCACGAGAGCGGGCCGGTGGTCGAGGACTGCATCTGCTGCGGGTGCATCCCCGTCAGGAGGAAGATCGCCGTCCGCCCGAGGCTATAGAGGTCGCTGGCGAAGACCGGGTCGCCCTGCGCCTGCTCCAGCGGCATGTAGCCGGGCGTCCCGATGATGACCGTGCTGACCGGGTTACCCCGCGCGTCCACGATGGTGCTGACGATCTCCTTGACCGCGCCGAAGTCGATCAGGACGGGCTTCCGGTCGCGCGCGCGCACCATCACGTTCGCGGGCTTGATGTCGCGGTGGATGATGCCCTGCGCGTGAACGTCTTCGAGCACCGACAGGAGGCTGATGAGGAACTGGCAGACCATGTTGGCGCCGAAGAGCCCGTGGTCACGAACCTCGTCCCCGAGGGTCTTGCCGTCCACCCAGTCCTGCACGAGGTAGAAGTTCTGGCCCTCCGGGAAGTAGTCGTAGAGGGTCGGGATCTGGCCGTTGTCCTTGCCGAGCCGTTCGAGGACGGCGGCCTCCCGCTCGAAGCGATCCTTGATGATCTGGTAGACGAACGGGTCGCTGGTCTTGGGCTTGAGCTGTTTGACGACGCGGCGTGGGTTTTCGGGGATGTGCGTGTCCTCGGCCAGGTAGGTCTGCCCCGCGCCCCCGCTGCCCAGCGGCCTCACGATCTTGTATCGGTTGTAGAGTAGACTGCTCATCATCCATCCTCCGTGAGGGACTCGAAGGCGCCGGGGTCTTCCGCCGCGCGGGCGCCGTCAGAGGCCCAACAGCTTCGAAATCTCGCTCTTGTTCTCGACTATGAAGTCGCGCAGCCAACCGGTCGCGACGCCCCGGTCGGAGTTCTCGGCGACGACTGCGAAGACGAGCCCGGCCGCGACCTCGCCTTTGCCCTCGTCCTTCCACCTCACCGCCGCGAAGACGATGCGCGAGATGTCGTTGGCGTTCTCGCGCGGCTCCAGCGTCCCCGTCTTCGCGTAGAACTTGACCTTCTGCTTGAGAAAGGCGAGTTCGGGATCAGACCCGAGCGAGCGCGCCGTCCCGCCGTCCCGCTCGACGGCCCCGTTGAGCCCGCGGCGCACGACGGCGGCGATCTTCGGGTCGAGGTCCTGCTGCCGCTCGGGCAGGAACCTCACGGGCTCGCGCCCCTCGACGATGTGCGCGAGCACGGGGTGGCCCGTCACGCACGAGCCGAAGGCGGCGGCCAGGTCGACGTTCGCCCAGCGGTTGTCCAGCCCGCCGAGCAGCATGTTGACGAACTGCCGCGGGTCGGTCAGCTTGTCGAGGTAGAAGTCCGGCACCTGCGGCGAGATGAAGTTGAGCAGCACGCTCGCGTCGGAGCGGAACCTCTCGCTGTCGTCGCGCTCGTTCAGCGTCCAGAACGAGCGGCGGTAGAGGAACTCCCTCGTAAGATTACCGTCGGGGTTGCCGACGCCCTTGACGCCGATGGAGTACATGTTGTGCATGTACCTGCTGAGTTCGGTGTCCGCCAGGTCGAGTCCGACGAGCGTGCCCTTCGGGCCGTCGCGCCGAATCTGCACGGCGGGCGTGAACTCCGGCTCCTTCCCTTCCGGCTTGTTCTGCCCGCTAACCGACTCCACCGGCGAGCCCTTGTACTGGCTCAGCTTCACGCGGTCGCCGTCCTTCGCCGCGAGCCCCAGCAGGCCCATCCGCACCTGGTAACGGTTGTCCGAATACGTCAGGAACTGGTCGAAGTTGATCCACTGTTTCACCCTCGTGTGGATGTCCCAGCCCTCACCCGGGACGGCCAGGCCGAAGGCCTCGTTCTCCTCGCCGGTGTCGGGCAGCACGCGCAGTAGGGAGTCGAGCCGCGGGTGTATTTTCAGCACGGCCGACGCCCAGAGGGGCTTCGTCGAAGACCCCATCACCATCGCGCGGTCAAAGTTGCGGTCGCCCTCGTAGCGCCGCCTCAACTCCACCGGGGCCTTCTCCTCCAGCCACGCCGCGCTCGGTATCCACGCGGCGCGCGTGCCGTTTCCACCGGGCACCTCGACCCGCGCCCAGGAGCCGCCCGACGAAGTCATGCGCGGCCAGCCGCCGAGCGCGTAGACCTTGCCGTCCGGCAGGCCGATGACGGAGATGGCGACGCGCGGCGGGTACTTGGCCTCGTAGTCGCTCGCCGGGCCGGCCAGATTCTTCTCGTGCAGCCCGAGCCCCTTCGAGGCGGCGAACCTCTGCGCGGCCTCCTGCAGCGGCCGGTCGAGGGTCAGCTTGCCGTAGAGCTGCGCGCCCTCGTCCCGGCCGACCCGCCGCCACTCCGACTCCATCGCGCGCGTGAGGTGCTCGATCCAGGGCAGCTCGGCCAGCGGCGAGGCGGAGGGGGCGACGGCGCTCGTGTAGTGGCCGTTGAGCCAGACCGGCGCGATCAGCGGCGCGCCGCCGTACGAGACCTGCGGCAGCCTCACGTCGTCGTCCTGCTGGCGGAACATGAACCTGACGTTGAACTCTTCGTTCGGCACGACCTTGTAATCGACGACCTTGCCGCTACGGTCGCGCACGCCGTCCAGCCGGAAGATACTCGGGCGCGGCTTCTCGGACGCCGTCCCGCGCAGCTTTTCGAGGAAACGGTCGTAGGCCCGCAAGTCCCTCGCGGGGGCGAGGTAGTCGTGGAAGATTTGCGCCTGCTCGTTGCTCACGTCTTCGAGGCGGCCCTGCGGGTTCCGCGCGTTGAAGCGGTAAATCTCCTGCAGGATGAACTCGCGCGCGTCCGGGTCGTCGAGCTTTTCGAGGCGCGGGATCAACCTCTTCCCCTTCTCCGGCGGCTCCTCGGCGTAGACGATGTAGCCGCTGTCGAGCCAGGCCTTCACGCCCTTCAGCAGGGGCTCGTAGCTGAAGACCTCCAGCTCCTTCTCCTTGTCGCGCGCGACGCCGGCGCCGCTCCAGAGCACCATGCCGAAGGTCAGGAGCGGGAAGAGCAGCACGACCAGCCCGCAGGCCGCGAGCCGCCAGCCCGTCACGGGCGCGCCCTCGAAGGAGTCGGCCTCGTCCTCCGGCGCCGGCGCTTCGTCCTCTTCCTCCGGCAGGAGTGACGACGCCTGCTCCCAGAAGCGCCCGCTCCCCTTGTAGCGCCAGAAGATGTTCTGGAGGGCGAACCCGAAGAGGATCGTCCAGCGGAACAGGTCGGAAGGCGAGTTGACGCTCAGCAGCGGCAGGTTGCGCCCCGTCATCGGGAAGGCGCCCCAGTTCATCCCCGCGTGGTAGAGCGCCTCGATGAAGAACGCGCTGGCGACGACGACGGCCAGCGCGTAGCCCGCGTCGAAGTGCTCGCGCGCGGCGACGAGGACGATCACCAGCGGCAGGGCGTAGAGCATGAGGAGGAGCGCGCCGCCGACGAAGCCGTACTCGCTGACGACGAAGAAGCTGAACGCGCTGTCGTACTGGAGCGTGTCCTGCCGCACCTGCGAGAGGCGCGTCGGCGCCTTCCCGTAGCCCTCGCCCGTCCACCCGCCGAAGTGCGCGATGGCCTTGTCCTCCCACGTGTGCTGGTTGCCGTTGAGCAGCTCCTGGTAGGGCATCCCCTCGCCGCCGACGAAGCTGTTGGCGACCAGCGCCCAGCGCTGCGCCCCCGTCCCGTACTTGAAGTTGAGCAGGCGCGGGAAGAGGCGCTTCCCCTGGCTCCTGATGATGGGCACGTCGATGAAGCCCATCACGTTCTCGTAGAAGTAATACCCGCCGCCGAAGAGGACGAGGATGGCGAAGACGGCGGCGAGCCCCGCGCGGCGGTCGGCCAGCTTGCGGAACAGTCCCCCGCCCCGCAGGCCGAACCTGGTGGAGCCCGACAGCAGCAGCACGGCCGCCAGCGGGAAGAGGATGGCGAGGACGGGCAGCAGGCTGCCGAAGTCTGCCAGCGAGATGGGCAGGACGATGGCCGGCAGCGAGATCGTCCACACGGCGAGGGCGGCGAGTCGCAGCCACTCCCAGCGCGCGCGCGGCTCGCGGTTGAGCTTCTTGAGGGCGAGCGCGAGCCCGATCCAGTCGAGCGCGACCCAGAAGAAGAAGATGGGCACCGCGATCTCCTGGACGAACTTGTTGTCGCCGGGCACGACGAAACGCAGCAGGAAGCAGCCCAAGGCGAAGATGGCGAAGCGGCAGGAGAACAACACGAGGTACCAGAAGAGCCCGCCCCAGCTCCTCAGCACTCGGCCCCAGTTGTCCGGGCGCTTGACCGTGGGGAGGTACGCCTCCTCGGCCCAGCGCCACGGCGAGAAGAGCAGCAGCGCCACCGCGCCCAGGCGGCGCACCAGAATGAAGAACTCCCTGATCGGGCCTTTCCACAGGCCCGGCGCGGCCTCGGCCGGCTGGCTCGGCGCGGGGGGGCGCAACTCCGCCTCCTCGTCCCAGCCGCCCCCGTCCCAATCGGCCGCCTCCTCGTCCTCCTCCGGCGACGCCTCGGCCTTCTCGGCCCCCCACCGCTTCCAGGGCTTAAGGAAGACGCTCTCCTCGGCGTCGCCGGGCGAATAGAGGTAGACCATGTACACGGTGAGGAGCAGGAGCGGGGCCAGCCAGAAGACGCCCGCGTAGACGAGCGCACCGCCGAGCGAAGACCACGGGAGCGAGAGCGACAGCGTGTGGTAGCTGTCCGGCAGCTCGTGCCAGACGAGGCGCGAAGTCCCGAACAGACTCAGCGAGAAGCCGACGAGCCACAGCGCCAGCAGGTATGCGAACGCGCGGCGGAACGCGCGCGCCGCGTCGGCCGGCTCGGGCGGCTTCTCGTTGTGGTCGGAGCGGAGGCGCGCCAGCAGCAGGAGGAACCCGGGCACGACCAGCAGCGCGAAGAACGCGCGCGTGACCCCGCTGACGGCGAGCGCGTCCAGCGCCGCCGGGTCGAGCGCGTAGCGGAAGGCCAGCAGGAGCCTGAAGCAGAGCAGGTCCCAGAGCACCAGCACCACGCCGAACACCACCCAGGCGTTCGTCAGCGGCATCCGCTCGTGCGCCAGCCAAAGCCCCCACACGAGGAAGGCGAAGGCGCAGGCCAGCATCAACACGCACGGCCAGAACCGCGGCATGTCCTCCGCGATGGCGAGGTTGAAGGTGTAGGGGCCTTGCCGCACGGCCAGGCCCTCGCGGCCGGCCTCCGCCTCGGGGCACCTCATCCCCGGCTGGCAATTCTCCGACGCCGCGGCGGCGCTCCCAGGCCCCGTGAACCTTCGCGCCTGCGGGTCGAGCGTCAGCACCTGACGCACCTCGCCCGCCCTGGGGCCGAACGGGAGCGACATCGCGACCTCGCAGGGAATCGGGTGCGAGGTCAGCGCCAGCTTCACCTCGCCGCCCGCCGCGTCCGGCGAGTCGGGGCAGACTTTCATTCCCGGCCGCGGCAGCGCCACCGCGAAGCGCCAGGGGGGGCGAAAGGAGAGGGCCGCGCCCTGTCCCTCCGCGGTCAGCGTGAAGGGCAGGTTCAGGCTCGCCCAGCGCGCGACCAGCGAGAGGCGCGCCGAGGGCGGCAGCGCCCGCTCCTTCCTGTTCGCGCGGTCGAGGACGTAGACGCGCCGCGAGTCAGTCCGCAGCAGCCAGAGGCCCGCCGCCCACGCCTCCAGCTTCTCGCGCTCGGCGACCCTCTGCTTCTCGAAGAGGCTCGGGCTCACGTGCGGGGCCAGCAGGTACTGGAGCGGGCGCGTGCGGTCTTCACGCAGGTCGAACCCGCCGATCACCTCGTTCGAGGCCGTGAGCACTTCGATCTGCCGCGTGAGGGGGTGGAACACCTTCCAGCCCAGGTGGTTCACGCGGAGCTTGTAGTCGCCCAGCTGCTTCGACTCGCCGACGGCGACGGGCTCGCCGTTGAGCACTTCGCCCGACTCCCTGTCGGTGATGAAGCCGTCGCCGCCGCTGATGACGAGCGTCGCGCCGCCGCCCGCGGCCGGCGTGACCGTGAGCGAAGGGCCGACCTTGCTCTCGCCGCTCTCGCTGCGCGGCCAGCCGACGACCGTCTCGTCTGCGCCGCCGCCGACGGTCAGCGGCGCGCCGTCGGCCCGCACCTGCGTCCAGACTATCCGCGCGCCCTCGCGCCACTGCGGCGAGACGTAGAAGGCCAGGACGACGGCGGCCAGCGCCGAGAGCAGCGCGCAGAAGGCGGTCAGCGCGGCCAGACGCCACCCGTCCAGCCGCTCGCCCCTGACGCGGAAGAAGTAGGCCGCCGCGAATAGGCACGGGGGGAGCACAAAGCTCAACAGTAGACCGAGCCAACTCAAGCTCATCAGCACGCGCCTCCTCCGCCGATACTCAGAGTAAGGTCAGGAACTCTATCCACCGCGCCGCGTAAAGGTGAGCCCGCCGGCGCGACTAAACTCTACCCGCCCGTCTTTTTCGGCCAAGGGAGCCAGCCCCGCCAACCCTGCCTGGGTGTCGCCTCCTGCTCGGGCGTAGCGGGCACGGGTGCCTCCGACTGTTCGGGCTCCGGCGCGGGCCGGCCGTCGGCCGCATCCTCGGCCGGTACGGGCTTCTTAAACTTCCTGAGATATTTGTCGAGCTTGTCCCGGTTCAGCCGCGCGCCGGTAATCAGCTTGATTCTGGCAACGTACCCCTCCGACCCCTCCGGCTCCGTCAGGAACGTCAGCACCGCGTCGCGCAGGGGGTTCTCCTCGCCACGCCTGTTCTCCCTGATCGCCTTGTCGTACTTCTGTCTCTGCTCGTAGGCGCGCAGCGTCATCTCGTGGAACAGGTCTCTATGTTGGTTGAACGCGGCGCGGAGCACACGCTGCTGCATGTCCCGCGACAGGTAGCCGAAGAATTTGACGAACGGCTCCTTCCGGCTCAGCCTCAGCCTCCGCTCGCCGTCCTTCGTCGTCGTCACCATCGTCTCGCGGTAGAGCGCCTGCCACTTCGAGCTGTCCTTCAGACAGCTCGCCATCACGGCGTCGGCGGCGGCCGTCAGCACCTCCTGGTTCTTCTCCCTCTCAAGCTTGTCCCCCAGCTTGTCGCCGTCGCCGCCGCCGCACAGGTACCATTCGAGGTTGTCGCGCAGCTTCTCGAACCTGTAGTCCGCGATGGCCTCATCGAGCACACTGTCGACCCCGACGTTAAGCAAGCCGTCCTTGATCGCCTTGATCGTCCGCGTGTTCTCGCCGAAGCGTTCCATGAACACCTTCTTGTATGGCGAGGTCAACAACTCCGCGACGGCCTTCGTCATGGCTTCGTTGAAAAGCTCGGCCTCGGCCTTCCCCCCCGCCGACAGAATCTTCTTGAGATTCAGGAACGCGTCGGAATCCGGGGGCTTGCCGTCCCTGCCCGACAGCAGCCTGGAGACCTGCTTCTGGTAGTCTTCCAACTTCGCGTCGCGGAACTGCTGCTCGGCCCCTTTGAGCCTCGCACGCTGCTCTTCGTTCAGCGCCTGCCTGATAGTCTCGAGCGTCTTCTCGTAAGGGGCGAGGCGGCGGAACATGCCGTCCAGGCTGTGCCCGTCTGCCACGGCCTGCTTGAGCACGGCCTGCAACGCCTCCCGCACCTTCTCGTCCTTCTCGATCTCGGAGCGCGCGGCGTTGAGCTTCCTCCCGTACGCCTTCTCCCGCTCGTCCTCCCCCTCGAACAGGAGGTGGGTCAAGAGCTCCTTGAGCGGGTCGTCGGCGCCCTCCTCCGAAAGCTCCCTCAGCTTGACGAAAGTCTCGGCCTGGTCGGACTGCGCGAAGTAGCCCGCGGCCTCCTCGCGGAACTTATGCCAGTACCGCTGGCCGTGCGTGTTGGCGAACACCTCCTGCGAGGCGACCTCGCGCCAGCCGAGCACCCAATTCTCGCCGGCCTCGCCGGCCAGGTTGGGTTTGAGCGAGGCCAGGCGGTCGAGTGCATCCCGCATCCCCGCGTTCGACTTGATAGCCTCCGCGAGGTCGAACAGCCCGACGATGTCACGCAGGAACGGCGCGCGGACTCCGTCGGCCAAACGGTTGCTCAGCTCCCACAGCTCGCCGGCGAGATACTTCTGCTCCTCCGGATCGGCGGCGCCCGCGACGCCGGTCGGCCCGTTGAAGGCGCGCTTCAGGTCGCGCAGCCCCCGCCAGTTATCCAAGCCCTTGTCCGTCAGAGACTCCCTGGTCTCAAGCGGCATGGCGCGCCGCAGCTCAGTCCTCCCGGCGGCGACGAGCCATTCGTGCGCGCGCAGGTACAGACGTTCCGCGGGGCCGGCGGCGTCGGACTTCAGAGCCCTGAGCGCTTCGGCGACGACGCCCTCGACGAGGTCGGGGTGAAGTTCGAGCAGCCGCGCGCCGCCCGGGTCGTTGCCGAACAGAAGGTAGTCCCTGTTCCATGCGGGGCGGCCCTCTCCGGCGTGAAGCCAGACCACCTGGCTTGCGGCCTCAAGGCTCTCCGGCTTGGACAGGTTCTCTGCCCAGCAGCCCATCCCTTCCGGCAGCTCCGCCGAACGCCCCAGAGCGACTTGCAGCAGCTCGCCTTTCTCTTCGTCAGCCAACTGCCCCCACCCGGCGAGCAGCCTCTGCCGTATCTCCTCCGAACTCCCTTCGCCTTGTAACAGCCGCTTGAGCACCTCGAACCAGATGGACTGAGGCACCGGGCCGTCCGAGGGGTAGAGGCCGCGTTCGACCGTGAACGCGATGGCTGCCTCCCGGTCGAGCCGCCCCTCTTCGACCTCAAGCTCTCCGCCCCTGTCGTAGAGCTTGCGGAGGTAATGGCGCGTGCTGTCCGGGTCGAGCGGCCTGACTGAGAATGAGCTGAGGAATTCGTAGAGACCCTCTATCGTCTGGTTGAAAGGGCCGCGGTGTCGCCCCTCCAGAACGTCCTTGAGGTGCTCGGACGGTGCGGGCGGCGCGGCCACGCCCGCCCCCGCGACGGGCGGCAGCAGCCGGCGGATGCAGCTCACATCCTCCAGAAGGTCTCCGGTCGTGTACGCCGGGAACTGATCCCGCTGCTCGCGCTGCCACGTCACCAGCGGCTTCGAGAAGAGGTCTTTGAGCTTCTCGTCTTCGACGGAACCCTCCACACTCACCTCGGCCTCTTCCTCTTCGCCGGAACGCACCCTGACCCTGCCCTCGACCTCCTTCCAGTCAGAGAGCCAGCCCCGGCCGCTCTCGATGAGGCGGCCGATATGCTCGCTGGCGTTCGCCTCGGCCGTCCGGCTGTTGTCGAGGATGAGCTTGGTGCCGAGGGTCGCGGCGTACTCCTCGTTCCCGCCCATCACCCACCCGAGGCCGCCGCGCAGCGAGAGCGGGAGCTGTTCGAGGCGGCGCGCCATCTCCGCATCGCGGGGGCGCTCGGCCAGGCCGAGTTCGGCGTCGCCGAAGCCCAGCACCAAAGGCCCTTCGTGCGTCAGCGCGCCCGTCCAGAGGTGCAGGAAACGCTCGCCGCCCCGCTCGGCCGCCTCGTCCTCCGGCTCGGGCGGCGGCGCGTCCTCCTTTAAGACCTCGTTCAGCAGGCCCTTCAAGTCCGCCGCCGACTGAAAGCTCTCCGGTTCTTTAATAAGGGCGCTCCCCTTCTCCGCGGCCCGGTCGAAGAGCAGCCACAGCAGGCGCGCCCCGTTCCAGCCGAAGTCGGCCCAGCGCTCGCCCGGGTCGAGCAGCACCGTGAAGGGGTAGTTGCGCCGCTCGTGCATGAGCATCATGCGGAAGATGACGAACGGGCTGTCGTCGAGGATGCCGACGCCGTAGGCCGAGCGGAGTTCGGACAGCCCCGCCGTGCTCTGTAGGAACTGGGGCGAGACGGAAGGGGGCCACTCCCCGATCCGCCTGCGCTCCGCGTAAAGAGTGCCGCCGTAAACGAGCAAACGCACGATGTGTACCCTTAACCGCTAACCCGCGACTGTGTCCACCTGCTGTTCGTTGGCGCCGGGCAACGCGTCGAATTTCCTGGTGATGATCTCTTCCGGGATGTCACCGCACCACGCGAGGAATCTTATCAAACCTGTGGACTGCGGCTTCAACTTATACTGCTCCTCCTCGTCTTCGGCGTTGATGGGGTCTTCGCTGTTGGCCTCGTCCGGCCGGAACTCAGCCAGGAGTTTGAACCAGTACCTGCTGTAGATTTCGATGAAGCCGCGCGCGTCGTCCGAGGGCACGGTCACCTCGACCGTCTCCTCGTTGATGACTTTGAAGTCGGCCCGCTTCCCGCCGATGCGGATCTCCCTCAGCCTCAGCACGCGCTGGCCCACGACCTCTTCGTCCGGGGTGACCGCGCCCACGTCCTCCTTGAACTTGTAGCCGGTGTTCGCCGTTATCGTCACCTTCTCGCCCGCCCCGGCCTGCTGCGGGCTGAAGCTCTTGATGGGGCTAGTCCGGATGCCCACGGTCAGCGGCAGGTTCCGCGTGCCGATGAAGAAGACGTTGTGGATCAGCGTCTCCTTGTCGCGCCTGAGCAGGAACTCCACGAGCTTGTTCGTGTCGAAGGTGTCGGACTTTTTCAGCAGGTGGACGAGGAACAGGCGCGCGGACTCGCGCCGCGCGCCGTTCAGCCCGAGCACGGCCTTCAGGCGCTCGGCCTCCTCCTGGCTCAGGCGCTCCTCGATGAGGTCGGACTTCGTCACGACGACGCAGGTCTTGCGGCGGCGCGTGTCCTGCTCCTCGACCAGGTCGTCGAGCCGCTTGCAGGCGAGGCGGATGCTGTCCTTCCTCTTCTTCCTGTCGCACAACTCTTCGCCGTCGATGCAGACGACGAGCTTGTTCGTCAGCTCGCGCACCCTCTTCGTCGTCTCGCTCATCTTCTCCTGCGACTCCCCCGCCGTGTCGTAGAAGAGGATGGGGATGCGCTTCCGCGTGGTCTCGAACCGGGGGGCCTCGCCGGCCGCCCCGTTGCCGTCCGGCTCCACGCCGGAGATGAGCGCCCGCAGCTTCTGCAAGAACTTGCTGATGCTCTTCTGCCGCTCCGAGGGCTTGGAAGCCTTCGGCGCGGGCGCCGCCTCCTGCTTCTCGACGCGCTCGATGAAGACGGCGCGGAGGTCGCCGGGGGTCGGGATCGTCGAGGCCGGGCGCATCGTCGGCAGGTGTTTCCAGTTGCTGAAGGTGTAGAGCTCCTTCTTGAACGCCTCGCTGGCGGAGTCGCCGCGCGGGGAGAAGTACTCCCGCGAGCTGACCCGCGCGCCGACGAGGGCGCGGGCGAGCAGTTCCTCCTGCATCAGTTGCACGGCGATGATCGTCTTGCCGACGCTGCGCGAGCCCGCCAGCTCGATCAGGTTGCCGTAGGGGCGTTGCGTGTCCGCGCTGTCCTTACTGGCCGTCGCGGCCAGCAGCAGGTACGGGTACCACATCGGGTCATACGAGTCCGCGTAGTCCCTGGTCTGGCGCAGCATCCTGATGATCCAGTGCGCCACGGTCTTTTGAATATCATTACCGCTTGACTCGTCGGCATACGTCAGCGTGCACGACTCGCCGTCGCCGACGGAGATGTCGATCCTGCCGTTGACGAGGAACGGGTTCTTCACCTCGCAGCCGACGTGCGAGACGAAGACGCCGCCCTGGATGTTGTTCTCCAGCTTGCCGACGAACTGCCTGACCTGCGCCATGAAGTCCCCCACGCACGGGATGACGGGGGCCTCGGGCAGTTCGCTGTCGCTGTCGGGGGGGGCGGCCTTGAAGAGGATCAGCTCCGCGTTCGCGCCCAGCCGTTGAAGGCACAGCGGGCAGCGGAAGGTGTAGGGGCGGGGAGAAGTCTGATTACTCATGTGGGTTCATCTACCAGCGCAGTCAGCCGCGGTGCGAGCGGCCGGCCCCTGCGTGCATTGCCAGAGTGGTCGCGGCCGCCGTTCAGCCCCGCCCGTTGGCGTGCGGCGGGCTCATGTCGGCGAGCGACCGCCTTGTCATCGAGATGGCCATCCTGACGACCGAGCGCCTCAGCTCTTCCAACTCCGCCTGCGTGAGCTTCGAGTCGGCGCAGACGGTCGGAATCTCCGACGCGAGGTCGTCGAGCAGCGTGCCCTGGAAGGCGAGGATCGCCTGCTTCCGCTTCTCCTTCGAGTCCGTCACCACCTCGGACGCCGTCTGCAGCCGCGAGAGCTCCTGCTCCTTCGCCATCTTCGTCATCGCCTCCTCGGCTTCGACCGCGCGCTCATAGGAGCCGTACTGGCTGAAGATCTTCGAGAGAATCGGGGACAGCTCCAGCAGGAGGATGATGGCGATCAGCCCCCAGTTGGCGTACCGGTAGACCGAGCCCTGTAGGCGGTAGACGTCGAACTGGCTGTAGGGCTCGCGCACGTCCTTCGAGGTGAGGTTGCTCAGCGCGGCCAGCCTGATGGCGAGCCCGTCCGCGGCCACGCGCAGGTTGCTGGCCGTCGTCTCGATGGCGGTCGTGGTCTGGCTCAGCCGGTCGATCTCCCCCTGGTTGCGCTCGATGGTCTTCTTGTTGCGCTCGACCATCTTGTCGTAGCGCTCCCGGGCCATCCTGACCGCATCCATCCTGTTGTTGTAGTTGCGCCCGGGGCCGGGCTTGCCCGTGAGGTCGTCGGCCGCCGAGCCCTTCTCGCCGGCCTTCTCCTTCCGCGCCAGCTCATTGAGCTTCTGCCACTCGTCGTAGGCCGCGTTCTCCTCCCCGATGAGGTTGGCGTTCTCGGCCTTCAGGGCCTCGGCCTTGTCGGTCGGGGCCTGCTGGCCCTCGGCGCCGGGCGCGGGCTTGGGCGGCTCGGCGAGCTTGCGCGCCGCCTTCTCCATCTCGCCCTTGATCTCCTCCACCTCGATGTCTATCTCCGGCGCAAACAGTTGCAGTTCGAGCGGCTTCGTGATGAAGAGGGAGAGCAGCACCGCGAGCAGGAGGCGCGGCGACGAGCCGAAGACCTCCATCGCCTTGGCCCTGACGCGGCCGGCCCGGCCGAGGGACGAGACGTCCTTCTTCCGGATGGTCATCACCATGAAGCGGTCGATGTTGAAGATGAGCAGCCCCCAGAAACACCCGAGGGCGACGGCGGCCTCGTACGTCTTGAAGGTCTTATAGAAGGCGTAGCCGCCGGTCAGCCCGGCGAGGATGCCCGTCAGCAGCACCGTCGCGCCGATGGCGGCCACCTTGTTGTGGTCGGTCTCGCACTCGGGCCGCTTGAGGATCGAGACGGTCGCGCCGGCGCATCGCCAGAGGAGAATTTTGAACGGACCAGCCATGAGGTAAGCTACCTTATCGAAGAAGCGAGCTAGCCCCTAATTCGGTAGAAAATGAGGCTCGACAGGTCACTTAATCGTGCCCCGGACGGCGCGGGCGTGTTGACTGCAATCGGCTCGGGGCGGACGAATTTAAAACCTATCGTACAAGAAATTAAAGAGGAGCTGTCACTAACAGAGTGGTGAGAGTAACCGGGTAAAGGAGCCCAGGCAGCCGATCAGCAATAACGCAAAAGCTTCCTGCAAAACTCAGGGATAGTATTCTTGAGCATATCGAAAGTCAATTAGAATAATCGCCGACAATCACCAATTTTGCATCTCTTAACGGGGTTATTCGATGGAAAACTCTCATCACGTCTGCCCCTCTTTTCGGGGAGGAGGTCAAGCCGACTTTCACGGCTTCTGCCGGCGGCTGCGTGCCGCCCGTAGAAAATGTTCGCAAAGTCGAATCGAACTTGTTGAGTTGACTTTGTTGCTCTGCGTGCCGGCCCGACCTGAGCCCTACACGGGTCGGCATTAAATCCGACCGTTACGCCTCTCATCGCGATACACAAACGAAGCGCCGGGCCGCTTCACCTCGGCGGCGCGCCGTCCGGCGTTTCGCTCACCCCCAACCCCCTTCCCCGGAAGACATCGACACCATTGACACCCTGCGCCTTCGATAATATCTTTTGCCGCGCCCCTCAAAATCGTTTGCCGCGCACCTCGGCCGGCGTGAAGTCGCTCAAAAGAATCGTGAACTCACAGGGACAGACAATCTGCCTCAACATGATCGTCAAGGACGAGGCGCCGGTCATCCGCCGCTGCCTCGACTCCGTCCGGCCGCTCATCGACTACTGGGTCATCGTCGACACCGGCTCGACCGACGGCACGCAAGGGATCATCCGCGAGCACCTGAAGGACGTGCCCGGCGAGCTGCACGAGCGGCCGTGGCGCGACTTCGCGAGCAACCGTTCGGAGGCGCTTGCGCTCGCGCGCGGGCGCGGCGACTACGTCTTCGTCATCGACGCCGACGAAATCCTCCGGCTCGCGCCCGGCTTCGAGCTGCCCGCGCTCACCTGCGACTCCTACAACGTCGCCGTGCTCTACAACGGCTGCTCCTACGTGCGCCGCCAGCTCGTGAGAAACTCCCTGCCGTGGCGCTACGAGGGCGTGCTCCACGAGTACATCACCTGCGAGCAGGCGCGCACCGAGGAGCTGCTGCAAGGTCTCCAGACCGTCCCCTTCCACGACGGCGCGCGCGCGCGCGACGCCGACACGTACCGCCGCGACGCGCTCGTGCTCGAACGCGCGCTCGCCGACGACCCGCGGAACACGCGCTACGTCTTCTACCTCGCGCAGAGCTACCGCGACGCGGGCGAACTGGAGTCTGCGCTGCGCAACTACCGGCGGCGCGTCGAGATGGGCGGGTGGCCCGAGGAGGTCTGGTACTCGCTCTACCAGATCACGCAGCTCCGGGAGCGCATGGGCGCGCCGTGGCCCGAGGTGCTCGACGGCTACCTCTCCGCGTGGCAGTACATGCCCGACCGCGCCGGCCCGCTCTACCGCGTCGGCATGCACTACCAGCAGAGGGGCGAGCACCACGCCGCGCACCTCTTCTTCACCCGCGCGATGGCCGTCCCCTGCCCCGGCCCTGACCGCCTCTTCGTCGAGCAGACGCTCTACGACTACCAGCTCCCCATCGAGTACGCCGTCTCGTGCTTCTACGTCGGCGCGCACGCGCAGGCCGTCGAGACCAACAACCAACTGCTGCGCTCGGGGCTGCTGCCCGCGCACGCCGTCGAGCAGGTCGTGCGCAACCGGCGCTTCAGCCTCGACGCGCTCGGGCTAGAGAGCGTCTGAGTCTCCGCCCGCGGCTCTCAAACTTTCATCTTCTCTTCAACCCTCCCTCTGAGGAGGCGTGACTCCAGCAGACGGCTCGCCAGCCAGAAGAGGCCGGTCACGAGCATCACCACCAGGAACATCAGCGCGGCGCTCGTGAAGTCTGCCACCGCCGCCCCCGTCAGCGCGTAGAGCAACGCAGGCGGGAGCGAGCCCGCGAGCGAGGCCAGGGCCATGCGCCCCCAGCCGAGTCGGGAGGTGCCGGCCATGATGGCGACCGTCTCCGCCAGCAGAGGCAGCGGGCGCGAAAGGCACACCGCCAGCGCGCCCCAGCGCCGCAGGAAAGCGTCCGCGCGCGCGCGCTCCCCGGGCGTCGTGACGCGCCGCAGCAGCGGCCCGCCGCGCCGGCCGATGGCGAAGCCGAAGAGGGACGCCCCGACGCTCCCGACGAGAGAGAGCGCCGTCCCGCCCGCGACGCCGAACAGAGCGCCGTGTGCGACCATGACGAGGCTCGAAGGGATCGGCAGGAGCACGTCCGCGACGAGCAGCCCCACGCCCACGAACGCCGCCAACGCCCCGCCGCGCGCCATCCACGGAGTCGGGTCTGCGAGGAGCGGGACGCCGAGCGCCTCGACGACGAAGAAGACGGCGAGGAAGAAGGCGGCCATGATGCCCGAGATGACGAGGTAGCGTTTCATGCTTCCTTTATAACCCCGGCCTGAGTGAGAAGTGAATGGGAGGGAATCCGCCCTAGCGGCGGATGAGGTCGAGCGTGTCGAGCGTGAGGCCGAAGACGAAGGAGCGGCCGGGCGCGGGCGCGGTCTGGAACGGCTCGAAGTAGAAACGGTTCGTCAGGTTGTCGACTCCGAGGCTGAGCGCGAGCCTGTAGCGCGGCCGCCGGTAGTTGTAGACGCCGCGCACCGCCTGCTTCGTGAAGGGGCTGAGGCTGGCGAAGGTTCCGTACTGCGTCGCGATGGCCGTCGCGAGGTCTACGGGGTCGACGCGCGTGGTGCGCGCCTGGTAGTGAACCTCGTACTCGGCAGACCACGCCCCTTCGCCGTCGCCGTAGCGCGCGCCCCACGTGCCGCCGAAGGGCGCGACGGCCGAGAGCGGCGCGTCGTCGGCCGAGCCTTCGAGCGGGACGGGCGTGCCCGGCTGGTTGTAGAACCTCCGAATCAGAGCGAGCGCGTTGGGCACGGGCGTCAGGTCTGAACCCTTCATCCAGCCCATCGTGCCGTAAGGCGTCAGCGCGCCGAACCTCTTCAGAGGCAGCCCGACTTCGTACGCGGCCTCGAAGCCCTGTACGCGCGCGCGGGCGGTGTTGGCGCGCTGGACGTAGAGCACGCCGTGGAAGGGGAAGAAGGGCGAGAGCGGCTGAAGGCCGCGCGCCGGGTTGGCCGGGACGAAGAGCGCGCCCGCGAACTCGTTGCGGATGAAGTCGTCGTAGTCGTTGCGGAAGTAGCCGAGCGACGCGAGCAGGCGCGCGCGCGCGACCTTGACGCCCGCCTCGTAGTTGTCGCCGCGCTCCGGCTTCAGGTTCGTGTTGGGGATAAGGACGACGCTGAATGACGGGTCGCCGAAGTTGCGCAGGATGTAGCGCTCGGTCACGCCCGGCTCGCGGAAGCTCGAACCCCAGCGGAAGTACGGGTGGACGCCCCCGCGCAGGCTCAGCACCGCACCGAGGTTGCCGGTGACGCTCGTGCGTTCAGTCCTGATGCCGCCCCGGCGGTTGACGAGTCCGAGGATGCCCGCGGCCCCTTCCACGTCGAGCGAGCCGGGCGCGGCGCGCAGCGCGTCGAAGGAGGCGTCGAGGATGGCCGACTCTGTGCCGAGCGGGAAGCCTTCGGTGACCTTCGCCTCCGTGCGCCAGTTGTCCACGCGCAGGCCGCCGCTCAAACGGAGCCAGCGGCGCGGCTCGTACTCGACGAGGTTCGACCAGCTCAGGTTTCTGTAGGCGGAGTCGGGCGTCGTCGCCCTCTCGGTCACGACGTTGAGCGGCGCGAGCGTGGCGGGCGCGATGTCGTAGCGCGTGAACTGATCCTTCGACGAGTCGCGCAGGTAGCCGAGGCCGGTCGTGACCCACACGCGCTCGAAAGGCGTAAGCGTCGTCTGCGCCTCAAGGCCGTAAGAGGTGACGGAACTCTTGCCGCCCGTGAACGAGGCCGGCGTGAAGACCGAGGCGCTGCCGGTCAGGAGCGGGGTTGATGAAGGGGGCGGGCCGAACGTCCAACTGCTCCCCGGGTTGATGGCGTAAGTCAGCGTGTCGTCGGGGAAGGAATACTTCTGGCGGTAGAACCCGCCGACGAGCCTCGGCATCCACCTCTTCAAACCCTGCCCCTCGTAGCGCAGTCCGTACTTGTCCAGACGGCGGAACCCGTTCGACTGACTCCGCACGTCGAAGGGCGGCGTGATGAAGGCGAAGCCGAGACCTTTGTGCTGGCTGTTGAGCTGCCGGTAACGAACGCTCTGCCGTTCGCTGGCGAAGAGCCAGAGGTCTACCTGGTCGTTGAAGCCGTGGCCCTGCCCGTTCAAAATCTCCGCGCCCGCGGGGAGCTGCCAGACGGCGAAGGTGCGCGCGACGTTGTTGCCCGTGGCGTTTCCTAAATCGTCGGCGAACCTCCCCGCCCGCACGACCTCTTCGAGCGAGACCGCGCCCGCGCCCGAGTGGTAGTTGCTCAAACGAAAGAGCGAGCCGCTGAAACGGAAGGCCGCGCGCTGGCTGCTCAGGTTCATCGTCAGGGCGCCGCGGCGGAAGGCTCCGTTGCTGTGCGCGCTCCCGTCGAAGCGCAGGCCGAGGTAAGTCCCCGCGTCCGGGCGCGTCGGGCTCTGCGTGATGAGGTTGATGGTGCCGGCCATCGCGTCCGAGCCGTAGAGGCTGGAGCCGGCGCCGCCCAGGACTTCCGCCGACTCCAACTGCGTGACGTCGACCACGCTGAGCGAGACGCCCGACAGCGGGTCGCTCCGCATGTTGTTGAGCCGCTCGCCGTCCAGGATGATGAGCAGGCGGTTGGAGGCCAGCCCGCGCAGGCGCGGCCTTGACGCCGCGGGGTTCGAGCCTATCGAGATGAGGTTCGGAGTCTTCTCGACGGCCTCGAAGGTCGAGCGCGGGCGGCGCGCCTCGATCTCGCGCGCGTCGGCGACGGTGACCGACTGCGGCGTCTCGACGGCCGGTCGCGCGCTCCCCTTCCCGGCCGTGAGCGTCACGGTCTCCTCGACGGCCCCCGGCAGGAGCACGAAGTCCGCGTCCGACGGCACAGAGGTCTGCAGGCGGAAGAGCCTCGCCGCGGGGCCGAAGCCCTCGCTGCTGACCGAGACGCGGTAGTCTCCGGGCGGCAGCCGTCGGAACTCGTAACGGCCGGCGGAGTCGGTCTTCGTGGTCGTGAGCAGCCCGCTCGCGAGGGCGCGCGCGTCAACGCGCGCGCCCCGAATCACGGCGCCGTTCTGGTCGGACACGGTGCCCTCGATGGACGCCCCCCCCGTCTGCGCCGAGACGCCGGAGGCGGTCGCCGCCACAGAGGCGATGAGCGCGAGCGTGAGCGTGAGAAGTCGCCGCATATTTTCCCGTGGGAGCTGAGACAAGGAAAAGGGAGCGGCCGTCGGAAAGGAAGCGGCGGCGCCGGAAAAGAGACTCTCCCCCGACGTTAACTCTCGGGCGGGGACGCCTGGGCGGCAACACTATAGACCGCGACCCGCGGGGTTGCCAACACCAATTTTTCGCGAGCGGGAGGAAGGCGACGCTCAAAGGCGATGAAGACGAGGTCGGGCACCGAGGTCGGGCACTGAGGCATCCTCTATCCGGATAAGGGGGTTTACTCGTCCTCGTCGCAACGGGCCGCCCGCGCCCTCTTCTTTCTCGCCTCTTCCACGTCGAGGCCCTGCGCGCCGGCGAGGAGCAGCGGGATGGCCGCGAATAAGAGAATCGTCCCGGCCGTGCCGGCGTAAGAGTCCGCCTTCAGGAACCACGCGGCGGCCGTGAGCGCGGAGCCGACGACGATGGCGGCGAGGCCGCCGACCAGGCCGAGAATCGCCCCCCACGAACAGCCGTCCCAGGAGCACTCCCGCGAGCGATGCTCGAACCTCTCCCCCGCGCGCTCCCGCTTGTCGTAAATCACACCGGCTCCCATAAGTCTCCTCCTTCTACAGACAGAGACTACGCCCGCGCGCATAAGGACGGGGTAAAAGGTTCATAGGGATTTTATAAAGGCCGTGAGGATTGTTCGGGTGCGGCGCTGCCCGGGCAGCGCCGCACCCGTCCGGGCAGGTCTCAGTGTTGGTGGTCGCTCTCTGTGGGAAGCCCCGCCTCGATCCAGTCGGACTTGCCTCCGGCGTAGTCCACGACGTTGGTGTAGCCCAGCGCCGCCAGTTCACGGGCGACGTTCTCGGAGGCGTGTCAGGTCGGGCTCGAACAGTAGACGATGATCTCCGCGCCCTTGTCGGGCAGGACGCTCGGCGCCAGCTCGCGCACGCGATCCGGCGGCAGGTTGACGGCCCCCGGCAGGTGCGCGTGCGCGTACGCCACCGGCGCCAGGGTCTCGACGAGCACGAACTCTCCGCCCCCGTCGATCTTTCTCTTCAGCTCGTCCCTCTCGATGGTTGCGACCACCTCGAACCTCCTTTACTTCTGCTTCTCTGTAGACTCTGCGAACGCCTCCTCCAGAGGCCGTTCGTTCTGCGGGAACTCCTCCGCCGCTTCGCGGAAGAGCGTGAGCGCGATGCGCCCGGCGTTGGGCTGCCCCTTGCGCAAAGCCTCGGCATAATGTTCGGCCTGCTCCGGCTTCATCTTCGCCGGCTGCAAAGGCTCGAACGGGTCGACGACGGCCTCGACCAGCGCAGGGCCGTCCGCGCCCAGAGCCTCTTCAATCGCGCCGCCGACCTCCCCGGGGCGCTCGACGCGGAAGCCCTTCGCGCCGCACGCCTCGGCCACTCCGGCGAAGTCTATGTCGCCGAGCTGGACGCCGTATTCGGGGTGGCCGAGGTACATCATCTGCTCCCAGCGGATCATGCCGAGCAGGTTGTTCTTGGCGACGAAGACCTTGACCGGGAGATTGTACTTGACGCAGGTCGAGAGCTCGGCCATCAACATCGCCATCCCGCCGTCGCCGCAGAAGGCGACGACCTGACGTTCGGGGAAAGCGACCTGCGCGCCGATGGCATACGGGAGCGCCGAGGCCATCGTGGCGAGCGTCCCGCTGCCCGAAATCTGTTGAGTACCTTTGACGTTGACGTGGCGCGAGAGCCAGAAGGTGTTCTGGCCCGAGTCGCCGCAGATGATGGCGTCGTCGCTCAAACGCTCCGAGAGGCGCGCGGCGAAGACCTGCCCGCTCATCGGCACGTCCTCGCTCGCGACCTTCTCGGCGAGTAAGTCTCTCCACTCGCGCATGGAGGCTTGTGCGGATTCGAGGAACGCACGGTCTTCCTTCCTCTCTAACAGAGGCAGGAGCGCGCGCAGCGTCTCGCGCGCGTCGCCGACGAGGCCGACCTCCACGGGGAAGCGCAGGCCGACGCGCTCGGGCCGCACGTCTATCTGCACGCCGCGCACGCCACGGGGCTTCGGCAGGTAGGGGATGTACGGGAAGGAGCTGCCGACCATCAGGAGCGTGTCGCACGCCTCGAACACCTCCTCGGTCGCCTTCGTTCCGAAGACGCCCATGCCGCCCGTCGTGTAAGGGCTGTCGTCGGGCAGTACGCCTTTGCCGAGGTACGCCTTCGCGACCGGCGCGCCCAAAGTTTCCGCGAGTTGTTCTACCTCCTCACGCGCCCCCAGAGCGCCCGCGCCGACGACGACGGCGACGCGCTTCCCTTCGTTCAGCACTTCGGCCGCGCGCCGCAGGTCTTCACCCATGGGCACGACGCGCGGCACGCGCCAGTCCGCAGACGTGTGGCCGGGCACGTTCATCTGGCTGTACTTCGCCTCACTCGCGGGCTGCTCCTGGAGGTCGGTCGGGAAGGCTATGTGCGCGACGCCGCTTCGGCCCAGCGCCATGCGGACGGCGGTGTTGGTCACGCCCTCGACGTGCGCCGGCCCCATCACGCGCTCGGTGTAGACCGCAACGTCCTGCATCAGGCGGTCGGTGTCCACGTCCTGCTGGTAGAAGGTGCCGACGAGGTCGTGGTACTGCATCCCTGTGATGGCGAGCACGGGCACCTGGTCGAACTTCGCGTCGTAGAGTCCGTTCAGGAGGTGAATCGCGCCCGGCCCCGAGGTGGCGAGGCAGACGCCGAGGCGCCCGCTGAACTTCGCGTAGCCGACCGCGGCGAAGGCCGCGGCCTCCTCGTGGCGCACGCCGACGAACTGCACGTCACCGCTCCGCTTGCGCAGCGCCTCCATGAGGCCGTTGATGCCGTCGCCCGCCAGCCCGAAGACGTGGCGCACGCCCCAGCGCTCGACGAGCAGGTCGAGCATCAAATCCGCGGCGGTCTTCTCTTCACCCATCCGACTTAAACCCCCGACACGAAACCTTATACCCGCCGCCTCACGGCTTTCTGCCGGACGTTTGTCGAATTGTTAGAGAACCGCGGCCGCGGACGACTCGACGACGTACATCGCGACTTTGCCGTAGTCACGGAAGTCCGCGTCCCGCTCGTACCTCAGCCCGACCTTCTCGGCCACGCGCACCGACGCCACGTTCAGCGGGTTGATCATCGCGACGATGCGCCGGAGGCCGTACCTCTCAAACCCGAGCCTGACGGTCTCGCGGGCGGCCTCGGTCGCGAGGCCCCTTCCCCAGTAGTGCCTGTCGATGAGGTACGAGACTTCGACCTCGCGCGTGCCCTCGACCGGCTGGTAGATAAGCCCGCAGCGACCGACGAGCCGTCCGTCCTCCTTGAGCACTACCGCCCACAGGCCGAAGTCGTGCACGTCATAGTAGTCGGCGATGTGCCGCCGGAGGTGGTAGCGCTCGAACTCGACCGAGTCCGGCCGCCGGCCCATGAACCTCATGTTCTCGGGGTCGGTGTAGATGCGGTAATTCTCTTCGGCGTCCTCGGGCGTGAAGCGCCTGAGGATGAGCCTCTCCGTTTCGACTACGCTCATCGGTCAACCTTTCATTGTGACTGACATGGTCGGTCAACTTGCCCGCGCGCGCGTCTTCGCCGGGTGCGGTTGAGGACAAAAACCCCCGAATTTCTCTTCATGACAACGTCCGTGCCTTCCGGCACGCCGTTCGCCAACAGGTTGCAGCCCGAGTCCCGTCGGGCGCGCTCTTTGTCCTGTCAAAACATAGTCAACGACAAGAGCCTTCCCTCTGCGAAAGCGGGGGCGGGCACGCACTTACCAGCCTAAATCCCGGCGCGGGACACGGCAGTGGGAGTTCCCGAAAGACTACTACCATGAAGATCTCGTCAAAACATCCACCCTTAGCGAAGCGGGCGCTCACGCTGTTCCTGCTTCTGACGCTCGCGTCGGGCGCGTTCTTCGCCCCGGCGGGCAGCGCGCAGCAGCCCCGCGGTCAGTCCGGCAACCCCTGGGCGGAGCTGGGCGATAAGGTCTCGCCCGAGCTGCGCGCACGCACGCGCCGCGGCGGCACCGCCTCGGTCGTCCTCCAGTTGAGCCAGAGGCCCACGGGCCGCCTGAACGCACTGCTCAACCGCAACGGCGTCCACGTCAAAGGAGACTTCGGGAGCTTCAGCTCGATGGCGGTCGAACTCCCGGCCGCGGTCGTGGACGAGCTGGCCTCCTTCGAAGAGGTCTCTTTCGTCGGCGACGACGCGGAGACGCAGGTGCTCGGCCACGTCACCAACACGACCGGCGCCGAGCAGGTGCGCGGCACGAGGGGCACGACCTCTTACCTCGACGGCACCGGCGTCGGCGTCGCCGTCCTCGACTCGGGGCTGTACGCCGCCCACAAGGCTTTCGTCGACTACAAACTGAAATCCCGCGTCGTCTTCAGCAAGGACTTCACCGGCGAGGGGCGCACCGACGACCCTTACGGCCACGGCACCTTCGTCGCGGCCGCGGGCTTCGGCAACGGTGACGCCTGGTCGAACAAGTACACGGGCGTCGCCCCCAACGTGAAGCTCACGAACCTGCGCGTGCTGAACGCGCAGGGCAAGGGCACCGTCTCGCAGGTGCTGGCCGCGCTCGACTGGGTCTACCAGAATCGCGCCAACGCGACCTACAACATCAAGGTCGTCAGCATGAGCCTCGGCACGCCGGCCGTCACCTCCTACAAGACCGACCCGCTCTGCCTCGCGGTGCGCAAGCTCGTCGACGCCGGCATCGTGGTCGTGGCCGCGGCCGGCAACGACGGCAAAGACCAGTACGGCCGCAAGGTCTACGGCCGCATCCACGCGCCGGGCAACGAGCCTTCGGCCCTCACGGTCGGCGCCGCCAACGGCTTCGGCACCGACGCGCGCGCCGACGACAAGGTCACGACCTACAGCTCGCGCGGGCCGACGCGCTCCTACTGGACTGACCTGGTCGGCGTGAAGCACTACGACAACCTCGTCAAGCCAGACCTCGTCGCCGTCGGCAACAGGCTCATCAACGCCGAATCGACCGCCGCCAACCCGACCCCCTCGAAGAACGTCGTGCTCAACCAGAACCCGGCGCTCGAGGCGAGCCTCTTCCCGGCCGACAACCTGCGGCAGATGTACATGAACGGCACGTCCGTCTCGACGCCCATCGTGGCGGGGGCCGCGGCGCTGCTGCTCCAGGCGAACCCGAAGCTCACGCCGAACATGGTGAAGATGATTCTCACGTACACGGCCCAGCCGCTCGCCGGCTTCAACGCCTTCGAGCAGGGCGCGGGCCTTTTGAACGTCGAGGGGGCGGTGCGCCTCGCCAAGCTCGTCCGCCAGGATTTGACATCGGCGACGGCCGTCGGCGCCCCTTTGCTGACGAGCGCGAACGCCCCCGTCCCCTCCTCCACCGTCCCCGCGAGCGGCGGCACGACCTTCAGCTGGTCGCAGGGCGTCGTCCTCAACCACACGACCGCGCGCGGCACTGACTTCATCACCAAGTACCAGAAAGTCTACGCGCTCGGCACGATGCTCGCCGACGGTTTCACGGACGGGTTCGACTCTGTCCAGCTCAACACCTCTCTGATGTCGAGCGGCATTATGATCAGCGACGGCATTATGATTTCGGACGGGATGATGCTGGGGAACGGCGCGCTCTTCATGCCCGACACCATGCTCCTGGGCGACGGCATCATGATCTCCGACGGCATTATGATCTCCGACGGGATAATGATCTCGGACGGCATCATGATCTCCGACGGCATCATGATCTCTGATTCGACCACGCAGTCGACCAACGCACTTCTCTACGGTGACGACACGGCCTGCATGCAAAAATGACGGAGGACTCGGATGCCTGTCAGCGCTTCACCAGCTTTGGTTCAAACGTCACGCGTCGAACCCCTCGCCGACGCACACAGGGGCGAGGCGCTCGCCTTCCTCGCCGAGCGCCCCCTGCACACGGTCATCATGGCGGGGCTGTTGCGCCAGCACGGCCCCGCGGTGCCCGCGCCCGCGGGCGACTTCTACGCCTGCCGCGATGCCGAAGGGCGTCTCGAAGGGCTGGCGCTCGTGGGGCGCGCCACGATGTTCGAGGCGCGCCACGCGCGGGCCGTCGCGGCGCTCGCCGAACGTGCGCGACGCTGCGCTTCCGTCCGGATGATTATGGGCGAGGCGGACGGACTCCATCACTTCCTCGAACGTTACGCCGCGGGCGTGCAGCCGCCGAGGCTCTCCTGCCGCCAGTTCTTCTACGGCTTCTCGCGCCCCTCCGGCGACGAGGCCGCGGCCGACCTGCGGCAGGCCGCGCCGGCAGACCTTGAGCAGATCGTCGCGGCCCACGCGCGCATGTGCCTTGAGGAGACCGGCGTCGACCCCCTGGCCGAAGACCCCGAAGGGTTCCGCCGCCGCTGCGCCTCGCGCGTCGAGCGGGGCAAGGTCTGGACTTTAATCGAGCGCGGCGAGCTGATCTTCAAAGCCGAAGTCCTCACGGAGACGCCCGCGGCGACCTACGTCGAGGGCGTGTGGGTCAGCCCGGCCCACCGCTTCAAGGGGCACGGGCGGCGCTGCTGGGCCGCCCTGAGCCGAGCCCTTCTGGAACGGGCGCCGACCTTCTGCGGGTTCGTGAACGCGAAGAACGCCGCGGCCTTAAACTTCTACGAGGGCGTCGGCGGCATCGCGTTCGGAGCCTACGACAAGGTCTACCTGTAAGCCATTCCTTAAGTCTGAATCGGTCGTCAACGCTCTCGCCAGGCTGACCGGAGGCGGTCTTTGTGACTGACACTCCCTGTCAGCCTGACCGTCGTGCGCCTGTCACCAGTTCCAGCCCGCGCAATTTTAAGGCAATTCCCCAGGCAAGTCTGAGCGCGGACGCTGGCACGCCGCTCGCTAAGAGGATGTCGGCCGACTGCCCCGGCCGTCCGTTCGCCCCCCACCCCGAAGGGGGCGTCGGCGCTAAAAGTACTTCACCTCGCGAGCCGACCCTTGAACAGACAACGCCTTCATCAGCCCTACCTGAAACTGGTCATCGCCGCGGGCGCGGCCATCTGCCTGTTCTGCGCCTGGCGGCTGTCCTTAGCGCAGCTCGACTTCCGCTTCCTGGTTCTCGCCCTCGTCACCATCGGCTTCGGCTCCCGCCTCGGCATCGAGTTCTCAAGGCACAAGGTTCAGATCACGGTCTCGGACAGCCTCGTCTTCCTGACGCTGCTGCTCTACGGCACGGAGGCCGCCGTGCTGCTCGCGGCGGCGGAGGCCTTCTGCTCCTCCTTCCGCTTCGCCAGGCTCTGGGTGACGAGGTTCTTCAACCTCGGGCTGCTCGCCATCTCGACCTTCGTCACGGCGAGCGTCATCGGCCACGTCTTCGGCGCGCCCGAGGCCCTGGGGCGCGAGGCCCTCTCGGGCCGTTTCGTCACGGCCGTCGCGCTGATGGGCTTCGTGCAGTTCGTGGTCAACTCAAGCATCCCCGCGTTCCGGCAGTCGATGAAGCTCGACCTGCCCTTCCGGCAGGTCTGGCGCGAGCACTACCTCTGGACTTCGATCACGTACTTCGCGGGGGCCTCGGCCGCCGCGCTGACGGCGCGGCTCGTCGGCGGGCACGGCATCTACGCGCTCTCGGTGCTGGCGCCCCTCGTCGCCGTCATCTACTTCACCTACCAGACCTACCAGAAGCAGTTGCAGGCCACGCTCGCGCAGGCCGAGCAGGCCGAGCGCCACGCCGCGGAGCAGAGGGCCATCAGCCAGCAGTTGCGCGAGAGCGAGGAGCAGTTCCGCAGCTCTTTCGACAACGCCGCGGTCGGCATGGCTCTGGTGGCGCCGGACGGGCGCTGGGTCGAGGTCAACCACTCGCTCTGCGAGATGCTCGGCTACGCGGAGGAGGAGCTGGCCGCGCGAGACATGCAGTCGGTCGTCCACCCCGAAGACCTGGGCGGCCACCTCTCGCAGGTCTACCGGCTGACGCACGGGGCCGAGTCCAACTACATGATGGAGGCGCGGCTCCTGCACCGCGACGGCCGCACGCTCTGGGCGCAGTTGAGCGCCTCGCTCGTGCGCGACGTGAAGGGGCGCCCGCTCCGCCTCGTCTACCAGGTGCAGGACGTGACCGAGCGCCGCGTGGCCGAGCAGCGCCTGCAGCACGCCGCCTACCACGACTCTTTGACGGGGCTCGCCAACCGCGCGCTCTTCGCCGACCACCTGCGGCTCGCGATGGAGCGCGCGCGGCGCCACGACGACCACCTCTTCGCAGTCCTCTTCATGGACTTAGACCGCTTCAAGAACGTCAACGACTCGCTCGGTCACGCGCACGGCGACCTGCTGCTGCTGGCGGTCTCGGAGCGCCTGAAGCGCTGCGTGCGGCCCGAGGATACGGTGGCGCGCTTCGGCGGCGACGAGTTCGCCATCCTCCTCAACGGCATCCGCAACTCGACCGACGCCGTCCGCGCGGCCGAGCGCATCCACGAGGAGATCGCGCTCCCCTTCCCGCTCGGCCACCACGAGGTCTTCACCTCCTCGAGCGTCGGCATCACGCTCTCGTCGCTCGGCTACGGCGAGCCGGACGAGATGCTGCGCGACGCCGACACGGCGATGTACCGCGCCAAGTCGCAGGGCAAGGGGCGCTACGAGCTCTTCGACAAGGTGATGCACGCGCGCGCCGTCACGACGCTGCGCCTAGAGAACGAGCTGCGGCGCGCGGTCGAGAACAGCGAGTTCCGGCTCCACTACCAGCCCATCGTGAAGACGGCCACGGGCCACGCCGCGGGCTTCGAGGCGCTGGTGCGCTGGCAACACCCGGAGCGCGGCCTCGTCCCGCCGGGCGAGTTCATCCCCGCGGCCGAGGAGACCGACCTGATCGTGCCGATGGGCGAGTGGGTGCTCAGGGAGTCATGCTTCCAGATTCGCGAGTGGCAGCGGCAGTTCCCTTCGGACGAGCCGCTCTTCGTGAGCGTCAACCTCTCGGGCAAGCAGTTCACGCAGCGCGACCTGGTCGCGGTGGTCGAGCGCGCGCTGAGGGATTCGGGACTTGAGGCGCGCTGCCTGAAGCTCGAGATCACGGAGACGGCCGTGATGGAGAACGCCGAGGGGGCGGCGGCGATGCTCAAGCGCCTGCGCGAGCTGGGCGTGCAGCTCGGCATCGACGACTTCGGGACGGGCTACTCCTCCCTGAGCTACCTGCACCGCTTCCCCGTCAACACGCTGAAGGTCGACCGCAGCTTCGTCGGCCGGATGGACGAGGCGAACGAGTACCGCGAGATCGTCCGCACCATCGTCTCGCTCGCGCACACGCTCGGCCTGGAGGTCGTCGCCGAGGGCGTGGAGACGCGCGGCCAGCGCGCGCAGCTCGAAGCCCTCTCCTGCGAGTACAGCCAGGGCTTCTACTTCGCCCGGCCGCTCCCGCCCGACAAAATCTTCGAGTATCTCTCGAACGACCGCCAGCCATCCGAGACGTTCGCCGCCGACACCGAAGCGCACCGCGCCGTCGAGCTGGCCGACAACTACTCCATGTGACACCCCGGCGCGGGGCTATCTTCACTCCCCTTGCGCGCGCGGCTTGTCCAGCGAGTTGAGGAACGCGATCAGCTCCTCCTCGGCCCTGTTCGCGCGGCTCGCCCGCGGGACGCCGTCGTCCCTCACCTCGGCCGGCATGCTGTTCACCAACTCCCAGACCGCCGCGCGTTCGTGAATCAGGGGCGGAATGATGACCTTGCCGCCCTCGAAGACCAGTTCGAGCTGGTTGTCTTTGACCTGCCGGCTCACGCGGCCCGCCCTGAGGTGCTTCGTGACGTGGTCGACGTAGTAGAGCTTGCCCCAGGGGAATCTCTTCCCCAGCGCGGCACTGACGCCTTCGGCGTCGAGCGACTTCGCTAGCCCTCGGCGCACGTACGCGCCGAGCAGCGCGATGAGGCCGCAGGGGAAGAGCAGCAGGAACCCGAAGAAGAACAATGCGCCGACGCCGTCCCCGGCCTTCGCGCCCAGCGCGAGCATGACGAGGCCGAGGAGGAGGAAGGCGCCGGGGATGCTGAAAAGAAGTACGTAGGTGAAGATCATCCCCAGCCGCGAGCCGAAGAGACGCCTCACCTCCACGCGCCCCCTGATGTTCTGCCTCGCCCAGTCGGCGACCGGCTGGTTGTAGTATTGGCCCGAGTTCATCCGCAAGCCCTCCGCGTCGACGTCAACTCCACTCGTTCGTTCGGCCGCCCCGGCGTTCGGTGTGCGGCGGAGTATAAGGCACCCGCGTGGAGGGAATCCATCGAGGGCCTCTTCCCCGACCAAAGGATTGGACTTAATCCCGCCGCCTTCTCAAAAGTTATGAATTTCGAATGAAGTGCTTGACGCGGCCCGGGCTCTCGTTTAGTCTCACACACCGTTCATAACCCTTGGTCGTTCATTCCGCTTCTTAAAGGTTCACCTCGCGCGCTAAGAGTCGCAGCTCGGTCAGCTCCCCTGCCGTCAGTCGTCCGCCCAGAGACACACATTCGAAGGAGGCATCCGATGCGCCGTCAAGGTTCCGTGCTGTTCCTGTTGGCCGCCGCCTGCGCGCTCTGCGCCGCGGCTCTGAGCGGCTGCGCCGCGCCGCCGGCCGCCGAGGTCTCGAAGTCCCTCGCCCCCGCCGGGTCGTCCGCCGCGCCGGCCGAAGGGAAGATACCCGTCACGACCTCTTCGGAGGAGGCGAGGAAGGAGTTCCTGCAGGGCCGCGACATGCAGGAGAGACTGCTGGCGCAGGACTCGATTCAGCATTTCGACAAGGCCCTCGCGCTCGACCCGAACTTCGCGCTGGCCGAGCTGGGCCGCGCCAACGCCTCCCAGACCGCGAAGGAGTTCTTCGAGCATTTGCAGAAGGCCGTCGACCTGTCGGGCAAATCTTCCGAAGGCGAGCGGCTGCTCATCCTCGCCACGCAGGCGGGCGCCAACGGCGAGGCCCTGAAGCAGAAGGAGCAGCTCGACAAACTCGTCGCCGCCAACCCCAACGACGAGCGCGCGCACTTCCAGTTGGGCGGCTACTACTTCGGCCAGCAGGACTTCGCGCAGGCCGTCCAGCACTACAGGAAGGCGACCGAGCTGGCGCCGAACTACTCGCCCGCCTATAACATCCTCGGCTACGCCTACCGCCAGCAGGGCGACTACGCGAATGCCGAGCAGGCGTTCAAGAAGTACATCGAGCTGATCCCGAACGACCCGAACCCTTACGACTCGTACGCCGAGCTGCTCCTCAAGATGGGCCGGTACGAAGAGGCAATCGCGCAGTACCGCAAGGCGCTCTCCATCGACCGCAACTTCGTCAACTCGCACAACGGCATCGCCGCCGCGCTGCTCTACTCGGGCAAGCCCGAGGAGGCCGCGGCCGAGCTGAAGGCCATCAGCGACGGCGCGCGCAGCGACGGCGACCGCCGCACGGCGCTCTTCGGCATGACGGTCGTGGACGCCGACGGCGGGAAGCTCGACAAGGCGCTCGCGGAGGCGGAGCAGCAGTACGCGCTCGGCGAGAAGATAGGCGACGTGGCGGCGATGACGGGCGACCTGCAGCTCAAGGGGAACATCCTCGTCGAGATGGGCAAGTACGACGAGGCGAAGGCGCAGTTCGACAAACTCCTCAAGATGACCGAAGAGTCCGCGCTCTCGCCGGAGATCAAGAACAACACGCGGCGCTTCCACCACTACAACCTCGTCACGGTCGCTCTTGGGAAGAAGGACTTCGCCGGGGCGAAGGCGGAGGCGGAGGAGTACCGCAAGGGGGCCGAGGAGTCGAAGAACCCGAACCAGTTGAAGCTGGCGCACGAGCTGGCCGGCATGATCGCGCTGGCCGAGAAGGACTACGACAAGGCCCTCGCCGAACTCCAGCAGGCCAACCAGCAGAACCCGCAGAACCTCTACCGCCTCTCGCAGGCGTACCGGGGCAAGGGCGACGGCGCCAAGGCCAGGGAGTTCGCCTCGAAGGCCGCCGCCTTCAACTCCCTCCCCCAACTCAACTACGCCTTCGTCCGGACGAAGGCCCAGAAAATGGCCTCGGACATGAAGGGTTAAAACAGTTCACCACAGGGACACAGAGACACAGCTTGGAGCAGATACCGCATCAAGCTATGTCTCTGTGGTTACCTCCAGCTTACGGACAGTTGCTCAGAACAGTGTAATGCGGCCCGTCGTCCACCGCGGCGGCGCCGTTCTGTGAGTTGGGTACGGTGACCGTCGCCGTGGCGGTGCCGACGTTGCCCGAGGCGTCGGCCACCTTGAGCGTAATCGTGTAGACCCGCCCGTTGCCGCCGCCCACGCGCTCCGCGCGCAGCTTCAATGACTTGCAGTCGGCCGCAACCACGATGTCGTTCAGAGTGCTGCCGTCCCCGCCGCTGTTCTCGAGCTCGTCGCTCGTCACCTTCTTAATCCGCACGCCGCCGACGCCCACGCCCGCGTCACAGTTATCGACCGCGCCCGCGACCAGGTCGTTGACGCTGAAGGTCTGGTACTTGTGATTCGGGGGCCACAGCGTGACGGAACCGCCGGTCGTAATCTTCGGCGCCTGCGTGTCGTTGACGGTGACGGTGAAGCTACAGGACGGCCCGGCCGTGCTCGTGCAGGTGACCGTCGTCTCGCCCACGCCGAAGAAGGAGCCGGAGGGGTGGTCGCAAGTGACCGTGCCGCAGCCCGCGCCCGCAGGCTCCGTGTACTCGACGACCGCGCCGCACTCGTTCGGGTCGTTCGAAACTTCCACGTCACCCGGACACGCCAGGCTGCAAAGAGGCTGGAGTTCGAAGGCGCCGATGTCCGTGCCGTCGCTGGTCGCGGCGTCGGCGACGCCCGGGTCGTTGTAGGTGCGCGGCCGTCCGCGCTGGTCGAACGAGGCGCCGGCCGCCACGCCCGCGTCGATGGCCGGGCTGCCGGGCGAGAGCGCCATCGTCTGAGTCGGCCCGCCGTTGTCCGCCAGGGCCATTAACGACGGGTTGACGCCGGTCAGGTCGCCCGTCCCCGTAAAGCCCGTCGCCTCGGTCGCGTTGCCGACGAGGTTGTGGCCGTTGCTGGTGACGTTGCCGTCCACGTCTGGGCCTGGGACGGGTGCGCCCGTGGCGTCGCCCGTGCCGTTGGCGGCCGTGTTGTTGGCGATGATCGTGTTCTCCAGAGTCGCCGCGCCGGGGCCGACGCGGATGCCGCCGCCCGTGCCTTCCGCGACCGGGCGCGCGGGCAGGCTCACTCCCGGTTGGTTCACGCCGCTGTTGCCGGCCTGGGCGCTGTTACCGCTGATCGTCCCGTGCTTGATGTTAACGGTGGTGCCCATATTCTGGTTGGTAATCGCGCCGCCCTGCGCGACGCCGCCGGCTCCGTGCTGGCTGCCGCTGCAGGTTCCACCGTTAGTCTTTCCGCCGTCGCCGCCGTCACCTCCCTTGACGGAGTTGTTCGCGAAGGTCGCGGTGTTGACGGTCAGGCTGCCGTTGTCGGCCAGGATCGCGCCGCCGCGGGCGGCCCCGCCGTCGAGCGCGATGTGGCCGCCGAAACAGTCCGGCCCGAACGCGTCGCCGCCGCGCCCGCCGGTGGCGGTGTTCGAATCAAAGGTCGAGTTGGTCACCGTGGTGTTAGCGAAACTGTAGAGGCCGCCGCCGCCGGCCTCGCCGCCGAAGTTGCCCCCGTTCTGTCCCGTCCCGGCGTTCCCCCCGGTCGCGGCGCAGCTCTCGAAAGTCGAGTTGTTGATCGTCACCGTGCCGGTGCCGGCGTACGCGCCGCCGCCGTGCGCACGGCCGCCGCCGCCCCCGTTCTGCTGGTTGCCGGGGCCGTCGCCGCCTTCGCCTCCCGTCGCGTGGCTCGAAGTGATTTTGGAGCCGCTGATGTTGAGCGCGACGCCCGTGAAGTAGATCGACCCGCCCTTGGCGGCCCCCGCGTTCCCGTTGTTGAAGTTGCCGCCGTCTCCGCCCAGCGCGGAGTTTGAAGTCAACGTGCTGCCGGCGATGTTTACGTTGCCGGTCGCCCCGATGCTGGCGAGTCCGCCGCCCAGGGCCTCCAGTGCGTTGGGTTGGTTGACCTGCGAGTCGCCCTTGCCGAGCACCTGGCACGACTGGAGCGTGACGTTCGTCAGGCTCACGGTGCCGCCGCCGTTAATCGCGACCCCGTTGACGTCGATGCCCGCCCCGTTGAGGATGCACCCGCCCGCGCGCGTCGAGTTCTGTGCCGCGGGGTTAGTGCTGGCTCCGCTGCCGCCGTCGTCGGCGGCCTGGCCGTTCTGTATGACGAGGTCTTGGAAGGTGACGGCGACGCCCGGCCCCGTGATTTGAAACGCGCGGTCGTGCGCGGTGCCGACGTTCAGCCCGGAGGCGTCGATGATTGACGCGCCCGGCCCCGCCGAGCCGCCGCCGACAATCGTGACCGGGTGGAGCGTCGTGTTGATGTCGAGGTCGCCCGTCGACGCCGCGTTCTCCTGCGCCGCGTTGGTCAGCGTCAGGTTGTAGGTGGTGGAAGGCTGCAGGTTGATGGTCACGGGCAACGCGCCGGGGGCGGCGTTCGCGTTGATGACGGCGCCGCGCAGGCTGCAATCGTTGGGCGCGTTCGTGCAGGCCGTGGCGGAGGCCGTGTCGTCCGAACGGTCTACGTCGAGCGTCGTCGCGAACGGCAGCAGCAGGTTGAAATTCCTGGGGACAACGCGCGGAGTTGCCGCGTGTCGGTCAGGGGAACTCGAAGATGCGCTTCGCGTGTACGTCAGAGCCGCCCCGACCACGAAGACGAGCGTTAACAGCGACCAAGCGACTTTTATCCTCATTGTCATGCTCCAACCTTTTGAAGTTAGCCGTTTGAACTTGCCGGCCACGGAGAGGCGTGTGGTCGGACTGCTACCGGTGGCGAATGGCACCGTCGATGAGCCGTGCGTGTCGGTGGGCGGGCGGAAAGATATGCCGGGGCCGTGTGGATGTCAATAGCGGGGGGCGCGTTCGATCAATTCATGAAAGCGGGGGCAACCGCCGAGCCGGCCATACCTGCCGCAGGCATCGCCCCGCAGCACGCCGTTGTCAGGTGCGGTGTAACCAGGGGACGATCTCCTTAAGCTTGATGATTCCTAAGATGATTAAAGCGCCTATCGCCGCGGCGAGTATCAGGCAGGAGCCCCAGGCTATGACGCCGCCGCCCGTCTCGGGCTGAGTCAAAACCCTCCCGCCCGCGTCCCTCAGGGACTCTGGGAGGCCCCGCCTCCTCAGCTCCTGCGCCACCTCGACAGGGTACTCCGACAGGGCGGCCAGCCTCGCGCCGCGCGGGAGTAGCCGGTAGAAATCGTACGGCCCGGTCTTTCCATACTTACGAAGGAAGGTGCCGACCGCCTGCTCATACTCGGGCCTCCTGACCCCCGACAGGAAGAGGAACTTGCCGGCTTCGGGCAGGTCGCCCATCCGCAGCAACACGGCCCCCAGCATTTCGAACAGCTCGACGTGATAGCCGGCCTGCGGGAGCGTGCCTTGCAGAATCTCTTTCGCACGCCAGAGGTTACCCGCGGCCAACTCCCTTTCCGCTTTCTCTAAGGTACGCATCCGGTGTCATTCGTTAGAGGATTGCGCCGGCAGAGGAATGACTTCCTTTCGCCCGTTCTGCCTGAACCGCCTGGCGAGCCACACGTAACGCCTCCGCGTGAACCGCATCAGCTGGCCGTCGCCCTCCCACCTCCTCTGCGGCAGACTTCGCGCCGGCTGCCCGTGCGTCAGGCGCCCTTGTTCTTCTCGTCCCAGATCATCGGCTCCCACAACTCCATCTTGTTCCCCTCCGGGTCCATGACCCAAGCGAACTTCCCGTTCTCATGCGACTCGGGGCCTCCGACGACTTCGACCCCGTCCGCGCGGAGCTGCGCGATCAGCTCGTCGAGGTTGTCGACGCGGTAGTTGATCATGAACGGGGAGTCGCTGGGGCTGAACCACTGGCTCTCCGGTTCCGCGACGTGCCACACGGTGAGTCCCTTGTCCTCGGCCTTGTCATCCGGCCACCTCAGGACGGCGCCGCCGAAGCTCTCCAGCGGCATGCCCAGGTGCTTCTGATACCACGCCGCGAGCGCGGCACGGTCTGTCCTGCTCTTAAAGAAGACGCCGCCGATCCCTGTCACTCTTGCCATTCATCGCCTCCATCCGCACGAATTTTCGAACCTCACAGCCGCCCGACGCCCGGCCTCACCCACCGCACTACACATTTGAATTACATGAAAGCCGTTGCGTCGCGGGTCGGGTGCAGGCCGTTGGCAGGTTGCCGCTTGAGTAAATATTATGGGCAACACACCGACGCAGGATGTTACTCGAACGGGTCTTTTTCGACCACGGCATCTCTTTCAGTACAATTAACCGCCAACACCTTATCTTTTTCATGTCCCCGATACTCTGCTGGATAATCTGTCGAGCGATAGCCGTCAGACTTCGTTATCACTCCTCTTTCGTAGCCCTTAATTTGACACCTGACTAACAACTCTTTCTTTTCAATTTTATTCATGTTCTCGCCTACTCGATAAGGTGCAAACCCGCGTTCAAATTCACAATAGACACCTTCGAATTGGACGACCGCATCCCCGAAAACGTCTCTACTCCTATCGAAAGGCAGCGTCTCCTTATGCCAGCCCTGAAGATGCGTTTCTGATACTAGTAAGACGTATTTATCAAGCTGACTCTCCGGGTGATACCAACGTTGCGCGTTCCTTTCCGTCTGCCTAAGTCCATCTTTCACCACCTCGCCGACCAGGCCGCGGATCATGACTACTTTACCTATATACTGTTTGCTTGCCCCATCTCTATTCGTTTTGAAAGCCTCCAACAAATCCGCAACTGTTACCGTCTCGTCGGCCGGCAAATTGCGCTTCGGTGTTTCTGAATCCTCACCGACGAATCTGACGCCGTATCCCGTTCCACGATTAATCCACCCGTCGTAGAGCAAAGCACATAAGAATGCCGCCCCGACCACGCACAGTATTTTAATTATGTTCTTTCGAGACATGACCAGTAGGCCCGCACGGCTTCAGTCTTTGGTCTTACCGCAAGCTTTAACATATTCATTTTTCACCGCCTCAAAATCGTAGAGCGCTTTAAAATCTGACGAGGAATAATCATGCCCTACTACGGACACGTCCCCCTCTTCATATTGTCCGAGTTTTGTTAACGCGTCGTTGAGCTTCGTCTTCTGTACTTGATTAACGGCTTCATCGGTTGAACCGCATTCACCTAATGAGGGCAGTTTCTTAACTCTCTCATACTCTCCCCACCACATGGCCCTCTCTATCGGTTTCCATTCGTCTCGGCTATTTAACAGGTTCGAGTACCCGACGTAATCACACGTCAGCTCCCTACTGAGAGCGAACGATTTTCCGATCTCATATCCGACGAGCGACCCGAGCACAGCGTATATCACAAGTTTGACCTTCGAGCTTGATGTCAGCCCACGCCCCGATGATTCGCCGACGTAAGCGAACACTTCTCTTACAGTCCAGATAGATGCCGCGCCGCCGGCGCCGCCGGCACCCACCAGGAATGAATTGATAATTTCCTTGTCGGATAATATGGCGGGTTCGATTGGCGACGTACCTTCAGGCAGACTGTCTTTGAAATCCATAGCGTGAACTACATTACCGTCGATCTCATAACGGTACTCATTACTCGGGCAAGCATAAACGATCTGCATTCTCCATTCTCTATCCCGGACTAATTTGAAATCATTTTTATGTGACTTAAGTAAGTCCGCGCGCAACCGTTCCGGCGAATACCTAACAGACCGCCCCCTCATATAGCCGACAAACATAAAAACAGAGAAGAAAGCAAAAAAGACCATCCATAAATCTTTCTTCGTGATTTCCGGCAAGCCCTTTTTCTTATTCTTCGTCATACGCCTCACTACCCTTTCACTTATGTGGAAATCTGACGCCTGCCTCGGCTCCACGCGTCCCGGCTTACCCCTGCCGGAACTCTGCCCACGGCCCCGCGCTCTTCCGCAGCAGGAACTCCGAGTGCCCCCGCACCACGTAGTCCTTCAACTCCCCGACGACCTCGTACCCCAGTCGCCGGTAGAGCTTCGCCGCCCCGCCGTTGAATGACGAGACGCACATGAATACATTCGGGCTCTCGCGGAAGATGCGCTCTTCGGCCCAACGGATGAGCCTGCTGCCGATCCCCTGCCCGCGGCGCCGCGGGTGCACGCACACCGTCTGGATGTAGCCCGCGAACGGCCCCGCCATGTTGATGATCAGGAAGCCCGCGACCGCCCCGCCGAGCCGGGCGACGTAGACCTCTTTCGATTGATCGCCGACGGTCTGTAAGCAGGCCTCGTAATTGCGCCCGAGCGTCAGCCACGGGTCGGTGTCGGCCATCATGCGGGCGCAGTCCTCAGTCTCCGACGCGCCGGCGAGCGGCCTGATCTCAAGGGTGTCATTGGCCGAAGGCGTCATTGATCTTCATCACCGCCACAGCAGCAGCGCAATCTCTACCAACGGAAACACCGCCGCGGCCAGGAGGACGGCGGCCAGCAACTTCAGGCCCCAGTGAAGTCGGTGGTAGGCGAAAAGCAGCGACACCGAGATGAAGAACAGCCCGGCGCAAATCGCGGGTATCGCGAAGAACAGCTCGATGTACCCGTGCGGGGAAGGCCGGGCGAGCCAGAACAGGAAGGCCCCGCCGGAGGCGAGCAGCAGGCCGAAGGCGAGACCTACGTAGTTCAACGCGGGGAATTCGGCCAGTGACTGTTTGATGCCCATACCGCCCTCTGTAGAGTAGGGGTCTCAAGCCCGGCACCGCATGTCTGATTGTACATGAGAGCCTTCGTGTCGGCGGTCGGGCGCAGGCCGTCGTTCGGCGGCGGCTACCAGTTCGATTCCCCTGTGTCGCGAAATATCGTGTGCTGATGTCCGTAGCCGGATAGGGCAAGGATTCGCTGAAAGGCCGCGCGCAGGCCGTCCGCCTCTTGCCCCCGGAACCCGCTGCACTGGGCTTGGATGGTGAAGGTCTGTGTCCGGCCGTTGACGGCCACACGCATGGTGCTCATAACCCAGGTGTCGGACGAATCGGGAACGCCCTCGACCCGGGGCGCTCGCTCCGGGACGCCGAGGAGGGCGAACGCGCTCACGAGCGAGTCCGCGTCGGGTCGGGTCACAGGCCCCTGGTACTGAGCCCAGCCCGCCGACTGAGACTCGCGGGCGAGGACGACCGCCCGGCCGTCGGCGATAAATCCCGGCTCCATGTAGCACGCGCGCAGCCAGCCGAAGAGGTACGGCGAACCGACGCCCGTTCGTGGGCCGACTGCCTCTGTCCAGTCGACCTCAACCATCGTGATCTCCTGCTGCATCCCTCTATCCTACTCGCCTTCCAGAGTCGCCTCGAAGCCGTATGCCACAAGCTCCTCGTAGGAAGCGCCCGGCGCTGTCATCACATGCCGACGCTCAGACCGCCCGAACTTCGGCGAGCCGCCCGACCGCGTGCTCGTCGTCCCAGCAGACGGCCGCCTCCCACGCGGCCGACGCCTGCGCGGCGATGTCGTAAGCGCCTTCGTCGAGCCCGGCGGCGTTGTGGGGCAGCGCCAGGTCGAGGTCGGGGACGTCGACGTGCGCCTCGTCCCAGTCGATGAGCGCGACCCGGTTCGCGGTCACGCGGACGTTGCGCGGGTTGGGGTCGCCGTGGACGACGCACGTCTCGCGCCCACTGAGCCGCGCCCACGCCGCGCGGCACCGGGCAACGCCCTCCCGCGGCATCGCGCCGAGGTCGACCTTCGTCCCTGTCTCTGCGTGCAGGAGGTCAATCGACGAACGCCACCCCGGGCGTTGCGGCCAGCCGCGCGTCAGCCGGTGGAGTCGGCGGAGCGTGTCGGCCACGCGGCGCCAGTCGGCCTCCGTCTCGGGCGGCCCGCCCTCCACGTAGGTCATCACCACCAGGCCGCCTGCGAACGAACGGCCGTCCTCCGTCGGGATCGGCACCGGCACGGCCATGCCTTCGCGGTCGAGGTGCCGGAGGAGTTCGGTCTCCCACGCGAGGTCGGCGTCGCCCCTGGCACCGAGGCGGCCGACCGCGAGACGCCCGTAGACGCGCACGCTCCACACGTCGTTGGCGACCCCGCCGGCGAGCGGCTCGACGCGGGCGGCGTCGGCGCCCCACTGCCCGAGTGCCTCCCATCCCACAGGCCGCATCATGGTCTCCAATCCGTCCGGCTAACGCCCTGCCTCACCCGCCGCCCCGCACGTCATGAGGTTTAATCAAGAGCGCCAGGGCGTATTCGGCAACAAAGAGCAGGGTGCCGCCCAGGATTAGCACTCCCCACCCGCCGAGGATGCCGAAGTCGAACAGGGCCAGAGTCGCGCCGCCGACTACGAGGTGCAGGCAATCACGGAACAGACGTTTCCGCCTGAGCCCGCGCTTGCGCGAATACTCGCTCTCGGGTGTGCGCCTCCACGCCCGGACGGCGTGGAAGCATAAGCCGAGCACGCCGGAGCCGATCAGGAGATACGAGTAGATTTTAGCCAGCATGTCCGGCATCCGCAGCCTCCCCGCTCATGGTCAGCGAAGCCGTCTAACGCCCGGCACCACCCGCCCGCACACCCGACGATGATGCGAGCCTCGCTTCAGCGGGTCGGGTGCGTGCCGTTTTTAGCCCGCCCGCTATGTCGCGTTTCGGTTCGGAGACGTAGTAGTCGTAGCTGCCGTCGCGGTAGGGGTCGCCGCCGAGGCCCGCGCCCGAGACGGCCTGGATGAAGTGGTACGTGTGCGTCCTTCGTCGCGTCAGCGGCGAAGGACGCACAGCCCACACGTAACTATTCCGCCGTGCGTGTGGACGAGACGACCTTGACCTTCCAGTTCTCCAGCGGCGTGCCCTGCGTGCGGAGGTTGGAGGTCAGGTAGTAGAGCCTGCGCGTGGCCGCGGAGTCGGGCGCCTGCGTGAAGCGGTCGTGGAGGTAGTGGGGCGGGATGCTCTGGTAGTAGAGCGTCGCGCTCACCCTCACGTTCCTCGGGTCGACGCCCGGCGGCAAAACTATCTCGTAACGCACGAGGCTCGTCCCGCTGCCGTCCTCGTAGCGCGGGTCGCCCCAGACCTTCTCCGCGTGCGTCGGCTCCAGGAACTCTTTCGGGATGACGCCACGCCCGTCCGGCCCCGAAGGCCCCTGCTCCGTCCAGCCGAACGGGAGCAGGCGGTTGTCCTTGATCACGAAGTCGCGCCGGATGAAGCTGCTCGTGATAAGGCAGTCGGCGTTCAGGTCTATCTCCTCGTAAACTTGCGCCTGATCCTGCCGCGTGATTGGGAAGCGCGTCCCCCAGAAGTGCGGCTGGTACTGCTGCGGCGTCACGTCCCTGCACTGCGCGGGGTAGTCCGAGCGCTCCGGCTTCCGCCCCGGCCCGTACGGTTCGAAGAGTTCCGAGGGCAGGGGCTTTCCGCCTTCGCCGTCCGTGATGACGCCGAGCGAGTCCGTGCAGCCCGAGCACCAGACCGTGCGCTCCTTCCCGCCGCCCGTGTCCACGACGCGCACTTCGAGGAAGCCGCGGCGGAAGCCGACGCCGCTCGGGAAGCGGTGGCCCGCCTTGTTCGTGACGAGCACCTCGGCCGTCAACTTCCGCCCGCTGACCTGGAAGGGCGAGAGGCTCACGTCGGCGGTGGAGTTCGCCGCCTGCTCGACGAAGGCGTCGATGGCGTTCGGCAGGTTGTCCGCGACCGGCTGCATGTAGTCGTTCTGCCGCAGGCCGAGAATCGGGTTCGAGAGAAGGTTCGCGCCGTTGGCGTAGCCGCGCTCCATGTACTGCCGGAACATCTCGAGCAGTGGGACATTCAAGCCCTGTAGCTGGTGGCGCGCGTAGCCGCTCTCGCGGATGCGGACGTGCGTCTTCTCGGGCGGGAGCCGCCCCTCGGTCGCGGGATACCGGTCGTCCTCGACGGCCGCGATGGGCTGCTGGATGAGCGGCACTGCGAGCGTGCCCGCGGCGTTCCGGTAGCTCGAACGCATGTGGCACTCCTGGCAGGTCTGCGCGCGCGGGCCGCCGCCGTATTCGTTCTGGTAGCCGCTGTTCAGCCACTCAAGGTAGGTCAACTGTTCGAGGCTGCTGTGCGTCAGGGGCTGCGGCTGATTCGCGGCGTTGCGCGGCGCGGGCTGCTTCCAGTCCACGACCGGCAGGTTGATGGTGTGGCAGCTCCCGCACATCCGCGCGCTCCTGATGTATGGGTCGTGCTTCGGCTTGACGGCGAGCGAGTTGTTCATGGGGTCTGTGACGATCTCGTCGTCCTTGAAAGGCCCGTACAGCTCGCCCGGCTCGCCGACCGTGAACTCGCCGGTGATGGCCTTCTCCAGAAAGTGCGTGAGCGTCCGCGGCTCGTCCTGCACGATGCGGTGGCAGGCCATGCAGCTGATGCCGTCGCGCGCCAGCGCCCCGTACTTGAAGTTGGGGTCCGATTCGTCGGTGATGTAGACGAAGTCGCGCTGGAAGTTCCCCTTGCCCACGCCGCCGTTGTCCGCGTCGATGGTGCGCTTGCCCATCACGCCGTGGCACTTGAAGCAGGTGTTCTCCAACATCCGTATCTGCGCTTCGGCGTTCGGCCGCGTCTTCAGAAAGGCGATCTCGCTGTCGAGCTGCGCGTAGAAGACCGGGTCGCGCCCGGCGAGTCCCATCGGCGACCAGCGCCACTCCGCGAACGGCGAGACGTTCATCGAAGGGGTCGTGCCGTCCGTCTGCGTCAGGCCCTCGTAGAGCATCACGTTGCCGCTGTAGACGATGCCGCTGTGGCAGCCGACGCACGAGTCGGAGGTGAGGAACGGCTGCGTCGGCTTGCCGTCCGCGCCCGCGCGCGCCCAGACGTGGTCGAAGGATTCGCCCGGCAGCCTCTTCGGGTCGTGCACGGGCTTAATCGAGTCGTAGAAGGAGACGAACTTCGGGTCGGGCGTCGACGCGGGGACGGGCGGCGGCGCGATCCTGACCTGAACGTGCCGCTCCTCAGTGTCGCTCTTGGCGGGGTCGTGGTGCACGGCCGGCGTGTAGGCCGTGTGGCCGCCGGTCACCCTGCACGGCGGGGGCGGCGTGGGCGTCGGGGCCGGCGGCGGCGCGGGGGCGTAGAACCAGGAGTTGTCGTCGTAATAAGTCAGAGGCTCGCCCGGCTGGTCTTTGATGTTCGAAAGTGCGCTGAAGGTCAGCTCCCTCTCGGCCGTCGAGTGGCAGCGCACGCAGTAGAGGCCGAAGCCGGCGTTGCGCATGGCGAAGGGCGGGTCGTTGTTGTCGGCGCACTGCTTGTCCCAAATCTCCGCCCAGTACCAGCCGTCGGCCGAGCCCTGTTTGTCCTTAATCATGACCGTCCAGTCGGCGACCGTCGGCGGCGCGTCGAAGCGGTAGCGGCTCGCGGGCGCGGGGTACTGCTCCTTGACGATGACGGCGCCGTCGGGGATGGAGCCCTTGCGCCCGCCTTTGAGCCAGCGGAAGACCTCCGGCGAGTAGTAGATTTTGACCGCGGGGTGGACGCCGTAGTAACTCCCTTTGACGTAAGGCCCCGTGTCGCGGACGCCCTTGTCCTCCGCCCAGCCGAGCTTCGTGTACTGGCGGCACTGTAGGAAGCGCGCGAGCTGTTCCTGATACTGCGGCATGCGCGCGGGCAGGAACGTGCTCGGCAGGGGCAAGGCGGGGACGTTCCGGCAGTCGTCCTCGGCGGCCTTCGCGACCGGCTGCTGTGCGCGCGCGCCGCCGAGCATCTGGGGCAGGGCCGAGAGAATCGAGCAGCCGCCGAGGAGGCAGGCGAGCACCAAGAGCTTTATGCGACGGGACATCGTATACGCTCCTTTAGCAGTTGATTGAGAAGGATTAACCACAAAGGATTAACCACAGAGACACAGGGGCACGGCTGGTTGAGTAATGGACTCAAAGCTGTGCCTCTGTGTCTCTGTGGTGAAATCCCTCCGCATATCCTAAGCTTCGGCGGCGCGGTCGGCGCTGACGGCGGCGCCGATGAGGGCGGTGACGTCGCTGGTCGGGATGACCTCGAAGGAGCTGCCCTGCAAGGGGCTCATCTTGACCATCTCGTGCAGGTACTGGTCGAGGAGGTTCGGCTGCACGTGGCCGGCGTTGGGGCCGGAGACGTAGAACTTGCCGGGGCCGTCGAGGTGCACGCTCGTCGCCGTCCCGGCCGCGATGGCGCGGTGCCACAGCTTTAAGAACTCCGTGCAGCGCGCGTCGCCGGCCGCCGCCTGCTCGAAGACCTCCTCGGGTTCGAGGTCGAGGAATCGCAGGCGCATCGCGCGGTGGCCAACGATGCCCTCAAGGTGGCCGACGCCGCCGCACCCGCAGAAGTTCTCCTTCGGGTCGAGCGTGACGACGGTGTGCCCGCCCTCCGAGAAGCCGCCGGCCTGCGGGTAGCGCCCGAGGCCCACCCCGACGCCGAGGAACCAGACGCGGACGAGCTTGTCCAACTGCCCGCGCGTGGCGGCCACGCCCGCCGCCAGTGCGGCCGCGTCGTTGAGGACGTGGACGCGCGCGCCGATTCCCTTCTCGACGAGGAGCGCGCTCAGAGACTCCGCCACGTTCAGCCCCTTCGTCTGTTTCAAGTTCGGCGAGTCTTCGACCAGCCCGCCGCGGTTGATGCCGGGGAAGCCGACGCCGACCGCGCCGATTTCGTGCCCGCGGCCGGCGGCCTCGACCTCGTCCGCGACGCGCCGGACGATCTCTTCGGCCGGCATCCCTTCGAGCACGTCGCGGAAGTCGCCCGCGTCGGGGAAGCGCCGGATGGCGCCGGCCAGCTCGTCATTCTCCAACAGGCCGACGGCGATGTGCTCAGTGACCAGCGCCCCGATTGTGTGTCCCATAGAAGCCTCTTAAAGTGAGAAAGAGTTCACCACAGAGACACAGAGACACAGCTAAAACACAGCTTCGTCTTTAGTCCTCTCCAAGCTGTGTCTCTGTGTCTCTGTGGTGTCTGTTCTCACATCCACTCAACTTGAACCGTCTTTAGCCGAATCTCGTCAGCTTGTTCAGCCCGTTGAACGCCGCCGCCTTGTAGCACTCGGCCAGCGTCGGGTAGTTGAAGACGGTGTTGACGAAGTAGTCCACCGTCCCCTTCAAGGTCATCACCGCCTGCCCGATGTGCAGAATCTCCGAAGCGCCCTCGCCGATGATGTGGACGCCCAAGACCTCTTTCGTGTCGCGGTTGAAGATGAGCTTCAGGCGGCCGGTCGTGTCGCCGCGAATCTGCCCGCGCGCGATCTCGCGGTAGTAGGCGACGCCGACTTCATAAGGCACGTCCTCGTCCGTCAACTGCTCTTCGGTCTTCCCGACGAAGGAGATTTCGGGGATGGTGTAGATGCCGTAAGGGTAGCTGGCCGGGTCGGTCTGCACCCTCGCGCCGAGGGCGAGCCCGGCCGCGATGCGCCCCTGCTCCATCGAGACGGACGCGAGGCTCGGGAAGCCGATCACGTCGCCGACGGCGAGGATGTGCGGCTGTTTGGTGCGGTACTGCTCGTCGACGCTGATGCGGCCGCGCGGGTCGGCCTCCAGCCCGGCGGCGGCCAGGTTCAGGTCGTCCACGTTCCCCTGCCGGCCGATTGAGTAGAGCAGGGCGTCGCCAGAGATTCGCTTGTTACTTTTCAGGTTGGCGACGACCGTCCCGTCCGCGGACGCCTCGACGCTCGCGACCTCTTCGTTGAGGCGGAGCGTGACGCGGTTGTCGCGCAGGTGGTAGCAGAGCGCCTCGACCATCTCCGAGTCCACGAAGCCGAGCAGGCGCGGCTGCTTCTCGATTAGGATGACGCGGACGCCGAGCGCGGCGAACATCGAGGCGTACTCGACCCCGATGACGCCGCCCCCGACGACGATGAGCGTCTTCGGGATGCTTTCGAGCGAGAATATCTGGTCGCTGTTGATGATCGTCCGGCCGTTGATGGGGACGAGCGGCGACTCGGCGGGCCTCGTGCCCGTCGCGATGACGATGGTGCCGGCCTCGTAGTCGGACTGCCCGCGCGAGTTCTGGACGCGGAGGTGGTTGGCGTCGATGAAGCTGGCCGAGCCGGGCAGGACTTCGATGCCGTTGCGCGAGAGCTGCGCGGTCGTCACGTCCACCTCGGTCTTGATGACCTGCTGCACGCGGAAGGAGAGGTCTGCGACCGTGATCTTCTCCTTGACGCGGTAGCTCATCCCGTAGATGCCCTGGTACTGGTAGCCCGACAGGTGCATCACGGCCTCGCGCATCGACTTGCTCGGGATGGTGCCGGTGTTGATGCAGGCGCCGCCCACCACCTCGCGCTTCTCCACGAGCGCGACGCGCTTCCCCAGCTTCGCCCCCTGGATGGCGGCGCGCTGCCCCGCGGGGCCGGAACCGATGACTAAGAGGTCGTAAGTCTGCATGGCTTTATCGCCTCGACCCTGACGTTTATCCAGAGAAGGAATTTACCACAGAGACACAGAGGCACAGCTTTGAAGTCAACCTGCTTCAAGCTGTGCCTCTGTGTCTCTGTGGTGAATCTTTTTTACCTTCACTCGAATCCTTAAAAAGAGAACTTCAAATGAAACTGCAAACGGCGCCCGGGCGTGAGGGTCGAGGTCGCCCGTCCGAAGCCGGGGGCTTCGAGGTAGCGGACGGGGACGCCGAAGTTGGCGCGGTTCGTCAGGTTAAAGACCTCGGCGCGGAAGACGAAGCTGCGCGACTCGTCGAGGCGGAACGTCCTGATGACGGCGACGTTCGTGTCGAGGTAGCTCCCGGCGCGGAAGGTGTTGCGCCCGACGCGGCCGTCCTGACCCAGCGGCGCGCGCAAGGTCGAGAGGTCGTCGGTCGTCAACCGCAAAGGCTGTCTGCGGTCGCCCGTCACTTCGAGGCCGCTCAGGTTGTCGAGGCGGTCGGTGAGGTTGCCGTCGAGGTTCACGTCGAAGATGGAGTTGACGGTGAAGGGCTGCCCCGTCTGGAACTGCGCCGTGCCGGCGACCTGCATGTTGTTGAAGACGAGGCGCGCCGCGTGACTCTCGAACACGGGGAAGTCGTAGACGGCGTGCGCGGCGAAGCGTTGGCGCGCGTCGAAGTTGGCGGGGCCGCGCTCGCCCGCGAGGGTTCGGCTGTTCTGCGGCAGGGCGGGCGCGCCCGCCAGCTCGAACACGTCCGACACGTCGTCCAAAACCTTCGAGAGCGTGTAGCCGGCGCGGTACAGCAGGCGCGAGCGCAGACGCCCGCGCAGCTCAAGTTGCAGCGCGTCGTAGCGCGACGTGGCCGTGTTCTCGAAGAACTCGACGCCGCCGACCTGCGGCACGGGGCGCCCGCCGACGAACGCCTGCCCCTGCCCGTTGGCCCGTTGTCCGATGGTCGTGCCCGGCTGGATGGCGACGCCGAAGAACTGCGGCTGGAAGCGGCCCTCGCCCTGGATGTTGATGTCGAAGGAGCGCAAAAGGGAGACGGCGTTCGTGCCGAGGTTCGGCGTCGTGAAGCGCGGCAGGTTGCGCGCCTGCGTGCCGACGTACGCGGCCGAGAGGAACGTGTCGCGCCCGAAGCGCTGCTCGAAGGAGAGGGCGTAATGGTGCGCCTCGGGCGCGTCGAGCCTGCGCGCGGGCAGCGTACTCTCGACGCCGCTCGCGCCGGGCAGGACGCCGCCCGCGCTCGCGAGCAGGTTGATGCGCGCGAGGTGATCCGTGAGCGGGACGCGCGGGTCGAGCGTGTTGAGCGTGCCCGGCAGGACGAGCCCGAGGTTCGGGTTCGAAGGGTTCAGAAGCCCGAGCGGCACGAGCGGGAACAGAAGGTTGCCGAAGCCGCCCGCCGTGTTCACCGTGACGAAGTTCGGGAAGACGTTGCGCGACTGGCTGACGACCGCGCCGAGAATCTGGTCGTTGAAGCGGCCGTAGCCGACGCGGATGCGCGTCGCGCCCGGCTCGCCGAACCAGTGCGGCGCGTAGGCGACGCCGACGCGCGGCTGGAAGTTGTTGCGGTCGGGTTCATAGACGCGCGAGCGGTTGTTGATGAAGGTCGCGAGGCCGGGCACGGGCGCGCTCATCGAGGCGGGAAACGTCTGCTCGATGCGGCCGTTAACCTCGCGCGCGGGGGTGTTGGTCTCGTAGCGCAGGCCGAGCGAGAGGGAGAGGTTCGGGCGCACGCGCCAGTCGTCCTGAGCGTAGAAGCCGAGCTGGTAGAAGCGCAGGTTGATGCCGGAGTCGCTGCCGCGCGTCAGGGTCTGGAAGAAGCCGCTGGCGGCCGAGGCGGCGGCGAGCGTCGAGGGCGCGACGAACTCGTTCGTGATGACGAGGCCGCCCGCGTTCGTCGTCAGTATCGGCGCGCCTTGGAAGCTGAGCAGCGGGCGGAAGTTTCGCGGCAGCACGCTGTTCAGCTCCGTGCGCCGGTCGTCGGTGCCGAAGATGAGGGTGTGATTCCCGCGCTTCAGGGTCAACTGGTCGGCGACCTGGTACGTGTTGTTGACGCGCTTCTGCGGGAAGTTGAAGACGTCCACGCCGACGGGGCTGTAGCCCGCGACGACGACCTGGCCGACGGGGCCGAGGCGTTGCTCGACCGTTCCACCCGATTCGCGGTAGAGGACGGGGCCGTTGTTGGGGACGATGCTGTTCGTCGTCTGGTTGAAGGTCGGCAGCGTCAGGTTCTCGAGCACGCGCGCGTTGAGCAGGAAAGGCACTCCGGGGAACGAGCCGCTCTCCAACGTGTGCGCGCGGTCGCGCACCTCGTCGAAACGAAGGCGCGTGCGGCCGTAGGAGAGGCGGAGCTGGTTGAAGAGGAGCGTGCGCGCCTCGGGAGCGGAAAGCTCGCTGTTGAAGAAGAAGGAGAAGTTCTGCGTGCGGACGCGCGGCTTCAGAGTCGAGAAGAGCGCGCCGCCCGTCACGGGAAGCTCGCGCCAGTCGTCCGTGAAGTTGTAGCGGCCCGTCAGGCTCTGCGCGCGCTCGCCGAGGCGGAAGTCCCGGTCGAGCTTGGCCGAAAGGATGAGGCCGCGCGCGCTCGCGGGCAGCCCTTCGGTGTAGGTGTTCGCGCCGTAGACGCCCGCGGGGTTGTTCGGGAACGGGAAGAGGCTGAAGACCGCGTCGCCGCCGGAGGTCGTCGGGAAGGCGAACTCGGGCAGGTTGCGGAAGCGGTTGAAGAAGAGGCCGCTCGCGCCGGAGCCGAAGGCACCGCGCTCCTCAACGGTGGGCACGGCGAAGCTCTGCTCCTTCGAGGCGTTCAAGACCTGCCCCTCGGCGCTCACGAAGTAGAAGAGCTGGCGCGCGCCCGCGGGGCCGCCCAAGACGAAGCCGCCCTGCCCGAGCGTGAACGAGTCTTCGCCGCCGCTCCCGTTGCGCGTCGTCAGAGCGTGACCGTTGATGGGGTCGAAGCGGAGCGTCTGCTGGTTGAAGTTGAAGTTAGATGCCGCGACGACCGGACGGCCGCCGGCCGTGAGCGGCGTGACGGCGTCGCCGTTGGCCGTGTCGAAGAAGTTGCGCGCGTTGAGCTGGCTCGAATTGAAGAGGCCGTAGAGCGTGCCGTGGTGCTCGCTCCCGCCCGAGCGCGAGATGGCGTTGACCTGCGCGCCGACGTTGCGCCCGAACTGCGCGGGCGCGAGCAGGCTGACGACCTGGTACTCCTTCACGGATTCGACGGGCTGCGGCACGAGCGCGAAGAAGCCCTGCCGGCGGACGCCGATGTCTTCGTCGTTGTTGTCCGAGCCGTCCACGGTGAAGTTGTTCGCGCGCGAGCGCAGGCCGTTCGCGGAGAACTGGCCCGAAGTCCCCACGCCCGCGCCGACGCCGGGGCCGCTCCCGCCCCCGAGCGTCTGCGGCGGCAAAGCCACGTCGGGCAGGTAGAGCGCCAGCTCGTCGAACGTGCGCGTCAAGGTCACGCCGCCGAGCAGGAGCGTCTGCACCTCCACGTCCGTGAAGGCTCCGCCGCGCCGCGAGTCCTTCGCGTTGACGCTGCCGCGCACGTCCGTGGCGGCGGCGGTGAGCTGCGGCGTGGGCGCTGGATTAGGCCGCGGTGTCGGGATGGGGTTGGGCGTCGCTGTCGTCGAAGGTGTGGAGGCGGGCGCGGGCGTCGGAGTCGGTGTCGGCGTGCCCGCCGGCGCCGGGTCGAGGGTGATGGGCACCGGGACGACCTCGCCCGTGCGCATGCCGATGAGGCGCTGCACGGTCTCGCTCGGCGCGTACCCTCCGGCGTCCGCGCGGATGGTGTACGTGCCCGGCGCGAGCAGGCCCTGGAAGAAACGCCCCTGCGAGTCGGAGAGCTTCGCGACCGTGACGCCCGTCTGCTGGTTGACGAACTCGACGCGCGCGCGCGCGATGGGCCGGCCCGTCAGGGCGTCGGTCACAGTCCCCTCGAACGCGCCGGTCACGGTGTCCTGCGCGGGCGCGGCGTGCGGCACGACCGGCAGCGCCATGAAGGCCGCGAGGGCGACGGCCAGAAGCCTGCACAGCGGAGAAGGATTCGAGATTTGAAATTTCAAATGCTTGATCCTCTTCATGTCAGTCGGCAGTAGGCAGACGGCAGTAGGTAGTTGTATCTGCATCCCCTGCGGGGATGCAGATACAACTACCTACTGCCCTTCAAGGCTGTCCGAAGCGCGAGCGGTACTCGATGGATTCGAGGAACGCTTTGACCATCTCGGCGCGGATGTAGTCGCCGTTGAAGGCGTTCAGCTTGTTGAGCCAGAAGTTGAAGCCGGCGGCGTCCGGGTCTCTCCTGAGGTAGCCGAAGTACTGCATCTGGACGAAGGCGGGACGGAACTCCGAGCGGACGAAGGCGTCCTTCTCGACCATCTTGAGGAGCACGCCCGCGCGCGTCTCGCGGCGCGTGAGCAGGCCGACGATGAGCGCGGTGCGCTCCTCCTCGGGGAGCACAACGCCCGCCCCGGCCGCGAGCCCGTCCACGTACTGCGCCTCGTTCTGCGGGTCGTACTTCGCCTTGAAGGCCGCGCGGTTGACGAACTGCTCGACGAAGAGTCGCTTGTTCAGCTCCAACCGGTCGAGCGCGCCCGTCTGGCCGACGATGACGCCCTCGCGCACGGCCGTCAGGTCGGGCAGGTACTCCGCGAACGTCGGCGCGCGGCCGAACGACAGGCGGTAGAGGCGGTGGACGAAGTAGCCCGTCCCTTGAAACTCAATCGACAGGAAGAACGCGGCCGAGACGTTGACGCGCTTGACCTGCCGGCACTGCAAGTCCGCGCCGCACTGCCTGATCTCGTTCGTCCAGAACTGTAGTCCCGCGTCGTCCGGCTCGCGGCCGAGGAAGTCGAGGTAGTGCTGGCGGACGAAGAAGGTCGTGTCGTTGATCGGGTTCTCCGACTCGTCGTCGAGGATGGTCACGAAGGCCTGCGCGACCGCCCCCAGGCGGCCGCCCGAGGGGTTCGAGAGCGTGACGCCGATGGTCTCGCTGCCCTCGGTCGAATCGTCGTTGAAGATCGGGATGGTGAAACTCTTCAGGCGCTCGCCCGTCCGGAAGAGGAGCGTGCCCGAGACGGCCGCGTAGTCGCTGCCGGGCGTGGCGGTGCCGCCGCCCGTGGCGTACGAGACCGAGAGCGGACTCTCGTCGCTGCCCGTGCGCACGACGTTGACGCGCGCCACGGCGTCCGTCTCGCGCACGCTGAAGGCCGAGGTCTCGAACTGCACGCGCGGCGAGGGCGAGACGAGGAAGTTGTCGAAGATGGCCTCGCCCGGATTCGCCGTCGCGCGCGTCGTCCCCGCCGAGAGTTCTGCGATGAGCGCCGTCTGGTCGCCGGGCAGGCGCGAGCGAAAGCGCTCCGTCCACACGACGAAGTCCGGACTCGTCTCGAAGATGATGAGCCGCTCGGCCGCGTCGAAGCGGAAGCGCCAGAAGCGGTGCTGCGCCGGGTCGTAGGTCACGCTCGTCTGGAACTTGTCCACGCCGAGGCTGAGCTGGAAGATGAGCGTCTGCTCGACCGAGTCGTTCTCGGCCCTTGTCTTAAAGCCTGCTTGCGCCGCGGGCGGCGGCGCCGCGCCGTTCTGGACGACGAAGCGCACCCAGTTCTGCCCGTCCGCGCCGAGGCCGAAGATGGTCTGCGCGCCGTCGCCCTGCGCCGCCTGCACCAGCTCGACGCTGACGACGGGCGTCGAGTTGAGGTCGATGGCGCGCACCGAGACGAGGCCGCCGAAGTTCGGGCCGTTCGCTTCGGGGCGCGGCTGGATGTGGAGCTGCCCGCCCTGCTGGAAGACGTTGACGAGCGGGTCGAAAGAGGTGGGCGGGTTGGTCAGGATGCCCTTCGCCCAACGGTTCGGGTCGGGGTCTGGGCCGCCGCCGAAGTCGTCGGACGGGTCGGGCGTCGGCGTCGGCTGCGGGCCGACGGCCGTGTTGAAGTTTACGTCGGCGCCGATGTCTTTGATGACGGTGTTCGGCGGGTTGAAGCTGAAGCCCTCGCGCTCGGGCGTGACGACGAAGCTGCCGCCGGCCGGCACGCCCGCGAAGGTGTAGTTGCCGCCCGCGTCCGTGCGCGTCACGGCCGAGCCCGCGCCCGCGAGCGTGACGGTCACGCCCGCGAGTCCCGCGCCGCCCGCGTCCGTCACGCGGCCCGCGACCGTGTAGCCGACGAGCTTGCCCGTGAAGTCCAGACCCGTCTGGCCTGCCTGCAGGTTGCCGAACGCGCGGCTCGGGGGCGTGAAGCGGTAGCCGTTCTCGTTGGGCGTGAGCGTGAAGCTGCCGCCGTGCTGAAGCCCGCTGAAGGAGTAGTTGCCGGCGGCGTCGGTCGTCGTGTCGCCGGCCGCCGAACCCGAAAGGTGCACGTTGACGCCCACGATGGGTTGCGCGCCCTCGTCGGTCACGCGCCCGCTCAGGGTGTAGGTGTTGAGCGTGCCGTTGAAGTCGAGGTTCGCCTGGTCGCCTTGCAGGTTAGTAAGCGTTCGGCTCGGCGGGGTAAAGCTGTAACCGGTTTTGGAGGGCGTCAGCGTGAAGTTGCCGCCGTGCGTGAGTCCGGCAAAAGAGTAGTTGCCCGCGGCATCTGTTGCCGTGTCGGCGGTCGCCGAGCCGGAGAGGTGCACGTTGACGCCGGCCAGGCTCGTGCCGCCCCCGTCAACTACCCTGCCCGTGACGGTGTATGTGTTGAGCGCGCCGTTGAAGTCGAGACTCGTCTGATCCGCTTGCAGGTTGTTGACCGCGCGGCTCGGCGGGGTGAAGCCGTAACCGGTCTTTGACGGCGTGAGGACGAAGTTGCCGCCCTGCGGCAGCCCCGTGAAGGAGTAGTTGCCCGCGGCGTCCGTCGTGGCGTCGGCCGTGGCCGAGCCGGAGAGGTGCACGTTGACGCCCGCGACCGACTGCGCGCTCCCGTCCGTCACGCGCCCGCTCAGAGAGTAGGTCGCGGCCACGACCATGCTGCAGGCGGAGAACTCCGAAGTGTTGCCCGCGGGGTCGGTCGCCGTCGCCGTCAAGACCTGGCCGACCGTGACGTTCGGCAGAGAGACGTTGAAGGTCGCGTTGCCGCCCGCGTCGGTCACGACGTCAGCCGTGCCGAGGAGTTGCGCCCCCTCGCCCGACCCGCTCACGTCGCAACTCGGGTTCGAGAAGAACTCGACGCGGAAGGTGGTCGAGGCCGTCGAGTTGAGCGTGCCCGAGACGCCCGTCGCCACGCCGTTCGAGGCGGCCGAGTTGACGACCGGGAAGTTCTGCAGGTTGTTCGCGCCCGTGTCGCCGTCGCCCAGGTCGTTGGGCGTGACGCCGTCGGGGCCGAGGTCTATGCCGAGGTGCTGCGCGGTCGTGCCGTTCGTGTGAATCGAGTTCGAGAGGATGCGGTTGCCGGTGCCGGTGCCGACCGAGACGCCGTCGCCGCCGTTGAAGGCGATGCGGTTGCCGGCCGCCGCGTTCGTGCCGCCGACCGTGTTGCCGCTCGCGCCGTTGGCGATGCCGACGCCGCCCGTGAGGTTCGCGAGCGCCGACGTGCCGTCGGCCTGCGTGCCGATGAAGTTGCCCTGGATGAGGTTGGCGTTCGCGCCCGCGCCGCTGATGAGGAGGCCGACGTTCCCGTTCCCCGAGATGACGTTGCGAGACGCGGCGTTGGCGCCGCCCACGATGTTGCCGTTCGCGCCGAGGACTGCGACGCCCGCGTTGGTGTTGCCGAGTGCGGCCGTGCCCGCCGCGTCCGTGCCGATAAGATTGCCGACGACGCGGTTGCCGGTCGAGTTCACGCCTTCAATCCGCACGCCGTGGGCGGCGTTCCCCGAGATGAGGTTGCGGTCGGCCGCGTTCGTGCCGCCGACGTTGTTGTTGGAGGCGTTCTCGATGAAGACGCCGCTGCCGTTGTTGGCCTGCGCGGTTGTCCCCGCGGCGTTCGTGCCGACGTAGCAGCCCGCGACGGTGTTGCCCGCGGAGGCCAGGCGGATGCCGTTTCCGTTGAACCTGTTCACGGTCAGGCCGCGCACGGTGCTCCCGCCGCCGGTGATGTTGAGTCCGGCCGTGACGGCGCCCGCGCCCGCGCCGTTTATCTCGACGAGCGGCGGGCTGATGAAGCCGGGCTGCGTCGTGCCGTCGACGAGCACGGGGTCGGTGATGTCGGGCAGTGCGGAGGTCGTGCTGATGGTCTGCGCCCCGCCGCCGCCGATCTGGAAGACGATGGTCTCGAACTGGCCGGGCGTCGAGTTTGAGGTGAGGATGGCTTCGCGCAGGGAGCAGTGCGCGGCGTTGCACGCGCCGTCGTTGCCGTCGTCGGTGGTGTTGACGGTGAGCGTCGTGCCCGCGGGGCAGACGGTGAACGTCCAGTTCGCGCCGTTGTTGCCGGAGTTCGTGCCGCTCCGCACAGAGATGGGGGCGGTGCCCGCCTGGGCGCTCACGTCCACGTCCGAGAGCGAGAAGGTGCCCGCGCCCGACCAGGCGCGCTGGGCGGCCACATCCGTCGAGCGGAGCAGAATCGCGTCCGCGTCGCCGCAGGCCGCGCCGCCGCCGTTGAGGGTGAGCGTGCCGTCATTAATCACGTCGCCCGCGAGCGTCAGGTCGCCCGTGCCGAGGTTCTGGAAGACGCCGCCCGCGTTGACGACCAGCTTGCCGACCGTCAGGTTGAAGCTCGCGCCCTGCGAGAACGTCCCGCCGTTGTTGACGGTGAGATTGCCGAGCGTGTGGTTGGCGCCGAGCGTGACGGTCGCGCCCGCGAGCACTTCGGTCTGGCCGGAGGTGACCGTGCCCGTCCCCGAAAGCGTCTGCGACGTGCCGCCGAAGCGGAGCGTGTTCACCGAGACCGTGCCGTTGTTCGTGAGCGTCGCGCCGTCGAAGCGGAAGACGGAGCCCGCGTTGCCGCCGCTGAGCGCGCCGTCGAGCGTGAGCGTGCCCTTGAGCGTGCCCGTCTGTCCCGCGGTCACGTTGAGCGCGCCACCCGCGTTGACGGTCGTCGCGGTGGTGTTGAGCGTGCGGCCGTTGGCGATGGTGAGCGTGCGCCCGGTCTGGACGGTGACGTTGAGGGCCGCGGCGTCGGCCGTCGAGATGGTCGGCTCGTTGTTGAGGGCACCCGAAGGGATGAGGACGTTGTCGGCGGCGGTCGGCACAGAGCCCGTGTCCCAGTTGGCACCATTGTGCCAGTTGGTGTCGGCGCTGCCGTCCCAGGTGACGGTCGGGGCCATGACCACGCTGCACGGCGAGAACTCCGACGTGTCCAGCGCTGCGCCCGTGGTCGTCGCCGTGACGACGTGTCCGACGGTGGTCATCGCCGGCAGCGACACGCTGAAGGTGCCGTGGCCGTCGTCGAGGGTGGAGACGAGCGTGGAGCCGAGGTAGGTCTGCCCCTCGCCGTTGCCCGACTGGTCGCACGTGGGGCTTGAGTAGAAGTCGATGCTGAAGCCGCTCGCGGCGGGCAGGGAGTCGAGCGTGCCCGTGATGTTCGTGCCGTTGACGGTTCTCTCCGCCGAGTCGATGTTGGGGAAGTTCTGGAGGTTGTTCGCGCCCGTGTCCCCGTCGCCCAAGTCGTTGGGCGTGACGGTGCCGTCGGGCTGCGCGTCGCGCAGCTCAATCCCGAGCCCCGCGTTCGAGTAGATGGAGTTGCCGCGGATGGGGTTGGAGACGCCCGAGGCGACCTCGACGCCGTCGCTGCCGTTGTTGGCGATCTCGTTGCCCTCGCCCGCGTTCTCGCCGCCGACCGGGTTCTGGTCGCCGAAGATGTAGACGCCGTTGCCCCCGTTCGGCAGCGCGCCCCCGCCGCTCCCCACGCCGATACGGTTGCCCTGCACGGCGTTCACGTCCGCGTCCCCGCCCGCGACCTCCTCGACGTGGACGCCGTCGCCGCCGTTCCCCGCAATGACGTTGGAGTCGGCGGCCGTCGGGCCGCCGACGAGGTGGCTGCCGCTGTTGACGATGGCGACGCCGTGCCCCCCGTTGGCGAGCGCGGCCATCCCCGCGGCGTTCGTGCCGACGTAGCAGCCGGCGACCGTGCCCTCGTTGCCCCCGCTGTACAGGATGCCGTGGCCGCCGAAGCGGTTGATGACGAGGCCGCTCACGTTCGCAGTGTTGCCGGTAATCTCGAGGCCGTTCGCGCCCGCGCCCGCGGCCGAGCCGTCGAGCTCGACGACGAGGATGGCATTGTTGCTCGACCCGACCCCGACGGAGACGGTGTTGGCGAAAGCGCCGGGCTGCGTGTAGCCGTCGACGTTGACCGTGCCGGTGATGACGGGGAGCGGCGAGAGGGGCTTGATGGTGTGGACGCCCGCGCCGGGGATGTTGAAGGAGATGTCGTCGGGGCCGGGGTTCGCGTTGGCGTCGAGGATGGCCTGGCGGAGACTCCCCGCGCCCGCGTCGTTCGTGTTCGTGACGACGAAGCCGGCGAAGTAGAAGGCTCGGACGCGTCTTACTTCGGGGGCGCACCAGAGAAGGCCGGCGAGCGTCAACAGCAGAAGCAGCGCCGAGGCCGAAAGCTTTGTCAGACGGCGAGGGGGTTTGCGCAAGAACATCAGTGCTCTAAATGAAGGCAGGAAGTGCAGCGGCCCGGATGCTCGACCCGAACTTGTACGGAATCGGTCGCGGAGGAAGTTAACACCCGCCCGCACGTTCTGGCAATCCTTTTGCTTGACAAGGCGCGCGGGCGCGAACTACCGTGAGCCGTCTTTCCATTGGGGCGCCCGCTTCGGAACACCTTAACCGCCGCGCCGATGAAAACCAGAAATAGTTCGAACGCCTTCGGCGCGCCGTGCGCGCTGCGAACGCTGCTGCTCGCGGCGGCCGCGTTGACCCTGTTCGCGCTCGCGCCGGACGCGCGGCGCGCGGACGCATCTGCGAGTGCCGCCGCCGCTCCGAAGCCCGAGCTGGTCATGCAGACGGGCCACGCGATGCGCGTGGACGCGCTGGCCTTCAGCCCCGACGGAAGGCTCGTCGCCTCGGGGAGCGCCGACAACACAGTGCGCCTCTGGGACGCCGCGACGGGGCGCGAGCTGCGGCGTCTGGCCGGGCACACGAACTACGTGCGCGCCGTCGCCTTCGCGCCCGACGGCGCGACGCTCGCTTCGGGCTCGAACGACGGGAGCGTGCGGGTCTGGGATGTCGCGTCGGGTGAGTTGAGAAGAAGGCTTGAGGGCTTGGGCGGTGTCGCCAGTCTCGCCTACAGGCCGGACGGAATGCTGCTCGCCGTCGGGACGACCGAGAACCTCGTCAGGTTCTTCGACGCGACGAACGGAGGCGAGGTTCACAAAGAGGCGGGGCACAAGGCCTGGGTGACGAGCCTCGCCTTCAGCCCCGACGGCAGGCTCGGCGCTTCGGGCGCGAGAGACGGCGGCGTCACGCTCTTCGACGGGGCCTCGGGTCAGGGCATGGTCTTGCTCGAAGGGCACACGGGCCTCGTCAAGTCGCTCGCCTTCAGCCCCGACGGCAAGATGCTCGCCTCCGCCTCGCTCGACGGCACGGTCAGGGTCTGGGAGAAGGGTAGGGAGTGGGAGCGCACGCTCAAAGGCTTCAACGGCAAGGCCACGGCGGTCGCCTTCACGCCCGACGGCCGCTCCCTGTTCGTCTCGTCGAGCGACCGTTCGGTGCGCGTCTTCGACACGCTGACATTTAAAGAGACGCGCTCGCTGCGCGGCGCGGACGACGTTGAAGCCCCGAGCGAGGTCGCGGCCTTCAGCGCGGACGCGAAGGCGCTCGTGACGAGTAACGGCGACAAGACCGTCCAACTCCGAGACCTCTCCGACGAGACGGGAAGCGGCACGCGTGTCTTCGAGAGTTATTCGAGCGGCGTCTACGCGACGGCCTTCAGCCCAGACCGGCGCTGGTTCGCGGCGGGTGGCAAAGACCGCACCGTCCGCGTCTGGGAGATCAGAACCGGCCGCAAGGTGCGCACGCTCGCGGGCCACGAAGGCTGGGTCACTTCCCTCGCCTTCAGCCCCGACTCGAACCTGCTCGCCTCGGCCTCGCTCGACGGCCGCGTCAAGCTCTGGGACAACGAGACGGGACTCGAAGCGCGCACGCTCGACGCGCACGCCGAGAGCGTCAACGCCGTCGCCTTCAGCCCCGACGGGAAGACGCTCGCGACGGCGAGCAACGACGCGACCGTCAAGCTCTGGGACGTGGCGACGGGCAGAAACACGCTCACGCTCAAAGGCCACGCGTCGGAGGTCAACGCCGTCGCCTTCAGCCCCGACGGCAAGGCAATCGCCTCGGGCGGCGTGGACAAGAAGGTCAAACTGTGGGACGCGGCGACGGGTCAGCTCACGCGCGAGATACAGAACGCGCACGAGGTCTTCGGCGTCGCCTACAGCCCAGACGGGAGCGCCCTCGCCGTCGGGAATGGCGGGGGCGCCGTCACCCTCTACGACGCGGCCGGAGTTAACGAGCAGCGCCTGCTCGCAGGGCACGCGGGGGCCGTGCGCGCCGTCGCCTTCAGTCCCGACAGTAAGACCATCGCCACCGCTTCGGCCGACGGCAGCGCGCGCCTCTGGAACGCGAAGACGGGCGCCGACCTTTTTTTCCTGAGCGGGCATACGGACGCAGTCAACGGCGTCGCCTTCAGCCCCGACGGCGCGTGGCTCTCGACGGGGAGCGAGGACGGCAGCACGCGCGTCTGGGACGCGAAGACGGGCGAGCAGGCCGCGACCCTCGTCTCGACCACCGACACGCGCGACTGGCTCGTCACGGCCCCCGACGGACTCTTCGACGGCTCGCCCACCGCTTGGCAGCAGATCGTCTGGCGCTTCAACCAGGACACGCGCAGCTTCGCGCCCGTCGAGGTCTTCTTCAACGAGTTCTTCTACCCAGACCTGCTCGCGGACATCTTCGCCGGCCGCCACCCGCGCGCCGCGCGCTCCGTCGCGCAGATAGACCGCCGCCAGCCCTCCGTCAAACTCTCCCTCGACGGCGGAGCCGGCGACGCCCCGCTCGCCTCGCGCACGGTGAGGATCAGGTTGGAGGTGACGAACGCGCCGGCCGGCGCGCGCGACCTGCGCCTGTTCCGCAACGGCGCGCTCGTCTACGTCGAGCGCGGGAGCGTCGCCCCGGCCGGGGGCCGCGCCACGCTCGAAGCGGTCGTGCCCGTCGTCGCGGGCGAGGACGTGTTCACGGCCTACGCCTTCAACCAGGACAACGTGAAGAGCGCCGACGCGCGCCTCGCACTGCGCGGCGCCGAACAGCTCCGCCGCCCGCCGACGACCTACATCGTCGCCGTCGGCGTCAACCGTTACGCGAACGCAGCCTACAACCTCCGCTTCGCCGCGGGCGACGCGGACTCCTTCGTCGCGGAGGTCAAGCGCCAGCGCGCGCTCGTCGAGCCCACGGGGCGTGTCGTCGCCGTCACGCTGCTCGACCAGGAGGCGACGAAGGCGAACATCCTGACGGCGCTCGGCCGACTCTCCGGCGCGCAGAAGGGGCCGCTCCCCGCGGGCGCCGCGAAGTCTCTGGAAGCGTTGCAGCCGGCCGAGCCGGAGGACGTGGTCGTCGTCTACTACGCGGGCCACGGCACGGCGCAGCGCAACCGCTTCTTCCTCATCCCGCACGACCTCGGCTGGGCGGGCGAGCGCGACAAGGTGACGGCCGAGGGCCTGCAGTCCGTCCTCCAACACAGCGTCAGCGACGAGGAGCTGGGCGCGGCCTTCGAGCCGCTCGACGCGGGCCGGATCGTGCTCGTCCTCGACGCGTGCAACTCGGGGCAGGCGCTCGAAGCCGAGGAGAAGCGGCGCGGGCCGATGAACTCGAAGGGCCTGGCGCAACTAGCCTACGAGAAGGGCATGTACGTCCTGACGGCGGCGCAGAGCTACCAGGCGGCGCTCGAAGCGACGCAGGTGGGGCACGGCCTGCTGACCTACGCGCTCGTGCAGGAGGGTTTGCAGAAGGGTGAGGCCGACTCGCGCGCCGCGCACGACGGGCAGATCGTCGTCCGCGAGTGGTTCGACTACGCCGCCGAGCGCGTGCCCCGCATGCGCCTCGAACAGGTGAAGCTGAAGCGCGGCCTCAAGGTCACCTCCTCGGCCCCCACCGCCGACGTGCGCGCCGAAGCGGACGACGTCCAGCGCCCGCGCTCCTTCTACCGCCGCGAGGCGGAGGCCCAGCCGCTCGTCATCGCCCGGCCCTGACCCGCGGGGTGAAGTTTTCGGCACAATAATGGTTGGGTGCTTCCACGTAAGCACGCGGCGGATACTGCCTGCCATCGGGTGTCAACCAACCTGTGAAGGAGAAACGAATGTCTTCTCAGCAGAACAATCTGGACAAGATAGAACACATCGTCGTGTTGATGATGGAGAACCGCTCTTTCGATAACGTTCTGGGCCGGTTGTACCCCGACGACCCGAACTTTAACGGCGTCAAAGACTCTATGAGCAACCCCCGCCCCGACGGCGAGCTGGCTTATGTCTTCGCCGGGACGGACATGACGGCCCCTTTCCCCGACCCGAACGAGCCGTATGACTACGTCTACATGCAGGAGTTCAACCCGCCGTCTTCTCCCGACAGCGTCCCGCCGTTTCGCCCGCCGTGCCCCATTCCGCTCACCACCGCCACGCCCGGCATGCAGGGCTTCGTCCTCGATTATGTCAACGCCCTCAGCCAGGCCAACCAGGAGGCCGCGAAACACGGGCGACCGCCTTTCGACGTCGACCCCGGCGTAATCATGAACTGCTTCGCGCCGACTTCGCTGCCGGTCATCAACGGGTTGGCTAAGGCCTACGCCGTCTGTGACAACTGGTATAGCTCCGTCCCGACGCAGACTTTCCCTAACCGCTCTTTCGTCCACGCGGCCACTTCCAGCGGGAATGTTTACAACACGTGGGGCGGCGAGCATTTCTGGGACAAAGGCATCTTCATCAACGACACGCCCACCATCTACAACCTTCTGGAAGCCGCAAACATCAGTTGGAAGATTTATCACGGCGGGCCGCTGCTGTTGTGCAACGCCTTATACGGGCAGAGGCACCTGTGGGAGTTTCTCGTCTCGCCGGATAACCGGCGCTTCTTCCCGCTCCAATCCGGCGACTATGCGTCTCATCCCGACACGCAGGCGAATCAGTTTTTCGCCGACGTGCAGGCGGGCACGCTGCCCGCCTATACCTTCATCGAGCCGAACATGATTTGCAGCGAGAAGTACGGCCCCGAAAACGACATGCACCCGGCCTTCGCCGTCTTCGACACGGGCGCGCCGACCAACGCGCTCTACGGCGACAAACTGATTTACGACATCTACACGGCTCTGCGCGAGAGCGATTACTGGGAGAAGACGCTGTTCATCATCACGTTCGACGAACACGGCGGCTGTTTCGATCACCAGCCACCCCCTCCGACAGTCTCTCCCGACGGCATCGTGATCGCGGCGAATAAAGAGTGCGACGGTCAGGGCAGCGGTTTCGACTTCCGAAGGCTCGGCGTCCGGGTTCCGGCGGTTCTGGTTTCGCCCTGGATCGCGCAGGGAACAATCTGCCACACTCAATTCGACCACACCTCCGTCATCAAAACGGCGTCGAACAAATGGCTGGGTGGAAAGAGTCTGACTAAGCGCGACGCCCTGGCCTCAGACGTGAGCGAAGTGCTGACTCTCGCGGCGGCGCGGACGGACGCGCCCGAGATTTCGCCGGCCGCGCCGCCAACCTTCGACGGCTGCGGGAGTGAGCTGCTGTCAGGCTTACACAGGGACATGCTGGTGGCGGCGGCGATGTTAGTCGCCCGGAATGCCGACAGGTATCTTCACCTCGGCTCGCTCAAGACCAAAGCAGAAATCATCTCCAAGCTTGACAGGTGGGGGGAGAGATTTCTCGCGTCGTAGAGAACCAGACCATCACCCGAACCCCAGGAGGGAGACCATGCTCGTCGAAGCACAGGTAACCGTCAAGGTGGGAACCCATGTTTTCTGAGATGCTGCCCGGGGGCCTCAAACGACTGAACGCCATTATTCGCGACCCGGCCTTTCTGCTCACGCTGGGACTTGCCGGTTGGTTCGAAGCGGTGTTCACAATCGAATGGTCGTTCCCATACTGTAGCAGTCTGGAAGACGGCCCCGCCTCCGCCGTCTACGGCATGCCGCTGCCATACATCCGTTGGTCGGGAGTCTCTTCGATGGAATACATCTACATGCCATCGATCCTGATCGTGAACCTCGTCATCCTTTCGGCCATCGGATTTCCTCTCGTCTCCTGGGCCGTCAGGAAGGTCGCCCCTCCCGGTCAAGGCGGGCGCCGCCGTCTGCTGAGCTTCGCCGGTGTAGTCCTCCTGTTGGGCGTCGGCGCCTGGACTGCGCTGCTCGTGCAGTCAGGCTTTTATAAAATCTCGGTTGCGAACATCGCCCACGGCGGTTACGAGGCTTACAGTGAGTTCCGGCCGGTTCGCTTCACCTTCAAAGACCTTCATTACGATTGCACGCCGTCAACCTTCTGGTTCAAGGACGGGTGGCGGCCCCGGGGTGAAAAGGTGGTCGGCAATACGAACTAGCCAACTGTTTGTCGGGTGGGCGCTGACTATATATGCCTGACGACAGCACGCACCCAACCCGAGACGCGCCGCCCGTCATCTACTCTCACAGACTCGGAGCGGCGGGTGTGGCTCGGCGGCGGGCCGCAGTTACTCGGGTGAGGACGCGATGAAAGTTGTCGCCGCCTTAATGCTGCTGCTAAGCTTCGGCTCCCCCGGAGTCGGCGTGATTGCCGGCAGCGAGCTTAAGGCCGCCTGCATGTCCGTGAAATTGGTGGCGGCCGGAAGGCACGGCTCGAACGCAGGGCTCTCTTTCACGCTAGTCCGCGGCTACAGGGCGGAGACCGACGCCGGGTTCGTAGCCGGGTGGCGCTCGCCGGATGAGATAAGTGGGATGAACGCCAAGCTCGTGCCCGAGGGGCTGGCCGCCCTGCTGTCCCGGGAGGTGAAAGATGCTGACCATCAGACTGTCTAAATTCTTTCTCGGCGGGTTCCTGGCGGGCGTCGTCCTGCTGGCCGCGGTAAATCTCTACAGCTACTCGCAGATGGAGAACTTAGGGATCGCGGATTTCTATTATGAATTCGGCTGGCCGTTCCCCGTGTACCAGGCGGGCAGCATCCTCCACCTGGATCAGATACATTGGTGCGGGGTCATCGCCAACGCGGCCGCCGCGTTCGGCGTCGGGCTCGTGCTCGGGGCCGTCTCCCATTTTGCCTGTGCCCGTCGGCGCGTCCCTTCTTAGAGTGGGACGCGCCTGTATACTTCACCGCGGCCTAACAAGTGCACGCACGCGAACGCAGGCGGTCATCAAGCCAAAGGGGCGACGCACTCTAACAAAGGTTTCGGGTTGAGGCCGGATGCAGGTAGAAGATTACTTGATCGACCACCAGGGTTTTGACTGGCCCCTCCTCCTGGCGGGCTGGGCGTGGCTGCTGCCCGCGGACGGGTTCACGGTCTGGCTGATGAACCGGTACGGAGACCTCTTCCTCGTCTTCGAGGATGACACCGTCCACATGCTTGACGTGGGGGCCGGCTCTTTGGATAAGCTCGCGGAGAGCCGCGACGAGTTCCTCCGCATGTTGGACGAGGTCGATAACGCGAACGACTGGCTGATGATCCCTCTGGTGGACAGCCTGGTCGAAGCGGGCAAAATTCTTGAGCCCGTGCGCTGTTACAGTTTCATCATCCCGCCGGTACTCGGCGGCAAGTACACGGTCGAGAACACGGCCGCCCTGCGAATCGAGGAGCATTACGGGGCGTACGCCTCCATCCACGATCAGATAAAAGACCTGCCAGACGGCGCGCAGGTCAGGCTCCGCGTCATAAACTGACGACACGCCGCTTGTCATAATTGGTTATCAGGCCGTTGGCTGTTTATGAGAAGAATAATCATCTCGCTGTTGCTCCTGGCCCTCGCGGCGGCCGCCGCCGCGGCGCAGGACGGCAGGCAGTTGTTGGGGCGGATTGAGCAGGCGGCGCGGGAGAGAGAGCCGGACTGGTCGGTCACCAGCAAGTCCGCACACGAAACCACCCTCCTGATCACATTCGCCTCTAACCAACCTCCCGCCGACGCGCCGAAGGTGCTCGTCACGGCCGAAATCGCCAAGTCGATCCAGAAGGCCAAATCCCGTTTCAGGGAAGCGTGCAGAGCCGGCGCCGCCGCGGCCCGCCGGGCGAAGGGCGAGGGCATCGAGTTGAAGGACTTGGGTGAGGAGGCCTGTTCCTACCAGAGCCTTCTCCCCGGGCTGAAGGGTCTCACCTTCAGGGGCGGCAAGGTCAACGTACACATCGACGCGAGTTCGTGGGAGGCGGCGAGGAGATTCGCCGACCTGATTGCCGCCAGCCTGGCCGCGCCTTAACGGAGGGGGTGCTACATGTTTCGGCCCGCAACCTTGCCGCTGCTCCTCATGTTGAATCTCATCCTTCTGCTTCCGCTCCTCGCGAGCGCGTGGGCGAGTCCCGCGCGGCCGGCCGTAGAGACGACGGCGCGGGGCGCGGCCGCTTACAAGTGCTCCCAGCCCGCCGCCGAACGCGAGGCGCTCATCCGTAAGGCCGAGGCGGAGGAGTACACGGTGCGCCGGGTCGAATTCCTCGGCAACGAGCACACGTCGGATCAGTCCTTGCGCCGGAGGATTCTGCTCATGGAGGGCGACCCGTTCACGCGAAAGAACCTGGTCGAGACCTTGCGGAGCCTGAGCCGGGCCAGGGCGATCTACCCGGTGGGGCTGGCCGACGTGGAGTTGAGCCTTTCGGGGGGGAGCGAGAAGGAGGTCGACACGGTGATCTGCTTCAGGGAGAAAAGGCGGCGGTGAGTTTTGAACATACTCGTCATCGGCGGCACCAGCGGTTTCATCGGGACGCAGGTCGTGCGAAGGCTGGCCGCGGCGGGCCACCACGTCACGGTCTTCCACCGCGGCCAAACGAACGCGGACTTGCCGCACGGCGTCCGCCAAATCTTCGGAGACCGGCAGAACCTTCCCGACTTCGCGGAAGAGTTTAAGCGGCTCGCGCCCCGCGTCGTCGTCGACATGTACCTGCGCTTCGGGCGTGAGGCCGTCGCCGTCATGCGGGCCTTCCGCGGCATAGCCGAACGCATGGTAGCCGCCAGCAGCCAGGACGTATACCGGACGTACGGGATTCTGTGGGGCGTCGAGGACACGGCCCCGAACGTGACACCCATCGCCGAAGACGCCCCCTTGCGAAGTGTCCTATACCCTTACCGCAAGGTGGCCGAAGGCGCGGACGACCCGAAGTATGATTACGACAAAATCCCGGTCGAGCAGGCCGTCATGGGCGACCCGGAGCTGCCCGGCACAATCCTGCGCCTCCCCGCGACCTACGGCCCCGGAGACAAGCAGCACCGCCTGTTCGAGTACCTGAAGCGGATGGACGACGGGCGCCCCTTCATCCTGCTCGGGGAGGGCGAGGCGCGCTGGCGCTGGACGCACGGCTACGTCGGGAACGTCGCCGAAGCCATAGCGTCGGCCGCGACGGACGAGAGGGCGGCGCGACGAATCTATAACGTCGGCGAAGAGGGCGCGCCGACGCGGGCGGAGTGGGTTCGCGGCATCGGCCGGGCCGCCGGGTGGGAGGGCGAAGTCGTCGCCGTGCCGGAAGACTTACTGCCGGAACACCTGAAGTCGCCGACCGGCTACGGGCACGACCTGGTCGTCGACACCGGCCGCATACGGAGAGAGTTGGGGTATGAGGAGAGAGTCTCACGCGAAGAGGCTTTATTGAGAACCGTCCGCTGGGAGCGTGAAAATCCGCCGGCCGAGGTCGACCCGAAGCAGTTCGACTACGCCGCCGAAGACGCCGCGCTGGAGGCATATGAAGGGGATCAGAAACGTTCTCTTTGACCTCGACGGCACCCTGACCGACCCGGCGGCGGGGATCGTTCGCTGCATTCAATACTCTCTGGAGACTCTCGGCCTCCGCTGCCCCGACGCCGTCGAGCTGGAGTCTTACATCGGCCCGCCGCTGCGGCGGACTTTCGGCACACTCTGTCAGACGTCGGACGTGGCTTACATCGAGCGGGCGGTCTCACTCTACCGCGAGCGCTTCTCGACCGTGGGTCTGTTCGAGAACGCCGTCTACGCGGGCGTGCCGCAGATGCTGGCCGACCTTCGGGCGGCGTCCTACAGGCTGTTCGTCGCCACTTCGAAGCCGAAGGTGTACGCCGAAAGGATTCTGCGCCACTTCTCTCTGGAGGGGTATTTCGTCGAGGTGTGTGGCAGCGAGCTGGACGGGCGCTTCGAAGACAAGGCCGAGTTGCTCCTGAACCTGCTGGAGAGGCACGGGCTGGCGCCCCGCCAGACGGTCATGGTGGGCGACAGGAAGGAGGACGTTCTGGCCGCCCGGAGGAACGCCCTCCCGTCGCTGGGCATCACCTACGGCTACGGCTCCGAGGAGGAGCTGCTGGGGGCCGGGGCCGACCACCTCTGCCGCAACCCGCCGGAGGTGGTTTCGCAAATAATAAGGATGGGCACGCCGGGCGTGAGGCGACCCTTTTTGGAGAAACTTTATGATTAGCTGCTGCGCCGTTCTGCTCCTGCTGCTCGGCTTCGCGCAAGGCGAGGGCAAGCCGCCCGACTTCAACACCCTCCAAAAACTGAGCCTCGAAGAGCTGAGGCTCAAGACGCAGGCGAACGTCGAGTCCTGGGGGCTGGACAGAATCAGCCGCTGGGATTTAGACCAGGATACCGGCGAGCTGGCCTTCTCGTTTGCGGACGGGACGAAGGCGGTCGCCCCAGCGCAGATCATCGGGACATATAACAGCGAGGATCACACGTGGCTGTGGGCGTGGGACAACCCTTCCGTTGAAGACAGTCTGAAGAAGGACGCGCTGAAGGTGCGGAAGTACGGCGAGGAGCACCACGTCGGGCGGCTGACGAAGTCGAAGTGGGTGGGGACGGAAGAGGAGGCGTGGGCGATGACGGCCCTGGCGGTCAAGCTGTGCGGGGAGCAGGGGGCGTACCGCGGGCCGGCGGGCGGGACGAAAGTCTTCATCGCCTTCGGCCCCGTGACGCTCAGCAAGAGATGAGCGAACGCGCCCGGGCTAACCCGCGGAGGTGTGTTTGAGATGAGGAAGAGCTTCATTCCGGCCGTCATCGCGTTCGCGCCGACGCTACTGCTGCCTCTCGTCCAAAACGTGATCCGGCCGAGGGTGTCACACGCGGGGCTGGCCGGATTCGTGCTGAGCTGGGCTCCGGACTTCGTGGTCGGCTTCTGCTTCCCTTTCTCGATTCTCGTAAGGCCGCGGGCGTGGACTGCGCGCGGGGCGGCGAAGCTCTTCGGCGTCTGGTCGGCCTTCACGGTCTTGATGCTGGTGCTGGTCGAACTCTTCAGCCCCTTCGGGCCGAACGTGTTCGACGCGTCGGACATCGCCGCGGGCGTCTGCGGCGTCGCGCTCGCCCTGCTGGCCTTCCACACCCTGCTCCGCTCGCGGCTGACGTTCGGCGACGGCGGGGCCGGGCACCTGCCGGACAGGTGACGTACGGCGTCGGGCTACTTTATAACTCTCACACGAACACGAAGGAGAGACATTACATGAAGCGTTCGTCCGTACTCCTGCTCCTCTCGCTCCTGCTCACGCCGTGCAATAGAGGAACTTACCGATGGCGATGAGTGACGTTCGGACGGAGGTGCTCTACAGGCCGGTGGGCAGCCGCGAGCTCGCCCTGATTCGGGAGAGCGGCAACACGCGCTTCCCGCCGCGCCTGCCGGAGCAGCCGATCTTCTACCCCGTTCTGAACGAGGCTTACGCCGCGCAGATCGCCCGCGACTGGAACGCCAGGCACAACCGGGACAGGGTCGGCTACGTGACGCGCTTCCGCGTCCGCGCGGAGTACCTCGAAAGGTTCGAGGTGCAGGTGGTCGGCGGCTCCGAGCACCGGGAGTACTGGATACCCGCGGAGGAGCTGGAAGAGTTCAACCGCAACCTCGTCGGCGAAATCGAAGTCATCGCCGAGTACATGGGTGAATAGTCGAGGGGCCGAGACGGAGAATCAGTCGTGGCGGACGTGAGTACGATTAAAGACCTCTACAGGCACATGGAGTGGGCCGACGCGGCGGTGTGGGCCGCGGTGCTCGCGTCCGAAGGCGGGCGCTCGGACGCGAGGCTGCGGGAGCTGCTCTATCACCTGCACGTCGTCCAGCGCGCCTTCCTGCGCGCGTGGCGCGGGGAGCCGCGCGAGACGCCGTACCCGTCGTTCGAGGATGCGGCGCCGCTGGCCGCCTGGGGGCGCACGTACTACGGCGAGGCGTTCGCGCACCTCGGGGCCGCGGACGACGCGAAAGTGTCGGAGCCGATGCCGGTCTCCTGGGCGGCGATGGTCGAGCAGATACTGGGCCGCGCGCCCGAGGTGACGAACGTCGGCGAGACGATGCTCCAGGTCGCGCTCCACAGCATCTACCACCGCGGGCAGGTCAACGCGCGGCTCAGGGAGGTCGGCGGCAATCCGCCGCTCGTCGATTACATCGCGTGGGTCTGGATGGGCCGGCCGGCGGCCGACTGGTCTGCGGTCGGCGCGCAGAGCACGTAGGCGGGCAACACCTTCAAGCCCCTTCCCCGCCCTCCTCAACGCCGCTCGGTTCGAGCGTCTCGAACGGCACGATGTTCACGTCGTGGAGCCGCCAGTCCACTTCGTGCACGACCTCCGCGGCCTGCTGCAGACGCTCGAAAAGGTCTCGTTCGTCGCGCGGGACGACGAACGCCTCGCCCGACAGGGTATCCCCGTCCTCGCGCAGGCGCACGCGCGCCTCGCGCACCCATCCGAGCCCGAGCAGCGCCCGCTGCACCTCGTCCACGACGGGGTCGTCCTCCTTGCTCTCCACGTCCGTCGGCCGCTTGTTCATCAACTGCGCGACGCTGTTGCGCAGGTTCGAGAAGCCGTCCCTGACGATCTCAAGTGAGATGAAGGCCGCGGCCGCCGAGTCGGCCCACCAGAGGCCGTAGGCGATGCCGAAGATGCCGGCCACGCCCGCGAGCCCCGCCAGCCAGTCGCCCTTGTTGATGGTGGCCGAGGCGTGCAGGGCCTTGTCGTGCAGCTCGCGCGCCAAAGGCTCCTTCATCCGGCCGAGGACGAACGGCGGGACGACGCTGTAGAGGAGTGCGGCCACCATCAGCCAGCCGAGCCACACGCGGCGGCCGAAGAGTTCCACGGTCTGCACGGTCGGGCGCTCGGCCGCCAGCAGCTTGTAGACCGACTCGCCGAAGAGGTAGAGGCCGAAGCCGAGGAGCGTGACCGAGCCGGCGAGGAAGGCGATGAGTATCGCGCGGCGGTAGCCGTAGGGGAAGCTGTCGTCGGGCGGCCTGCGGCGGAAGTGCGCGCCGATGAGAAAGGCCGCGAACGGGATGAGGCTCACCGTGTCTTCGACCCACATCGCCTTCATCGCCTGCGAGGAGCCCATCGTGAAGGCGAGCACGACGATGATCGTCCCGAGGAAGAAGATCGACCACCACTCGATGCGCCGCGCGCGCGCGAGCGCGGCCTCCTTGTCGGGGGGCAGGCGGAAGTCCACCTCGGGCGCGTAGGCGCTCAACGCACGGCCTCCTTCTGAAGCAGCCCCTTCACGTGCGGGCGCTCGCGCGAGAGAAACTCTTCGAGCCGGCGGAGGAAGCCGTTCTCGCCCGGCGCGACCGCCATCACGTGCTTCTCCGTGTGTAAGGTCTGCCCCGAAGGCGTGAGCCCGAGACTCTCAAGCTCCCAGGTGGGCGCGGCCGCGGGGCCGCTCGGGGGCTGTAGACTCAGGACGCGCGTGGGGACGGCGCCCTCTTTCGAAAGGTAGTAGGCCAGGGGGTCGCCTTCGCGCACGGCGACCTCCAAGCCCTTCAGACCTTTCGGCGGCGGCGTCGGCGCGCCGGGGAAGCCGACGGCGTACGCCTCTTCGAAGTAAGGGCCGGTCAGCCCGACGTACTTCCACCAGAGCGTCTGGTCGGTGACGCCGCCGACGACGAGGTCGAGTTCGAAACGTTCGAGCGCCTCCATGTGCCGCTGCTCGCCGCCCCAGTGCCACTCGGGCCGAGACCTCAGCTCGGCGGCGAACCGGCGCACGAGCTCCACCTCCGCGCCCGACGGCTCGCCCTCCGTGCGCACGACCCACGGCGGGTGCTCGACCAGCCCTACGCGGAGCCGCCCGCCCTCGACGCGCGCCAACGTCCCCTCCGGGTCGCGCGGCAGATTCACGCACGCCTGTGTCAGAGCGCACAACGCCAGGGCCGCGACCAGACACGAGAGCCGCATTCTCCCCCCTCGCTCTTCCGCCACTGTGGCAGTCGAATATGACTGAAAAGGAATTCACCACAGAGACACAGAGGCACAGCTTGTTGAGCATTCCTCTTCGAGCTGTGTCTCTGTGGTTAATGGTCTTCTTATAACAACCGCGGCAGGGAGTTTCAGTACACAGGCGAACGCTCGGGCGGGTCAGAGGATGAAGATGTCTCGGAACTTGGGGTCGGCGCGCAGGGCGTCGAGGCGTGGGTCGGCTCTGAGCAGGGTGGCGGCCTCGGGGTTCGTCCGCGCCTTGTCGCGCGCCTGCTTGAGCCACTCGTAAGCCTGCTCGCGCTCGCCGAGCGAGGCGTGGACGAGCGCCATGTCTGAGGGCGCGACCTCCGCGCCCGCCGCCGACAGCTCTTCGAGCAGGCGGCGCGCCTCCGCCTTCCGGCCCGTCACGGCGTACGCCTGGACGAGCGCCACGGCGACGCGCGCGTCCGTCCCGCCGGCCAGCTCCCGCGCGCGAGTCAGCTCCGTGACCGCCTCGGCCCGGCGACCTTCGCGCAGGTGGACGAGGCCGAGGAAGAGGCGCGCCTGTATGAAGTCCGGGTCGAGTTCGAGCGTGCGGCGCAGGCGCTCGGCGGCGCGCCTGTAGTCGCGCGCGAAGAAGAGCCGCTCGCCGACGGTCGTCGAGATGATGGGCGAGAGCGGGTCGAGTTCCGCGGCGCGCACGGCCTCGCTCAAGGCCTCGTCCGCGCGCCCGCGCGTGGCGAGGAAGTCCGAGTACCAGTGGTGCGCCGTCGCGTAAGCGGTGTCGAGTTCGATGGCGCGGCGGAACTCGCGCTCGGCCCCTTCGGCGTCCATCTCCTGGTAAGCCTTGATGAGCGCGAGCGAGGCGTGCGCCTCCGACAGCTCGTCGTCAACCTCGACCGCCTTGAGCGCCGCGGCGCGCGCGCGGACGAAGCACTCCTCGGGCGGGGTCGTGCCGTAGCGGTAGTTGCCGAGCACGCTGTACGCGTCGGCGAGTCCGGCGTAGGCGGCCGCGTAGGTCGGGTCGAGGTCGAGTGCCCTGCGGAAGTGTTCGACGCTCTTCTCGACGCCTTCGGGGTTGCGCTTGTTCCAGAAGTATCGGCCGCGCAGGTAGGCCTCGCGCGCCTCGAAGACCTCGGTCGTGTGGCGACGCTCGCGCCGCGCGGCCGTGGGCGCCGCCGGGGCCTGAGCCGAAGGGGCGCGCCCCGTCCAAAGATAAAGGGCGGCCGCGGTGGAGATGATCGCCACGGACATCGCGACCGCCAGCGCAGACCTCGGCGGGTGCGACGCGCCGACCGTGATGGCCGCCGTCTCCGCCAACGCGGCCGCCTCGCGCCGCACGGCGGGGCGCTCCTCGGAGGTTTCGGGCTCGACCTCGCGCACCGGCTCGACGAAGCTGTAGCCGCGGCCGGGCACGGTCACGACGTAGCGCCGCCCGTCCGTGCGCTCGCCGAGCGCCTTGCGCAGCATCGAGACGTGCTGCGTCAGGTTGTTCTCCTCGACCGCCGTGTCGGGCCAGAGCGCTGACATCAGCTCGTCCTTGGCGAGCACGCGGCCGCGCCGCTCGACGAAGACGAGGAGCGTGTCGAAGACCTTGCCCGTCAGCGCCACGGGCCGCCCCTCGCGCAGCAGCACGCGCCGCAGGGGGTTTAGGCGGAACGGGCCGAACTCGTAAACTCTCTCGCTCGTCTGCTCCATGGCAAAACCTTCCTTCTAACTGCGCGGACGGCCGGGAGACCGAGACACTTCTAAGCGATTTCAGAAACTTTTACAAGATTTCACCGGGCTTGAAAGACTCCGCACGGCCGCCGGCCGCAACATCCGGCGCACCTCCCGGCCGCGGGACGGGGCGCGCGGGAAAGGGGAAGGCGGAGGGGTCAACGTCAGGCTTACCTCCCTCACTTCCCTTCTGCGTACGCCGCGCCCCGCGGCCGTCCGAAATCTCGTACGCGAGGAGAATTTTGAGGATGCTTTCGAAGGGTCTGAAACACGTCGTCCTCCTCTGGTGCCTTTTGCTGTTGCCGCAGCTCGCGCTCGCGCAGGGCGCGACGAAAGACGACGGGAAGATCGTCGAGCAGACGCCGTTCGCGCTCCCAACCTTCGAACAGGTGCCCGACCGTTTCAAACGCCTCTACGGGCGCGAGGCCGTCGAGCGCGTGCGCAACTCGAACGACCTCGAGCTGCTCAAGATCAAGTACATGAGCGACGGCCTCAGAATCTCGGGCTTCATCTACAAGCCGAAGGACACGGCGGGCCGGAAACTCCCGGCCGTCATCTGGAACCGCGGCGGCGCGGGCGACGACACGGTGATAGGCGTCGCGAACTACCTGCACTTTTACGAGATGCACCGCCTCGCCTCGGAAGGGTTCGTCGTGCTCGCCTCGCAGTATCGCGGCTACGACGGCGGCGAGGGGAAGGACGAGGTCGGGGGCGCGGACACGGACGACGTTTTGAACCTCTTCCCGCTGGCGCGCTCGCTCGGCTACGTGGACATGGAGCGCGTCTACATGTTCGGCTTCTCGCGCGGCGCGCAGATGACCTTGCAGGCGATACGGCGCGGCGCGCCCGTCCGCGCGGCCGGCGTCGTCGGCGCGCCCACAGACCTCTGGCTCAGCTTTCAGGAGAACCCTGCCGTCCGCGACCTCATCACCGCGAACTGGGCGGGCGGCGCGGCGCGGCTTGAGCAGAATATGTTGGAGCGCTCGGCCGTCCGCTGGGCCGACAAGCTGACCGTGCCGCTCCTCATCTTCCAGGGCGGCGCCGACCCGGCCGTCTCGCCGAACCAGGCCCTGGCGCTGGCGAAGAAGTTGGAGGAGGCCGGCAACCTCTACGAGCTGGTCGTCTACGCGCGCGACGACCACTTCGTCACGCGCAACTTCGACGACCGCCTGCGGCGCACAATCGAGTGGTTCAAGAACCCGCCCTTTAACTCCATCTCTTCACCGCTGCGCCGAACCATCAGGGAGAGAGGCGTCGAGGCGGCGCTCGCGCAGTACAGGGAGTTGAAGAAGAGCCAGCCCGCGCGCTACGACTTCGGCGAGCCGGAGCTGAACGCGCTCGGCTACGAGCTGCTCTTCGCGGGGCGCGCGAAGGACGCGGTCGAAATCTTCAAGCTCAACGTCGAGGCGTACCCGCAGGGCTTCAACACCTACGACAGCCTCGGCGAAGCATACCTCGCCGCGGGCGAGCGCGAGCTGGCGATTAAGAACTACCGCAAGTCGCTTGAGCTGAACCCCGAGAACACGAATGCGACCGCCGCGCTCAAACGCATCGAGCAGACTTCAGCCGCGCCGGTCGCGCAGGATTGAGAGGTAGGCCGCCCACGGCCCGACCGCTTCGGCGTAGACCTTCGCCATCGTCCGCGCGAGCTGCGCCACGTGGTCGAGGTCGTGGACGACCCACGCCGCGAGCAACTGCCCGAGCGTGACTTCGCCGAAGTCCGGGTGCCGCCCCGTCCGCACAAGGTCGCCTGCGCCGAGGTTCATCCCGCGCAACTCGGAAACATTCTGCGCGCGCAGCCCGGCGAAGGTCGCGAGAAGCTCTTGGAGAGACTTCCCTTCGCTCTCCCTGAACTGCGCCCCGCGGTCGAACGGCGTGAACGGGCTCGGGTCGCCCGAGAGGATGTGCCGCGCGCGCCCGAGCCAGTCGGCGCGCTCGCCGTGCACGAGGTGCCCGACCACGTCGTAAGGAGACCAGGTTCCCTCGCCCTCCGTCGCGCGCACGAACGTCTCCGGCAACCCGTTTAGTAACGCGCCGACGGAAGCGGGCGTTCGTTCGAGCACCGCCAACGCCTCTTCCAAACGCAAATCGTCTCCCGCCATGTAAGAGTCCTCCGGATATGAAGTTCGCTTCAAGCGACGACGGCCGGCAGCCCTAGAAATTCGCCGTACCTCTGCGCGCCCTCTTCGAGCGCGTCGCGTTCGGTTCGCTTAAGTGTTGCCCACAGATTCGTCTCGATCACCACCGACTCCCTCTTCAACGTGCGCTTCCAGGTGCCGGCGGCCCGTCCGTCAATTATGACTGTCGGCCCGAGGACGGCGGTCGCCGCGTCGGGCCGTAGTGTGTGTGAAGGGTGAAGAATGGCCCCGCGGTCTTTATAGGCGACCGTGTACTCGTCGAAGGCAGGCAGCAGTTGCGCGCCCTTCTGCACGTCAACCGCGGCCCGCGTCGGAGGCGAGAGCCAGTACGTCTCGTCGTCGAAGACCTCACGCTGCAAATCCGCGGCGGCCAACTCAAGTCCCGCACGCGCGTCCGTCGTCGTGAGGCTCGACCACCAGACGAAGTCCTGCAACGTCGCCGGCCCGTGGCTCCTGAAGTAGCGCGCGGCCAGCTCCGCCAGAGCCTCCGCGCGCGACAAACTTTTTGAGGGGGCCGCCCACTCTTCGAGGAGCGCGAACGTGAACTGCTTGCCGCGCCTCGCCGCGTAGCAGGTCAGGCCCTCCAGCGCAGACCTGTTCAGAAGGTGTATGAGCCTTTGGCCTTCCGTCCTGACGCCGCCGCGTTCGAGCGCCGCGGCCAACTCCGGCCGCGTCAGTTGGCGGCCCCGAAGGGCGCGCTCTATCACCCGCCTGCTTTTGGCGAACGTCGCCCCGTCCAGCCCGAGCTGCCTGTACCTGCCCGCCGCTCGCGCGATGGTGCGCGCCCCCGCCAGCGAGAGCATCCAGCGCACGTCCTCGGCCGCCACGAAGTGGAGCGTGCCGCGCATGGGCCACGTGCGGACGATAGAACGGTCAACGACAGCGCGCTCGACCTCTGATTCAACCGCACCCGGCAGGCGCAGCCCGAGCGCCCACAGCGAACCGAGATAGTCCTGCGCCTGCACGGCGCCGAACCAGCGCACCGCGTCCGCGGGCTTTTCGAAACGGCCCGCCCCGATGCCCTGCCCTTGCAGCCGCAGGCGAGCGACTTCGGAAGTCTTCATTTTTTACGGGCTCGTGTTTTAGGACTGACGCGGTAGGCGCAGCGCTGTCCGCCGGAGACGATGTGCTCGACGCGCTCGACTTCGACCGACGGGCCGAGCACCGTGCGGAACAGGTCGAGCTCGGTCGAGCAGAAGCCCTGGCACGCGTTGGCCGCCGCGCAGATGGGGCAGTGGTTCTCGACGAGCAGGAAGCCCTCGCCTCCTTCGGCCTCCCGCACCTCCGCCATGTAGCCCTCTTCGGTGCGCACCTGCGCCAGCGCCTTCAAACGCTTCTCCAGCGGGTCGGACGCGCGTATACGCTGCTTATAGTCCGCTTGCTGGCGCGCGCAGCGCGAGGCGAGCACGCGGTTCAAGCCTTCCGCGCCGAACGTCTCCTGCATCGCGTCGAGGAGCGCGACACTCAGCTCGGCGTAGGCTTCGGGGAAGTGCCGGTCGGCCTCCCGCGTGAGCCGCCAGAACTTGGCCGGGCGGCCCACGGGCACGGGCCGGTCTTCGGACGTCACCAGCCCCTCGCCCTGCAGGGCGTAGAGGTGGAGCCGCACGGCCATCGCCGTCAGGCCCAGCCGCTCGGCCAACTGCGCCGTGCCGAGCTGCCCCTCGGTCTTCAGGAGTTTGACGATGGCGCGGCGCGTCTTGCGCTCGCCCTTCTGCGTAGCCTCGCGGGTCACGCGACCTTTCTAAAGAAAATGCTTGACAAAGTCAAGCCCCCGCGCTACCCTCCGCCTTAGTAAAGGTTTTTCTTTAGAAAGGAAGGACGGTGGGCAAGCATGAGTAACTCTTCGGACTTCTCCTCGCGGACGGGGGGCGGAACGAACCCCTTCGGCGGCCTGCGGGTCGCCGTCACCGGCGGGACTTCGGGCTTGGGGCTCGCGCTCGTGCGCGAGTTTCTGTCGCGCGGCGCGCGGGTCGCCTTCGTCGCGCGGACGCGCGAGCGAGTCGAGCGGGTCGCGCGCGAGAACGCGGGCGCGCACGGCATCGCGGGCGACGTCTCTTCCAAGGAAGACATCTACCCCGTCGCCCTGCAGATCACGGGCGAACTCGGCGGGCTCGACGTGCTGGTCAACAACGCCTCGGACTTGGGGCCGTTGCCCCTGGCGATGCTCTCGGACACGGAGTGCGAAGACCTTGAGCGCGCGTTCGCGACAAACGTCATCGGGCCTTTCCGTCTGACGAAGGCTCTGATGGGGGCGCTCGCGGCCTCCGCGCGCGAAGGGCTAGGCGCGGTCGTGCTCAACATTTCGAGCGACGCGGCGGTCAACGCGTACCCCGGCTGGGGCGCATACGGCGCGAGCAAGGCCGCGCTGCAACACCTCAGCCGCATCTGGGGCGAGGAGCACGCGGCCGACCACATACGCTTCCTCTCGCTCGACCCCGGCGACATGGACACGCCGATGCACGCGGCCGCCCTCCCCGACGCAGACCCTTTGACTCTCAAGCGACCCGAAGAGGCCGCGCGCGAACTGGCCGACGCCGTCGCCGCCGCGCTGCCGGTTCGGGAACTGGAAGGAGCACTCTCATGAACGCCGCGGACAGGGCCGTGCAAAGACCGCCTGACGCAAAGCTTCTCTTCGTGGATGCGTGTGGCCGGCTCGCGCACGCGCCGCGCTCGGCCTTCTTAGACTTCCTGCGCCCGGGCGACCTCGTCGTCGCCAACGACGCGGCCACGCTCCCCGCGAGCCTGCGCGGTCTCCACGGACGCACGGGCGCGCCCGTCGAGGTGAGGCTGGCGGGGCGCCCTTCTCTCAAACCCGAAGACGTGACGCGCTTCAGCGCCGTCCTCTTCGGCGAGGGCGACTTCCGAACGCGCACGGAAGACCGCCCCGCTCCGCCGCAGCTTGAGGGCGGCGACCGCCTCGTCCTCGGCCCTTTGCGCGCGACGGTCGAGCGGACGCTCGGCCACGCGCGCCTCGTCTCGCTCCGCTTCGACGGGACACCCGATGAAGTGTGGGCGGGCATCGCGCGCCACGGCCGGCCGATACAGTACGCGCACCTGCGCGAGCCGCTCGCGCTCTGGGACGTCTGGACGAAGATTGCAGGGCCGCCCGTCGCCTTCGAGCCGCCTTCGGCCGGCTTCACGCTCGACTGGCGCGCGCTCTCGTCGATGCGCGCGCGCGGCGTCGAGTTCGAGACCATCACGCACGCCGCGGGCATCTCCTCGACGGGGGACGAAGCGCTCGACCGTCTGCTCCCTTTCGACGAGCCGTACCGCATCCCTTTTGCGACCGCCCGGGCCGTCGAGCGCGCGAAGGCGCGCGGCGGACGCGTCGTCGCAGTGGGGACGACGGTCGTGCGCGCGCTCGAACACGCCGCGTCCGTCCACGGCCGCGTGCGCGCGGGCGACGGCGTCGCCACGCAGCGCCTCGGCCCCGAAAGCCGCCTGCGCGTCGTTGACGCGATACTCTCGGGTACTCACGAAGCCGGGACGAGCCACTACGAACTGCTCCGCGCCTTCCTCGACGACGACACGCTCCGCCGCTCGACCGCAGAGCTTGACGCCCGCGGTTACTTAACGCACGAGTTCGGCGACTCTGTCCTCATCGAGCGGTCTTTAGTAAGAAATAATTAACCACAGAGACACAGAGGCACAGCTTGATGCGGAATAGCTCAACAAGCTGTGCCTCTGTGTCTCTGTGGTTAACTTACTCCTGGCTACGCGCGCCCTTCGAATCAATCAAGCCGCCTGCGAGAGCGCGGGGTAGTCCGTGTAGCCGCGCTCGCCGGGCGTGTAGAAGGTCGTCTGGTCGGGGTCGTTGAGCGGCGCGCCGAGCTTGAACCTCTTGGGCAGATCGGGGTTGGAGATGAACTTCGTCCCGTAGACGACGGCGTCCGCCAGCCCCTTCGCCAGAAGCTCCTCGCCCGACTCCTTCGTCAGCCCCGCGCCCGCGAAGTAGACGCCGTCGTAGACCGGCCGCAGCAGCTCGTGCCAGCCCTCGCCGGTGAAGTCGCCGACGTGGACGTAGGCCAGCCCGCGCCCGCTCAGACGCCTCAGGATGTACGTGTAAAGCTCGTCCGCGTCGCGCTCCTCGATGTCGTTGAAGGGCATGCGCGGCGAGAACTTCACGCCGACGCGCCCCGCCCCGACCGCCTCGACCATAGCGTCCAGCACTTCGAAGAGGAACCGCGCGCGGTTCTCGACGGAGCCGCCGTACTCGTCCGCGCGCAGGTTCGCGTTGGTCGTCAGGAACTGCTGGACGAGGTAGCCGCTCGCCGCGTGCAGCTCGACGCCGTCGAAGCCGGCCTCGACGGCGTTCGCGGCCGCGTCGGCGAAGTCCCTCACCGTCTGCCTTATCTCTTCGACGGTTATCTCGCGCGGGGTCACGAACTCCTTCATCCCTCCGTCGGTGTAGTTCTGCCCCTTCGCGCGCACGGCCGAAGGCGCGACGGGCTGCGCGCCCTCGGGCAGGAAGTCGGGCAGGGCGATGCGGCCGGTGTGGAAGAGTTGCATGAAGACCTTCCCGCCGCGCGCGTGGACGGCCTCGGCCACCGGGCGCCAGCCCTCCAACTGCTCGGGCGTGTAGATGCCCGGCGTGCGCACGTAGCCCTTCGCCAACGGCGAGACGTTGGTGGCCTCTGTGATGATGAGTCCGGCCGAAGAGCGCTGGCGGTAGTACTCCGCGACGAAGGGCGGCTGCACGCCCCGGTCGTCGGCGCGGCTGCGCGTCATCGGCGCCATGACGATGCGGTTGTCGAGTTCGAGCTCGCCCACCTTGAGCGGGTCGAAAAGCGTTGACATGGGTTCCTCCGTTAACTGTTTGATGAAAGCCCCTCAGTTGGCCGACAAGACCTGCGCGGCCTCGCGCGCGCTCAGCTCCTTGTTGTAGACGGGCGTGCCGACCTGCTGGCGCCGCCCGCCCTCCCGGAGCGAGCCCGTGTCCACGGCGGCGAAGCCTATCTCTTCGACGAGGCGCGCCACCGTCCGCTTCGCCCCCTCGTCGTCGCCCGCGATGAAGATGGCGCGGCGCTCTTCGAGGGGGAGCTGCTTGTCGCCCTGCCTGGCGAGGTGCTCGAACCAGATGGTGTTGAAGCCCTTGACGAGACGCGCGCCCGACAGGTGCGAGGCGAGCAGCTCGCTCGAAGTGGTCTCGCCGCCGTCGAGCTGCGCGAAGCGGCCGTCGCGCTGCGGGTAGTAGTTGTTCGCGTCGACGACGACCTTGCCCCCGAACGCCTCGACGGGAAGCGTCTCGTACTTGCCGAAGGGGACGGCGACGAGCACGACCTCGCCGAAGCGCGCGGCCTCCTCGATGCTCGCCGCGCGCCCCTTCCCGCCCAGCTCCGCGATTAACTCTTCGAGCCCCGCGCCCCCGCGCGAGTTGCTGACTGCGACCTCGTGCCCCGCCCGCGCGAACAGGCGCGCCGCCGTCGCCCCGATGTTCCCCGAACCGATGATTCCGATCTTCATCTACGCTCCACCTTTCGCTTCTGGATTGTTTCAACTGCTCAGGCCGCCTCGGCGCGCGCCGGCTCCCGTGTGTTTGCCGCGTCCGGAACCTTCAGACCGATGACGCCGCCGTCGGCGACGATCTCCGTGCCCACGAGGAAGGACGAGTCCTGACTCGCGAGGAAGAGCACAGCCTTCGCGATCTCTTCCGGCCGGCCGAGGCGCTTTAAGGGCACCTGCTCGCCGAAGCCCTGCTTCGCCTCTTCGGGGAGGCCCGCCCGCCCGAAGATGGGCGTCTCCACGGGGCCGGGGCTGACCGCGTTGACGCGTATCCGGCGGCCGGCCAAATCTGCCGAGAGCGTCCGCGCGAGCGACAGCAGCGCGGCCTTGCTCGCCGAGTAGACGCTCGCGTTCGGGAACCCGACGTGCGCGACGACCGACGTGTTGAGGATGACCGAGGCGCCTTCGGCGAGCAGCGGCAGAGCCCCCTTGACGGTGAAGTACGCGCCCTTGAAGTTGATGTCCATCGTCCGGTCGAAAAACTCCTCGTCCGTCTCTTCGACCGAGGCGAACTGCGCGACGCCCGCGTTGACGAAGAGCACGTCGAGGCGCCCGAAACGATCCCCGACGGCCTTGAACAGCTCGTCGATGTCCGAGAGGCTCGCGGCGTCCGAGCGCAGCGCCAGCACCTCCCCGCCGATCTCTTGCGCCGCCGCGTCGAGCGTGCGCCGGTCGCGCCCCGTGATGACGACCCGCGCCCCCTCGCGCGCGAACTCCTTCGCCGTCGCCAAACCGATCCCGGAGTTCCCGCCCGTCACGACCGCCACCTTGCCTTCCAATTTGCCTGCCATCTCTCCTTCAGCCTTTCTGATTTCCGGAACGTTCATTCCAGAAACCGGCAAAAAATTTAGTCCAGCACCGAGAGCGTCACGCGCACCACGTCCTCCAAAGTCTTGCGGTCGCGCGTCGCCTTCGACATGAGTTGGAGCCCTTGCAGACTGCTGTACAGAAACCTCGCAACGGCGCGCAGGTCGCGCCCGCCGACGATCTCGCCTTCCCTCTTCCCGCGGAGCAGCGCCCGGTAGAGCGCCTCCTCCGCGGCGGCCATGTTGTCGCAGGCCTTCTCGGCCGTCGCGCGGCAGCGGCCTGCCAACTCCGACGTGGCGTTGCCGACGAAGCAGCCGCGCCTTTCACCCTCCCCGAGCGAGCACTCAACGACGCTTTCGAATAAACGCCGCAGCGCCCGCTTGACCGAGCCGGGCCGCTCCAGCAGCTCGAACATCTTCCGCCCCTCGACCTCCCGGTAGCGGTCGAGCGCCGCGAGGTAGAGCGCGTGCTTGTCGCCGAACGTGTCGTAGAGGCTCTGCCGGTTGATGCCCATGTGTTTGACGAGTTCGCCGACGGACGCGGCCTCGTAGCCGCGCGACCAGAAGACCTCCATCGCCCTGTGGAGCGCCTCGTCCCGGTCGAACTCTTTGTGCCTCGCCATCCGACTTTCTCAACCTCGGCGAGTCTTATACGCTTTCTGGAACGACTAGTCAAGAATTATTTTTTCGGCCACTCGGCGGGGAGGCCGAGGGCGGCGAGGACGAGCGGGTTGGCGGGGTTGCGGCGCACGTCTTCGGGGACGCCGACCTGCTCGATCCGCCCCTCGCGCATGATGGCGAGCCGGTGGCCGACGGCGAAGGCGTCCGAGAGGTTGTGCGTGACGTAGACGACGATCAGACGCTCCTCCCGCTGCAAATCTATCAGGTCTTGATGGAGGCGCTGGCGCGTCGGGCTGTCGAGCGCCGAGAAGGGTTCGTCCATGAGGAGCACACGCGGCCGCATCGCCAGCGCGCGCGCGATGGCGACGCGCTGCTGCTGCCCGCCCGAGAGCTCGTGCGGGTAGCGGCCCGCCAGGCGTTCGAGGTGCATCCGCCCCAGAAGCTCCTCCGCCCGCGCGCGCGCCCCCGGCTGGCGCCAGAGCGCGTAGGCGACGTTCTCAAGCGCCGTCATGTGCGGGAAGAGGGCGTACTGCTGGAAGACGTAGCCCACGCGGCGACGGCGCGGCGGGAGGTTGAAGGCGTTCCCGTTCTGCCCCGAGCGGAAGAAGACGTCGCCGCCCAGGACTATCTCGCCCGCGTCCGGCGTCGTCAGCCCCGCGACGGCGTTGAGCGTCTGCGTCTTGCCCGCGCCCGAGGGGCCGAAGAGCACGAGTATCTCGGCGCCCACCTCGAGCCGCACGCGCAGGTCGAAGGTCGCCAGACGCTTCTCGATGTCGATGCTCAGCCCGGACGCTTCCATCACGCTCCAGCCTAACGCCCGGCCTCGCGGCGCCGGTAGGCCGGCCCCTCGAGCCTCCGCACGGCCCACAGCCCCGCGAAGGCGAGGCTCGTCATCACGAGCAGCATCACGTTCGCCTCTTCGTAGCGGCGCGACTGCACGGCGTCGTAGACGGCGAGCGGCAGCGTCTGCGTCCTCCCGGGAATGTTGCCCGCCACCATCAACGTCGCGCCGAACTCGCCGAGCGCGCGCGCCGAGCCGAGGATGAGTCCGGCGAAGACCCCGCGCCGCGCCAGGGGTAGCGTCACGCGCCACAAGACCTCCCACTCCGAAGAGCCGAGCGTCCGCGCCGCGTTCTCCAGGACGGGGTCGACGCTCGCGACGGCCGCGCGCGACGCCTGCACCATCAGGGGAAGGCCCACTATCGCCGACGCGACGGCCGCCGCCGGCCAAGTGAAGACGATGCGTAAGTTGAGCCACTCGACCAAGGGGCTGCCGCGGCCCAGGGCGAGTAAGAGGAAGTAGCCGAGCACGCTCGGCGGGAGCACTAAAGGCAGGAAGATGAAGGTCTCGAAGAAGACCTGACCGCGGAACTGGTAGCGCCCGAGCAGAACCCCGAGCGCGAGGCCGACGACGAAGATCGCCGCGGTCGCGACGGCCGTCACCTGGAGTGAGAGCTGGAGCGCCGACCAGTTCATCCCGCAGGCTCCCCGCCCGGCAGGACGAGTATCCGCCCGGGGGACGCGGCCCGTTTGTCGAACAGTTCGGGGCTTTTGCGCATGTCGCCCGTTATACAGTACGCCGACTGACGGAGCAATTTGGCTACGGCGCCTTCCTCAATTCCGTGACGACCTCGCTCCCGTTGTCGTCCTGGAGCGTGAAGTCGACCCTGTCGCCGACGCTCACCGTCCTCAGCATCGACTTGTCCTTGACCATCCACTCCATCTGCATCGCGGGCATGAAGCCCTCGATCTCCTCGTGGTCGATCTCGAACCAGCCCTCCCCGATGTTGATTAAGCGAACGACTCCCCTGCCCCGGAAGGTTCTGACTGGCAAACGCGGCTGGGGCGTGCCCGAGGAGCCGCCGCCGACCTGCCGGGGCGGCTCAACCGTCCCCCAAGGGATCGGCGACGCGCCGGCCTGCGGCGTCGGCCCGGCCTTCACCTCCGACTTCGGCCCCTGCGCGCACGCCGCCGACAGCAACACAACCAGCACGCACGCCGTGCACTTCAGCAAGTTTGGCAAGTGACGCTCCTCGTAATTTCAAAGTTCTAATTTCAAATCCTACCTACTCTCTCCCTGACTTCCACAACCAGACGCCCTGCCCTTCTCCCTCTTTCGCGACGTAGGCGACGAAGAGTTCGCCGGCGGCTTCGGCGGCCGCGGGAAGCTCGCCGCCCGACGCGAGAACTGCGGCGCGGCCTTCGCCGTCGAGTCGCGCTTGCAACGCGGCCGGCTTCGAATCGTCAACGCCCTCCCACACGGCCGTCAGGGCGCCGCCCTCGCCTTTCAGCAGAGTGGGCGTGCCGCGCCCGCCCGCCTCGGCGAGCGCCACGCGCGGCGAGAAGCTCTGCCCGCCGTCAGCCGACTCCGCCCAGTAGAGTCCGGGCCTGCCCGCCTCGCCCGCCGTGTACCAGAGCACCCTCAACGAGCCCTCGCCGCCGGCCGCCAGCGCCGGGCCTGAGACGGGACAGCCCTGTAGCTCCCAGCGGTCGTCGCTCACGATTGAAGGGGCCGAGAAGCTCCGCCCGCCGTCCGCCGTCGACGCCACCGCGATGTGCCGGTAGTCGCCCGCCAGCACCTGCCGCCAGCCGACGTAGACCCGCCCGTCTCCCCCCGCCGCCAGCGCCGTCTTGCAGCAGGGGCAGGCCTCGCCCGCCAGCCTCACATTCTGCGAGAAGGTGCGCCCGCCGTCCGCCGACGCGGCGAAGTAGACCGCGCGGTTACTCTCCGTGTGCATCTGCGAGGGCGCCGATGCGGCCTCCGCCTCCCGCGGCACGACGTCGCGCTCGTCGAGCCACGCGACGTAGACGCGCCCGCCCTCTGCCGCGGCCAGCGAGTGCATCCCGTGGACGCAATGCCCCGCGTCGTCGTTGACCCTCGTGGGCGGCCCGAAGCTGCGCCCGCCGTCGCGCGAGGCCGACAGGTAGAGCGCCGTGGCGTGCGGCGCCGCGTCGTCCCGAGCCGTCCACCCGACGTAGACTGCGCCGTCCGAAGCAACTGCGACCGCCGGCGGGTCGCCGCGCCACGCTGTGGCCTGACCCGCCTCCGGGTTAACGCGGGCGGGCTGCGCGAGCGGCCTGCCTTCCGCGTCGAGGTGCGCGAGCCGGACGTCGGCCTCCTTGCCGCGGTGCTCGACCCAGGCCACGTAGACTGTGCCGTCGCGCGCGGAGGCGACCGAAGGCTCGGCCGCCTCCGTCCCCTCCGCGGAGACGCGCACGGGCTTGGCCTCCGACCTTCGCGATTCCGGACGCGCGCAGCCCGACAACAGAAGCGCCAGCAGTGAGCCGCAGAAGGCGGCCGCCCCTCTCTTCATCAAAGCAGTCCCCCTCAGAAGTTGAGCCTCAGACCGAGCTGTATCTGCCGCGGGCCGTCGGCCGCGGTCGGCCGCCCGAACGTCAGGAGCGTCGCAGCGTTCGAAGGGTTCAGCGTGTTGTTCGGCAGTTGCAGGTTCGCGCGGTTGAGCACGTTGAAGCCCTCGGCGATGAGTTCGAGATTCTTATGCTCGCCGAAGCTCACGCGCCGGCTCAGTCTCAGGTCGAGCGCGGCCGAGTCGAACCCGCGCCCCGTGTTCCTTCCCAAGCCCGCCGGCCGGTCGTTGACGGTCGTGTCGTTGTTCCGGTCGGTGCCGGTCACGACGTTGAAGGGCAGGCGCGACCCGTACTGAAAGATGTAGCTCAGCCCGAAGCCGGCCGGCATCTCGAACGAGCCGCTCAACGCCAGCCGTTGGCGCTGGTCGTTGTCGGCGAGGCCCCGCTCGTCGCGCAGGTTGAAGTTGTCCTGCGGCGTGAAGAAGAAGGCGTTGCCCACGTCGTCCAACGCCTTCGAGAAGGTGTAGCTCACGCGCGCCTGCACCCGGCGGCCGAAGCGGCGCTTGAAGGAGACGACCATCCCGTCGTAGTAGCTGTCGCCCGAAGACTCGAACCGCGAGACGTTCGCGTACCGCGAATCGGGCCGCCCCAGGTTGAAGACGCCCGCCGAGGCCGGGAAGCGGGGCACGTTCACGTTCCGAGACAGGATGATGTGCTCGCCCCGCACGTGCAGGTATCCGATTGACAGAGAGGTCGCGCCCGAGAGCTCGCGCTCCAACTGTAGGTTCGCCTGCTGGCTGTAGGCGCTGCGGACGTTCGGGTCAATCGTCGTGATGCTGACGAGCAGGTTCGCGGGGAACGCGGGCAGCACGTCGGGGAACGCGGGCGCGCCCGCCTGCCCGAAGGAGAGGACGGCGACGCGGTACTTCGAGCCGTCGCGCTGCAAGGCGTTCGAAGTGGCGCGCAGGGGGAGGCGGTCGTAGTAGATGCCGTAGCCGGCGCGGATGACAGTCCTGTGCCCGCGCCCGAGGAAGTCCGGCGAGTAGGCCAGCCCGACGCGCGGCGCGAAGTTGTTGGCGTCCGTGCGGACGGGGCCGGGCAGGAATTGCGCGTCGTAGCGCAACCCCAGATTCAAGGTCAGGTCGTGCCGCGGCTTCCACTCGTCCTGCGCGAAGAGGCCAACGTTCGGGTTCGACTGGAACTGACTCGCTTCGCCGAAAGCCTGCTGGAAGGTGGCGTAGCGCCCGGCCTGGAAGTTCTGCAGCGACGAGAAGGTGTAGACGCCTTGCAGTGCGCCGGGGAAAGTGATGTCAACGCGGTCGAGCAGGAAGTCTGCCCCGGCCTTGAGCGCGTGCGCCCCGCGCTGCGTCGAGACGTTGTCAACGATTTCGAAGGTGTCGAGGTCTCTGGCGGTCGGCGAGAAGGTGGCGGTGCCGAAGTTGGCGACGCCCGCGACGTTCACCGCCGGCCCCGACGCGTCGTTGACGGGCGCCGCCAGACGGCCGCGCGTGTACTGGAACCGCGCCTCGTTGAGCGCCCTGCCTGAGATGGTCGAGACGAGGCCCGCGGCCAAAGTCTGGTCGGTGTCGGAGAGGGCCGTGCCGCGGCTGACGGCGTTGAGGCCGCCGACGTTGCGGGCGTTGGGGCTCTCGATGTCGTAGAGGTTGTAGCGCGCCGTCAGTTGATGCACCTCGCCCAGGCGTTGGTCGAGGCGGAAGAGGAAGTTGGTCGTGTCGTAGCCCGTCGGCACGACGCCCGTCGAGAGGCGCGGCCCCCTGTAGCCGACCGCGTCGAGGCGCGCGTTGATGCTGGCGGCCGACGCGGGGGCGACGGTGACGACCGTGGCGTTGTTGAGCCGCGTCTGCTCGAAGTTGGAGAAGAAGAAGGTGCGGTCGCGCCGCACGGGGCCGCCGAAGCTGGCGCCGTACTGCGCCTGCGTGAAAGGGTCTTTCGACGGCGCGAGCGGGTTGCGCGCGTCGAGGCGCTGGTTGCGGAGAAAGCCGTAGACGCGCCCCCTGTGATTATTCGTCCCCGACTGCGTGACGATGTTGACGACGCCGCCCGAGGCGCGGCCGAACTCGGCGATGCCGCCCGAGGTGATGACTTCGAACTCGCGTATGACCTCCTGGCTGTAGAACGTGCCGGCGAGGTCGGCCGCGTCGTCGTTCGAGGAGAGCCCGTCCACGACGAAGCCGTTGTTGATGAAGCGCTGCCCCGTGATGGAGAGTCCCGTGCCGGGCACGGCCGACGTTTCGGGGAAGCGCTGGTTCGAGACGGGGTTCGTGCGCGTCACCCCGGGCGTGAGCGCGGCGAGGTCGAGGTAGTTGCGCCCGTTCAGGGGCAGCGCGTCGATCTCGCGCGTGACGACCGTCTCGGCCACCTGCGTCCGCGCCGCCTCGACGACGGGCGCGTCCGCCGCGGTCACTTGCACGCTCTCGGCGACGCCGGCCACGGGGAGCGCGAGCGGCAAGTCGAGCGCCTGCCCGACGGTCAGCGTGAGCTGTCGGTTCAGCGTGGCGAAGCCCGGCTTTTCGACTTTAAGTTGATAAGTCCCGACGGGAAGGTACGAGAGCCTGTAACGCCCCTCTTCGTCCGTCGTGCACGCGCGGCTCTGGTTCGTCTCGGTGTTGGTGGCCGTGACGTTGACGCCGGGCAGCGCCGCGCCGTCCGCGTCCGAGACCCTCCCGCCGATGGCGGCGGAGGTCACCGCCTGCTGCCCGAACGCAGGCGACATCAGCAGGGCGCAGAGCCAGAGCGCGAAGAGCGTGGACGCCACCGCCCCGTCTCTTCTCAGAGTCTTCATCGCAATCTCTCCGAAAGGTTCCGGTGACCGCAGCCGCGGACGCCGCCGCGCGCAGGACGTGTGGACGCGCGCGGGCGGCGGCCCGTGTGTGCGGGCGCCTTCCGCCGCGTGCGGGGCCGCGCGGAGAAGTCCTCGGTGTTTAAGCTGTGCGGGAATCGAGACCGTCGGGCGGCGCGCGCGTGGGATGAAGCTTGCGGAGCGCGGACGTGATTTTGATCAGAGGGGACGTGACGTGACCTTGCGTTTCGGAGGTGGGCGGGCGCGGGCGCAGGCTGTCGCTCAGAGTCGCAGCCTGCCGCTGCCGGCGCGGGCTGGCGAAAGAGGCCACGGCGGCGCCGCCGCATTCGGACGGGCAGGGCTTTGTCAACGAAGCCGCGCCCGCCGACTCCTGCGTCGGACTCTTCCTGAAGGAGGGCGGCGTCCCGACGGCCGCGGCGCGGAGCACGCGGGCGGCCCCGCACACGGGGTCGTGCCTGACCTTCGCGGCGGTCTTAGCGCGTGCGGGCAGGTGCATCGGGCAGGAGTCGCCGTGGCACTCGCCGCCCTTCCCCTTCATGCCGCGGCAGCAAGCGGGCACCGAGTCCTGCTCGTTCAGAAACGCCTCGGCCGGCAGCGCCCCCGCAAGGACGCAGAGCAGCAGCGCCGCCGTCAGGAGAGACCTGACGACGGAGGGGCGTGTTCCGAAACTCGTCTGCCGTGCGTGTCGCAAAACTCGAAGCCGCTTCGGCGGCGCGCGTGATAACTGGGTCGGCGCGCCGATTGTAGTCCGCGCCCCGTGGCGCGGCAAGCTTTATCTAACGCGCGCTTGCCGCCGATGATAAGATTGGGCCGGCTTGAGGAGGACTCTGGAATGACAGAGACCGAAACCTTCGCGGCGGACTTCGACCGCATCGCGCTGCTCGCGGGCGACGACTGGGATCACAACAGCCACTACCACGAATTCCTCGCGCGACACCTCCCCGCGAACTGCCGCGTGGCGCTCGACGTCGGCTGCGGCACGGGCGCGTTCTCAAGGCGGCTGGCGAAAACTTCAGAACGCGTGCTCGCCCTCGACCTCTCGCCGAACATGGTCGGCGTCGCGCGCGAGCGGTCGGCGCAGTTCCCTAACATAGAGTTTAAGGTCGCGGACGTGTTGAAGCTCGAACTCCCTTCCGAGAGGTTCGACTGCGTCGCGTCCATCGCCACGCTCCACCACCTGCCCGCCGCGTCGGTCTTGCAGAAACTCAAGCGCGCGCTGAAGCCGGGCGGCGTGCTTCTCATCCTCGACCTGTTCCACGCCGAAGGCCTGCTCGACTACGCGGCGGGCGCCCTGTCCGTGCCTTTTAGCTTCGGGCTGAGCCTGGCAAAGCGCGGCCGTCTGCGCCCGCCGCGCGAGGTGCGGCGCGCGTGGGAGGAGCACGGCCGGCACGACACCTACCTCACGCTCGCGCAGGTGCGCGAACTCTGCGCGGAGTTGCTGCCCGGCGCGGTTGTGAAGAGACACCTGCTCTGGCGCTACTCCGTCGTCTGGAAGAAGTGAGCGATGCTCATCTCCGTCGTCATCCCGGCTTTTGATGAAGAGGCTTACCTCGGGCGCACGCTCGACGGCGTGAACGCGGCGCGGGCTTTTCTGCTCGAACGCGAAGGCGTCCGCGCGGAGGTCTTCGTGGTGGACAACGACAGCACGGACTCGACCGCGGAGGTCGCGCGCCTGCGCGGCGCCTTCGTCGTACGGGAGACCGTTCACAACATCGCGCGGGTGCGCAACAGCGGGGCCGCGTCGGCGAGCGGCGACGTGCTGGTCTTCGTGGACGCCGACACGACCGTCCCGTCGGAGACGCTGTGGCGCGTCGCGCAGGTGATGTCCCGGCCCGACTGCGTGGGCGGCGCGCTGGACACTGACTACAGGCCCGCGAGACTCTCTTCGAAAATCTACCTGGGCGCGTGGCGCGTCGCGGGGCGGCTCGCCGGCGTGGCGCAGGGCGCGACGCAGTTCTGCCGCCGCGACGCCTTCGACGAACTCGGAGGTTTTGACGAGACGCTCTACGTGGGCGAGGACGTCGACTTCTACCGGCGACTGAAGCGCCTCGCGCGGCAAAGGCGCGGCCACGTGAAGCTCGTCGAGGACGTGCGCGTAGAGCCGTCCGCGCGCCGCTTCGACCGCTGGCATTTCGCGCGCACGCTGGTCTGGACAAACCCGCTCTTCGTCCTCCTGTTCCGCCGCAGGCGCTCGGCGTGGCGCGGCTGGTACGAGGAGGTGCCGCGCTGAAATTTTCTTAAACTTCACGCCGCTTGGGTGTAATCTCCGTCTCACCTTTCGCCGAGGAGGCATCAGGATGGCAAGCCCCAAACTCTCTAACGCTTCGCTCATGCTGTCGGTCGTGCTGTGGGGGACGCTGCTCGGCGGCATCGCCTACTCGCACCTCGTCTACTTCCCCGTCTACCTTTCGGCGCTGCCCGACTCGTCGGTCGTCGTCAACGGGCCTTACGGCCTGCGCGAAGGAGTCTTCTGGGGGCTCATCCACCCGCTGCTCATCCTCTCGCTCGTCGCCACGCTCGCGCTGAACTGGCGGCTGCGCGGGCGGCGCAACCTCGTCCTCCTGAGCTTCGCGGTCTACATGGCCGTGATGGTCGTCACCTCGATCTATTTCGTCCCGGAGCTGAGGGCCTTCGCAGCCAGCCCGGAGTCGGGCGTCCCGGCCGCGGAGTGGCTGACGCGCGGGCAGCGCTGGCAGCGGCTGAGCTGGTTGAGGGGCGCGACGATGTACGCCTGCTTCCTGCCGCTGCTCTTCGCGCTCACCAAACCGGCCGTGCTCCCGCTCAAGGCGGCGAAGGCGGAGGCGACGTTCGCGGGCTGACGGACGCGAATGAGGGAGACGCACGTCAGAGCGCTGCTCTTCATCCTGCTCGGCTTCGCCGGCGCGGCGGGGCAGACGGCGCCGCGCGAGCGCCCGAAGCTGAAGGACTTCGGCAAGAGCCTCGAACGTCTGCGTTGGGACGAGAAGAGCCGCGCGGCGGCCGAGAAGCCTCCGAAGGCTAAGAAGCAGAAGGGGCCAGAGGCCGGCGGGGCGGAGGACGAGGAGGTCGTCCGCGTCGAGACTTCGCTCGTCGTCTGCGACGTGCTGGTGCTCGACAGGCAGGGGCGCGCGGTCGAGGGGCTGACGCGCGAAGACTTCCTCGTCGCCGAGGACGGGCGGCCGCAGGAGGTGGGCACCTTCGCGCTCGGCGACGACACGGCCGTCCCGCGCTCCATCGTCCTCGTCATCGACTACAGCGGCAGCCAGTTCCCGTACATCAGGATGAGCGTCGAGGCGGCCAAGACGCTCGTCGACCGGCTCGGCCCGCGCGACCTGATGGCCCTCGTCACCGACGACGTAGAGCTGATCGCGGACTTCACCGCCGACAAGGAGAGGCTCAAGAAGAAGCTCGACGGGCTGGCGAGGCGGGCCAACGAGGAGGAGGGGCTTTTAGCCAAGTCGTTGGCCATGCACCGGCGCTTCGGGCGCAGCGCGCAGTTCAGCGCGCTGCTGGCGACTTTGAAGGAGGCTTTCGCCGAGGAGGGCGTACGCCCCGTCGTCATCTTCCAGACCGACGGCGACGAGCTCCTCTACCTGCGCGACCCCGTCATCGAGCCTTCCGTCCCGGCGGGCCTCCCGCCCGAACAGCGGAAGAAGGTCGAGAAGAGCATGGCGGTGTTCCGGAAGATGATCGCCGAGAACCGCCGCGAGTTCAGCCTCCGGGACGTCTACGCCGCGGCCGAGAAGTCGCGCGCGACCATCTACACGGTCGTCCCCGGCTTCCGCCTCGTCGGCCTCACGCCCGACGAACAGCTCCGGCGGAGGGACGCCTCGCGCGAGAGATTCCTGGACGCCTGGCGCGTCAGGCCGGAGGTGAGAAAGGAGCTGGACGAGCGCTACCAGCAGACCCCGCCCGAGGTCTTGAAGAGCGGCATCGAGCAGGAGCTGAAGGTGCAGGGCGCGCTCGTCGAACTCTCCTCGCTGACGGGCGGGTGGGCCGACTTCCTTGAGGAGCCGGGGCAGGCAGCCGGCATCTACGAGCGCATCTTCTCGGACGTGAACCGACGCTACGTCATCGGCTACTACCCGAGCAACAAGGCGCGCGACGGCACGCGCCGCCTCGTCCACATAGAGGTGCGCGGCCACCCCGAGTACACCGTCTGGGGCCGCAAGTCCTACTACGCCCCAGACCCCGACAGGTAGGCCGGACTCGGGCCACGCCTGCTAGAATGTTCTTCGAAGCGAGTGCACGCGCTCAGCGTTCGAGTTTTCGACCCGGGTTCTCTCATGCAGCAGCCGACCCACACGACCGCCACACAAAGACCGGCCGGGCCTTTGGACGGCGCGGGGCCGTACGACTACGACCTGCCGGCCGCGCGGGCCGGGGCTCAGCCCGTGCCCGTGCCCGCGCCGCGCCCCAAGTGGAAGCGCGCCAGCTTCAAGCTGGCAGACGCCATAGCCATCCTTTTCATCAGCTTCAGCGTCCCGTGGCTCAAGGGCGCGACCGGGTGGCGGCTCATCACCTGCTACGCGTTCCTCTACGCGGGCTACACGTTCCTCACGTACTGGACGCGGCCTGATCCGAAGCCGAAGGAGGGCTTCGTGCGTTGGGCCTTGAAGATGCTCGGGCTTTGGCTCAACGGCTACTTCGCGCTGGTGACCGTGCCCGAGGCGCTCGACGGCCTGCTGCCGGAGTGGCTGGCCTTCGCCCTGCCCGCCTTCCTCCTGACCTACGCCCTCTACTACGTCACGCCCGTCAGGCGCGACACGGGGCTGAAGTGGCCGCTCTGGCAGTGGCTCGTGCTGGCGGCGTGGGTCGCGGTCGCCTGGGCCTGGCTCGGCCCGAGCTTCATCGGCTTCACGGGATGAAGAGTAGGCGGTAGGCAGATGGCAGTAGGCAGCCGCTCCGCGTTTCACACGTTGTGATACCGCCTTGCGAGATGGAATAAGGCCCCTCCTCGCCGGGAGCGCGGGCATCCCTGCCCGCATGAGCGCGTAGCGCGAAAGCTGAGAGGCTTTACACCTCAACGTCGAGGTAAGAAGTAAGACGGTCAGCGTGCTCAAGCACGCTGGCGGGCAGGGATGCCCGCGCTCCCAGCTTTAAGTGGCCTTATTTTAATCTGCAAGTCGGTATGAGATTTATACGGAGTTCTCGGATTAAGGGTCTTCAACTGCCTACTGCCATCTGCCTACTGCCTGCTCTTCAAAGTCGAATACAATACTTTCTCTTCCCAGCCGCCATCGCCGCGTGAAAGAAGGCGGATTAATTGGTGCCATCTTTCTGGCGGGGGTTCTACAGGATGAGAGTTCTCGTGACCGGCGGGACGGGCGTCATCGGCGAGGGGATTCTGCCCGAGCTGATTGGGGCCGGCCACACCGTGCGCCTTCTGTCGCGCGGGGCCGAAGACAATGCCAGGCGCTGGCCCGCGGAGGTCGAGCCGTTCCCGGCCGACGTGACCGACCCTTCTTCCTTGCGCGGCGCGGCCGAAGATTGCGGCGCCGTCATACACGTCACCGGCATCGTCGACGAGTCGCCGCCCGCGCTCACCTTCGAGCGCGTCAACGTGCAGGGGACGCGCAACGTCCTGGCCGAGGCGGCGCGCGCCGGACTCCGTCGCTTCCTCTACGTCTCTTCGCTCGGCGCGGAGCGGGGCCGCTCACGTTACCACCGTTCGAAGTTCAAGGCCGAAGAGCTCGTGCGCGCCTCCGCCTTCGACTGGCTCATCCTGCGACCGGGCAACGTCTACGGGCCGGGCGACGAGGTCATCTCGACGCTCCTCAAACTCGTGCGCGCGCTCCCGGCCGTGCCCGTCATCGACGCGGGCGACCAGCCCTTCCAGCCCCTCTGGTACTCAGACCTCGGCCGCGCCGTCGTGCGCGCGCTGGAGACGCCGGCGCTCAGGCGCGAGACGTTGGAGCTGGCCGGCGGGGAGACGACGAACACGAGCGACCTCATCAAGCGCCTGTCGGTCATCACGGGCCGGCGCGTGGCGCGCGTGCCCGTCCCCTCGTTCCTCGCCTCGCTCGGCGTGCGGGTCGCGGAGAGGACGAACCTCGAAAAGTATCTGGGCGTGAAGATTCCGCTCAATGACGCGAAGCTGAAGATGCTCCTCGAAGGCAACTACATCGAGCACCCTTCGGCCAACGCCCTGACCGCGCGGCTCGGCGTCGAGCCGACCACGCTCGACGTCGGGCTGGCGAAACTCGCCGACTCCATCCCCGAGCAGCTTCCCTCCGAGGGCGTCGGCCCGCTCTGGCGCAAACGCTTCTGGGCGGACATCCGCGGCAGCCGCCTGACGCCGACCGCGCTCGTCGAGGAGTTCCGCGAGCGCTGCGCGGAGGTGATGCCTCTGGAGTTCTCGGCCGAGCCGGGCACGCCGCGCGTCGTCGAGGAGGGCGTGACGCTCACGCTCGGCCTGCCCGTGCGCGGCAACGTCCAGGTGCGCGCCGAGGAGGTCGCGCCGCGCCGCGTCACCTTCTCGACGGTCGGCGGGCACATGCTGGCCGGGATGATTCAGTTTACGGCGAGCGGCGACCGCCGGAAGGAGGTGCGATTCCTCATCGAGATACACGCGCGCGCGGCGACGGCGCTCGACCTCCTGGCGATGAGCACCGTCGGGGACACGCTGCAGAAGTCGAACTGGGAGGAGGTTGTCACGCGCGTCGTGAACTTGAGCGGCGGCGCGGCGCCTCTCGGGGTGCAGAGCGAGACCGCGACGCTCGACGAAGAGGAGGCGCGCCGCGCCGAGCGCCGCCTGCGCGACCTCATCAACCGCCGCAAGCGCGCCGAGGCCGAGCCGCCGCCGAAGCCCCTGCCCCAACCCGCCGCCCGCAAACGCACCGCCCGGAAGCGCGCGCCGCTCAAGGCCACGATCAAGATTGGTAAGGGTTGAGACTAGCGCACGATTGTTTTCACCACAGAGACACAGAGGCACAGCTTTGGGCCAATAACTCAACAAGCTGTGCCTCTGTGTCTCTGTGGTTAATTCTTGATGCCGAACACGCGGCGCAGTGCCGACAAAGCGGCCCAGTGGCCGCACATGCCGTGGACGCCGCCGCCGGGGGGCGTCGAGCTTGAGCAGAAATAAAGTCTCCGGTTGGGCGTCGAGTAGGGATCGTAGCGCGGGACGGGGCGCGCGAGGAACTGCCGGAGGTCGTTGGCGCCGCCGCCGATGTCTCCGCCGATCATGTTCGGGTTGTGCCGTTCGAGCTGGGCGGAGTTGATGGTGTGGCGCGCGCGGATCAGGTCGCGGAAGCCGGGGGCGAAGCGCTCGATCTGATTCTCGACCCGCTCGGTCATGTCCACGTCCGAGCCGTGCGGGACGTGGACGTAGGCCCAGCCCACCTGCTTGCCCGCGGGCGCGCGCGTCTCGTCGAATAAACTCTGCTGCGCGATGAGGACGAACGGGCGCTCGGGGTGCACGCCGCGCCAGACGGCCGCCTCGCCCTCCGCGATCTCCTCGATGGTCGGGCCGAGGTGGACGGTCGCCGCGCGTCGGCAGCCTTCGGCCTTCCACGGGATCGGCCCGTCGAGCGACCAGTCGATCTTGAAGACGCCGGGGCCGTACCTGAACTTCGAGAGTCGCTTCCGGTAACCGTCCGGCAACTCGCCGCCCGCGATCTCGACCACCTGCCGCGGCGTGAGGTCGAAGAGCACGGCGCGCGAGTCGGGCAGGTCGCGCATGCCGCGCACGGGATGGTCGAGTCGTATCTCGCCGCCGAAGCTCTTCAGACACTCCGCGAGCGCTTCGATAATCCTGACGGAGCCGCCGCGCACGCAAGGCCAGTTGATGGCGTGCGCCGCGAGCGCGAGCACCATCCCGAAGGAGGCCGTGCCCTTCTTCTCAAGGGGCAGCACCGAGTGCGCGCAGCACCCGGCGAAGAGCGCGCGCGCCTTCCTCCCTTTGAACTTGCCGAACGCCAGCCCCGTGCACGAGCGCAGCCCTTTGAGCGCGAAGCGGAGCATGAAGAAAGGGTGTGAAGGGATGCGGACGGGCTGCAGAGTCTCCTCGAAGAAGTCGTCGGCGCGCTCGACGAACGGCCGCATCAAATCCTGGTAAGCGCGCGAGTCCTCGCCGAGCGTCGCGCCCGTCCCCTCCAGGGACTTCAGGAGCAGCGCCGCGTCGCCGTCGTCGAAAGGGTGCGCGAGCGCGACCTCCGGATAGACCCACTCGACGCCCCACTTCTCCAGCGGCAGCGTCCGGAAGAAGGGCGAGACGACGCCGACCGGGTGTATCGCCGAGCAGACGTCGCTCCAGAAGCCCGGCTCGGTCAACTCGACGGTGCGCGCGCCGCCGCCGATGGTCTCCTTCGCTTCGAGCACGCAGACCGAGAGCCCGCGCCGCGCGAGTTCGATCCCCGCGCTCAGGCCGTTCGGCCCCGAGCCGACCACGACCGCGTCGTAACGTTTGCCGCTCATATAGATTTTTTCAGAGGGAGAATAAACCCCAAATTAGCAGCAACGACCGCCTTTTGTGAAGCATCTATATCGTTCGTCTGGATAAAAAACGACCGTTCGTACGGGGCCGAAAAATTTCAACCCGCCGCGGTTTGCCCGCCATTTTATGAAAGGGTAAGCTGTCGGCGACACCTCGGAAAACGAACCCAGACGCCGCCTTAAGGCGACGGAAACTTTACCCCACAAGTGAGAGTTAACACATGTCTAAAATCATCACCCGCACGCGCGTGCTCCTGCTCGCGACGGCGGTCGCGGGCTCTGCCGTCGTCATGAAGGTGAACGCCGAGAGCGCGACGGCCGACGATTCGGCGCAGGGCGCGCAGACGGCCGCCGCCGCCACGGCCGCGAACCCGCTCCTCGCCGAGTGGTCGGGGCCGCACAACGGCACGCCGCCTTTCGACAAGGTCAGGGTCGCGGACTTCAAGCCCGCGCTCGAAGCGGCGATGGCCGAGAACCTCGCCGAGGTCGACAAGATCGCCGCCGACAAGTCCGCGCCCAACTTCGACAACACCATCGCCGCGCTTGAGCGCGCGGGCGGCACGCTCGACCGCGTGACGACCGTCTACTCCATCTGGTCTGGGAACATGAACTCGCCCGAGTTCCAGACCGTCCAGCGCGAGATGGCGCCCCGCCTCGCCGCCTTCAACGACAAGATCACGCAGAACGAGGCGCTCTTCAAACGCATCGAGACGGTCTACAACGCGCCCGACAAGAAGAAGTGGACGCCCGAGCAGCAGCGCCTGGTCTGGCTCTACTACACGAACTTCGTCCGCTCCGGCGCGAAGCTCGACGCGGCCTCGAAGGCGCGTGTGTCCGAGATCAACCAGAAGCTCGCCGGCCTCTACACGAACTTCAACCAGCACCTCCTCTCCGACGAGAACGACCTCTTCCTCGTCCTCAGGAGCGAGGACGAGCTGGCGGGCCTGCCGAAGGAGCTGCGCGACGCCGCCGCCGCGGCCGCCGCCGCGAAGAAGCAGCAGCCCGGCACCTGGGTCATCCTCAACACGCGCTCCTCGGTCGACCCGTTCCTGACCTACTCCGGCCGCCGCGACCTGCGCGAGAAGGTCTGGCGGATGTTCGTCAACCGCGGCGACAACGGCGACAAGAACGACAACAACGCCATCATCACCGACATCCTCCAGCTCCGCGCCGAGCGCGCGCGGCTGCTCGGCTTCCCGACGCACGCGCACTGGCGCGTCTCGGAGAACACGATGGCGAAGTCGCCCGAGCGCGCGATGGAGCTGATGATGCAGGTCTGGAAGCCCGCGGTCGCGCGCGTCCACGAAGAGGTCGCGGACATGCAGGCACTCGCCGACAAGGAGAATGCCGGCATCAAGATCGAGCCGTGGGACTACCGCTTCTACATGGAGAAGGTGCGCAAGGCGAAGTACGACCTCGACCAGAACGAGCTGAAGCCGTACCTCCAGCTCGACAAGCTGCGCGAGGGCATCTTCTGGGTGGCGGGCGAGCTGTTCAACTTCAAGTTCACGCCCGCGCCGAACATCCCCGTCTACCAGGAGGACGTGAAGGTCTGGGAGGTGACGGACAAGAGTTCGGGCAAGCACATCGGCTACTGGTTCTTCGACCCGTACGCGCGCGACGGCAAGCGCTCGGGCGCGTGGATGAACGCCTACCGCAGCCAGCAGCGCCTGGACGGCAAGGAGGTGACGACCATCGTCTCGAACAACGCCAACTTCGTGAAGGGCAAGCCGGGCGAGCCGGTGCTCATCTCCTGGGACGACGCGACGACGATGTTCCACGAGTTCGGACACGCCCTGCACGGCCTCAACTCGAACGTGACCTACCCGACGCTCGCCGGCACGGCCGTCGCGCGCGACTACGTCGAGTTCCCCTCGCAGCTCCTTGAGCGCTGGCTGATGACGCCCGAGGTCTTGCAGCGCTTCGCCGTCCACTACCAGACGGGCAAGCCCATCCCGCAGGAGCTGGTCGAGAAGCTGAAGAAGTCCGCGACCTTCAACCAGGGCTTCGCGACGACCGAGTACCTGGCGTCGGCGCTCGTCGACATGAAGCTGCACCTCGCGGGCGCGCAGAAGATCGACCCGGACGCCTTCGAGAAGCAGGCGCTCGCGGAGCTGGGGATGCCGAGTGAGCTGGTGATGCGCCACCGCACGCCGCAGTTCGGCCACATCTTCTCGTCCGACTCGTACTCGGCCGGCTACTACAGCTACCTCTGGACGGACGTGATCGCGGCCGACGCCTTCGAGGCGTTCACCGAGGCCGGGGGCCCCTACGACAAGAAGGTGGCCGAGCGCCTGCGCAAGTACGTCTTCTCGGTCGGCAACACCGTCGACCCGGCCGAGGGCTACCGCCAGTTCCGCGGCCGCGACCCGCGCGTCGAGGCGCTGATGCGCAAGCGCGGCTTCCCGGCCGAGGAGTCGAAGGGCGGCGGCGCGGACAAGTCTACGGCCACCAAGCCGGCGACGAAGCGCAACAACTAAAGACCACCTGCGGGGGACAGACGTGGCACGACCGACGTCCACGAAAGGGCCGCTCCGAATGAAGGTATTCGGAGCGGCCTTCTGTTTACTCGCGGCCCTCTGCCTCTGCGCGCCGCCCGCCGCGCGTGTCCAGCGCGTGGTCGCGACGGACACGCCCAAACCGCCGGGCACGCTCCTCGGCGTCCACCTCGGCCCGGAGGTCTCCGCGTGGCTGGAAGAGGTCGAGGGGAAGTTAGGCAGGAAGGTCTACGCCGAGTTCGCCGAACTCGACGCGACGGACGCGGGCGGCGACTACACGCTCGGCGTCAGCTACATCACGCGGGCCGGCGTCGGGGTCGTCCGCGTGGACGAGAGCTTCGAGGCGAAGGGCGAGAAGTTGACCGAGGCCGTCATCGGCCACGAGCTGCTCCACCTGCGCCTGCGCGCGCGCGGCTACCCGCTCTTCCTCTTCGGGCCGGAGGTGAAGACGAAGCAGGGGCCGGCCGAGGACGTGGAGCAGCCGCACGTCAACGACCTCGTCAGCCTCATCGAGCACCGCGTCTTCGCCCCGGAGATGCGGCGCACGGGCTTCGACAGACTCATCGACCTCACGAACTACCTCGCGTCGGCGCGGCGACTGCGCGGCCGTCCCGACGGGCAGGCCGAAGTGCTCAACTACGCGCGCGCCGCCCTGGAGTGGGACAACCCGAAGCTGGTCGAAGAGCTTTCGAAGATATATCAGCTCAACGGCTGGACGCGCGCGCTCGCCGACGGCCGCCGCCTGGCCGAGACCATCCGCACTGCGAATCTCAACGCCCCCGCCGACGTGACCGCCCTCTTCCTGCGCTGCATGCCCGTCCTCTACGGCGCGGAGTTCCGCGTCGAGCCGGACACGAACTTCACGCTCGCGCGCCTCTACCCGCAGATGCTCATCCACGTGCGCCGCCGCTGAAATAATCAACCTTCTCGCCGGGAGCGCGGGCATCCCTGCCCGCCAAAGCGTGCTCACGCACGCTTAGCTGTGAAGCTCTATCTCTTAACCTTGAGTTATAACGTCTCACGGCCTTGGCGCTCTCGCGCTCATGGCGGGCAGGGATGCCCGCGCTCCCAGCTTTAACTAGCGCTTTTTACCTTTCTTCGTCTCTTTCTTCTCGGGCTTCTCCGGCTTCTCCGTCGGCTCCTGCTTCGCGCGCTTGCCGAGAATCTTGTCGACCGCTTCGGCCGCGGGCGGGTGCCCTTCGTTGAAGACGAAGACGTGGTAGTGGTCTCTCAACTCCCTCAGAGCCTCGACGCGCCCCTCGCGTTCGAGCCGCGCGATCTCGCCCATGACGAACTCCTGCTCGGCGGCCGTCATGTAGCGGTAGTAGACATCGAAGGCGAAACCGCTCGTGTGCGGCGGCGGCGCGAAGTCGCCCGCGTTCGGGTTGCCGGACTCGCGCAGAAGTTGCTGGTACTCCACCGTCCTCACGAGCGAGGTGATGGGGAGCACGCGCCCGAACTTCGCCTCGTAGGCCGTGCCCAGCTCTTCGATGACGGCGAGCGCGGGGCGGCGCACGAAGCTGAGCATGCGCGCCTGAAACTCCCGCGAAGCCGAAGGGTCGCGCAGGTCGTACGAGCGCCCGCCGAAGTTGCGCGCGAGTTTCTCAATCTCGGCGTACTCGGCGAAGAGAGGCTCGCCCGTCTTCTCCCTGCCCTTCGCGCCGGGCTTGCCGTAGTAGTCGGCGAGCAGCTTCTCCTTCTCCGTGACGGCCGTTAGCTCCTTCTTCCGCGCGGCTGCGTCCGCGAGCAGTTGCGCGCGCGCCTCCCGCTCCTTCTTACCCAGCTCCTTGAGCTTCACGTCTATCTCGTGAAGCGCAGTCGAGAGCCGCCCGCGCTCTTCCCCAAGCTCGCCCTCGGCCGCCTGCAACTCCTCGACGTTCGCGTAGAGCGGCACGACCTTCTTCGACTTCAGGTCGTAGTGCGTGAGCGCGCCCGTCGCCGTCAGCCCCACGCCGTAGAGCGCGTAGCCGCGCCCGAGCCGCGGCACTTCGACCAGCTCGCGCCCCGCTTCGATCACCGCGGCCAGCTCCGCGAAGTCGTGCGCCGGCCGGACGTGTGCCTCCGCGGCGGCGGCGCTCTGGATGGCGAGGAAGCGGCGCGCCTCGCTGTACTGCTTCAGCTCCTGCGGTATTGAGACTTCGGCGGCCTTGCGGCCCGTCGGCTCGCCCCGGTCTTCTTCGATTTTAGAGACGGCCTCGGCGTACGGGTCGCGCGGCGGCGCGCCGGTCAGGATGTCCTTCACCTGCTCGGCGCCGGTCTTGATGCCGCCGAGGACGGCCCGCCTGTGCTTGAGGTAGACGAGCGGCGCGGCGAGCGCGACGCAGACGAGGAGCGCGAGCGGGAGCCAGCGTTTGAGGGCCGAATGTTTTCCGGGTGGGGGGGCTGCGGGGGGCTTGTTCGTGACGTTCGCGACGCCGGGCGACTCCGCCGCTGCCGCGCCCGCGACGCCTTCTTCAGACTCAACTGCCCTGCCCGCTTGTTCGGATTCCACGCCCCTAAAATATCACGGGGCGCGTGCGGCGTCAGCGGATGGCGTCGGAGAGTCTCTGCCCGTTGAGGAGGACGCGGACTCTGCGGACGCCCTTGAACTGTCTGGCCGTCGCCTCGATCTGCTCCACTATGCGCGGCTCGTCGCAGACGCCCGCGACGGGGAGCGTGCCGCGGATGCGTATCGTCGCCACGCCGCGGCTAATCACGGCGCTCTGCACGCGCAGGCCCTCGCCCGCCCAGAAGTTGTTCAGGCCGCCCTCATATTCGCGCGGGACGGCGAGCAGTTCCTCGACGGCCGCCTTGAGAGGCGTGGCCGCGGAGACGACGCGCGTGACGGGGACGAGGCTGTCGTCGCAGCCGATCTTGCGGCCGCGCTTCCCCTTGTCGTCGAGCGCGACCAGGTAGACTTTGACCTCGCGCGTCCGCCGACCCGCCTGCGCGAAGGTGACGGCCGCCGATGTCAACGTCAGCGTCAGGCAGGCCGCCGCGAGAAACCGTCTCATGCACTTCCCTCCCTTTCGAAGTAAGAGACGGCGGGCGAGACCTCCGCCGTAAAGGTTGCCGGCGAAGGCCGCACCCGCCGTCCGTGTTCGTGCGCGCCGGGGGAACGCGGCGCGGAGTTGAGCCCCCGCCGGTTCAGGGGGCCGTGGGCACCGGGCCGTAGCTGCCGGCGGCCATGCTGGCGCCGAAGACAAAGTTGAGGACGATGATGAGGATGATCAGCGCCGTCCAGATGATCATCAGGTTCTTGATGTTGAGCTTGCCCGAGTTCATCCAGCCCCAGATGTATGCGTAGAGGCCGCAGATGATCCCGAGAATCCCGTGGATGGCGCCGGCGTTCTGGAACATCTTCACTGCCACCAGGATTTGCACCACGAACGCCCCCAGACACAGCAGGTAAATTAAATACTGCATCCTACTATCCTCCTTCGATTTTCTTGGAACAGAAAAGTTCTGACCGCTAAGCTTACCGGGGGAACGAGCCCGGCAGGAAAAACAGGCGCACCGACCAGTACAGCAACAACGCCCCGAGCACGACGTACGCGACCTTCGTGCGGCGCTCGAACCGCGCGACGAGCGCGGCGAAGGCCTCGCGCCGCGCCGCGGGCAGGAGCGCCGAGACGGCGAGCGCCGCCAGGCTGACGAGCAGCACCGGCGCGAAGGCGTGCGCGCGGAGGCCGGACGCGAAGTCGCCGCGCAGGAGCGCCACGGACGCGCGCGTCAGCCCGCAGCCCGGGCAGGGGATGCCCGTCGCAGACTTCAATGGACACGGCCACCCCCCGACCCCGGCCGCGACGCACGCGACCTGCGCCGCCGCCAAAGCCGTCACGCCGAGCGCGACGCGGCGGTCGCGCAGGAGCGACGCCAGAGCGGGGTCTTGCCCTCGGGGGTTGGTCATAAGGTCTGACTTGTGTCGCGTGCCGCTTGCGGGAGTCAGGCCCTTCTAAGGGCCGGAAGTTACGAACTGTAAGAGATCGGCGTACAGCTTGTAGAGCGCTTTGGAAAGGACGGGCAATTATATGAAAAAACCGGGATAAGGCAAGAGTAATTTGTGTCGAGTCGGCGGCGGGCGTTCACATTTTCGTCGCGAGCGTCGAGCGGTACCAACTGATGGTGCGCCGCAGCCCCTCGACGAAGTCCACGCGGGCGCGGAAGCCGAACAGCTCCTCGGCCCGCGTCACGTCGAGCGCGCGGCGCGGCTGGCCGTCCGGCTTCGAGGTGTCCCAGACGAGCCGGCCGCGGTAGCCGGTCTCACGCTTAATCAGCTCGGCGAGTTCCTTGATGCTGATCTCCATCCCCGACCCGAGGTTGACCGGCTCCGCCCCGTTATACTTCTCGGCCGCCAGCACGATGCCCTCGGCCGCGTCGTCCACGTAGAGGAACTCGCGCGTCGCCGCCCCCGTCCCCCACACCTCGACCTCCGCCGCGCCTCGCATTTCCGCATCCACGAACTTCTTAATCAGCGCCGGGATCACGTGCGACGTGTTCGGGTCAAAATTATCGAACTCGCCATAGAGATTCACAGGAAGCAGGTAGATGCCGTTAAAGCCGTACTGGTCGCGGTAGGCCTGGCACTGGACGAGCAGGGCCTTCTTCGCAATCCCGTACGGCGCGTTGGTCTCCTCGGGGTAGCCGTTCCAGAGGTCGTCTTCGCGGAAGGGGACGGGTGTGAATTTGGGGTATGCGCAAATTGTCCCAACTTGAATAAATTTCTCGACGCCGTTCAGCCTCGCCCCTTCGATGAGCTGGGCGCCCATCATGAGGTTCTCGTAGAAGTAGAGGCCGGGGTTCTCGCGGTTGGCGCCGATGCCGCCGACGACCGCGGCGAGGTGGATGACGACTTCGGGGCGCGCGTCCCGGTAGAGGCGTTCGACGTCCGCGCCGCGGACTAAGTCGTAGTCGCGCTTGCGGACGACGAAGACCTCGCGACACCCGCGCCCGCGGAGTTTCTCGACGACGACGCGGCCGAGGAAGCCGCCGCCCCCCGTCACCGCAATCCTCTTCCCCTGAAGAAAGTTCCCCATCGGTTTGTCAGGCGGCGCGCGCCGCGGCGAGGTCTTCGAGCCACGCGGCGAGCAGCGGCAGCTCCTCACGCCCGACGAGAGACATCTCGACCAGCTTCTCGTAGCAAGCGAGGAGGTTCTCGCCCAGACGCCCGACGCCGGGCGCGAGCTTGAGCGCCGCGAGCGCCTCGCAGATGGAAGCGTTGTTGAGGTAGCCGGGCACCTCGTCGCGGAAGTCGCGCATGAGGTTGTGCTCGTTGCGCTCCTGCCAGACGGTCGGCTCATGGAAGAGCACGCCCCAGCCCTGCTCCCAACCGATGCGCTGCGCGACGAAGCTGCGCCAGATGTCCGTCATGCGGAAGGAGCAGTAGGCCGGAAGGTAGAGCAGCGGGAAGGCGTCCGCCCACCAGGTCGTGTTCTGGCTGTTGAAGGGGCACCACGCGCCGCGGCCTAAAGCCACGCGGCGGTCGCGCCGGAAGGACTGCGGCAGCTCTTCGACGAGGCGGTAGATGGCGTCCACGTCCGGGTTCTCGTCGGCGAGGCCCTGCTGGATGGGACAGTCCGCGTCCCTGACCTTCAGGGACTCGAGCTCCGGCACGCGCTCGCGCACGCGCTCCAGCGGCAACCCGCGCGGCCAGATGTTCGCCTCGGTGAAGTAGCGGTAGACGTTGACCCAGCCCGCCCCTTCGAGCGCGGGCGCGGAGACTATGCGCCTTCTCTCGCCCCAGAACTCTTCGCGCGGGAGGTTGTCGTCGTCGGTCTCGACCAAGACGTTCGCGCCCGCCCGGATGGCGACGAGGTAGCCGAGGTTCTTGCGCGCGTAGTGGCGCACGGGGCAGAGCTTGGCGAAGCGGAAGCCCGTCTCGTACTGCGCTTCGAGGCCGTAGAAGTCGCAGCCCTCTAGATGAAAGTCGGCGGGACTCGGCACGTCGCCGATGACGACGAACTGCCGGCCGCGCGAGAGCGACCCTTCGGCGAGCGCGCCGAGGACGTGGTTGGGCGCGGAGATGGAGGTGACGACGAGGGCGACGCTCTCCGTCATGCCGCCTCGTCCTGTTCGAAGGCGGCGACCGTCTGGCCGCGCGAGAAGCGCGCGCGGAAGAGGCGCCAGAGGTTGACGAAGGCGTCCTTGAGCACGCCGCGGTTGACGCTGTCGCTGGCCGCGCGGTAGTGGATGGGGACTTCCGCGACGCGCCGGCCGTGGCAGTGCGCCTTGATCTCGGTCTGGAAGAAGTGGCCGCGCGAGTTGACGCCGCGGCGCAAGACCTCTTCGAGCGCCGCGCGCGAGAAGAGTTCGAAGCCGCTCGTCATGTCGGTCAGGCGCGTGCCGAGCAGGGCGTTCGTGAGGAGAGTGCCGCCGCGGCTGATGACCTCGCGCTTGAGGGAGCTGTCGGTGATGCGCCCGCCGTGCGCGAAGCGCGTGCCGAAGACGCAGTCGTGGCCTTCGGACATCTTCTCGAAGAAGAGAGGGATGTCCGAGGGCTGGTGGCTGAAGCCGGCGTCTATCTCCAAGACCCAGTCGCAGCCCGAGTCGAGCGCCTCGCGGTAGCCGCGCAGGTACGCGTCCACGACGCAGCGGTTCTCGGGCGCCCAGACGACGCGCAGTTGCGGCAGGGCCGTTTCGAGTTCCCGCAGGAGGTCGAGCGTGCCGTCGCGGCTGACGCGGTCGAGGACGGCGAAGAGTGTGACGGACTTGAAGCGGAAGGGTTCGCACGCGGCCAGCACCTCCCGGACGAACGCCTCGGCCGAGTCGCGCTCGTTCGCCATCGGGCAGACGACGCCCAGGTGGACGCCGGAGGTGACCAAATCAACGGATGCCGCCCGTGAGGCGACGACGCTCTTCGACAAATTACGTTTTGACCCTTCCACGGGGAGATAAAAAAACCGAAGTCAAAGACTCTAACACGACCCCCGAAGTTGCGCGAAACGCCCGGAGGGGAGTAGGCAGTAGGCAGTTTGCCTCTTGCGAAAGTTGTTGTTTTTGTCAGTCCACCCGAATCGAAACAAGAAACTCTCAGGCTTCAGGCTCCGAACTGCCTACTGCCGTCTGCCTACCGCCTACTTCCTTCACCCCGTCCCACATCATCTTCGCCAGGAACAGCCAGAGGCCAAAGGCGGCGAAGAACTTGAGGGCGTTCGAGAGGCCGAGCACGCCCCGGAGTTGGAACCAGTCGTCGCGCGGGAGTTCCCAGGCGATGAGGAGGAGCGCCAGGAGCGCCGCCAGCGCCGCGGGCAGGCGCGCCCTCCCCCTCAGCAAAAGGTCTATCGCGAAGAGCGCCGCCGGCAGCGCGTAGACCAGGTGGTGCTCCCAGGAGAGCGGCGCCACCAGGAACATCATCAGGAGGAAGAGCGAGACGTCCGCGTCCAGCGTCCTCTCCCCCTGCCCCCGGCGCGACGACCACCACGCGAGTCCGACGGTCGCCGCCCCGACCAGAGCCGCCAGCAGGTACGTGAGCGGCTTCGTGAACAGGCGCGTCGGGACGCCCAAAACCTCTGGCCTCCTGTCCTGCACGAAGAGCATGAAGCCGTTGATGCTGTGGTTCCAGGGCTCGACCGGGATGAAGGGGAGGTTGAACGGCCGCAGGCCGTAGCCGCCCGTCGGCGCCACGTTCGCCAGCCAGTCGCCCCACAGACCCTTCGGCAGAATCCACCACGAGACCAGCCCGTAGAGCGCCACCAGCGCCACCGTCCAGGCCGCCGCCGCGTAACGCTTCCGGATGACGAGCAGCGGCAGCAGGAGGAACGGGTACGTCTTCAACAAAATCGAGAGCGACAGAGGCACCGCGACGCTCAGGGCGTGTCCGCCCCGCTTGAGCGCGAGCCACGCGAAGCAGACGAGCACCAGCACTACCAGGTTGATCTGTCCCCAGGCGAAGTTATCAGCCACGGGGTAGTAGTTCAGTACGTAAACGGTCATCAGCGCGAAGGCCAGCCCGCGCAAAGCTTCGGGCGGCTCGAACGGGCGGATGCGCAGGAAGAGCAGGTAGAGGATGAGGAGCAGGCAGACGTGGCCGACGACGAGCAGCCGCACCTTCGCCGCGTCGTAGGTCGTGGTCGAGAAGGGGTAGAAGCAGAGGAGCGAGGGCGGCGGGTAGAGGTAGGGGAAGATGCGCCGCTGCTCGCGCCGGGCGACCTCGTCGAAGGCGCCGTCCACGTAGGGCGAGCGCCCCTCCTCGAAGACCAGCTTCGCGCCCCAGTAGAGCGTCGGGAAGTCGCCCGGGTACTCGGAGGCCCTCCGGTAGCCCTGCTGGTACAGGAAGGGGACGTAGAGGAAGACGAAGAGGCAGACGAGCGCCCGCTGCAACGTCCGGCCCTTCGCCCGCGCGGGCTCCGCGTTCTCGCTCACAGCGGCTGGCTCAGAATCTGGACGAGGTCGGAGCCCTGGCCGTAGTCGATGTTCGAAATCCTCCAGCCGGCCTTCGTGTTGACGAGGCGGAATTCGATGCGAACCTTCTGGTCGAAGTTCATGAAGGTGACCGGGACGGTGGCCGTGGTTCCTTTGACGGCCCCGGCGCCGACGCGGAAGTTCTTGATCTGCGTGTCCTGCGCGTTGTAGAGCGGGTCGAAGTCGAGGTTGCCGACCTCGTCCTGGTTCGGGCGCGTCGCGTCCTTCCAGATGAGCGCGGCCAGCTTCTGGTCGAAGAACCTCTGCTGGAGCTTGCGCCCCTGCTTCTCGAAGACGTGGCCGTAGCCGTTGCGGTGGACACGGTACAGCTCTTTGACGACCGTCTCGGGCAGGCTGAGCACGGGGACGCCTTCGAGCTTCTCTTTGGGGAGCGGGGTGATGCCCGTCTGCGCCGGGGCGGAGACCGCGCACGTCAGGATGAAGAGGGAAAGGATGACCTTCCGCATGCTGTAAAACTCTCCTTGGGGTGTAGGGGATTTTAGATAGTGCCGAGGATCGAGGCGAAGAACTCCTTGTCCTTCGCGTGGGTCAAAAACCCTGTGACGCTCCCGCGCTCGACCCAGCGCGCCTCGGGGTTGTCGGCGTCCTGCGGCGCGAGTTCCGTCTCGTCGGTGCTGAAGAGGAACAGGTGAATCGTCTTCAGCTCCGAGCGGTCTTCGCCGCCGTCGGCGCCGAGGCGGTAGCGCGTGTAGCTGCCGAGCGGCCGGACTAGCTCCAGACGCTCGACGCCCGTCTCCTCGCGAATCTCCCTGCGCGCGGCTTCGAGCGGCGACTCGCCGTCTTCCAGATGGCCCTTCGGCAGAGACCAGCTCGTCCCGTGCTGGCTGACCAGAAGGACAAGCCCCTCGGGGTTGAGCACCACGCCGCCCGCGCTCTCCGTGTGAATCATGCGCCCTCTCGCCGCCTTCACAAGGAAGGTGATGAGTGATGAGTGATGAGTGATAAGAGAAGACGAGAGCCGTTCTTCTTTCTTATCACTTATCACTCATCACTCATCACGCACTCACGCGGCCAGCTAAACACAACTCGGGATAGTTGACAAGGCCGCGCTCAGGCGGGCGGGCGCTCAAGCCCTGCGAGGTCTTTCCAGTAGCGCGGGTGCAGCAGCAGGCGGCGCAGCATCGGCCGCAGGCCGGGCACGGGAAGCGCGGCGTACACGTCCACGGCCGCCGAGAAGAGCGAACGTCTTTTGAGCCGCAGCAGGCGGCGCACGCGCTCCGGCGCGAGCAGCGCCTGAACCTGTAGCAGCAACTGATAACGCCACTCGCCGAGGTGCCGCCGGTAAGAGTCGTAGAGCATGGCCGTGTGCTTCCCGTAGGCGAGGTCGTGCCCCATGTGCGCACGCCGGTCTTCGCGCCAGCGCTCGTAGTCCTCGGGCAGGGCTTTGACGTTCAGCCCCTCGCCGACCCTTTTGAAGACCGCGTACAACTCTTCACGCTCGCCCTTCGTCAACGCGCCGTAGAGCATCCGGTGCGCGCGCTCGGAGTAATCGACGAGCATGTAGAGCACGTCGCGGAAGGCCCACTCCGGGATCGTCTGCCCGCGCAGGCGTTCGACGCCCGCGTGCGCCGCGTTGATGCCTTGCAGCGTGCGCCGCGCCGTCCCCTCGTCGGCGAAGACGATCTCGCGCGCGTAGCGCACGGTCGAGAAGAGGCGGCCGACCGGGTCGTTCGGAATCCTGCCCGTGAAGAAGAGCCAGTCCACCGCCTTGTTCAGGGCGAACTCCGCGGCCGAGCCTGCGAAGATGAGGAGCACGACCTCCGGGTCTCCCCAAATCTTCCGCACCACCGACCCGCGCGCGACGAACTCACGCCGCTTCGGCCCGGCGTCAACAGAGACTGCCTCGACGTTTCCTTGCGCGCCGTTCACTTCGTGTAGCTGTCGGCCCCGAGGAAGTGGAGCGAGACGTAGGGCTCTTCCCCGACGACCCAGCTATCGTGCGGCGCCGAGGGGACGTGAAAGAGTGTGCCGGGCGTGAGGTCGAAGACTTCGCCGCCGACCATCGCGGCGACGGCGTGGCCCGAGACGACGAGGCCGACGTGCTCGACCTCGCAGAAGGGGGTGCCGGCCAGAGGGCTGACGTGCACAGACCACTTCCACCCGGGCTGGTACGTCGCGCGGCCGACGGTGAGGCCGCCGACGCGCACGACCTCGAACCGGCCCAGCTCGAACTCGCGCGTCTCGTCGGGCTGCTCGAAACGTTTGAGGATGACTTCGTGCATCGGTGATTCACTCTCGGTTAAAGGGGAATGAGCGACGACGCGGATTATACAGCGCCGCCGCGGCCGCGGGAACTTCGCACGCCCCTCCCGACCCGCGCTCCTCTGTGCGCTCCCTTACGCTCGTGCCCCTCTGTAAAAAAGTAGTTGCGCGCCGCCGGACGGCTGCTCTATATTGCACAGCACTCACCAGTAGACTTCAGCCGAACACCGGGGCCGACGCTTCTACTTTTTCCCGACTCTTGCCCGCAGACTGACAGACTCCACCCCTGAGTTTAGACGCGACGGGAGTCTGCCCTTTCGCCCTGTTTGCCTTGACACCCCGCGGCGGGCCGAGCGCCCGTCGTCAGGTTTCAGACATCCGACAGACCTTTGGAGGGAAAATGAGAAAGACGCTTTTACTGCTCGCCACGCTCGCCCTGTCGCTCACCGCTTTGACCTTTACCGGCTCGCGCTCCTCGGCCAGCCCGGCACCGGCTGCGCGCAAGGGGCAGAAGCTCCACAAGAAAGAGAAGGCCATCCCCGGCAACTACATCGTCGTCCTCGACGACGTGGCCGCCGGCCAGCCCGGCGCCTTTTCGCAGGCCGACCAGATTACGGACGTGCTCGTCTCGGCCTACGGCGGCAAGGTCAAGAATCGCTGGAAGCACGCCCTCAACGGCTACTCCGCCGAGATGACCGAGGACGAGGCGCTCGCCCTCAGCGAAGACCCGCGCGTCCAGTTCGTCGAAGAGGATCAGGAGTACACCATCAACACGACGCAGTCGGGCGCGACCTGGGGCCTCGACCGCATCGACCAGCGCAACCGGCCGCTCTCGGGCACCTACACCTACAACTGGACTGGCTCGGGCGTGCGCGCCTACGTCATCGACACCGGCATCCGCACCACGCACACGCAGTTCGGCGGGCGCGCCGCCGTCTCGGCCGACTTCGTCGGCGACGGCCGCAACGGGCAGGACTGCAACGGCCACGGCACGCACGTCGCCGGCACCATCGGCGGCTCGACTTACGGCGTCGCCAAGAGCGTCAGCCTGCGCGCCGTGCGCGTGCTCAACTGCCAGGGGTCGGGCACGACCTCGGGCGTCATCTCTGGCGTCAACTGGGTCGCCGCGAACCGCGTGCTCCCGGCCGTGGCGAACATGAGCCTCGGCGGCGGCGCCTCTTCGGCGCTCGACTCGGCCGTCAACAGCGCCATCAACGCGGGCGTGACCTTCGCCGTCGCGGCCGGCAACGAGACGCAGGACGCCTGCAACGTCTCGCCGGCCCGCACGGCAGCGGCCATCACGGTCGGCTCGACGACCTCGACGGACGCGCGCTCGTCCTTCTCGAACTTCGGCACGTGCGTGGACATCTTCGCGCCCGGCTCTTCGATCACCTCGGCGTGGGCCACGTCCGACACGGCGACGAACACGATCTCGGGCACGTCGATGGCGACGCCGCACGTCGCGGGCGTGGCGGCGCTCTACCTGCAAGGGCACACCACCGCCTCGAACGCGACCGTGCGCAACGCCCTCGTCAACGGCGCGACGACGAACGTCATCACGGGCGCGGGGACGGGCTCGCCCAACCGCCTGCTCTACTCGCTCTTCTTCTGAGGCCGGCCCGGGCCTCCCAACGAAACCGCGGGGCGGCCGTCTCCCCGCCGCCCCGCGGCCGAAAGCCGGCGCGAACGCCCTTGACGTTCGCGCCGGCTTTTTTTGCGCTAGAATGTGGCGAAGAAAGTAGGCGGTAGGCAGCCGCTCCGCGTTAAGTCATTTGAAGAATTTCAAAAGGCAGTTGCATGAAGGTTCTTAACTGCCTGCTGCCATCTGCCTACTGCCTACTGTCCATCGGAGGTGAACCGAGATGTCAACGCAGGCCGGCCGGCGGGCGCTTATCGTCGTGGACGTGCAGAACGACTTCTGCCCGGGCGGGTCGCTCGCCGTCGCGCACGGCGACGAGGTGGTCGGGCCGCTCAACCGCCTCATCAAAGAGTTCCTCGAACGCGGCGAGCCGGTCTACCAGAGCCGCGACTGGCACCCGGCCGCGACCAAACACTTCCAGGCCTACGGCGGGACGTGGCCCGTCCACTGCGTGCAGAACACGCACGGCGCGGAGTTCCACAAAGACCTGATTGAAGACCCGCGCGTCCGCGTCGTCTCGAAGGGCCTGGGCGACGAGGACAACTACTCCGCCTTCGACGGGACGGCGCTCGCCGAAGAGTTGCGCCGCGAGGGCGTCGAAGAGGTCTGGGTCGGCGGCCTCGCCACGGACTACTGCGTCAAGAACACCGTGCTCGACGCGCGCCGCGCGGGCTTCCGCGTCCGCGCCCTCCGAGACGCCATGCGCGCCGTCAACCTCCAACCCGGCGACGACCAGCGCGCCCTCGCCGAGATGCGCGCCGCCGGCGCCGAAGTCGTTTAGGTTTTGGGTGCTGGGTTCTGGGTGTTGGGTTAGTTTCAGCCGCGCCCCCTGGAATGCCAACACCTAAAACCCAGCACCCGACACCCAGCACCTATGCTCAACATCGACCGCTACCACGCCACGATGGGCGACGCCTCTTACAAGGAGGCGACGCGCCTGCACGACGGACTCCTGAGCGACACGGAGGCGACCTTCTACGTGTCGCAGCGGAAGCTCCCTTACGCGCCGTGCCTCGGGCACGAGCGCCTCCTGCACTCGCTGCTCGATCTCAGAATCGACCGGCCGCGCCTGCGCACGCTCGAACAGGATCGCGGCGGGCTGCACCGCTTCGCGAAGGCCGTCGAGGACATCAACTTCGTCGGCACCGTGCGCGCCGTGCGCCCCGGCACCATCATGTTCGCCGGCCAGCCCTTCGCCGACATCACCGGCGCCTTCGGACTCGCGCAGGCGCAGGAGATCAAGTTCGAGCACGCCTTCGACCTCCCGATGACGACCGCCGCCATCGCCATGCAGATCCGCATCGCCGCCGGGTCGCGCTGGCTCTCCGACTTCTCCCTCCGGCGCAACGGAGACATCGAGCGCGCGGTGGACGTGGCGACCTACGCCTTCATCGGCGGCTTCAACGACACCTCGAACATGGAGGCCGCGCACCGCCTCGACATCCCGGCGGTCGGCACCGAGGCGCACTACTGGCAGCAGTCCTACGTCGAGTTCATGGACGAGCCCGAGGTCGAGCCGCGCACGGGCAGGCCGAAGCACTTCGAGCAGGTCGCCTTCGAGCGCTGGCTCGACGCCAACCCGCAGGGCACGACGCTCCTGCTCGACACCATCGACGTGCACATGGGCGCGGTGCACGCCGCTCTGGCCGCGACCTCCAGCCCCGAGCGCCGCCGCGCCTTCAAAGGGTTTCGCGTGGACTCGGGCGACCTCGCCCAGCTCGGCAAGTGGTGCCTCCAGTTCTTCGAGGCGAACGGGCTGCGCGATTTGATGCCGGTGCTGACGGGCGACCTGGATGTCGAGGGCGTGCGGCGCATCGTCGAGGAGTTCCCGCAGGCCGCGGGCTTCGGCATCGGCACCAAGCTCTCGGGCGAAGTCCGACGCGTCGCGGGCGTCATCTTCAAGGAGTGCGTCATCGACGGAAGGCCCACGCTCAAGGCCTCGAACACGCCGGAGAAGTCCACGCTGCCCGGCCGCCTGCAGGTCTTCCGCGGCTCTGACTCCCGAGGCCGTTACGTCGCCGACGTGACGGGACTCGACGACGAGGAGGTCTCGATACCCGGCGCCGCGCGCGTCGAGCGCCTGCTCCAACGCTTCTGGGAGGGCGGGCGCCACGAGACGATCCCCTCCATCCTCAAGCAGAAGTCTTTCGTCGAAGACCAGCTCCGGCGCTTCCCCGCCCTCGAAACCTACCCGCACACCCTAAGCGATAAGTTAAGAGACCTGCGCGACGGGCTGACCGCGCGCATGCGCTCGGACGAGTCGGGCTGGCGTGAGATTTTGAACGTGCCGGAGTCGCTGGACGACTCGCTCCCCGCGCCCACGGAGAACAGATGAGAAGAACGTTCGCGACACTCCTCCTGCTCGCGCTCTCGGCCGCCGCCGTTCACGCGCGGCAACAGCAGCCCGCGGCCGGCGGCGCGCGCCTCGTCGACGAGTTCGGCGACGTAGCGATTTCCGACCTCATGGCGCGCCTCGACAACTTCGCCATCGAGTTGCAGAACGAGCCCGCGTCCCGCGGGGTCATTGTCGCCTACGGCGTCCGGCACAGGTTCCCCGGCTGGCCCCTGCGGCGCGCTCACATGTCGCGCACGTATCTGGCGAACACGCGCGGCCTCGAGGCCGCGCGCCTCTCGGCCGTCTTCGCCGGGCTGCGCGACGAAGCCACCTTGCAGTTGTGGGTCGTCCCGCCCGGAGCCGAACCGCCCGCCAGGCCCTTCGACCTCGCGCTGCTGATGTCGGGCGAGAAGACGCCACTGCCGTTCGACCGGTACACCGTCATCGAACGCGGCGACCACTCGGAGTCGGAGTACGGCGACCTCTACCCGGACGACGCGGGCCTCTACGAATACTTCGCGGGGGTGCTGAAGCTCGACCCGGCGCTGCGCGGGTGCGTCATCGGCTACACCTCGCGGCGCGGCAGCCTCGCGGCCGGCCGCCGCATCGCCGCGCGCGCGAAGCTGACGATGGCTAAGGCTTACGCCGTGGACGTGACGCGCGTCGCCGCGCTCGGCGGCGGCCGGCGCGAGTACAAGATGATCGAGCTGTGGCTCGTCCCGCCCGGCGCCGCGCTCCCCAAGCCGACGCCGCCCGCCCGCAAACCGCGCCGACGGCAGAGACGTTGAGTGATGAGGTGAAGACTACTCTTCTTTATCCGCGAGACGCCATCATCTGACGAAGTACCCCGAGACGCGCCACACGCCGTCCTCGTCGAGCATCGGGACGACCGTCTCCGTCCCGCTCCTCTTCTTCTCGAAGGACGTGTCGTACTCGATGACGTAGTACTTCCCGTCAGGCGCTCCCGGCAGCTCCTCCGCGTACTGACTCGACTTGAGCGACCTCGACAGCGGCCGGCCCAGAGGGGCCTGGGCCGCGGCCAGCGAGCCCCGCCACTGCTCCAGAGAGACCGCCGACTTGAAGAGGCGCGCGGCCCTCTGGTAACTCTCGTCGGCGTCGCCACGCCCGATCAGTTCGAGCCACTCCTGCGCCGCGGCCGAAGCGTCGGCCAAGCTCTGTTCGTCCGCCATGATTCCTCCCTTCCGCCGGTAGCCCTCGACAGTCACGCACGCCGCGCCGCGCAAATCTCTATCCGCCGCACCGCGACGGGCGTATGATGCACGCGCCGGGCCGCGCCTTCAAGACCCGCGCGGCCCGGAATCTGAACCCGGGACGTTTGGCGTATATCTGTCTGTACGTCAGGCTGACCGTGCTGCTCGCCAAGCGGCCTCGCCCCAGCGACGGTCAGCCCTTCACAAGAGCTTTCTAACAGATTGTCGCGGCAGTGAAGCGGCATCCGGCTGCGCGCGGGCTCACGGCCTGCGCCTCAACCCCAAGGAGTCAAAATCCGATGGCAACCAAGAAAGGCTCTAGCAAGAAGGGTTCGTCGAAGAAGGCTTCGAAGAAGGCTTCGAAGAAGGGTGCGAAGAAGGGCGCCGTGCGCGCCGGCTTCCCCCCGCCCAACCTGCGCTGCATCCTGACGTGCGTCGAGCGCTACAACCGATGCATCCAGAAGGGCGTCCCCCGCGCGACCTGTCAGAAGCGCCTTGAGCGCTGCATCCTGAGCTGCATGACCACCGGCGCCCCCAGCGCCGACGAAGGCTGAGCTTGAGCTGACCTCTCGCCGGTTCGGCGGGGCGCGCGTGGCTTCCGAGAGGAGCCGCGCGCGCCCCTTTTTTATCGGCGCCCCGCGCTGGTGTATAATTCGGCCGTCCAACGCACAACATCCAGTTCAGAAAGCTTGGGAGCCAGACGCCATGAGATTCATCATTCTGGCCGCGGTGGTCTTCGCCCTGCCCCTGCTCGGGATGGCCCAGCAGGCGCGCAGTAACGGCGGCGGCAACGGCGGTAGCAAACTCTTCACCTACCCGTACACGATTGACGACCTGCCGAACGGGCTGCGGCTCGTCACCATCCCGACCGACTACCCGAACCTGGTCTCGCTCTACGTCGTCGTCGCCGCCGGCTCGCGCAACGAGGTCGAGGCCGGCAAGAGCGGCTTCGCGCACTTCTTCGAGCACATGATGTTCCGCGGCTCGGAGAACTACACGCCCGAGCAGCGCGAGGAGATCTTCAAGCGCGCCGGGGCCGACACCAACGCCTACACGACCGACGACCGCACCGTCTACCACGCGACCTTCTCGAAGGAAGACCTCGACGAGATCATGAAGGCCGAGGCCGACCGCTTCCAGCGCCTGAAGTACAGCCCCGAGCAGTTCAAGACCGAGGCCAAGGCCGTCAAGGGCGAATACGACAAGAACAGCGCCAACCCCTTCTCGAAGATGCACGAAGTCCTGCGCGAGACGGCCTTCGGCAGGCACACCTACTCGCACACGACGATGGGCTACCTCAAAGACATCGACGACATGCCCAACCAGTACGAGTACTCGAAGCAGTTCTTCCAGCGCTTCTACCGGCCGGAGTACGCGACCATCGTCATCGTCGGCGACATCACGCAGGCGCGCGCGCTCGATTTGACGAAGCGCTACTGGGGCACCTGGCAGCGCGGCAGCTACAAGGCCGACATCCCCGAGGAGCCCGCGCAGAAGGAGGCGCGCACGGCGCACATCCCCTGGGACGCGCCCACGCTCCCGTACCTCGCCGTCGCCTTCCACGCGCCGAAGTACTCGGACAGCTCGAAGGAGATGGCCGCGCTCGACATCTTCTCGGACGTCGCCTTCGGCGAGAACTCCGACCTCTTCCAGCAGCTCTACCTCAAGGAGCAGAAGGTCGACGTGCTCGAAGCCGACTTCGATCACAAGGCCGACCCCGAGCTCTTCACCGTCTACGCCCGCGTCAAAGACCCGGCGCAGGTCACCTACGTCCGCGATGCAGTTCTGAAGACCTTCGAGCGCTACAAGACGGAGCTCATCCCGCAGGCCAAGCTCGACGCCACGCGCTCGCGCACGCGCTACAGCTTCGCGCTGGCGATGAACAGCAACGACGCCATCGCCGGCGCGCTCGCGCCCTACATCGCCCTGGAGCGCACGCCCGAGACGCTCAACCGCCTCTTCCAGACCTACCAGGCCGTGACGCCCGAGGACATCCGCGACGCGGTGAAGAAGTACTTCCGCGCGGAGAGCAGCACCGTCGTCACGCTCGCCACCAAGGGGCAGAACCTCTCGGCGCTCGGCGGCAGCAACCACAACGAGGGGGGGCAGGACTAATGCGCAGCGCGACCACAACCCTTCTCATCGCCCTACTCATGCTCGCCCCGCTCGCGGCCCAGGCGCAGCGGCGCGGACGCGGCACGGCCCAGAAACAGATGACTTCCAGCACTTCCGACGCCGCCCACGCGGCAGCTATCGCCTCGGTCTTAGAGCCTTCGCAGTCGCCGCTCGTCTCTTTCCGCCTGCTCTTCATGACGGGGTCGGCCAACGATCCCGCAGGCAAGGAGGGCGTGGCGGCGCTGACGGCCGCGATGCTCTCCGAGGGCGGCTCGCGCGCGCTTGCCTACGAGGAGATCACCGAAGCCTTCTACCCGATGGCCGCCGGCTTCGGCTCGCAGGTCGATAAGGAGATGACCGTCTTCGCGGGCACGACGCACGTCGACAACCTGGAGAAGTATTACGGGATCATCCGCGACATGCTGCTCGACCCCGGCTTCCGCGAGGACGACTTCAAGCGCCTGAAGGAGGACGCCGCCACCTACCTGAAGACCACCCTGCGCCAGGGCAACGACGAGGAGTTGGGCAAGGAGTACCTCTACGACATCGTCTACGCCGGCCACCCGTACGGGCACAACAGCACCGGCACCGTCTCCTCGCTCGAAAAGCTGACGCTCGACGACGTGCGGGACTTCTACCGCGCGAACTACACGCAGGCGAACCTCGTCGTCGGGCTCGCGGGCGGCTACCCAACGGACTTCGCCGAGAGGTTGAAGTCGGACTTCGCCAAGCTCCCCGCCGGCTCGGGCGCGCCGAAGAAGTACGCGCAGCCGAAGACGGCGCCCGGCATGCGCGTCGAGATCATCAAGCGCGAGACGCGAGCGACGGCCATCTCGATGGGCTTCCCCATCCCCGTCAACCGCTCGCACAGGGACTGGCCGGCGCTCGCGCTCGTCGCCTCGTACCTCGGCCAGCACCGCTCTTCGGTGAGTCATCTGTACCAGCGCCTGCGCGAGGCGCGCGGCCTGAACTACGGCGACTACGCCTACGTCGAATACTTCCCGCGCGGCATGTTCCAGTTCACGCCCTCGCCGAACCTCGGCCGCTCCTCGCAGATTTTCCAAATCTGGATACGGCCGGTCGAGCCGCAGAACTCGCACTTCGCGCTGCGCGCCGCGCTTTACGAGTACGACAAGCTCCTGCGGGAGGGCATCCCGCCGAAGGACTTCGAGGCCATCCGCGACTTCCTCGTCAAGTACGCCAACGTCCTGACGGCGACGCAGGGCGCGCGCCTGGGCTACGCGCTCGACAGCCGCTACTACGGCACGCCCGAGTACACGGCCTTCATGCGCGCGTCGCTCTCGAAGCTGACGGTGGCGGACGTGAACCGGGCGATCAAGCAGTACCTCGCGCCCGGCCAGCTGCGCGTCGTCGTCATCACGAAGGACGCCGAGGGCCTGCGCGACCGGATCGTCAAGGGCACGCCCTCGCCCATCACCTACAACTCGCCCAAGCCCGCAGACATCCTGGCCGAGGACAAGGTCATCGAGAACTACAAAATCCCCGTCCGCCCCGACCAAGTCGTCATCGTGCCCGTGGACAAGGTCTTTCAGTAGGCAGTACGCAGACGGCAGTAGGCAGTTGAAAGGCAGGAAGCCTTTCTAGATGTAAGCGTCCTAAAGAGACGGAGGCGGCGAGCTTCGTTACTCGCCGCCTCCGTCTCTTTAGGACTGCTTTTTGCTTTAACTGCCGTCTGCCTACTGCCTACTGCCTACTGCCTTCACTCTCCCAGCTCGGTCGAGTAGAGAATCCCGTACATCGCGTCCTCGTGGCGGGCGAAGTATTTGCCCTGGGCGGCGAGCATGATGTTGACCATCTGCTTCTGGCCCTTGTAGTCGCGGAAGCCGATCCACTGGAGCCGCCGCGGGTTGTCGCCGCTCTCGGGCGCGGCCTCGCGGAACAGGACGCCCTTCGCGTCGCCGAACTTGACCCACCGCACCTCCTCGTACTTCTGCGGGTCGCGCTTGAAGCTGTCGTAGTTGGCCTTGAGGCTGATCTCCTCGGGGAAGTCGGCGGCCATCGGCGAGATGCTCACGATGAGGTGTGCCGCGTCCCAGGAGCCGGGTGAACTCCACGTCAACTGGGTGCTGCTGGCCGTGTCCTTCTTCCACGTCTGCGGCACCGTCCACGAAATCTCCTGCTGCTCCCACTTCGCCGTCTGCCCGCCGGCGATGGCCGCCTGCTGCTCGGAGGTCGGACTCGGCGCTTCGGCCTCGATGTCGCCGCCGCTGCTGCTGCTGCTGCCCGCGAGCCCCTTGAGCGCGTCCCGGCTCCGCGTGCTCGCCGTCTCCTGCGCCTTGCGGCTGAGGTACCAGACCAGGCCGCCGCCGGCGACGGCGAGCACGACGCCCCCGCCGACGACGAGGACGATGACGACGATCAGGATTTTCATGCCCGTGGACATGCCCTTCTTCGCGGGCGGCTGGGGCGGCGTACCGTACCCGCCCTGCGGGGCTTGCGGCGGCGGCGGCGTGGGGTTTCCGTAGTTCTGCATGTACCAAATCTCCTTTGGAGGGTTCTTTCGCGGTCGGGATTCCGGCGCGGGACTATATCACCCCCGCCTCCGTCTGAAAAGATTTTCCGGCGGCTTGCCCGCGGGCGCGCGGGCAAGTTAAGTTCGTGGCTCGCGCACTGCCGAACTTTAAGACTCAACGGGGGAAGGTATGGTCTGGCTCTACCTGCTCGTCTGTCTCCTGGCCGGCGCGCTGATGCCCTTGCAGGCGGGCGTCAACGCGCAGCTGGCGCGCTGGGTCGGCCACCCCGTGACGGCCTCGCTCGTCTCGTTCGCCGTCGGCACGCTCGCGCTCCTCGCCTACAACGCGGCGACGCGGCCGAGCCTCCCGCCCCTGGCCGCGGTCGCGGAGGCGCCGTGGTGGGCCTGGGCGGGCGGACTCTTCGGCGCGGTCTTCGTGACGGCGGCGGCGACCTTCGCCCCACGCCTCGGCGCGGCGACCTTCATCTCCATCAGCATCGCCGGGCAGGTGCTCGTCTCGATCCTGCTCGACCACTTCGGCGTCGTCGGCTTCGCCGCGCGCCCCGTCACCGCGCTCCGCCTCCTCGGCGCGCTCCTGTTGATTGTGGGTGTGCTGCTCGTAAGGAAGTTTTAGAGGCAGTAGGCAGTAGACAGTAGGCAGTAAGAAGACAATGCGGCGCGTTCGGATTAACCTGGGCGCGCCGCTTCGTATTCCTACTGCCTACTTCAATAAATGTTGAAGTTGAACTCCAGCACCACGTACTGCGGGACGGGGCGGCCGTCCTTCTCGGCCGGGAAGAAGCGCATGTGGCGCGTGACGCGCAGGGCGCTTTCGGTTAGCCCGCTCGGGAGCGACTTGAGCACCTCCGGCCTGACCACCTCCCCCGTCGGCGAGAGGACGGCCCTCACCCTGATCACGCCGGTCACGTTCCGCTTCCGCGCCTCCTCCGTGTAGGGCGGCTCCGGCTTGTAGACGATGACGGCCTTGTGCTCCAGCTCCTTCATCTCGTAAGGATCGTCCGGCCCGCGCACGAGATTCGGCACCGCCTCCGGCGGCGGCCCCTCCTGCTTCTTCGGGGCGACGTAGCGCGGGACGGGGGCCTCCGCCGCGACCTGCTCGCCCGCGGGCGCCGGCCCAAGCGTGACTGAGTCCAGGAAGCGCCTGACCTCGGGGCGGTTCGGCTCGGTCGAGAGCGCCAGCAGGAGGTAGGCGTGGCTCTTCGCGCGGAAGACGCGCGCCTCCCCGTGCACGTCGTAGAATTTCCGCCCGCGCTGCGTGCCGACCGCCTCGTACGAACGGCCCTCGAAGCCGCCCAGCTTCAAATCCCCTTTCGCCACCAGCCCCCACGCGCCGCGCAGCTCGGCCGCGAAGAAGTCGAAAGACTCTTCCGGGTGCGGCCGGTCGTACGCGGCGACGAAGAAGATGACGCCGCCGGAATAGAGGTCGAAGACCCGCACCTTCTCGTAGTTCGGCTTTCGCAAGTTGCCGTTGACCAGCCTGTCCGTGTTATAGACCAAGGGCGTCCCCGGCAGCTCGACCGAGAACTCCTCGCCCGCGTACGTGTAGCGCGACCAGGCGGCCTCCTGTCCGGCGGCGCGTGAGGCGCACGCGAAGGCGAGCAGGGCGGCGGAGAGCAGCAGTCTCTTCTTCAACTCCCGAATCCTCCCCCGCGCAGCCCCGACAGGAACTCGCGCAGCAGGTTCTGCGCGACGCGCGTGCGGTAACGCGCCGTCGAGCGCACGTCGTCAATCGGCGTGACCTCGCGCCCGAGTTCTTCGAGCGCGGCCGTCAACGTTTCGTCGTCGGGCGTGCGGCCCCGCAACGACACCTCCGTCCTGCGGCAGCGCAGCACGACGGGCGCGACGCTCCCCAGGGCGACGCGCACCTCTCTCAACGCGTCCCCTTCCATCTCCGCCAGCGCCGCGAAGCAGACCTTCGAGATGGCCTGCGCGCGCCGCGTCCCGACCTTGCGGTAGAAGTGTCGCGCGCCCTCACTCGGTTTAGACAGACGGACGGCCGCGATCAGCTCGTCCGCGCGCATGACGGTCTGCTTGTAGCCGGTGTGGAAGTCCGCGTAAGGGACGCGGCGCGCGCCTTCGGCCGAGACGAGTTCGACCTCGGCGCCGTACGCCAAAAGCGCGGGCGGCGTGTCGGCGGCGGGGCTGGCGTTGGCGATGTTGCCGCCGACGGTGCCGCGGTTCTGGATGGCGATGCCGCCCGTCTCGCGCGCGGCCTGACCCAACATCGGGAAGTGTTGACTTAACAACTCGCTCCGCCGCACGTCCGTGTAGGTCGTCAAAGCGCCGACGCGCACTCCGCCGTCGACCTCCTCGACGCCGCGCAGCTCCTTCAGGTGCCGGATGCTGAAGAACTTCCTCTGCTCAAGCCTCCCCGCCTCCAGGAGCACCATCAAGTCCGTCCCGCCCGCGAACGGCTGCCACGCGCCCGCCCCCTCGCGCAAAAGCGCCAGCGCATCGTCGAGCGTGCGCGGCACGACCATCTCGTATGCAGGCAGGTAAGCTCTCATCTTAGTCGAGTGATGAGTGATAAGTGATGAACGATGAATGAAAGACAAGCTGCCTTCGATTCATCATTCATCATTCATCACTCATCATTTCTTACACGCGTGGATAACTGCGTCGAAAATCTTCATGTAGCCGGTGCAGCGGCAGAGGTTCCCCGCGAGACCTTCGCGGATGTCGGCCTCGGTCGGGTCGGGAGTGTGCCGAAGTAGGTTGACGGCCGCGAGCACCATGCCCGGCGTGCAGATGCCGCACTGCGCGCCGCCCGATTCGAGCATCGCCTGCTGGACGGCGTGCAGGCGTTCGCCGTCGGCCACGCCTTCGACCGTCTGAATGTTCGCGCCCTCGACTTGCGCCGCGGGGACGAGACAGCTGTTGACCAGCTCGCCGTCGAGGAGCACGGAGCACGCGCCGCATTCGCCCTCGCCGCAGCCCTCCTTCGTCCCGGTCAGTTTAAGTTCCTCGCGCAGCACGTCGAGCAGCCGCGCGAAAGGGTACGCGCGGAGCGTGACGGCCTCGCCGTTGACGTCGCAGGGGACGGAGATTTTACCTGGGGATTCAGACATCTCTACTTTGCCGCGCCGGCCGTCTCGCCTTCGAGCGCGTCCATAACGGCCTCGGGCGTGAGCGGGACGAAGTCGAACGCGTGGCCGGTGGCGTGCTCGACGGCGTTGAGGATGGCGGGGGCGGGGCCGTCCATCGGCAGCTCGCCGATGCCCTTCGCGCCGCCGGGGCCGCCCGCGTACGGGTTCTCGAAGAAGTGGACGCGGATGGGCGGGATGTCGGCCGAGGTCGGGATGATGTAGTTCGTCATCTGCCCGTTCGCCATCCGCCCGCCGCGCCACACGACGTTCTCGTAAAGCGTCCAGCCGATACCCTGCGCGACGCCGCCCTCGATCTGCCCGGCGGCCAGGACGGGGTGGATGACCCGGCCCACCTCCTGCACGGCGACGAAGTCCTCGACGCGCGCCTCGTACGTCAGAGTGTCGACGGACACCTCTGCGACGTAGACGGCCCACGCGTACGCGCCGTACGCGTCGCCGCGGTAGCGCTCGTCGTCCCACTCGATCTCGGCGGGCTGCTGATACTGCACGTGCTTCCTGAGCGCGCCGTGCCTCGACGTGTACTCGCCGCACGCGCGCGCCCACTCGCTTTGCGTGTAGGAGTCTGAGATGAGGCCCGCGCCCTTCAAGGTCTCTCTGAGCTGAAGCGCGGCCGACTCGACGAGCTTGCCGACGATCATCGTCGTGCGCGAGGCGACCGTCGGGCCGCTGTTGGGCACGTCGGCCGTGTCGGGCTGGACGACCTCGACCGTCTCGTAGTCGAGGCCCAGCGCCTCGGCCGCGATCTGCGCGAAGACGGTCTTCGTCCCCTGCCCTATCTCCGTGCTCGCCGCGAGCACGCGGACGCGCCCCTCGGCCGTCGCCTCGCAGCCGACGATTGACTGGAGGTACTTCTCGCCCGAGCCTGTGAAGCCCGCGCCGTGCATGAAGGTGGCGAAGCCGATGCCGCGTTTTCTCCGCGCGCCCTCGTTCTCGCGCGCGAAGCGCTCGCGCTTCGATTGGTAGTCGGTCAGCTCGAAGGCGCGGTCGAGCAGCCCCGGAAGGTCTACGTCCTCGCGTATGACCTGCCCCGTCGCGGTCGTCTCGCCTTTCGTGATGAAGTTGCGGCGTCTCAGCTCTTCGGGCGTGAGGCCGACCGCCGCCGCCACCTTATCCAGGTGGCGTTCGAGGGCGAAGATGCTCTGCGGCGCGCCGAAGCCGCGGAACGCGCCGTGCGGCGGGACGTTGGTCGCGACGGCGCGCGAGCGTATGCGGACGTTCGGGCAGTTGTAAGGCCCGGCGGCGTGAATCGTCCCGCGCGAGAGGACGACCGAGGAGAGCGTGGCGTAGGCGCCGCCGTCGATGTCGAAGTCGATCTCCATCCCGACGAGCTTGCCCCCGCGCGTGACGGCCGTGCGGTGGCGCGTGCGCGAGGGGTGGCGCTTGGTCGTGGCGACCATGTCCTCGGCGCGGTCGTAGACCATCTTGACGGGCCGGCCCGACTTCCAGGCGAGCAGGGCGGCGTGGCCCGCGATCATCGAAGGGTACTCCTCCTTGCCGCCGAAGCCGCCGCCCGTCTCGGTCTGGATGACGCGGACTTTATCTTCCGGCAGGTCGAAGAGCTTCACGAGCGCCTTGTGCACGTAGTAGGGGCACTGCATCGAGCCGCGCACCGTTACGCCAGTTTCGGGACTCACCTCGGCGATGACGCCGTTCGTCTCGATGTAGAGTTGTTCCTGCGCGCCCGTGCGGTACTCGCCCTCGACGACGACGACGTCGCCTCTGTCCCAGACCTCTTCGACCTTCCCCTTCTCGACGAGGAAGGTCTTGAAGACGTTGTCCGCGCCCCAGATGATCTCCTTGGGTTCGAGCGACTCCTCGATGTCGAAGACGGCGGGCAGAGGCTCCGCCTCGATCTTCACCGCGCGGCGCGCCTCTTCGAGCAGGTACTTGTCCGCGTGCGCGAGGAGGAGGACGGGCTCCTCGGCGTGGTTGACTACCCGGTCGGCGAGGTACGGCTGGTCGTTGAGGATGAGCGCGACGTAGTTGTGGCCGGGTACGTCGCGCGCGGTGACGACGGTGAACTCGTCCCACGGGATGCCTTCGCCGAAGTGGACGCCGGTGATGCGCCCGCGCGGGAAGGGGCTGCGCACGGTGACGCCGTGGAGCATGCCGGGGAGCACAAGATCGTCCACGTAGCGGGCGGCGCCCGTCACCTTCGCGCGCCCCTCCTTGCGTGGCACGGGCCGCCCGACGAGTCTGTCTTTCGTGCTGAGAGTCATCCGGTTGGTCTGCCGGTCTTCCTTGTTGCCCTTGCGGGACGACCGGACTATGATGGCGGCCAGCTTAACACATCGCGCGTCGCCGCGGTCAATCCCGCGGCCGCCTCCGTCACACTCCCGCAACGGAAAGGATCAGACACTTGGCAGAGCAATTTCGGGGCGTTCAATACCGACAGGGCGACGTGTTCCTCGTCAGGGTGGGGGACGACGTCAGGACTCTCCCGCACCGCAGCGTGCCGCGTGACGACGGCCGCATCGTCCTCGCCTATGGGGAGGCGACCGGGCACGCGCACGCCATCGCCGACGCCGACGCGGAGTTGATAGAGCTGGAGACCGGCGAACGTTTCCTCTTCACCTCGCGCGGCGTCTCGCTCAGGCACGAGGAGCACGACACCATCGAGCTGCCGGCGGGCGCATACCGCGTCGTCCGCCAGCGCGAGTACGTCCCCGCCCGCGGTGATGATGACGACGAGGAAGAGGCGGACGACGCCCCGGACTCGCGCTACGTCGCGGACTAAGACCCGCCCCTCCGCCCCATGTCCTCCGCCGAACCACTCAGCCGCGAAGAGAGCCAGGGACTAGCCGCGGCGCTCCGCGAGAAGTGGACGGCCGTCGCCCTCTCGACGGGGCCGTCCGACCGCGCGGCCGCGCAGGAGGCCGCGCGCGAACTCTACCTGCGCGCCGGCCTGACGCCGCCCGAAGGTTACGTCTGGCTCGACTCCCCGCTCGAAGGCATCGTCGCCGCCACCGTCTTCCAAGACCGCGACCCCGAGGGACTCTTCCGGCGGTTCGACGTACCGCGGCCGAGGCGAATCTTCGAGTGCCTCAACGCGCCGAGGCGCGAAGGCGCGCCCGAGCCGCCCGCCGCCTTCGACGCGCTGCGCAGACTCTGCTCGCGCGCAATCAGAATCGTCCGCGACCGCCTGGCAGAAAGCTTCTCCGCGCGCTACGTCTACGACATCTGGCACGCGGGGATCGTCGGCGTCGAGCCGGGGTCGGAAGGCTTCACCCCCGAGCAACTGAAGTCGGAGGTCTTCGCACGGGTTCGCGAGAAGCTCCTGCGCCAGACGCCGCCCGCCGTCAAGCCGCGGCGCTGGCAGAGGGTCTTGGAGCCGTTCGAGACGAACGGCGCGGCCGTGCGGCTCACGCGCGAGATACCTTTTGAGACCATGCCCGGCGGCGACACCCGTGATTTCGGCTTCGGCACGCACGACGCGTGGCGGCTGGCCTTCTGCGAGTGGGCGCTCGCCGCGGGAGGTGGCGGCGACGAAGAAGAGGCAGAGAGGCTGACGGCCCTCTGCGAGTTGAGCAGGCAGTGCGGCTGGTGGTGGCCTTTGAGCCGCCTCGTCGTCTTCACCGAACGGCCGACCGCCGTCGGCTGCGAGGCGTCGGGCCGGCTGCACGCGCCGGACGGGCCGGCGCTCGGCTATAAGGACGGGTGGAGTTTCTACGCCTGGCGCGGGATGGAGGTGACGGCCGACCTCATCGAGAATCGCCACCTGCTCACGGTCGGGCAGATCGAGGACGAGCACAACGTCGAGTGGCGGCGCGCGATGATAGAGATCTACGGGCCGGAGCGTTTCCTGCTCGACAGCCGCGCGCGCGTCGTCCACCAGGACGAGTTCGGCATACTCTACTCGCTGGAGCTGTTCCGGGACGAGCCGCTCGTCATGGTCGAGGTGCGCAACTCGACGCCCGAGCCCGACGGCTCACACAAGACCTACTTTCTCCGTGTGCCCCCGAACGTGCGCACGGCGCGCGAGGCCGTCGCGTGGACGTTCGGCTTGGAAGCGTCGGACTACGGGCCGTCCGTTCAAACTTAGAAGACAGTTCACCACAGAGACACAGAGGCACAGCTTGTTGAGATAAGTCTCCAAGCCGTGCCTCTGTGTCTCTGTGGTAAAAACTCGCTCGCTTTAGTCGCCGCCCGCGCCGACTGTCTCTTCGGCGGGCGTGTCGGCCGCAGCTTCCTCTTCACTTTCAATAGCGCGGCGGCGCGCGAAGGCGGCGCGCACCCTTCTGCCCGTGTGGAACGGGTAGGCGAGGACGTTGCCGACGTGTCTGCGCCACCAGGCCGTGCGGCCGATGTCGTCGAAGATGGTGTAGGCGACCGGCGTCACGAGCAGCGTCAAGAGGAGCGAGAGCGACTGGCCGCCGATGACGACGACCGCGATGGAGCGCCGCTCCTCCGCGCCGGGGCCTGTGCCGAGCGCGAGCGGGAGCATCCCCGCGACGAGCGCGAGCGTCGTCATCAGGATGGGGCGCAGGCGGTCGCGGTTCCCCTGGATGACGGCCTCGAACCGCTCCATCCCCTTCGCGCGCAGGTTGTTCATGTGGTCGATCTGCAGAATCGAGTTCTTCTTCACCACGCCGAACAGCACGAGGATGCCGAGCGCCGAGTAGAGGTTCAGGGTGTCGCCCGTCATGTACTGCGAGAGCAGCGCGAACGGGATCGCGAGCGGGAGGCTCAAGAGAATCGTGACCGGGTGAATCGTGCTCTCGAACTGCGACGCGAGAATCATGTACATGAAGATGATTGAGAGCATGAACGCCCAGAGGAACTCCGTGAACGTCCGCTCCAGCTCGCGCGCGCGCCCCGAGACGGCCGTCGTGTAGGCGGCCGGCATGTTCATCCGAACGGACTCGGCCCTGAGCGCCTCGATGCGGTCGGCGAGGGCGTAGCCGGGCGCGACCGAGGCGCGCAGAGAGACCTGCCGCTGGCGGTCGATGCGGTCGATGCGCGAGGGGCTGATGTCGCGGCGTATCTTGACGAGGTTGTCGAGGCGGATGAGCCCGCCGCGCGAGGAGGGCACGTAGAGCTGGCCCAGCGTGCGCGGGTCGTTGCGGTCGCGCTCGTTCAGGCGGAGCTGCACGTCGTAAGCCTCGTTGACCGTGGCGTCGTGGTAGCGCGTCACCTCCTGGTCGCCCCCGACCATCACGCGCAGGGAGTTCGCCACGTCGGCCGTCGAGACGCCGAGCGCCGCCGCGCGCTCGCGGTCGATCTCGACGCGCAGCTCGGGCTTGTTGAGCTTGAGCGTCGTGTCGGCGTCCACGATGCCGCCGAGTTTGGCGGAGCGCGTGCGCAAGTCCTCCGCGTACTCGGCGAGCTTTTCGAGCTCGGGGCCGCGGATGACGAAGTCTATGTCGAAGCGCCCGCCCGCGCCGAAGTTGAAGGACTGCGCGTTGCGGACGCCGACGCGCATCGGCTGATACTTCTGAAGTCTGCGACGAACCTCCTGCATCACGTCCTGCTGCGTGTAGTTGCCGTGGAAGGCCCCGAGGGGGTGGCCGGCGAGCGTCTCGCGCCAGAGGCGGCCGAAGGAGAGCGTGCGCTCCTCGTGCGGCGCGATGCGGATGTACATGTCGCTCTGGTTGACGCCGCCGAGGAAGCTCCCCCCCGCCGAGGCGAGGACGAGCCGGACGCCGGGCGTCTTCATGATGTCCTGCTCCATCGCCTGCATCGTCTCGTTCATCGAGGCGAGGTTCGTCCCCTCCGGCGCGCTGACCGAGACCTCGAACTCCGCCTCGTCCACGTTCGAGGGGATGAACTCCTGCTTGACCGCGCGGTAGAGCGGCGCGCTCGAAGCGATGACGGCGAGGGCGAGGGCGGAGACGACGACGCGGTGACGCATCGAGAGCGTCAGCAGCCACGTGTACGCGCGGTCGATGTAGCTGTAGAAGCCGCGCCGCGAGCCCGCCTTTGTGCCCTCGTACTCGCCTTCGTGTTGCCCGCCGCCGTGCCCCTTCGCGTCCTCCGCGCGCAGCAGGCGCGCCGACATCATCGGCGTCAGCGTGAACGAGACGAGCAAGCTAACCATGATGGCGACGGCCGCCGTGATGCCGAACTGGTAGAGGAAGCGCCCCGAGATGGAGGACATGAACGAGACCGGCAGGAAGATGACGACGAGCGAGAGCGTCGTCGCCAGCACGGCCAGCCCGATGTCGGCCGTCGCCTCGCGCGCCGCCTCCATCGCCGTCATCCGCTTCTCCTCGACGAAACGGAAGATGTTCTCGAGCACGACGATGGCGTCGTCGATCACGACGCCGACCATCAGGACGAGCGCGAGCATCGTCACGCTGTTCAGGGTGAAGTCGAGCGCACGCATCATGGCGAAGGTCGAGACGACCGACGCCGGGATGGCGACGGCCGCGATCAGCGTCGAGCGCCACGAGCGCATGAAGAACAGCACGACGAGCGACGCGAGGATGCTGCCCAAAACCAGGTGGACGGTAATCTCGTGGAGCGCCGCCTCGATGTAGCGCGACTGGTCGCGGATGACCTCCACCTTCACGTCGGAGGGGAGCTGCCCCTCGACGCGCGCCAGGGCCTGCTTGATGCCCCCGATGACCTCGATGGTGTTGGCGCCCGACTGGCGCTGTATCTGCAAGGTCACAGTCGGCACGCCGTTCAGGCGCGCGAGGCTTCGCTGCTCCTTCGTGCTGTCCTCGACGCGCCCCACGTCGCGCAGGCGGACGGCCGAGCCGCCGAGGTTGGCGATTGTCAGGTCGTTGAAGGCGCGCGGGTCTGTGACGCGGCCCATCGTGCGCAGCGTCAGCTCCTCGTTGTTGGTCGTGACGTTGCCGCCGGGGATGTCCGCGTTCTGGCGCGCGAGCGCCGTCTGCACGGACGTGATGGGTATCTGGTAGGCTTCGAGCCGGGCCGCGTCCACCCAGACGTTGATGGCGCGTTCCAGCCCGCCGACGATCTGCACCTGCCCGACGCCGCCGACGCGCTCGAACTGCGGCCGGACGGTCTTGTCGGCCAGCTCGGTCAGCTCGCGCAAACTACGCTCGCCGGTGAGCGCGATGGTGATGACGGGCGCGCTGTCGTTGTTGAACTTCTGGACGACGGGCGGGCGCTGGCGGGCGTCCTCGGGGAGCTGGTTGATGACGGTCGTGACGCGGTCGCGCACGTCCTGCGCGGCAGTATCGAGGTCTCGGTCGAGCTTGAAGGTGGCGATGATGATCGAGGTGCCGGGCGCGGAGACCGAGCGCAGCTCGTCGATGCCCTCGACCGTGTTGACGGCCTCCTCGATGGGCTGCGAGACGAGCGTCTCGACCTCCTCGGAAGAGGCGCCGGGCAACTGCGTGCGGACGCTCACCGTCGGCAGGTCGACCGAGGGGAAGCGGTCGACGCCCAGACGGAAGTAGCTCGCCGCGCCGACGACGACGAGCGAGAGCACGATCATCGCCGCGAAGACCGGCCGCCTGATACAGATTTCCGCCAGCTTCTGCATGACGTTAGTTCTTCTTCTGTTCCGCCGCGAGTTTGAGCCGCTGCGCGACGTACTCTTCGACCGCGGCCCCCTTCGACAGCCCGGGTTCGAGATTATAAGCCTGCCGGTAGCTCTCGGCCGCCTCCTGCGTGCGTCCCTTGCGCGCGAGGAAGTCGCCGAGCAGCTCGCGCAGCTTCGCGTCCTTCGGGTGGAGTTGGACGCCCGCGCCGACGAACTCGGCCGCGGCGTCGTAGAACTGCGGCCGGTTCAGCCAGCGCCCGCCGATGTCGAGGAACGTCTTGGCGGCCATCACGCCGTCGGGGTTCGAGTCATACGCGCGGCGGAAGTACGCGAGCGGCCGCTCGTACTCGCCCGCGGCCTGCTTGAGCGCGGCGCGCCCCTCGGGCGTCATCTCGCCGAGGAGGATGAAGTAGCCCCAGTTGAAGAGCAGTTCGTCCGCGTACGGGTAGAGGTCAACCCCGAGCTTCTGCGCCTTGAACACGGCCACCCCGCCCTGCTGTATCGGCTGGATGAGGTTCATGAAGTCGGGGTAGACCTCCGCGCCCGCGAACTCCTTCCTGAGCCGCGCGCCGACCGCGTCGAAGTCCGTGTCGGGCGCGATGGTTACGTGACGCGTGTAGTCGTTCCAGGTGCGCGCCCAGTCGGCGTCCCAGCGCGCGATGAGCTTCTCGAACTCGGGCGTGAAGCGCAGGGACTTCGGAACCGAAGAGTCGGACTTGTAGAGACGCACGTAGTCGGCGAAGAAAGGTATCGCGCCCGACGTGTGATACTTGTCGAGCCCCGCCGCGCCGTTCCGCTCCTTCAGGCGCGCCGCGACGTACGAGCCGAGTTTGATGAGGTTGGTGTTGCCGACGGGGTGGCGCGCGTCGCGGATGCGCTTGGCGACGGCGTTGAAGTCGGCGCGCGTGGCCGCGCGTGAGGCGTTCGCGTTGAAGAAGGCGAAGGCGTCGGCCAACTCCTTCGCGTCGCTGGTCGCGGGCCGCCGGTGCTCTTCGAAGTCGAGCGCGCCGTAGTTGAAGGCGCTGTTGAGAGCGAGCGCGATGGGCGCGTCCGCTTTCTCGCGCGTGAAGACCTTCCCTCCCCACGAGTCGCCGGTGACGACTTGGTAGAGCTTGCTCACGTACCGCTCCGTCGGCGCGAACTGTAGGTTACAGGCCACGGCCAGGCCGAGCCGCTTCTCCGGGAAGTAGAAGAGCAGCGTCTCAGTCCCCTTCTGGCTGCCCGCCGCGAAGACCGAGAAGTTGCCGTTGATGGGCCGCACCATCCAGCCCTGCGTGTAGTAGACGTCGCCGTCGCCGAGGCCCGTGTAGCGTCCCGGCTTCGAGGTGAAGGGCTTGAGCATCTCGTCCACCCACTTCGCCGAGACGAGCTTCCCCGCGAGCGCCGCGCGCGCCCAGCGCAGGAGGTCGGGCACGGTGCCGGTGAGTCCGCCGCCGCCGAAGCGCGAGCTGACGTTGAGGAAGGGCGCGTTCTTAATCTCGCCGTTCACCAGCTCGTAGCCGCGCACGCGGTTCGGGACGAGGTTGACGACGTCGTCCATCCCGGTGTCCTTCATCCCGGCGGGCGCGAAGAGGTTCTCGCGCAGGTAGGCGTCTAAGCTCTTCCCCGAGACGTTCTCGACGGCCGCGCCGAGCAGGTTGTAGCCGCTCGTCTGGTAGTCGAAGCGCGTGCCCGGCTCATACTGAATGGGATACTTCGAGATGCGCGCGACGACCTCCTTCGTCGAGACCTGCTCCGGCCCCAGCCCCGACCCCGTCTGCCCCGCGCCCGTGTGCGTCAGGAGGTTGCGCACCGTGACGGGCCACTTCTGGACGGGGTAGTCGGGGACGTAACGTTGTATCTCGGCGTCGAGGTCGAGCTTGCCGCGCTCGGCGAGCTGGACGACGGCCTCGCCCGTCATCGACTTCGTGATGGAGGCGAGGCGGTAGGCGCTCTCGGCAATCGCGGGCGTCCTGTTCTCAAGGTCTGCGTAGCCGAAGCCCTTGACCCAGGTGTAGTCACCCTTGAAGAACCCGACGGTCATGCCGGGGATGTGGTCGTTCTTCATCGCCGTCGCGACGAACGCCTCGAACTCGCGCAGCCGTCCGGCGTAAGGGTCTGCCGCCGGTGAGGCGGATGACTGCGCGCCGGCCGGCACGCAGAAGACGACGCCGCACAGCAGGGCGGCGACGACGGCGAGGCTTAGAGTCTTTCTCACGGTGAGCACCTTGAAAGCAGTAGGCAGTAGGCAGATGGCAGTAGGCAGTCGCTCCGCGTTTCGGACGTGGCAAGATGAAATCGGAAGTTCCGGCAGCGGGTCTTCAACCGCCTACTGCCATCTGCCTACTGCCTACTGTTTCACTCCACGACGTTGACGGGCTGGCCCGACTGCAGGTTGCCGGGGTCTAAGACGACGGCCTCGCCGACGTTAATGCCGGAGAGGATTTCCGTCCAGGTCTCGGCGCGGCGCCCCGTCGTGATGGGCTTCTCCTTGGCCTTGCCGTTCTCGACGGTGATGACCTTCTCGATGCCGGCGAAGGTGACGACGGCGTTGGCCGGGACGGTGACGGCCACGTCGCCGCTGTTGGTGACGATCTCGGCGCGCGCGAAGCCGCCGGGCCTGAGGCCGCCGGGGTTCGCAATCTCGGCCTCGACGACGAGCACGCGGTTCTCCTGGTTGATGGTCGGGCTGAGGCGGACGATCCTTCCGGAGTAGAGGCCGCGGTCGCCCTCGACCGTGACGCGCACGGGCTGGCCGGCGCGCACCGTCGCCGCGTCGCGCTCGGGCACCTCGCCGCGGAAGCGCAGGGGGTTCACGCGCACGATGGTCACGACGGGCGCGGCCGCGGCGAGGTACTCGCCGACGCTGGCCCGCTTCTCCTGCACGATGCCGTCGAAGGGCGCGACGACCGTGGTGTCCGCGAGCGCCTGCCGCGCGAGCGAGAGTTCCGTGCGGCGCTGCGCGAGCAGGGCCTGGCGGTTGCGTATCTCCTCGACGGCGTCCTGGTACTTGCCCTGCGCGACCTTGAAGGCGGCGTCGGCCCCCTCGTACTCGGCGCGCGCGACGACGCCCGACTCGACGAGCGCGGCGACGCGCTGGCGGTTCTGCCGCGCCTCTTCCAGGACGGCGCGCGCCTGCCGGACGGTGCCCGTCACCTCGGGGTCGAAGCGGTCGTCGTCGCCCTGCGGCTGCAAGCCGAGGCGCGCGCGCGCCTGCTGGAGCGCGGCCTCCGCCTGCTGCACGCGCAGCTTGTAGTCCTGCTGCTCGACCTCCGCGACCGTCTGCCCTTTTCGCACCACGCTCCCCAGATCAATCGTGATCGTGCTCAAACGGCCGGGGACTTTGATGCTCAGCGTCGCCTCGTCCTGTGCGGCCAGCGTCCCCGTCACGTTGACGCTCGCGCCGACGGGCAGCTCCTCGACGCGCGCGACCTTGACCGGCCGCGCCCCGCCGCCGCCGGCCCCCGCGCCCGGGCCGCGCTGCTGGCCCGAAGCCGGATACTCGCTCTTGCACGCGAAGGAGAAGGAGAGCAGCAGCGCGAAGGACGCGACCGAGAAGCGCCTCGCAACGTTATTAAGCAGGATTCTACCGGGAGATGACATCGTGATAATTGCCTTCAGGCGTTGAAGACGCAGAGTTTATCACGGCGGTTACAAAAGAAAGTAGTCAGTAGTCAGTAGAAAGGCGGCGCGCCCTACCTAAAGGTTTGGACGTGCCGCCCCTGTCTTTCTACTGACTACTGTCTACTGTCTACTGACTACTGCTCTTCCCCTTCACTCCCCGAAGCTCTTCCGGATGAGGTAAGACATCTTGATGAAGAAGAGGCGGCCGTTGCGCTGGAGGCCGGGTTCAAAATCCTTCGAGAAGGGGTTGAGGCCCTTGTAATTCTGGTCGTCGTTGTAGCCGACGTAGAAGCTCGTCCCGGGGTTCGGCGTCCAGCCGAGGAGGAACTGGCCGCGCGCGTTCCGGCCGAGCGAGGTGTAGTCCACGCGGCCCCGCGCGAAGATGAAGCGCGTGAACTGGTAGGTGCCGCGCAAGGAGTAGATGTCGTCGTCGAAGGCGACGAGCCCCGTGTCCTGGCGCACGAGCCGCGCCTTGTTGTAGTCGAGCGAGAGGCGCAGCGCGTCGGTCGGCTGGTAGGCGAAGCTGCTCTGCACCGTCCACTGGTTGCCGGGGCCGGGGTCGAGCGGCGCGTCCTGCCCGAAGGCGACCGCGGCCGGGCTCACGCGCGGGAAGCGCGGGTTCCCCGTCCCGAAGTCGAAGTCGAGCTGCCCCCAGCGGTAGAGGCTGAAGATGTTGAGGGAGTACTTCTTCGACGGGTGCGTCTCGACATAGAAGTAGATGTCGCGGTTGTAGGCCGAGCGCTCGGGGTCTTCGCCGAAGAAGGTGCAGGGGTTCAGCTCGGGGCTCCGCACGCCGCTGTCCCGCTCGAAGTTGACGCAGGCCGGCACGGTCAGCCCCGCGAGCCGCGCGTTCCGCGAGTTGGCGAGCGCGAAGCCCTCGCGCGACGGGCCGAACTCCGACTCGAAGACGCGCTCGTAGCCCTCCTCGACGCCGAAGCCGACGTAGGTCTGCCTCTGCATCCGCAGTTGCAACTGCGACTCGTTCTGGAAGAACTGGCTGCGGTACTTCCAGTCGAAGTTGAAGGTCGAGTTGTTGAAGACGCGCCAGCTCACGATCTTCGCCTTCGCCTTGTCGTTCGACTGGTAGCGGGCGAAGAAGTCCTGGTTGTGCGTGTTGTAGCGGCGGTCGAAGCCCACGTCGGCGCGGAAGAGGCGCGAGCGCCCGACGGCCGAGTAGTTCCAGCCGAAGTTGCGCGCGGCCCAGTCGAGGTTGTAGGCGTAGGCGAGCCCCTTCTCCTTGCGGTCGAAGGTGCCCGCCTCGTCCGGGTAGAAGAAGGGCTGGTGCGAGACGCTCCCCAAAGCCTGCGCCCAGAAGACCAGCTGCTTGTTGAAGCGGTAGCGCACGTCGAAGCCGCCGACCTGGTTGTACTTGTCCACGAAGTTGTAGGAGGTGCCGAGGAAGCCGATGTGCCCCTCCTTGCCGATGTCGCGCTTGAGGCGCAGGACGCCGATGGTCGCGTTGCGGTCGAGCGTCTTCGCGAGCGAGTCGCGCTCGGACTGGAGCGCGTCGGTCAGCGGGGTCAGGTTGGGGTTCAGGTTCAAGGTCGGGTCTCGCCTAACCGCCGCCTCCCTGTTCCTCCGCTCCTGCTCCCTCACGGACGTGAGGTCTTGCGTCGCGCGGAGGAAGTCGCGGTCGTCCTCGCCGAGGTTGCCGGGCGCGTTGTCCGAGGCGAAGAGCAGGCCGTAGGTGTTGCGGCCGCGCCGGCCCGTGAACTTGAAGGCGTAGTCGGGGTCAACGATGGTGCGCGTGTGGACGGCCGAGAGCAGCGTCTCGAAAATCTCCTTGCCTTCGAGGAAGAAGGGGCGCTTCTCGTCGAAGAAGATGGGGAAGCGCTGGTTGGCGGTGACGACCGTCGCGTCGGCCTCGACCTGCGCGAAGTCCGGGTTGAGGGCCATGTCGAGCGTCATCGTCGGCGAGATGCTGAACTTGGCCGTGAGCCCCGGGTCGAAACCGACGGGCTTGTTCAGGAAGCGCCCCCCGTCCGTCGGGTACGGGATGCCCATCGCGTCGGAGACCCCGGCGCGACCCTTCGTCACGGAGGCCACGCGCTTGCCCTCCTCGGAGACGGTCAGGGAAGGAATCAGCTCGACGGTGCGCTCGGTCGAGATGCCTTCGAGCCCGGTGACGTGCCCCGACTGCCCGAGCAGGCTGGAGTTGTCGCGCGAGACGGGCGTCCAGGTGGACTGCTCGTTGTTGAGCCGCTTGATGGTGCGCATGATCTGCACGCCCCACTTCTTGTCCTTGCCCGCCTCGTAGCGCAGGGACTTGAAAGGGATGGCGACCTCGACCGAGTAGCCGTCCGGCAGGAGCACGCCCTTCGACTCGTGCACGATGTCAACGGAGAAGTCCTCGTTGATGCCCTCGGTGAAGATGGCGTCGGCCTGCACGCCGAGCGGGTTGAAGATTAGTTCGTAGGCGCGGCGGCCGTCGTTGAAGGTGTCGAGCCAGATGCCGACCCAGTCGTCCTCGAAGACCGCGTCGCGCTTGGCGATGGTGGCGCGCACCTTGCCCGGCTCGTCGTAGGCGCGGAAGCCGACGTAGAGGAATTTGGAGTCGTAGCCGATCCTGACCTCGGTCGGCTGCGAGGGCGCGACGAGGTCAACGGGGCGGAACTGCACGAAGTCCTTGAAGACGGCGGCCGTCTTCCAGACCTCCTCGTCCAGCTTGCCGTCGATGACGGGCGCCTTGTCGAAGCGCACGAGCCGCGTCGGCTGCACCTTGTCCGGCGTGAGCAGGGCCGCCAGCCGCGCGGCCTTGGTGACGGCGCCGCCCACCTGCCCGCCGCCCGCGGGCGTCGTCGTCGTCGCGGGCGGCGCGGCCTTCGCCCCGGGCGGCGCGGCCTTCTCGGGGGCGGCAACGCCCGGGGCGGCCGGCGGGGGCGTCGGCGACACGGAAGCGTTCGCCTCGCCGCCGCCGCCCGACTGCTGACCCGTCTGCGCGGCGAAGAGGATGTCCAGGCGGTTGAAGCTCGCGCGCACGCGCGGCGCGACGCCGGGCGCGAGCGTGAAGGCGATGAGCGCGTCGTCGCCGCGCTGCCCCGCCTCGACGCGCGTGAAGCCGCGCGCCTCCGTGCCGCCCGAGGCGAGCACCGCCGCGTCGGCCTCCGGGACGAGGACGAAGAACCTGCCGCCCTCCGTATAGGTCTGGTAGCCTTCGAGCGCCGCGTCCGAAGTGATGCGCACGCGCGAGCCCTCGGCCGTCTCCGTCGTGCTCAGCGTCATGCGCTTGAGCAGGCGCGCGCCGCCGCCCGCCGCCGCCCGGCCTGACACGGGCGCACGCGCCGCCGCGACCTCCTGCGCCGACGCCTCACCCGAAAAGAACGCGGTCCTCAGCGAGAGGGCGAGGGCGGAGAGTGCGACGGCGGAGAGAAGCTTTTTCTTCATGGCAGGGCTCTGACTGCGCGGCCTCGCCTCGGTCGCGCGTTCCGCTTATTGGATTTGATGCTGCCGGACTGGACGAGCCGCTCGCGACGGCGCTTGGGGGAGCTTCGACGACCGCTTTTCACGAGTGCCCTGTTAGACGTAGTGCGCGCGCCTAATGTTTCAACGAAATCATGGCACCAATGCCGTTTCTTTCAGCGTACACGAGGGCCGTTGAACGCGCGCACTTCTTCAGAAGATTTCACATCTTTTCATCCCGCGTGCCCGCGGCCGGCGGCCCTCTGTCGGCCCTTAAGACGCGCCGCGCGGGGCGCGCGTTAACGCCGGCGGAGGATGATCTGGCCGTCGCCCGTGTGGAGCGTCAGCAACTGCCCGCCGCCGCCGACGCGCCAGCGGCGGACGCGGCTCTCCGCGTCGGTCTCGGCCACGGCCACGCCGTCGTTGTAGACGGACTCGCCGTCGGTCTCGACGGTCGCGTTGGCGCCCTCGGGGAGCGAGAGCGAGATGGTGCCGTCGCCCGTGCGCGCGGCGAGGCGTGTGAAGTTGCCGTCGAGCGTGATGCGGCCGTCGCCGGTGCGCGCCTCGGCGTCGCCCTCGAAGTTCTCGACGCGGATGCGGCCGTCGCCGGTCTCGGCGTGCAGGCGGCCCTTCGAGCCCGTCACGTCGATGGAGCCGTCGCCCGTGCGCAGCTCGACCTCGCCGCTCACGCCGTCCACGCGCACCCTGCCGTCGCCCGTCGAGACGAAGAGCGTCGAGTTGCGCGGGACGTAGAGGTCGAACTCGGCCGAGGCGTTCGAGGAGTAGGTGACGCGCCCGCCGTGGTCGCTGTAGTTGCGCGCGAAGCTCTTGTCGAAGTCGGCGCGGATGGTGACTTCGCCGCCCGCGCCCTGTGCCTTGAGCTTGATGCCCTGCATCTCGCGGTCGTCGGCGGCGCGCTTCGTGGCCGTGTACATCACCTCGGACTTGTCCCAGGCGTGGACGCTGATGGCGCCGTCGAACGTCTCGACGCGGACGCGCGGCGCCCCCTGAACGGCGAAGGTGTTCGACTCGCGCTCGGTGCGGCGGGCGGAGTCGAAGCTGTTGTTGACGCTGCTCTCGATCTCCTCCTTGATCTTGTCCTTGTCGATGTCGCGCATCGCCCTCTCGGCCTCGCGCGCGGCGCGGGCGGCCTCGCGCTGGCGGTCGCGCTCTTCGTTCGCGTGGTCGCGTTGTTCGTTCGCTCGCTCGCGCTCGGCGTCGCGCGCCTCGCGCGCGGCGTCGCGGGCGGACTCGGCGGCTTCGCGCGCCGACTCGGCGATGTCGTCGTTGTCGTTGTCCTTGTCGCGGTCGAAGTCGGCGCGCCCCTTCGTCTCGGAGAGGAGGTTCGTGACGGGGCTCGCGGGCCGGCCGTCTGCGGCGCGGCGAATCTGGACGGAGCCGTTGACGTTGTTCAGGCGCACGTTGGCGCCGCCCTGGCCGAGGCGCCCTTCCAGGTCGCGCCCGACGTACTCGCCGACGCGCACGGGCAGGTTGAAGTCGTTCGTGATGCCGCCGTGGACGGTGCTCGCGCGCAACGTGGCGTTCGCGTCCGAAGGGAGCGTGACGACGAGCGGGCCGTTGACCGAAGAGAGGTTGACCGCGCCCGACTCGCTCAGACGGTCGAGCGTGGCTTCGAGCCGGCCGTTGATGACCGAGAGGTTGACGGGGCCGGAGAGCCCCAAGGCCGTCACGCGGCCGTTGATGGAGGAGGCTTTGACCGGGCCGGCGAGACCCGCGACGTCGAGGTCGCCGTTAATCAGGTTGACCTCGTCGATGTTGACGCCGCGCGGGACGGTGAGCGTGTACTCGACGGTCGCGGGGTTCTCGCGGCGCTCGTTGTCGCGGTCAGTCCAGCGCAGGCTGGAGTCGGGGTACTCGGTCTCGATGCGGACGCGGTTGGCCGTGGCATCGACCTTGATCTGCGCCTCGCGCAGGCGCTCCGGGGTGTACGCGCGCTTGACGGCGTCCACCTTCACCTCGGCGCGCTCCCACGCCTGCACCTTCACCGCGCCGTTGATGTTCGAGAGGCTGACCCGGCCGCCGGCCGCGAGCGGGTAGGTCTGGTGGAACTCCTCGGTCAGCTCCGGCCGCTCCGAACGCTGCGCCCTGACCGAAGCGTCCGCCGCCGTCAACAACAGCGCCGCCGCCGCGGCAAAGATTAAGAACAAACGCTTCTTCGACATGATGATTCCTCGGTATGCAGCGATGAGTGATGAGTGATGAATATAACGACGCTGCCGTATTCATCGTTCATCACTCATCATTTAGTCTTAGCTCGCGCGGCGTATCTGGACGCTGCCGTTGACGGTTTCGAGAATGAGCTGGCGGTCGCCGCCGCCGGAGCCGATGGTGCCCGAGAGGCGCCGGCGGCTGAAGGTGCCGCTGACGGTCAGGGGGAAGTCGGACGAGATGTCGCCGTTGAGCGTCTTGGCCTCGACGCGCGCGCTGAGGCTCGCGGGCAGGGTCAGGTCGATGCCGCCGTTGACGGTCTTGAATTCGAGCCCCGCCGGCCAGTCGGCGCGGCCGAACGCGGCCGTGATCGAGCCGTTGACGGTCTGCGCGCGCGCTAGGCCCGTGGTCGAGACGTTGATGCTGCCGTTGACGGTCTTCGCGTCCACGTCGGAGGCGAGGCCGTCGGCGTCCACCTTGCCGTTGACGGTGCGGCCGTTGAAGTTGACGCCCGCCGGGACGCGCACGGTGAAGTTGACGGTCGTGTCGTTGTCGTGGACGTGCGAGCGGCTGCCGCCCACCTCGCAGGTGTTCGGCTCGCCATCGGGGTTCGGGTAGACGGCGCAGATGAGCACGCCCTCGGCGTGGCGCACGACCTCGATGCGCACCTCTTCGGGGTCGCTGCGGCGCGCGCTCTTGACGGCCACGACCTCGAACTCGCCGCCCGCGGCCGGCTCGGCCGAGACGTTGCCGTTGATGCCCCTGATTTCGAGGGTGCGCCCGGCGGCCAGCGCCTCGCGCAGGCGGAACTCGTTACCCTGCCGCTGCGGCTCGGCGGCCGCGGGAGTCGCGGGCGCCGCGTTCGCGGTCGCGTCGATGTAGGCTTGCAGCGGCCCGGGGCTGGCGTTGAAAGTGTGGCCGAACGTGGCGAGCGCCGCGGCGGCTGCGAAGATGATGACGAGATTGAGTGTGCGCTTCATGCTTGCCTCCTGGGAGTCAGAGAGTTCGGCCCGCGTCCTTGTTCCAAAGAGGAAACACCGCGCCCGCCGCGTTCGTGGCAAAAATTTCCTCGATTTAAGAAGAGAGCCCGACACCGGGGTGCCGGGCTCTCTTCTTCCGCGGCGCCTTTAACCGAGGCGCCGGCTAGCGTTTTACCAGGTGCAGCGAGCCGCTGAAGGAGCTGAGGTTGATGACGGCGTCGCCCGTCCCGACCGTGCCGTCGAGCCGCGCGGACTCTTGCTCCCTGGGGGCTTTGCCTTTCGGCCCTTTGCCGGCGTGACCGGGCGGCGTGGGCGGGACTTCGACGCCGGGGACGGGCGGGGTCGGCGGGGCCGGCGGCATCCCGGCCGTGTTGACAGGGGCTCCGGCGGGCGCGGAGGTGCCGGCCGTCTTGACGGGGAAGTCCGTGACGATCTCGCCGCTGACGACGACCTTCGCGTGCAGGTTGAAGGAGGCGTCGGCGGGCAGCTCCATCGTCACCTCGCCCGAGATGGTGCGGAAGTCGTAGGAGCCGCCGCGCGCGAGCGGCCCCGTGTAGAGGAGGCTGCCGCTGGTGGACGAGCCCGTGACGCTGCCGTGCGCGACGCCTTCAATCGTCACGTCGCCGCTCACGGACTTGGCTTCGAAGTCGTCGCCGGCCGCGGACGTGCGCAGGTTGCGCGCCTCCACGTCGCCGCTCACGGTGTTGATGCGCACCGACCCGGTCGAGTCGGAGACGGACACGTCGCCGCTCAGGCAGGAGACCTGGACGGCGCGCGCGACCCGGCGCACCTCCACGTCGCCGCTCAGGACTTTGACGCGCGCCTCGGCCACGTCCGCGACCTCGACGTGCCCCGTGCGCGACTCGACTTCGACGGTCGCGCCGCGCGGGACGGTCAGCTCGACCGTCTCGTTCGAGCCGCAGTGGCCCGCGTTCAAATCAGCTTCCTTGTCCTCGGAGACGAGCACCTCGACGCGCGGCGCGGGGCGCACGTTGGGCGTCAGGAGGCGCAGAGTCCCCTCGCCCTCGGCGCGCGCGCGCACCTCGTTCCTGTCCCAGCCGCGCACGATCACGTCGCCCTCGTTGACGCAGAGCGAGACGACCGCGCGGGCCTCCGCCTCGGCGCGCCGTTCGAGCGGGAACTCTTCGGCCGCGGGCTCGTCCTTCGCCGGGCTCGGCCGCTGCTGCTGCGCGGCGGCCCGCGGCGCGCAGGCGAGCGCGAGGGCGAAGAGGAGTGTCAAGAGTGAAAACTTCATCGCGTATGATTCCGACGATCTATCAAGTATGAGAACTCTAACGCCCGAGCGCGGCGACCTGTGCCTGGTCGGCGACGCGGGAGAGCAGCTCGACCTTGCTCTGGTAGGTCGCCATGAGGAAGCCCACGGCGTCCTTGTCCTTCGGGTTCTGCGCGGCGACCTGCCGCGTCTGCTGGATGGCGCTGTCGAGGAGCGCGAGGTTGCGCTCGTAGTCCGCGCGCACCGTGGGCCGCAGCGACTGCTCGCCGCCGAACTTGATGGTCTTCTCCAAAGAGGCGATGGCCGTCTGGTACTCCTTCTCGCCGGGCAGCTCTTCGGCCTTCGGCGCATGAGTCAACGGCTGACGCTTGGGCTCCGCGGAATGATTCGCCCCGCGCGGCTTGGAGCCGGCGACCTGAGCCGCCTTCCCGACCTTGCCCGGCTCGGGGCTGGCGACGGGGGTGATTTCGGGCGGCGTCTGCACCTCTTTGGACTCGGGCGCGGGCGCCGGATTGACTTGCGCGATTTGGGACGAACCCTGCGGCTGCTGTGACCTCTGGGATGAGAAGTAGATGATGCCGGCGGCCACGGCGACGAGCAGCGTGGCGAAGGCCGCGGCGGCGCGCGGCGTGAAGGTGAAGAGTCCCGAGAAGGACGCTAAAAATCCGCCGAAGGTGCGACCTTGAGAGTGCCTTTGCCCGGACTCCGCCGCGTTGTCGAGCTGCGCGACGGCGGCGTTCAGGCGCGCGCGCAGGGCGGCCGTCGGGACGCTCACCGCCTCGTCGGGCGCGAAGGCCGTGGCGAAGAAGGAGGACTCATCCTCCACCTCCGCGAGCGCCGCGGAGCACGCCTCGCACGCGGCGAGGTGCGCGGCCGCGGCGGCGGCGTGCGTCTGCGAGAGTTCGCCGTCGATGTAAGCCTGTAAAGTTCCTTCGTCCAAATGCCTGTCCGTCATCGGCGTCCTCCGATCTTCCCGTAGACCCTCGTGAACTCTTTCCGCCCGCGCGCGATCAAGCTTCCCACGTTCGCCTCGTTGAGGTTGAGCGTCTGCGCGATCTCCCTGTAGGAGAGCCCCTGCTGCTTGAGCAGGAGGCAACTGCGCATCGGCTCCTTGACCTGCGCCAGCGCCCGGCGCGCCTCTTCGATTTCAGTCCGGCGCTCGTAGTCGGCCTCGATGCCGACCGGCTCGGAGCCGCCGCCGACCGTGGCGGCGACCGCGAACTCCTCCTCGCGCGCGCCCGTCCGGCCGCGGCCGCGGATGGCGTTGAGCGCCGTGTTCGAGGCGACGCGCAGAAGCCAGGGCCGGACGTGCTCCTCGTTCTTGAGCGAGCCGAGGTGCTGGTAGAGCTTGAGGAAGACCTCCTGGGTCACGTCCTCGGCCAGCCCGGCGTCGCGGACGAGCGCGTAGGCGGCGCGGAAGACGGCGCGGTGGTGCAGGGTGAAAGCTTCGTCGAAGCTCGGGGCCGCCTGCGCCGCCTGAACCGTCTCTGGCACTGAGTTAATCAAAGCTTCTGCCGCTCGTTCGCTCATTCGGCCACTCTCAACCACCTAAACACCGCCGCAAAAACGTTTGTGGCACTTAATTTTAGCAGAAACCGCCCGACCCGACCCCGCGATTCCGCCCGCCGCCGCAAAACAGTACACCCGCCCACCTCCTTCGAGATTCCAAGAGTGAAATTTCCCTCTCCGAGACTCAAAATTCCGTCTCCGAGAGTCAACGTTGACTCTCCGAGACGGAACGATGGGTCTCAAAGAGTGAAATTTGGGTCTCGGAGAGCCATCGATGACTCTCGGAGAGTCAACGTTTCTTCTCCGAGATGGAACGATGGGTCTCGGAGAGTCAGCGCTGACTCTCCGGGACGGAAAGACGGGTCTCCGAGACGGAATGTCGGGTCTCGGAGAGTGAAAGTTCCGCCTCTGAGTCCGGAAAAACAGTACCGCGAGCGGTGGCGAGCGGGTGCGCGCCGCGACGGACGGCCCGGGCGCCGCATCGCCGACCCGCTCGCTACGGCTCGCGGTACTGTTTTCGCGCCATTAACTGCTATATTGTCCGCGCGCGGACGGCAAATTAACCCCGAGAGGCACGGATGAGCGAGGCGAGGAAGAGCACGGGCGGTCTCCAACTTACCCAAGAGCTGCGCGACAGCCCCTTCATGCGCGCGTGCCGGCGCGAGCAGGTGCCGTACACGCCCGTCTGGCTGATGCGACAGGCCGGGCGCTACATGAAGGAGTACCGCGACGTGCGCGCCCGGCACTCCTTCCTTGAGATGTGCAAGCAGCCCGAGGTCGCCTCCGAAGTCACCGTCTACGCCGCGCACCGCCTGAACGTTGACGCCGCCATCATCTTCGCCGACATCCTCCTCATCGTCGAGCCGATGGGGCTCGAACTCGAATTCGCCAAGGGCGAAGGCCCCGTCATCCACAACCCCGTCCGCTCAGGGAAAGACGTTGACCGCGTCCGCGAGGTCGAGGACGTGTCTTCTTTAGATTACGTCTACGAGGCCGTCCGCATCACGCGCCGGGAGTTGAAGGCCGACCTCCCGCTGATAGGCTTCTGCGGCGCGCCCTTCACCCTCGCCTCCTACATCTGCGAGGGCGGCGGCTCGAAGAACTACGTCAACACCAAGCGCCTGATGTACACAGACCCCGGCGCCTGGCACGCGCTCATGTCGAAGATCGCCCGCGCCCTCTCCCTCTACCTCAACGCGCAGGTCGAGGCGGGCGCGCAGGCCGTCCAGATTTTCGACTCGTGGGTCGGCGCCTTAAGCCCCGACGACTACCGCGAGTACGTCCTCCCGCACACGCGCGAAGTCATCCGGGGCGTCACTTCGGGCGTCCCCGTCATACACTTCGGCACCGGCACGGCGACGCTTCTGGAACTTCAGAAGGAGGCCGGCGGCGACGTGATCGGCCTCGACTGGCGCGTGCGTCTGGACGAGGCGTGGGCGCGGCTCGGCGACGTGGCCGTGCAGGGCAACTTCGACTCCGTCGCGCTCTTCACGAATCCCGACATCGTCCGACAAAGGGCCAAGGATATTCTCGAACAGGCCGCCAACCGCCCCGGCCACATCTTCAACCTCGGCCACGGCATCCTCCCCGAGACGCCCGTCGAAAACGTTGTCGCTTTAGTTGAAGCCGTCCACGAGCTGAGCCGGAGGTAGAGACCCGACCCGATGAATCAGACCTACGACGCGCTGCTGGTCGTCTCCTTCGGCGGCCCCGAGGGCTTGGACGACGTGATGCCCTTCCTCGCCAACGTCCTGCGCGGCCGCAACGTCCCCGAGTCGCGCATGCGCGAGGTCGCGCACCATTACGAGCTGTTCGGCGGCGTGAGCCCCATCAACGGGCAGAACCGCCGGTTGATTGCTGCCTTAGAACAGGAGCTTGAACGCGAAGGCCCGCGCCTGCGCGTCTACTGGGGCAACCGCAACTGGCACCCCCTGCTCGCCGACACGCTCCGGCAGATGCGCGACGACGGTATTAAGAACGCGCTCGCCTTCGTCACCTCGGCCTACAGCTCCTACTCCGGCTGCCGCCAGTACCGCGAGGACATCGAGCGCGCGCGCGCGGCCGTCGGCGAAGGCGCGCCGCGCGTCGAGAAGCTGCGCGCCTTCTACAACCACCCCGGCTTCGTCGGCCCGAACGTCGAAAATCTGCGCGCGGCGCTGGGGCAGATTCCCGAAGGGCGGCGCGCGGCGGCGCGCGTGGCCTTCACGGCGCACAGCGTCCCCGCCGCGATGGCCGCCGGCTGCGACTACGAGCGCCAACTGCTCGAAACCTGCCGCCTCGTCGCGGAGGGCGCGGGCGCCGAGAACTGGCGCCTCGTCTTTCAAAGCCGCTCGGGGCCGCCGACGCAAGCCTGGCTCGAACCCGACATCCTCGAACACCTGCGCGCGCTGAAAGGCGAGGGCGTCGCGGACGTGGTCGTCGCGCCGGTCGGCTTCATCTCCGACCACATGGAGGTGCTCTACGACCTCGACACGGAGGCGCGGCAACTCTCCGAAGAACTTGGCGTCAACATGATTCGCGCGGCGACGGTCGGCGCGCACCCCGACTTCGTCCGCATGATCCGCGAGCTGCTCATCGAGCGGCTCGACCCGGCCGCCCCGCGCCGTGCGCTCGGCACCTTCGGGCCTTCGCACGACGTGTGTGCGGTTGACTGCTGCCTGCCGGGCTCGTCGCGACCTTCTATTAAGCCTGAGAGCAATTCTGTGGTAAACCGCCCTTAACTTTCACGTTGGTCGAAGAGATTTCAAACAGGCGTCGGGTTGTCATCGTCGGCGGGGGCGTCAGCGGCCTCGCCGCCGCGCACCGCCTCGTCGAATTACAGTTGGAAGACAGTGCAATCGAAGTCGTCCTGCTCGAAGCCTCGAACCGTTTGGGCGGGACTGTCCGCACGCACCGCCGCGACGGCTTTCTCATCGAGGGCGGCCCCGACTCCTTCATCTCCGAGAAGCCCGAGGCGCTCGCACTCGCCAAACGCCTCGGCCTCGCCGAACGCGTCATCGGCACCGGCGAACAGCACCGGCGCAGCTTCGTCGTGCGCGGGGGCCGCCTGCGGCCGACGCCCGAGGGCTTCCAACTGCTCGCGCCCTCGCGCATGCTCCCCTTCCTCACCACGGACATCTTCACCTGGCGCGGCAAGGCCCGCATGGCGCTCGACCTCTTGCTGCCGCGACGCAAGGGCGCGAACGGGCGCGACGACGAGAGCCTCGCCGCCTTCGTCCGCCGCCGCTTCGGGCGCGAAGCACTCGAACGCATGGCGCAGCCGATGGTCGGCGGCATCTACACGGCCGACCCGGAAGTCCTCTCTCTGCGTGCCACGATGCCGCGCTTCCTTGAGATGGAGCGGCGCGACCGCAGCCTCATCCTCTCGATGTGGAAGGCCGGCCGGCGCGCCAACGAGGCCGCGCGCCACGGGCGCGGCGCGAGCGGCGCGCGCTACAGCCTCTTCCTCTCCTTCGACGAAGGCACGCAGGTGCTCACCGACACGCTGGCCGCGCGCCTGCCCGAAGGCTGCACACGCCTGAACACGAAGGTCACGTCGCTCCGCCCCGAAGGCGGCGCGCGCCGCTGGTCTTTGCAGACCGACGCGGGTGAGACTTTCGAGGCCGACGCCGTCTGCCTCGCGCTCCCCGCCTACGCCGCGGCGCGCCTGCTGCGCGAGACGGACGACGCGCTGGCCGACGAGCTGGACGCGATACCCTACGCCTCGACCGCGACGGTCAACCTCGCCTACAGGCGCGAAGACATCCCGCACCCGCTCGACGGCTTCGGCTTCGTCGTCCCCTTCGTCGAGCGCCGCGCGACGCTGGCCTGCACCTTCAGCAGCGTCAAGTTCCCTTCCCGCGCGCCCGCGGGCCACGCACTGCTGCGCGCCTTCGTCGGCGGCGCGCTCCAGCCGGACATGTTCGGGCTTGACGAAGACCGCATGGTCGAGGCCGTCCGCCGCGACCTCCGCGACCTGCTCGGCGTCGAGGCGCCGCCGCTCTTCGCCCACGTCGAACGTTGGCCGCGCTCGATGGCGCAGTACCACCTCGGCCACACGGCGCGCGTCGCGCGCATCCGCGAACTCACCGGCCGCCTCCCAGCCCTCGCCCTCTGCGGCAACGCCTACGAAGGCGCCGGCCTCCCCGACTGCGTCCGCGGCGGCGAGTCCGCGGCCGCATCCATCTTGAAAGCTCTCGACCCTGCTCAACCCTGACCTCTCCCCTTGCGCCTATGGAAGATAAAGTAGAAGAGACGTACGACCGGCGCTGCGCGGACGTGTACGACCAGTGGTTCGGGTATTTCGACGAGGCGGCCGTTGACGTGCTGGAAGAGTTGGCGGGCGGCGGGCGCGCTTTGGAGTTGGGGATTGGGACGGGGCTGGTGGCGCTGCCGCTGGCGGCGCGGGGCGTCGAGGTGCACGGCATCGACGCGTCGCCGGAGATGGTGGCGGCGCTCAGGGCGAAGCCGGGTGGCGAGCGTTTGCCGGTGACGATGGGCGACTTCGCCGATGTCAACGTCGAGGGCGAGTTCTTGCTCGTCTACGTCGTCTACAACACCCTCTTCGCGTTGCAGACGCAGGAGGAGCAGGTGCGCTGCTTCCGGGGCGTCGCCGCGCGGCTCGCGCCGGGCGGGGCGTTCGTCGTCGAAGCCTTCGTCCCAGACCTCGCGCAGTTGAGCGCCGGCCGCGGCGTGCGCCTCCTGCACATGACCGACGAACGCGTCGGCATCAGAGTCTTCGAACACGACCCCGTCGGGCAGAAGCTCAGGAGCCGGCACGTCGTCTTCAAAGACGGCGGCACGCGCGTCTTTCCCGTCGAGGTGCGCTACGCGTGGCCTTCGGAGCTGGACTTGATGGCGCGGCTGGCGGGCCTGCGCCTGCGCGCGCGCTGGGGCGACTGGCGGCGCGGCGCGTTCGGCGCGCAGAGCGAGAAGCACGTCTCCGTCTACGAGCGGCCGGCCCGAGCGTCCTGAAGATGAAGAGAGGCACAGCGCTTCAAGTCGGTCGGCTCACGCTGGCCGCGGCCCTCCTCCTCGCGGCCGCGCTCTTGCACGGAGCCGCGGCGCAGTCCGGCCGCATCATCCCGAAGCAGACGCCGACGCCCACCCCCTCGCCCACGCCGCAGGTCGAAGAGCCGCGCTTCGTCCCCGACCCCAACGCGGAGAAGTACCGTCTGGTCTTCGCGACGCGCCACCAGGGGAGTTTCTCCCTCCGCGGCGACGACGAGCTGACGCTGGCGCGGCGCTCCGCCTTCGACAACTTCACCGAGAACCTGAACAAGGCAGGCGCCGAAGGCTACAGGGTCGTCACCTCTCTGAAGGGCGACCCGGCCGTCGTCGCGCTCGGCACACAGCAGTTCGAGTACGCCTGGACGGAGACGGCCGCGCGCGACGAGTTCTCCAAGCCGGGCTTCGCGGGGACGTACGCGCAGCTGGCGAAGAAGGGGTTTCGTCTCGCCGCGCACTCGCTCATCTACGGCTACTGCGAACCCCTCTACCCCTACCCCTGCGACTACAGGGACTTCTTCCTCTTCGAGCGGCGGAAGGGCGACGAAGCGCCGCGCGAGTTCAAGTCCGTGGACACGGAGCGCGGCGCGGCGAAGAGGAAGGGGGCGACGCAGGGGGACGTGCTGACGGACGCCGTCAGGGCCAGGCTCGCCGAAGGCTTCTACCCCGCGCACCCACTCTCCAAATCGGAGATCGTGCTCGAACGCGAGCCGCCCGTGCCCGCGCTCGCGGAGGCGGGCACGGAGGTGCGCGTCGTCCGCTCCGACTCCTTCTGGGAGCGCGACGAGCTGCCGAAGAAGGTCAACGAGCTGGCGCGGCAGGGCTTCAGGCTGGCGCTCGCCGACTACGAGATCGCCGTGATGTACCGGCGCCCCGGCGCGGCGCCGCCGCTCGGCTACGTCTGGCTGAGCACCTCGAAGAAGGATTTCGAGAAGAATTTGGCCGCGCTGCAAGAGGGCGGCGCCGTCTTCCGCATGTCCTACCCCGACTCCGACGGCATCCGCAGAACGCTCGTCTTCGAGCAGGGGCCGGCGGGTGAAGGCGCGCGGCGCGAGTACAGGGTCTTGCGGTTTGAGCTACAGACGCGCGAGCACGCCGACGAGCAGGTCGTGGAGACGACGTTCGCCCCTTCGTCCGCTCAGGCGCAGAAGGAGCTGAACCGCCTCGCGGCCGAGGGCTTCGTCGTCCTCGCCCTCTTCGAGGGCGACAAGTTCCAGTTCACGAAGCCGGGCAAGGGGCGCGAGGGCCTTGTCTCCGAGGAGTTCGGCGTCCTGCTTGAGCGTAAGGCAGTAGCCCGACCGTGAGGGCGGGCGTCAGGGAAGGCAAAAGGCAAAAATGAAGACGACGGCCCGCGGCTCTCGTTTTCACTTTTGCCTTTTGCCCTTTGCCTTTTGCCTTTACACCCACACCCTCCCTCACGGTCGGGCTTCCGCCTCTGCTGTAGTCCGCTGCCTTTTGCCTTCGCCGTCGGACTCCTTTAAGCTGCACCTGCTTTCACATCAAAGATAAATCTCTCGGCGGCGCACTTGGGCAAGGAAGGACTGGTCATCGTCGGCGGCGTCGCGGCCGGGCTCGCGGCGGCGATGGAGGCGAGGCGCCACGCGCCCGACCTGCCCGTCAACGTCTTCGAGCGCACGGGCGACATCTCCTACGGAGCCTGCGGGCTCCCTTACGTCGTCGCCGGGCTCATCCCCTCGCCCGACTCGCTCGTCCTACACACGCCCGAATACTTCCGCGAGCGACACTCGATTGAGGTCAAGCTCAACTGCGAGGCCGTCGAACTGCTCCCCTCGAAATCGGTCTTGCGCGTGCGCGACGGCGAGGGCGAGCGCGAGGTCGGTTACGACTCGCTCGTGCTCGCGACCGGCGCCGCGGCCGTCTGCCCGCCGCTGCCCGGCCGCGACCTCGAAGGCGTCTTCGTGCTGCGCCACATGCGCGACGGCCGTCGGATGCTCCGCTACTTTGAAGAGGCGCGGCCGCGCACCGCGGTCGTCGTCGGCGCCGGCTACATCGGGCTTGAGATGGCCGAGGCGTTCAGAGCGCGCGGCCTCAACACGACGCTCGTCGAAGCCTCCGACCGCGTGATGGGCGCGCTGGGCGGGCGCGCACGCGACGCGGTCGCCGACGAGCTGCGCGCGGGCGTCGTCGAGGTTCTGTTCGGCGAGCGCGTCTCGGCCTTCGAAGGTCGGGGCACACGCGTGGAACGTGTGCTGACGGAGTCGGGTCGCGCGCTCGCGGCGGACGTGGTCTCAATCGGCGTCGGCGTGCGCCCCGAAGTGGCGCTGGCGGTGGCGGCCGGGATTGAGGTCGGCGAGAGCGGCGCCGTCCGCACCGACGAGCGGCAGCGGACGAGCGCGCCCGGCGTCTACGCCGCGGGCGACTGCTGCGAGGTGCTCAACAAAGTCTCCGGCCGCCGCGTGTGGCATCCGCTCGGCCAACCGGCCGTCAGACAGGGCTGGGTCGCCGGCGCCAACGCCGCCGGGCGCGACTCCTCGCCCGAAGCGCGCTACGCCGGTGTCGTCGGCACGAACGCCGTCAAGGTCTTCGGCCTGGAGGTCGCGCGCACGGGGCTCTCTTTAGAGGAGGCTCTTGAGGCGGGGTTTGAAGCTTTGGAAGTCGAGAGCGAATCGCACACGCGCGCGGGCTACTACCCGGGCGGCTCAAAGATTCTGACGCGCGTGGTCGCGGACGCGCGGGGGCGCCTGCTCGGCGCGCAGTTGGTCGGGCGCGAGGGCGTCGCGCAGCGCGTCAACGTCTTCGCCGCCGCGCTCCACGCCGGGCTCAAGGTGGACGAAGTGGAGCGCTTCGACCTCGCCTACGCCCCGCCCTTCGCGCCGACCATCGACCCGATTATCCGAGCGGCACACGAGGCTCGGAAGAAAGGCTGAAACGTCCGGAACGAAAAGGGAGGGCGCGTACTCTGTTAAGAGTCGCGCCCTCCCTCTTTAACGCCCGAACGTCCCCGCGTTACAGCTTGGCAAAGACGATCACGAGCGTGAAGAGCACCAGGGTCTCGATGAAGACGAGGCCGAGAATCATCAGCGTCTGGATGCGTGCGCCGGCGCCCGGGTTGCGGGCCACGCCCTCGGCCGCCGCCGCCGCGACGCGCGACTGGCCGATGGCCGCGAGCGCCGCCGCCAGGGCGAAGCCGAGCCCCGCCGCTATCGCCTTGTACTTGTTCACCGACTCGGCGTTGTCCGCCGCCGCGGTCTGCGCCAGGGTCGGCGCCGCCATGGCGAGCACGCCCACGACGGCGAAGAAGGCCATTCTCAGTTTCTGCATCTGCTTCCTCCTGTGAGTGCCGGCCCGGGCCTTTGAGCTGAAAGGACTGTGGGGAACGTCTCGGCGCGGCGCGCTTCTATGATTTCGCCTCGACCCGGTATCCGCCGCCCCTCTTACAACGGCGCTCCAGCGATCTCGACACGCCCCGGACTCACGCAATTCGAAGAGCCCGACAACCTCGCGCCGACCGCGAACGTCCTTCCCCCGAACCCTTAACTCCCCCGAGCCGTCCGTTTGAATTTCGCGCCCCGACGTGCGCGCGCTCGAACGCGCTCGCCGCCCGGCCGACGCCTCTGCCTTGTTAAGCCGCGGTATGAATCCGCAAAAAGCTCTCACGTGTGCGACGGCAGCGTCATCACGCCGCCCGCCTCGGGCATCAACTCCTGCGAGTGCCCGCCGTGGCTCTCGCCGTGCCCCTCGTGCCCGTGCTCTTCGTGGTGGTGGGAGACCTCGCTGATGTAGAGGATCGACAGCAGCACGAAGATGAAGGTCTGCATGAAGGCGACGAAGAGGCTCAAGGGCATGATGAGGACGGGGATGCCCCACTTCGTCCACGGCGCGAGGGTCGAGATGGTGCCGAGAATCTGCTCGTCGCCGAAGAGGTTGCCGAAGAGGCGGATGCCGAGCGACATCGGGCGGACGAAGTTACTGATGAGTTCAATCGGGAACATCAGCCACGCCAGCCAGATGATCGGCCCCGCGAAGTGTCGCAGGTGCCCCGCGAGCCCGTTCTCGCGGATGCCGATGGCGTTGTAGTAGACGAACGAAGAGATGCCGAGCGCGAACGTCACGGAGGTCGAGGCCGTCGGCGCCATCAGGCCGGGGATGAGCCCCATCAGGTTCGAGATGAGAATCAGGATGCCGAACGTGCCGACCACGGGGAGGTACTTCGCGCCGTGCGGCCCGACGTTATCGACCAGCAGGTCGCGGATCGCCAGCACGCCCGTCTCCAGCGTCAACTGCCCGTAGCGCGGCTCCTCGACCGAGAGCTTGCGCGGCTTGAGCAGCAGGATGACGAGCAGCGTGAAGAGCGCCGCCAGCACGAACATCACCGTGTACCAGGGCACCGCGTTCTCGGGCGTGTAGGGGCCGAAGGCCGACTCGGCGCTCGACCCGAACATGCCGAGGAACTTGTCCCAGAGCGGCTTCGTGTAGTGGAGCTGGAACTGGTGCACCGGCTCGCCGACGAGCTGGTTGAGCTTCTCGACGATGAGGGGGAGGTGGTGCTCCGCCCCGGCCGCGGCGTGCTCGGTGGCGGCGGCGCCGTGTTCGGCCGCGGGCGCGGCCGCCTGCGCGGCCCCTTGCTCGGCGTGCTGAAAGAACATCGACTAGGTCTCCTCCCGACGTACGATGGCAAAGTAGAACTGCCTGAATCCTTCCGCGAGCAGCCCCGCGACGACCGCGCACATCCCGGCGAGCGTCGCGACGAGCGAGACCAGACCCGCCCGGTATGCGAAGAAGACGAGAGCGGCGACGACCGCGTAGCGCAGGACGTACCGCGCGGCTCTCATCCTCGGCGGTCGCGCGGGGCTCGCGCCCTCGAAGACCGCCTCGACCGAAGTGCGCAGCCAGTGCTGGTTGAAGAGCGCGAGCGCGCCGCCCAGGGCCAGCCCCGCCGTCACGCGCCAGGGGGCGAGGAAGGCGCTCACGGAGACGGCGACGAGCGCCGCCCAGAACGTGTCGCGGAAGATGCGCCTCACGGCCTCGCGCGGGGCTTCGCCTGATGCATCGTCCGGCCCGCCCGGGCGCGCACTGTCTGCGCCTTCGCTCATCACGGAACGGAAGATTCTACACGCCGCCCGGCGCGCCTGTCGAGCGCGACGCCGAACTTTATCGGGGGGAACTTACTTGTTGAGCCGCGACATGATGCGTATGAACTGGTAGAAGCCGACGGCCGCGCCGAGGACGATGCCCGTCACCATCATCCAGCGGGTGCCGAACTCTCGGTCGAGCACCCACCCGAGCCCCATGCACGTGAGCACCGAGAAGAAGATCGACAGCCCCGCCGCGTACGCGATGCTGGTGCCGCGCGCCGCCTCGCGCTCCTGGCCGTCACCGTTTTGCGGCTCCTTCTCGGCCATAATGCCCTACTTGGTCAGCTCCTTGCGCCGCAGCTCCGCGAGCATCCGCTCGGCCTTCAGCATCTCGACCTCGGCCGGCGAGAGCGCGGCGTGCGCGTCCTCGTCCGGGCCGGAGAGCAGCTTGTACGCGCCGACGCCGAGGAGCGCGATCACGCCGAAGATGACGAGCCACTTGAAGATCACGGCCACCAGGCCGAAGAGCGCGAACGCGCCCAGCACGGCCAGGAACAGCACGACGAGCGCGAACAGGAGCTTGAAGAGCTTCATGTTTTAAAACCTCCGCGGGTCGTTAGGATTTCGTTCGCTTCCCTCTGCCAGCATAAACGCTCGCGCGGCCCCGCGCGTTCGCAGTCTTTAACGTCACCAGCGGGCGCGCGTCAGGTAGTTCTTCGGAACTTCCCACAACTGCGCGCGCCGGCTGCTCCGCAGGGAGTCGTGTATGAAGCAGACGTGCGTGCACCAGCAGGCGCGGCCCGCGTCGATCTGCGTCAACTCCTCGCGCCTCCCCTCGGACTCCCACAGTTTACCGAAGTCGAAGTCGAAGTCGGGAAGGCTCGCGAACTTCCCCCGCAGCTCGCAGGCGCGCACGTCGCCGTTGTAGTCGATGACGGCCGTCGTCTCGCCCGCCGTGCAGGGGAAGGGCCACTCGGACGGCCCGGCGAAGTTCGCGTGCTGCGTGCGGTAGTGCGTCGTGATGGCGCCGACGTAGGCGACCGACTTGACGAAGCGCGTGGCCGAGTCGTCCCCGGCGAACATGCGCTCGCCGTACCTCTCCGTGAGCGCGGCGACCCGCGCGTACATCCCCGGCAGCACGCCGGCCGGAATCTGCTTGATACCCTCACCCGCCTTCGTCTCGCCGCGGACGACGTTGAAGTAGTGGCCGTCGAGCCGGAAGTTCTCCCACATGAAGTCGGCGAGGCGGCCGACCTCCGCGTAGTTCTCGGCGCAGACGACGGTGTTGACGTTGAGGCGGAAGCGGTCGCCGTACTTCTCCTTCAGAGGGTAGAGCGCGCGGATGCATTCGAGCGTCCGCGCCCAGTTGCCGGGCACGCCGCGCACGCGGTCGTGTGTCTCGCCGTAGCCGTCGAGCGCGACGTTCAAATACAGGTCGAGCTCGGGGTGGAGCGAGAGCGCGTTATCGACCAGCGAGCCGGTGCGCGCTTTGAGGAGCCCGTTCGTCGGGACGATGACGCGCCGCACGCCGTTGTTCTTGACGAAGAGGCGGATGATGTCGTCCACGTCCTGGCGCAGCGTCGGCTCGCCGCCCGAGAGCCAGAGGTCTGTAATCGGCGGCATCGTCCGCGAGACGCGCTCGATCTGCTCGAACGTCATGTCGCCCGGCCGGTTCAGCTCCTCGTGGTAGAAGCAGGTCTCGCACTTCGCGTTGCAGCGCGAGGTGACGAAGAAGATGACCGTGCCGAGCCGGCGCTCGCGCCCGGTCGAGCGGAGGAGTTGGACGAACTGTGCGACCTTGTTAGGCATCCGGCCCGATAATCTCAGTTTCCGTCGGCGATTTCAATTCGTAGCCGATGCCGCGCCAGACGATGCGGCGCGAGAGTCCGGCCGCCAGGGCGTTGTAGAGGAAGAGCGCGCCGGTCAAAGGCCACAGCAACAGGTGCGCCCAGAGCCCCGCGCGCAGGCGCCCGTGATGCCCTTCGAGCACGAGCGCCACGGCGCGCAGGCGGAAGAAGGCTTTCCACATTCCGAGCAGGAAAATAACCGAGACGATCACGAGCGGCCACACGGAGGGGAGCCCGACGGCCGCGCGAACGCCCGCGAGCGCGAGCCCGCCGAAGAAGACCGCGACGAAGAGCAGGTTCGAGACGAGCACGAATCCCCAAAGCTTCGGCGCGTAGACGCGCGTGATTTTCAACTGGCGCGTGGTGAACTCGAACAGCTCGCGGAAGGTGCAGTCCTCGACCGAAGCGTTCAGGCACGCGGGCACGAAGCGAATCGGGAGTCGCGCCTCTTGCAGAGCGCGCGTCAGCGCGTAGTCGTCCGAGACCGTGCCGCGCCAGCGCCGGAGCATGTCCAGCCGCCCGAACGTCTCGGCACGGACGGCCGTCGAGCCGCCCCAGCAGAAGTTGCCCCGCACGTTCTGGCCGAGCGCCGAGGCGATGGAAGCGTTCCACACCGAGCGCAGTTGCGAAGCGAATCCGCCGCCCGCGGGCAGGAACCAGCGGTAGCCGGTCGCGGCGCCCGCCCCCGCGTCCGCGAGCGGCGCGACCAGCGCGCGCAGCCAGTCGGCCCGGGGCCGCGCGTCGGTGTCCACGAAGACGAAGACCTCGCTCGAAGAATCTGCTTCCTTCAAAGCCACCCGAAGGTTGTGAACCTTCTGCCCGCTCTCGGCCGCCGGCCCCGCGACGACGAAGCGCGCACGCGCGACCGTCTCGCCCTCCAACTCTCGCGCGAGCTGCCGCGCGATTTCGAGCGCGGGGTCGTCCGCGCGGTCTGAGACGAAGACCAGTTCGTAGGCGGGATAATGCTGGCGGAAGAGCGCGAGCAGGTTCAGGCGCAAGCCCTGATCCACCCCGCGGCACGGGACGAAGACCGAGGCGAAGGGCATGTAGAGCGCGCGCGGCGCCTCCAACTCGCGCCGGAAGAAGTTGAGGTAACGCACGCCCCCGCGCAGTGAAAGAAGGCTTTGCAGGACGACCAGCGCGGCGAGGGCGTAGAAGACGACCATCAGCGGGCGCATGTCTGCGCGCGGCCGCCGTCGATTGAATAGGTCGCGCCGGTGATCCAGGAGGCGCGGTCGGAGGCGAGGAAGAGGATCAGCTCGGCGACCTCTTCGGCCGCGCCGACGCGGCCCAGCGGGTGGGTCGTCTTCGAGTGTTCGAGGAAGTCGGCGTACTTCTCCTCGGACATGCCGCCGCGGCGGTGAACCTGCGTGACGACGACGCCGGGGTTGACGGCGTTGACGCGGACGCCCTTCGGCGCCAGCTCCAGGGCCGCGCAGCGCGTGAGCTGGTCAACGCCGGCCTTCGAGACGCAGTAGGCCAGGACGCCGGGGAAGGCGCGCAGCCCCGTCACGCTCGACACGTTGACGACGTTGCCCGGCCGCTTCTCCAGGTGCGGCGCGGCGAGCTGCATGAGGTGGAAGACCGAGCGCAGGTTGACGTTCATCATCTCGTCCCAGTCCGAGAGCTGCGTCGTCTCGACGGTGCCGTTGGCGATGATGCCGGCCGCGTTGACGAGCACGTCGAGCCCCCCCAACGCCTCGGCCGCGGTCTCGACGGCGCGCCGCGCGTGCGCCTCGACCGTCACGTCGGCCTGCACCTCGACGGCCTCGGCGCCGCCCGCGCGCACCTCCCCGGCGACCGCGGCCAGAGTCCCCGCGTCGCGCCCGACGAGCGCCAGGCGCGCGCCCTCCGCCGCGAACCTCAGCGCCGTCGCGCGCCCGATGCCCGAAGTCGCGCCCGTGACGAGCGCCGCCCTCCCCTCCAACTCTCCCGCCATCGTGAATCCCCTTCTGTTTCCGGATGTGTGGACGAGGATAGCGGACGGCTCACCTCTGCGCCAGCGGGGCGGCGGCGGGGAGCACCGCCGTGACGACCGACTCGGCGGCCTTGATGAGCGGCTGCGGGTAGACGCCGATGAGGACGACGCAGACGGCGCAGACGACGAGCGCCGTCTTCAACGGCGCCGAGAGCGAGAGCGGGCGCGCGTCCGCCTCGCGGTCGCCGATGTACATCGCGCGGATGAAGCGCACGTAGTAGTAGAAGCTGACCACCGTGTTGAAGGCCGCCCACGCCGCGAGCCAGTAGTACCAGTCCCGCCCCTCGGCCGCGCCGCGCTGGATGACGCCGCCGAAGAGGAACCACTTGCCGATGAAGCCGCCCGTCACGGGCAGCCCCCCGAGTGAGAGCATGAAGATCGCCATCATCAGCGCGAGCCCCGGCGCCTTCTGCCCGAGGCCCGTCACGTCGTCCACCTCGTCGCCGGCGACGCCGTGCCGCCGCAGGGCGATGAGCACGCCGAACGCGCCGACGTTCATGAAGGTGTAGACGACGAGGTAGACGACGAGCCCCGTGTAGCCGTACTGGTTCGCCGCGATGACGCCGAGCAGCAGATACCCCGCGTTCGAGACCGAGGAGTAGGCCAGGAGCCGCTTCGCGTTCGTCTGCGTCACGGCCGCCCAGTTGCCGACCATGATCGTGACCGCCGCCACCAGCCCCAGGAGCGGCGCCCAGTCCACGCGCATCCCGCCGAGGGCTTCGAGGAAGATGCGCGCGAGCAGCGCGAAGCTCGCGGCCTTCGACCCCGTCGAGAGGAAGGCCGTCACGGAGGTCGGCGCGCCCTGGTAGGCGTCGGGCGCCCACATGTGGAACGGCACGGCCGCGATCTTGAAGAAGAGCCCGGCGCCGAGCGCGATCATCGCGAGAATGACCAGCGGCCTCAGGGAAGCGCCGCCCTCGACCGTAGCGGCCAGGGCGGCGCGCCCCACGGCCGGCGCGATGTCGCCCAGGTTCGTCGAGCCCGCCACGCCGAAGAGCAGAGACATGCCGTAGAGCAGTATCCCGGAGGAGAAGGCGCCGAGCAGGAAATATTTCATCCCCGCCTCGTTCGACTGCCGCTCGCGCTTCGTGTAGCCGACCAGCACGTAGAAGGTGAGCGCCATCAGCTCCAGACTGATGTAGAGCACGATGAGGTCGTACCCCGAGGCGAGGAACGTCATGCCGGCGGTGGCGAAGAGGACGAGCGAGTAGTACTCGCCGCGCTGCTCGCCCTCCACGTCGAGGTAGCGCAGCGAGACGGCGACCGTCAGCGCCGCCGACAGAAGGAAGATGAGCTTGAAGACGACGGCGAACCCGTCAACCTTCACCGTCCCGTAGAAGCCCGTCAGCCCGAGGGCTCCGCCCGAGCCCGGCCCGACGAGCCGCCCGACCAGCGGCAGCTCGTGCAGGAAGCCCGCGACCATTGACCACCCGAGCACGCACACGCTCGCCGCCGCCAGCGCCGTCGCGCCCAGGGCGAAGTAGCCCACCCAGCGGCCCTTCCGGTACGGCAGCACCACCTCCATCACCAGCGCCACGCAGGCGCAGAGGGACAGGATGATTTCGGGCGCGATCAGCTTCAGATCGGCCACGTCGAACAAAGCGGTCGTGGAGGCTTGCAGGAGGAACATAGGATTCATGCTTCTTTCGCGGCGCGTGCCCCCGCCCGCTCAGAGGATGCTGACGGAGAGCCTGTAGCGCGGGCGCTTGCTGTCGCGGTTGAAGACGGAGAGGTGGTAGTCGCCCGTCTCCTCCAACTGGAACTCGGCGCGCCCGTTTCCGCCCTCGCCCGCCATGTTCGTCCCTTTGGGTGATGTGAGGCTGAAGACCGTGGCGGCCGGGGCCGTCAGGATCACGACCAGCTTCTGGCCGGCCTTGGCGCGGAACACGTAGTCACCGCCGCCGACGCCGCTCACCACCGCGCTCGCGTGCCCGGCCGGGAAGCGCAGGCGCTTCCCGGCGGCGTTCGCGGCCGGCGTGCCGGACGCCGTCAGGAGCATCAGTGCCGCCAGCGCGGCGGCCATCGGTCTCATTCGCGGAGTCATACGAATCTCCTTCCTTTCATCTGTCGGCGCGCCGCTCCGCCGTCTGCGGGGCGCGCAGGGGCGCGGCCGGGTTGACGGGGTAGTCGGGGCGGACGTGTTTGACGAGCGCGGCGACCGGCTTCTGGATGAAGTCGATGAAGGGCTTGGGGTAGACGCCGATCCAGAGCGACATGACGAGCAGCGGCACCATGTAGGCCCATTCGCGCCCCTTGAGGTCGGGCAGGTGCTCGTTCTTCGGGTTCTCGACGTTGCCGAAGAACATCCGCTGGTAGAGCCAGAGCATGTAGCCCGCGTTCAGAATAATTCCCAGAGCGGCCCAGCCCGCCCAGTAGGGGTTCGCCTCGAAGGCGCCCCGCATCGCCAGGAACTCCGAGATGAAGACGCAGAGGAGCGGCAAGCCGATGGCCGTCATCGCCATCGCCAGAAAGACCGCGGCGTAGCCGGGCATCACGTGCGAGAGGCCGCCGAACTCGTTGACCGCGCGCGTGTGGCGCCGCTCGTAGATGATGCCGACGAGCAGGAAGAGCGCGCCCGAGTAGATGCCGTGGTTAATCATGTGGAGCACGGCGCCGTTCAACCCGTTCGGGTTCGCCGCGAAGAGCCCGAGCATCACCACGCCCATCGAGGAGACCGACGAGTAGGCGACCAGTTTCTTCACGTCGCCGTCGCGCTTGACGACGAAGTACATCGCCGCCAGCGCGCCGTAGATGATGCTGATGATGGCGAGGACGACCATCACGTTGCGCACGCCGAAGGCGCCGTTCCAGAAGTACGACTGGTCGATGGAAGCCTTCGGGAAGAAGGGTAGGTTGAAGCGGTAGAAGCCGTAGGTGCCGAGCTTGAGCAGGATGCCGGCGAGGATGACGGAGCCGGCCGTCGGCGCCTCGACGTGGGCGTCCGGGAGCCAGGTGTGGAACGGCCACATCGGCACCTTGATGGCGAAGCCGATGGCGAAGGCGAAGAAGAGCAAGACCTGCATCGTCCCCATCGGGATGACGGAGCCGAGCGCCTGCATGAACATGATGTTGAAGGTGCCCGTGCCCGCCTGCTGCGCCGCCGCCAGGCTGTGGTCGAGCATCAGGCGCGCGGCGTCGTTGCCGGCCACGAGCGCCTTCGTCGCCGGGGTGATCGCCGAGACGAGCGCGGCGTCCTGCGTCAGGAAGTACATCTTGATGAGCCCGAGCAGAAGGCCCACCGACCCGACCAGCGTGTAGAGGAAGAACTTGATGGCGGCGTAGAGGCGCCGCTCGCCGCCCCAGATGCCGATGAGGAAGTACATCGGCACGAGCGAGACCTCGAAGAAGAGGAAGAAGAGGAAGAGGTCGCCCGCGCAGAAGACGCCGAGCACCGAGGTCTGCAAGAGCAGCAGCAGGACGTAGTACTCCTTCTCGCGCTTCTGGATGTACTCCCAGGAGGAGAGCGAGGCGATCCAGCCGAGCAGCGTCGTCAAAAGGATCAGCAGCACGGCCACGCCGTCGGCCCCCATCTGGTAGCGCGCGCCGATGACGGGAATCCACTCCCCGTCTTCGAGGAACTGGAAGCCGCCCGCGCCGCGGTCGTAAGCCAGGAGCGCCAGCGAGAGCAGGAAGTCGAGCGCGAACCACGCGGTGGCGAAGCGCTTGATGGCGCCCGTCTGCTCTTTCCTGAAGAGGAAGAGGACGACGACCGCGCCGAGCGCCGGCAGCCACGTGACGAGCGAAAGGAGGTAGGGAATTTTCACTTTGCACCCCGAAGGCGGGACTCGGCCCGCCGCGAACTTATGAGACGGAGTTAAATAATGCTGCTGACGGCGGCCACGAGACTCTGCCACATCTCAGGGCCGAAGAAGAGGCCGACGGCCGCGACGAGCCCGAGCAGCATGGCGAGCGCGTAGTTGGCCGTCACGCCGGTCTGCGCGGCGCGCAGCAGCGGCGACATCAGGAGCTTGATGAAGCCGGCGACGCCGTTGACCGCGCCGTCCACGACGAGCCGGTCGGCGTTCCCCGTGAAGCGGCTGACCTGCTTGGTGAGCCACGCCGCGCCGTTGACCGCGCCGTCGATGACGCGCGAGTCGGTGGCGTAGACGCCGCGCGCCGCGTCCATCGTCCGCCGCGTAAAGAGCATCCCGTACAGCTCGTCAACCCAGTACTTGTTGAAGCTCGCGCGGTAGAGCGGCGCGAGCCTCTGCGCCCAGAGCCCCGGCAGCTCCGGCCGCCAGACGTAGAAGAGGAAGCCGAGCCAGATGCCGAAGCCGGCGACGACGAGCGAGATGACGATGAAGAACCACTCGGCCGCGGTGTGGCTCCCGCCGAGCATCCCCTGGACGGCGTGCGCGAGGTTGAAGCGCCCCTCGTCGCCGTAGGGCGCGGGCGCTTCGCCGTGCTCCACGTCCGTCTGCGTCGGGAGCGGTGCCGCTTTACTCCCCTCTTCTTTGACGGCCTCGTGCCCGGCCGTCTGCCTGTCGCGCCCCGCGAGCGCGGAGGTCTCCGCGCGCGACTCCTTGCCGAACTGTCCGGTCAGAGGGTTCCAGATGACTGGGTCGAGCCAGTTGACGATGTTGAGCCTGCCGCCGACGTGCGCGCCGCCGGCGAAGGCCGGGCTGATGCCGACGAAGCCGCCGACGGTCGCCAGCACCGCCAGCACCGCGAGCGGCACCCACATCGAGGGCGGCGACTCGTGCGGCAGAACGGAGCCGTGCGGGTGGTGTCCGTGGCCGGCGGGCTCGTGCGGGTCGTGGTGGTCGTGTACGTCGTGGCCGCGCGCGTCCAGGCCCTCGGGCTCGCCCGCCGCGGCCGATTCGAGCGCGTGCGCCGCGCCGACCCGCTCCTCGGGGCCGTGGTGCGGGCGGTCGCCGACCGAAGGCGTCGCGGCGGCATGCGTCGTCTCCCCTTCGGCGTAGCGCTGCGCGTGCGCCTCGTCGGCCTGCCCGCCCGCAGGCACTTCGAGGAAGCGCTCCTTGCCCCAGAAGGTCAGCGCCATCAGGCGCGTCATGTAGAAGGCCGTGCAGGTGGCGGCGATGGTGGCGATGAGCCAGAGCAGCCAGCCCGAAGGGACGTAGTCGGTCGAGGCCGCGTTCCACAGAATCTCGTCCTTCGACCAGAAGCCCGCGAACGGGATGATGCCGCAGATGGCGAGCCAGCCGGCGAAGAACGTCCAGTAGGTCTTCGGCATGTACTTCCGCAGGCCGCCCATCCGCCGCATGTCCTGCTCGTGGTGCATCGCGTGGATGACCGAGCCCGCGCCGAGGAACATCAAAGCCTTGAAGAAGGCGTGCGTCATCACGTGGAAGATGCCGATGACGAACGCGCCCGTGCCGCAGGCGAGGAACATGAAGCCGAGCTGCGAGACGGTCGAGTAGGCGAGAACTTTTTTGATGTCGTTCTGCGTGATGCCGATGGTCGCGGCGAAGAGCGCGGTCAAGGCGCCGACGACCGCGACGACCGTCATCATCGCCTGCGAGTGCTGGAAGATGACGTTGCAGCGGGTCAGCATGTAGAGCCCGGCCGTGACCATCGTCGCCGCGTGGATGAGCGCGGAGACGGGCGTCGGCCCCGCCATCGCGTCGGGCAGCCAGACGTACAGAGGTATCTGCGCCGACTTGCCGCACGCGCCGACGAAGAGGCCGAGCGCGATCCAGGACATCACGCCCCAGGTGAGGACGCCGCCGAGCGTCTCGACGGGGAACGTGCGCGCCTGCTCGAAGACGGCCGTGTACTGCGTGGTGCCGAAGGTGGCGATGACGCCGAAGACGGCGAGCGCGAAGCCGAAGTCGCCGATGCGGTTCGTGATGAAAGCCTTGCGCGAGGCGTCGCCCGCCTCCCGTCGGTCGAAGTAATAACCGATGAGCAGGTACGAGCAGAGGCCGACGCCCTCCCACCCGACGAACATCATCATGAAGTTCGAGCCCATCACCAGGATGAGCATCGAGAACATGAAGAGGCCGAGGTAGGCGAAGAAGCGGTAGAAGCCCCGGTCGCCGTGCATGTACCCCGTGGCGAAGATGAAGATGCACAACCCGACGCCCGTGATGACGAGCATGAAGATTGAAGAGAGCGCGTCGAGCTGGTAGCTCCACTCCACGTCGAGCAGCGCCCCGACGCCGCGCTTCACCGGCACGCTCGGCTTCACGACGAGCACGGAGCCGCCGGGCGCGATGCCCTCCTCCCGGCCCTTGCGCTCGGCCGCCTCGTCCGTGCGGCGGTTGGCCTCCATCTCGGCGCGCTCCGAGAGCCCCTCGGTCAGCTCGACCGCGCCGCCCGGAATCCACGTGTAGACGAACGCGCCGTCCTGACTCGTCACGTAAGGATTCGGCCACACGTTCACGCCGTACGAGACGACCGCCGCGAGACTTATCAGGAAGGCGAGCGCCACGGAGCCGACGCCGACCGCGCCGACCGCCCGCTCCGAGAAGCGGAGCCTGCGACCCAAAAGCCCGTTGACGGCCGCGCCCAACAGCGGCAGGAGTGGGACGAGCCAGATGTACCGGTGCATAGTTTTCAGTTCTCAGTTTTCAGTTTTCAGTTGGTCGTTTACCGTCGAAGCGCCTGCGTGCTCTGACTGAAAACTAAAAACTGAAAACTGAAAACTGTCCCTCACCACTTCAAGAGGTCAATCTTGTCCACGAAGATCGTCTCGCGGTTGCGGTAGAGCGCGATGACGAGGCCGAGGCCGATGGCCGCCTCGGCGGCGGCGACGACGATGATGAAGACCGTGAAGACCTGGCCGGCGACGGCGTTCACGCTCCCCTGCTCTTGCAGGTAGCGCGAGAAGGCGATGAAGTTGAGGTTCGCCGCGTTCAGGATCAGCTCAATCGACATGAAGATGACGATGATGTTGCGGCGCG